>Ga0316204_10000256_pt1 | contig 218983 bp, 187 predicted proteins | sample 6monrhotite_MG_2_FD_205661 | JGI IMG/M metagenome (GOLD analysis project Ga0316204, IMG submission 205661) | Microbial mat bacterial communities from mineral coupon in-situ incubated in ocean water Damariscotta River, Maine, United States -... | ecosystem: Environmental > Aquatic > Marine >... | reverse complement strand
CCGAATATTTTAGAAAAGAGTTCTTTAGCATGAGTGAGGATGGTGAATTAGGCATTCATCATTTAACAGCACATCAAACATTGATTCACGAAAAAGTGAGCGATGTAAAGATTAATCAGTTGATCGTCTCTCCACGTTCGAATTATGCCTTGCTTGAAGATGTTGAAGGTAAGATACAAGTTTGGCATGTCATTAACGAATATCCAGAAGTCTCCTGGTCTTCACTCTGGGGCAAAGTTTGGTATGAAGGGTATGATGAGGCAGATTACATCTGGCAGTCTTCATCTGCGGATAGTGATTTTGAGGCAAAGCTAAGTTTAGTTCCTTTGTCGTTCGGTACTTTAAAAGCGGCCTTTTATGCAATGATGGTTGCTGTACCATTAGCGATTTTTGGCGCGATATTTACTGCCTATTTTATGTCCTCTCGTCTTCGTCAAACGGTTAAGCCTACCATTGAAATTATGGAGGCGTTACCGACTGTTATTCTCGGCTTTCTTGCAGGTTTGTGGTTTGCTCCATTTTTAGAAACTCACATGCCGGGTGTTTTTGCTGTCTCCTTGTTGCTGCCATTAGGCGTACTTTTGTTCGCATATATGTGGTACAAGTCTCCTAAATCGCTGACGGGTTGGGTGCCTGATGGGTGGCAACCTATTCTACTTATTCCGGTTATTATTCTGATTGTTTGGGGGGCTATTGCTGTTAGTCCTGCTATTGAAACCGCATTTTTTGGTGGCAACATGCCTATCTGGTTAAATCAGGAAATGGGTATTAGTTATGATCAACGTAATGCAATGGTGGTTGGTTTTGCTATGGGCTTTGCGGTGATCCCTACGATCTACTCTATTGCTGAAGATGCTATTTTTGGCGTACCCAAACATTTAACGAATGGATCGTTGGCGTTGGGTGCCACACCTTGGCAAACTTTAACGCGGGTTGTTATTTTAACCGCTAGTCCAGGTATTTTCTCTGCGGTGATGATTGGCTTTGGCCGTGCGGTGGGTGAAACGATGATTGTATTAATGGCCACAGGCAACACACCTATTCTAGATTTCAATATCTTTGAAGGCATGCGTACTTTATCTGCCAATATTGCGGTAGAAATGCCTGAAGCGGAAGTGGGTAGTACGCACTATCGAGTGTTATTTCTTGCCGCACTTATTCTCTTTATATTTACATTCATGTTCAACACAATTGCTGAGCTGGTTCGACAGCGATTGCGTAAGAAATATAGCTCACTCTAATACATTACTGACGCAAAATTATCGATATGAAGACTTGGTTTAAAAGTGGTTCTCCTTGGATTTGGCTTTCTGCATCAGCAGTAAGCATGAGTCTTATTATGGTAGTGGGGCTAATCGGCTTAATTGCGATTCGAGGCCTGGGTATATATTGGCCATCTGAAATTCATCAGATCGATGTGCAAAAAGTTGATGGAAGCAGTGAAGTCTTAATTGGTGAAATTTACGATTCAGAAATTGTTAGCAGAGGTCGTCTCGAAGGCGCTGGAATTAAACTTGAAGGCGATGAACAATTCTTTGATAGAACATTATACAAAGTTGGAAATCGTGAGATTTACGGCGTAGATTTTAAATGGGTGCTTAACGATAAGATCAAGTCAGAAGTATATCCGCAAGATATTGTTGTTTTCGAACGCCGTGAATGGGGAAATTTATACGGCTTCATTGAAAATGTAAAAGAGAACAATGTTGTCAAGCCAGTAACTGATGTTTGGAGTGATTTTCAGTCGCGTGTTGAGCGTGCATTGGATCTTCACGACGAGATTAAAGTTATTGAAAAACATGAAATAGGGCGAATTAACGCCGCATTAGAGCGTTTAAGGCTAAAAGCGAAAAAATTGGAATTGACTGGGTCTTTAACACCGGAAAAGATCATTGAAATAGAAGCCGATACAGCCGCTCAAAATAAGATATATGAAGGATTGCAAGGACGGCTTGCAGCGCTATATGCTGAAATTAAGCGAGATCAGGTCGTTGTAAAAGTGGCGAGTGGACAATCTGTCGATATATCTATTTCGGAAGTTGTCCGAACCTGGATGCCCAATAATATGGGTGTGTTTGAAAAAATTGGTTTTTATGCCACCAGCGCTTGGCTGTTTGTTACTGATGAGCCGCGTGAGGCAAATACCGAGGGTGGTATATTTCCCGCTATTTTCGGCACGGTCATGATGGTAATTATTATGTCCATTATTGTAACGCCGTTTGGTATTGTCGCGGCGGTCTATTTGAAAGAATACGCATCTCAAGGTTTTATTACTCGTACGATTAGAATTGCAGTAAATAATCTGGCTGGTGTTCCATCGATTGTCTATGGGGTTTTTGGACTTGGCTTTTTTGTCTATTTTCTTGGTGGCAATATCGATCAACTGTTTTTCCCAGAGGCATTACCTGCGCCGACTTTTGGTACACCGGGTATCTTATGGGCATCTCTTACCTTGGCGATTCTTACTGTGCCAGTTGTCATAGTTGCGACGGAGGAAGGCTTGTCTCGTGTACCTAAGAATATTCGAGAAGGTAGCTTGGCGTTAGGCGCAACTAAATGGGAAACATTATGGAAAACGGTTTTACCGATGGCCAGCCCAGCGATGATGACAGGTTTAATTTTGGCTGTAGCGCGTGCCGCAGGTGAAGTAGCACCTTTAATGCTTGTCGGTGTGGTAAAACTGGCCCCAACACTTCCATTAGATATGACATTCCCCTACTTGCATTTGGATCGTAAATTTATGCACTTGGGCTTTCATATTTACGATGTTGGTTTTCAAAGCCCGAATATTGAAGCTGCGAGGCCATTGGTATATGCGACGGCATTTCTTCTTGTCGTTGTTATTGTTTTCCTGAATTTGGCGGCAATTTCTGTTCGAAACAGATTGCGGGAAAAATTTAAAGGCTACGATAGTTAAAGCGATAGAATTATGAATAATCCAGATAAACTAGAAGCGGTAAATAAAAACAGCCAGACACAATCCGATGTCTGTATTAAGGTTAATGATCTTAAGCTGTTTTACAGTGAAAAATCGGCACTACACGGTATTAACATGTCTGTACCAAGGAACAAGGTGACAGCTTTCATCGGTCCTTCTGGTTGTGGAAAGTCAACACTACTTCGCTGTTTCAATCGTATGAACGATCTTGTTGATGATGTTCGTATTGAAGGTAATATCACCATTGATGGTGATAATATTTATGATAAATCAGTTAATGTTGCTGATCTTCGTCGCCGTGTTGGTATGGTGTTCCAAAAGCCAAACCCCTTTCCTAAATCAATCTACGAGAACGTAGCCTATGGATTGCGTATTCAAGGTGTTAATAGTCGCCGTCGATTAGATGAAGCAGTTGAGTCTTCTTTGAAAGGTGCAGCTCTTTGGGAAGAGGTTAAAGATCGTCTTGAAGACAGCGCTTTTGGGCTGTCCGGTGGTCAGCAGCAGCGTTTGGTAATTGCTCGAGCTATTGCGATTGAGCCAGAAGTTCTTCTTCTCGATGAACCAGCATCTGCTCTCGATCCGATTTCTACACTGAAAATCGAAGAATTAATTTATGAACTAAAAGATAGATATACTATTCTTATAGTCACACATAACATGCAGCAGGCAGCGCGAGTGTCGGACAAAACAGCATTTCTTTATATGGGTGACCTGATCGAGTTTGATGATACAAACAAAATTTTTACCAACCCAGAAAAGAAAAAAACTGAAGACTATATTACAGGTCGTTATGGTTAGTTAAACCTCGGTTAAAGGACAGATACATGGACATAGAAGGCATAGGCCATCATATTTCTCGCCAATATAATGAAGAGTTGGAAGATATTCGCACAAAAGTGATGGAGATGGGTGGGCTAGTAGAGCAGCAGCTCGTCAATGCTGTGAAAGCACTAGAAGAGGATGACAGCGAACTTGCAGAAACTGTGATTGCCACCGATTATCAAGTTAATTCGCTGGAAGTTGAAATTGATGAAGAGTGTGTTCAAATATTAGCTCGTCGTCAGCCTGCGGCTGGTGATTTGCGTTTAATTATGGCAGTTATCAAAACCATAACAGACCTTGAGCGTATTGGTGATGAAGCTGAGCGCATCGGAAAAATGTCATTAAACTTTAAAACTAATGACAACATAAAAAGCACATTACCAGCTATTGGTCATATGGGTTCGCGTGTAAGAGTTATGGTTCACGACGCCCTTGACGCGTTTGCCCGAATGGATGCCGAAGCAGCATTGCAGACATGGCATGGGGACAGACAGGTTGATAAAGAGTATGAAGGTATCATGCGTCAACTTATGACCTATATGATGGAAGACCCCCGTTCCATTCCTAATGTGCTGGATTTGCTCTGGACCGTACGTGCACTGGAGCGTATTGGCGATCGTGCTACCAATATTTGTGAATATGTGATGTATCTTGTTAAAGGTAAGGATGTAAGACACATCAGTGCCGAGCAGATGGAAAAACAAATTCTTAGTTGATCTTCTGTCTTTCAATCAGTAGCCAATTCAGTGGCTACTGATATTTTTCCTATGTTAGCTTTCCGAATCCCAATAACCTCTTTTCCGCAAATATCACCTTTTTCCAGGTTTATGCTAGAGTAAACCACTTTCGTGAGTTTATGGACATATTGTGATGAAGTACTTTAATCAAAGGTCGCGCTATGTAGTACTTTTTGTTTGTTTTCTGCTTGTTGCTTGTGCACCCAAAGTTCAAGAAACCAAACCAGAAAGTACATCAATAGGACTGCTATGGAAAATTAGTAAATCAGGTTTTAGCGACAGTTATCTGTTTGGTACCATCCATTCTGATGATGAAAGAGTGACTAAACTGTCAACGGAAGTTCAGCTCGCTTTTAACTCATCCCCAGTTTTTGCATTAGAACTCATACTCGATGAAGCCGCAACCAAGTCTGTTATGGCTTACATGTATTTTTCTGATGGTAATTCTTTGCAGAATGTTATTGGTGATGATCTATTTAAACGGTCAGTAGAGGCCTTGAGAAAAAAGGGTGTGCCTGATCAAACAGTGAATCGAATGAAGCCATGGGCGGTTTTTACTGTTCTCAATATGCCGGACAATCAATCCGGTACTTTCCTAGATGCCATGCTATATGATGAAGCATTAAAAACGAAGAAAAAAGTGATTGGGTTGGAAACACCCATGGAGCAAGTTAATGTGTTTGATGGGCTCGGTTATGATATTCAAACTCAACTATTAGAAAAAACACTTGATCAATACGCTGATATGCAAAATGTTATGGATGAAATAATAGGGATTTATCTTACGCAAGATTTGGAGAAAATTCTGAATATTAATAAAAAATATAATCGTTTAATGGGTCAAGAGTTGGCAACCATTTTTAATAAACGACTGTTAACAGATCGAAATGTTCGCATGGCAGAAAGAATTCTTCCTCTATTAGAAGAAGGGCGGGTGTTTGTTGGTGTTGGTGCGCTTCACCTTCCTGGAGAGGATGGTTTGATCGTTTTACTTAAGCAGCAAGGTTTTATTTTAGAGTCAATGTATTAATGGATGGGGTTGACACAGACAAAGCCGTCGCTTTACTAAAACAACTAGCAATAGAAGAAAGTACAATGAGTTATCAGGATTTCGCTGCCCAATTGGGAGTTAGCAAAGCACCAATTATTAAAACTGTTACGATGTTTTTGGAAAGGCTTGTCATTGAGGATGTTGATAATAGTCGACCGGTTCTTGCTTCAGTTATTGTGCAGAAAGGAAAGAATGCTATCCCTCGGAAAGGTTTCTTTCAGCTACTTCAGAAATTAAAATTATTCAACGGTGATCCAGAAGGCGAGGGCGCTCAAAACTGGCATCTAAATGAGCTTTCCAAGCTTAAAAACTATTATTCACATAAAGGTGCTCAATGATGTTTTTTTTCAGGGCAACTAATTTACTATTTATTTTCTTTTTACTAATAAACTTTTCTGTTATTGCAGAAGATATTTCGGTTGATGTTGATAGTGATATTGAGTCGCTTATCAGCGCTGCAGTCGCAGATGAAGATGTATTAGTGTTCGAGCCAGGTACTTATCAAGTAAATATTGAATTAAACAAGAATATAGATTTGCGTGCCAGAGATACTGCGAATACGGTGTTAGAGTCTTTAAATGGGACTGATCCAGTAATAAACATTAATGGGGCAAGTAATATTACTATCCAAAATTTTACTTTCCGAAATAATGAATTCGCGATAAAAATATTTGATTCTAACATTGGTGTAAATATAGATATTACAAACAATGTCTTTCAGAATAATGGGATTGCTATTGAAGTTGGTGATGTCTCAAAAATCACTATCGAAAATAATACTTTTTTCAGCAATACTCAGGGGGTTGATGGTACTGTTTCGGAAGCAGATATCAGAGTTTACCAAAATATTTTCCATAGCAATGAAGTAACATTTCTAAACGCGACAAATTTTGATATTTCATATAACTGTTTCAATGAATCTGTAGATAATATTACTGAGGTAAATAATAATCTCAGAGCTACAATTAGTTTTGTCGATCAGGAAGGGGATGATTTTCATCTTACTGAGGATAGTGGGTGTATAGATAAGGGTGAAGCTGAAGATGATTTTGATGATACGCTTTCAGATTTAGGAGCCTATGGAGGTGTTGAATCTGATCTTGTTCCAAATGCAGTTGTCATGAATCCCATATCTATTTCAGATGTTGTTGATGATGGCTCTATTACAGTGAGTTGGGACGAAAATCTAGATTACCGGATTGAGGGTTATAAAGTTTATTACAGTACCAATGAATTAAAAGGACTCAATGATTTTTCTGAGAGAGAAAACTTAAGCGCTGATGATGCAGAAGATAAATTAACACATACCATTACGGGATTAGATTTTAACCCTGTAACACCGGATGCTCCGGCTCAGCTGACGGTGGAACCTCGTGATGAAAAATTATTTGTGACGTGGAATAAATCAACGGATGCAACATCATATACACTTTATTATCAAGAGCAGGGAGGTAGTGAAAAAAGTGAAGCGCTTGATGATGTCGCTAGCTACACCATAACAGGTTTAAGTAATGATATTACATATGACATATGGTTGGTTGCTCACTATCAGAAGCAATATCACTTCCAGGTTGCCGCTTATTTAGCATCGAACACAGAGTCAAATTTTAGAGAAAGTAGTTTTGTGCTGGATGATGCTACCGTAGATGTTGGTGAGGTCGCTAATAGTGTAGAGTCAGATATTGTAGCCGCTCGACCTGAAAAAATTGTGGCATATCCTGATTTGCCAAATGAGGGTTGTTTTATCGCAACTGCAGCGTTCGGCTACTATTCCGCACATGAAGTTCAGATACTGCGAGATTTTAGAGATCAACATTTATTAACATCTGAGTTTGGAACATCGTTTGTACACTGGTATTACAAACATGGACCAAAAGCTGCTTCTGTTATTAATGAATATGAATTTCTTAAATCTATTGTGAGAGTTGCATTGTATCCTTTGATCATTTCGGTAGAGCTGATCAATATTAGCTTTCTCCTCTTCGTATTAATTTTATTGGCACTGATAGCTGGCGCTGTTTTGGCGTTTCGATCTATTGCTAATCGTAACAAAGTGGCGCTTTAATGATATTTCGTTCTGTTGTTTTTTTATGCTTGTTTTCAGCTTTTTCAGGTGAACTGTTGGCCGAGAATAAATCACCTACTTGGATGTTTGAATTTCACGCCGGTTTGTTTGAACCAGAGCTTGGCGACTGGGAAAAACATTATGGTAGTTCAAAGTTTCCTGAGCTTGGTTTTAGCGTTGCTCATCGTTTTTTGTCGGTCATTGATACGGGTGTAAGTATTGGTTATGGAAAGGACAAGGGGACTGGGCAATTGCTTAGTAATAGTGCGGTGGCGGGTGTTGTGGAATATCAAATTATACCCATAGAAGTTTTTGCGCTTCTAAGAGGCCGGGCTTACGAAAATCAATGGTTGGTGCCTTATATCGGTGGTGGATATACAAGATTTATCTATCGTCAGGAAATAGTTGGTCAAAGTAAGGTGCAGGGTTCTGTTAATGGAACCCATGTTCGAATGGGGTTACAGTTATTGCTTGATGCGTTAGATCAAAGTGCCGCGCAGAGGATGTATAGTCGCTGGGGTGTTTTGAATTCTTATCTCTATTTTGATTACAAACAAACGACAGCAGAGATAGATGACATTGCCCTAGGTGGTAAGAGTTATAAAGTAGGTATGATGTTTGAGTTCTGACTGTCACTAAAAAAAGGGGAGTAAAAACTCCCCGTTGATTTAGCTAAGATAGTTCATGAATTATTCGGGCAGTTTAAGCGCCAGCAAGTTTATCAAATATTCTGAATCCTGCGAGATAGGTACCTATTGCAGACCCTAAAGAACTCAAAATAAATATTAATAATATTCTAGTCACTTGGTTTGAGCGCCAACCTTTCAGGCTGGTCGTATCTTTTCTTAAGCGACTAAAATCACCCACCTGTGGTTTTTTGATATAAGTTTCAACAGCAGCAGTGACCATCCCCGCCCCAATCATTGGATTTAATGATGTTATTGGAGCAGCAACAAATGCGGTGATAATAGTTAACGGATGTGCTGACGCGATTAATGCACCAAGTGCAGCCAAGCCGCCGTTGATCACGATCCATTCAAGCAATAATTCGAATCCTAGCTCTGGGCTACGATAAAATCCAATTCCAAAACCGACAAATATGACACCTACGATTAACCAGGGTAGATATTTCAACCAGGAAGACGAGGATGGTATTTTATCTAACTCTTCGATTTTTTTGACTGGTTCAGAAATACTTTTTTCATTGATGATTTTTTCCATACCATTCATATGGCCTGCACCAACAACAGCAAGAACATGTTTGTAGTCGTTCTCGGCAATTTCTTTTTGCAATCTTGCAGACATATAAACATCGCGCTCATGTATTAATGGTGTAAACAGATGTTTTTCCTGCTCAGCAAATTGCGAAAATGCTGTTTCAAGCATATCGCCTTCTTTTAAGTGTTCTATTTCTTCTTCGCTAACTTTTTCTTTAGAAATAATACTGCTAAAAAGACCTGAGAATATTGCGAATCGTTTCCACCAGGGAACGTTGCGGTAGATTCTTTTTAATGTTGTGCCAATTTCTCTATCAATGAGTAGCACAGGTAGGTTAGCTGCTGTTGCGTCTCTAATAGCAACTTTCATTTCTGCGCCAGGCTCAATATCAAACTGCTCGGCCATTCTTTGTTGAAATGCACCGAGCGCTAAACTCGCTGCAACCATGCTAGCGTTACCGGATTTAATGACGTTAAATAGATCCATTTTTTGCATGGAATCTGGGTTAACAATGGAGTTGTGTCTGCTTGGGCAAAGCTCAACGCCCACCGCATCAAATTGTTCTGTTGCAATAAGTTCTGCTACTTTGTCAGCGCTTGCGCGAGAAACGTGAGCTGTACCGAGAATCGTTACTTTGCAGCCATTAATTTCCACAGTAACGATAGGTTCTGACTTGTCTTCATTTGCGGGAGTTGAAGTATCTGTATATTTAATTGTCTCTTGCATATATTTTTTCGTATAGCTGTTATTTAATTAGGCGTTGTGATGCACTAATAATGTAATGTGAGTTTTGAAATTACCAGAGGAAGTGGATATGCTGTCGACGGACATATTATGTCAAATTAAATAGTACATCCGATATAATCTGGTACGCTAGCGTCAGCTTACTGGGTGTTGAGAGACTTGTCATTAGATTTCTAGTGTAGGGTTTGTTGACGTTTGAGTTTCGTTACTGCCGGAGGCGCTTTTTTCATCCTCAACAGACCCTAATGTTTATTTTGATTGATTGTTAACGATAGAGAGATAAAACATGAAACAAGTGTATATCGCCGAGGACAACATAACGGCTCAAATGATGAAGGATTATTTGGCCTCTCGACGTATTGAATCAATTATAAAAGGAGAATTATTGTTAGGTGCGGTCGGAGAAATCCCTGCGAATACTTTTCCTACAGTATGGGTTGTTGAGGATGAAGATTATGAACAAGCTCTTCAATTGGTAAAAATTTATGAAGATGGTTTATCTAATGAACAAATTTTTAACAATGTTTGGCGTTGTGAAGCGTGTGATGAATTAATCGAGGCTCAGTTTACACAATGCTGGAAATGTGGCGGAGAGAGAGTGCGTTAGCTATTTAATGCCTTATTGTTGGATTTTAATTTTGCTTGAGAGAGGGATTGTTCTGTCTTTGCAAACAAACCTGCTTCAGTTTCTGCTTCGTTCGGGTATGTAGATAGCCCGATATTAATGTTGATGTTTAATAATTTTCCATCCCCTATATTAATTGGGTTTTCCTGGATTGCTTCTACGAGCCTTGCTGCTGTTTCTAGCGCCCCTCTGGTGTCTGTTTCCGAGAGGATTACGCCAAACTCATTGCCCCCAAATCGAGAGGATAAATCAGTGGGCCGGACGGTTGAACAAATAGTATTCGCAACTGCGCAGAGAACTGAATCCCCCACCAGGCGACCATATTTTTCATTCACCTGTGCAAAGTTATCGATATCAATTAGTAATAATGAAAAAGCCCGGTCATAACGTTTTGCCCGCTGAATTTCCAAAGCTACTTCTTCCTGCAATTTTGTGCGGTCATAAAGTCCTGTTAAATTATCATGTACAGACAAAAAGTTGAGTTCGTTTCGAATATGCTCATAACGCTCAGCCAGAAGATTAAATGCCGAGGCTAAATTACCCAGTTCATCATTCGAATTGAAATTAATTCGTTCAGCGGTGTTTCCCTCTCCAAATTTGCTAACACTTTTTTCCATGCGACGAATCGGTTGTATGACTGATTGTCGTAAAGAAAGTGCCGCTAGTGCAGCAAGAAGCAACCCAAGTGCAAATATCAAGGTAAGCGTTCCGATGGACTGCCATTCGTTATCTTGAATAACAAAACGATGATTTTTAATCTTATCTAGCGTATTTTCGGATACTTCATCAAGCAATGAAACTGCGCGACCAAGGTGTCGCCCATATTTGTCTACATTGCTAACAAGCTCACTCATGGGGGGAATGCTATCCAATGTGAGTAATTTTTCTCCAATTCCCCATGCTTGTTGCCATTCACTCTGAGCTGAGAAGAGTAGCTCTCTATCGGGAGATGATAGTGTTTCGATCTTTAGTACATTTTCAAACATGAGGTCGATATTACTTGCTAACCTCAAATAAGAGTCTCTGTCGGCTGATTCACCGCGATTGAGAAAGAGATGAAAAGGAAGCTCTGATTTTAAAATCTCGCTCTGAATTTTATTTGTGGCGGTGAGTTCTTTGATGGGAGCATCGATAATTTGGGTCAGTGAGCGTGTGTTACCCCTGATTGAGTTATAAGCGCTATACATAAGCACAATAATCGGCAATAGCATAATTAATATACTAATAAGGATTCTTGTTCTCAGAGAATGCCACAAACTATTTAAATTTTTTAAAAACATGTAAACGCCAGCTGGTTTTATATTTGTTATTCGTTTTTCATTTAGAGCATAAATCTTAATCGTTATGGGTATATGTCGGCTTTTCACTGGTGAATGTTGAATAAGTGAAAGATATTGTTTTTGTGTTGTAGATTAACGCAATAATCTATCAAATTCTAAAACCTTCACTCGATTAGTACTAAAAAGTGAAACAATAGTTCAAAATCAACCGGAACATAAACCACCGCACAAGCTATTGCTTTCACGCCAATAACTTGTACAGTTAATTCAGTTCAACTGAGGAATAAAAAACCGCAACAACAAGATATGTTGCTACGGTTTTTTCTGGGGGGAGGGTTGAGCGTAAATATGGGATTTACTATACCATAAGAATCGAAAGGGTATTGGCTTTTTTTACCCGCACTTAGAATCTCCGCAGTTCAAGCAGGTTAAGCAGCCGTCCATTTTTATCATGGCTTTAGTGCTACATTTTTTACATAATTCAGCACTGGCAGGGAAGCCGGCGTCTTTTGCATCAGTTGATGCTTGTTTTCCTTCAATTTCGGCTTTTTTTGCAGCGATAAATTGTTTTTGATGCTCATCAAGTTCGTCAGCTTCGATTAGACCAATCATTTTCAAATGTTGTTCGATGACATCGCCAATCTCTGCCACTAACGAAGGCATATATTTCCCGCCTTTTTTAAAGTAGCCACCACGAGGATCAAACACGGCCTTCAATTCTTCGACTAAAAAGGTGACATCACCACCTTTTCGAAAAACTGCCGAGACAATTCGAGTTAATGCAACGATCCATTGAAAGTGATCCATATTTTTGGAGTTGATGAATACTTCAAATGGTCGGCGGATTTCGTGTTCAGTGCCGTGATTTAAGACCATGTCGTTAATGGTAACGTACAAAGAATGCTCAGAAAGCGGCGTTTTTAGTTTATATGTTGCACCAACCAGCATTTCAGGTCGCGCAACTTTTTCATGCATATGTTCAACGAGAACATCAGGCTCTTGAATCTGAGTTTCTTCTTTGATCTCTTTTTTTGCTTCTTCATCGTTTTTAACAACGCTAAAGCCAACAATTTTTTTTCCTATTTGGACACTCACCGGTGTTTCTCCCAAAAATAATATTTTTGTTACTAAAATGACGTCCCAATGCGTTTAGATTTTGTCTCAGAGCAAGGCATTTTTTGAGCGGAGAATGGGACTAAGCCATGGATGGCTGTAGGTAGAACAATGCAGGAGCAATTGTCGAGCATATATTCTAGTCTAGTCCTATTCGAGTACAAAAAATAACGCCGCTCTGGGGCAAAAGATGAATGCAGTGGGTGTTATTTAGAATTTTCCGTAATAACCTTCTTTTAATGCATCATAGAGATTAGCCGCAGTATGCATTTCGCCATCATATTCAATCTCTTCGTCGCCTTTTACTTCAACGGTGCTGCCATCTTCTAGAGTGAATTGATAAACGGTGTTTTGCAAATCTTTCTCTTTAACCAGAACACCCTGGAACGCTTCAGGATTAAATCGGAAAGTTGTACAGCCTTTCAATCCTTGATCGTATGCGTAAAGGTAAATGTCTTTAAAATCTTCATAATCGTAATCTGTTGGTACATTTGCGGTTTTAGAAATCGAAGAATCGATCCATTTTTGCGCAGCAGCCTGAATGTCGACATGAGCTTTTGGTTTAATATCATCCGCTGTGATGAAGTAATCCGGTAGCTTTTCATTCCCTTTTTCTGAAAACGGCATTGCATCTGGATTAATCAATTCACGATATGCCAGCATTTCAAACGAATAAACATCAACTTTTTCTTTGCTCTTCTTACCTTCACGAATAACGTTTCTGAAATAGTGATGCGCAAAGCTTGGTTCAATTCCGTTACTTGCATTATTCGCTAGAGAAAGAGAAATAGTCCCTGTTGGTGCGATAGAACTGTGGTGAGTAAAACGTGCGCCGATTTGAGAAAGCTCTTCAACTAACTCAGGCTCGACCTCAGCAATTTTTTGCATATAGTTGCTGTATCTTGCATGTAAGACTTTGCCTAAAACTTTATCGCCCACTTTAATGCCGTCTTTTTCCATTGCTGGTCGTAAGCGCATCATCGTTGGTGTAATTTCAAATTCCTCCTCCATGATCGGAGCAGGCGATTTTTCCTTCGCTAATGCCAAGCCAGATTTCCAGCCTTGAACTGCAAGCACTTTTGTCACTTCTTCAGTAAAGTCTACAGAATTAGCTGAGCCATACTTCATACCCATCATAGTTAGTGTCGATCCTAAGCCGAGATAACCCATGCCATGACGTCGCTTGTGTAAAATAGCTTCCTCTTGTCCTTTAAGTGGTAAGCCGTTTATTTCTACAACGTTATCCAACATACGAGTGAAGATATCGACAGCTTTTTTAAATTCATCCCAATCAAATTCAGCTTTGTCACTGAAAGGTTTTTTCACAAAACGTGTCAAGTTGATTGAGCCAAGTAAACAAGAGCCATAGGGTGGAAGTGGTTGTTCGCCACAAGGGTTAGTCGCACGAATATTTTCGCAGAACCAGTTATTGTTCATTTCATTGACTTTATCAATTAAAATGAAGCCAGGCTCTGCAAAATCATAAGTGGATGACATAATCATATCCCACAAACGGCGAGCTTTAATGGTGCGATAAACTTTGCAAGCCACCTGACCTGTGTCGTTAGTGATATATGATTCGGTGATCGGCCAGTCACGCCAAATAACTTTCGACTCGTCATTGATATCGATGCCGTCAATCTCTGCTTCGCTTTCTCTCATTGGGAATGCGAGTTTCCAATCTTTATTGCCTTTAACCGCTTCCATAAAATCTTGTGTGATTAGCAGTGATAAATTGAATTGACGTAAACGACCATCTTCTCGTTTGGCACGAATAAATTCAATAACATCGGGATGGCCAATATCAAATGTCGCCATCTGTGCACCGCGTCTGCCACCAGCAGATGAAACGGTAAAACACATTTTGTCGTAAATATCCATGAAGGATAAGGGGCCTGATGTGTAAGCACCGGCACCGGAAACATAAGCACCTTTTGGTCGCAGTGTGGAAAATTCGTAACCAATACCGCAGCCTGCTTTCAGCGTTAGCCCAGCTTCATGAACTTTATCAAGGATGTCATTCATTGAGTCCTTAATGGTTCCAGAAACTGTGCAATTAATGGTAGAAGTCGCAGGTTTGTAGGCAAGGGCACCAGCGTTAGACATAATGCGACCAGCGGGAATGACACCTTTCCGCAGCGCCCAAAGGAAATTCTTTTCCCACTCTTTCCTCTTTTCTTTAGTCTCTTCTACTTCGGCGATGGCTTTAGCAACGCGTTTATAGGTATCGTCGATAGTGATATCAACAGGAGCGCCCTCTTTATTAACGAGGCGATATTTCTTTTCCCAAATATCTAATGAAGCAGGTTGATATTCAATTTCTGTCACTTCGTTGGGCACTGCTTTTAGGTGTGCTGTTCTCATATTGGCGGTCTTCGTCATACTGCTTCCTTAATGAATTAGGCCACTTTTTCAAAATATTATCAGCCTCCATATATTAGGTGTGTTTTAAATAAGCAAAACACAACATCTTGTGGTTATGCGCGTAAGATTAGGACTAAATCTATCATTAGTCAAGTTCAATACCGATATTTATTTGGACTTATAAATTATAAAATTCAATGACTTAGGGTGTTTTTCTTTTAATTCAGTAGCTTACGTCGTTGTGTGCGCGAGATTTTGCTCACACTACATATTGTGGTACGTAATTTTCATGTTTCTTTTGCATTTAATGTTTTTTTGACGTATTTCCACTTGAAATATTCAATACTAGCCACCATTTTTTTATACACAAGTTATTAACATGATATGCACAGAGGAGATCAATAATGAGTGGATTAATACGTCGAGAACCCTGGGGACTATTAGGTCAATTTCATGATGAAATCGATCGCCTGTTTCAAAATAAATCCCCGCTTACTAGCAACGAAATGCAAAACGTCGCTTCAGACTGGGTACCTGCTGTTGATGTAAAGGAAGAGAATGATAAATATGTTATTCATGCGGATATCCCAGGAGTCGATCCTAAAGATATTCATGTCAGCATGGAAAACGGATTCTTAACAATCCGCGGCGAACGCAATCATGAAAAGAATGAAGCGGAAGAAGGCTTCAAACGTGTTGAGCGTGTTAGCGGTACTTTTTTCCGTCGATTTAGTTTGCCTGATACTGTCAATGCTGATGGTATTTCAGCCAAAGGGCAGCACGGCGTGTTGGAAGTTGTAATTCCGAAAGCGAGCCAACCTCAAGCTAGGAAAATTGAGGTTGAAGGGTAATGTGATTTTTTAATGGCTCCTGTTTCTCTAGCAATACATGCGAGGAATGTGAGAAATGGGAGCAGTTTGTATTTAACAATTGAAATCGCTTTTCATCCTCAAATATCGTCGACAAATATTCTAAATTCTCTCTCTGTTCAGTATCGTAGCCCGGATGAAGCTTGCGGAATCCGGGAAGAACTATCTTACCTCACTATTGCCACAGGATAGCAAAAATTAGCAAAAGACACAGCCTATTTGAAAAACTCAATTAACTTTCTGGTAATACGGTAAACGTTCATTAACTTTGTTGAGATAAATTTTGCTTTCTTCAAATGGGAGTTGATCTTCCAATGTTTTAAAAACCGCATCGGCACTTTTTGCATTAATTGTATCAAATGATTTTTTCAATATTGGTTTGCCAGTAAATGCTCTGGCGATATTTCCTAGTCCTGCATTATAAGCGGCGATAGTACAATAAAGTCGACTTTTAGGATCGGTAATTCCTTGTAAATAATCATAATACATCACGTTAAAATATGCAGAACCTAATTCGATGTTATTAACATTGTTATATAAAAATGTTGGAGTAATTATTTTTTCTTTACCGTAGACTTTTTTATGTGCAGTTCGCCCCGATGTTTCAGGGTTTATCATCATAAGTCCATAAGCAGATTCCGATAGCGCCATCGGATTAAACGAGCTTTCGGTATGCATGACCGACATCACAGTGGAAAAGGAAACTTTATATTTATCGGAACGCTCTAATACCACTGGAACTTGCTTTTTAGCGCGCTTCTCTAAAAAATTGGAAGGCAATTTGAGTATAATATGGTGAGCCGGAATCCCGCTCTTTTGTTGCAACTCCGAGCCTGTTTGGGCACCGGAGAGTACATTTTCTTCATGCTGGCTGACTTGTTGACTTACCGGAAAAGCGCGAAAAATCTGTTCGCCATTGTGGTCGATGGTATGAATCGCTTTTCTTAGAGTAGGATGTTGACTTAATGCATGCTCATCTTCAAAGGCTAATCTTAAAATCGAATCACCGGGTGGAATACTCCCTTTGCTAACAAATCTAAGCTCTTTGAGGCGTTGTTCTATATTGTTTAGCATTGTATCATTCTCAACAGCTGATTTTGTATCCTGTTTCAAAATATGACCCAGGTGTTGTGTTATTTGCGCCTCGGATGTAAGCCGATTATGGCTAAGGCTTTCTATTTTTAATGTATTATTTTCGAAGTCGACAATGGAGCGAGTTTTTAAATCTTTGGAATATTGAACCCAGGTGTGTCTACTAGAAATTTTTGGCGTATCCCATTCCTGGGAGACGGACTTCTTAAAATGACGAAACTCATCATTTAATATTTTTGTGTATTCAGTAAATTCTTCAGCAAGTTCTTGTTGATATTTGCTATATTCTCCATACATTTGCTTCTGAAACTCATCATATGACGAGGCAAATACAGGAGAAACCAATAAAAGTGATAAAAATCCTCTGCGATCCATTATGTCTTCTCCCTAAAAAAATAGGACTTAAACTCAAATTCACTTAATAAACTCTTGCGAATCATATTTAGATTTATCTCACCTTCTCCATACATATTTGGATGAAAGTTTTGTTGCAATTGAATAAATTTATTCTCAAACGACTCGTCCCCCATGACTTCCAGATTAGCCGCTTCAGAAATTAGTGTTAAGTCGTCTGCATTTTTTGAAGTACGCGCTGCATAGCCGACATAACCATAATAATATTTTCTAAAAAAACCCTGCCGTCCATAGTCGTGAACTTGAATAAAAGATGTGATTGCTGCGCTTGCATCTAAAGTATAATCTATCAACCCCTGTAAATCTGTGAAAGTGAATTTCCCGAGGTTTTTATTCTCAATGGTGTTAACTATTGGATAAAAATCACTCTTGAAATTCAATACAGTGTAAGCCGTAATTCTGTGCTTTATAAAAAATACCGTAAGCAAATATTTTTCTGTGAAATAATAATAAACATTGTAAGTTTTGTCGGCTACTTCCAAGTCTTTTGCGACCATCGGTTTTCCGAAAAGCGTTTCCAGATAAAACTGGGTATTACCAACGTGAATTTTATCAAGTTTTTCATAGTCGTAGGTATCCGTAAATTCACTGACAAATTTTTCATAATAATGGTTAACGGCTTGAGCCGTAGCGTCTAATTCACCGATAGCGATACTGAACGCAGCAAATGAGACAATAATTTCCGTAAATCTTGTTAACAGGTGCTTTTTATCTTTTTTAGTGCTTGTCGTTTTGTCAGCTTGCTGTTCCATTTTCCACCTAATTTTACTTTGTCTGCTGTAAAAGCTTCGTTATCTAAACTTGCTACTTAGCAAAACAACTTATTCATATGGAATGGTTATTTTATGATTTATTCTTACAATTCCTAATGTATAAAATATAGTATAGCTCCATGATCCGGTGATGATTCAATCCAACTTAGACTATTAGTCATTAACCGCTCTACTCAAAAGCTGTCTAACACTATCCAATCAAACCCCATGGTAGAATTTGTTGAATCACAGTTCATTGACATCTTCTGTAAATTATCGGAGAAAAAAGGATTAAGTATCGCGATAAACCGCACCGCAGGTGTTTATGAGCTGACGATTCTGAACAAAAAAAGGCCAGCTCGTTTTAGCATCATATTTTCAATTAAAAAATAAGCACAAACTTTATGAACGTTGGAAACAACATACCAATAAGGCCTACAGAGAACATAAGGTAGAAATCGCGCGACAGTTTGCACAATAAGAACGAAACAGTATGAATGCAAGTTCATCGCAGATTGTGGCAAAAACAGCCAAATGCAGGAGGTCTTACCTCAAATTGATCATACCGAAGAGATACCGTTACTTACGGAAAAATGCACGAAGTCGTTTCGTACAGAGCGCTGCTAGTGTTTATAAACGTGCGGAATTGATATTGCACCAACAGTAGGAAAATTACCTCAAGCCCATTTGCGCAGTTCAATATGTAGAGTTTTATCATTAAAGATAATATACTGTATGCATAAACAGTTTTGTAAATCCTTTAATAAGTAGATTTTGCCGGCAATGGAGGCTATTTATTGAGCAAATCGTTCTTTCATGTTTTAAGTGTCTGGCAAATGAAATGGTTATGTCATAAGCTATGTTATGTTACATAACATCAACAAGAGAGTGCAGTATGAGTGTGGGTAATAGCGGGAGAATTGTGATTGAAATAGAGCCTGGCTTAAAAAAGGAGCTATACAATTCTCTGAAAAAAGACGGCATGAGTTTAAAAGAATGGTTTTTAAATCACACGAATGATTATTTACTGAACTATGAGCAGCTGGATTTACCTCTGAATATCGAAAATATAAATAATAAAAAGGCATGCACTGAATGAAATTTAATCCTGGAAAAGTGGCATTTGGTCGACATGAAACTTTTGCCTTGCGCTATAGTTGGTTAACCAAAGGGTTTCAATAATTCTCTCAAAATCCAAATATCTTTTCTGACTCCGAAGCCACCGTTAAATTAGGGGTTGGTAAAAATATGGTCAATGCGATCCGCTATTGGATGCAGGCTACGCAGATTATAAAACGAACATCTCAAGGGTTGGAGTCAGCAAAAATTGGTGATTTAATTTTTGGGGAAGAGCAAGGATTTGATCCTTACCTGGAAGATGAAGCCACAATTTGGTTAATCCATTGGTTGCTTGTATCAAATCCTGAACTAGCGACAGCTTGGTATTGGTTTTTCAATAGATTTCATAAGCCAGAATTTACCGGGCAAGAAGTTTCAAATTCCCTCATTGATTTTGCAAAAGAGAACATTCAAGCAAGTTTTTCCGCAACTACCGTAAAAAACGATGCGTTAGTGGTGTTACGGATGTATGCGCAATCTAAAGGCAATGGTCGTACGCCAATTGAAGAAGCACTCGATTCACCGTTATCCCTATTGGGCTTAGTGACTCAGAACCCAGGTGGAAGATCCTATCAGTCAATACCGTCTGAGAGAGAAAGCCTACCTCTAGGTATTCTAGGGTTTGCGTTAGCGCAAATTTTCAATGCTAGCACTCAAAAACAGCTTCCGATTGAAGAGCTGATGTATGGTAAATCGGATATACTTGCACTTGGAGCAGTATTTCGGTTAACAGAAAACGGCTTATTAACGAAACTGGAGAAGCTAGTCCATTTTTTTCCGGAAAAATTTAGCATTCGTGACCAAGGTGGAATTCATCAATTATATTTATTGGATGATATAACCCCATTTCAGTTTTTAGAGTACCACTATGCAAGTCTTGCAGGTAAAAAAGTAGCATGAGCCTAACTGATAAAGTAAGAGTTAATACACATTATACGCGATCAATTAATTTAGAACGCGATGCGGATTCCTTAGAAGTTGTTAAAGCATATATCCCTACAACTCGCTCCTTACAAACGTTAATCAAAATAAGTCATTCATTGGTTGAAGATAAAGCGCCGAGAGCGTGGTCCTTAGTTGGCCCGTTTGGCTCAGGGAAATCTTCATTCGCAAATTTTCTATCTCATCTGCTAGCAAATTCAGATCAAGAAGCGTCTATAGCGGCAGAAAAATCACTATTAGAATCAAATAAATCATTAGGTCAAAATTTCAAAAAAATCAAAAAAGACAACTTTGGGCATTGCTGCATATTATTGACAGGAAGCCCAGAACCATTAAGTAATGCACTCGTCAAAGCGATTGCATCATCAGCTGAACAATATTTTGCTAATTTAGGCAAGAAAAACTTAAAAATTATTGGTGAGCTAAAGGCGCTTGCTGAGAAAAAGGAAGTCTCTACTAATGATGTAATTACAGTAGTTAAAAAACTTCAAAAAACAATAGCTAAAACTTTTGGTAACGGTATTCTGATTGTCATTGATGAGCTTGGGAAGTTTCTTGAATATGAAGCTCGTCACTCTGGTGCAAACGAAATATATTTACTACAGGCATTAGCGGAACATGCATTTTCTCCCCATGATGCAAAATTGTCAATTGTGGTTTTACTGCATCAGTCATTTGAGCAATACGCTAAGGGCCTAGGGGATTCGTTTAAAAACGAATGGGCTAAAGTGCAGGGGCGATACGAAAATATATCTTTTCTTGAGTCTCAAGAGCAAGTTCTTCGTATTGTAGGTTCCGCATTCAAACAAAGTTTCACAACAAAAGAGCAAGGTGAAGTCGCTAAAAAAGTTGCAGCAATAGTAAATACAATTGAAAAAGAAAAAGCTTTACCAGGATCAATGAATAATGAGTCTGCAATGCAAGTTTTTACTCAATGTTATCCCTTGCATCCGATCAGTGCATTAATTCTTCCTGTGCTATGTCAAAAGATAGCTCAAAATGAAAGAACGCTATTCAGTTATTTAGGAAGTCAAGAATCACATGGTTTTAAAGATAGTTTAGAACAATGTGAAAAAGTGGGGGATAGCGTTTTCCCGTGGGAAATTTATGAATATTTTATTCTAAATCAACCAGCCAGTATAAACGATCATATTATCGGGAAACGCTGGGCCGAAGTAGTTACAGCGGTTGAGCGCCTTGGTGATGCGTCTGAAGATGAAATAAGAGCTCTTAAAACTATTGGATTGCTGAATATTATTGGCGCACAAGGAGGATTAAAAGCATCAAAGCCTATACTTGAACTTTGTCTTCCGACAAAGCAGCGTGTCCAAGCTGCACTCAAAAGTCTAGTCGAAAAATCGATTGTGCAATACCGAAAATTCAGTAATGAATATAGAGTATGGCAAGGCAGCGATTTTGATATTGATCAAGCGGTGGAAGATGAAAAGCAGAAATTAGGAAAATTTTCATTAGCTGAAGTAATAAACACGAATAACTCTTTGTTGCCGATAGTTGCTCGTCGATACACCATCAAATACGGTACTTTACGTTTTTTTCAGCCATACTTTATTGATTCTCAAAACATACATCAGTTATCAAAAGCTCAATCTGAACCCCGATTACTAATCCATTTGCAAGATGATGCGCTGAGAGAAGGACTGCTTAGTGCATCTGGAACAGTCTCGTATTCACCGCTAGATATTGTTGTTGAATGCATGAACACACCATTTATTCGTGAGGTGGTAGGTGAAGTTGTTGCATTAGAGCAGGTTCAAAAAACTGCACAAGAATTACATAGCGATCCGGTCGCAAAGCGTGAATTTAATGATCGCTATAATGCCGCGATAAAACGCAAAGAAGAGCAATTAACAAAGATTATCGATTCGCCTGAAAATCAACAGTGGTTTTGGAAACATGAAAAACTAGTTGTGACAAACAAACGAGCACTTCAAAGTGTTTTATCCAATGTATTGGAAGAAATATATAGTGCATGCCCTATAGTCAAGAACGAGTTAATTAATAGAGACTCCCCTTCAGCACAAGCTAACGCAGCAAGGAATAAATTGCTCCAAGCAATGTTAAATAACGAGTCTATGCAAGATCTAGGGATTGATAAATTCCCTCCTGAAAAGGCCATCTACCGTTCCATCTTGCGCGAAGCTGGGCTACATAAAAAGCTGGAAAGCGGTGAATGGGGGTTTAGTGAGCCATCGAAAAAATCAAGTTTCTATAAGGCCTGGTTGAGAATAGATGAGTTCTTAAATTCAACGGAAAAACAAACGAAATCCTTTGCCGAGTTAAATAAAGAACTAATGGCTGCCCCTTATGGGATTAAAGCAGGTGTATTGCCTGTATTGTATATTTCTGCCTATTTGACTTATCAGCATGAATTAGCACTTTATGAAAGCCGCCGTTATAAACCATTTATAACGGCTGAAATGTTAGAGCGATTTGTGAAGCGGCCAGACGAATTTACTTTTCAACGGTTTCCAAATGTAGAATCAGAAAAATTAGTTTTCATGCAATATTCAAAAGTTTTGTTTGATGATAAAAAAAATCATTCAATGTTGAGCATTGCTCAAAAATTGACAATGCTTATCAATGAGCTTCCAGCATATGTACTAAGCACAACTTCTCATTTGTCAAAAAATACGGTTGTTTTTCGTGATAGCTTTGATTTGGAAATTTCTCCGCGAGAGTTGTTAACGGAAATCATTCCTAATTCGTTAGGCTATGATCGCTCTCTTAAAGCGATATCTTCACAAAAGATCAAAAATTTTAGATATTCACTTAAAAGTACTCTGGAAGAATTGCTAATAGCGCACGACCATTTGGTTTTAAGACAAAAGGAACATTTTTTTCAAGCATTTGGATTTGTTAAAACCTCAAGACTTGAAGTGCTACGGAAAAAATTGGCAAATTACTGCTCAGGCTTGGAGCGGTTATCCGTTGACAATAAAGGCTTGGGTGCGTTTGTACAAAGGATAATGGATAGCGACGGAAGCGATATTGAGTGGTTTGAAAAATTACTGCTATTTCTAGGTCAAAAACCGTCTAACAAATGGCTGGATGAAGACGCCGATAAATCAGAAAAGCAAATTTATGGATTTGCTGACAGAATAGTACAACTTAAGAAGTATAGGGTTAACGCTAATGATCATAGTTCAGATAATGATTTTGATACCTTCTTTTTAACGAGCGTTAAAAAGAAGGGGGAGTATCTTGATGAAGTCGTTATTGTATCCAAACAAGATAGACAAAAAATACAATCCACGAAACAAAATGTGCTTAATATATTGGAAGCACTACCGGATGATCAAGATAAGATAGCGATGCTTTCGGAATTTGCGCATGAATTTCTTTTAAATTATAAAGAATATAAACGTATTAATGATATTTCAAGTGTTTAGTCATTAAAAAATTATATCAATAGCAGAATAAATTATGTCTCAACCAACACGACACGTATTAGGTATTTCTGGTGGAAAAGATAGTGCAGCACTTGCTATTTATATAAAAGACCATTATTCCGACATCCACAATAAAATAGAATATTTTTTTACGGATACTGGTGCGGAATTGAGCGAGATATATGATTTTCTCGACAAACTAGAGGCATATCTTGGTAAAGAGATAAAGCGCCTAAGCAATGGCAAGCCCTTTGATCATTGGTTGAAAATTCATAACGATTATTTGCCATCACCAAAACAACGCTGGTGTACGGCAGTTATGAAAATTAAACCATTCGAAGCCTTTGTTAGGGATGATCCAGTGATTAGTTACATCGGTATTCGTGCCGATGAAAATCGAGAAGGATATGTTAGTCAAAAACCGACGATCAAAGGCGTATTTCCATTTATAGAAGACGGCCTGGTGAGAGATGATATTTTTAAAATTTTGGAAGATAGTGTAGGGATTCCTGAATACTATAAATGGCGTTCTCGGTCTGGTTGTTATTTTTGCTTTTTTCAACGACAAGATGAATGGTTGGGGTTGAAACGTAATCATCCTGTTTTGTTTGATAAAGCCCGACAGTTCGAACTACGCGAACGAACAAAATACGACTGGAAAGAAGGAGATGTTTCAGTGGGTGGTTATGGCTACACTTGGAGCAGCCAAGGCTCGATAGATAAGTTGGTTGCTCGCGCAGAAAAAAGAGAGAAGGGAAATAGGACGGTGAAAGTGAAAACATCTGAGCGTTGGCAGGATGTTTTACGGCGAGATGGTGAGGATGACGACCCAGAGGATCAAGCGTGTGTGATTTGTAGTCTGTAGTTTTTCCTGTTATAGCCAGCTATTGAATAGAAAGTAGCGTATCTATAAAAGATTATTGATACCTAAATTTATAGTCAGAAAATAGTTAGTAACGATACCCAAAAAATGAAACACAATTGTCCATTTTGCAATTTAGATGCTGAGCGCATCATCTACCTAGATGATTATTGTATTTATTTTCGTGACGTCTTTCCGATATCACCGGGTCATACGCTTATCGTCCCTAGACGGCACATTGCTTCACTATTTGACGTTAATGAGACAGAGCGAAATGCGCTATTTTCAGCTTTGGATATCGCGAAGCGGGAGATTGATCAAGAATTTCAGCCGGATAATTATAATATCGGTATCAATGATGGCCCCGCTGCCGGGCAAACTGTGCCACATTTACACATTCACTTGATTCCCCGATACAAAGGAGATTGTGATGATCCTCGTGGCGGTGTGCGCTGGATAATACCTGATAAAGCGAAATATTGGGATGAGAGCTAGCTTATTACCGCTTTCAATCTGGCAAAAGTTCTCATCTGGTCTGTAGCTAGTTTGTCTTCATAGTCAGGATTTTGTGCTTGTAATAGGTAATTACCCGATGATTGTTTTTTTATAACTCGGAGTAAATACTGGTTATCTCCAGCTTCATCTTGAATTTCAATCGCCATGATCAGATTGGAAATAGAGCCTGCGCTCGTTGCTGTTACCCATTCAAATAGCAGTAAATCTCCGTTTTGAATAGCATTTTTTCCGCCATTCATAGAGTTTCCTGTTGCTGGAGCGATGAAATGGCGCTCAGGATCCAATTTACCGTAACCATCTGGAACCAATAGAGTTTCAACTTCATCGTGAGAGCCTGTCTTGAAATGACCACAAGCGATTTTTAAATTGGGATAAAAAGGCAGGTTCGTTCCTTCAGTTTTTGAGCGTTTGCTACTTGGAAATTGGCTGACATTTGTTCTTATTCTTTGCGTAGTATTTTCCCCTTGCTCACGCTTTGTCAGCCGCTTGATATATTCTGCGAGGCGAAGATCGACTAATTCTTGCATCAATTGATGCAAGTTGTTTTTGTCTCCATTATCGACATTAAAGTTGGCTTTAAAATAACCATTTTCAACCAAAAACCAAGCTTGCTTGTTACCCTTTGCATGATGAGTAAAGGCTTTTATTGGATTGTTTTTCCAATAGCTATGCCAACCCAAGCTGTTAGCTGTTTGATTCTTATTTTTTTCTGGTATTTCTTGTCGTCTTAAGTCTGGCCGACGATCCAACACTTGCCAGCTACGCTCTGCTAGTTTCATGGTAGTTGGTGGTCTATCAAAGCCATCCAACTCTAGAAAAGCTTCTAATAAAATCCCTTTAAAACACTTGGTCATGCTGGTTGATTCGATGGCTTGTAGTAGAAAATCACCATACTTATTCACCAACTCATTGAGTAAGTGATCATTTTTCTGTTGTGCCACCATGTTAAACCAGCTGACTTCTTGTTTCCGCATTTTACTTAGATCGTAGCCATGATGAAAAAACTCAGTTGCCGTTGGCTCGTGTCCGAGTATTGTGGTTAATTCCTGGTAGTCTTCAACAGCTGTCGCTCGATAGCGTTTTGCCATGCTCTGCCAGAAATCGACTAGTTGTGGGTCATAATTAATATAGCAGTCTGGTGCTAGCGTTATCCCTTGCTGGATTTTATCCACGACCTCTTTGCTGCCCGTGGCATTAAAGAGACTAGCTGGTTTGTTTAGGAATGAATGGTGATTTCCAATAAAATCAATGACAGTAAGTTTAGTTTTATTTGTGTCTTTTGATTGACGTAAACCTCGTCCTAACTGCTGCAAAAACAATATTTTTGATTCGGTGGGGCGTAACATTAAAATAGTATCTATTGCGGGAATATCTGTACCTTCGTTAAATAAATCAACAGAGAATAAAACATCAATATCGCCAGAGGCCAATTTTGACAGTGCTTCATTTCGTCTAATTTCAGATCCATTGTAAACGGCAACTGCGGCAATTCGTTTTTTCTTAAAGGCATTGGCCATGTGATCAGCATGTTTGGTGGAGACGCAAAAAGCCAAAGTCCGAGTTTGTTTTTTATGCTGCCAATGGTGAAAAATATGTGCGGTACGTTTTTGGGTCGCGAAAGCATTATCGAGGGATTTAGGGTCAAAGCGACCATTTCTCCAAGGGATTTCTTCATAATTTACAAACTCATCGTAAATCCCATGATAGTTGAAAGGGACTAATATTTTTTCTTCTATACCATGCACCAAATTGCGCTCAAAAACTAGATTGTTGTCACATAAGGATAAAATATCTGCTTGATCGGAACGTTCAGGGGTGGCGGTTAAACCGAGCAAAAATTGAGGTTGAAAATAAGCTAGTAAATTCTTATAGGTAGGTGCACAGGCATGATGAAATTCATCAATTACAATATAGTCGAAATGCTCGGGTGAAAATTGTTTTAAATTATCAAGCCGGCCAATAGTCTGAATTGATGCAAATAAATAGTCGGCATCGGCATCTTTTTTTTGACTATTATATAAACCAGTACTTGCCTGTACAGTCAGTTGGATAAAGGTTTTTTCAGCTTGCAGTAAAATCTCTTCACGATGAGCTACAAATAAAACTTTTTTGGCCTGTAATTGCTTCGCATCAAAAGCGGAGAGCCAGGTTTTCCCCATTCCTGTTGCAAGTACTACTAGGCCACGCTTATAACCTTGGTTTCGAGTTTGGCACAATGCAATTAGAGCTTGCTCCTGAATTGAGTTGGGTGTCGCAGGTTCAATATCTTCTGGTTGAAAATCTTTACTCATTGGTGCTAACGCATGATTTTTATGAATTTGAGCATGGCGAATAGCGTAGTGGTTGATCCAAAGATCGGTTAATTCCAGGGCTTGTTGGTGATTAAATATAGCTTCAAATTGGGTGTGAATATTAGTGAATTCTACTGCAGCTATTGAGTTAAGAGGTGGTTCAAAGTCATGACGAAGGCACCACTCGTGGGATTCTTTTAGTGCTGTACGACTGATATTGTTTGAACCAACCCAGGCGCAGCCTTCAACCATCTCACCATTCTGTCTTTTAATGAAAATATAGGATTTCATATGAAAGCTTTTACCGTGTTTGCATTCAAAGATGCGAATGTTTGCACCGCGCTCTTGAAGTAGTCGAAGTTTTCGCAAAGCAAGTGGGCTGGTAATACAGAGGTAATCTGAGGTCAGAAATTTTATTGTCGCTGAGTTATTAAGTGCATCGACTAGCGGATCAAATAATAACTCTAAACCAGAGGGTTGAACAAAAGAAACGGTAATTTCAATTTCAGTGGCATGATTTATTGCTTGAATAAGTTTAGGCAATAAGGGGTCTTTCGTGCTTCCCGTGGTGAGCTTGGCGCCGCTGTATAACTGGATGTTATTCATTTAGCTAATGTTAAACCAGATAGTATTGAGTAAATTACCATTCTCGCAATCTTGACTAACATCACTAGTAAGTTACCGCTCTGTGATTGTTAGTGAAGTTTTTTTCAAAAAATTGCTGGTGTTTTTCTATTATATCTTTTGTTTGTATTGGTGCTGTTACACGTTTCTGGCGCTGTGTGATGTGTTTCCAGGTTCTATGAATAGATTGTCTTTCAACAAGAAAAAGCTGTTCTTCATCTTTATTTTTAAATACAAAGAAAACACCAGGCGTGACTGCGATAGCACTTTCACCCAAAGTTCTTTCAATGTAGCCTTTTAACTCAGATTGAGAGAAGTATTTTTGAAAGGTATTGCGAGAGGTTATTACGCCATCGTTGAACGGCCTAAATTGTGATGTTATTGAATCGCCACCAATCATAGCTGATACAGAGAGGATGGAGTTGGAATGTTTGTACGCGTCTTTTAATACTTGATCTCTTTCTCTTCTGTCTTCAATAACATTGATGACATAGCCCAAATTAACAATGTCTACAGGCCGCTTATTTCCTTCTGGTCGATGAACAGGGTCCCACGCTGAGATATCCAAACCGTGCGCTTCCAATTCTCGAACGTCATCACCCTTTCCGCAACCATAGTCTAGTATTGTAAAGTTTCCGTCGAAATAATTGTGCCTAGCAAGTAGCTGCATTGGCAATGATAGTTTGTCTCGATTTATTGCGGTTTTATGTCGTTCAATTGTGATTTTTTGATTTATATTGTCTGTGCTATGTTTAACGCTGACAGACGCTTTAGGTTTTAATCGACCGTCAACAAGTACATAACCTTTTCGATTGATTAATTCTTCCCAAGATTTTTTGAAGCCAATAGATTTAGATATATCATATAATCCAATTGCTTCCCCTTCTTTAGTAATCTCTTCAAATAATGCTATGGAAGGGTTGTCAGGCTTCAGAAATGCCTCTTTGCGATGAAGTATAGGAGGATTTTCTGATTTAGAATAATCGCTTTCTCGATAGGTTAGTTTTTCGATATCGATCAAAATACTTTTGTTTAATGCTGGATAAGATTCAGTAAAAAAAGTTGGATAGTTAAGTAGTGTTACTTTCAAGTTTCTTTTCTGAAGTTTCAGTATATTCCAATCTTTATCTTTAAGTTGAAGATGATCTATTGTGCTATATAGCAACACAGCTAATTCAGTAGGTAATGAATCTAGAGCGGATTTATGCAAATAAACTGCATCTGGCAGTTGTTTTCCGTAAGGTGCTTTTTTAACTAACTCTTTGTAAAGTTTAAATTCCATATTAATTTGAAACGGTTATTTGTCTAATTCGTATACACATGGAGACACAAGTCGAAACATAATTGTTTTCGCATTCTTATTTGAGGTTGAGCGTTCTCTCATTGCTTGAGAAAGAACTCCTTTAGGATTTTTTTCTACAATTTTATTGTATATGTCTAAAACACTCATAGGCGTTCCACTCTCTTTTAATATTTGTTTCGCTGCATCTGACATGGCCATAATCTGTTCTCCAAAGCCATGTTGTCTAGAAACCAAACACCAATTCTATCCCATTGGATAATAGGTGTTAATAGTTCTACCGCATTTAAAAGAGTGTAAATTGCAATATTCCTTTATTTAGGATGGATCGTGCAGCTTGTGAGTTGTTAAAGTTGGGTATCCCGTAGAAGGTGGGCCTACCGACATGTTTAGGAGTAACGGCGGTTTGAAATTTTGATGAATTTAACTCGGATATTTCATCAATTTTGCGCATTTATCACGCAGTAAGTTGATTCTACAATCAAAGAGCGAGTGAAAAAACTTAAGATTCATGAAATATCCGGGCCTGACAGAAAATACATCTATTGTGATATTTGGATGCTATAAATTGATGAATTGAGTCGTCAGGGAGTAGTATCCATTAGGTGAGTAGCTTAGCGTAAAAAACTTCCTCAACTTCAAAACAAGGACAATGATTTAGCCCTATGTATAAGGATATCAAACTCAATTCGCTACATTTTTCACCGTCTGATTTAATCGCTTATGTGGATTCCCAATTTGCCAGTTGGCTAGATCATTATGTGATTGAATATGATGATGGTCGATTTCAGAAAGCTGATGAAGATGAGCTGGCTTTGGTGCTGCAAACTCAGGGCATGGATCACGAAAAAGCATTTATTGAAGCTTTATTAGCACAAGGAAAGAAGGTTGTTACGATTCCTGATGAATATTCTACGCAGGAGCGGAAAGAGGCAACTTTGCTTGCGGTGCGAGATGGAGTTGATGTGCTTTATCAAGCTCATTTGGCATTCAATCAATTTTCAGGAGCTGCGGATTTTCTCGTTCGTGTTGATGGGGATTCAAAACTTGGAAGTTATCACTATCAAGTGTGGGATACCAAACTCTCTAAGCAAGCTAAGCCCTATTTTATTATTCAGTTGTGTTGTTACGCTGAAATGTTGGAGTCAATTCAAGGCGTTTTATCAGAGCAAATTGGAGTGGTGTTGGGTGATGGCACACAGGTGCTATATCATACGAAAAAGTTTTATGCCTATTATCAGAATTTAAAGAATAACTTTCTCGACTTTCATCAACAGTTTGAGTCGAAGCAACTGCCCGAGCCGAACGCGTCTGATAATCACCGCCGTTGGTCGAATGTTGCTGATCAATGGTTTATTGAAAACGATCATCTTTCACTAGTGGCGAACATTAGTAAAACACAGATTAAAAAATTAGAAAAAGAAAATATAACCACCTTAACGGGCCTAGCTGATGCTGATTTGGATACCGTTCCTAAAATTAGTCCTGAAATATTTCGTCGCTTAAAACGACAAGCGCAATTGCAGGTGGAATCCAGAGGGAATAAAAAACCGATTTATGAAGTGATTGAGCATGATGAAACCGATTCGCATCGTGGTCTTGCTCAGTTACCGCCTGCTTCAAAAATGGATGTCTATTTTGATATGGAAGGGTATCCATTGGTGGCGGGTGGTCTAGAGTATCTATTTGGCAATACCTACATTGAGAACGGCGAGATTAAGTTTATCGATTTCTGGGCGCATAATCGAGAGCAAGAGAAACTCGCATTCGAAGAATTTATTGATTGGGCATATGACCGCTGGCGTAAAGACTCAACGATGCACATTTATCACTATGCACCGTATGAAGTGACTGCAATGAAAAAACTGATGCAAGTTCATGCAACACGTGAGCATGAGGTGGACAATTTATTGCGCCATGGTGTTTTTATTGATTTATATAATATCGTTCGCAGTGGGTTACGTATTGGTGAGCCGCGTTATTCCATTAAGAATGTAGAGCATATTTATCGAGGCAGGCGGGAAGGCAGTGTGGCAGATGCGGCTACATCGGTTGTTTACTATGAGCATTGGATTCAAAAGCATATTGCTGGTGAAGAAGGGGATACTTGGGAAACATCGAATACACTGAAAGATATTCGAGACTACAATATTGATGATTGTGACTCAACACTAGAATGTGCGGAGTGGTTGCGTGGCTTGCAAACTCAGCATGATATTAAGTGGATAGGCCATGACAAGGAAATTGATGACGAGACGCATGAACAGATTGTTACTCCTTCAACTCAGTTACGTGATGAGATGTTGGTAAATGCAGAAGTAAACAGCGTACAACAGTTGCTTGCCTATTTGTTAGAATTTTATTGGCGCGAAGTTAAGCCCGCTTATTGGCGACGTTATGAAAGAGCGGAAATGAATGAACAAGAATTGGCGGACGATATCGATTGTCTTGCTGGTTTGGTGCGAACTAGCACTTCACCTGTGAAGGAAAAAAGATCATTTCTTCATGAGTATATATTTGATACTGAGCAGGAAACTAAACTGCACAAGGGTAGTAAATGTTTATTGGCAGAAGACTTAGCCATTAAAATTGATATCTTTGATATGGATGCGAAGAGTGGATTAGTAAACTTTAAACTAGGGGTTGGTAAATCTTTACCTGAACGTCTGAGTTTAATTCCTAATGATATCGTTCCCACTGCTATATTAGAAATAGCAGTTTTCAATTATGTTGAAAGCTGGTTTCGAGAGAATGATCGCCGAAATGCAATTGATGACTTTTTACATCGTCGCCGCCCGAGGATTAAAGGCAATGAAGGCGGCGCGATTTTGAAAATAGCAAACGAGAGTGATCGAATGGCTGAAATTATTCGTACTGTTGGTCAGCTAGATAGTAGCGTTCTATGTATTCAAGGCCCACCGGGTGCCGGTAAATCTTATACGGCTTCGCATATCATTTTTGATTTGTTAAAGCAGGGAAAACGTGTCGGCATAACATCAAATAGCCATAGTGCGATAAATCATTTAATGTTGTCGGTGATGAAACTAATGGATGCAAAAAATCAATATTTTCATACAATAAAGGTACAAGGAAAAACTTACAAACCGTTGGATCATGAGCAAGTAAATTATTTGCCATCGATTAAAAAAGATGTAGGTTTTCCTGATGCATGTTGTTTGATGGGTGGCGTCGCCTGGACGTTTGCCAATGATGCTACCCAAGGAGCATTGGATTATTTGTTCGTGGATGAGGCGGGGCAAGTATCAATTGCCAATCTCATTTCGGTTGCCGGTTCTGCTAATAACTTGGTACTGATGGGCGATCAAATGCAACTAGGCCAACCAATACAAGGCAGCCACCCTGGAGAAAGCGGACTATCCGTATTAGATTATTATCTACAGGATCAAGCAACAATTCCTGATGACTTGGGTATATTTTTAGGTACAACTTGGCGCATGCATCCAAAAATCTGCCGTTATATCTCTGATTTGGTGTATGAAGGAAAGCTAGAGCCAGAAGCACATAATAAGAACCGTGTGATTTCTGTTGATGATTCGAATAGCAAATACATAAACAAATCTTCTGGCTTGGTATATGCGCCCGTGGAACATGAAGGTAATCAGCAAGCTAGCGAAGAAGAGGTTGCTGTTATTCTTGAAATTGTTGATGAGCTATGTGGCCGCGAGCATTTTAACGAAAAAGGTGAAAGTCTCGGCCCTCTTGATTTAGAGGATATGCTGTTTGTTGCACCATTTAATTTACAGGTGCGGAAACTACAGCAAGCGTTAGGTGAGGAGGCTAAAGTCGGTTCTGTTGATAAATTTCAAGGCCAGGAAGCACCGGTAGTTATCATATCGCTTTGTGCCAGTGAGCTGGAAGATTCAAGTCGTGGATTAAAATTTGTACTCGATAAAAATCGATTAAATGTGGCCATTTCTAGAGCACAGAGTTTAGTGGTATTGGTTGCCAATCCCGCCCTTTCTCAAAGCACAGTTAATACCATTGAGCAGATGGAATTGGTTAATTTGTTATGTAGCTTTGTTGAACATAGCGCTAAAAAGTAGGATGTGGTGAGACCGAGTTCCTACGGATTTAAAAGAAGCTCAGGAATGTGTGCGGAATGAGCTACTGATGCGCTTCAATAATGACACTTTTTTTGTAGAATCAACAGTTGTTTGGGAGTGATAAATTTCAGAGAGATGTGCTGGCGTATTGTTGATGTTACATTGAAGAACAAACTCCAGCAGCTGTTGCCTAAAAGGACTATGCTCCAAAGCTAGTGCCTGTTCCAGCAAATGTTGTGCTTGTATAAACTTACCATCAGCCATCTGTTTGATTGCTTGTGACGACAAATCTTCTGCTTTATTATGAGTTTGTATAACGAGGCTTAAGTCAGCTCCGCAGCGCTGACATTGCGCTTCAGTATCTAACCGCCCACGGCATATAGGGCAACGATCCATTATGACTCCAAATAAAAAACCAGGTCAGATAATTGGGCCGAAGCATCATCAATATTACCACCTTGTGCAAGCGCATCTTTCAGGCGTTCAACACTATCAACCAAATCCTCCCGATCATCTTCACCGGCACTCTCCATTAAACTTTCTGCCTTTTCAATCAAGATTTGATTTTGATTACGTTGACTATCAGAGCGTGCTTGTTCGCTGAAAGATTCATCACCAAGTAATTGGCCAATACGCACCTTAGCTTGCTCTAATTCCTCTTCATCAAAACGGGCGATAGCATTGTCGATGGTGATGCTTACCTCCATTCCAGTTGCTTTTTCTTTGGATGAAACATGTAGAATACCGTTGAGATCTAGGCTGAAAGTTGTGAGGATTTCATTGCCTGCGGGAGCTTTGCTTAATCCTTCAATCGTATAGCGACCAATTTCGGTGTTGTTCAACGCATCCTTTTCTTCACCTTGGTAGATCATCACGTCCACCCTTTCTTGGTTATCATGGGGTGTAAAAAAGACTTCAGTATGACGCACTGGGATCGCGCTATTTTTTCGGATAAGCGGAACGTAAGTGTAAGGGTACATTTCGCCATCCAGCATAGACAACGCACTGGTGCCAAATGTATAAGGCGTAATATCAACCAGGACACTATTAACTTTGTCACCACTGATAACCGCTCCTTGAATCGCCGCTCCACTGGCGACACACAGATCAGGGTCGATTTCGTTTCGAGTTGGTAAACCTACCTCTTGTTCAAGCCGTTGGCTGACTAGAGGGGTACGAGTAGCACCACCAACCAGCAGGATTTCATCTAAATCAGAGACACTCAGATTTGCCCCTTTTAATGCTATGTGAGCTGCTTGGAGAGTTTGGTCAATGAAGGGCGTAATCATTTCTTCATAATCATGACGACTTAATTCAAGAGACAGATGTATTGCATTGTTATTCTCTTTCAGTAGATACTCTTCATCCAGCATAGCAAACGGGTTGTTGGAGAGATGGATTTTGGCCGACTCTGCAGCTCGTCTAATCCGCGAAATTACTTGAGGAGTAAATGCCTGCTCATCAAGTGAAAATTCATCTTTCAGGTACTGAATAGCATAATCAATTATTTTTTGATCGAAATCATCACCACCAAGGTGATTGTCGCCATGGCTGGCTAACACTTCTACCACCTCATCTTCCAGGCGGACAATTGATACATCAAAAGTGCCTCCTCCAAGATCATAAACCATGATATTTTTTTGGCCCTGATGGTTGCTCTCATAAGCTAATGCTGCTGCAGTAGGTTCGTTGATAATACGCGCAACTTCTAATCCAGCGATTTTACCGGCATCGCGAGTAGCTTGGCGTTGAGCATCAGAAAAAAAAGCCGGTACGGTGATCACTGCTTTTTTTACTGTTTCACCCAAGTGTTGTTCGGCGATAGTTTTAAGTCGGCTGAGGATAATGGCTGAAATTTCCGTAGGCGTATAGCTATGTTCACCCAAGCTAATCTGATAGTCACTACCCATGTGGCGTTTAATGGATTTAACAGTGCGTTCAGGGTAGAGGGCAAATTGATTGGCAGCAGATTCACCGACCAACATGCATCCATCATCTGCCAAACCAACGACGGAAGGTAATAAATGACTACCGTTGTGAATCTCTAATACTTCCACTTGCCCGTTTTTTACAATGGCGACTTCTGAATTGGTGGTGCCCAGATCAATGCCGATTATTCTTTCGCTCATTTCAACTCTCTATCAACTTTATTTACAATGACTTCGGCAACACGTAACAACTGCCCCTCGCGCAAATAGCCTTTGCGGGTCTCGTCCAAGATTTCTCCGTCCTCGCATCCAATACGCTGTTCCGTCGCACTCACCTGCATAGTATGGGGATCTAACTGCTTACCGACAGCATCTACAGGTTTTACATTATAACGTTCCAACAACCCATCAATTCGACGCAGGGAAATATCCATGCCTTGTTGCTGTGACTGGATATGTGCCGACGCACTTCCATCAAGAAACGCTAACCAACCTGGTTGATATGATTTAGCTTGCTCAGCTCCCGCTTCAATTCGATCGCGCAGATCCAGCAAATTCAGCAAAAATGGTCGTTCTGTTTTTTCCTTATGTGCTTCTTGTTGTTGGCGACGTTCCTCCAGCTCATTGTTGAGCTGTTCATTATTGTTTTGCAGTAACTTTATCAGACTTTGAAACTCTTCGATGGCTGTTTTAACCTGGCGAGATTCAATTTTGACTTCTGCTTTTAGCGCTGCCAATTCAGTGAATAAACGATATAGATCGATTTCAGACTTTTCTGCATTGCTTGTGTCTGTGTCTGTGGGTGTTGTGTCTAGATAGGCGCTAAATTTTGCCAACAATTGTTGTTTTGCTTCAGAATCACCCATTATTTGAATATTTCCTTAGTAGAGCGATGTAACAGAGCTTGGAAATTAGCCAAGCTAGGTCGTTGAGGCGACATTGTCGAATTGGATGCTGCTTGTGCGATTAGGTCTTCAGGAGAAGGTAATTGGTAGTTAAACAATTCGCGTTGTAATCGCTGCCGATGTGTTTTAATTGCATCATAGGCTGATTGAATTTGCTGAAACATTTTAGCATCTTTTTCAGGTGGGCATATGCGAATCGCTTCCAAATACGCTTTGCGTACTTCTTCGTCAGTCGTTTTTCGATCAAGCGCAAGTATGATGTATGGGTCTTTCAGCATCAGAACAGATCCAGTTGTTTATTAGAACGTGGCTTACTTTCTTTTTTGGTCTTTTTTTTCTTTTTCGGTGGTGGTAAGAATGGATCAAAGTTTTCGTCCATATCGTCATCAACTAGACCGGCTAAATCACGTTCGATCATGTGTTTCGCATATTCCCGAAGCTCACTTTCGCTCATCTCCTTTTTTAACTTCTTTAATTCACTATCAGGTATCATTTCAAATAACATATCAATGAGATCATTAGTGTCGGGAAGTTGTCCTATGTCTGAGTCTTCATTAATATCAAAATAAGGCGGAACGCCTGAATTATCCATCAATACCTCAATACGGCGTCGTAATCTTTTGTCGTCATTTTCATGTGCTATTTCAATTAAAGTGTGTAATCGATTGTAGTCTTCATTCGACAAATAATCGTTAATTTCTGTTTGCGCGTTTATTGTGTAGTATTGAAACATCAGTTCACTAGGGCATTGTTTGCACGCTTTTTTTGCAAAGCTAAGTGATAAATTGTGTAGCTTAAACTCACTTGTTGTTTCACATATCAACTCAAATTCAGAGGCACTGTATTTATGTTTTATTCCCGTGCTCAACGCTTGTGTCATCATAGCAAGCGCTTCTGCTGCATCACCTGTTTGTGCGTTTTTATCGAGCTTGTTTAGTAAACGAAAAAGCTGCAGTAGCTGCTCTTTTGGTATCGATTTAGGCAGAGGTTTAATTTTCGCCTTTTTCAATTCTTTAGTTGTAGAGCGTTTCTGGCATATTAATTCCTGGAGCAGATAAAAATGACCACAGAGTTCCCCTCCTAGCTTCTCCTTCGCTGTCATCCATAATGTAGAAGCTTCCTGCACTAGATCTTGATCTAATAACCAAGTCCCGCGAACCAGGTCCACTCTGGCCCTGTCTTGTTCTGTTCGAGTCCAGTTTTCAGCAATGTCCAACTCTTTTTCCGCCAGACTATATTTGCTGTTGTAGATTTGCTTTCTGGTATGGGATAAGTGGGCGTCGATCAGCGCAGTTCGCACACGAGTATTGATTGGATCTTTTTCCAGGATTCGTTTTGCCAGTACAGCTGCTTTTTTATAGGAATTGCTTGCTAAGGCTGTTTCTACGGCTTCGGTAAGAATGGCAATATCATCCGGAAAATTTTCCATTGCTTGTTCTAACCAGCGGCGTGCTTGTTTTAATTTTCCGTGTTCGCGGTAGGTTGATATAAGTCGAATGTAGCTGCCGTGGTCCTGAGGATCGTTGGTAAGAATTTTTTCCAACAAAGGCGTTGATGAAATGTCCATTTCGTCTTCAACACGATCAAACTGTTGCAACTTATAGCTATTGATTAATGCTAGGGAGAGATCATAGTCTTCAGGAGTGGCACAATCTTCGGGCGTTAATAAATCCTCAACATACTCCCATTGTTCAGCAATATGAAACGGATGAACATCGTGAAATTCTTCTTCCCATGCATTTATTTTCGCATATTCAAGAGCAGAGGGTTTGCCATACACTTTGACAAAACTTGAATTGCTGCCTGAGCTTTGTGCCAGTAAGTGCAAAGCAACATTTCTAGCATATTTATCTCCCAGGGTTTGCCGATGGCGTAACACTAAACGTAATAAAGGTTCCGCGGATGGCGAATCGCCTAGTTGTTGCAGCTCTTCAGTGAATTTCAGCAGCTTACTATCAAAACCGCGTTTTTTTGCAACAAACTGAATTACCGGAGGATTTAGTTTTTTTATGTTAGCAAACAGTTGGGTATTTGGCTTAAAAGAGGCGGTTACCGCGTCAGCGAGTGGTGTAAATGGGGAAGACGATGGAATCCGCTCAAGTAGTTTCGCGACTGTGACAGTATCATTTTCTGGTAAAGTTAAAGCCTTTAAAATCTGACGCAGATCTCGAAACGGGGAACGAAAAGAAATTGCCTTGAGCTGATCTTGCAAAATTTCATCTTTGCCATCGCAGTAGGCTTCTAGTGCTGCTAAAGCCGCTGGATGATCTTTCACTAAAACATCATCCGCTGGCAATGTTTTTAGTATTTCACCTGATTGCGCGAGACTCAACGCTGCCAAATGTTCACGAACCTCAAGCAAAACCCCTTGTTGTTCAAACTCTGCACTATTTTGTTGATAAAGGGCAAATGCCTGTTCCACCATACTAGCGGCAAGTAGGATGCGGAAATAAAAGAGATCCGCCAACTGCTTCCCGCACAACTCCGCGCGATTACGCCAAATCATCACCGCTTCTTTATACATTTTTTTTGAGGCTAGTTCTTTTGATCGTTCACTATAGATGGTGGCGAGCAGCTCAAGCCACTCGGGGCGTTTTTCCAGCTTCAATAAATTTTTGCAGCGTTCTGATGCTTCTTTGTACTTTTTAGCAGCAAAAAGTGCTTGAATCTCTTGTTCCTGGATTTCTGGTGTTAGTGCGGAACTTTGATTTTTGCAGGAAGTTTGAGACTTGTGAGGCTTTTTGCGTTTGCGTGCCATAAACGTTCATTTATCAAGCTATAAAACAGATATTATACAGTATTAAAGCCCATGGAATTCAATGCTAAATTGAATTCGTAGCAACTTTTTTTTACCGGAATTATGCATTCTGAGTTGACGAAAAAAGTACCTTGCGTAAGCTGTTGTTTAATTTCCTATTGCTATATTAACTCCAAGCAGGAAATTTACATTTTCACCGAGATACAGTTCTCCTGCATACCAGCCTTTGGATTTAATGTTTAATTCGATGAATGTATGAAACTTGCTGTTCCAATGTTGTTCAGAATAGACGGACATCCTTCCTCCCAATTGAGGTTCAGTGCTTGTAAATGAAAAATCTTTGGGTTGATTCCACACACTAATGCCAAATGTATTTTCAGTAAACAATTGGCCGAAATGTTGTGGCAGAGAAATTAGCTCAAGACTCACGCCTGGAAAATAGTGCTCCTTGTTGTGGTAGTTGTGTAGTGTGAAAAATATTTTTCGGTTACTTGTTTGCAAATATAGATGAACATCAATGCTGTAACCAAAGGGTGTTAAATAGTGTTTTAGATTTGCATTCCATAGAATTGGATAGTGAATTATATTGTTATTGTATAAAAATCCTCTTTTTCCAAAGAGAAACGGATCGAAAAAATTCAGATAAGAGAGGTAATGTTGTTTTCGTAAATATCGCTTTTCTTCGTCATCTAACATTGAATAGGTAATATAACGATTGATTCCAACCCCGCTGGGGTGAGTTCCTCTGTCAACATAGGGTTCGTCAGGACGAAACAGATCGTAAACCCAGGCGTTACAATCCAATCCAGTAAAATCACGATCTGAAATATTTTGCTCTTCATCTTCCAGTATTTCTTGAGTGAGACTGTTTGATTCATTGGAAGCGCAAGTGTATAGGTACGCCGATGTATTAATGCTATTAGATATGAGAATGAATTGATCGAAAGTTTGTGTGTCTTGAAAAAATTGATCTTTTTCAATGACGAGGTTTAATTGGTTTTGTGATTCTAAACCTGCTGAGTGCATACGAATAAAATCGTGAGGGTGGTTCTTTTTTAGATTGATGAGGTCTTCATCTTTTACATCACTCACAGAAATCGTTTCAGAAAAAAACTCCATTTCGTAAACTTCATTGTAACTGTCAATGCCGTATTGTCCCATGACTGCACGATGCCACTCTTCATGCAGCCATGCATCTGAGAGAGGTATCCAGGTTGTGAGAATATCAAACGCGATAATGGAAAAAAAAGTCGGTTTAAATTCGTGATCCCAATATTTAGACAAGCCATAGTGTGCGGATTGATAAAAACTCTTAGTGAAGTATAGAGATTGGGTCATGCTGGGATTGAGTGGATTGAATTCTTTATTATAAGGTAGATCTACCACTGGGAGCGTAAGCGTGTAAGCCGGTGTCGCTTGAACGCTATTCTGCATGAAAAGCAAACTTGTAATGATAAGTATATGTCTGAGTAATAGCTTCATATTTGGCTGTATTATAGTTGTTATATTCTTTAAGATAGACGGTTTGTTGCGTGCGGAACCGGTTTAATGAATACAAAAATAAAGATTATAGGCATATGTGGAAGTTTACGGAATGGGAGTAAAACATCCGTTGTTGTGAAATCCGTGTTAGCTGCGGCTGAAAAAGCGGGTGCCGAAGTGCAATTCATCGACCTTCGTGACTATGAGCTGGTATTTTGTGATGGCCGTAATCAAGATGATTATCCTGAAGATGTAAAACGCTTGCGCAAAGAGATAAAAAGCGCACATGGTGTTATTTTAGGCACGCCAGAATATCACGGAAGTTATAGTGGTGTTTTGAAAAATGCACTGGATCTTATGGGATTTGACGAGTTTGAGGGAAAAATGATCGGTCTTGTTGCTATCTCTGCTGGCGCACTGGGTGGTAATGACGCATTTAATAGCCTCCGAAATGTTGGCCGATCTTTACATGCCTGGGTAGTGCCAGATCAGGTTTCCATTCCTTATGTTGATAGTGTTATATCAAAAGATGGTGAAATCATTGATGAAAATGTGCGCGAAAGGCTTGAGAATTTGGGGCAGCAAGTAGCCAGGTTTTCTTATCTGCATTGCTCTTCTAAATCGAAAGCATTTATTAAAGCCTGGGAAGAGGCGCCGCAAAATCCTGGGGCGTATACTTCGTAGTCATAAAATTTTGATTAATATTTTTTGCCAATTTGTATTTTCTATTGCTTGTGCGATTCTTATACTCTGGCAATTTCATTTTCATCCCAACTTAAATGGTGTTCGTTCGGATATAATTGAGCAGATATGTTTTTCATGAAGTTTTGTGCAGTGGCTTCGTTCTCCCTACGGACTCTGCATTCCAATTTGCAGTAAATTTCAGGCGCATTAATGAATAAAGCACTAAGAATACTCGTCTTAACAGTTTTAATTTTTTTTCCATTCTCTTTTGCTCATGCCAAAGAGTTGACTCTCCCCGATGATCATCTGCATCAAGTCGATGATTGCACTCGATGCCATAGTACCGGCATTGATATTTCCAAGATCGTTCAGGATAAATCATGTACGAATTGCCACACACAAAATGTTTTGGATAATTTTGTTGTTAAATTGGCCAATGGTGAGTATTCGATTAAGCATAGAACGAAAAACTCACATCACATAGCCGGCTCCGATATCAATGAGGCGGCATTTTATGATGAGTCGAAATTTGGTGATGAACCTAATCCGATGGTCACAATCCCTGCTGGTAAGTCTATTATGGGCACAGATGCGCGATTATCGGATGAAGGGCCACAACATGAAGTGACACTACCTGCTTTTCAAATTGATAAATATGAAGTCACTAATCTGCAGTATAAAAAATTTATTAACGCGACCAAGCGTAAGTCACCTTCCCATTTTCGCAATCGCACCTACCCGCGAGGAAAGGTTGATCATCCAGTAGTATATGTTAATTGGAATGATGCCAAAGAATATTGTGAGTGGGCGGGCAAGCGCTTGCCTACTGATCAAGAGTGGGAGAAAGCGGCCCGAGGAACCGATGGTCGCACTTATCCCTGGGGTGATGAGTTTGATATTGCCAAAGCTAATATGCCCTTGCGGTGGGAAAAATTTGGTCGAAAATTTGGTGACACTTTGCCTATCGCAAGTTTTCCAGAGGGAGCAAGTCCTTATGGTTTGATGGATATGACCGGCAATGTTTGGGAATGGACTGAGTCATGGTACAAAGCATATCCAAATAATCAAATCAAGTCAGAAAGTTATGGGGAGCGCTATAAAACGTTAAAAGGTGGCTCGTGGTTCGATTGCTCCTTTTATAAGTGCGGTATTTCTGCACCAGTTTTCAATCGTGCATTTTTTGGAAAAAAGACAAAAAATGATACTTTTGGTTTTCGATGTGCAAAAGATAGTTAGAGAATAGAGATGAAAAAAATCCTAAGCCTTTCACCATTCTTATTTGTTGCGGCATGTAGTCAAAATGTTGAGAATGTTGAGCCAAAAAAAGCAGCTCCTGCGGAAAAGCCAGTAAAATTTGAAACTGCAGTTATTGATGTCCCTATGAAATTAGTGCCAGCAGGTGAGTTTATTATGGGGAGTAATAAAGTAGATACGGAAGGTATGCAGGAGCAATACGGCTTTCCTGCGCCGCTATTTGTCAATGAACATCCTGAACGCAAAGTAAACCTGAAAGCATTTATGATTGATGAATTTGAAGTGACGAATTCAGATTATAAAGCGTTTTTACTTCGTACACAGGGTGAGGCACGTGGTGCTGTTCCTCCAGCCTGGAGCCAAAATGGTTATGGATTGGCAAAAAGCCAAATGGAAACCATGGAAATGGATACGCTTCGGATGATCGGAGCGGAACATTTTAAATTGGATATGGATACGACTGTGATGAGTCGTGAAGAACTCATGACGGCCATGCTGAAACAGCAAAACTTTGAAGATAAGAAGCCGGTAGTGGGTGCAACATGGTACGACGCTGTAAAATATTGTCAGTGGCGTAGTGCACGATTGCCAACCGAAGCCGAATGGGAAAAGGCTGCAAGAGGAACTGATGGTCGTGAATTTCCGTGGGGTAACAACTGGGACCCTAAAATAACCAATACTGGAGATGAAGCAGAAGAGGAAGAGGGTATCGCACAAGTTGGTACATTCCCTAAAAATGCATCACCTTACGGGGTTTATGATATGTCGGGAAATGTCTGGGAGTGGGTAGAGGATTGGTATCAGCCCAATAAAGGTTCTACCGATAAAGATCCTGAATATGGAGAGACGAATAAAATTATTCGTGGCGGCAGCGGTGGAATGGGACACTATGCCATCAGCTACTTCTATCGAAATGCGACTCGCCAATATGCAAAGCCTGACACAGTTGCTGAAGATATTGGTTTTCGCTGTGTGAAGGATGTGTGACTTTTTATAGGGATGAATTACGGTTCAATGGCCCGTTTTTTTGGATAATATTGTTGAATCGTTTTTCTACTCCAGTAGCTGGAAACAATCAGGATGATGAGCCCCAAAATCATAATCCGTGTAAAGAGATACAATCCTACAACGGTAAGAATCAATGAAAGCACACTCAATTGAAAGGGAACAAATTCGTCTGTGTAGGTGGCGATAAAATGATTTTGTTTAATGACAAGTAGTATTAATAGAATTAAACATGGAACAACAATGTATTTGTTCAACATGACTTCAGCGTTGATTGACTTAAGAAAGTTAACAAGCGGTATAAAATCTGCTGCTAACATGCCTATAAATAATGCGGAAATTGAAAGAACAATATTTTTCATGCCGATTTTACATGCTTCATTGCTTAGTGTTGGATCAGCATAGCTGAAAAAATTCCAGAAATCTATGATCCCATATTCCCACTAATTGGGTGTCAGTATAGAACCTGATGATATTTTGAGTGTCAAAAACCGCGCATTATTAGAATAGTTTGGAAGGATTAAAGTTGATGAAAAAATGTTGTGCTAAATTTCTTTCGTTAGGTTTATTTCTGCTTTTTTTGAACACTACGAGTTTTGCAGGAATTCCCGTCAATTTATTAAGTGCCGCTACCGGGCAAGAAATGCCCTCTCTAGCGCCAATGCTGGATCAAGTTACACCAGCTGTTGTTAATATTTCAACGCGGAGCCGGGTGAAAGTAAAAGACAATCCACTGCTAAACGATCCCTTTTTCAGATATTTTTTTAATCTACCTCAGCGTCAAAGAGAGCGGGAATCACAAAGCCTTGGCTCGGGTGTTGTTGTAGATGCAAAAAAAGGTTTTATCATCACCAACAATCACGTGATCGACAAGGCAGACGAAATTACTGTCACTTTACGTGATAACAGAAAGTTAAAAGCAGAATTAATTGGCCGCGATCCAGAAACCGATATCGCAGTCATCAAAGTAGAGCCGACTAAGTTGTCAGCAGTAGAATTATCAAATTCTGATGCATTACGAGTTGGCGATTTTGTTATAGCGATTGGCAATCCCTTTGGGCTGGGTCAAACTGTAACTTCAGGTATCGTCAGCGCATTAGGTCGTAGTGGATTGGGAATCGAAGGTTATGAAGATTTTATTCAAACAGATGCTTCAATAAATCCTGGTAATTCGGGTGGCGCGTTGGTCAACCTTCGAGGAGAACTTGTTGGTATAAATACTGCGATTCTATCGCCGGGCGGTGGTGGCAATGTTGGAATAGGCTTCGCAATTCCTGTCAATATGGTACAGGATGTGATGCACCAGCTTATTAAACATGGTGAAGTGAAACGTGGTCGATTGGGTATCTATGTCCAGGATTTAACCGAAGAGCTAGCAAATGCTTTTGGTTTGAATAATCTCAAAGGGGCGGTTGTTTCTCAAGTTATGGACGAATCTCCAGCTGAGAAAGCAGGATTGAGAGCAGGTGATGTTATCGTACAACTCAATAATCGAATTGTAGATAGTACAGGAGATTTGAGAAACATTATTGGATTGCTCCGTGTGGGTAGTACGGTCGATATGGAAATTGTTCGTAATGGCAAGCGCAAAAACATTACTGTCGTTGTCACTGAACAAGCAAGACAGAAAATCAATGGTGTAAAAATCTCCAAACATCTCGAAGGTGCGGAACTTGCCATTGTTGAAGAAGATGGAACTAATGCAAATCGGACTAACGGTATAGAAGTCATCGATATTAAAAAAGACAGTGCCGCATGGAACACAGGATTACGCAAAAACGACGTCATTATGTCCGTAAATAGAATAAGAGTAAGAGATTTTGACGAGTTAAAACAAGCAGTGCAAAGAACCCGACGAGGAATGTTAATTAATATTCTTCGTGGTGATGGCGGTTTATTTTTATTGGTGCAATAAAGATCTAAACGACACGCTCACTTAAAATTAAGTGAGCGTGTAATCGTGCATAAACATTGCTTTTGTTATTGCATGATACCCATAGCAAATACAACATTATGTTGCGTAGATTGCCTCAATCATCAGGCGGCAATTCGTGCATTGCGGCTTTCACAGCTTGAATGTCAATTTGAGAAGGTTCTGTTCATTACAGATACCGAGTTCCAGCTCTATGATATTGACGTAATATTAATTCCATCCATAAATTCCAGTGAGCAATATTCTCATTTCGTTTTAAAGCAACTTGTAGAGTATATAGATACCAACTACATCATCCTTATTCAATGGGATGGATATATCATTAATGGCGCTGCTTGGGACAATGATTTTTTTAAATATGATTATATCGGTGCCCGTTGGCCTGATGCTAAATCTTTAGAACAAGTAGGAAACGGCGGCTTTTCATTAAGATCTCGAAAACTGCTTGAAGCCTTGCAGGATGAACGTGCCGTATCAAAAGGCCCAGAAGATGAAGATATCTGTAAACACTTTCGGTATTGGTTGATTCGTGATTATAACATTCAGTTTTCGCCGTCTGAAGTTGCAGATTACTTTTCTTATGAGCGCGCACAGCCACTGCACCAAACATTGGGTTTTCACGGTGTTTTTAATATGCATCAACATATTGGGAATAATGAATGGCAATATTTTTTAGACAATTTATCAGTTAAAACTTTCCAAAGTATTGAAATATTAGAGCTTGCATTGAATTTTTGGAAATGTGGAAAAGTAGATATTACCAAGGGTATATTCAAAAAAATTACGCTAAATTTTCCAGATCGAATAGATATTCAATTTCTTTATGAAAAACTAGAAGAAACCGAAGTTAGATTGACGGTGAAGAATGTGCCATTAATTAACGCAGATGAAATATTAAAATTTGCATTGATTAAACATAATGACGGAGAGTTACAAAATGCATGGCAACTCTATTCACTTGCAATTTTAGTAGAACCCGATAATGCCGAGGTGAAGAATTTAATGGGTATCTTTGTTGCTCAATTAGATCAGCTGGAATTAGCAATAAAGTATTTTAAAAATGCTATTGCATTAAAAAACGACACTGCAATTTACTATATTAATTTAGCTAAAGTATACGTTGCGTATGGAAAAGCAGATTGTGCAATAACATGTTTGCAACAAGCGACTGCTCGAATACCAAACGATGAAAATCTTTTTCGGAATCTCGGCCAGTTGTATGAAAACATGAATAGAGATGCTGAAGCAAAATCTTGTTATGAAATAGCTCAGGAACTGTAATCCTAGCATTAATTTCCTATTCTTTTTTGAATTTCCTGCCACTCACTCTCAGCGATATTTAATATCTCGTTTTTGTTGTTCGCAATGTAGTCATAATCCAGTGGCACATATTCCTCTATTATGTTTTCATAGTTTTCACTCAGAACATTTGAATCAGGATTAAGGTTTGTTACTACACATAATCCTGTCGGGGGTGAAGGGATTGTGAATATAGTGAGGTCAGGTCGATATCTTTTTAGGCAAGGGACTACTTTCCAGACATCGCCACTCCAAAAATTAGTGACTCTTTCTCGTTCAGAAGTCGCTTTATTTAAGGGGATGCAGTCGTGGAATATAATAACAGTTTCACTTTTTGAGTATTTCTCGATGTTGATAAAGTCTTTTAGTGCTGCTTCAAATATATGCAAGCCGTCGATAAAAGCGAGATCTACTGGGCGATTGTTTAAAAGTGATTTTAAGTCGTGTTGTGAAAAAAAATCATCGCTGGTTAGAGAGTAAACTTGAGTATTAGAGTTTAATGCTTGTGACAGCTTCGGCTCAGGATCAATTCCTATTGATTGAGTATTCTCACTGGCGAGAACCAGTGAAGCACCTGTGAAAACTCCAGTTTCGACGTACGTTTCTGGCTTCAGCCATTGGTGAAAAGCTTTGAGGTATTCAAAGTATATCTTGCCTGGTAATTCAATCTGGGAAAGTAATCCGTTTCCTGGGTCACTATTGGGATTAAGGGTCAGTACTTCTTCGAGCACAGAAATAGCTTCTTTTCTTTTATCTAATTTGAGTTTGCATACGGCATAGTTGATGGAAGCTTGCTCATCATTGTGTGCGGTATGGACAACCTTGCTTAGTAAATCTTCAGCAACTAAAAAATTACTATTTTGCATACTCAGCACAGCATAGTTTTTCAATGCAGGTGTATAATTTGGGGATTGAGTTAGTACATTTTTGTAAAATGCCTCTGCTTGTGGAAACAAACCTCTTTTATGTAACTGTAAGGCTTGGTTAAATTGCTCTTCAAATGCATTTTGTTTAAGTTGTACCATTTTGATTGTCACTTAATTATTGGTTAGTTTAATCTTAATTCCCCGCCGCTTGCGGCGGGCACAAAGCCTATGGGGTTTCCAAAGGGGAGAAGCGGAGCTCTCCCCTTGGTCGTCAGCGGGGTGCATACCCCGTTGACGATATAAAATTGATTAAAATCATTCTATCTATATAGTTATATCTATTCAATCACCGGAATTCGCTTCTTAAAGGTTAAGCTTATTTGTTCTGCTGTATATTTATTGCGCAGAAATTTATTGAATTAACGAATTGTATTTCTTGCAGCAATAGTCATAATGCATTTTTTATACAAAATAATAAGGATAATATAATGTCACAAGAACTATTTCCGTGGGATGATGATGCAGCAAAACTATTAGAATATATGCCTGCTTTTATTCGACCAGTAGCTCGAGGAAAAATCGAAGCTGCAGCAAAAGAGGCTGGTGAAACAAGAGTAACAGCTGAATTTATGGATAAAAACAAAGAGCAATTAATGGGACCGAAGTAATTCGAGAAGGCCGCGCAATTTTTAACTAAATTTGAGCGGCCTTTTAATTGGTTTGATAAAATTATTACCTGCTGATGGTCTATGTTTTTCTATTGTTTCAATTTGAATAGAAACAAAGCTACTACTTTTTAAAAGTTGACCTGGCGTGAATTTCGCTTTCTGTTGATTTGGTTAGTTCAGTAACCTTTCAATGGAGTTGAAACGTGATAATAGTAAGAATACTTTTTAGTTGTATATTAGTTAGTTTTTCTATGTTCGTAGCTGCAAAAGAAACTACTGATGTAAGTACAAAAAGTATGGCTGGAATTAAATATGGAATAGGGATTTCTTTAAGTTATGATGTAATTGGTGATGATCGTGTTGTCACGGCTTCTCGGGATGAAAATGGAATTGTTCGGGTTAGTGATGAGCAAACGTTTCCCGCAAGAATCGTTCTTGAGTCACACTATTTTTTCCCTGCGGAAAGTGGAAAATGGGGGCATGGACCATTTGTTGCGATTCAGCCAGGTTCTGAGCGTGTAATCGAAGCCGTTGGAGGTGGTTGGTTATTTGGTTTTTTGAAAGATAAAGCAAGTGGAGAAAGTTGGAATATTGGTGTTGGTGCACTCGTGACTCCTTCAGTTCGTGTACTAGGGGATTCTATTACTGCTAATAACCCTTTACCGGCAAATGAAACAACCATACGTTATAAATATCAATCTCAGATTGGTGGCTTCGCTATGATCTCTTTCACCTTCTAATTGTCCTTAGAAAATTGGTCAGTAGTTTTCTATTATTTTTACACTTTAAACTGGCCGACAAGATTGTTTAGATCAGTTGCAATGTTTGATATGTCATGACTTGAGCTTTTTGTTTGTTGTGCGCTAGTCGTCGTTTTTTCTGATACTTGATTTATATTAATTACGTTTCTGTTAATTTCTTCTGCAACTAAAGATTGCTCTTCTGCTGCACTAGCAATCTGGATATTCATTTCAGCAATTGCAGCAACTTCTTGTGCAATATTTTTCAATGATATTCCTGCTTCTTTGGTCTGGTTTACACTTGCTTGTGCTTTAGATTTTCCATTTTCCATTGTGTCTACTGCATTGCGTGCTTTTGTTTGGAGACTTTCTATCATTGTCTCTATTTCTTCAGTAGATGTTTGAGTTCGACTGGCAAGTGTTCTTACTTCATCGGCAACAACTGCAAATCCTCGTCCTTGTTCCCCGGCTCTGGCTGCTTCAATAGCTGCATTAAGTGCTAGTAAATTAGTTTGCTCGGCGATGCCTTTGATGACTTCCAATAATGAGCCGATATTTTGGCTTTCATTAGCGAGGCTTGATACAACTTCTGCAGCATGATCTACTTCACTTGCTAAGTCCTCAGTAGAAAGTACCGCTTTATTAACAATTTCCTGCCCGGTGTTAGTAGAATTATCGGCAGATGTTGCAGCTGTTTGTGCATATTGTGCATTTTTTGCAACTTCCTGAACAGTTGTGGTCATTTCATTCATTGCAGTAGCCAATTGATGGGTTTCAGATTGTTGTCGTTCAATTGCCTGAGCTGTGTCTTCAGTAATGTTAAACATGGCGCTTGATGCGGAAGATAAATGTGTTGTGGATTCTTTAACATCGATGACAATCTGTTGAATTTTATTAGCAAATGCGTTGTAAGCGACAGCGAGCTTTGATATTTCATCTTTGCCTTTTTCATCAAGTCGCTTAGTTAAATCGCCATCACCTTCGGATATAGCTTTCATGGTTTTTACGGTGTCACATAACGGTTTTACGATACCGCGAGTGAGTACTCCGGCTATAATTAATCCAATGACAATAACAACAGCAGTAATCATAAAAATTGAGTTACGAATATTTGCTATTTCTGATACAAAGAAACTTCGATCAACACTAATTTCCAAAATACCAACAGGCTTTCCTGAGAAATCATTAATTTTACGTGCAAGTAATGCGACAGGGATATCACCTAAAAATGTTTCTTGAATTACTCCTTCCCCAGTCATGGCCTGGTTTAGCTCTTTGTCACTCATTATTCTTTGTTTTGATGTTGAGCCAAAAGTTTTGTAGGTATCGCCGTCAGGTAAATACAAGCTAATATCGGCACCGTATCTTGATTTAAATTGGTCAAAAAATTCTTGTCCGAATGACATGCCAAATTCCACAGAGCCAATATGTTGGCCCTGATTAAAGACCGGCATTATGCCACGAATTCCCAGCCCTGCTACACCTTTCTCTAGCCCTTGAATCGGCTCTTTCTTATGGTTGGTTTCTACCACTGTTGAACGAAATGAAGATAAATCATCGCCAAATTTTTTGGGCTTATGAACACGCAAAAATGAGGTTGCTGGTGGTGTGTGAAATTGGAATTGTTTAGTACCAAAATCCTTTTTCAAGACATTGTATGATGGAACAGTAATATTTTTTAACAAATCACGATTTCCATCTGCAAAATTCTGACTAATGTTTGGCATATTTGCTACGAGTGTACTTAAAGCAATCGCAAGGCGACCTTCAGATTTAATTTGCACTATGGCACTTTCGAATAAGCTGTGGAGTTCTCGTTCTTCAGCTTTATTGATTAACTTTCCTGCTTTATACACGGTTGTGGGTACCAACAATAATACAGCTAACAATAAAACAACTGTAAACCCTAATCCTACTCTGATACCTATTTTGATATTTCTTAACATTTTTGTGCCTTCAGCTAAGTTATTTTTGTGATGACTGTATTTGAGTTATCGCGGAAATAGGCCGCAACTGAAGTGCTAAAGTGGCTACTAGTTGGCTATTTTGTTGAAAATGACTTACTGTTAAAATTTTTCTATTACTGTTGCTAGTTTATTGTATTCATTTAAAAAAGGCGGGTTTTTGAAGTAAGTCTATATTTAATATTTGAAAAATAAATTTCCAAACTGTACGATTTTAGAAAAATAATATTTCCACCAATCCAATTCATTTTTGCCAAAATTTTGGATGTTCGATGAAAAGATCGAACTGCTGTTTATAGCATTCAAATAATTACTTAACTCTTTATCATTAAGTTTCCTGCCTATTCTTCCGAAGTATTACCGTATATTAGCACTACATAATAGGCAACGTTATGACTGAGCAGATTCCATTGATATTGTTAGTCGATGATGAACCGTTCAACTTAAAAATTTTAGAAGAGATTCTAAAAATTTCCGGTTACAAAACAGTGAGTGCAACTAATGGCTTAGAAGCCTGGCAACTGCTGGAGGATTCATATCAAAAATTCGATGCTGTATTGCTTGATTGGATGATGCCAAAAATGGATGGTATGTCTGTTCTCAAACGGATGAAAGCACATGAAGATATGCATAAATTACCTGTAATTTTACAAACAGCGAAAGCGGAAAAACATGAGGTTAAAGAAGGATTAAAAGCTGGGGCTCACTACTATCTCGTTAAACCATATGGGAAAGAGCAACTTCTTGCAATTGTAAAGACTGTCGTCAACGAATATCAATATCAAAGAAAATTAGTTGAGGAGACTCTTAAAAAATCGGGAAGTTTGGCGTTAATGGAATGCGGCCGGTTTTCTGTAAGAACGCTTGACGAGATATATGATTTAGCTGCTATGTTGGCGAGTACGACAGAGAAACCGGATAAAGTAGGGTTAGGACTTACTGAGTTATTGGTTAATGCATTCGAGCACGGAAATCTAGGGATCGGGTATGTTCAAAAAAGCGAACTTAATCTCAAAGGTAATTGGGAGGATGAGATTGAACGGCGAATGAATTTACCTGAAAATGTCGATAAACGAGTGGTCATAACATATGAACGAACTAAGCATGAGATTAAGTTTTTTATAGAAGACCAAGGTGAAGGATTTGAATGGGGGCAATATTTGGAGTTAAATCCAAATCGAGCCTTTGATAGTCACGGTCGGGGCATAGCTATGGCAAACATGTTGAGTTTTGATAATATTGAATATCTTGGTAAAGGTAATCAGGTTATAGCTTCGCTACTCTTAAATATAGAAAAATAATTACTTATCCATTCTCGTACATGTCAGTGTCTAATTGACGTATACGAGTTTCATACGAGAGTGTTAGAAAATAACGTGAAGTTATTTCAGCGATCTACCGATAAAAACCCTATGGTCGCAAAATACATAGGATATCTGACGTGCTGAAACGCATGCTGTTTGTGTTTTCCCCAGTTTGTTTCTTGATGCTGGTTATATACGTTTTACCGTATGCCCAGCAACTTCCTGCAAGTTTTCAGCCCCTCGTTAACTTGGTTCCTTATATCTCTATAGGATTAGGCGCGATTTTAGCCTGGCGCTTTAATCGTAGTCGTATCTTTTTTTCTCTCTTGTTTCTTTTTCTTATCTTTATTGCCATTGATATGCGGTCAGGATTAACAGAGACCGAAAACCAAGTTTTACTATTGTCTATTAGTCTCTTATTGCCTTTGAATATATTACTTATTGGTTTTTACAAAGAGAGAGGGATTTTTACACAGCATGGCCTTGTTCGATTCGCTTTATTTGCTGTACAAGGATTAGGTGTTTGGTGGTTAATTAATCATAAAAATGTTAGTTGGATGCCATTACTGGAAACACATTGGTTGACTTTATCATGGTTGGTTGATGCTCAGCAGGGCATCTCTCAATTATCCTGGTTGCTTTTCTTTTCTGTCATGTTTTGGCAAATAGTGAAAATAGCTCGAAATCCCATTTTGTTCGAGAGTGCGGTTCTCAATTCGCTACTGCTGATAATGCTGATATTGATTGAAAATCCAAATACATTAACTGACTCATTAATATTTAGTTTCTCCGCAGTGTTGTTGATTATTGCTTTGGTACAGGAATCATATGGGATGGCTTATATTGATGAGTTAACAGGCTTGCCCGGAAGACGAGCGATGAATAGTACATTATTGAGTTTAGGGAATCGATTTAGCATTGCGATGATTGATATAGATCATTTTAAAAAATTTAATGATACTCATGGGCATGATATCGGTGACCAGGTTCTTCGCATGGTTGCTCAGCGTATTGGAGAAGTTACAGGAGGAGGTCGTCCTGCAAGATATGGTGGTGAGGAGTTCTCAGTTATTTTTCCCGGTAAAAGTGTTACTGATGTTTTTGCTCATTTGGAGGTAGTAAGGCAGAAGATTGAAGAAACACCATTCAGCATTAGAGGAAAGGATCGACCTAAAAAAGCACCGGACAAAGGAAGTAGGAAAAGAATAACAAAAACTAAACAGGTGAAAGTGACAGTAAGCATTGGTGTAGCTGAGCGTTCTGAAAAAAATAGCACGCCCGATGATGTAATGAAAGCAGCAGATAAAGCGCTATATCGTGCTAAAGAAAAAGGGCGTAATCAGGTTTGTAAATTATAAGGAGCAGCAGCAAAGGAAAATAGCTGGTGTTGTTATATGGGTATATACTAAGGTTTTTATTAACTCCCTTTTTGATACGACTAATGAACCAACCGAAACCCCAATTTATACCTGCTGATAAAACATTACGTAAAAATTGTTTGATACTTATTGCGCTTTATATCTTACTTCTCATCTGGTTAGAGCCAATTATTGATTATATTTTAGCGCTGACACCATGGGATGGCTCTCATCAAGGTATGATCGCTTTGAATGAAAGAAAAGCATATATTGTAAGCAACGCATTTGGAATAGCGCGAAGTTTGCCGATTCTGATCTTTTTTTGGTTAGGATATAAAATTAACCAAGCTCAGCGGTTACCGCCAAAAGGTATGCGTTTGCCACTTACTGTGATTTTAATAGAAGGGCCTAAAGCTCGTATGCTAGGCATTACATTGATGGTTGTGGCTATGTTACTTTTACTGAGAGAGATATCATTGTTAGCGCTACACTAGAAAAAGTAGCGCCAAGAGCAAGGGGATAGCTTACACAATCATAAAAAATTATGCGATTGAGCATAAACAAGAAGAATGCTGTGAGCTTAAAAAACTCGGTCTACTTGAGCCGAGTTTTTCTAGAGTGACGCCATATAATCGAATCAGTTTATCGCTTACAAGAAGCTTTCAAGCTTATGGCCAAAGTTTTCTTCATAAAGTACCGCGAACTCCTGGCGCGAAAAGCTATGATTTTGAGGTCCGTGGGATGCAATTTTTATCGCGCCGATTAATGAAGCAATGCGCCCGGTTATTTCCCAATCCAGATCATTCATTAAGCCGTAAAGCAATCCTGCTCGATAAGAATCGCCACAACCTGTTGGGTCTGCAATTGTTGTTGCTTTTGCACAAGGAATTTCATGTCTATGTCCTTTTGTGTAGATATGAGAACCTTTGCCACCAAGCGTTATGATATAAGCTTCAACACGCTCTGCAATTTCATGAGGTGATAAACCTGTGCGTTCTTGTAATAATTCGGCTTCGTAGTCGTTGACAGTTACCCATGTGGCTTGATCGATAAAAGCGAGCAGGTCATCACCATTAAACATTGGCATACCTTGGCCTGGGTCGAAAATAAAGGGGATATTGGCTTCTTTAAATTCACGAGCATGTTGAATCATGCCATCACGGCCATCAGGGGAAACGATTCCTATCGTGACTTTAGACGCCTCGCTCACTGAGTTTTCGTGGGAATGCCCCATTGCACCAGGATGAAACGCGGTGATTTGATTATCATCAAGATCAGTCGTTATAAAAGCCTGGCCAGTATATTCACTCTTAATGGTTTTTATATAATCACGATTGATACCACATTTATCCATCCAATCCGCATATGGGCCAAAGTCCTTGCCGACGGTTGCCATTGGAGTAGCGTTACCACCTAACATTTGAAGATTGAAAGCAATGTTACCTGCACAACCGCCAAACTCTTTGCGCATTTCAGGCACTAAAAACGAAACGTTTAGCATGTGGACTTTATCTGGCAGGATATGATTCTTAAATTTATCGGGAAAGGTCATTACAGAATCATAGGCGTATGATCCACAAATTAGTGCTGTCATTAAGTTCTCCAAAATATAATGGCTAAGAAATGTACTATTTAGTGTCAGGCGTGATGTTAGTTATCCCACTATTATACACAACCAAATAATAGCGACATTCACTAAGGAAAAGAAAACAGCAGCCGAGCCAATATCTTTGGCTCTGCCGGATAGTTCATGTTTTTCCAATCCAATTCTATCAACAACCGCTTCAATTCCAGAGTTTAGCAATTCGACAATGATGACGAGAATCAGGCTTCCTATCAGAAGCGCTAGCTCAACGCCGGTATCTGAAATGATAAAAGCAACAGGCGTTAGCAATAGCGCAAGAATTGTTTCTTGTCGAAATGCTTCTTCGTTTTTATAAGCAGCTACCATTCCCTGCCAGGAATACTTAGCGGCTTCTACAAATCGGAATATTCCTCGGTTTGCTTGTCCGGCCATTTTGATATCTACTCTGGTTTTTTCCACGCTAGGTCGAGTTGTCGCGCTGCTCGTACATCATCAAGACGTTTGACTGGCATTGTATGCGGAGCCGTTTTAACCAGTTCTGAATTGCTCTGTGCTTCTTCGAGAATTTTTTCCAGCGCATCAGCAAACGCATCCAGCAATTCTTTCGGCTCGGTCTCTGTTGGTTCGATCAATAAACATTCAGGTACCAGAAGTGGAAAGTATGTTGTCGGCGCATGAAAACCATAATCCAGAAGTCGTTTTGCAAAGTCCATGGTGTTTACACCTAGCTCTTTGCTCTGCTTTTTCAGTGTGATGATAAATTCATGTGTTGCGCGGCGGTTTTCAAATGCTACGGTGAATCCGCGTTCTTGAAGAATCTTCATCAAGTAGTTTGCGTTTAAAGTAGCAAACTCAGCAACTCGAACCATGCCTTCTTTGCCTAATAAACGCGCATAAATGTAAGCGCGAAGCAATATTCCTGCATTACCCATGAACGCTGACATTGGTCCGATCGTATTCGGGCAATCATCTTCGGTTTTTAAATAATATTGTTCGTTTTTAATATCAACCATTGGAATTGGCAGATACGGAATTAAACGTTTACTAACACCAACCGGGCCAGCGCCTGGGCCACCGCCGCCATGAGGGGTTGAAAAGGTTTTGTGTAAATTCATGTGAATAACATCAAATCCCATGTCGCCGGGTTTTACTTTACCAAGAATAGCATTCAAGTTAGCGCCATCGTAGTAGAGCAGGCCGCCAGCATCATGAATAATTTTTGCTATTTTTTGAATATCTCGTTCAAACACACCAAGTGTTGAAGGGTTGGTTAACATGATGCCAGCCGTATGTGGCCCTACTGCAGCTTCCAACTCAGCGATATCAACATCGCCATTTTTGTCGGTAGGGATCTCTTTAACTTTGTATCCACACATGACAGCAGTTGCTGGGTTTGTTCCATGAGCAGCATCAGGAACCAGAATTTCAGTTCGAGCATCGTCTTTATTGGCATCGTGATAAGCGCGAATCATCGCCATGCCTGCAAATTCACCTTGAGCACCAGCCATGGGAGCGAGCGATACTTCAGACATTCCGGTGACATCTTTCAGAATATTTTGCAGATCATACATGCAACTCAAAAAGCCTTGCCCAAGAATTGGGTGGCTATGAGGGTGACGTGACAAAAACTCAGGTAGCATGGCCAAAGTGTTACATGCTCGTGGATTGTATTTCATCGTACATGAACCGAGTGGATAGAAATGCGTATCGATCGAGAAGTTCTTTTGCGAAAGTCTTGTGTAGTGGCGAACGGTTTGTAGTTCGGACACTTCAGGTAATAACGCTTTATCATCACGTAAATATTCTTGAGGAATATCGTTTATTTCAATGGCTTTGTTTCTGACTTGCGATAAATTTACGCGATCTGCTTGAGATTGTTCAAATATTAACATTTTTTATCCTGCTAATGATTTAAGTGCTTCGGCAAAATCGGGAGCCTTAGCGATATCATCGACTAATTCGTTGTGTACAATTTTGTTGTCTGCATCGAGTGCAAAAACAGCACGAGCGGTTAAACCAGCGAGTGGACCATCTATCAACAAAACGCCATATTGTTCTGCAAATTTTTTAGAGCGCATAAGCGAAAGAGTTTTTATGTGCTTTAGCTTGTTTTGTTTGCAAAAGCGCTGTTGCGCAAATGGTAGATCGGATGAGATAACAATAAAATGGATATCACTATATTGTTGAGCTAACTCATCGAGTTCTTTTGCCGTTTTAGCGCATATCATGGTGTCCAAACTGGGTACGGTATATATGAGTTTGGGAGAGCCATTATATGATGCCAGGGTTTGCTCAGTGAGCTTGCCATCTAGCAAAAGAAAATCCGGCGCTTGAACTCCAACAGCAGGAATATTTCCATTTGTGTTGCAGTCACTACCTTGTAGTTTAGTTATTGCCATTATGCGCTAACCATTTAAGCAAGCAGTTAACTGTTCAATGAAATAGTCGATATCTTGTGGTGTTTTTGTTTCGGTTGCACAGACGAGCAGCGCTTCACCTAGTTCAGGAAACTCTTTTGTTAATGAAACACCAGCAACAATGTTTGCCTCAGCCATCTCTTTAATCACTTGCTCAACGGGTTTTGAAAGTTTAATAACAGTTTCGTGGAAGAATGGGCGTTGGAATATAGTGTCTATACCATTAACTTGTTGCAGCTTTTCTTTCAGATATTTTGTATTCTGGTGTGATTCAATAGCAGTCTGTTTTAAACCTTCAAAGCCCATGATTGATAAATAAATTGTCGCCGCTGTCACCATCAATCCCTGGTTAGTACAGATGTTTGAAGTGGCTTTGGAGCGACGAATGTGTTGTTCGCGCGCTTGCAGAGTCAGTGTGAAACCAGGATTGCCATCAAGATCAACGGTTCGTCCGACAATACGGCCAGGTAACTGTCGTGCATGTTGTTGCTTGCAGCACATAAAACCAAAGTAAGGGCCGCCAGACGCAAGGGGAATACCAAAAGGTTGTCCTTCACCACAAGCAATGTCAGCACCGTTAGAACCCCATTTCCCCGGAGCTTTTAATAATGCAAGGCTCATTGGATTGACGACCGCAATGACCAAAGCGTTGTGACTATGTGCCCAGTCGGTTAATGCATCAACGTCTTCCAGCGATCCAAAAAAGTTTGGTTGGGGAATAACTAATGCGGCAAAGTCTCCCGGGTCAGCCGGTAACGATGCAGGGTCTATGTATCCTTGTGTGACATCATATTCCAACGTTTCTAAAGATATTTTTTGATTTTTAACGATGGTATGAGCGGTTTTTCGATAAACAGGATTGACAGTTTTAGGGACTAAAATGCGTTTCGATTTTGATTTTCGGTTTGCACGTATAGCCATAAGAATGGCTTCTGCCAAGCCTGAGGCGCCGTCGTAAAGTGATGCATTGGAAACATCAAGACCAGTCAACGAGGTAAGCATGGTTTGATATTCATAAATCAGCTGCAATGTACCCTGGCTGGCTTCAGCTTGATACGGCGTGTAAGCACTATAGAATTCGCCACGGGTGGCAATTTCCCAAACTGCAGCAGGGATGTGATGTTCATAAGCACCGCCACCGGCAAAACACAACGGTGTTCCATCCTGTGCGGCACAATCAAACATGTGCTGATTAACTTCCAACTCAGATGCTCTTGTGGGAACATTGTTAAGTTGGGTCTGTTTTAGTGCTGCAGGAATTTCGTCAAAGAGATCTGAAATGCTGTTGGCGCCAATGCGCGCCAGCATCTCTTTTACATCATTATCAGTGTGTGGAATATATGGCATAGGTGATATTATTCTTCTGTTTCTTCAATAAATGCCTGGTAGGCATCAGCATCCATCAATTCATCAAGTTCTGATTCATCAGCAATTTTAATTTTATAAATCCATCCATCAACATATGGATTGTTATTAATGGTTTCAGGTGCGTCAGCTAGATCTTCATTACTTTCAATGATTTCACCGGTAAGGATTGCGTAGATATCTGATGCTGCTTTTACAGATTCAACAACAGCGCAAGGCTCTTCTCTTGAAACTTCTGAACCTACTTCAGGTGTTTCAACAAAGACAATATCGCCCAATAATTCTTGTGCATGGTCTGTAATGCCAACTATTCCTGTTCCATCGTGGGCTATTTCAATCCACTCATGTGTTTGTGAGTATTTTAATTCTGTGGGTATGTTGCTCATGAGGTTTCCCCTTTATCTGGTTAAATACAGGATTTGCCGTTTCTAACGAATACTGGCTTAATTATTTTTGCCGCTAATTTTTTACCACGGATTTCGACCCAGCATTGGTCGTTAGCGGTTTTTGGAATTCTCGCCATCGCGATAGATTGTCCCAGTGTGGGAGAAAATGTTCCGCTGGTAACTTCACCTTCGGATGTGCTGCCATCAGCTTGTTCGACGATAACTTTTTGATGATTTCTTATGACGCCTTTTTCAAGCAATAGCAGCCCTGAAAATTGGATATCAATGTTATCTTTTTTAGCCTCAAGTGCTTGGCGGCCAATAAAATTTCGTTCTGCAGGTTGCCAGGCAACTGTCCAATTAAGTCCGCATTCTAGCGGTGTAATTGATTCATTCATATCGGTACCGTAAAGATTCATTCCGGCTTCAAGTCTTAATGTGTCTCTTGCACCTAAGCCTGATGGTTTTACGCCAGCTTCTGCTAGTTTTCGCCAGAATGAGGCTGCGTCGTCATTGGGTAGCATAATTTCAAAACCATCTTCACCAGTATAGCCAGTACGTGCTATAAAATAATTGTTAGACTCAACGGCGAAAAAAGGTTTTAAATCGAGAGAAAGGGCTTGAAGATCGGGAGGTAGCAGTTTACTTGTGATTTCCCTGGCTTTAGGGCCTTGCACTGCAATCATCGCCAGGTCTGTTCGCTCTGTAATAGTAACGTCAAAGTCATGAGCGATTTTTGTAATCCACGCGATGTCTTTATCTCTTGTTGCAGCATTTACTACAGTTCGATAAAAAGTATCGTCCATGTAATAAGTGATTAAGTCGTCTATCACACCACCATTCTCATTGAGCATGCAGCTATAGAGTGCTTTGCCTGGTTGTGTTAAACGAGAAATATCATTTGCAAGAAGTGTTGATAAAAACTCTTTTACGCTATCGCCGCGCATATCAAGAACTGTCATGTGGGAAACATCAAACATACCCGCTTTAGCGCGAACTTGTTTGTGTTCATTAAGCTGTGAGCCGTAATGAATGGGCATATCCCATCCTGAAAAATCGACGATTTTTCCGTTCATTTCAAGATGACATTCGTATAACGGGGTTTTGTTACCCATTTGTTGCTCCGAGTTGTTTACAGTTGGAATAGAAGTATGAATGACAACTATGTCATTCAACCCCTCTGTCCACAAACCTGAGAGTTTAGATTCCAGTCTTCGTTTCTCGCAGGGAGACGAAGGCTTGTATGAATCCTCCCCTTCGGTGGGCCTGTTTCTTATTGAATGGCCGCTCTCCAGAGCCAGCAAAGTAACCTTGCATGTTACTCGATCCACCTAGTCCTTTTGCCTGAGCGATTCCGGGTTGTGTTGCGCCTTCGGCGTTTCTGATAAATTATCAGAAATCTCTCCCAGGTGGGTTATTGCTGAACGGGCAATGATAACTGTTGAAAAAGGAAAATCCAAGTTTTTTGTGAGCTTCTTGTGGCGCTTTATGTAGCCAGCATTTTTGACTTGCACTATTTGATAACCCAAGTTTCGGAGTTGATAAGAGAGCCCTCAATCTTTATATGTAGCCGATTGCCGACATGGTGAAGATCATTCTCAAACGCTCTTTAATGAAAAAGCTCTATGAATTTCGATGCATTTAATCGGACTGAATTGCTAAGTTTCTGTTTGATTCGCTTACGCTTTGTACAAAATAAGCTTTTTTCTGATAAAAACTGTTAATAATTCTTTTTGTAACCTTCAAAAAGTTTTCGGATGTGCTATTTTTACAGTGTTTAAGCAATATGCTAGAAACTTTTCCTGTTAAGCGTAAAAGCAATAGTAATAAAGTGTTTGCTTAAGTGTGAGGACGGGTCAGAATTAAACTCGATTGTATTAACTTTATTGTACAGGACTAAATATGGCGGCCAAGAAAAAGGTAGTTGCAAAAAAGAAAGTTGTAGCGAAAAAGGTAGTTGCTAAAAAAGCAGTATCTAAAACTACTGCAATCACTGAATGCATGACTAAAACGGCAATTTTAACTCACATTTCAGAAGTGACTGAATTAAGCAAAAAGGATGTCAGCGCAGTTATTGATGAGTTGACTGTATTAATTAATCGTCACATCAAGAAAAAAGCAGTGGGCGAGTTCAAACTACCTGGTTTGTTGAAAATCAAGGTTGTGAAGAAGCCAGCTGTTAAAGCAAGAAAAGGTACTAATCCTTTTACTGGTGAAGAAATGATGTTTAAGGCAAAGCCTGCAAGAAATGTTGTTAAAGTACTTCCTTTAAAAGCATTAAAAGATATGGCCCTGTAAAACACTTTGTTGCCCGCTGGTGTTTTATTATGAAGCATCAGCGGGTTTTAGTTCTTCTGCAAACATTTCCAACTGTTTTCTTTTGACCTTTATTGGCTCATCGGAATAACAGATAATTCGGTTTCTTCCTGTTCTTTTTGCTTCATACAAGCAGTGATCGGCTTTTTGTACGAGTTGTTGTCCAAACCGTTTTGTGTTTATTGAATAGTTTCCGGCTTGCATTGTCGCAACACCAATCGATACTGTTACGTTAATTAATCGGTCATTGCTGATACTAAATTGACGATCTTCAATACCGAATCGAATGCGTTCTGCAATTTCTATCGCTTTTTCTGAATCCGTTGTATTTAAAATCGCGGCAAACTCTTCGCCGCCGTAACGGGCAAACACGTCGCTGGTTCTTAAATTCATGCGGATTAGGTTTGATACGTCTTGTAGCACGATGTCGCCATCATTATGCCCATAGGTATCGTTAACATGTTTAAAAAAGTCGACATCAAAGAACAAGCAGCTGATCAGTTGATTATCCCTTTGAGCGCGGCCCACTTCTTCTTCGAGGCGCTGATCAAAAAAGCGACGATTATTGACGCCAGTTAACATGTCAGTCAAGCCAAGTCTTTTCAATCTCTCCTGGTTGCAAACATTATTGAGGCACACCGTAACAATGGAAGCCAAACGTTGCAGGAAATCACTGGCACTGTTAGGTGCGAAACGGTCATTGTGATGGCTAGCTAAATTTAAACTTCCTACTAACTCCATCTCTCTCGATAGTGGTAGCAGTGCAACGCTGCTAGGTTTGCTGAGTACGTTTGGAAAAAAATCACGATGACTTCTTACATCATATTCACCAAGATAGGGCTTTAGTTCAAAGCCATAAAACGCATCAATCATACTGACATTGGGTGAAAAAATGATATCGGGATGATCGCTGGTACGAATCCCTTCATCTTCTAACATTCGTTGAAGTTCATATTCTGGATCGTATAAAACAAGGCTTACCCGGTCGAGATTTGAAGTAACCCTATATTCATAGATAACAATTTGTAGTAATTCAAACAGTTCACTACAAGCGATTAGCCTTAGTTCTAGTTCTTGAAAGCGTTTGAGTTTTTCTTCATTTTGACGAACGTTGGAGAGCAAAGCGCGTAACTGTTTCTGGAGTTGTCGATTCTCTTGTGCAAGATTTGATTGATCGTGATCAAACGAACTCATATTTTGTTCAAATATTTCAAATTCCTCACTATTAAAATAGCTTTTTGGTAGAGATGACATAATCCGCCTGTTTCCTTATTTCAGAATCTAAAAAAGGTTCAAAAGGAAGGAACCGTGTTATTTATTCGCGTTTTGCTTTTAACAATTTAGCAGTATATATGCCACGAAATATTGGCGATTAATTCATCAGCATGAGATCTGGTTTTATTTTGGCGCTTGTCCTGAAAAACTCCCTTGCTTCATTTTCTTTTTGAAATCTTCCATGGTGAATTTTGATTTAAGCTTTGGGAAACCAACTTTGAAGGCGTTAATTTTTCTATTTTGCTTCTGATGCCCTGAGGTGTTGCGGTGACTAGTTGTGACATGATATGAGCCTAATGGCATATTGGAAGGGATTTTGACTTTGAAGTTAGTGCCTACTTTATATATTTCAATTTGGGGCAACATTTTACCGGAAGCGATTATATTTTCTCCTGAGAAAAATACGCCGTATTTAGAGGTGGTTATACGATTTAATTGATGTGAGCTTTGATAAGTTGTGGCTAACTCAAGTTGTCCGTTAGTGGCAATATTAAAAACGAGTAACTCACCTTTGTTGTTAGTAGCGAGTAGTTGCTTTTCTTCAATATGAAGATCGTTTATGGCAGTTTCTGTAGTGATAGAGGAGAGCAACTGCAATGAACTGGAACCAATATTATAAACCGCAATTTTATTATCTGCTTGAGAAGCAAACAGTCTGTTCTCATTTATTTCGAAATAAGTGGCAGGAGCTGCTAACGTAAAATTGTTGCTAGCTCTATCTAAGGACATATTCTTGACGTTGTAAACATCGAAGCTTTGACGATTATTTAGGACAAATAAGCGCTGGTCATAGAGTGAAAGTGCTTGAAAATCACCAGTAATTCTTTTCACTAAAAAAGGTGTGGTGGAGTTTTTGTAATTAATCACAAATAAATCGCCATTGTTTGATAAAGCAAAAACTAACTCGTCATTACTGGTGATTTTGTCAATTGAGGTGTTGAAGCTTATTTGACTTAACCAGGCAACTTGGAAAGGATTGCTGATATCGACAAAAACAACACCACCATCGCCAGCAGCCATGATTGCTGTATCGCCATTGATGTTTATCTGCTTTGCATCGCCTGTGATATCTAAACCTGTGGCCCATACGGGATTTAAGTCATTGTTGGCATCATAGACTTGCAAGCCGCGAGATCCATGAGCGACAAATATGAAGTTATTGTCGTAAAGGATATCCTCAACCTTTCCCGCTGTTTGATATTTTCCAGCAAGACGTGGTTTGGTTTTATCACTGGCATTAATAACTTTGACGCCGCCCCACCAATCCATAGCATAGACAATTTTATTTTTTACACTCAATCCCCATGTTGCACCACGGGTATCGTATTGCCCAATTATTTTGGGAGTTGCAGCGTTTTCGATATCAATAATAATTACACCGGCTTCCCAAGAAGCAAGATAGAGAAGATCATCATGAATTTCGATACCTCGGGCATTACCCGGCGTTGGTAGATGAGCAAGTTGTTTGAGATTAAGTGGATTGCTTATATCAAGAATAAATAATCCATTATCGAAAAATGCAATGTAAGCCTTGTTATCTTTTAATACGATATCCTCAGCCATTCCTCCCGGTTGAAATTGATTGATGAGTTTGGGTTGCTGAGGATTCTCTACATCAAAAATCATCAAGCCTGAACTATCATCAGCAACATATAAAAGGCCATCGCGATATTCAAGTGCCCAGGATTTGCTGGGTGTATCATATGTGCCAATGAGTTTTAGATCCTTTGCATTACTGATATCAACAATATGAAATCCGCCGCTATGTGAAGCAATATAAAGCAAGTTGTCAATTAGCTTCATGGTGTACGCTAAACCTTCTAACGACATGCTTGAGATAAAGCTTGGTTGTAGTGGATTACTCACATCTACCACCTGTAGTCCGTGATCATCATCGGCAACGTAAGCGATATTATTTTTTACCACAACACCTTTTGGTGAGCCAGGTGTGTGATAACTGGAAAGCAATCGTGGAGCATGTGGAATTGTAATGTCATATAAATGCATGCCAGAAAACCAGTCCGCAACATAGAGGATATTCCCTTCGATGAATGAACGACGGCTTCCTCCCTGGTTTACACCGAGAGTACTTATAATTGGAGGACTTTGAGATTTAAAATTTATTGTACTTAGTTGTGATTCTGTCAGCACGTAAGCTTTTTTCTTGTCGAGAGCTAATTGTTTTACGGATTTTTTGAAAGGGAAGTCGGATATAAGCAGGGGAGTATCAGGCTGAGAAATATCGAATAGTGTTAAAATTCCTCTATCATCCGCGACGAGTAAATCATCTTTATCGATTGCAGCATGAATTATGTTGCCGAGTTTATTATAACTTCCCAACCAACGTAGCTTGTTGACATCTATCTGCAACAAGGTGAAGCCAATATCCCCATTAGAAACAATAATCATCTCATTATCCACAAGAATTTCTTGCGCCATGCTACTGGGTTTGTAGGTATCAACTAATTCAAGTCTATTGTTAGTTGATTTCCAAAGTTGAATATCTCCGTTCTCAAGTAAAACAGCACAAGCGCCTGGGGCTGTTTGAATATTTTTAATTGAGGTTTTATCTTCACTAACTGCTTTTATCGTTTGTTGTGTTTTTATGTCTACAAATTTGATTTCGTTTCTATTTGTGATAAAGCAGATATGTGTAGCTGCGACACTGGCATCTAAAATTTTCTTGTCTTCGGTTAGGTGTAATATTTTTTTGCTCGGATTGTTTAGCGAGTAGATATTTAGTGTCTTCTGGTTTTCGATGGTTAGTATCTTGTCTTGAGTAATTTTGAACAGATTAGTTTTATTATCAATATTAATAGATTGCATTTTCTCCAATTCGGAAATCAGGTTTGGCGCATAGATATCCAGTTTGTTTTTGTTTGAGTTGCTCCAGATCAAGCCGTTATTAAGAGCAATTTGCGTTTGTCCATTTGCCAGGTTCAATGTTGATTGGATGTAGACTCCGCCAGGTGAAATACTGATTGTTGTGTCTTTACCGCCATTTTCAACTTCAACGGTAAGTTCTTCTGCATGACGCATTTTTATCAATGAAGGTATAACGGATTTTATCTCTGCTGAATAGAGTTCTGTGGAGATTAGTGTGCTAGTTGAAAAAACAATCAGTAGAGAAAATAGCATTGTAAATTTCATTTTAAAATAGAAACCTTATCGAACTAAGTTCTTGGTAGCAGGGGCGTGAAGATTGACATCAACCAAGTGATAATTTTTCACTTGGTTGATGATAAGGTGTTTATGAGTCGGGTTTATAAACTTTCAAGAGGATGTTGTTTGGCAAGTGTGCCAACAGGTTTTAAGCGGTTAAGCATTTCTTTTGCCGTTTTGAGATCAATTTCAACAGGCTTGAAATACATGCCTCTAAATTCTTCCTGGATAAACCTTGCTTCGATAAGATAGGTTTTGCCAGCGGTGATTTCAAAACTATCTGCTCGAAACACTTCTACGGGAACAGGTTGAGTAGTTAGGAAAGTTGTTGAGCGCAAAATAACATTAAGATCACCGGGATTGATTTTGAAAGCAGCATATTCTCCGGCACTTAAAAGCACGGCGAGTTGATCTTTTCCAAACTCCACTTTTACATCATTATCTGCCACGCCTCGGGTTCTTATGGGCGCAGGTCGAATTATATAGACGGTTGCATAGTCCTTTGACGTGGGTTTTGCAAATGCTGGATTAGACTTAACGATAACCGATGTTGTGCAGCCGTTTAATATCAGCAGACTTAAGCTAACGAATATAGCAACTATCCACTTTCTATCGATCATTCAATTCTCTCCTAGGTTCAAGGGCATGGATTAGGGTAACGAGTGTGCACTGCTTCAATTTCATGCAGAACATCGTCTGATAATGCCAATTGTGTACTTTCAATATTGTCTTTCAATTGTTCTAACGATGTTGCTCCAATGATATTACTAGTGAGAAAACTTCGCGTGTTAACAAAAGCTAATGACATTTGTGCGGCGTTTAATTGATGCCGAATAGCAATATCGACATAATCTTCAGTAGCCGCGATGCCGATCGGATTGCTGTAACGACTAAATCGTTCAAATAACGTTAGTCGGCCTTTTTCCGGTTGCTGCCCATGTAAATACTTGCCAGACAATGCACCGAAAGCCATCGGGGAATACGCGAGCAGTCCAACATTTTCTCGATGAGAAATTTCTGCAAGGCCAATTTCATAAGTTCTATTGAGAAGATTGTAGGGATTCTGAATACTCACAATTCGGGGTAAGTTGTGCGCTTCAGCCAATTGAAGAATTTTCATTACACCCCAAGGTGATTCGTTGGAAACACCAATATGGCGAATTTTTCCCTCAGCAACCAGATCGCCAAGTGCTTGCAGACTTTCAAGCAATTCGACGGATTCTTCCTCAATGTGTTTATAACCCAGTTGGCCGAAAAAATTGGTTTGTCTATCTGGCCAGTGCAGTTGATAAAGATCAACATAGTCTGTTTTGAGTCTTTTTAAGCTCGCATGCAAAGCGTCTTTGATATTTTTTGAATCGAGTCGCGGGTTACCATCGCGGATATAAGGAAATCCATCTGAGCGGCTTGCGACTTTAGTTGCGAGAATAATTTTATTTCTATTCCCCGTGCTTTCTAACCAGTTGCCAATGATTGATTCAGTTGCAGCATAGGTTTCAGCTTTGGGAGGAACGGGATACATTTCGGCCGTGTCGAAAAAATTTATCCCGGCGCCAAGCGCAAAGTTCATTTGTTCAAATGCTTCGGCTTGCGTGTTTTGCTCGCCCCAGGTCATTGTTCCCAGGCAAATCAAGCTTACTTTTACGTCACTGTTTCCGAGCTGTCGATATTCCATAAATTATCAGGGTGCTTTTTTGTTACATTAAACGTGGTTCAAGAGTTGTATCATATTTTCTCGCTGAATAATATTCTCGGTTTATTTTGTACTACTGGGTATAGTAACTGATAAATAAACAGGGCCTGAGATGCGTCGAATCAATAAAGAGATTGGCCGATCAAGAGGCAACTCTTTAGCGAGTTCTAAAAAATGTCGTGCACTTTTGATGTATTTACCGTCAATTTGCATAATAACATCAGACCTGCGAATACCAGCGCGAGAAGCGATACCTCGATAAGTAGCTTTAACAATGACACCATTTTCGGCGACTAAAAGTTGGCGTCGGTGCTCTTCAGTGAGGTCATTAACTTTGATAGCAAGTGATTTGATGCTCAAGTCTCCACTTTCTGCGAGCGCAACTTGAGTTGCTACATCATCGGTCAACTCTTTTACTTGAACAGTGAGTGTTATTTCTTCGTTGTTGCGAATAAGTTTTACAGGGACTTCTGCATTGATAATTGTAAAGCCCACCGACCTCACTAAGGCTGTTCCGCTTTCAATGGGCTTGTTGTTAAATTCGATAATAATGTCGCCCGGTAGAATGCCTGCTTGATCGGCAGGGCTACTTTGCAAAATGCCTGCGACTAATGCACCGATTGGTGCTTTGAGTCCGAATGATTTAGCCAGGTCTTGCGTTAAATTTTGTGCATTTACACCTAACCAACCTCGTGTTACTTTTTGATTGCTTTTTAATTGTTCCGCAACATTTAATGCAACGTTAATGGGTATTGCGAAAGATAAACCAATTGAGCCACCTGATTTGGTAAATATTTGTGAGTTAACACCTATAACTCTTCCTTCAAGGTCAAAGAGTGGGCCACCAGAATTACCGGGATTTATTGCTACGTCTGTTTGTATGAAGGGGACGTACATACCGCTGGGTAAATTTCGTCCGAGGCCGCTGATAATCCCCTGGCTTGCCGTGTGTTCAAGGCCAAATGGTGAGCCAATGGCAAGTACCCACTGCCCTATGTCGAGCTTGTCTGAATCAAAAGTTTTAACTTCAGGTAAATCTACTTCATCAATTTTTAGCAGCGCAATATCGGTAGGTTTATCTTTTCCGATCAATTCGGCTTCGAATTCTCGCTGGTCACTTAAACGAACAAGAATTTGACTTGCGCCATCTACCACATGAGCATTGGTTATTATATAGCCGTCATTGGACAGAATGAAGCCGGATCCCAGTGACTGATTTTGGCTTCTATTTTGATTTTGTTTTGGTTTTCGCGGAGTGAGTAGATAGCGAAGAAACTCATTTAATGGGCTATTTTCTTCAATGCCGGGTATTGTCGACGTACTGTTTTTGTTCGAATTGTTAACTCTTTGCGTAGTACTAACGTTAACCACTGATGCATAATTTTGTTTAACAAGTGGGACGAACTCGGGAATAACTGCAGCATTTGAGTTATATGCTACAGAAAATAATAAAAGAACAAGCCAGATATTTTTCATGCTTTTCTGTTCACTTTATATAGACTTTGGAGCTATTAAGTATACATTGAGGAAATTGATATGCGCAGAAATAAATCGTTGAAATCAATTTCATCAGGATTGGGTAGTTGATTATTTTTTAGTAGATTCAGACTTGCAGCCAAAAGCTTACAGGGCCATCATTGACTAGACTAACTTTCATATCCGCGCCGAATTGACCTACAGCTGTGGTTGGATAGACAGCGTTGGCTTTTTCAACAAAGTAGTGGAAAAGTATTTCAGCATCATGAGGCGATGCAGCGTGAGAGAAGCCTGGGCGTGTCCCTTTTTTAGTATCTGCTGCGAGAGTAAATTGAGGGACGAGAAGCAAACCACCCTGGATATCCTGGAGGCTGCGATTCATTTTATCTTCATCGTCAGGAAAAACTCGATAACTGAGAATACGCTCTAGTAACCTATCAGCTTTATTTTGATCATCATTTTTCTCAATTCCGATGAGCACCATTAATCCTGTATCTATACTGCCAATTATTTCTCCATCAACCGCAACGCTGGATTGGGTGACTCGTTGTAATAGTCCAATCATCAATATCTCTTCGACTTGCTATATTTACTAGTAGTAAATGGTACAGACAACAGGTTATTCAAGTATGCAGAATAAATTTCGATAAACAACGATGATTTTGAAGTTTTGTCATTTATTTTACACTACTGGCTATGATAATCGGTAGCAGCAATTGTTAATGGGAATGCTTGTCTATTTTCTGCGTGGTTAGAATTAGTCCTTTGCGCTGAATTATTTCAGATTTAAAGCAGACTAATTTACTAGGATTTAAAATGTATTTTCAATGTACTTTTTAGATGTTAAACTTATTCATATTACTAAAAGCTTATCTTTGGAGATTGGAAAATGTTTGGTTTTTTAAAAAAGATGTTTGGTGGCGAAGCGGAAGCGGAAGCAGAACAAAGTTTATTTGATCGAATTGGTGGAGACGCTGCTGTAAATGCTGCTGTCGACATTTTTTATCGTAAAGTATTGGCAGATGACCGTATTAACAAGTTTTTCGAAAATGTTGATATGGATAATCAAGCGGCGAAACAAAAAGCTTTTTTAACCATGGCATTTGGTGGACCAAATAATTATACCGGTGAAGATATGCGCAAAGGTCATGCTCATTTGGTTGAGCAAGGACTTAATAACTCTCACTTTGATGCAGTTATGGAAAATCTTGGCGCTACTCTTAAAGAGCTAAACGTACCGGATAATCTCATTGCAGAAGCAGCAGCTATTGCAGAAAGCACTCGTGCTGACGTATTAGCTGGTTATACTGCAGAAGAAAAAGCTGCAAAATCTAAAGGATCATTGTTTGAAAAAATTGGCGGTGAAGCGGCTGTTAATGCAGCAGTAGATGTATTTTATCGCAAAGTACTGGCAGATAGCCGAATCAATCGCTTTTTTGAAGGTGTTGATATGGATAATCAAGCAGCCAAGCAAAAAGCATTTTTGACTATGGCGTTTGGTGGCCCAAATAATTACACCGGCGAAGATATGCGTAAAGGCCACGCACATTTGGTGGATAAAGGCTTAAATAGTACACATTTTGATGCAGTCATGGAAAATTTAGGTGCTACTCTGAAAGAGCTAAACGTACCTGATGACCTCATTGCACAAGCGGCAGCAGTTGCGGAAAGTACAAGAGCTGATGTTCTGGCTGGTTGGACTGTTGAAGAAAAAGCAGCTCAAAAACAAAGTCTTTTTGACCGTATTGGTGGAGAAGCTGCAGTTAATGCGGCAGTTGATATTTTTTATCGTAAGGTATTGGCAGATGATCGAATTAACCGCTTTTTTGAAGGCGTTGATATGGACAAACAATCAGCCAAGCAAAAAGCATTTTTAACCATGGCGTTTGGCGGCCCACATAACTACACCGGTGAAGACATGCGTAAAGGTCATGCTCATTTAGTAAAAGCGGGGTTGAACGACAGCCATTTTGACGCAGTGATGGAAAACTTGGCTGCTACGTTAACTGAGCTTAATGTTCCGGGTGATTTGATTGCAGAAGCCGCAGCAATAGCAGAAAGCACTCGCAATGATGTACTAGGTAAGTAATACCTCTTTTAACTGACACACTCTTTGGGGAGGTATGTTTCGGCATATCTCCTTTTTTTATTTTGGAATCATCGAAAAAATTGATCTTAAGCAGCGAGAACTTGAGAGTTTCGATAACATATTGGCGCTATTATTCTCCTAACAAACTTTTATAGGTTGAACTTAGGAGAACAATAATGAGAGAAATAAAGCAGATTCTTACAGCACAACCCACGTCTGATGGTGCTGGTGTCAAATTAAACCGAGTATTTGGTGGTAAAGAGCCCCGCCGATTTGATCCTTTTTTATTATTGGATGAATTTGGATCAGAAGAAGGTGCAGACTATATTGCCGGTTTTCCTTCCCATCCTCATCGAGGGTTTGAAACAGTCACCTATATGTTGCAAGGAAAAATGTTGCATGAGGATCATCTCGGAAATCGTGGGTTGTTGAATGATGGTGATGTGCAGTGGATGACAGCAGCACGAGGTATTATTCATTCAGAAATGCCGCAGCAGGAAAACGGCTTGATGAGAGGTTTTCAACTTTGGGTGAATTTGCCAGCTAATGAGAAGATGAAAGATCCTAGCTATCGAGATATCTCCGCTTCGGCTATTCCTGAGCTTTTGTTTGATGAGATAAAAGTAAAAGTGATTGCTGGCGAGGTAAGTCTTAACGGTTCAACCCAGATAGGCGCTGTGCAGGGATTGTCTACCGATCCGTTGTATCTTGATGTTCATTTGCCAGAACATGGCAGTATTGAGGTTCCGATTACCGATGATTACACCGCACTTGTTTATGTGTACGAAAATGAAGTTATTATTGGAGAAGCAGAACAACGTGTAGCCAAGTCAAATATTGCTCTGCTCTCGTCAAAAGGAAGTGTTGTTGTTACGGCGGAAAATGCAGCTCGTTTTCTATTGTTGGCGGGGAAACCTTTAAAAGAGCCAATAGCTCAATATGGCCCATTTGTTATGAATAGTCCTAAAGAAATAGAGCAAGCAATCGCTGATTATCGAAGCGGGGCTTTAGTAGCACCAAGAGTAGAAACTGCTACGTGATTTTTTATATGTAGAATAACTCATTAATATTAATGAGTTATTCTGTATTTGTATGTGGTCATCATATTGTTTTATCGGCATATAAAGATAATTATATATGATTTCAATTTATCAACTATCCAGCTTATATTCAATTATTCATAATTAGATATATTGAGTTGCTGTAGTGGAAAGTCTTTATGTATTAGCTGGATTAGCAGTTGGTTTGTTAGTCGGGATGACCGGTGTTGGTGGTGGTGCACTAATGACGCCATTGCTTGTACTAGGATTTAACATATCTCCTCTTGTTGCTGTGGGAACAGATCTTTTATTCGCTGCTGTAACAAAATCCATTGGCACTGTGACTCATGGTTGGCAAGGGACAGTACAGTGGAATATTGTTGGCTTAATGGCTTTAGGCAGCGTTCCTTCAACGTTTATTACCATTAACTTTTTATCCGATCTTCAGGCGCAAGGCGAAGTAGCGGATATAATAATAAAAAACACCTTAGCATCCGCATTGCTCTTGACTGCAACTTTACTTGTTTTCAAAAATAATCTTACTAAGTATTTTAGGTCTCATCCCACTGAACAAAGTACGATGATGCAGTCGGGGTTAACTATATTGGCCGGTGTTGGATTGGGTGTGCTCGTAACTATCTCATCCATTGGTTCTGGTGCTTTGGGCATTGTGATATTAACGCTGTTATATCCTCATAAGGAGACAGTGAAAATTGTAGGCACAGATATCGCTCATGCCGTACCATTAACTGCAATTGCTGGGCTAGGGCACTATCACTTGGGCAGTGTTGATCTCGATTTGTTATTTTGGTTGTTGCTTGGGTCGATTCCAGGGGTTTATCTAGGAAGTCGTTTAAGTAAAAAGCTTCCTGAGAATTTTATTCGTTATATTCTGGCCGCGTTATTGTTTGGTGTGAGCATCAAGCTTCTTGCTTAAAATTAAAAGATAGAGCAAACAAAAAAGCCGCATTTTAAAATGCGGCTTTTTTGTAGTTAAGCTTAAACTCGATTAAGCGGACTTTTTATCTCTGCTCGCTTTTTTACGATCACTTTCAGTAAGGATTTTCTTGCGTAATCGGATGTGATTTGGCGTGACTTCCACTAACTCATCATCATCGATAAATTCAAGTGCCTGTTCCAGTGTTTGACGGATAGGTGGAACAAGATCGATCGCTTCGTCCGTACCAGAAGCGCGAACATTGGTAAGCTGCTTTCCTTTCAATGGATTAACAACCAGGTCATTTGAGCGAGAGTGAATGCCGATGATCATTCCTTCATAGACTTCATCTCCATGCCCAATGAACATACGGCCGCGTTCTTGAAGATTCCATAGTGCAAATCCTACTGCTTTACCTCTGCCGTTAGCGATCAATACACCGTTATTACGAAGGCCAAAAGTGCCTTCTTTAAGCTTACCGTAATGATCGAATACATTATAAAGCAAGCCGGTTCCCTGCGTTGCAGTTAAGAACTCAGTACGGAAACCAATTAGGCCACGAGAAGGAATAATAAAGTCCAAACGCACACGGCCTTTGCCATCAGGTATCATGTTTTGAAGATTTCCGCCACGCTCACCAAGCTTCTCCATGACGGTACCTTGATGCTGATCTTCAACATCAACGGTCAGTTGTTCGAATGGCTCCATTTTAACGCCATCCTCTTCCTTGATAATAACTTCAGGACGAGAAACACCGAGCTCAAAACCTTCGCGGCGCATATTTTCAATCAATATAGAAAGATGTAATTCACCGCGACCTGAAACGCGAAGACGATCAGGGTCTTCAGTGTCATCTACGCGTAGTGCTACGTTAGTTAATAGCTCTTTATCCAGACGATCACGAATATTTCGTGATGTTACATATTTGCCGTCTTGTCCAGCCATCGGTGATGTGTTGACTTGAAAAGTCATGCTAACCGTTGGTTCGTCGACTGAGAGAGGTGGCAAAGCTTCGGGGTGATTTGGATCGCAAATCGTATCAGAGATGTTTAATCCTTCGATACCTGTGAACACAATAATATCGCCAGCCTGGGCTTCTGGAACTTCTATACGATTAAGGCCGCTAAATCCCATGACGGTCAAGACGCGACCGTTCCTTTTCTTACCTTCTCTATCGACAATGGCGACAGGTGTGTTTGTTTTAATTTTGCCGCGAGTGATACGGCCGATACCAATAACACCAACATAGCTGTTGTAGTCCAATGCGCTAACTTGCAATTGAAGAGGACCTTCAGTATCAAGGTTTGGTGGCGAAACATGTTTTACGATAGCTTCGAAAAGCGGCGTCATGTCACCCTCACGCGCATCAGAATCTTCGCTTGCATAACCGTTTAGTGCTGACGCGTAAATAACAGGGAAGTCTAGTTGTTTGTCTGTTGCACCTAAACGATCAAATAAATCGAAGGTTTGGTCCATAACCCAATCAGGTCGTGCACCCGGTCGGTCTATTTTATTGATAACAACAATAGGATTCAGGCCCATGTCGAATGCTTTTTGTGTCACAAAGCGTGTTTGGGGCATTGGCCCATCTACAGCGTCAACAAGCAGTAAAACGCAATCTACCATGGACAAGACTCGCTCAACTTCGCCACCGAAGTCAGCATGTCCTGGAGTGTCTACGATATTGATACGATAACCGTTCCACTCAATAGCGGTATTTTTCGCCAAGATTGTGATTCCACGCTCTTTTTCAATGTCGTTGGAATCCATAACTCGTTCTTCCGCATCACCGCGGCCCTCGAGTGTGCCTGATTGTTGTAAAACTTTGTCGACCAATGTGGTTTTACCGTGGTCAACGTGCGCGATTATCGCGATGTTACGAAGATTCTCTAAGTTACTCATAATATTGGCTACTATATAGGTTAAAAACGGCTAAAAAATGAGGCGCATTTTAACGGTATCGATGCAAATGAGCAAAGGATATCGGTAATTTAATGTAAGAAATTAAAAGAGAGCGTTTTAATTATTGTAACTCGGTGAATTGCAAGCTATTTTTATTTTCAATAGATGTGCTGTTATTGTTGCTGGCTAAGATCTGTAATGCCAGCTGTCTGTTTTCTTTGCTACCTACGCCTTGTTTTAGCAATTCATCAAGCGTTTTACTTGCAATGGTGTTATCCATTTTTGCCGCTGCAAGATAGAAATTAAAAGCTTGTTCAATATTTTTAGCAACAATATCACCATTTTCATATAGCTCTGCTAACGTGATAATTGAGGGTAAATGGCCTCCATTTGCTGCTAATTCAAGCCATTTAATCGACAGTTGTTTTTGCTGTCGCTCAACTTTATTGAGATAGCTTTGCGCCACTCTAAATTGCGCTGTTACATCACCATAGGTGGCGTCAACCAGATCTGCAAAACCAAATTCATAAAACTTCTTTACGGCAGAACGTGCTGCACTGACATTTTGTTTTGCTGCTAGCACAAGATATTCAATAGCAGTCTCAAGCTCGACTTCACTTTTTTTATGGCTTAGTAAGTAGTTTCCCAATTGATACAGCGCTAGCCCGTGGTGTTGTTTTGCCGCTTCTTTAATCCAGTGTATCGCCAGTTTTTCATCAGGTGAAACTTTATACCCGTGTAAATAACGCATTCCCAATTCATATTGATCTTCAACTGAGCCATTAATCGCATTTTCAAGCATTTTTTCAAATCCTAAGACTTGTTGCTCTTGATGTTTTTCGTCGGCTAACGAATTGAGCTTTTTTTCTGCTTTTTCACTATGATTGTCTGCTGCTTTTACCAGCCATTTTTTGGCTTTTTTAAGATCTTTCCCAAGATAGGTTGACCCTTCGAAATACATCATCGCAAGTGTATATTGTGCGCCAGCATGATCTCTGTTTGCTGCTTTTGAGAACCAATTGAATGCTTGTTTCTCGTTTTTAGCAATTTTCTTTCCGCTTAAATATTCTTGCCCAAGTTTAAATTGGGCTTCTGCGTCACCTTGTGAAGCGAGCTTTTGTTGTTTGCGAATAGAGTCTTGATCTGTGGATTTAACTTTTGCTTTTTTGTTGTATTCACGAACAATTTTTTTTGCTTCTACATGACCGTTGCTGGCTGCTTCGGCAAACCACTTGTTCGCAACAATTTTGTCTGTTTTGCTTCCGAGGCCATTTTTATACATAAGGGCAAGCTCATATTGAGCGTGTTTATGGTCTCCATTTGCAGCACGTTTATACCAGTAGCGTGCAATGTCATATTTTCTATCACCTGTTAAGCCAAAACGAAATATATTGGCGTAGTGAAACTGAGCATCGGAATTACCCTTTTGAGCTTGTTTTTCTAACCAAAAAGCCGCTTTTTTGTAGTCTTTCTTTTTATAATAATAGAGGTTGGCTAAATGCCTTTGTGATTCATCGTGGCCTTTTTTTGCCGCTTGACGGTATAGATTGATTGCTTTATCGAATTTTTTTTGCGATTCCTGTTCACGCGCTTTTTTATATAACGTTTCTACACTTTCATTTTGTGAAGCGATTTTGTTTTTAGTGGGCGATGTGATGCTATGCGCAACTGGGCTGCACACCGCGATAAGAAAGCCAATAAGGCAGTGAATGGCTATTTTTTGTGTATTGGCTAAGCGTATCATTGTTGTAATTTTTCGCTCCTTGCTAAGCTATCCATGAGTGACCATAAATTTTTATAGCAAGATTGAAGCCCTTCCCTGGATGGTTTTAGAAATTACCCAGGCTCATTCAACGTTTATACAGTGAATTACGCTGAGTTACTCCGAGTTCGATTCTTCATTTTCTTCCGCTTCATAAGGTACTGCAAATTTACATGTCTTTTGAGGACAAACCTTTTCTGTACCGTTACGTTTTGTGGTTTTTATGCTTAAAATTGGCCATCCGCAATCTGGACACTTTTCATTCACCGGTTGATTCCAAATCGCATAGCTACAATCTGGGTATCTCTCGCAGGAATAAAATATCTTCCCGTAGCGAGACTTTCGCTTAAGGATGTTGCCTTTGTGACACTCTGGACATTCAACCCCAGTGTCCTCTGGTTTCTCAAGCGGTTCGATGTGTTTACAATTTGGATAGCCACTGCAACCGATAAATTTGCCGTACTTCCCTTGTTTAATCACTAAATCTGACTGGCATTCGGGGCAAACACGGCCTTCTACAATTTCAGGTTCCTGGCTGGCGTCTTTATCGTCACCTAAATTACGTGTGTAATCACATTCAGGATAGGTTGTACAACCGATAAAACGACCACGACGACCTAAGCGAATAGATAAAGGTTCGTTACACTTAGGACATTTTTCATCCAATGCCTCTTGAGTAACATCCTTGCGGTCAACTGTTTCGGTTTTATTTTTAACAAGTGCTGTGAAAGGTTGCCAGAAGTCTTTCATGAGTGGAACCCACTCTTTTTCACCACGAGAAACAGCGTCTAACTCATCTTCGAGTTTTGCAGTAAAATCGTAATCGACATATTGATTGAAATGTTCAGTCAGAAACTTGTTTACAACGCGACCAACATCCGTTGGATAGAAACGTTTTTTCTCAAGCTCAACGTATTCGCGATTTTGCAATGTGGAAATAATCGATGCATATGTTGATGGGCGACCGATGCCATGCTCTTCAAGCGATTTAACTAAACTTGCTTCTGAATAGCGTGGTGGTGGTTCTGTAAAATGTTGTTCAGGACGAATTTTAAGTAGACTAACTTTATCACCCTTCTTGAGTGGAGGAAGAATTCGTCCTTCGTCGTCATCTTTTTTCGCATCGTCTTTCCCTTCGGAATAGACAGCCATAAAACCAGGAATTGCAACTGTAGAGCCTGTAGCACGGAAAACACCTTCTACTGCATCCAGATCCAGGCTGACTGTATCGACAGTGGCATGAATCATTTGGCAGGCAACGGTTCTTTTCCAGATTAGGTCATAGAGCTTGTATTGATCAGCACTTAAATATTTTTTGATTGATTCTGGCGTAATTGAAGCTGAAGTTGGGCGTATAGCCTCATGCGCTTCTTGAGCGTTTTTGGCTTTCGTTTTATAGGCGCGTGGTTCGTCTGGTAGCATATCTTTGCCATAGCGCGATTCGATAAACTCTCGAATCTCGACTATCGCATCCTGAGCCAGGTTGACAGAGTCGGTACGCATGTAGGTAATTAAGCCGATTTCACCTTCGCCAGTGTCGATACCTTCATAAAGTTGTTGCGCAGTACGCATAGTGCGTTGGGTGGTAAATCCGGCTTTTCGTGATGCTTCCTGCTGTAGTGTTGAGGTGATAAATGGTGCCGCAGGATTTCTTTTGCGCTGCTTTTTCTCAATCTGACTAACCGTTAATTCACCATTGGTTGCGGCATTTAAGGTGGATTCGATTTCGCTGGCAGATTCTTGATTAACAACGGAAAACTGAGAAAGTTTTTCTGCTTTGTAGTGTGTTAATTTGGCGCTGAAATCTTGTTCTTTTGCAGACGCGTCTGCTTCGATTGTCCAATATTCTTTGGATTCAAATTTTTCGATTTCCAATTCACGTTCAACAATCATGCGCAAGGCTGGGCTTTGCACGCGCCCTGCTGAGAGTCCGCGGCGAATTTTTTTCCAAAGTAATGGCGATAAATTGAAACCTACCAGGTAATCCAGAGCGCGACGTGCTTGCTGAGCATTAATCAGTTCTTGAGATAAAGCACGTGGATGTTCAATGGCATCTTTTACAGCGCGTTTTGTTATTTCATGGAAAACGACTCGCTCAACAGGTTTGTCTTTTAATGCTTTTTTCTGTTTTAGCAATTCGTACAAATGCCATGAAATGGCTTCTCCTTCGCGATCCGGGTCAGTTGCGAGATAGAGAGCGTCGGCTTTTTTCATTGCCTTGGTGATTTCATCGACATGTTTTTTATTCTTGTCGACAATTTGATACTTCATTGCGAAATCATGATCAGTATCTACGGCACCTTCTTTAGCGAGTAGATCGCGAACATGACCGTATGAGGCAAGGACTTCATAGCCTTTCCCAAGATATTTTTTAATCGTTTTTGCCTTAGCCGGCGACTCAACGATTACCAGAGCATTTACCATTATTTAAACCACTTTATTGTCCGCGCCGTAACATTAGGAACGTGCATGAATTAAAAACGTTGCATAATATAGTTTGTTATGAAATTAAGGTGCAAGCCCCAATTAACATTTTGCAGTAATGCACTAATGAATGCTGCATGAGGCATCTTCAAAAATTACATCTTCGATCCATGTGTAAGCCGCTTCTTGTCCGGGTTGATTGAATAACACCAGTAATATGACCCACTTTAGCTGTTCCAGGTCTATTTCTGGTGATTCGAGAGCCATTACTCGATCAATTATCATTTCACGAATGTTTTGATCGAAAGCGCCAATATTATCGAGGAACAGAATAAAACCCATGCTCTCCAGGTTGAGTTTCTGTTTTTCAACGTCAGAAAATATGCGCATTGATTTTTTGTTGGGATTTGTTTGTAAGTCATTCGATTGCTGAAGGTTTGTTAATCCTTCTAGCCAGGCAAACGCTTTATCAATCTCATGTGCGGCAAATCCTGCTTCTCTCAATTCAGTTGTAATAGAGTCTGGATCTTGCTTGGCATCTATTTCGTCATCCATATAGTTTTCGAAGAGATACATAAGCACGTCGAGAACATTTTCTTTCATATATTAACCTTTATTGGGAGCGGGAATATATGCTGCCGGGTAGGCTTTCAACACAATCCTGCAATTCAAGTACCAACAGCATGGACGAAACCGCCTCGGGAGTCAATCCACTTCGTTGTACGATTTCATCGATGGTCGTTGGTTCAAATCCGATGCAATCTAATAAGTTTTTGTGTGTCGGATCCAGGTTTACAAGGTGATCATTTTGCGGATCTTCGGCATGAGAATCACGTAAAACGTGTTTAATATGATCCAATTCTTCCATAATATGTTCTGCTTTTTCCACCAATTTGGCACCTTCTCTAATCAGTTGGTGACATCCTTTGGCAAGTGGATTTTGTATTGAGCTTGGGATAGCAAAGACATCGCGTCCTTGCTCAGCAGCAAGTCTTGCTGTTATTAAAGAGCCGCTTTTTTGTGCAGCTTCAACCACTAAAGTACCTAAGCTAAGACCACTGATGATTCTGTTTCTTCGTGGAAAATTTTCTTTCCTAGGTTCTGAACCAAGCGGATATTCGCTAATTATGGCGCCACCCTTTTCAATAATCTCATGGGCAATGGCTTTGTGCCGTGCGGGGTAGACACGATCAACACCCGTTGCAACGACTGCAATAGTGCTTGGATTTTGCGCGGCTAGTGCGCCTCGATGGCTTTCGTAATCGATACCCAGTGCCAAGCCACTAGTGATAGTAGCGCCTTGCTCGTTTAAATATTTGGCGAATTGGAAAGCATTGTTTCTACCAGACTGGCTGGGATTGCGGCTGCCAACAATCGCAATTTGCTCTCTCTTGAGTATAGAGTGGTTTCCATGGACATAAATTACAGCCGGAGCATCAGCAATTTCTTTTAGCAGACCGGGGTAATCGGGCGAGTCCAGTGTAATAATTTGATTATTCGGTAAGCTTGCCCAGTCTAGTTCTTTGTCAATGTTTTCCCAGTTTGGGTTTTCCAACGCTTTTCTGGTTTTATCATTGAGTTTTATTTTGTTAGTAATATCACTGAGATTTTCAAAGAATTCCGCTGGATTGGCAAAAACTTCCAGAATGGACTTTATTTTCATCGGACCAACATAGGGTGCGTGGTGTAAGGCAAGCCAATATTTGAGCTGGTTCATCAATGTTAATGACTACGCTGGAAAGTGGGAGGCGGTTGTTTATTGTTCTTTTGCGGAGATGTTACCCAATTCCGAAAGGGAAAGCTAGAGGCATGATGCCCGGTTAGTGTTCTAACCGAGCAATCATATGTTTAAGGATTTTTAACCATGTCGCGTAAACGAATATCTCGTGTTGCTTTTACAACAAGTGCATAGCTGACTTTGTTGAATATTCTAAACAACAAAATATAGCCAGCTTGAGACGGTGGCAGAGTGACATCACCGCCTTTTCCGTGGGGAATGTCGTCATCAATTTCATTCCCAGATTGCAACACCGCCATCACATGGCCTTTTTCCATGCCGTGTTCCAGTCCCCGATTGATGACAACAATTTGATGCTGACCAATGCGCGAAACCCCGTCTAGTACGGAAATAATATTTCCCTCTACCATAGTGCTAGGGGAGTGTGGCATAAAATTATATTCGAGCTTTTCCGAGACGGCAGGCACTAAGCGATCACCGAGTAGCGATTCCCGTTTTGATTGAGCAATTGTTAAAGTTGATGGATCACCAAAATCGTTAACAATCGCTTCACCAATATATGTGGCTTCATAACCAAGAATTTCTTCATCGCCATCTATGATATCGATATAAGGCTCGCCAGCTCTGATGATTGAATAGCGTGTATTACTGCCAGGAACGAGGCCTCTTGCGTAAAATGTGTCCCCGGCTCCAGTAATCAAGCGATTATCTTGAAAACTTAAAACATAGGGTGCGTTTTCAAGAGCTTCTTCACTCATGACATTCGGGCGGCTAAGAAATTGTTGGATCGCATCAATAGGAATTGTAGGCACTGCTTTTCTGAGTGGTTGCCTATGAATACTTGGGCTAAGCTTGACGGTGCGTAAGTTATCCTGGGTTGAGTTGGCTCGTTTTAAAACAAGCTGTGGCTTACCATCTTTATAGGTGAGCACAACCTGGTCACCCGGATAAATCAAGTGTGGATTTTTTATTTGAGGATTGACGTGCCAGATATCTGGCCAACGCCAGGGGTCACGTAAAAATCGAGAGGCAATATCCCAGAGAGTATCTCCTTTTTTTATCACATAGTTTGAAGGGTGAGATTTTTTTAGCACGATATCGTCTGCAGCGAAGGCCCACGATGATGTAAATAATACCAGTAAGAATATGCAGGCTCGTTTTATAGTCATTTTTTATATGCCTTTTCCATGTTGATTAAGCTCTAAACATTAACTTGAGGGCTAATGAAAATATCGAAGGTTAGAATGCCGTAGTTTCCACTGGTTCACTTATGAGTTTCTTAATAGATTGATTTGCTTGCTATTTGAGTGAAAAGTGATCAGTTTTATTTGAATAGTCAGTACGGGTCTGATTTTTGATTCTCATTTGTTTTTATTTTTGTTTAAAAAATCTACGAGACCGAAAGTATAATTAAATCCCGCAGCAAGTGCAGTACTTTCTTTATTAATTTTGAAAAATTATCTTTAAGCAGAATAGTTATATTGTGCTAAACTTGCGGGCTTTTTCGACACAATCCGACCTGTTTTGACGAGCACATCAATGCCATTACTAAATATTTTACGATTTCCAGATCCACGACTACGCCAGCGTGCAGAGCTCGTTGAAGTATTTGATGAAGAGTTGATCACTCTTAAAAATAATATGCTGGAAACTATGTATGAAGCACCCGGTATTGGCTTGGCTGCTGTTCAAGTGAATGTGTTATTGCGATTGTTGGTAATCGATATTTCAGAAGATAAAAGCCAGCCGATGTGCATTATAAATCCAGAAATTCTGGAGCACGATGGTTTAGTGAAAACGGATGAAGGTTGTTTGTCCGTTCCAGCCATTTACGAACCGGTTAAACGGTTTGAATGGATAAAAATCAGAGCTCAAGATGAAAAAGGCGAGTTTTTTGAGTTGGAAGCAGATGGTTTACTATCGGTTTGTATTCAGCATGAAATGGATCATCTCGAAGGAAAGTTGTTTGTGGATTACCTGACTGAAATGAAACGGCGTAGAATTCAAAAGAAAATGGAAAAACTCCAACGCGAGACAATGTGATCGGAAGACATAATGAAAATAATATTTGCCGGTACTCCCGAATTTGCCGCTGTCGCACTTAGTGATTTAATTCATTCTAAACATGAAGTTATCGCGGTTTATACACAACCCGACCGTCCTTCAGGTAGAGGGCGAAAATTAACGCCAAGTCCTGTAAAACAATTAGCTTTGGATCATGATATTTCTGTTTATCAGCCTGTTTCGTTGAAGGGTGAAGCTGAGCAAAACGAATTATCTGCGCTAAATGCGGATATTATGGTAGTGGCAGCCTATGGTTTGTTGCTTCCTAAAGCAGTGCTTGATGCACCAAAACTGGGTTGCATCAATATTCATGGCTCACTTTTACCGCGCTGGCGTGGTGCAGCCCCCATTCATCGTGCAATTCTCGCTGGTGATACGGAAACGGGTATTACCATAATGCAGATGGATGTTGGCTTGGATACTGGGGATATGCTTTTGAAAAAGTATTGCGAAATTTCCAATAGCGATACGTCTGCAACTTTACATGATCGCTTAGCAGAGATGGGTGGTGTTGCATTGGTGGAAGCGCTAGCGCTTATTGAAAAAGGTGAAGCAGAACCAGAAAAACAGGATGACTCATTAGCCAATTATGCGAGTAAACTGATTAAAACGGAAGCAGTTATCGATTGGAATCAGCCTGCAAAACAAATTGATCGACAAATTCGCGCATTCAATCCATGGCCTGTCGCACAAACTCAGTTGAATGATAAAACACTCCGTATTTGGATGTCTGAATGTTTATCTGCTACAAATAATAGCGAAGCACCTGGAAAAATAGTTTCAGCGACAAAACAGGGAATAGACGTAGTAACCGGTGAGGGTGTGGTGCGTCTGTTAACCGTTCAATTGCCTGGTGGAAAGCCGGTAGATGCTGCGAGTTTTGTTAATGCTCATGATGTGTTAAATGAAACTCTTGGAAATTAATTTGTACAACCTCTGTTTACTCTTATGAATTCTCGCTTAGTTGCCACGCGAGTTCTTCTTCAAGTTCTTATTGATGGAAAATCTCTAAACGCTTGCTCAACGCTAATTAATACAAGTATTGAAGACGCCAAAGACAGAGCATTCGCTCGAGAATTGAGTTTTGGTGTATTGCGTTGGCATCCTCGATTGATGTTTGTTCTCTCTGAGCTAATCAGCAAACCTCTGAAAGCAAAGGATCAGGATATTGTATGCGTGTTGCTGATAGGATTTTATCAAATTTTATTTTTGCGGGTGCCCGACCATGCCGCAGTGAGTGAAACAGTTAAGTTAACTCAAAAGTTAAAAAAAGGTTGGGCGAAAAATCTTGTCAATGGCGTGCTACGCGAACTTCTTAGAGAGCGAGAAAATATTCAAGTAAAGATTGAGAATGATTTGGTGGCTAAATATGCTCACCCACTCTGGTTTATTCATAAAGTACAAAAAGACTGGCCTGAACAGTGGGAAGTTGTTTTAGACAAAAACAACGAGCAAGCACCCATGACGCTGAGGGTGAATCAACAAAAAAATCCGACCAAAGAGTATCAAACGCAATTGTTTGATAGAGGAATAAATTCATCTATTTCGAGCTTTTCACCAAATGCTTTGGTGTTAGAAAAACCCTGTGATGTATCTCTCTTGCCCGATTTTGAAGTAGGAGCCGTTTCTGTCCAGGATTTAGCAGCTCAACAGGCCGCATATTTGCTTGAGCTGCCAAAACAAGGGCGTGTTCTGGACGCATGCGCCGCGCCTGGTGGAAAAACTGCACATATTCTAGAGGTAGAACCATCTTGCCGTGTTGTTGCTCTGGATATTAGTGAAGATCGTACTAAACTGATTCGACAGACGTTGGATCGTTTGGGTTTTGATGCTCAGTTAATCTGTGCTGATGCGGGAGACACTGATAGCTGGTGGGATGGAGAATTATTTGATCGAATTTTGCTCGATGCCCCCTGCTCAGCGACAGGCGTTATTCGTCGTAATCCTGACATAAAAATTCATCGTACGCTTGAAGATGTGCAGCAAGTGGTTCACAATCAAAAAAAATTATTAGAAACACTTTGGCAATTGCTGAAACCCGGCGGCACTCTTATATATGCAACATGCTCAATTTTAAAAGATGAAAATGAATTGCAAGTATTGGGTTTCTTATCGTCATTTAATGATGCAGTTGAGCTTAAAATTGAAAGTGATTGGGGAATTGATAGGCCAGCAGGCAAACAAGTGCTGCCAGGGGATGATGACATGGATGGTTTTTATTATGCACGGATTCAGAAAGTGAATAAAGATTAACAATAATGAAAATAATCATCTTGGGAGCCGGTCAGGTCGGTGCATCAGTAGCTGCAACACTCGCGAGTGAAGCTAACGACATCACCATGGTTGATTTGGATCGTGATCGGATACGAGACCTTAGAAACAGATTTGATATCCAGGTGGTCTATGGTCATGCATCCCGACCAGATGTGCTAAGGCGAGCTGGCGCAGAAGATGCTGATATGATTCTCGCAGTAACCAATAGTGATGAAACTAATATGGTTGCTTGCCAGGTTGCTTATACCTTATTTCACACACCTACTAAAATCGCTCGCGTACGAGCAAAAGATTACCTCATTCATCCTCAACTTTTTTCTCAAGAAGCTTTACCAATTGATGTTTTAATCAGTCCCGAGCAGGTAGTGACTGAATACATTCAACGTATTATTGAGTTTCCAGGCGCATTACAGGTTTTAGATTTCGCCAATGGTAAGGTTCGATTGGTTGCGGTGAAGGCGATTCATGGTGGTCCACTGGTTGGTCATGAGTTGCAGACATTGAAAGAGCATATGCCAGGTGTGAAGACGCGAGTTGCTGCAATATTTCGACGCGGAAACCCCATCATTCCCACAGGCGATACGGTAGTTGAAGCGAATGATGAAGTGTTTTTTATTACCTCTCGAGATAACACAAGAGCGGTTATGTCCGAGTTGCGTCGATTAGACGAGCCTTGCAAGCGAATTATGATTGCTGGTGGCGGAAACATCGGTAAAAGACTCGCAAAAGCGCTGGAAGGTCAGTACCAAGTTAAAATTATTGATCATAATATAGAGCATTCCCGAGAAATTTCTGCAGAGTTGGAAAAAACCATTGTTCTACATGGTGATGCCGCAGACTCCAATTTATTGCTGGAAGAGAATATTGAAGGTACTGATGTTTTCTGCGCGATGACCAATGATGATGAAGCGAATATTCTTTCTGCGATGTTAGCGAAGCGATTGGGTGCCAAGAAGGTAATGGCCATTATCAATCGGCCTGAGTATGTTGATTTAGTGCAAACTGATTTAATCGATATCGCCATTTCACCTCAACAAGTCACCATCGGTAGTTTATTAACGCATGTTAGGCGTGGCGATGTTGCGGTTGTTCATTCTTTGCGGCGTGGTGCTGCAGAGGCAATTGAAGCTGTGGCACATGGCGATAAAAAATCGTCAAAAGTTGTCGGCCGTGCCGTGGAAGATATCTCATTACCTCCAGGAACAACGATTGGAGCGGTTGTACGTAACGATGAAGTTATTATTGCTAGTAGTAAACTGGTAATTAATGCTGAAGATCACGTTATACTTTTTGTGGTTGATAAAAAACGCATCAAAGATGTCGAGCGGCTTTTTCAAGTCGGCGTAACATTTTTGTAGAGTTATCTGTTAACTACGTGAGTTGAATTTAAGTGCAAAAATACAAAAATATCACTGAATTTTTAGATATCACCACACCGGGTTGTCATTGCAGCCTCTCTAGCTGCGAATTCTAGGATTATGCAGCGCGCAGCCATTCAACGAATATTAGGCATATTGCTGATGATAATCAGTTTAAGTATGCTGCCACCAATACCCGTTTCATTATGGTACTCCGATGGTTCGGCACTGCCTTTTTTTCTCGCATTTCTAACAACAATAACAGCAGGTTTGGTGTTGTGGTTTCCTGTTAAGTCGTTCAAAAAAGAGATGCGACTGCGAGACGGATTTATTGTCGTTGTTATGTATTGGGTGGTGCTTGGATTAGCGGGTTCATTGCCACTGATATTATCGGCAACGCCGGTGCTGTCAATTACCGATGCAGTGTTTGAGTCCATGTCCGGTTTAACAACCACTGGGGCAACTGTCATTACAGGTTTGGATGAGCTGCCACGATCTATTCTCTATTACCGACAACAATTACAATGGCTTGGTGGTATGGGTATTATCGTACTTGCCGTTGCAATACTGCCAATGCTGGGTATCGGGGGCATGCAACTTTATCGTGCAGAGACCCCTGGGCCAATGAAGGATACCAAGCTAACGCCGCGGATCACTGAAACGGCTAAAGCACTTTGGTATATCTATCTTGGATTAACCGTCGCATGCGCCTTGGCATATTGGGCCGCTGGGATGACGCCATTTGATGCAATTGGCCACAGTTTTTCTACAGTCGCTATTGGTGGGTTTTCAACGCATGATTTGAGCATCGGCTATTTTAACAGTGCTGCCATTGAAATGGTCGCTGTTGTTTTTATGATACTGGCAGGCGTGAATTTTTCTTTGCACTTTCTTGCATGGCGCAATATCTCTATCAAACCTTATGTCGCAGATTCCGAGTTTAAAACATATATTAAGGTGCTAACCTTAGTTGCATTGATTACCAGTATGTATTTATATATTACTGGGACATTTAATGGTTGGGATTCCATTCATAACGGGATTTTTCAAGCGGTATCTATAGGAACAACGACAGGCTTTACTATCGCCGAATACCACACTTGGCCTGGATTTTTACCTGCACTCCTACTCCTGGCGAGTTTTATTGGTGGCTGTGCAGGCTCCACCGGTGGAGGGATGAAAGTTATTCGGGTACTTTTGCTATTTAAACAAGGGATGCGGGAAGTTGTTCGTTTGATCCATCCAAATGCACAAGTGCCAGTAAAGATCGGTGGTCATGTTCTTGAAGAGCGTGTTATTGATGCTGTTTGGGGATTTTTCTCGTTATACGTCGTTAGCTTTATTATTATGGCACTGTTGCTCGCTGCGTCTGGATTAGATTTGGTCACGTCATTTTCTGCCGTTGCTGCGTGTATGAATAATCTGGGTCCAGGACTTGGTGACGTTGGATCTCATTACGGCGATATAAATGATATAGCTAAATGGATTCTTTGTTTTGCGATGTTATTGGGTCGATTGGAGATATTTACGTTATTAGTATTGTTGACCCCCGCTTTCTGGCGCAACTGACATAAAGGTGAGTAATGGATATAGAATCACAAAACAAATGGAACAATATCTACGCTGGAGCCATTATTGGCTCACAAGAGGTAAGTCGTGTTTTAGCAGAGAACGAACATCTATTACCTAAAGAAGGTAGAGCGCTTGAGATTGCCTGTGGAACAGCGAGTGATTCCATTTTTCTAGCTCAACATGGTCTGCAGACGGATGCCTGGGATATCTCTGATGCTGTAGTTGCTAAGATTAATAGCTATGCTGTTGAAAATAAATTGTCGCTAAGTGCAGAAGTGCGAGATATTAATGTTCAACCACCCCATGATGATAGTTATGATGTGATTGTTTTGGCACATTTTCTTGAACGTAAAATTGTGCCGGCATTGATAAATTCTCTAAAACCCGGTGGGTTGATTTTTTATCAAACCTTTGTGAAAGATGTGACACCAAGTTATTCTGGTCCTTCAAATCCAGCATTCAGATTAGAGATGAATGAGTTGCTTCAATTGTTTCCGGGAATGCAGCTTGTCGTTTATCGTGAAGAAGCGTTGATAGGAGATGTGTCAAAAGGTTTTCGTAACGAAGCGATGATGATTGCAAGAAAGCAGGTTTAATTTTTTAGGGTTAACTTTTCAGTCTTACCTTCGAGGGTTATTTTCAAGCGTACGTTGTTTTGTGAATCTGCGTTTTTAATGGCTTCGTCGGCAGTGATTTTTTTCTGTTGGTACAAATGGTAAAGCGAATCGTCAAAGGTTTGCATACCTGAGTTTACGGATTTTGCCATCGTATCTTTCAATTCATGAAAATTGCCCTTCAATATTTGATCTTTTATCAATGGTGAGCCAGTTAATACCTCAAATACAGCGACTCGTTTTCCATCAATGCCCGGAATCAACCGTTGTGATATAACACCACTAGTATTCAATGATAAATCCATGAGCACTTGTCTATGTTTCTCTTCCGGGAAAAAATTTATGATTCGATCAAAAGCCTGGTTAGCATTATTCGCATGAAGTGTTGAAATGACTAAATGACCAGTTTCTGCAAAAGCGATGGCATGTTGCATGGTTTCCTGGTCACGAATCTCACCTATCATAATAACGTCAGGTGCTTGCCGTAGGGTATTTTTTAATGCATCACTGTAGCTATCCGTATCAATTCCAACTTCTCTTTGATTGACAATGCACTTCTTGTGTTGATGCATAAATTCCACGGGATCTTCTATTGTAATTATATGACCTGCAGAATGTGTATTACGATAATCGATTAATGAGGCAAGCGTTGTTGATTTGCCAGAACCAGTGCTTCCAACGACGAGAAATAAGCCTCGCGGTTTCATAATCAATTCTTTAAGAACTTCCGGTAGATTCAAGTTTCTAAATGAGGGAATCTCTACCTGGATTAAACGAATGACCATCGCAACCTGATTGCGTTGCTTGAAAACGTTGACACGAAAACGGCCCGTGCGAGGAATGGAATAGGCCAGGTTCATTTCTGGTTTGCTTTCAAACTCCTGAATTTGTTCTTCACTCATTATGCCGTAAGCGAGTTGTCGAACATCATCCACAGCAAACTTGTTCTGGCTGAACAGTCTGAGTTTACCTTCAATTTTTGCAGAAGGAGGTGCACCTACGGTTAAATATAGATCAGATGCACCATGCTTCACCATGAGTTTTAGCAGTTGCTTAAGTTGCACGATTTATAAACGATTCCGAGTTAATGGCGTATCAGGACTCAATAAATATCGACAACATCATTAAAAACTATATGTTAACCGGGATGTTTCTGGCTTAGTTCAGCAATTGAAAATTCCTTGAGATAAATTATTTCGAAGGGTAAGCTGATGAGTCTATTCAACATCCCTCAGGATACCTATGGGCTCGCAAACATCATTCAATTTGTTATTTGATCAGGAATTTGAAACCTACATTCAAGCCAAAATCGAAAGCCTGCTTTCTTGCAATGAATTTAAATCGTTTGAATGCGACGATGAATCTTTAGCACTTATAACCAGACTATTTCGTTGTAGTGAATTTGCTGCTGAAAATTGCCTGAAATTCCCAGATACTGTGATAGTCCTGCTGCAAGACGGGGAGCTTTATCGTGATTATGCTGAGAACGAATATATTGAACGCCTTCAGGCGCTTGTTCCTGCAGAAGAAGATGAACCCGCATTTTCGAAAATTATACGAGACTTTCGTAATCGGGAAATGCTTCGTCTCGCCTGGCGGGACTTAGTTTGTCAGGTTGATTTAAAAATTACATTGCGTGAACTCTCCTGGTTAGCTGATGCTTGTATTCAGATTGGCTTAAATACCTTGGAACAGTGGCAAAGCAAAGATACTGGAATTCCCGTTGATTCTTCTGGTGCGCCAATAAAACTTGTGGTTTTAGCGATGGGCAAGCTTGGCGCTTATGAACTCAATTACTCCTCAGATATTGATCTAATTTTCACCTACAGCGAAGATGGAGTAATCAGCAATAACGCTAAAGAGCTTAGCAACCGAGAATATTTTATTAAACTCTGCCAGCGTTTTGTAAAGTTGCTTTCTGACACTACCGCTTATGGTTTTGTTTTTCGGGTTGATACACGGTTACGGCCGTTTGGTAATAGTGGCCAACTCGCCTTGAGTTTTGATGCAATGGAGCTCTATTACGAACGTCATGGGCGAGAGTGGGAGCGATATGCCATGATCAAAGCGAGGGCAATTTCGGCTGATCCACTGGCGGCCAAAGAGATCATGCAGCGCTTAAAACCATTTGTTTATCGGCGTTATTTGGATTATGGCGCATTCGCTTCTTTACGCGAAATGAAAGAGCTCATTAACAAAGAGGTGAAGCGTAAAGGTGCTGATAGAAATGTCAAATTAGGCCCAGGTGGTATTCGAGAAATTGAATTTATCGGCCAGGCGTTTCAACTTATTCGAGGCGGCCGCACTCCACAGCTGCAAATTCGCCCAATTCTTACCGTGCTGGATGTCTTGCAAGGCCTTAATCTCATTCCCGAGTTTGTCGTTTCTTCACTAAAAAAAGCGTATGTTTTTTTGCGTAAGACGGAAAATGCAATCCAGGCATTTGCTGATAAACAAACTCATTTAATTCCCACTGATACGCTCGAACAGAATCGTTTGGCTTATGCGATGGGGTTTAATTCGTGGGAAGATTTCGATCAAACACTGAAGGGATATATGCAAACAGTGCATGAGCATTTTGAGCAAATATTCTCTGCACCGCAGTTAGATGTAATAAGCGGCAAAGGTAATATTTCTCAAGATCTATTTTCAAATATCTGGCATGAAATTGTTAATAACAGTGATGCAGAGGAGGTGCTACAAAATGCAGGATTTAAATCGGGAGCGTCTGCCTATAAATTAATTAACGGCCTTCGAGAAAGCTCCACTTATCGAACGATGGGTCAAAATGGTAAAAAGCGTTTAGACGTTTTGATGCCACTGTTAATATCTGCAGTAAGTAACACATCTGACCCCAACGAATGTTTACTAAGAGTCTTACGTTTGATAGAAGCCATTGCTAAGCGTACAGCATATTTAGCTTTATTATCCGAGCACCCGATGGGGTTATCACAATTAGTTAAATTATTTGATGCTAGTCCCTGGATTGTTGATATGTTGGTAAGCCATCCCATGTTGCTGGATGAGCTGCTCGATCCTCGGAGTTTATATGAACCAATGTCTAAAAAGGCGCTTGAGGAGGAATTAAAAACTCAACTGAGTTATGACTGTGATGATATTGAGCAACAAATGTTTCGTCTTATTGAGTTTAAACAATCAAATGTTTTGAGAGTTGCGGCGGCAGAGTTGACTGGTGCGATGCCAGTGGAAAAGGTAAGTGATCATTTAACCTATATTGCAGAAATCGTATTGGAAGCAGTATGCCGATTTGCTCGTGAGCATCTTGAGCGTCGGCACGGTCAGCCGCAATATTCAATTGATGATGAAGTACATAATGCAGAGTTTTGTGTCATTGCTTACGGCAAGCTGGGAAGCTATGAACTAGGTTTTGGTTCAGATTTAGATTTGGTGTTTTTACACGATAGCCAGGGAAAGAAACAGGTCACTGATGGGGAAAAGCCGATCGATAATGCTGTGTTTTTTGCCAGATTAGGGCAGCGTATCATTCATTTTCTGAATACACCAACACAAGCAGGCGTACTCTACGAAGTCGATTCTCGCTTGAGACCAAGTGGTAGTGCAGGAATGCTGGTTAGTTCGCTCAAAACTTATTCCGATTACCAAGCAGCAAAGGCCTGGACTTGGGAGCACCAAGCATTGATTCGCGCAAGATTGGTTGTCGGCAACGGAAATTTAGGGCAAGAGTTTAAAACAATCCGCCAAGCGATAATTACAAAAGAACGCGATGTTCAAGAATTGCGCAAAGATGTGAGAGAAATGCGTGTTCGCATGCGTACTGAGTTATTGAAACCAGTGGCGGGGCAATTTGATTTGAAGCAGGGTATCGGTGGTATCACTGATATTGAATTCATAACTCAATACCTGGTATTGAGGTGGGCGAAAAAATATCCAGACTTGCTTGAGTTTACTGATAATCTCAGGCTTATTGAAACATTAGTAAAAAATGGCGTGCTATCGGATGATGATGCTAAAATCCTCAGTTCAGCTTATTTAGCCTATCGTCATGCTGTCCACAAATTTGTTTTGCAACAAAAAACCACAGCCAAAGTGAGTGACTCTGCGTTCCATGAATATAGAGAAGGCGTGACACGTATTTGGAATGATATAATGGAACAAGAGTTAAATTAGGCGGCTGTCGGATTACAGGTTGTTGGTTTATTATGTAAAAAATATCTGCTTAAAAGTTAGAATTTCAAGTTTCGGAGTTCAAATCTATATTGGAGGCAACAACCACGGTGTATGTACAATATGAAAGACGCTGTGAATACTTCCATGTAAGCTCGACGGCAGCATCCATGCTGCCAATGCTTTCATATTGTACATACACTATGTTTATTGCAGCTAATTAAGAAAATATGAACTCCGAAACTTGAGTTAGAATAAAGCATTAAAAGTGAGGAGTTAAGAGTGGCAATTATGACGATGGATGACCGAGATGGTGTCATCTGGATGGACGGTGAATTTGTGCCGTGGCGTGAGGCAAAGGTACATGTATTAACACATACACTTCATTATGGAATGGGCGTGTTTGAAGGCGTGCGTGCGTACCATGCTGAAAAAGGTGCTGCCATATTTCGCCTGCAAGAACATACTGATCGTTTGTTTCGTTCAGCGCATATTCTACAAATGCCCATGCCGTTCAGTAAAGAAGTCATTAACCAGGCAACGTGTGAAGCTGTTAGCAAGAATAATCTCGACTCTGCCTATATTCGTCCTATGTGTTTTTATGGGTCAGAAGGAATGGGGCTTAGAGCGGATAACTTGAAAGTACATGTTATGATTGCTGCATGGAGTTGGGGAAGTTATCTTGGTGAAGAAGGCATGGAAAAAGGTATTCGCATTCGCACCTCTTCTTACACTCGCCATCATGTCAATATTACCATGTGTAAAGCCAAAGCAAATGGCAACTACATGAATTCCATGTTAGCACTACAAGAGGCAATTACTTGTGGTTACGACGAAGCAATGCTGCTTGATAACGAAGGATATGTTGCGGAAGGTAGCGGCGAAAATATCTTCTTGGTGCGTGATGGTGTTATTTATACCCCTGACCTAACATCAGCATTAGAAGGAATAACTCGCGCAACTATTATGCAATTGGCTGAAGAGTTAAAAATTCCGGTAAAAGAAAAACGCATAACACGTGACGAAGTTTATGTTGCCGATGAAGCATTCTTTACAGGTACCGCTGCTGAGGTTACACCAATTCGCGAAGTTGACAATCGAATGATTGGTGAAGGAAAACGTGGACCTGTGACTGAAAAACTACAATCACTGTATTTCGATATTGTTCACGGCCGAACAGCTGAAAAAGAGTCGTGGTTAACTTACGCATAACATTAAAGGGTTACCGATGAGCGCTGCAGAAATTCAAGCTAATACACAAAATAAATATGATGTTACAGAAAAGGACTTGCCATTACATTGCCCAATGGATGGAATGAGCTTGTGGAATTCTCATCCTAAGGTTTATATGCCAATAGAAAAAACCGGCCATAGCAAATGTCCCTATTGCGGTGCTGAATATACGCTTAAAAAAGACTAGTCAGTTTAGTAGATGACTAAATCTGCAAAAAAAATCCTTATCGTCGGTCCGTCATGGGTCGGTGATATGGTGATGGCGCAAAGCCTGTTTCGATTGCTTCATCAGCGTGATAATGAAATTATTATTGACGTTGTAGCTCCTGCCTGGAGTGTGCCGCTAATGGCTCGTATGCCTGAGATTAGGCGCTCAATTGAAATGACGTTGGGGCACGGCAAGTTTAATCCAATTCAACGATTAAACATGGGTAAGGCTTTAATTGAAGAGTCTTATGATCAGGCCATTGTTTTACCTTACACCTGGAAGTCTGCTCTGCTGCCGTTTGGCGCGAAAATTCCTAAACGTACCGGGTTTGTTGGTGAAGTTCGTTACGGATTATTAAATGACATCCGTCCGCTGGATAAGAAAAAGTTACCGATGATGGTGCAACGCTATGTTGCCCTTGGCTTTGAGAAAAATGAATTTTCGGATCAAGAATATCCTTATCCGAAGCTTTCAACGAACGAATCTTTACAGAATGCCGTAATAGAGAAACTCTCATTAACGTCAGATAAACCCATTGTTGCTTTTTGCCCCGGCGCAGAATATGGCCCAGCAAAACGCTGGCCGGCCACTCATTATGCTGGTTTAGCTAATATGCTGGTAGACAAGGGTTTTGATATCTGGTTATTAGGCTCAGCTAAAGATTCGGAGATCGCACAAGAGATTAATCGAAATGCCCATGGAATTTGCCAAGATCTCACAGGCCGAACAAGTCTGGAAGATGTCATCGATTTGCTGGCCTGTGCGCAGCTGGCAGTTTGTAACGATTCAGGATTAATGCATATTGCAGCGGCAGTTGATACTTCAATTGTTGCGGTTTACGGTTCTTCCGACCCTGGTTATACACCTCCACTTTCTGACAAGGTGAAAATTGCTTCACTTAATTTGTCTTGTAGTCCGTGTTTTAAGAAAGAATGTCCATTGACACATTATAATTGTATGAATGATTTGTCGGTTGATATGGTTTACGAAAAAGTTGCAGAAAGCATTTGAGAGCGGCACTGGAAGCGCTAAATAGTAAAACATGGTGGATAGATAATTGGAAGCTCTGGACCATCGGTCTGTTGCTGTTTCTTTTCCCAGCATTCTCATCAACAGTTCAGCACAGTAGTGGTTTGTTGTTTTATTTATTGGTGCTTGGTGGGATTTTTTTAGCAAGGGACACAATAGCGGATCTTTTATGGGAAGAAAAAACACTATTTTTGGGTCTTCTATTTTTTTTTCTTATATCCGCTTTTTCACTAGGTTACGCAACTGATATTGATCATGGCACCAAACGCCTAGAACGTTATCTTCATCTGCCATTAGCTTTTTTTGCATACCTATTTCTGAAGAAATATCGCGTAATTACCGAAACAAGGTTTCTTTATAGTTTGTATGTTGGGGCTGGATTTCTATTTTCAGTTGCCATTTATAAAACCGTTATTCTTAATCAAGCAAGAGCGGCTTTGGATCATTATCCTATTATTTTTGGCGATGCAGCGATTCTTATATCTTTGTTGCTCGTTGCATACATGGTCACTCGAGTGAAGAATTTGTCTATGATAGTTCTTCCGGGTTTATTTTCATTACTTGCACTGTATTCCGCATTTGCTTCGGGTACGCGCGGAGCATTAGTTGTTACACCTTTTGCTTTATTGTTGCTTTGGATTCTTTATCGACACCGGTTTTCCAGCAGAAAAATTCTTATGGGATTGGGGGTGGGTTTTGTGGTATTTATTGTTGTCGCATCAATGATGAAATCTTCTCCAGTAGAAAGAGTTGCAGTGATCGGAGAAGAGGTCACGCGATTTTTATCCGATGACGAAGAAGGTCATCAATCATCCACAGGAGCAAGATTATCTATGTGGCATGATGCGGTGTTGATGTGGAAATCAGCGCCTATGTTAGGGTCTGGACTGGGCGATTTTATGGTCGATAGTGAGCAACATATAAAAAAAGGAATTTCCCGACCAAGAAAGCTTTATGGCCACGCACATAATATTTTTTTGGATACGCTTGTTAATACGGGATTGGTGGGCTTAGTTATTCTTGTTTTCGCACTGTTCGTTTTTCCTTTTTATCTGTTTTTTAAACATTTTAATAAGGTCGGCGGGGAAGATGAATTCATTCCCCTTGCCGGTATGCTTTTTATACTGAGTTTTGCCGTATTTGGGCTTACTGAAGGATGGTTGGCTAGAAATGTGTTTGTTAGGATGTACATACTGTATTTCGTGATACTATTTGCTTTTTCTATTAATTTAAAAACGAATAAAGTATATAGCGACGCATAGCTTCGATGGTTCACTTTTTCAATCTCACTTTATTGTTTGGGTGTTAGATGAATTTCACAAAAGATGACAAGCTGGCGCTAATTGGATTTGGGACTATAATTATCGGCATAATGGTTGATGTAGGTTTACTTTTTGGTATTGGCGGCCTTATATTTGTTAAATCATTAGTACTGCTATTTATCGTAGTAGTATTTTTATCCCAATCTCGAAAGATGAGAAAACAAATTTCCATATCTCAGCATGACACTAAGTCTTATTTAACACTAAAACTTAATAAACCATAGTAACCTTGGGTGGTTACGCAATGATTCTTTTTGGCGCTAAGGACCTAACTTCGTTAGTACTTAGTAAAAAGCCAGATGTGATTGTTGAATATAGAGGTGGTATTTCAATACTGATCATTGCTTATTGCAGTTAAGGTAGAGGAAGAATTATTTCATGTGACCAAGAATCAATGTAAACCTGTAAAGTCAAGGTCAAAGTGATAAGTATGAACTGATAAAATATGTTGAAATTATTCATACTCCGCTGGTGGAGAGAGATCCTAGTATAAAAGCACTATATTGCTATACTATTACGATTTAATCGTTCGTAGAAATGATTCATTTATCGATTGATAGCTTCTAAAAAACTATAACTGAATAAAAGTATAATAATGTTAAATAATAATTTAAATTCCATATGAAAAGAGCAGCAATTATTACACGCCAGGTTTCAAAAACCACAGGAGCTGCAAGGAATACGCTTGAGCAAGTTAACTATTTAATCGGTAAGGGCTATCGCGTAGATGTTATTGGAGAGTATGTAAATAAATCCTTGGTTAGAAAGAATAGTGCAGCAGCATTTCAATATAGAGGTTGGCCATTAAAAGGTTATTGGCGGCGACGTTTATTTGCATGGCGTGCGGAAAGAAAAATAGCTAATGAGCAGTATGATCTCGTATTTGGTCATGGTGACATTATTAATCAGGACGTACTTTTTCTTCATAATTGCGTTCACTTAGCTCATGAATTAATTCATAGCTCTGTGATCTCTGAAAAAGATATTATGGGTCGATTACATGGAAGTTTGTTGACGCAGCAAAAATTTCGTCTTCTAGTTGCTAACTCAAACCTTATGGCTGAAGATGTTGTAAAACGTTTTTGTATACCAGAGGAAAAAGTAGAAGTAATATATCCAGGGTATGCATCAGAGCAGTTTAATCTATTGAATCATGATTTATATAGAAAAAAAATTAGACATGAGCTAAATATTAGTGAGGACGTTACATTAGTCGGCTTAATTACATCAGGTAACTTTAAAAAACGAAATGTGAGTTTGTTTATCGATTCGGTTAGTCAGTTACCTAAAAATATCATTAACAAATGTTTCTTTATTGTTGTAGGAAAAACTAAGATATCTGAAAAGGAAAAGTATATTATACAAATTAATAGCTCAAATTTGAAAAACAACTTTAAAATTTTACCGCCAACATCTGATATTAAGGAATTTTATCATGCCCTTGATGTACAGGTTTTGCCAGCTATTTGGGAGGAGTTTGGTCGTGTGGTTTTAGAGTCTATGGCTTGTGGGTTACCTGTTGTAGTGTCGGATAAAGTTGGAGCTTCGGAAATCTTACCTCAAGTTAATAAGGAGTTCGTCTTTAATGTGGATAACAAAAGGGCATTAACTCAGCATTTGGTAACACTCATAAATGCGCCTGAGCGTAGAAAAATAATCGGTGATATTAATAGTTCTGAAGCATTAAATTATTCAGCGCAGAATCAAGCTGAAAAGCTAGACCATTTGTTGAAAGAACACTCAATTATTTAATTAATAGTATTAACGTTAAATTGCTTATGGATTTAGCTTCTATTTTAAGAATTAGAATAACTGTTGAGAAATGAGAGGATTACTCGTGACGTTACTGAAAAAATTAATTTTCCTACGAAAAGTCGCATTAAGAATTTTAAGAGATAAAGATACTTACTTTAAAGACACTGCTTGGCCAGATTCGATTGTTAGTAAATTACCTTTAGATGAAAATGGATTGCCAATACCAATTTACCCTTATGTAATAGTAGACTTATTAAAGCAGCGTTTGAATTTAAGTATGAAAGTTATGGAGTTTGGAGCAGGTTATTCGACATTATTTTATCAGAGCCGTGTGAGAAAAGTCTGTTCCGTTGAGCATCATAAGATTTGGTACGAAAAAATTAGTGCTTTGGCTAAAAGTAATGTAGATATGCGCTATATACCTCTGGAAGAAGGCTCTAGTTATGAAAATGCTTGTAAACAATTTAGCGATAAATTTGATTTGATTGTTATTGATGGACGTCGTCGAACAGAGTGTGTAGCTAACTGCTTACCGTATTTAGATCTAGATGGCGTAATAATTTGGGATGATTCCAACCGCGAACGTTATCAATCAGAAATATCACAGATGAAAGATCGAGGTTTCAAGCGTTTGGATTTTAATGGTCTGAAAGCGACGTCATGGGATAACCATCAAACTACTTTGTTTTACCGTGAAAATAATTGTTTTAATCTATAAAATTATAGTGTTCTGATAAAACAAGTTAGTATTTTTTAAGATAGTGTCTACGAGCAATCACATATTTCATATATGTGCGATAGGCTGTTGTTATTGAGATAGTCAGTCCAGACTCACCATATAAAATCCCTTTTTTGAAAATATATTTTCGTATGAATGCGGTTAATGCATGTAAAAACGGGTCGAGAGCTCCAACTTTTTTATTTTTTTCATTGAATACATTTGCATCTCTAATGCAGAATTTTGTAGTCTGATTTAATAGTTCTGCATAATTACTAAATGAATAATGCAAAATATGGCCATTAAGTTGGGAGCTCTTTTTGTGGGAAACTGTAGCATGGCCTATCGAAGGTTTGTAGTTTGCTGTTTTACTATTATATAAACGTGCGATTTTTTCCGGATACCATACTTTAATCCATTCGTCTCCAATATAAGTCTTCCTATTGATAAAATAGGCATCATAGGGAGAAGTATCTAAGTCTAACTGTTGAATGGATGTTATAAGTTCATCGTCAATGCGTTCGTCAGCATCAAGACATATAATCCAATTGTTTTTGGCTTGTTTTGCGGCAAACAATTTTTGCGGGCCATCACCAAGATAAGATTGAGTGATAACTTTAGCCCCTAGATCATTTGCTATTTCAACCGTTCTGTCCTTACTTTCAGAATCTACCACAATAATTTCATCACACACCGGTTGCAGGCTTTTTATACATGCAGCAATGTTCTTTTCTTCATTGAGAGTGATGATGGTGCCGGTTATTCTATTCATTGCGATAGTATCGTTTCGTAAAGTGAAATATATTTGTTAGAAATAGTATCAGGGAGGTATTCATCTGAAATTATTTTCCCTGAGCATCCAAGTCGACTAGCTAGATCTTTATCGTTATAGAGCTTTAAAACGGCTTGTGCTAGCTGGTGATCGTTTTTAGGTTCGACTAACAAGCCATTTTGTTCGTTCTTTATGATATCAGGAATACCATCAACATTGTTTGCAACAATGGGTAAGGAAAAGTCCATAGCATCAAGAAGTATTGAGCCCAAACCCTCTTCTAAGGAAGGAAAAACAAACATATCGAAAGCGGCCATATAATCACCAACATTATTGATAAATCCAGTAAAAACTACATTAGACAATCCATTGGCTTGTTGTTTTAATTTTTCCTCATCTACACCGCTGCCAACGAGTATAAATAAAATGTCTGGGTGAGTTTTTTTAAGTTCTGCAGCAATATTGATAATATGTTGTTGACCTTTATGATGCTTAACCAAAGCTCCAACATGACCGATTATAAATTTTCCTTCAAAGTTACTTTTTAAGTGTTGAACATTAGATTCCGTCGTTGGTAGTCCACTTTTCATCGATGGGATAATTGTGGTGTTTATGTTACCAAATCTATTTTTCAACACATCTGCTATTGAGCGAGATAAAGCGACACTTACACTAGCATTGGCATAGATAGCGCGTGTAAACGAATTATCTTTCGGTAAATTAGGAACTCTGCGGGTGATTAAGTAAGGTATACCATAGAGTTTATGTGCTAGTAGTGCAAAATGTGCAGCTTTAGCATCGTGAGCGTGGAGCAAATCACTATCAAGACATTTATTGAGAGAAAATAGGTAGGGTCTGCTGATACTTTCTATCTGGATATTTTCTCCAGCTACTCTTTTTGCAAGTTCTGAATTTTTTGGGCAGATTAATGTCTGTTTGCCTATTTTTCCTGCTAATTGCTCTACTAGCAACTGAGTTTGACGCTCACCGCCACGGAATCCTTTGGCAAGGTTGATATGGGTAATTTTCATTTTGGGATTATTAATGTTTGTAGGATTCTAATTAGTAGAATATCTGATCTGAAAAATAATTTTATATTATAATGTGTACCCAGTGTTATTCATATTTTTAGTGTGAATAAATTGCGTTGCAAATTTAAACTCGAGAATTACAAGTCAAGTAGAAGGTTAAACTCATAAATGCAATGGGCAGAAGTTAAAGAACGAGATCCGATTTTTTTAAATTTCGGAGGCCAAGGAGATTGTCATCCTAAACCGAATTATGAAAATTACATCTGTGTGGATCTTGAGCCTAAAGGTGAATTCTCAGTAGCTCATGATTTAACCAAAACTATTCCTTTACCAGATAATTCGGCAGAAGGTATTTTATCAGAGCATTTTTTTGAGCATATTTTAGCCGATGAAATCGGATTTCTTCTTGCAGAAAGCTATCGAATTTTGAAGCCAGGCTCAATGTTGCGAATAGCAGTGCCCGATTATCACAGCCCTAGAAACTTGAAATACTTAGAGCAGGGATATGATCCAACTCATACTGATCGAAAAACGCTTACTAATTATCCTTTGTTGAAAGAGCTTACGGATGCTTCCCCTTTTATTAAAGTTAAATATTATCAATATTGGGATGGCGATAATTTTGTGTATAGAAAAATAGATTATTCCAAGGGTATGATTCAGCGAACTGCTGATAACGATGCGCGTAATTTTCGCAAAGGTTTTTTTGAAAAGTTATTTGGTATTTTTCAAGATTTCACTTTCATTGTTAGAAACGGATCGCTGATCACAAAAAATGAAGCGTTAGTTCAACGAGGCCATCCACTGAGAATGACGAGTATCGTCATTGATTTAATTAAAGAGTAAAAACCATTCTTCGGAATTTATCTATGCATTTAAAACTTCCTGAATTTTCAAAGTCTAATGTACTTGTAGTTGGTGATATTATGCTCGATCACTATTGGCAAGGTAATACATCACGTATTTCACCTGAGGCTCCTGTACCTGTTGTGCATGTTGGGAGCGAGGAATATCGCCCCGGTGGAGCTGCAAACGTTGCTTTAAATATCGCAGCGCTAAATGCTAAAGCAACGTTATTGGGTGTGACCGGAGATGATCGATCTGCCAATGTTTTGCAGGAGTTGCTGGAAGAGAAAGGTGTTGATTGTCAGTTTATTAAGCAGAAAGATGTAGAGACTATTACCAAGCTTCGCATTATCAGTCGACAACAACAGCTGATTCGCCTGGATTTTGAAAAAGACCTGGCGAGCGTTAATGCGGATGCATTAATTGAAAAATATAAAGAGCTGTTGCATTCAGTAGATGTTGTGGTCTTATCAGACTATGGTAAAGGAACACTTCAATGCGTGGAGCAACTCATTTCTCTCGCACGAAAAATGGGAAAAAAAGTACTCGTTGATCCTAAAGGCAGTGATTTCTCAAAATATAAACATGCTTCCTTAATTACGCCTAATTTTGGTGAATTTACAGCGATAGCCGGGCAACATGAAGAAGATAAAGAAATTGTTAAAGCAGCGATTACATTAAAAGAAAATCTTGATCTAGAAGCGATGTTGGTTACTCGTGGTGAGCATGGGATGACACTCATTGATGAAAACGATAATTCTACTCATCTATCCGCTCATGCTCGCGAGGTTTTTGATGTTACCGGTGCAGGAGATACTGTTATTTCAGTCATCGCTGCGGCGTTAGCCTGCGGCGAAACTCTGGTGGATTCAACTGCGGTTGCGAATATTGCAGCAGGTATTGTTGTTGGGAAGCTGGGTACAGCGGCGATTACAGAATCTGAGTTACGCCTCGCGCTTAAGGGTGAGCAAGAACATGATTTGGGCGTAGTGTCAAAAGCTATGTTGCTTGCTGCGGTAGTGGATGCAAAAACCCGAGGTGAGAAAATTGTTATGACCAATGGCTGCTTTGATATTTTACATGCTGGCCATGTTTCGTACCTCGAAAATGCTCGCCAATTGGGTGATCGCCTTATTGTTGCTATTAATAGTGATAAGTCTGTTAAACGACTTAAGGGCGAAAAGCGGCCCATTGTTCCTCTTGAGCAACGAATGGCTGTTATCGCTGGGCTGGCAAGTGTTGATTGGGTTGTCGCTTTTATCGAAGACACGCCTGAAAATTTAATATGTGATGTGCTTCCTGATATTTTGGTGAAAGGTGGCGATTATAAAGCTGAAGATGTAGCGGGTTTTCAATGCGTGAAAAAAAATGGCGGTGATGTTCAAATACTAAATTTTGTTGACGGTGTTTCAACATCGAATATTATTGCCGAAGTGTTGAAAACGTTAGAAGACTAGGAGAAGTAGTTATCCCGGATATTTCAATAAAGGCTGTTGTTTAGTTGAAAAAATTTGATTCTTTTCAATTCGTGGGTGATGTCTATAAGCTCCTGGGACCACTTGCGCCAATAATTTCCATTATGCTGAGTTGTATTGTGCTATTCCTGGTTAATCGAATTGCACTGGGAATTAATTATGCGGAATCCATCGTCGAGGTTGACGGATTTTTGTTTTACCTGCCTGTTGGTATTCGCACGGATTTAATTATTCTGTGTTTGTCATTTATATTGCCAGTTTTAATAATTTTTCTACTGCCGGAGCGTGTAGTTGAAAAAATTAAACTCTTCATTGTGACCTACATAGTCCTAATATGCGGAATATTCTTTACAATGGAAGTGGTATCCTGGCCGTTTCTTGATGAATATCGTAGTCGGCCCAATCAATTATTTTTTCAATATTTTACTCACCCTAAAGAAGTGTTATCTATGGTATGGGCGAAATATTCCGCACTGATAGTCATCGGGTTAATTGCATTATTTTATATCACTAAATTTACCTGGCGCGTGGTTTATTATCTTTTTAATTCGACTTCACCTTGGTCGTATCGAAAAAGAATATTTGTTTTACCCTTGGTTGTTGTATTAATGTTGATCGGTGGCCGTTCCGGTATAGGGGAGGCAACACCTAACCCAAGTATATCTGCATTTTCCAATGATTATCTAACCAATCAACTGGCGTTAAACGCTTCATTTTCGTTAGGTTATTCTGTTTATGCTGCCAATAAATCTGCAATACGGTCAGAAGATTTATTTGGTCGTATGGAGTCGACTGAATTATTTGATCGGGTAAAGCGATCTATGGATGTTCCCGAAGCAAATTTTATAAACTCAGATATTCCAACATTACATCGACAGCCCCCCTTTATTCAGCGGGATAAACCCTTAAATCTTGTTTTTATTGTTATGGAAGGTTTTGGTGCAGATCGAGTTGGAATTTTGGGTGGGGATAAGTTAACACCTAATTTTGATCGCTTGGCAAAAGACGGCGCACTATTTACAGATGTGCATTCAATTGGTACTCGTACTTCACGTGGTTTGGAGGCATTAGTTGCCGGTTATCCACCGACGACACAAGCGAGTACTGTGCTACGGCTTGATCTGGCGCAACGTCATTTTGCGACAATCGCCAGTGTGCTCAAACAGCAAAACTATACAACAAGTTTTATCTATGGGGGTGAGTCAAATTTTGACAACATGGCATCATTCTTTTTAGGAAATGGATTTGATGAAATTATAGATAATGGTGACTTCGAAGACCCTGAATTTGTCGGTACCTGGGGGGTATCTGACGAGGATATTTTTGACAAGGCAAATGATATTTTTAGAAAAAAACAGGGCAAACCCTTTGCAGCGGTGTTGTTAACGTTGTCCAATCATCCACCGTTTGATTTTCCCGAAGATAAAATTGATTTGGCTGAGCACCCCAAAGCATCACCGCGTAATAGTCACAAATATTCTGATTTTGCACTCGGCAAGTTTTTCGAAGCGGCGAAAAAGGAGGAGTATTATAAAAACACGCTATTTGTTATCACTGCAGATCATCCGATGTCACTTAAAGGGAAGGATTTGGTGCCGGTTTTAAAGTTTAAAATTCCTGCACTCATTATCGGGCCTGACATTGAGCCACAAATAATTAACACACTTGCTAGCCAGCTTGATTTACCAACCACAGCGCTTGCTTTGCTGGGTGTAGAAACAACGCATCCATTTATTGGTAGAAACTTATTAAATCAGGAAAGCCAGTTGCCGGGTAGAAGCATTATGATTTATGGCAGTACACTGGGATATCGGGAAGAAAATAAAGTCATTGTCTTTCAGTCACACAAGCCTGCATTATCTTTCGAGCTGAATGACAGTGGTGGGCTTAATCCAATTGAGAGTGATTCAGAGCTTACAAAAAATGCATTAGCGAATGTGTTGTTCCCCAGCGTTGCATACTACAAACAATTGTATCGAATAGAACAGCAAGGCCATATTAATTGACGACACGCCCTAGTTTGTGAATGTTTCTTTTGCTTTTATTTCGTTTGAGCTGGGTTCCGATTGGCTTGTAGACGTCTTATCTGAATTTTCGTTTTTCCATCCGCTGTCCATATCCATCCTCAAAACATCTTCATTGAGTAAATGATAAGTTCGTCTGCCACTGGACTCATAGTAAGTTCGTGCTAGCAGTTCGCTGAGAACGCCAGTTGTTAATAATTGTAGCGATGCAAGAACAAAAAGAACCCCAACCAAAAGCAGAGGTCGACCACCAATTGATTCGCCCATAATTTTGAGAACAAATAAGTAGCCGAGTATTAGACCGCCAAGCGAACCACTGATGAAGGCGAGTTTGCCAAAGAAGTGTCCTGGTCTGGCGCTATAACGCATGAAGAAGTAAACACTTAACAAGTCGAGAAGAACACGAAATGTTCGAGTGATCCCATATTTCGACTCGCCGAGCTCTCGGGGATTGTGCGATACAATTTCTTCTTTAATTCTCGCGGATCTTGTATTCATTGCCACCCAGGCTGGAATAAAGCGGTGCATTTCACCGTACAAACGAACACTTTTTATCACACTGCTTTTATATGCTTTTAAACTACACCCGTAATCGTGTAATTTGACGCCGGTAATGCGAGCAATTAGTCGGTTAGCAATACGAGAAGGTATTTTACGAAGAATTAAATCGTCTTTACGGTTTTTTCGCCACCCTGTCACTAAATCTAAATCATCCTCAATCAAGCGTTTTACTAACCGGGGAATATCAACAGGGTCGTTTTGCAAATCACCATCCAGCGTGACGATCACATCACCCCGAGCAGCATCTATGCCGGCTTGCATAGCGGCAGTTTGTCCGTAATTTCTTTGCAAATACACAATGCGAAGGTGTGAACCGTATAGTGTTTTTTCAGCATCCAGGTTTTCAGGTGTCCGATCGGCACTGCCATCATCTACAATGATCAATTCCCAAGGTTGGGGATATTGATTTAGCGCTGTATGCATTCGCTTGACGAGTGGCGCAACATTGTCCTCTTCGTTATAGACAGGAATAACCACGGATAAACGGTGATCGTTCAATTGCAACTTAGTTTTTTGCATTGCTTGCCTTTAAAACCTGTTTGAGTTTAGTGCTTCGAATTCTAACATAAGAATTTGATGAAAAATAAGTCAGATTGGATGATTTCGACCGGTAAACAATGTGTTTTACTTGAATTTAATCAAATATGAAACAAGCACGCCCAGAAATGAAGCGCCGAGTATAAATAAGTGGAGATTTATTGCTGCTGGTAAGATGTCTTGAGCATTTATGTTAAACAAGCTGGCACCGAGTAAAATACCGGCTTCGTATGTACCTGCACCAGCAACGCCGTGTATTGGCAGTACACTGGTCATATCGCCAAATAATACACTTATCATCGCAATACTAAAGTCCATCGAATAAAATTGAATGATTATCCAGCTAAATACCGCAAGCTTTGTTATCCAGTTGACTAAGGTCCAAAGATACGATGTGCATAATGCACGATAAGATGCAGGGAAACTTTCCAATATGCTGGTAAGCGTTTTGTAAAACTTCTTGGAATTTCTACGCGCTAACCAATCCAATGCCCGGCTGCGAAATAAGAGGGAAAGAAAGAGTAAAGCCAGCCAGATAATCGTAGTAATTACTAAGAGCCATGCATACTCAGGGAACAAAAATAGACAGCTAACCGCAAAAATCACTGCTAGAACGTGCAGATCCAGAATGCGAAAAAACAGTAATGCAACCACTGAATCAATTTTTCCTAAATTGAAGTAGCGATGTAATAAAACTGGAAAAGAAATTTCTCCACTGCGCATGGGGAGAAGATTATTAAAAAAATTATGAGTGAGTGTGGTTTTAACACAGAGTAAAAACTGCTGAGTTGAATTCATATTGAAATAGCTAAAAATGCGAATAGCACGCAACCCGTAGCTGAAAAAAATTAAAACTGTCGCAACGAGTAAAGTTTCAAGGGAGAGTTTTTGCCAAGCGCTAATAATTTCTGACCAGCCAATAAAATATTCGACAGCGAAGATGAAAAGCACTGTGATTAAAAGTGTTATCAGGGTTTTAAATCGCTTGTTTTTATTACTGTTTGTTTTAGTCTGTGACGATTGCTGAGCAGTCATCTTAGTTTATTGTGCGCTTTGTTTGTAAAGGAAGACATCATGCTTGCCTCGGTTATATGATTTTAACAGAGGAAAATTCTCAACTTTTTCACAACTAAGTAGATATTCCCAATTGGGATCAGTGTGATTTCGCGTTTTCAAAACACGATTTTGCTCAATATTAATGTAGAGGCAAACGGCCTTTTTCGCTGTGCAATCACACGCTACTATTCGGTTGTTGAGGTCAAACTCCGACATAATATCGATCGCGACTTTTTTGTCGGAAGATTCTATTCCTTTTTGCGCCATCACAATGGGAATAACGACAAAGCCGAATACAAATCTCAAAGCAATAATGACTGCTGCAGTTTGCAATAATCGCTTTTTGAAAATCGGTGTTGTAAAGCCATGAATAATATAAGCGGCAATAATCGCAAAAAATGGCAACAGAGGTAATACATAGCGACCTCTTGCTCCTACGGAAATCCAATAGGGAATAAAATTAATCAGCGTGACAATAATCAGTATTTTTACTAACGGCTCTATTGAAAATGGGGTATCCGTTAATATTTTATTTTTACGTTTTAGCCACAGGTAAATCAAAGGTAAAAACAAGAATAAACTGCCCGGAAGTAGTTTAATAAAAAGTTGTAGTGGAAATACTATGAGGTGTTTAAGAAACTCAAAAACGTCTAGCGATTCCTTAGTTCGGTCAGCACTTTCAGAAAACAATGTATGAAATGAGGCTTGTGGATTAATTGTACTGAGCAACCAAATGGCGGGTAATGCAAGACACAAAACGCTTGAAATATATACTAGAGGATTTTTCAGTAAATTAAATCGCTTGTAAAGAAAGATAAGTGTTAGCAATGTCAAACCGAAAAATACGAAGGCGGGAAAGCCTTTGAGCATAAATGCGACTGAAGTGGAAAGCCCGGCTACAAGCAGCCACTGATACTGTTGTCTTTCAAAGGCAAGAACCATTGAGGCGAGAACAACAAAAATAGTGAGCGAAAAAGTGCCATCGATTTCACCAACGAACCCGTAGAAAAATATGACATCCACAGTAACTGCAAAAATTAAACTGGCAAGTGCTGCCATTGCAGCATTTTTGAAAAGTGTGCGTGCAAATAGAAAGATAAAGATGCAAATAAGTAAATAGGAAACAACAGATGGCATTCTAGATGCCAGCTCATTCCAACCGGTAAAGTTGGCACTTAGCACCGTTAACCACGTATACATCGGTGGTTTTTTATAATATTCCTCGCCCAGGTATGTGGGTTGGATGTAGTCACCACTTGCTTGCATTTCGTAGGCGATTATTGTTCTGAGTGATTCCTCATTTTTAAATTCGTGCTCGCCTAAATTTGGGAGTAAGGATAAAAATGCAAGTAGAACAAATAATGCGTATGTTTTTGCAGATTGTGGCATTTTTGTGGCGATCTCTTGAGTGTTATTAGTATGCAGCTTGTTTTTTGATTGGGAGTGGCGATTTAGCCTTACAATCGGGTATGTTATCATACTAAAGATAAATTAATTCGTTATGCAAGGGCTATGATGTGATTGTTGTTACAGGTGGAGCGGGATTTATTGGTAGTAATATCGTCAAAGCATTAAACGATATCGGCAAAACAAATATTCTTGTCGTGGATAATCTAAAAGACGGGACAAAATTTCACAATATTTCCGATTGTGAAATCGTAGACTACATGGATAAAGGTGATTTTCTCGAAAAAATAGAGAAAAATTCATCATTTGAAGAGCCCATTGAAGTCATATTCCATGAAGGCGCCTGTTCTGCTACTACAGAGTGGGATGGTAAATTCATGATGGATGTTAATTATGAGTATTCCAAGTCACTACTGCATTATTGCCTGGAAGACAAAATTCCGTTTATTTACGCTTCATCCGCCTCAGTCTATGGAGACGGGCAAACATTTAAGGAAACACGAGAGTTTGAAAAGCCGCTAAATGTTTATGGGTACTCTAAGTTTCTGTTTGATCAATATGTTCGCCGGCTAATGCCTAAAATTGAATCCCAAGTCGTCGGTCTTAGGTACTTTAACGTTTATGGGCCAAGAGAGCAGCATAAAGGTAGCATGGCCAGTGTCGCTTTTCATTTTAATAACCAGATCAAATCAGGCGCGGTTGTTAAACTATTTGAAGGTTGCGATGGTTATGAAAACGGAGAACAGCGTCGAGACTTTATCTTTGTGGGTGATGTGGTAAATGTGAATTTATGGTTATTTGAAAATCCACAAGTGTCAGGCATCTTCAATTTGGGTACTGGCCGTAGCCAGAGTTTTAATGATGTCGCCAATGCTGTTGTTTCATGGCATAACAAAGGTGATATTGAATATATCCCTTTTCCGGAGCATCTTAAAGGGCGCTACCAGAGTTTTACCCAAGCCGAGATGTCCTCGTTAATAAATGCGGGTTATAGTGAACGTTTTAAAACAGTTGAAGAAGGTGTTAAGCAGTATCTGGACTGGTTGAATAAATAGGTTTCGTTGTGTGTTCTTGATTCTGTCTGTGTTGATCGGAATTGAAAAGTGTATCAAGTTGTTGTAATTTTTTCGCGACATCATCAATTGTGATGATGTCCATTGCGTTAGGATCTCTGACACGCTTACCCCATGGCAGTTCGTCAATACTCTTACCCAGATATTGTTGTACCGCATCAGGATATCGATTTACATTCCAGGTTTTATTATTATACGGGCCGGTAAATTCAGGGTTTGAGGTCGCAAATAGCCCAATAACCGGGGTTCCCACAGTAGTAGCCATATGAGCTGGCCCAGAGTCAGGGGAAATTATTGCCTGTGATTTTTTAATCAAGGCAAGAAGTTGCTTCAAATTGAGTTGCCCAATTAAATTGTTAATCGGTGTGTTAGACATTGCGCAGATTTCTTTTCCATAGGCTTGCTCCATTTCGCTTGGGCCGCCCGTCAATACCACCTGCATTCCCCACTTTTTCCATGCTAGGTCTGAGATTTTGGCATATTTTTCGATACTCCAGTTTCGCCAGTTGTTTCGTCTAACGCTAGAGCAGGGGCTGATGACTAAGAGCTTTTCATCAGTGGGAAATAATTGATCGATATATTTCTGGTCTGCTTCAGGTATTGGAATATCCCAGGTAATCATTGGTTCGAGGTTTAATCGTTTGGGGAATTGGAGCAGGCGATCCATATAATGTGAGCGTGGTAGGTATTCCACTTGCTCGTTTGTGAATAGCCATTGGTGATCTTGTGCATCCTGCCGGTTAAAGCCCAGTTTGATTTTCGCCTTGATAAAAAGTGTCGCGATACTTGCCCGAAGGGCTTCCTGTAAATGTAAAAGCAGGTCAAATTTTTGTTTGCCTAGTTGGCGACGCAAGTCTGCAAATGCAGATACTCCACGAGACTTATCAAAGATAATGAAGCGAACATTTGGGATGTCTCCCACTAAATTGGCTTCAGTTTTACCGATAATCCAGGTGATTTCTGAATCAGGCCAGTGATGCTGAAGTGTACGCAGCACTGGTACGGTTTGGCATACATCACCTAATGCTGAAAAGCGCAAGATGCAGATTTTTTTAGGTGGAGCTGTAAAGAGGTTCTGCATTAATTACTGATTACTCAACTTCCACTTCGGGCTTACTCTCTGGTTTTATTTCAAAATATTTTGCCGGTTTTTTCTGGCTTTCCTGCGCTTTGTATGCATCGTAATCAAATCCATCCCAGTCAGAAAAGTCCGTATTAACATACGCATCACAACGGCTGCAAAGATCGAGCTGATCACGTTTGCCAGCATCGAGTAGTGTACGGCATCGTGACATTTCCTGACCGTTCCAGATGTCTAATGCATTCTCTTTTTTAACGTCGCCAATGATTTGTCTGCCGGTTGCATCCCAGCAACAAAGTGTCGCTGTGCCATCAACATAGAAAAAAAGCTCTTTTTCAATTTTTAAACAAGGCAAATTTGTTGATTCAGTTTGGTTTTCCCATGGGTAACTATATAAGTCAGTAAAGATGATGTCGTCAGGCTCATGCTTTGACCAGTATTCTTTAAATTCCACCTGTTCTTGTTCGGTGTCTGGTAGTTTAATCATCCGAACTTCAGTCTTTATCGGGTAGGGTGCTTTTTTGCTTTGCTCAAGAAAATAAGCGACATGTTTATACACCTTGTCGTAGCTTATTCCACGAGACTCATCAAATGTTGAACGATAAAGCCCATCAACACTGAAGCGCATAATATCAACACCGGCTTCAATTAATTTGTCCGTTACTTTTGGCGTTAACATGCTGCCATTGGTGTTAAATTCTACTTTTGCTGTCGGGTCTTGTTTAATGTATTCAACGATGTCCGTCATTCGCTTATCTGCAAATGGCTCATTTAGTAGAAATGGTCGGTAAATCGCACCGATACCTCGAGTATCATCAATGATTTTTTTCCAGACCCACTCTTCCATATATTTAGGTTGGCGAAGTGTATTTTTTTGAGGGCAGAACCAGCAAGTTGCATTACACATAATTGTGGTTTCTATTTCCACATAAGTTGGTGTCGCTGCATATTGGTTACGTTTTGGTTTAATGCTCATGCAATACAATCCTTAATTTTGGAAAAACAGGCGTCGGATGCGCCAGCTTGTTGCTCAATATATTTGGCGGCTGCTTGGCCTTTACTAGTTCGGTAATCAACATCTTCTACAAGTTTGAATAGAATCTTTTCAAACTCATTACTATTGTTAATAGAAAAACATTTTTCGTCTTTCACCATGCTCATTGCCTCGGGTGAATTTTGGTAGAAGGGACCAAAAATCGCCGGAACCCCCATTGCTGCAGGTTCCATGGTGTTATGAACCCCGGTACTAAATGCTCCACCGATATAGGCAATATCTGCATAAAGGTAAAGTGAGGATAAAAAGCCAACAGCATCAATGATTATAATTCGATGCGCGCTATCTGTGTGATTTTCTAATTGAGAAAATCGACAGCAGTCATACTCACTAAATGTTTCTTCAATGGCTTTGATATGTGCTTCATCAGTTTCATGAGGCGCGATGATCAAATGCAAATCAGGGAAAGTGTTTAGCGCTTTCAATATTCCTTCAAAAATATGATGCTCATCCGTGGGCCAAACACTGCCTAAAATCAATATGGGTTTGTCTGTGTCAACGCCCGGTAGTTCAGGTGCTTTTAAACTTTTTTTGCGATCCAATACACTATCAAACCGAGTATCGCCTACAGTTGTTACATTAGTAATACCAGGGCTGCTTTGAATAAAGCGATTTTTATCATCATCCGTAACGGTAAGGATGTGGGTTAAGCTTTGATATATAGATTGATAGAAACTCCGACCTAACGCATTTGTCACTCGTTTCGATTTTTCGTGTAGTGTGGCTGAAATGAGCAGCTGAGGAATATTGCGTTTATTGGCTTCCCAAATAAGATTTGGCCAAAGATCAAATTTCACATAAACAATAGCAGTTGGATTTATAGCATCGATCAATCGCTGCATATTTTTCTTAGTATCTAATGGTAAATAATCAATTAATACCAGCTTGGGGTAGTTTTTTTTGCGTTTGTTAGCCCAGCGATAACCAGAAACCGAAGTAATGGTTAAAGCACACTGGATATCATTTGTCATTAGGCGCTCCATCACTGGTAGGGCTTGTAAATATTCGCCAGCGCTTGCAACATGAAACCAGATAACCGGTTTATTATTATCCCTGTCTTTTAATTGAGTTTCAGTACGTTCCCACACGCCTTTATGGCCAGCTAATGTGTCGCGTAATTTTTTATTCTTCAATGATATTATTTTCAGCGCCAGGGATAAGCCGGGAAACAGTACATTAGAATAGGTAAATTGCCAAAAACGTTGATTAAACAATGGAGTGAATGCTCAAAGTAAAATCGGGAATTATGACATAATTGTTTTTACCAACCAATGAGTAATTAGTAAGCTTTTGCGGGTTAAATATCACTCTGAAAAATAAAAACCACGACAAAGTGGGCTTTTTTTGTTTATAATTCCGCTCTTTTGCAAAATGAATTACTTTTAAAGTTTGCGTGATCTTAAATAAATTATAAGAAAAACAAAAAGATACAATATATGCGAACTCGAACATAGTTGAATAAAAAATACAGAAATTTTTGAAAAATGCGTTTAAGGAGATATATAAATGTCAGTTAAACATCCAACAGTTGCCGTAACGGGCTCTTCCGGTGCGGGTACTACCACCGTAAAAAATGCTTTTGAGCATATTTTTCGTCGTGAAGGTATTAACCCTGTTGTTGTGGAGGGTGACAGTTTTCACCGCTATAACCGTGTTGAAATGCGTGAAGCAATTGCTAAAGCACAAAGTGAAGGGCGAGTTTTGAGCCACTTTGGCCCAGAAGGTAATGTTTTCGATAAAATCGAAGAGATGTTTCGTCTTTATGGTGAAACAGGTGGCGGTCAAACGCGTAAATACCTTCACTCTGATGAAGAAGCGGCACCCTATGGTCAGCAACCTGGTGAATTTACGCCTTGGGAAGATATTCCAGACGGAAGCGATCTATTGTTCTACGAAGGTCTACATGGTGGTGTGGTTTCAGGTGATGTTGACGTTGCAAAACATGTTGATTTATTGATCGGCGTTGCACCTATTGTTAACCTTGAGTGGATTCAAAAAATTCACCGGGATACTGCACAACGTGGTTACTCAGCAGAAGCAGTAACCGATACGATTTTGCGTCGTATGCATGACTATGTTCATTACGTCACGCCACAGTTTTCTCGTACAAACATTAACTTTCAGCGTGTACCCACTGTAGATACTTCTAACCCATTTATCGCACGTGATATTCCAACACCTGATGAAAGTTTTGTTGTTATCCGCTTTAGAGATCCTGAGACGGTTGATTTTCCTTATCTGCAGAACATGATTAACAATTCATTCATGTCTCGTCCAAATACAATTGTCGTACCGGCGGCAAAAATGGGATTTGCAATGGAGATCATTTTAACGCCATTAATTCACGATATGATTGAGAATAAACGTAAAGCCTAAGTTTTTCCTCTTCTTGTTGCGAACAAAAAAGCCCTCGTTTATCGAGGGCTTTTTTTATATTATACGTTTATCTTCATCCTAAAAAAATCAGTTGGATCACGTTTTATAGCACAAGCTCTAGATCCTGCAGCACTTTCAAAAAATGCCGCCTCACCCATAGGTGAGGCTAAGATTTTTTAAAAGCACTGCAGAATCAATTTCTTGTACTCTAAATTCGCGCCCAGCTAATTTTTCTAGGATCATTTTAGCTATCCGCTGTCGGCTCCGGTGCTTCGTACAAAAATGCACCAGTAAGAATAACAAATGCGCGGGTCAAAATAATTCCTTTAGCTTGTGCGGCATGAGACTCTTTGTCACTTTTGTCTCCGGCAAGCAATTTGCGTCCAATTTTGATCTGCATTACATAAAGGCAATACAGAGTGATGACTAATCCTAAGTGCATCCACAGTAAAAAATTCAAAATCTCACCACCTTCAATCATTCTTCCATACCAGTCTCTATTCAATACAAGATAGATCGGCATGCAAAGATCAAATATCATACAGCCAACCATGGTGCTAACATGGAATTTTCTCATGTGAGAAAGCTTGTATGCCGCTAGCATGAAAATGAATGTTATGGTTGCAGCGATGGTTGTCTCAGCGTAAAGGAATCCCATAAAACGTTACATCTCCAGATAGATTTCGATAATTTTATGATAAAGAAATTAATTGCTATCGGTATACTGATTTATTTCAGCTTGATTAATTTGGCTTATGCGATTGATTCGCATGCGGTCGTGTTAATGTATCATCGTTTTGGTGAAGATAGATACCCTTCCACCAATATCAGCACAGAATCATTTATTCAACAATTAGACTTTATTGAAGAGAATGGGTTTAAAGTCTGGCCATTAGAAAAAGTTGTCGAATATTTGAGAGCAAAACAGCCTCTTCCTGATAAAGTGGTTTCCATTACAATTGATGATGCTTATCTTTCTGTTTATCAGATAGCCTATCCCATACTTCAGCAGAGGAAGATGCCTTTCACCATATTTGTATCAACCGATTATTTGGATAAAGGTTATTCTTCTTATATGTCATGGGATGAGCTTAAAGATATGGTGCAGCATGGTGTTGCTGTTGGCAATCATTCGACAAGTCATGACCATTTGATTGAAAGACACAACGATGAAAATTATGAAGCCTGGTTAACTCGTGTTGCAGAAGAGATTTTTAATGCAGAATATCGAATTGAACAAAATACTGGTTATAGAACCACTTTGTATGCTCATCCGTATGGTGAATATAACAACGTTTTAGCGAAATACATTGGTGATTTAGGCTATATTTCATTTGGGCAGCAGTCAGGACCCATTGGGGAAAATAGCAACTTTAATGCATTACCAAGGTTTCCCATTTCAGATAATTATGCGGATATGTCTGCGTTTAAGCAGAAACTATATAGCTTACCTATGCCGATAGAAAGCATCAGTCCGAAGGAAGTGGTTACACTATTATCTATGCCTTCAGTAAGAGTGTCGCTGTCGCAGGATTTAAAGGAAAGCAAATATAGTTTGCTCTGCTTTGCCAGCGGGCAAGGAGCGATTCATGCGACTTGGCTTAACAATACGCAATTCGTTGTAAAAGCGCATAAACCTTTTTCATTAAGAAGAAGTCGCTATAACTGTACAATTAGAGATCATAAATCAAATCGTTTTTACTGGTATAGTCATTTATGGATAAAACCTCAGCTACCTGAAGCAATTAACGAAGTTGAGTTATTTAAATTACGGCAATTCGCTAGGATGAAGGAATTGGAGCGCTATCGTTGATATCCAGTTTCGATATGAGAGTGAGTTCAGGTGATTTCATGAGTTGGTGTAACGATTTGACGTAATCCTCACCTTTTTGAGAATAACGATGCAGGTATTTTGCTAACTCCAACGCATCGAATTTTCTGTTATTTTTGCGCATTTCAAATCTCGCGTCTCGCAATTCTTTATAGGCATTGTTTCGATTTATATTTTTAATGTAGGAACGTATTGAGAGTTGTAATGACTCGAATTTTTTAACTTGATGAGTTTTTTCAGCATGACGGTCGTTGGGAACCAGACCGGCTTGTTTTTCAAACGTCCACTCACCAAACAAACTATTACCTTCTAAGGCAAAACGTGAAGTCCCCCAGCCACTTTCAATAGCAGCTTGAGCTATCACTAATTCAGCAGGCAGAGAGTCAATACGTTTCAGCAATAATTGTTTCTGACTGTTACTATCTAGTGATTTTTTAATGCGATATTCATTGATCAAACTAGCAAACCAGGGATTATTTTCAATCGAAATATCATCGCCACTTTGCTCAATGAGTTGAATAACACGTTGTCGCTTTTTTAAGATATTTTGCTGTTCAGCTAAAATAAGAGGTAAAAGAATTTGAATGAACAGGGTCTTTTTTGTTTTGATCGATGAAAGTTGTTTCAAGTCTTTTGGCATTGTCTCTAAAAAAATATCAGGTATTTGTTCCTGCGCGCTGATAGGCCAGGTATAGTTTTCCTGATTGAAGTATTCCTGGAGAGTTAGCGCATTGTTCAAATTTTGAATGACAGGCTTATCCTGATGAGTTCTTTGCACCGGTTGTTCGGCATTGCAACTAATAACCAATAACGTGATTATCGAAAGGCTGGTCAGTAGGAGAACTGTGTCAAGTTTTAGAAGCTTAGTCATTTAGCAGTAAATATGGATTATTAGTGTTATGGTTTTTCATTTGATCCTAATTGATCATAATAGTTTACTGATTGTACTATATAAAATATTCATTCATAGATCATTCCCGTATAATTGAAGTTAATAAAAATTTTGGAACAATATCGATGTTAGAACTTGTATTACAAGGTGGAAAACTATCCGCTTCACAAATCAGCCAGTTGGAAGCTAAGTTTGATTCCACCGCGATTTATGGAAAATCTTCAATCCGATTGGCGATTTCAGTGCCATTGGATAAAAAATCGTTAGCTGAATTGCGTGAGAAATACAGCTGTGATGTGAATATTCTGCCTTCAGGCTTTGATCCAAAAAAAGTCAAAATGGTTATTTCTGATATGGATTCAACTTTAATCAGTATCGAGTGCATCGATGAAATTGCTGATTATGCAAATATAAAAGATAAAGTCTCTGAAATTACTGAACAAGCCATGCGTGGTGAACTGGACTTTGCTCAATCATTAACAGCTCGCGTAAAATTACTAGCTGGTTTAGATGAATCTGCGTTACAAAAAGTTTATGACGATCGACTAAACTTAAACCCTGGTGCTGAAGAGATGTTGGCGGCACTAAAAGCAAACGATATCAAATTCACATTGGTTTCAGGCGGATTTACATTTTTCACCGATAGACTAAAGCCGCGTTTAGGAATTGACTATACATTGGCAAATACTCTAGAGCGGAAAGATGGGAAGCTCACGGGTGCGGTTGTCGGGGATATTGTTGGCGCTGAAGCAAAAGCTGAATTTCTTCTTGCGCGATGTGATGAGTTAGGAATCTCTCCATCACAAGTTCTTGCTATTGGTGATGGTGCAAATGATTTAAAAATGATGTCGGTTGCCGGAGTTGGTGTTGCTTACTACGCAAAACCAAAAGTGCAATTGGAAGCCGATTGTGCATTAAATCATACTGGGCTAGAAGGTTTAATAGGTTTACTTGGGCTGGATTAAATTTTCTTAAATATCAAATCCCAAACACCATGTCCCAGGCGTTTACCGCGTTTTTCAAACTTGGTGATTGGGCGAAAGTCCATTCGCTCGCAATAATCACCGCAAGGGCTGGTGTTTTCAAATGCTGAATTGTTGGAGAATACTTTCAGCATCTGCTCTGCATAGTCTTCCCAATCGGTCGCCATATAGGCGATTCCACCGGGCTTTATTTTCCTGGCCATGAGCAGGGAGAATTCATCATTAATCAAACGACGTTTGTTATGTTTTTTCTTATGCCAGGGGTCAGGGAAAAAAATACTGATACTGTCCAGGCTGTTGTCAGCAATTTGATGGCTTAACACATCAACCGCGTCATGCTTCATGACGCGCGTATTTTTAATACCGAGTTCTTCTATCTGCAGCAACGCATGCCCAAGTCCGGGTTCATAAACTTCAATGCCGATAAAATCTTCGTCCGGTTTGGATTGGGAAACACTTATGAGGTTCTCCGCCATTCCAAAACCGATTTCTAAATTCTTTTTCGCATCGCGGCCAAAGACTATGTTTAAATCGAGTAGCTCGAGTTTGTATTCGATCCCATAAACAGGCCAAAGGTTTTCAATAGCACGCTTTTGACCGGGCCGCATACGGCCATTACGCTTTACAAAACTAAGAATTTTTCGAAAATGTTTTTCTTCGGTCATGAAGCTTAAAAGAAAGTCCCATCGATGGGCGACGATGCACTCGCATACTGTTTTTTAGGAACTCGACCAGCACGAAAAGCTTCTCTCCCAGCTTCGATGGCTTTTTTCATCGCAGAGGCCATAAGAACAGGATCTTTAGCACCAGCAATGGCAGTATTCATTAATACACCATCACAACCTAGTTCCATCGCAATTGCTGCATCGGATGCCGTACCAACACCTGCGTCAACAAGAATAGGAACGTTAGCGTTTTCAATGATAGTTCGAATATTGTAGGGATTACGAATACCTAAGCCTGAACCGATGGGTGCTGCTAATGGCATAACAGCAACAGCGCCCATTTCTTCTAATCTTTTTGCAGCAATAGGATCATCGTTGGTATAAACCATCACTTCGAAGCCTTCTTTAACCAAAGTTTCGAGCGCAACATAGGTTTGTGCAACATCAGGAAACAAAGTCTTTTCATCACCCAGTACTTCAAGCTTTACAAGATTATGGCCATCTAAAAGCTCTCGTGCTAAACGACAAGTACGAATTGCATCTTCTGCGGTATAACACATCGCAGTGTTTGGCAAGTAAGTGATTTTTGACGGTGGAAGCACATCCGTCAAACTTGGCTCGTCTGGATTTTGGCCAATATTCGTACGACGAATAGCAACAGTCATAATTTCTGCACCACTCGCTTCGGTTGCTTTAACGGTTTCTTCGAGATCTTTATATTTTCCTGAGCCAACCAATAATCGAGATGAATAGGTTTTGCCGGCAATTGTGAAGGTATCTGATGTGCTCATTGCTTTGCCTCTTTAACTTAATGGGTTACTTTTATGGATTTCCAGGAATGAAGTGCTGTACTGCTAATTGGTTTAGCCACCGCCAATCGCACGAACCACTTCCACTTTATCGCCTTCTTTAAACGTGTATTCACTGTATTGGCTTCGTGGAATAATCTCTAGATTTACTTCCATCGCAATTTTGGTATTTTGCAAATCCAGGAGTTTAACAAGTTCTTCAGCGGTGAAGTCTTGCGAAACATCACGTGCTTCGCCATTAACAAAAATATTCATAAATCGTTTTCGGATGTAGATGAGGTGAGCGGAGAGTATAAAACTTGAGCGTTATTTGGCTTAGCCAATAACGCCAGTTTGAAAGAGGAATAAAGCAACACTGACCAATCCTGAGATAATCATAATCCCTAAAACTGTTAATGCCATTACCAATTTCATATGTATACGTCTTGTTTGTTATGGAAAGTGTGTATTATAAATTAATTTACAAAATTTTCTGCTATTTTTTTAATCGAAAAAATAAATTATGAAAAAGGCTCAAGAGTTTTTTTCGACAAACTGAATAGCACCGTCACATTCTGGGCAGTAGGTCCATTTTGGTAATTTATCTGTTGCTTCCAGTTTCAATGTGAAATTGCCTTTGTGTCGTGGGCATTCACCTTCAACATTCTCTTTTGCATCTACTTGTTTGTAGCGGAGAAAAGCCATAATAGGCCCTGCCAGTAAAAAAGCTGGAACGAGGACAAAATGAGCAATCGGAATGAATGCTGTCACTATTGCAAGCACCCAGCAAATAACAAGAATCGTAACCGCGCGAGTCAAACGGTCGGTAGAGTTAAATGCAGTATAGTGAAGCTTTCCTTCTGCAGAGTTATCGTTGTCATCCTGAATATTAATAATTAACGTCTCTTTTGATGCCATAGTCATCCCTTTGCTTTCACGTTAAACTGCTCACCTACTAGAACCTCAAGACTAACACGAAAAAAAATATCGGAACAACGTTGTCAACAATATCAGATAAACTACTCGCCTGGTTTGATGTGAGCGGTCGAAAAAACCTACCCTGGCAGATAGATAAAACACCTTATCGTGTATGGATTTCTGAAATCATGCTGCAGCAAACGCAAGTGATTACTGTGATTCCCTATTACGAAAAATTCATGCAGAGCTTTCCTGATGTTATAACACTGGCGGATGCAGAAGATGATGATGTGCTTAAACATTGGTCAGGCCTTGGTTATTATGCTCGCGCTCGTAATCTGCACAAAACCGCAAAAATAATTCGAGATGATTATGCGGGAAAATTCCCTGATGAACTCGAAAAGGTGATGGATTTACCGGGCATCGGTCGTTCAACCGCCGGCGCTATCTTGTCGTTGGCGCTCAACCAACATCATGTCATTCTTGATGGCAATGTAAAGCGAGTACTTTCTCGTCTCTATAAAATCGAAGGTTGGGCCGGGCAAACGAAAACACTCAAACAACTTTGGGAGGTGGCGGAAAAACATACGCCGCAAGAACGTGTCGCTGATTACAACCAGGCAATTATGGATTTAGGCGCCACACTCTGTGTTCGTGGCAAAAACTCAAAGTGTGAGCAGTGCCCTTTTGTATCTGCATGTGAAGCTTATAAAGATCAGGAAGTCGCCAGCTATCCCATGTCTAAGCCAAAGAAAATTATCCCGGTTAAAAAAACATATATGCTTTTGTTATGTAATAAAGGACAGGCAGTATATGTAGAAAAGCGACCTCCGGTGGGAATATGGGGTGGTCTGTGGTCCTTCCCGGAACATGAAACGCTTGAGGGAATGAGGGATTGGTGCGCAGACAAGCTCAAAGTGAAAATTAAAAACCAGCAAGTGTGGGATGAAATGCGGCATACCTTCAGCCATTTTCATTTAGATATCACTCCAGTGCTCATTGAAGCGAGTAACCCTAAAAACATTGTGATGGAAGAAAATTCAGCAGTCTGGTATAAGTTGGGCCACCAACATGACCGCGGTTATGCCGCACCCATGATGAAATTATTTAAAAAGCTGGAAACAGAATTAGGAGTTTAGAGATGAGCCGAATGGTTCAATGTGCCAAATTAGGCAAAGAAGCAGAAGGACTGGATCGACCAACTTATCCTGGTGATTTGGGAAAACGAATCTACGAAAACATTTCCAAAGAAGCCTGGGGAATGTGGGTTAAACATCAAACAATGTTGCTTAACGAATACAGATTAAGCCCGATTGACCCTAAAGCACGAAAATTTATCGAAGGCGAAATGGAGAAATTTCTTTTCGAAGGCAACAACTCAATGCCCGATGGTTATGTGCCGCCTGAGCCATAAATAGTCAGGATATTTTTTTAGATTTTTCCTTGACTAATCAAGTGACAAACGCTTTAATACGCACCCACTGAAGCCCAGGTAGCTCAGTCGGTAGAGCAGGGGACTGAAAATCCCCGTGTCGGCAGTTCGATTCTGTCCCTGGGCACCATACTTAAAGAAAGGCTTAGCTCCGCAAGGTGCTAGGCCTTTTTTTTGTAGTCAGGGAAAACGATTTGATAGTCAATATCACCTTTGCTTGGGAAGTGTGATATTGCAATAGTCAAATTATAGGACGATGGAGGCTTAGTTTCTCATCGTTTTCCTAATTATACTTTTAAGCGTAACTTGCTCGTTTATGAGTATTTTAAATACGTAACACAAAATAAGCGTTTTAGATATCTATTAGATTTGATTTCTCCTGGAGGGGTTGGGCGGAATTGTGTTCTAAGTAAATAGGAATTGTTCCAGATAAAGTGGAATTTACCCTCAGTTGAAGAATAAAAAAATAGCTACATTTATAGGTGAGATCGACAAAAAGATAGACCTTGTAACCCAGCAAACCGAACAAACAAAAACCCTTAAAAAAGGCCTGCTACAGCAGATGTTTGTCCGGCGAGATGACCCATGACTGAAAATCGATCACAATTTAGTATTTACCAAACCGAAGATGGAAACACCAAGCTCGATATTCGTTTTCAGGATGAAACGGTATGGTTAACTCAAAAGCAGCTATAAAAGAATCTTTAATAGCTGTAATGTGGCTCAAGCAATATAAACAAGTGTTTATTTTTATGATATTGGGTAGTATTCAGCGATTTATAAGGGGTCAGATCCCTTTATTGTAGATTTAAGTCAATGAGATTATTTGATAGTTATTGTTTTAACACATCCGAATAAGTGTTGAATCAAGTTAAGGCAATGATTTGCGGTTGCTACAGGTGTGTGCAAACATTGCAATTTCTATCTATATGTAACAAATTATTTGCCCAACATCCTGTTTAAATCCAAAACGACAATATTGCTTAAAGTGTATAAATCGGCTATCTACATCACACTTCCAATCCACCCCATTGCGTGTAATTTGCACACTTCGAATTGCGAGAATCTGATGCATAGGGAATAACGAGAATAGCTATGATCAGGCAACAGTCATGTACATGTTTTAGTTCTCAATAAAATAATAAGAAAGTGTATAGACTGTTTTATCAAGTGTGCAGCGATTTATCCAAGGGTGGTAGGGATGCCGTCACTTCTTTTCCCTCGCTTTACCTTTTTCTATTTTTTGATAGTTTCATCACAGAATATTCAGCGTTTGTATTGACGCTATAAACTGACCGGAGTACATTAATGACCATGGTCATTATATCGTATGGGTTATCAATTATGGCAACGCAAGATCAAAGGCGGGCACAAACTCGCCAAAAAATCATAAAATCAGCAAGAAAACTATTTAAAAATCAGGGTTTTGATGAGGTTTCAGTTAACCAGATAGTCAAAGAGGCAAATGTCGCTAAAGGCACTTTTTACCAATACTACGAAACCAAAATCGATGTATTGGTTGATTTAACCCGTGATGATGGTGCGGAAAAAACGCGTGCTGCTCTTGAATCGGTCAGGGCAGGTGCATCTGCATTGCCGGTGCTTGATGCCTATGTGGAAAGCCTGTGTGAATGGTTTGAAGCGCATGAAAATTTCGCAGAAGCTATTATTTTGTCTACGTTGAAATCTGTCGGCAATGAGGATACCAGTGATGCAAGTCGTTACAGCCGTACTTTTTTGAAAGAGTTAATGAAGCTTGCGCAAGCCCAAGGAGTGCTGCGTGATGATGTTGAAGCAATGGAGCTTTCAAAAATTATTGGTAGTGCATTGGTCATTAGTGTTTTGGGCTGGAGTAAACATCCGGTGAAAGGTGGGTTGGTTAAATCCATGCGCGAGACGGTAAAAATATTCCTGGATGGTGCTAGAGTTAAGGAGGATAAATAATGACTTCATATATTCTAGACTGGCATTCAGCTTATCAATCGAATGTTGAAGCCTGTGGTGGAAAAGGTTGGAATCTCTCGCGGCTTGATCATTACGGATTTAACATTCCTAATGGCTTTGTTGTTACAACAAAGCTGTATCGTGAAATAATTCAGCAGCCGAAGGTAGGCGATTTAATTTCACAAGCCGCAAAGCTGACAACTGAAGAGGTCGTTAATCCGAAACATAAATTTTTTCATGAAATTGAATCTGCGTTTATGGCAGCAACACTACCTGTTGATTTTCACCAGATGTTAAATCAGTTTTTACAACAACAAAATTTAACGAAATCACCGTTAGCCATCCGCTCCAGCGCAACCATGGAAGATGGCGAGAAAGCATCATTTGCAGGTATCCACGATAGTTTTCTGAATGTGTCTTCACTTGTTGAAATTGAAAAATCTATTTTGAAATGTTTTGCATCGCTATGGTCTTCGCGTGCGATGAGTTATCGTCGGAAAATGGAAATCGTGGATGAAGATGTAGAAGCTGGGATTGTGATTTGTGAGATGATCGACGCTCAGTCGTCCGGTGTTGCTTTTACCTGCGACCCCAGTGGTTCTGAGCGTGACGCGATTTTGATTAATGCGAACTTTGGTTTAGGTGAGTCGGTAGTATCTGGTGTTATCGAACCTGATCAATATACAGTGCAACGTTTTCATCATAAAGTTATAAGCTCTTTTGTTGGTAGCAAAGAAAAAATGACTGTTCTTGATGAAAATGGTACGAAACTAAAAGATAGCCCAGAAAAAAGCCTGCAGTGCTTAAGCGCTAAAAAAATAGAGCAATTGAGCCGTCAAATTGATCGAGTATTTTACACAATAGGTTTGGGTGAGCAGCATCAAGATATCGAATGGGCTTTTGATGGACACAAGTTTGTCATATTACAGTCTCGACCGATAACAAAAATTCAACAGCTAACTTATGATGCTATTGCAGGTAAACCGACATATTGGTGCAATGGAAATTTTAGAGATGCGGTTCCTATGGTGCAAGGGATGTTAGGGCGAGAGTTTTGTCAATATCGAATTGATAATATATTACATAGTAACTTTCAAGATCTGGGTTACGATGTGAAAAAGGGAATTATTTTTGGAAGAAGTTATAACGGTAGATTCTACTGTAACTCTTCGATGCTCCAATGGTTATGGTTTGATATTGTAGGATTTGAACCTAGGTTGACCTGCATCAGTATGGGGGGTCATCAAAAGGAAATTGATGTTGCAGAAAAATATCAAAAAGGAATAAAGAAGAAGATCGACAGACTTTGGCGAACGCTTAAGTTCATCCGAATTCGTGATGGATATATAAAACGTTCAGAGGAAATATTTCAGGATGTTACTTTATTTAATGAAATACAACGAAAAAAAGACTTATCATGTTTAAGTAATGAAGAATTATTGAATGATCTGGATTATATTGACAATGCGATGGATGAATATGATCGAGCATTTATCTTTCTAACATCAGCATCTGGTGCAGTATTGATGCTCGTGCAGTTATTGGAAAAATATGTCAATGAAGAGGCTTATTCTCTATCGAATGACTTATTGGCCGGTCGCTCTAATATAACCAGTGCAAATCAGGGTTATGAGTTGATTGAGTTAGCAAAACTGGCGTATCAAGACAGCGAATCAAATGCATATTTTTCTGATGAAAAATTTATCGCAAGCCACTGGGATGCCGTATTGACAGAGAGCTCCACATTTAAATCTGAATTTCAAAATTATCTCGAAAAATATTCGCACAGAGCAGTTTACGAAATGGACCTAAGCAGACCTCGCTGGCGTGAAGATCCTGAATATTTAATTCAATGCATAAAAGGTTATTTTGATGTCAAGACTGAATTGAAAGACAAAAGTGTAAATAACGCAGTTTCGAATGCAGCGTGGAATAAAGTCAAAAAACAGGTGCCCTTTTATGTGAGGCCTTTCGTGAAAAAATTTGTTAAAGAATCTATTCAGGGATCAGCATTGAAAGAGGAGAGTAAATCACATTATGCAAAATATATGGAGGTGTTACGTTATCTACTTTTAGAGTTAGGAAATCGTCTCATGCTTAAAAATGTCTTGGAATCTCGTGATGATGTTTTTCATTGTAGCCGTTCTGAGCTAATTTCGATCCTAAAAAATGAATGGGATGGCAAGACATTAAAAATGATTATAGAAGAACGGAAAATGCAAAAACAGGTGTTTGAAAAAATCGAAGCACCGGATGTAATAGTTGATGATCAGCCAGAGCAGAGTGAATCAACAGCGGTCGATGAATCGAATAGTCTGAAAGGAGTCGGGGTTGCAACGGGAGTGGCAAGCGGTAAAGCAAGATTAATTACTTCACCTGATCAAGGGTATCGATTAGCCAAAGGAGAAGTGTTGGTAGCTCCATCAACTGAACCATCCTGGACGCCACTTTTTCTCAATGCTTCCGCAATTGTTATGGAGACAGGTGGTTATCTATCGCACGGATCAATTGTCGCTAGGGAATACGGAATTCCTGCTGTTGTTAATATTGCAGGAGTAATGCGGGCTATTGTTGATGGAGATGTTGTTGAGGTTAATGGTAATAAAGGTTATATAACACGACAAACTTAAGGGCACCTCCGGAAATTAATTTCCGGAGGTGCCCTTAATGTATAAAAATCAAGAAAACCAAATCTTATATACTTAAATCAACTAAAGGCGACTTTCATGTCGTCTTTAGCTGGATGTTAAGGGCTGCAATATTTTATGCAAGTAAATTTTAACAATTATTGTTCATATGCCCCAATGTCCCATGAACCGTTAGCAGGTCGTGAATTCAAATCCAAATCGTATTGAATATCCTTTCCGGGATACTGTGATGCAAACTCAGAATAACTTGGTTGCTCGATATTCGCACCGATGGCTGATGAAGTTGATTGCAAGCGTAAGTCAAACATACTGGCGTTAACAAATAATGGATCAGTGTTGTTTAAACTGTTATCCCCATTAGAAGTTGTTGCACGCATGATATCCATATCAATAGCATTGTCTGGATTACTGGTGGCCCACATATTTGCCATTGGTGTCATGTAAAGATTGTAATCCAGAATTGTCCAATCGTCATGGTTAGAGGAAATGCGGTAGTGCATTTTTTCTGTAGATGCAGCATTGAACTCACCGAAGATATTACCCGTGTAGATATGCTCTTTAACTCCTCCGTTATTACCTGCCCATAAGTAAATGCCGCCATCAATTTTATGGAAGGTGTTATTAGTTATACGGTCATGGTAGTTGGCTTCCCCATTGTTGCCTACGTCAATGGTATAGCTTCCTCCGCTGCTATTAACATTGCCATGGATATTCCAGAACATATTATCAGTGGTCCAAATATATTCACCTTGGTGTCGAACTGCAGTGTTGGCATCCCAAATACGATTGCGGGCTATTGTTGAGTAGGTAGGTGTTTGTACTGTGGTATCCTGATTGATAATAACTGCGGCACCATCTGAACCGGAAGAACCATAGGAAATTGCACGATAATCCCAGACATCATTTTCCATGAATAGCAGATTGCTGCGGCGTTTGAAATCCATGGCATTTTCATTATCTGAGTGAAGTTTATTGCGGCCTATATAAATATTATGTGCATTTTCACCATTGATTTGAATTGAGTCTCCAGCGCTATCATGTATAAGGTTGTCTATTAACCAATAATCTGTAACGTTAGAAATTTGAATACCATGTACATCGTTTTCCTCTGCGAGATCAGGTTCAGTAAAACCTGCATCTTTAATATGTACATCAAAGAAAACTTTAGTGTTGCCATAGTTCATGGATACACCAGAACCAGTTGTTCCTAGATTCATGCCGTCAATAATATTGTGGCGCATGACAATATTGCCGTTCATATAAGCTGGGCTACTTAATTGATTACGCTGATTCAAGCGACCTTTAAAATGAACACCTTCAATAATCGCATATTCCATTTCAAGGCGTAGCTGAGTGCCATTGTGCTCTATTATTGGTTTGTTAGCGCCATTGTTGATGCCAATAATATAAACGGGATTGGTAGAAGTTCCGGCCAGTATCCATCGATGCCATGATTGGTTTGTTCGTAATGAATAAGGTGTGTTGACTCCGCCAGCGATAAACATAGCGGCGCCTGCTTCTACTAATGATCCAGATGGTGGAATGCTCATACGAGGTGTTTCTGGTGTACCATGACGAGTACTACTTTCACCTGCGCGTGCAGTATCCGTAGCTTGCGGATGAGTGTTGTCGATATACCAGTCGACGGATTCCTCGTCTCCTGTGGTGGCAGGTGTTGGAGCTGGTGTACTGAAAATATCTGGCAACTCTGCAATACCGGCTGGTATAGACGGCGAGCTTTCCACGAGTAGTGAGATAGTGCCAACATTAGACTCGCCGGTGCTGTCTTGTACTGTAAAAGTAAAGTTGTCTGCACCTACATAATCAGAATTTGGTACATATAATAATTCATCGGGATCGGAAACTGAACGCGGTACACTTGTTATATGTGTATAGCCATCATACAAGTCACCATCATTAGGTAATGATTGAATGTTCCAGCTAGTAATGGCGTCTCGATAACGCACACCAAAATCTATTTCTGTATCGGTGTAGGAAGCCTGACGATAAGTAATATCATCGGAATAAGCAGAAAGAGCTATAAATTTTTGACGATTCTTCATCACATAGTATTTCATAGGGATGGCCACTGCAGTACCAGTGGCTGGAGTACCAATAACTTCTGCCGTTGAGCGTGTAATCTGTAAAATATATTCTTGTGTAGTCGCGCCATCTTCAGCAGTAACCAACAAACTAACAGTGTTGAGACCAACATTTATATTATTGTTATAGGAAGCGCTCGATATAACTTTTAGGCCATCTACTGTAACGCTTGCATTAGTATCATTAAGGGTAGGGACAATGCTAATCGAATTCATCATATTAGCTACAACAGCAGTGTAGCTATAAGTAGAACTGGAAAAAACAGAAGAAAGTGGGACACCTGTAATTTTCAAATCACTTAGGCTAGCATCTGTTGCTAGTTGAGGATTATCGGTAGTAGTACCGTCTTCTGGGTTGATGTCGTCATCACCGGTTGTATTTTCTTCAGTATCTGTTGAATTATCACTGACGGGATTAGTTTCATGTTCTCGATTGACTGTCAGGCTATAGAGTTTCTGAGAACCATCTTCTGCTCTGATTAAGAAAACTATATTATTGGTTCCTATGTTAAGAGCATGAGTTTTAAGCTCACCAGAATTTATGACTATTTGATTGACTGAAAGAATAGCGCTGCTGTCAGAAAGTACTGCGGAAATTTCAACACTGTCTATTGAGCTACTAACATTAGCATTATATTGCAATTGGTCAGCATTGAATATCTGGTTTAAGCTAACATTATTGATTTCAATGCTAGTCAAGTCAGCATTGTTGCTTAATTCGGGAGATGGTTCAGGGTCAGATGCAGCTCCTCTCATTACCGTTAGTTGATATTCGCCGGTATCTCCATTTTCAGCAACTACCAAAATGTGAAAGATATTTTCGCCATCGACAAGTTGTAAATTGATTTCACTGCTGCTGATAGTTTTCTGGCCATTTATGTACAACTTTGCATTTTCGTCCTCAATGCTAATTGTGGCAAGTAAATCAGAGACTGTGTTATCAACGCTGAGCTGATAGGTTTGCGTATTTATAGAGAATTTCTGGTCAAACACATGATCTTGTATATCAAATCCTGCTAGGTTGAAATTACTACTAACACTAGAATTTACTGTCTGTTCGGACTGTTCCTTTTTTGCTGGCTCTTCGGAATCAATTTTGTCTTTTTCGGGATTACAGCCTACTGAACTGAAATAAATGATGACGATTAGAAACACTTTTAGTGCCTGGAGCATAAAACAACCTCTATTTGTATTATTGTTATTGTATATCGAATTGTATCAATATTATTTTACTAATGAATATTCGATTTACTTGAAATGCTGGTAGAACTATCTGATTTTTTGAAAGTTTAGTTTGTGCTTTATTCGCTATGTCATAAATCGCGCCAAGCGTAGCTATTGTAATATTTTTTACAGTAACAGAATGAGGTTATTGCTGGATCGAGTACTGTAAAGCGCCGTAATTTGGCTGTAACTTCCACTAATCCCCGGTATTTATAAGCATTACTTATTATTGTGTCAGCTGCTGAATACGTCAGGCAAGCTTACAGCTTGAGGGCACCATAGTATTGATTGTGTCGTCATTGAGAGACGGGGTTATCAATAATTTGTATCAATTAAACTATGCCGCAATACTTGTAAATGGGAAAAAGTAATATTTGTGAGTCGTCATTATTGATAAAAATTTCATGTTCCTACTCTGAGTTTTTCTAGTTGATCTTGTCATTTTTATCATGCGATCTAAAAGCATTTATATAAGCTGAGGTAATTTCCAATTTGCACCAATTCCAGTAAGCAAACGGTGCAAGATGCTTTTTATTAGTGCAGATTCACGGGCGAGAATTGAACTTTATGCTCTATCTCCATGATTATTTGTTGAAAATACATATTGGCACTCGAAATGCAAGCAGATGTATAGCGTTTAAATTTGAAACAAAATTATGGAACGGGAAATTTTAATAGTTGCAGATAATGAACTACATATCAGTTCATTTGAAAAGGCGATAACAAAAAAAAATTATCGCATCAAAGCGGTAATAAACTTTGATGTTGATCTTAATAAATACGTTGAATTAAACCAACCGGATATCATTGTTATTGATGTTGAAGCACCATTAACAATCTATTTGGAAAAAATACGAGATGTAAATTCAAAATATCCCACGCCTGTAGTGATGTTTACGCAGATGAATGATGACTCTGACACAATTGAAAAAGCGCTTGCTGCGGGTGTCCATGCTTTTATCGTAAATAACGTAGAGACTGGGCGTATTGCGACAATTATTGATACTGCTGTTATTCGATTTAATCAATATCAGTCAATTAAGAAAAAACTGGAAGAGACTCAAGCATCGCTGGATGATAGAAAAACTATCGAGAGGGCAAAAGGAATTCTAATGGAAAATAGGGGTATGAAAGAACAGGATGCTTATTCGATGTTAAGAAAAATGGCGATGGATCAAAATAAAAAAATATCCGAAGTCTCCAAAAACGTAGTTGATATGTTCAAGTTTATAAGTTAGTGGTTTTTGAAAAGTGATGTGTTATCAATGGCGATAACTTAGCATTAACCTTTTAGATTATTGTAGTTAAATTTATTTGTGGCTATTGATGGCCGCATTTGGCAAAGACGCCTATTCAATATCTCTTGGTAATTGAGTAGGCGTCTTTTTTTGTGGAAAAAATATTATGGATTCAATCATAAGTAAATCAAAAAATAGCGATCCAATCGTTATTGTGGGGACAGGTCCTGCAGGGATTCGTGTTGCCAATGAATTACTAAAACTGGATCCTAATGCCAATATTGTGATGTATGGTGATGAACCATGGGAACCTTATGACAGAGTTGCATTATCATCTTTGTTAGCGGGGGAAGTTAGTTTTGATGATATTAGCAACCAGGTTTCGTCAACTTCCGTTGTCCAGCATCATAATTGTGAAATCATATTCATTAATAAGACCGATAAACATGTTGTCGATGTATTAGGAAATCGACAACGTTATAGCAAATTAATCCTCGCTATCGGTTCATCTGCACATGTTCCAAATATTCCGGGTAATCGTCTCAGTAATGTCTACACCTTTAGAAAATTAACAGACATTGATCATCTCATGGCGCGAAGAGTACGGAGTCGTTGCACTGTTGTTATTGGCGGTGGGTTGCTTGGTTTAGAAGCTGCTCGCGCGATGCAAAAAAACAACACAAAAGTCGTGTTGGTAGAACATTCTACCCGGTTAATGAGTCGCCAAATTGATGATGATTTATCTGAAGTTTTATTAAATGAAGTCATTGGGCTGGGTATCGACGTGCGTCTGGCCTCTCAGGTGAAAAATATTTCTGGTTCGCGCCATGTTGAATCTGTCGAATTGAATACCAGTGAAGTAATAGAATGCGATTCAGTGATTCTAGCTACTGGAATTCGACCCAATAAGGATATTGCACTAACTGCTGGTTTAATCGTTGGTCGCGGCATAAAAGTTAACAATACATTACAGACATCCGATCCTGACATCTTTGCCATTGGTGAATGTTGTGAGCATAAGGGTGAAATTTATGGCTTGGTTGCTCCAGGCTATGAACAAGCTGCAGTTGTTGCAAGATTTATGAACGGAGATGATGCTCAATACTTGGGTTCGATTACCTCGACAAAGCTCAAAGTCTTTGGGCTTGCAGTAAAAAGCGTTGGGGAAACAGGCGACAAAATAGATACTCTCACCGATCAAATTGTCTCGTATAAATCTTCAAGTGGTAATTACCGAACACTTGTTTTGAGGCATAGAAAACTAATCGGTGCAATGGGCATTGGTGAATGGGGTGAATTTCGACGTATAGAAGAAGCAGTTGTTAACAAACGTCATGTATGGCCTTGGCAATTGGGAAAATTCATTCGTACTGGCGATGTGTGGCTTGGTGAAAGTAGTAATGATGTATCAAGCTGGCCTGCCAATGCACTTATTTGTAACTGCAAAGGCATTACGCGTGGTGAACTCAGCAAATGTATTTCCCAAGGTGTTTGTAATCTTGAAGATCTTCAACAAGCGACTAACGTCTCAACAGTGTGCGGAACATGCAAGCCTCTTGTAACCTCTTTATTAGGTGAGAGCCAATCAATCGAGCCAGCGCTTGGTTATAAAACACTTGGGACATTGAGTGTTATTGTTGCATTAATATTGTCTCTCTTTTTATTGCTTAATCCCATCCCATATAGTGATGAAGTTGGCCCATACAATATCGATAATCTTTGGATTGATCCTTTGATCAAGCAAATTACGGGTTATACCATCGCCTCTTTAACGGTGATTGGAATTGTATTTGTTTCTCTAAGAAAACGATTGAATGTTAAAAAATTGGGTGAGTTTTCATATTTAAGAATTGCTCATGTTCTATTGAGTTTAGTGGCTTTAACACTTCTTGTTACCCATACAGGTTTAAATTGGGGAGATAATTTAAACTTTTTACTCCTGATTACTTTTATCCTGGCAAGTTTTTTTGGTGTTGTTCTGAGTCTATTGAATGCAAACGAACATAAGATTTCACCAGCGGTGATAAAGCGCTGGCGACATTTGACAAATCAGTTACACATTGTAGTGACTTGGCCTTTGCCTGTATTCCTTGGGTTTCACATAACATCGGTTTATTACTTTTAATATGAAAACACATTTATTAAAAAAACCGATGATATGGATTTGGTTAATGCTTACAGTGTTTTTAACCGGGTTTTATTATGAGCGTTTAACAGGTAACGATAGAACCTCTTTTTTGCCCGGTGCTGCTACCGATGGTCATTATCAGATAATTTCTGATTGTAAACTCTGCCACGGAGATGGTTTTGAAGATGCTGAAGTGCTACAAAAATCATGCATGTCTTGTCATGGAAAGGAATTAAAAGCAGTTAATGACTCTCATCCAAAGAAGAAATTCACAGACCCTAGAAATGTAGACAGGATTGAAATAGTTGATGCCAGATATTGTGTGACGTGTCATGTGGAGCATAGGCCCGGAAGAACGGGAAATATGGGCGTTACCATGCCGGAAGACTTTTGTATTCTTTGTCACAAAGAAGTTGCAAAGAAACGTAAAAGTCATGCAGGTATGGAATTCAATACCTGTGCTAGCGCGGGTTGTCACAACTATCATGATAACAAAGCGCTGTATGAAGAATATCTTGTTAAACATGGAAATGAATCCGCGCAACTTTCCAAGCAAGTTGTCGTTGAGAAAACACTAAATCAATATTTCACTTCATTAGATGAAAAGTATCGAAAATCTTTAACGATAGACAAACAAGATTCGAAGATAGATCGGATAGATCCGAAAATATTCGATCAATGGCAGAAGTCTCGACATGCAGCAACTGGCGTGAACTGCTCATCATGCCATACACATAAAAACGAGTGGAAAAATCATGTTGACATGAAAGCATGTAGCAACTGTCACGAATTGGAAGTACTTGGTTTCGAGAGTGGTAAACATGGCATGATGTTGTCAGCCTCGAATATCACAGTGAGTGTTGCCACTTCCCGGCTAAAGCCAAAATCAAATAAAAACAAGGATCATTTGAATTGTACAAGTTGTCATGATGGTCACAACTTTAATACGGAATACGCAGCCATTGATGCTTGCTTGAATTGTCATGAAGATGAGCATTCAAAAAATTTCAAAAAGACAAAACATTACGCCACCTGGCTAAATTCAAAAAATGGAACACTAGATAGCAATGCTGGAGTCACGTGTGCAACCTGTCATTTGCCAAGAAAGATAGTTTCACAAAATGGCATTGATAGAACTTTAGTACAGCACAATCAAAATGAAAATCTTGAACCAAATGAAAAAATGATTCGAAGTGTCTGTATGAATTGTCACGGGCTAAAGTTTTCTTTGGAGTCTCTAGCTGACAATGAGTTAATTAAGTCGAATTTTAATGGTATCCCGAAAATAAAAAACAAGGGGTTTGAAATGGCTCTTGAAAGAGAATTAAAGAAAAAAGAGAAGGAAGCAAAAGAAAATAATAAAGGTTAGTCGTGATTTTAAAAATGTCAATATTTGGAAACTCATAAAGAGGAAAATGCAATGAAAGTAAATCGATATCAACTATTCACAATCATCCCAGTTGCAGCATTGTTGATTCTGGGTCTGGTAGGTTGTCAAAAAGAAGAGGCCGCTCAGCCAGCTGGATTGGCACCAAAAGTAATGGCAGATGCGATTCACGCTGTATTAGAGGCAGATAGAACGGTATATACAAAACAAGTAATAACCAGGCTAGTGAAAAAAGAGAAAGTGATTAAAGCCAGTGAGCAGTTTGAGGATGACAAAGCATTGCCTTTACCAGCACAAATGTTTCGCTTTGGTTCTGAATTAGTGGCGGAAAAAGATAGTGGTTTTAGTTATAGCTTGCAATCTTTGTGGCCTATTAACAAACAGAACGAGCCAAAAACGGATGCCGAAAAAAAGGGCCTTCAATATATCGCTGATAACCCAGGTCAAAATTTTTATACGGAGGAAGAGCTGGGTGGAACAACCTATTACACCGCTGTTTATCCTGATGTTGCTGTAGCGTCACCTTGTGTAGATTGTCACAACGACCACAAAGATACACCAAAAACAGATTTCAAAATTGGTGATGTTATGGGTGGTGTAGTTATAAGAATTGCAATGTAAAAAATGCATTGTTAACTAGAAAAACAAATTATTAACATCTTTTGCATTCCAGTGAAAGTTTCAACTAAGTAAAGAAAGGAAAATTTTATGAAAAAGAGTACTAAGAATATCCATAAGGGTGTGGGTAGTATCCTAACGGCAGGACTAGTCTCCTCAGTTATATTGTTTTCACCGTCAACAATGGCAGAAAGCATTACAAAAGCATTAACAGAAGGTAAGGCGAAGGTTGACGTGCGGGTACGGCTAGAAACAAACGATGTCGATGGTGGTAAAGATGCAGCTACCGCGCTTACTGCACGTACACGTGTAGGATATGAAACGGGAAAATTTTCTGGTATTCAAGCCTACGTTGAATTTGAAGATACAATGGCGTTAATCGATGAATATACACCTGAAGATACAAAATACGATATCGTTGCCGATCCTGAAGGTACTGAAATGAATCAAGGGTATCTGGCTTATACTGGTATTGACAAGCTATTAATAAAAGCTGGTCGTCAGCGTGTGATTCTCGATAATGCACGTTTTGTTGGTAACGTAGGCTGGAGACAAAATGAACAAACATACGATGCGGCATTATTGCAAACAACTGCAATTCCAGAATTAACTGCCAGCTATGCTTATGTAAATCAAGTTAATGGTATTCTTTATAAATCATCGGATACTGATACCCATTTAGTTAACTTGGGTTACACAGGCTTGCCAGCAAAACTAACCGCATATTCTTATTTAATTGATAATGATGGTGCCGCTGATTCAAGTACTTTCGGAGCAAGTGCTTCAGGAAAATTACCTGTTGGCGAAGATATGAAAGCTTTGTATAGGGTTGAGTTTGCACAAATGGGTGACTACGCAGATAATGATTCAGGAGATTCTGCAAACTATTATTTAGTTGAGTTAGGCGCAACTATCAAAAAGGCTACGGTAAAGCTGGGTTACGAAGTGCTAGGTGGTGACGGTGAAACCAGTTTCCAAACGCCACTCGCAACCAAACATAAATTTAATGGTTGGGCAGATAAATTCCTAGGTACGCCGGACAAAGGTTTGGTTGATGCTTACTTGACTGCGACTGGCAAGGTAGCTGGTGTTAAGCTGTTAGCAACTTACCATATGTTTTCTTCTGATGATGGCGGAGATGACTACGGAAGTGAGTTAGATTTACTTGCAGTTAAAAAATTCGGTAAAAACTATAGCGCAGGTTTGAAATATGCTGCATATATGGAAGGTGATGACTTAAAAAATAACGACACCAACAAACTTTGGTTATGGGGTGGTGTAACTTTCTAAGCCCTACAAAAACAATGGGGCAAGCTTCTTATTTCATCAACCCTCATTCTCGATGACTCAAGATACTTTGCTTGCCCCACCCTTTTTCTGTGCGGTGAACCTACCTTATACTTAGACCTCGCACCCTAAGTCGTTCACCGCACACTTTTAAAGTACACGCTCATTTTATATTCTAAAAAGTGTAGACCAACCTTCAGAACAACGGCCTACCTGTGTTGATATTGGCATTCTTTTCAAAGTTCCTCTCTGGCCTAACCGCATAAACAGCGCGGTTTACAGGTTAAAATCTATCCGCTTATTCGGTAGTACATTATCTTGTTAGCCTCCTGTGTTATCCCGGCTTGCAAGTTTTTGTATTTCCAAGTAACGTTGGCTCGGGTAGTCTCCTAGTGTATAAACACCTACAAAATAAATATTAAAACTATGTCCACATCCGTAGATAAACTTACATTCGTCAAACAACTTCAGGAAATTCTACCCACAGCTTCTGTATTATACGAAGAAGAAGCGTTGCGACCTTTTGAATGTGATGGTTTATCCGCATATCGCCGATTGCCCTGGATTGTGGTGTTGCCCGAAACTAAGGCTCAGATACAAGCGATAATGAAACTTTGCCATGAACATAAGATTCCTGTGGTGGCACGGGGAGCGGGCACTGGTTTGTCAGGTGGTGCACTGCCGCATGAAGAGGGCGTTTTGTTAAGCCTGGCGAAGTTGAATAAAATTATTGCTGTGGATGCGCTCGCTTGTATTGCTCGTGTGCAACCTGGGGTAACTAATCTGTCTATATCGCAAGCGGCGGCACCGCATGGTTTATATTATGCGCCAGATCCTTCGTCGCAAATCGCGTGTTCTATTGGTGGTAATGTTGCGGAAAACTCAGGTGGTGTGCATTGTTTGAAGTACGGCTTGACAGTGCACAATATTTTGAAACTTGAAGTGGTTTTGGTTGATGGAGAAATTCTTACTCTTGGTAGCGAAGGACTCGATAGCGCAGGTTACGACTTGCTGGCATTGTTTACTGGTTCAGAAGGAATGTTGGGTGTAATCACTGAGGTTAGTGTTAAATTGCTGCCTATTCCCGAGCGTGCCCAAGTCACCCTCGCTGCTTTTGATGATGTAGAAAAAGCAGGTAGCGCTGTAGCCGCAATCATTTCTGCAGGCATAATCCCGGCTGGTTTGGAAATGATGGACAAGCTGGCAATTCAAGCCGCTGAAGACTTTGCTCATGCAGGTTACCCTCGTGATGCTGAAGCAATACTGCTGTGTGAACTCGATGGTATGAATGAAGAAGTGTCTGTCCAAATTAAAGAGGTGCGGTCTATTTTATTAGATGGTGGTGCCACCGAAGTTCGCACCGCTCGTAATGAAGAAGAACGAATGCTGCTTTGGAAAGGACGTAAAGCAGCATTTCCTGCGGTTGGTCGTATATCTCCAGACTACTACTGCATGGATGGTACGATTCCACGAAAACAACTACCTTATGTTTTAAAAACTATTAAGGAGCTTTCGCAGGAATACAAGTTGGCCGTGGCCAATGTTTTTCATGCGGGTGATGGAAACTTACATCCGTTAATTCTTTACGATGCCAATAAACCTGGTGAACTCGAACGCACGGAAGAGTTTGGTGGGCGCATACTCACATTATGTGTAGAAGTTGGTGGCACTATCACTGGTGAGCATGGTGTGGGTATGGAAAAGATTGATCAGATGTGTGTTCAGTTTCAGCCGTTGGAATTACAACAGTTTCATGCTATTAAAGCAGCGTTTGATCCACAGGGATTATTAAATCCTGGTAAAGCTGTTCCGACCTTGCATCGTTGTGCGGAGCTGGGTGCAATGCATGTGCATGGTGGGCAGCTACCATTTCCTGAGTTGGAGCGTTTTTAATGCAAAAAAACGATCTTACTTCTTTACTGCAAGAACAAATACAGTCAGCTTTTATTAATGATGTTGCACTGAATATTTGCGCCGGTAATAGCAAAAGTTTTTATGGTCGCACCGCTAGTGGTGAAACATTAGATCTGTCCGGTCATCGCGGCATTATTCATTATGCACCGGAAGAATTAGTCATTACTGCCCGAAGTGGTACGCTACTTAGTGATATCGAATTGGCTTTGGCTGAACAACAACAAATGTTGGCTTTTGAGCCACCCTGTTTTGCTGATAGCGCAACACTAGGTGGAACAGTAGCGACAGGTTTATCTGGACCTCGCCGTCCTTATACCGGTTCAGTGCGTGATTTTGTTCTTGGTATGAAGATTATCAATGGTAAAAGTGAAGTATTAAAATTCGGTGGTGAAGTTATGAAAAATGTTGCAGGCTACGATGTTACTCGTCTGCAAACTGGAGCTTTGGGTACGATGGGTGTTTTGCTGGATATTAGCTTGAAAGTGTTACCACGTCCTGCCGCAGAACTAACATTGGTATCACCATTAACGTTAAACGAAGCACACACCAGAATGTTGGGTTGGTTAAGCCAGCCCCTGCCAATTTCTGCCATTGCCTGGTTTAACGATCAGCTTTATGTGCGTCTCTCTGGCCAGCCATTGGTGGTTGATAGTGTGAAGTCCCAGTTAGATGGTCAACTGCTTGAAGAAGATACAACATGGTGGCAAGAGTTACGTGATCATCAATTGGAATTTTTTCAAACTGATCAACCATTATGGAGGATTTCACTTCCCGCAACCGCACCAGAATTGTCATTGGCTGGGGAGTGGTTGTATGAATGGAGCGGTGCATTGCGGTGGTTGCGAAGTGATGTGGCTGAGGTTGAAATTCGTCATATTGTTGCTGAGGCAGGTGGGCATGCCACTCTATTCCGCGGTGGCGATCGTGACACTGAAATATTTCATCCTCTGAACCCGGTGATGGCGCAATTACAACATAAAATTAAAAAAAGTTTCGATCCTAAGGGAATATTAAATCCTGGTCGTATGTATGCCTCTTCATAACCAAAATCTATGCAAACAAATATAACTCAGACTTTTTTAAATACACCACAAGGTCAAGAAGCCGAGACGATTTTGCGCTCGTGTGTGCACTGTGGTTTTTGTACAGCAACTTGCCCGACTTATCAGCTTACCGGTAATGAGTTGGATAGTCCGCGTGGACGAATATATCTGATTAAAGAAATGCTCGAAGGTCAGCAGGCTAGCGAGCGTACACAATATCATTTGGATCGCTGCTTAACTTGTCGTTCCTGCGAAACCACTTGTCCATCAGGTGTACAGTATGGACGACTCGTAGAGATTGGTCGTGAAATAGCGGAGCAACAAGTCGCTAGACCTTTATCACAAACACTGATTCGCCAGTTGTTGCGTTCAGTGATTCCCTATCCCAAACGTTTTTCTATTATGTTGCGCCTGGGTCATTTGTTTAAGCCCCTTTTGCCTAAACAGCTTTCGAAGAAATTACCAACACTGCAAGAAAAGAAACAGTTTATTCCGACAACACATCCACGCACTGTGGTTGCACTTACTGGTTGTGTTCAACCTTTGTTGGCCCCATCAACAAATGCGGCTGCGGCTCAATTGCTAGATAAACTAGGGGTCACTCTAGTGGAAGCGCCGCAAAGTGGTTGTTGTGGCGCTATGAGTTACCACACTGGCGGACATGAAGATGGTCTGGACTTCGCGAGGCGTAATATCGATGCATGGTGGCCCTTCGTCGAAAGTGGAGCAGAAGCGGTATTGAATACCGCAAGCGGGTGTGGTGCGTTTGTTAAAGAATATGGTGAGTTATTAATTCACGATGTCCAGTATGCAGCAAAGGCAAAGCGTGTATCCGAATTAGCGAAAGATTTATGTGAATTGCTTGCTCCTGATGATTTGAGACCTTTTTACAAAAGTGAATTGCCAGCGATTGCTTTTCAAAATCCCTGTAGTTTGCAGCATGGACAAAAAATTACAGGTAAAATTGAAGCGTTATTAATATCCTTGGGTTATACACTTACCGATGTGCCCGAAAGCCACCTCTGTTGTGGTTCAGCAGGGAGTTACTCTGTGTTACAACCGGAAATGTCTCAATCTTTGTTAGAACGCAAACTCACTGCACTTAACAGTGGTTCACCTGCACTAATAGTCAGTGCGAATATAGGTTGTCAGCTTCATCTTTCTACACAAAGCGAAATACCAATTAAGCACTGGATAGAAGTGGTTGCTGAAGCAATTAACTAAATTGTTTTATGCCATTTCAGCATAACCGTTTTTCTCCTCACCCCCCCTCAACTTTAAGTAATAGCGCATTGGTGTGATTAAGTAATTGTGCTGAGTAAATTGTCCGTTCACCAAGCAAATAAAATCAGTGCCTCACCTAATTGGTGCAATAACATGGTGCAATAGCATTAATAATTGCATTTTTCAGTGTCTCAATAAACAACTAACTCCATGTTTTTACGTAGATAATATGGAGGTGCAAATAATTGGCATTTTGATTGCAGAATACATGGAAATCTGGCTTTCCCAATGGCGGTGAAGCTATAAAACTATAAATCACTCCACTGTAGGAGTGATTGCGGACAAAGGCGTCCATCAATGTCGAGTGCTTGTACTCGTTTATTGGTGGACGTTTTTTTTGCAAAAAAATGTATGGAGAAAAGAAATGCATGAAATAAGCAAGGTAAAAGTTGCCACAATTTGTAAAAAGCAAAATTTATTCAAACAGTCACTGTTGGCAGTTGCAACTTTTGCCGCACTTAGCTTTGGGCTGACGCATAGTGGTTCAAGTTTTGCCGAAGTTGGTGAACCAGAAAAAGAAGATTTAAAATTCGGTTTTATTAAATTGACCGATATGGCTCCTTTAGCCATAGCTTATGAAAAAGGATATTTTGAAGATGAAGGTCTATATGTAAAGCTTGAAGCGCAAGCAAACTGGAAAGTATTGTTAGATCGAGTAATTGATGGTGAGCTTGATGGGGCACATATGCTGGCAGGCCAACCATTAGGTGCAACAATCGGCTATGGTACTAAAGCACCGATTATTACGGCATTCAGCATGGATTTAAATGGTAATGCCATAACAGTATCAAATGACATTTGGGCTCAAATGAAAAAGCATGTTCCCAAGCAGGCTGATGGGAAACCGGTACATCCTATTAAGGCTGATGCATTAAAGCCAGTTGTTGAGAGCTTCAAGGATAAGGGCAAGCCTTTCAAAATGGGAATGGTATTTCCTGTATCAACACATAATTATGAATTACGTTACTGGTTAGCTGCTGGCGATATTCACCCTGGTTACTATGCACCACACAAAGGTGATACCAGCGGAACAATTGATGCTGATGCATTGTTATCAGTAACGCCTCCTCCTCAAATGCCTTCTACCATGGAAGCAGGAACTATCTATGGCTACTGTGTAGGTGAGCCATGGAATCAACAAGCGGTATTCAAAGGTATTGGTGTACCAGTAGTAACAGACTATGAAATTTGGAAAAATAATCCAGAAAAAGTATTTGGTGTAAGCCAAGGGTGGGCGGATAAATATCCTAATACTCATATCCGTGTTGTTAAAGCAATGATTCGTGCGGCCAAATGGTTAGATGCAGAAAATAACAAAAACCGTCCTGAAGCTGTAAAAATATTATCAAAACCCTATTACGTTGGTGCTGATTACGATGTTATTGCAAACAGCATGACTGGTACGTTTGAATATGAAAAAGGTGATAAACGATCAGTGCCTGATTTCAATGTTTTCTTTCGATATAACGCAACTTATCCGTACTACTCAGATGCAATCTGGTACTTAACGCAAATGCGTCGCTGGGGCCAAATCTCTGAGCATAAGCCAAACAGCTGGTATATGGATATTGCGAAAAAAGTTTATCGCCCTGACATCTACGCAATGGCTGCAAAAGAGTTGATCGCAGAAGGCCATGTTAAAGCGTCAGAGTTTCCAGATTTTGCAAAAGAATCAGGATTTAAAAAACCACAAAAACATTTTATTGACAACATTACATATGACGGAACAAAACCTGTCGAATATTTAGAAAAATTTGAAATAGGCTTGAAGGAGAAGTCAGCGATATAAGCCCCTTCCGGCGCGTACCGATGCTTTAGTTCACCGAGGCTAAAGTATCGGTTTTTTAATAATAGGTGCGAAATATTATGAACGATGCAGTATTAGAAATGAAAAAAATAGTTCCGGAAAAAACGATACCGGAAAAGATAATCCCAGAATCCCAGATGTCTTACGCTGATAAAATAAAAAATAATAAATCATCGATAAATTTTGGAATTTATTTTAAAAATATTGGAATACCTTTTATTGGTATTCTAGTTTTCTTGATGTTCTGGTCTGCTCTGGCTCCAAAAGTGAACACCTCTTTGGGGGCCATTCCAGGACCTTCAGGTGTTTATCAACAATTTCAAACGCTTGTTGATGAGCATGTTGAAGAACGAGAAAAAGAGGAAAAATTTTATCAACGTCAAGAAGAACGGAACGCGAAAAAACTGGAGAAAAATCCAGATGCAGAAATCAAGGTCAGAGCTTATACAGGTAAAGCAACTTTTTTTGATCAAATATGGACTAGCTTATACACGGTTTTAACAGGATTTATTCTCGCATCGCTAATTGCAATTCCAGTTGGCATCATCAGCGGTTTAAATAAAACAATTTATGCGGCAATTAATCCAATTATTCAGATATTCAAACCAGTTTCTCCATTGGCCTGGTTGCCAATAGTGACAATGGTCGTAAGTGCGGTTTATGTCAGTGATGACCCGATGTTTCAAAAATCATTTATAAACTCCATGATTACCGTGATGTTATGTTGCCTATGGCCAACGTTGATTAATACTGCAGTAGGTGTTGCGAGTATCAGTCAAGACCTGAAGAATGTCAGTAAAGTATTGCAGCTTAGTGTGATTACTCATGTTGTCAAAATAGTATTGCCAGCATCTATTCCAATGATGTTTACTGGATTACGTTTATCACTAGGTATTGCATGGATGGTACTCATTGCCGCAGAAATGCTAGCTCAAAATCCAGGCTTAGGAAAATTTGTTTGGGACGAGTTCCAAAATGGTAGTTCAAATTCCCTCGGTAGAATTATGGTCGCGGTTGTGGTTATTGGCCTGATCGGATTTATGTTAGATCGAATGATGTTAGCGTTACAAAAATATGCGAGCTGGGATAAAACAGCAGACATTCGATAGGAGAATACAAAATGACACAAGCATACTTAGAATTAACAAAAGTTTCTATCGAATTCCCTACGCCAACCGGACCATTTAAGGCTTTGGATCAGATAGATTTAAAAATAAAGGAAGGCGAATTCGTTTCGCTGATTGGTCATTCCGGTTGCGGCAAATCAACAGTGCTAAATATTGTTGCCGGTTTATATCAGGCAACAGAAGGTGGAGTGCTCTTAAAAGGCCGCGAGGTAAATGCACCGGGGGCGGAGAGAGCCGTCGTTTTTCAAAACCATTCACTACTACCTTGGCTAACAGCTTATCAAAATGTTGAGCTAGCGGTAAAACAAGTATTCAAAGGTAAAAAAAACAAAAAAGAAATGAAAGAATGGATTGAGCATAATATGAATCTGGTTCATATGAGTCACGCTATGCACAAACGCCCAGATGAAATATCGGGTGGTATGAAACAAAGAGTAGGCATTGCACGGGCACTAGCAATGGAGCCTGAAGTCTTGCTCATGGACGAGCCATTTGGCGCACTTGACGCGCTAACCCGAGCGCATTTGCAAGACTCGTTGATGGAAATTCAAAACGATCTGAATAATACCGTTATCATGATTACTCATGATGTGGATGAAGCAGTATTGTTATCTGATCGTATTGTGATGATGACTAATGGCCCAGCGGCGACTATAGGTGAAATTCTCGATATTGAACTGAAAAGGCCCAGGAATCGTTTAGAGTTGGCAGATGATCCAAAATATAACCATTACCGCGCCGATGTTTTGAGATTCCTCTACGAGAAACAACGTAAGCCGGAAGAAAAAGCGGCGTAACGAGCGTATAAATAGCTCGGCTAGATAACAAATATAATAAACTAGTTCGAGCGTTTTGGGAGCCTATAATATTTATATTATAGGCTCTGTTTTATTGTGTCAGTAAACTAAAAGTTAGATATACAACTCTGACTAAGATGTTCCCTTTCTTGTAAGAAACTAGTCCCATAAAAATATTAATTTCCTGCTGATGATATTAAATTTAGTTAACATAAAAAACATCCCCTTTGTAAATGCAAAAGAGATGTTGGATTTCACAAGATAAATTAACAATAACTACAAACTAGTGACTCAGCATATAAAAGCGATAATTTGAATCATCATGCAGCATGGCAAAGCTTCCTAGAAAGCTTAATACTGGTGTTAATTGAATAGTTAGTTCATCAACGGAATTAAAAGCATATTCATAAGTTTTTGAGCCAGTATTATAAACGAATTGATACACTTCTGAAATAGTGCCTGGCCTGTACTATTGCATTTCTTTAGCATAGGAGTGAAATAATACAGTAACGCAGGCTAAGCCCATTTTTAACAAAGTAGGAGCAAAGATAAGTGACTATATTGAGCAAGCAAAGTCTTAGGCTTCAGCGAAATAGCAATGAGCGTTAAAGATATTATGTAAAGTCAAGTAGCGACCTTTTATTCTGATTGGCTGTTCAGGCTATTAATAGTTAAAAGAAGTCTGTACAGATAGTATAGATTGTAAACTTGCGCTTTTTCTAATTAACTAGGCACTGTTAACTTGATTACGGCCTGCTTCTTTGGAAAGATATAGAGCAGCATCAGCTCGATTTAGAAACTCTTCTATTGTCTCCCCCGTCTTGTAGCAAGTTACTCCTATTGATAGAGTGACTTTACCTATTCGTTCTCCTTTATTTTTTAGAGTGAATCGTTTTTTATCTACGGTAGCACATAAATAATTTGTCAAAGACATTGCACCCTCCACATTTGTGTTGGGTAAAATAATGACAAATTCATCCCCTCCATATCTAGCAACCAAATCTTTACCTTTGATATTTTCTTTTAAAATATTTGCAACAGTTTTAATTACACTATCGCCAACTAAATGTCCATAGGTGTCATTTATTGTTTTGAAGTGATCTACATCTATTATTGCGAGCGATAGCGCTTCATGAGAAGCATCAGCTTTTTTGCATTGGTTCGTTAAGGTTTCGTCAAAAACTCGCCTGTTTGCAATTTTTGTTAGCATATCCACAGAAGCTTGCTCACGAATAACCTTCATTTCAGAACGTAATTCTTCTATCTCTTTGTTGCGCTCAAGCAATCGATCCTGTAACAACTTTCCAGAGTCTTCCATTTTTTTTGTTTCTGTCAAAATCAAGTCAACGATTCCTTGTACTGCTGCTGAAGCCTCTACAGCTTTTAATTGGCTTGAGGACTGGCTTAGTAGTTCAGAAAATTGAGTAGCCTCATCTCCAGCATCTATTATATTCTTTAGAATTTCTGTGAGGATTTTTAGAAGACCTTTATGCACTTCATCCAAATCAGATTCAGAGTGCATGGCAATAAAGCGATTAAATAGTTCTCGGTTAATGTCCAAGGGTAATTTATCAATCTTTTTAATAATTTGATTGATAGTGCTTGTTAGTGCCTGGTTTTTTCCTGAAACATATTCATACCAAACAGCGTAATTCATGGGATCAATGGGAATTTCGTACTTTGACATAAGTGGTAAAACTAAACGCATTGATTCTGCTGCTTCCCCAACGCTATCTGAATAATTCATAGTTGCCTCCTATATAGACAAAAGCTTCTCTTGGTAAGATTAATATTGTTGTTCTTATCACAAGAGCTAGGCAGAAATTGATTCACGCGCATCAAACTGCCCGTGCATTTTTAATCATTTTTTGATTTTATTATTTACATATGCCAATCTCGTTCCAGCAAGAAAAACGAATCGGCAGTATTGGGAGGGTTAATTGAAATAATTTCTAAAGACAGGTGTTAATGAATTAAAGGGGGAACTTCGGTGTGTTTTAAGCAGTTACTGCCAATAATATCTTAAGAGGTGAATACCTGAAATTGGTATCCACTTCAAAAAAACCAAGGCGTTTTGATGTTTGAAGCAATTAAATGTTCAGAGTTGAATTACTGCTTTTATAAAAAATAAATCTTAATTTCTTGTTGCCTGCAGTGTGCACAAACCGATTGGGTTTACAAAGGGGAGAAGCAAAGCTCTCCCCTTTGGTTGTCAGCGGGGTTTATACCCTATAAAATTGGTTCTATGTTTTGCCTTTGTCTTCAGCAATCTGTTGCAACAGCGTTTCCATCCGCTTCATTCGCTGCTCCATTTCCTCGGTATGTTCTTTAATCCAATGAACTTCACCAGCTTCACCTTCACCTTGTTCAACGTTCATTTTCTCATGTTCCTCGTTCATGACGTTGAGTACGACACCAATCATCATGTTCAGGAATACGAAGGCAGTCAGGAAAATAAAGATCAAATAATAAATCCAGCTAAAGGGGTAAACTGCCATGGTTTCATACATTACATCTGTCCAGTCTTCAAAAGTTGCGACACGGAACAGGGTTAACATAGAAATGGCGATATCACCCCAAAGTACAGGATTGATCTTTTCAAATAAGAAGCTGCCAACGGCGCCAAATATGTAGAAGATGATAAACATCAACAGCGCAACATAGCCTATGCGTGGAATGGCAATGACTAATGCGTTCATTAACACGCGCAATTCAGGAATCATGGATACCAAACGCAGCACGCGGAATATTCGTAACAAGCGTGCGAGTAATACCATTTCACTTTCATCAATGGGGATCAAGCTTATGGTAACTATGAGAAAGTCAAAAACATTCCAGGCGTTCTTGAAAAAATCGCGGATTCGTTCTTCAGCGGCCATGCGGATTAAAATTTCAGCAAGGAAGAAAAATGTAACGGCAATATCAAGGCCTTTTAGTAAGGCCATCCCGGTCGGGTTGATATCGTATGTTGTAGCACCAATCAGCATTGCGGAAAGTATGATGATGGCGATAACCGTCATCTCAAAAAATTTGTTGCTACGCAAGGCGATAAAATGATCGCGCCAGTTGGAAGCAGTGTCATTCATGTTAATTAACTCCAAGAGGGGGAATTGTTAGTATTTATTTACGACAGAAATCTACGTCGGAACTGGTAGATAGGTCAAGAGTTGTATGAGGCAGAATCAAAAATTTACAGGTATTAATGGCTAACTATAGATTCATAAGTCGGTTTGTTGGGTGTGTGTACTAACTTTCTAGATTATTGAGGTGAATTGCAGGCCTCTTCCAGTGCCAGTTGAAGCTCTTTGTACTTAAACTCAAATCCCGCTTTTTGCAGCTTTGCAGGAAGAACCCTTTGACTAGTGGTCAATAAATGTGACATTTCACCAAGCATAAGCCTCAAAACCGATGCTGGTACAGTCAATAATCTTGGGCGTTTTAACACCGAAGCAAGTATGTTTGAAAATGTGTGATTGTTAACCGGATTGGGCGCTGTGGCATTATAAATCCCATTTTGTGTCTTGTCGTTTAGAATAAACAGGATGATATCGATGTAGTCATCCCTATGAATCCACGACATCCATTGTTTGCCATTACCTAGTTGTGCACCTAAGCCGAGCCGGTAGGAGGGCAACATTTTTTTTAAAAAGCCGCCATTTCTACCAATCACCAGTCCTGTTCGTAAAATCGCCACACGAATGTTATCTGCTTTTGCTCTAAGGGCCTGCATTTCCCAGCTTGCGCACAGGCGGTGAGTGAATTCATCATGGGGTTCTGTATGTTCGGTTAAAAATTCATCTCCACCCTCACCATAAAACCCTATGGCAGAACCGCTGATTAAAACTTCGGGAGTTGTGTTGAGTGATCGCATAAAAGAGACTAAATCAGCAGTTAAGTCTATGCGGCTGGTCTCAAGTAACTTCTTCCTTTTTACTGTCCACTTGTGATCAGCAATGGGTTCTCCTGCGAGATTAATCACGGCGTCAATCATATCTGATTTTTGAAGATCACTAAATTGGGTAATGGTGCGAATTTGATTCCCGAGTTTTGACTGGGCTTTTTTGGGGTTGCGCGTCAATACTATGAGTGAGTGATTTAACTCGAGTAATTTTTTGCAGAGTGCCTGCCCTATAAAGCCGGTTCCGCCAGTAATCAGTATATTCATAAATTCACGTTACCGGCTCTTTTATACTTTTGCAAGAAATAGGTTTACAATTAATGTTCATGTATTCAAGTTTAATAAGGTCTTTGTTCGAAAAATATTTATGGAAAATTTTGATTCTAGCCAGCTGCTCAAACTTGCAAAATATCGAATGCCATTCGGTAAGTATGAAGGTTATTTGTTGATCGATTTGCCCGAGCCGTATGTTGTTTGGTTCGCGAGTAAAGGGTTTCCAAAGGGCGAGTTGGGGACTATGCTGGCAACTGTTTACGAAATAAAACTTAACGGGCTTGAGCACTTGTTTGATCCCTTGCGAGAAGTGCCAAGAAAGAAAGCAGTTGCGAAGAAAAAATTTACAGCAATTAAATTTTGATCGCCATGAGGGTATCTTTTCTGATATTAAATCATGAAACTTTATTGCGACCTTTAATTTTATACTCTCGTTACGATCACCCAAGTCCGAAGACTCCTAAGTAGTTTTTTTGGGTTCAATTCTGCGGTAATTTGAAATGTTTTGTTAATAAGCCAAGCTCGAAATAGAATGACTAATCCTGCAAACGTTTCCTCCGATTAAAAATATACCATCCTAACCAAAATAAACCTGATAACCCAATGGCGGTAAATATTGCCGGCTTTGGATTTTCCAGTGTACTGATGGAACCCGCATACGTAGCAATAAGGGCATAAGGTATTGTGCTAAGTGACCACGCGGCCATGAAGGTGACAAAACGCATACGTGTCATACCAGCTAAACAAGCTGACACTTCTGGCAAAATAGGCATAGCACGCGATAGTAAAATCATTGCAAAACCGTGTTCTATGAATGTCGCTTTTGCTTCCTCTTGTTGTTCCTTCTTTTTAACCAAAAAGTTAATGATTTTTTCACCATAGATATAACTTAGAATATAGCCACATATTCCCACGAGCATCAGTCCCATAATGGCAGACACAGCACCCACACCATGGCCAAGGAAGAATCCCGCTAAAATAATGACTGTCAATGTCGGAACCGCAATGAACAAGTCTGCAAATAATAATACGATAATGATCCCCGCAACGTAGATGGGTGATAAAGTTTTTGCGACTTCTAACCAGGTCTCGATCTTTTCAACAGTTAATAAACCTGTTGCGTTTGCAATGACAAAGGTTGAAGCAAAACAAAAAGCCAAAACCAAAATAATTTTAAATAGCGGTTTCATCGCTCATAGCTCCTTATGGGTAAATGATTTTAATTTCGATTATTTGATCGATATTAGAAAGCAAAATTTTTGATTTTCGATAGGAAGGAGGGCCTGTAAGACTTAATTTTTGCCCATTTGAAAAACCAAGGCCTTCAGCGGGAATAATGCCAGTCCAGTTTTTTGTTACTTTGTCATTTTCGTCTTCATCATGAAGCACCTTTATTGCAAACTCTTCGTTCTTGACAGTAAAAGTAAAATTCATCTGATATTTTGCAGGCTGTTTTTGAATTAAGATGGCTTTATCATGAGCTATGGGGAAGCCGTCTTTTCCAAATATCATGACTATCATGTTGCCACCACGGTTAGCCTCGATATTGGTAACCTTGATGTTAACTTCTTTTGCCAGTGTTAAACTTGAGCTTGTGGACATAATGAGACCTCCGAGTAAAAAAAGTAATACGCGCATATCTAAGACCTTTTCATAATTCTTTGAGCTAAACCTGGTGCAATACGCATGAGGATACGCAGTAGCTTTACCTTGCCGATGTCGTGATCCTGTATGCCATGTTCTATGCCATAGATAATGCGTTCCGCTGCTTTTTCTGCACTGATTTTCCCTTTCCCTCGTCCAAGCGTCATTGGTGTATTAACTAGCGGCATGATAGCTTGCATGACTTGGATATTCGTATCTTCCAATTGATAGCGTAAAGATTGAGAAAATATATTCATTGCACCTTTAGTGGCGCAATAGATCGCGGATGTTTTTTTTGGTACTAGCGCTAAGCCAGAATTGATATTGACAATTGCAGCCGGCCTTTTGTGTAACAAAGAAGGTAATAGTAAGTAGCATAAACTACATACTGCTGTGAAATTCAGTGTGATTTCTCGAGAGATAGTCTGATAATAGAAATCATCATCTAAAAATGTAGGGGTATGTTGTATTCCAGCATTATTAATCAATAGATCAATTGATTCATATTTTTTCAATAGTATATCAGCCACGGATTCTATGTCCTGTAGCTTGGATAAATCTGCATTATAGATGTGAATATTAGGGAACTTCTCCTTCAATGCTTCCAACTTATCTGTATTGTGGGCAATGACAATAATTTGGTTAGTTTCATACAGTTTCTTGACCAACTCATAACCAATGCCAGATGTGCCACCTGTGATAACAATATTTAGTTTTTTGATTTCAAAAACCATGCGCTTACTCCTCGCAAATTCTAGAATCGATAGAAAGTCCCAACTGATGCAAATCTTTGGTCTACCGGCCCTTATTTCTCAACAATAAAACTGGCTGCAGCATCACTAACGTAACGGGAATAGTTCGATGATCTTCTGAATCATCATACTCCTGCATAACGCCCGCGCCGACAGCGATATTACTGCACCATTCTGAAACCAAAGTTGGGCTTTGAAGCGCTGTGGTCACGCTCAAAATAGATCCAACGTCATATTTTTGAGTTCTTTATTTGCACCGATATTTTTCATTCTATCAGTGCATATCAATGTTGAAATTAACCCAGGTTAATATCGGTTATGAATTTTGAAATTGAATTCGCCAGCCCAGCAATCGTTGTGTCTGATGATGAGTTGTCTGCTGAAATTGCTGATGTGGATTTTGAACACCCCTTAGGCGCTATTTTTTGATGTAAAAGATGTTCCGGTACATAATTAAGGTGACGGCTCTGTTAAAGTGGTGATCCATCTACCAGATACGCACCTCAATATAGATCAAGATGAAGCAGTAGTGCGAAAGCTGGATAAATTTGGTCGTTGGAGAACCCTGTTAGGTTCTTCTACTACTGAAAGTCATGGTTTTATCAGGGGTGAACCGACTTTCACTTCTGACTGCCAAGGTCACTTTTTTCGATGGAGAATCGAACTTACATTATTCGATAACGATGCTTTTGATACTAATGATGTGATAGGTATTATTAGTGATCCTATTGCGATAGGTATGCCTAAAAAAGTGACGAGCAATTCTAATGGTATACCTACATGAAGGAGCAAAAATTGTTAGCACTAATGGTTTAGAGCCTGAACTCAGCAAAGAAGCTGGCACACTTTTTTTGATGTTTAGTTTATATCTAGTACTAATCATCTTTAAATCTAGGAGCCTAAACGCCATGAAATATCCTGGTTAGAAACGTCGCTCAAATCGACCTCCCAATGAGTAGTTTTCTTCGCTATAAAAATCTTTGTTGATGACCGTGTCATAAAGAAAAAATAGCGATACACCGTGTTTCAATACGGCTGAAAAACCTGCGCTCAGACGAAAATAATTATCATCTTCTTCGTCCGAACTGAATTTGAAATCCGCAGCAGTTGGGTCATTAACAAATGTACCACTAATATTATGAGCCGTTTCGTTTTCGTGTTCCCAGGTAAAACCTACGGTCGGTAGTAGAACGCCCCATGAGTAACTCAATGCCATAAAGGATTGGCCGCCTATAACAAAAAACAATGACTGGACTTTCTGCTCATCGATATTCAAATTAAACTCTTCTGCACCATGTTCGGTGTAAGCATTGATATTCGAAGTTAAGTAATCGACTCTCGCAAGCAATTCAGTTGTGAACCCAATTTTTTTCTGCACGAACTGATATCCACCACCCAGGCTAAATGATTTATTGTAACTTTTCGTTTCTCCTTTGGCATTGAGATCACGTTGATTGTTACCGACTTTGTAGTGGATTCCGCGTGTCATATCGAGTCTGTTTTCGCCAAAATTGAACACAGCATTTACGTAACTGCGATCACTCGTATATAACATGCCAAATACCGACAAACTGCTACCTTTGGAATCCAGCCCGCCCCCCTGGTTATCGATGGTTAAATCGGTGTTTGCCAAACCCAATGCTGTGCCCAACACTAGTTCATCGGTATATCGATAATCTGCACCTAAAGTGATACCGCGGGTATCGAATTCGAATCCATTTTCGTTTTTAGTTGGGTCCCGTTGCCCTGCACTGAGACTACCGATAATAAAAATCCCTAGACGATCATCGAGCAAGCTGCCCGGCAGTGATGAATTGTTGGATTGATCTCCTTCATCAAAAAACAGATAGTCCAATAAACTACCTGGTAAATTTTCATCTTTTAGTTGGAAAGATAATCCGGAAAAACTCACACCCTTTATCCCGCGACGCAAAGCAGTCAAACGCTGCCCAATATTACTCAGCTGTTGTATGGCAATATCGCTGCTAATTTCACCCTGGCTGGATACTTCTTCAGGTGCTATTGCTTTCATGGCCTGCTGCACCTCTGCATCATTACCAGCAGCTGAGGCTTCTGCTAAATCTGCGCAGCGCTGCAATAATTTACTCTGGTTATCCGTTAACGTTGTTGAGCTGGATTCAAGATCTCCGCAAAAATTATCCATACTTTTCGCCACTGCGTTTTCCGGCGTATCCGGCGTTATGGATTCGGCCAGTCCTGCTTCGAAGATGAATGTCTGGGTTACTTCTAGTAGTTCACCGGAATTGTTTTCAATCTTGACATTTGCCTGCAAAGTATAAATCTGCGGGTTTGACGCAGAATGAAATATTGCTTTAGCCTGACCTTTTTCGTTGGTCTGCGTTTCTGCTGATTCAAACTGCAATGTTGTGGAGTTTGTGGAGTCCGATTGTATGCTCCAGCTTATTTCTGCACCTTGCAGAGGATTACCTGCATCATCCTTGACTTCAATAACCAATTCTATATCTTCATTCAGTCCGGCATCTTGTACATTGTCACCCGTTAAGGATTGCACGATAATATTTTGGGTATCTGTTACTTCTGCCTCATTGTCTTGAATAATAATTTCAACTCCGGTCACTTCTCCAATAGCATACACATTAGCTTGTGCAACTAGGTTGATAATGATAGTTTCATCATTTTCTTTTTCATCATCATCAAAAGGCACAATATCAAGCGTCAAGTTTTGACTTCCTGCTGGAATTGTCACAGTATTATTTATCAGCTGGTAATCTGCTGAAGCATCCTCTCCTGCTGTCGCATCACCGGAAAAATTCAAACTAATGTTTAGTCCATTATCGCCTGCCGGTTGATCTAGCGAGATAGATACTTTTGCAGCTTTGCTATCTTGCTCAGTGGCGATGCCATCCAGTAAGCTTATTGAGACTACTGGCAATGACGGCGCTTCTGTGGGGGAATCGTTACTGGTAATAAAAACTTCACAACGATTGTTTGCCAACTCAAACGTACTATCTGCAGTAATAGTAACTACAATATTTTCTTGATCTTCAACTTCAGAGTCATCCACAGGTACGATATCGATGGCATGGTTTTGCACACCTGAAGGTATTGACAGTGATGAACTGATTGGCTGATAGTCCGATCCTGATTGCGCGTTACCGGAAATTTGTAGTTGCAGATTTATGGGTTGCAAACGTTGTGGGTCATTATTTACCGAAATAGCACAACTTCCTGCAATAGTGCCCTCTTCATTAGCTTGCGCGTTTGAGGCGGTTAGATTTAGTAATGGTAGGTCGTCGTCAGTGATATTGACTGTTGCTATTTCTTCGCCAAAAAGAGCATTACCAGTCAATCCCGACAGACTCACAGTAAAACTCTCGGTTGCCTCAATCAGGTTGTTATCAATAATGGGTACATTAATTGTTTTGTTAGTTTGATCGCCGTTTAGCCAGATTAATGTGCCAGCTATTGAGCTGTAGTCTTCGTCGTTAATCGCAGAACCATCATTTGTCGTATACTCAGCACTTACATCACCCGTGCTTGAAGCTAATCGTTGCACAGTGATCGCTATGCTGCCACCGCTTTCAGAAGCGATATATTCAGGCTGGGAAAAAGTTATTTGAGAAGCCCCGACAAGCACATTAAAATCGACAGGACTGGAAAGATTTTGTTCACAGACATCCCACCACCCATCACCATCGGTATCAACATTGTATAACCAGCAACCTGTTTCGAATCGAATTGTGTGATTACCTAAAGGTGGATTATCCCAGGTGAAGCTTGGACTGAGAATACCATTGAGAGTAAACGTGCCACAATCAAACCATTCAGTGTTTAGCGAAAAGACAACACAATTGGATGAACTAAAGCCACCGCTATTGGCTTGTACTTTTTTTCCATTTACGTAGATCCGCACATAACCTTGAACAATCTGATCACCTGAATGATTCAGTTGTAGATTAAACCCTACCGGTGTGTTGGTGGCAATAGGATTCTCAGGTACCTGAGAGACTTTAGAAGCGAATATCTGATTTGCTTGCAGGGGAGAAATAAATAGTAACAGCGTGAAAAAAATAGAGTAAGCCAAGGATGATTTGGCTGCAGCTTTTGAAGAACTATTTATAATCTGCATTCGTGTAATGCCTTCTTGAGGCCTAAAAAATGTAATATTTATGAATTATCCGGGTTAGTACCAAATGACCTCAAAACAGATTCGTGTGCAAAAAAGCAGTCGTTTATTATTTGGATTAGCTATGAGCGGTAATTGCAGGAGGAGTGGGAATAATCAGTAATATTTTAAAGATTTTAGTTAACAAATTAAGTAAGGATTCTCATCGCCTCATTTTACTTTCTCACAGTTTTTCAATTCACTACCTACCCTATAAGTTCGAGAGTAAGTCATATTTATTTATAAAAAGTATAGTCCAGCTTCCCTAATGTTTCAAAGGGTGTTCTTTAGACATAAAATTACCGGGAAACTTATAATCATTGAGCACGTGAATTGGCTTTATTGTTTTCTCGGTTGTCGCGATTGAGCGGCTAATAATTAACCAGAAGGCAATGGCTCTGGTTCAATCCATGTGTTTTTGTTATAACTGTTTAATCATTAGCTAACTAAACATATTATCCTCATGCCTCGTTTTCTGCGTTTTGTTTTAGGTGCTGTGTTGCTTTTTGCGACGATTGGTCTGGTAACTTGCCAGACTTTACTCAGTGCTGGGTCAGCACCGAATAGTGTGGCCAATATTTCATCAAGTTCAGTTTCGTGAATCATAACGCATACCATTCATCAATGAAGGATCGTGCGGATAATTTTGCGAACCGCATTAAACATCGCAAACCACACTGGTGGTCGCCACGAGGTTTTTTGTTATTTATTCTGCCACTACCATTAATTCCTGCATTGATAATTTCTCTCGGCAAGGGGGATCTCAACAAAACATTAATACATGCCGCGGCAATGGCTTTGTTTCTGGGTGGCGCATTAATTGCCCGCCGAGGTTTGCAGCAGGAATATGAAAATGCAGAAAACAAAACTGCAAAGCGGCCGCTACCGTTGAAAGTCTTGGCTGCCGCGATGGTTTCAATGGCAACCGGGCTCTGTAGCTGGCTGGCAGTTGGGCATTCACTTTTATTTTCTGTGGTGGTAACGTTATTAACATTTCTCGCATTTTATCTCAGCTATGGGATTGAACCGATCAGATCAATGTTTGCTTCACCTGGTTCCGATTTCGATGAGGAGGGATTCAGTAATACATTGCTGGATGCTGAGCAAAAAATTGCTAAGATCGAAAATGTGATTCACATGCTAAGTAATCTTGAACTTAACTCTCGTTTACTACGGATTACCCAGCTAGCAAGGGATATTGTAAGTCGCATTGAACAGGATCCCAAAGATATTCACCGCGCAAGAAAGTTTTTATATGTTTATCTTGACGGTGCGTTGCGCGTCACCGAGGGTTATGCAAAAACACATAAGCAGGCTAATTCGATGGTGCTGGAGGATAAGTTTCGAAATGTATTAATTACGATTGAAGATGTCTTTAAACAGCAACAGCAACGTTTGTTGGAAAACGATATTTTAGATCTTGATGTGCAAATTGAAGTGTTGAATAAACAAATGCGTCAGGAAGGTATTAGATAATACTTTCTATCAAAAATTGATTGATTTCTAAAGAGAATAAGCAATATGGCTGATGAAAAAAACCAATCTAACATAACTGCAACAGCTGATGCATTGACTGGTGAGGTTGCGAATGATATTGCCATAAAGGCTGATGATCCTGCAGTATTGAAATGTAAGTCAGAAGTGAACTTCAAAGACAGCACCTCCATTTTGTTTTTTGGTACCAAGGCTCAACAGCAGTTAACTGATATATCCGACAAAATGCTGGAGGGTGTGAAAAATAAGGACGTGGGTGCAGCTGGTGGTGCATTAAATGAAATTGTTAGTGTGTTGCGTGGTTTTGATGTGCTTGCACTTAATCCAAATAAAAAGCCCAGTTTGCTCGACAAGATAATGGGCCGTGGAAAACCTGTCGCCAAATTTTTGCAACGTTATGAAGAAGTCAAACATCAGATTGAAAGTGTTTCAATTTCTCTGGAACAACATAAAACCAAGTTATTAACTGACATTACGCTACTGGATCGTTTATACGGTGCAAATCTAGACTATTTTCGTGATCTCGAAGTGTATATTGCGACTGGTGATTCCTTGTTGTCAGATCTCGAACGGGAAGAAATTCCTAAACTGGCAGCCGAAGCGGAGCAAAGTAGCGATATGTTAAAGTCGCAGTCATTACGTGACTTGCGATCAGTACGAGATGATCTGGAACGTCGGGTTCATGATTTGCGATTAACACGGCAGGTTGCCATGCAGAGTCTTCCCAGTATTCGCTTGGTGCAGGAAAATGACAAAAGCCTGGTTAATAAAATCACATCAACTGTTGCCAATACGATACCTTTATGGCGTCAGCAATTAGCAACCGCTATTACTATTCATCGTTCCGGAGAAGCGGCGCGAACTGTAAAAGCTGCAACAGATTTGACTAACGAATTACTCCAGGCAAATGCAGACTCATTGCAAACCGCTAATCGAGAAGTGCGAACACAAGTGGAACGAGGTGTATTTGATATAGACGTTATTAAAAAAGCCAATCAGACGCTCATCGATACTATCGAAGAAAGCTTGCAGATAGCAGATGAAGGTAAACGACAACGTGCTAAAGCACAGGCTGAACTGGAAGTGTGTGAAGCACAATTGAGACAGTCTCTAGCAGCGGCAAGTGCACGTAGTAATCACTAAATTACCTACATTGCAAGTGACAGGAATGTTTTAAAAACTGAGTAAAATGGTTATTGAAATTTTCTATAGAGAATCGTTTTACCACATTAAATCATCAGGTATTTGGTAGTCTGCATATTCATCATCAATTTCTTCTGCAGCGTTTGAATCGTTCAAAACGATAATGTAGCTTGGATCACGGTCTTTTATTTTATTGGCTACAACAGTCGGTACAACGCTGTATTTTTCATCAAATTTTACGATTGCCAATTTCCCACGAGAGATTTGATCAGGTAGTGCATCAGTCACGTAAATGCGCTTGATGACTTTATTGTCATCGAAATTGTAAGCTGTTTCACCGTTGCTCAGGTTGATTTTACTTACGTCTATAAGCTGTTTAATTTGTGCGATGATGGCTTTTTGTTTTGCGGCATCTTCTTTTTGTCGATTTAACGCTCGGTCTCGTTGGCGTTTCTCTGCGTCGGCTTTTTGAGCGAGCAATTTGCTTTCATCAACTTCTTTGATTTTGCTTTTTTTCTGTAGCTTTGTTTTCTTGCGCTTTGCGTGATTCTCTTTTTTGACTTTTTTTTCTGTCGTAAGCCCTGCTTTTAGCAGCTGTTCCTGAAGTGCGTTGCTCATATTTTAATACCGATCGTAAAGTAATTATTGTTACTATTATAGTTTATGGGATAAGAGGTGCAAAGAGTGACTCAAGGTCATTTGCAGTAATATTCATGTTGTCTGTCCTATCTTTGTCCTGATAAACACCATCGGCCAGTGCCTGTTTTTTTGCTTGCAAGGCCAAAATCTTCTCTTCGACGGTGTTTTCGGTAATCAGTTTATAAACAAATACGGCTTTGTTTTGGCCAATGCGATGTGCGCGGTCTGTGGCCTGGTTTTCTGAGGCAGGATTCCACCAAGGGTCGTAGTGGATAACGGTATCTGCTTCAGTTAAATTCAAGCCAACACCTCCAGCCTTGAGGCTGATCAAAAACACATCTGCCTCGTCATTTTTAAATTTATCGATGGCTTCTTCTCGATGACGGGTTTGCCCGGTGAGTTTTGTGTAGCGTATTTTAGTTTTAATCAGCTCATCTTCTATGATGGCCAGCATTTTTGTAAATTGAGAGAAGAGTAATATTTTTCGGCCTTCTTCAATCAGTTCTGGCAACATCTCCATAAGCATTTGAAGTTTTGCTGATTCATGAATGTTCTGGGCTTGCGGGATTGATAGCAAACTTGGGTCGCAACAGGTTTGTCGAAGTTTTAGTAGTGCATCGAGCACCATGATATGGCTGCGTGCTAATCCTTTTTGCGCAATGGCTTTGCGTACTTTTGCTTCCATTGAGAGACGTATGCTTTCGTATAATGCAGATTGTTTTCCCCCTAATGTGACAGAGCGAATAATTTCTGTTTTAGGTGGTAGTTCAGTGATAACTTCAGCTTTTGTACGGCGTAACATGAATGGCGATATTCGTTTCGAAAGGTGTTTTTGTTTTGCCAGGTCATTATGTCGTTCAATGGGGGTGCGAAAATGGCGTTTGAAAAACTGACTATTTCCAAGCAGTCCCGGCATCAGAAAATCAAACTGAGACCATAGCTCGCCAAGATGATTTTCCATAGGTGTGCCGGTTAAGCATAAGCGATGATTTGCTTTCACTTCGCGTGTTTGGCGTGAGGTTTTGGAATTATTATTTTTTATGTTTTGCGCTTCATCAAGAATCAGGTAGTGGTATTTATGTTCAAGTAATATCTCATGATCTCGCACCAATAATGGATAGGTTGTTATGATGAGATCGTGTTTAGTTATTTCTGAAAAATGTTCATGTCGGTTTGCGCCCTGAAGAACTAATACTTTAAGTTCCGGGGTGAATTTTTCTGCTTCGCGTCGCCAGTTACTCATTAAGCTGGTTGGAGCAATGATTAAACTGGGTTGTGTTAAGCGACCTTGTTCTTTTTCTAATAATAAGTTGGCGAGAGTTTGGATGGTTTTACCCAGGCCCATATCATCAGCAAGAATTCCGTTTAAGCTGTATTCCCTGAGGAACTGTAACCAGTTTAGCCCCTGTTGCTGATAGTCGCGGAGTTCTGCTAGTAGTCCTTGAGGGATTGGTGCTGTTTCTATGCCGTGAAAATTTTTAAGTTTTTTCCCAAGCTCTCGAAGAGATTCACCACCCTGCCATTCAATCGCAGTTCCCAATCCGTTTTCTAAATCATCAAGACGGCTCGCGTCGAAAATATTTAAGCGCATGGAACCGTTTTTATTCAAAGATGATTTATCGTGTAGTTCATAGAGTATTTGGCAAATGGGTTTGATTTTTTCACTTGGCAAACTAATAAATTTATTTTCTCTTAGCGGTACTGTTAATGTCTCCGGTAAGTTTTCGATATCGTAACTTTCTAGAACTTTGGTGACTAGTGGTAGTAAGGGGATTTTGTGACCTCCGACTTCAAGATCAAAACGAAGATCAAACCACTCATTCTTTTCTTCAACATCTACTTGCCACTCTTCGACACGAACAAATTCTAAATCAAACGAGTTATCAACAATTACTTTGCAGCCATCCGTTTTCAGTGCGGGGGCTGTCTCTTCAACAAAAACTCTCCAATGTTCGGCGATCTCCATCGCTCGCATGCTTTTCCGAGGTGCAAAGTTCAGTTCGTTATCGTCTAAAAATTGTCGTGCTTCAAATCCAGATTCCAAGAGCATGTTTTCAAACGCGGCTTCTTTTTGAAGATCTCGGTGGACGATTAATAGTTTTTTACCTAATGTTGTTGTATGGCGATCTTTTCGAGGTAAAGGAGTAATCAGCTGTTTTTCATAATCGTACTGCAATCTCAAGACTTGATGTTGTCTTCCGCTATCCACCTTTTTGCTCATTAGGTGAATAACCGGGATTGGTGACGTTTTGATATTAACAGTTTCAACCGGCACTGGCGGCGGTAACTGTATACCTGGAAGAGTGGTTATCAGCTTACGGCTGAATTCTGCAACATCAGCTAACGGGATTGCAGGCATATGACTCAATAATCGCCATTGCTGAGGTGTAAAAGCAGCACCTTTGAGTGGGCCTATTTCATTTTTGTTTTCTTCGAAATAAAGTGATGGCGAAGTTTCTAATATTGTTGCTTCAGGAATCACCTCAATGGTGAGCTTCATGTCACTATTTTTTTGCTTTTCCCAACGAAACTCAACTTCTCTCCTGTCACCATTTTGTATCGGGCCAGACGCCACATTTTTCCAAAAGCAACGGTTTGTAGCGAGCATTTTGGTTAACGCTAAATAGCCAATTTCTCCTTGTAGCGGATAATCCAGCCATTGTTGACCTTTTATCGAGTTAATTATTTGCGCGATATCTGAATCGGCTTGTGTAGTATATTTTGGTCTGGTGAATTTGCTCAATAGATTATGTAAGGGAACGGCTTTTGGCTTGCTAATCCCTCCCTTTTTTAACTGGCGAGCAGACATGAAGCGGACAGTTAGAACGTTGGGCTCTTCACCTTGGTTTAATAAGTAACAAAGAAATTCCTGACTATCTTCAGAAGGTTCTTCTGTGTTGCTTACAGTGGCAAATTCGTCTATCCAATTTAATGGATCGTTTATGACATTTTTCTCTTTTTTTATACTGGCTTCGATATAGCTCAAACACGCTGCGGTAACGTGTTTGCAGTTAAATCGGACAGGGCAGGTGCATCTACCATCGATCTCGACGTTGTTGTTCTTGGTCTGATGGATGGTGATATTTTGAAAATATTCATTATCGTATGAACCCTGAGCTGAACTTTGTAACTTTACACCACGTCCATCTTCGCGCTCTCTTGTTTCTAATATTTTAGCTTTGTTTTCTTGGAAGTATTTGGCGCCGCGTTGATAGCTATTAGCATTGACATTATTTTGAACATCTTTTGGCGTTAATTTCATTGTTGTTATTTTGCTTATTGTTTGCGCATTATGTGTTCTACTACTATCAAATAGTATGTAGGAACAGAGAAGTATAAGTGATTCAAATTATTAAGCCTAGAAAGTAGAGTGAGTTAATTGAAATTTAAATTTGTCGTATTAGTGCTATATGGGGATCTAATTAATGAAAAGCACCTATTTATTGTTCATGGAGCCATTAGCGGGAACTACTGTTGTGATAAAGGTCATATCCGATTAATGCATCATCGGGCTTACAATTAGGGGCCAGTAACTTTGTATTGTTTAAAGTTTTTAATCCTTTTGCCGCTTGAATAGCATCACAAAAACTCAAAGGCTAGAGAATGCAAACAACCATTGGAACATTCGCAGGCAGCAACGCCACATTAATCCTTAGGGATAGTCATAGCACACGTTTAAACGTAATGTTGCTTGGATTATATAAGAATAAGTATCTCCTCGCTTCATTTACTGGACAGAATGATAACCTGATACATGCAAAAGCGAATCGACAGTATCTTGTGCAGGTGAAAAAAGAGAATGTTGTTCATATGTTTAACGCAAGTGTCAAAAAAATAGAGGCAGGCTCATTTCCCCTGATACATCTCTCTCTCGGTCAGGATGTGATAAACACTAAGCGAAAAACACCTCGTGTTGGTGGAGATAATTCAAAAATTAAGCTCTCTTTACTAAAAGGAAATGATGTAATCGATGTCACTATGGCTGATATCAGCGTTGCAGGTGCGCGTTTAGTGGCTAAGCAACGTTTGGGAAATATTGGTGATGCTTTTGTGATCGAGGTGAAATCTCAGTATAGCGATGAGTGTTTTAATGTTCGTTGTAAAATTTGTCATTTACGCACCGAAATTGATGGAGATTTACGCAGCCGTATTGTTTTCCACCATGGCGTTGAGTTTGCGGATATTGATGATGCCGTAAAAACCTTTTTAGAGCAGTTTGTCAAAGAAACTACGCATTAGTTTTTCGCAGCTGTAATCGTTCTTTTCTAATTTTCAAATATAGATACCACCCATGACATAAGTATGTTTTGAGAGGTAGGTCATGGAAAGAGAGCTACATTAAGAGTAGAAGCTAAAATAGTGAAAGTTCTTTTTCAATGCCAAAATTGATTTGCATATCGTTGTTATTCGGGTCTTCACTTTGTGTCATGATAGCGTTTAATTTCATGTTATTGATTGCTTTTGTCGCATATAAGCTCCAGTCGCTGAAATCCTCTCCCAATATCGGAGTGGTTTTTCCTAAATGAAAACCCACTGTAAGGTTTGAAATATCATGCCTGAAGTTTAATTGTGTATAAGCACCTTCATTATTGGTTGCGTAGCTAAGGTGTAGTGCTTTGATATTGCCGCCAATATACATTTCTTGAACTTCAATCTCTTTGTTGAGAGTTTCTGTATCAAGTAGTTGGTTATAAGATTTAAAACCGAAGTTATAGCCGAAAATGCCAATTTGCTGTTTTAAGCCAGCATATGCATCAAGCTTATAATAATCGTTATTATTTTGATTATCCTGTGGCGTACTTTCGGAGTCATGAACTGAATCACTTGCTCCAAAGTAAAAGCCTGTTTTTTTGTGGAAGAACTCTCCCTGTTTGAGTGCAAGCTTTTCTTGAAGAGGCATTGACTTTTGATAGCCTGCGCCAAAAATTTGATACTCAGTTGGATAGCTTGCTGCATAACACACCGATTGCGTAAGCAGTGAGATAATTCCAGCAATGATTAGTGAGTTTGTTTGCATTAATTAGATACTTGAAGGGTTGCTTCTATAGTTTTTATCGACAATATCTTATTTTTATTGAGTGTTTAGTTGCAAGTTTGATAGCTCAAGCGAGCTTTTTCTCTTATACATTTAGCTGATTGCACTATCTATTTGATATTTAAGCTATATTCGTGCCTGCATAGCTATTTTGGCGGTATTTGTCCCGAATTATAGTTAATACTTGTATGATTACAAGGGAATTAACACCAACTGGCTTGATTGTCTGGTTTTTCGATTATTTCTTGCACGTTTGCAGCAATAATATTGTAAGAGACGTTGCCGTAAAGCTTTTGCCGTCCTTCGTTTAATAAATATGAAGGGCTTCCTTCAATGTTATGTGCTTCTTTGATTTCGATATCGTTAAAAAGTGCTGCCATTGCGTCACCTTTTTTTAAATATTTTTCAATAATGGTGCGAGGGATGTCTAAATTTTCTAGAATTCCAAACTGAATATCATGATCTGCTATATTTTTAGCCTGTTCAAAAAAATGAATTCTTGATTGCCACAAGAACTCTTCAAAAAGATTTCTGCCCTCGAATGAATCGTTTGGCTCGTCGGAAATGAGTTGTGCTTTCTGCAAAAGTTGCACAGCTTTGAAAAATAAATGACTGTTTGCTGAAGATGCAGGAATATTTTTGGTCCAAATATCAGGATGAATTTTCACATGTGGATACTTCTCCCCGATAGACTTGGTATGTTCTGAAAATCCTGAGAATCCACCTTTCTCCTTCCAGCCTTCTCCAATTCTTGTGCTGGTGCACGAAAAAATTGGGATAAAGTGATATTCGATTTCTAATTTGCTGCCTAGCTGTTTTTTAAGTTCATCGAGCCGGGCTTGGGCGGTGTAAGCCCAAACGCATAAAATATCTGTGAAGTAAGCAAGTTTAACTTTTTCTTGTGTCATAGTTTTTCTCAGTGGGAGTGGGAGAGTTTTTTCTAATCGACATTATTTAGAGAGAAATGGATTGTCTTTCAATGTAAATCGCCAATGTGCGTTTCGATCTTTTTCTTCGGCATAATCAATTCCGATGCGTGGTGATGATTGGATTTGGTAATTGTTAGATTCGTCCATTGTCTCTATCCAAAGTTCTTTACCCAGGCAAAGATCCCAATCGTTGAAGGCTTTATTTATATTATACGCTTGACAAAGTTTAGCTGGGCCGTTTGTTAACAATTTTTCATTATCAATATTTCGATGTAGCTTGAGAATATCGATATGGTTAATAGGTTGAATCGCACGAATGAGCACAGCAGCAGGTTTACCTTCCGATTCGGTAACTATGTTGAGCATGTAATGCATGCCATAAATGAAATAGACATAAGCATGGCCAGCTCTGCCAAACATAATCTCAGTTCTTTGAGTTTTTCCTTTTGAAGCATGGCAGGCAGTATCATTCTCTCCAATGTAGGCTTCGGTTTCGACAATTAATCCCATGAGTTTTTGTTGGTCGTGCTGCCTTACCAGTTTTTTTCCCAGTAAAGATCTCGCCACTTCAAGCGTTGGTTGTTGGTAAAATTCGCGTTTCAGTATCATCTAGATGTCTGCACTAAAGTAATTAAATTATTAAATAGTATATAGTTAAATAATTCCAGCAAAATAAAAGTTGTTGAACTATACTCAAAATATGGTTACTTTCCGTTTTTTAATAAAGCATGAGATGAGGATGAGGATAATGAATAAGAAACTAGCCGTATTAATATGTACCGCACTAATGAGTACTGTAGCTATTGCTGAAGATGGCATCGAGAGTAGTGTTGAGCTGGGTTTGATACAAACAACGGGTAATACTGAAACACAGTCAATTAACGCAAAAGCAAATGTCATGATGACAAAAGGCAAATGGGGTACTTCGGCTTCACTTGAAGCGTTAAATGTTAGTGGTGACGAAGGCCGTTTGTCTGAAAAATACATTGGTACAGGTCAGGTTGCATATCTTGCTACAGATAGGAGCTATGGCTTTTTAATGGCGAAAGGTGAGCATGATCCATTTAGTGGGTATAGTTACCAAGTGACTAGCGCATTGGGTTATGGTTATCGCGCAATTAAAAAAGATGACATGGTACTTGATCTAGAAGCTGGCCCAGGTTTTCGTCAATTGAAAGTTAGAGACACAGGCGATAAAGAGGATGAAGCTCTATTGCATTTAAGGGCTTACTTTGCATTAGACTTGAGTAAAACATCTAAACTGACGGAAGACTTGGTAATTGACGCTGGCGAAGATTCAACAATCATAAGATCTGTGACTGCAGTTACTGCTCAAATTGTTGGTAATTTGGCTATGAAAGCATCATTTACTTTGAAGAATACATCTGATGTTCCTCCAGGAGTGGAAGATACAGATACGGAAACTTCACTTGCACTTGTTTACAGTTTCTAATTAATCAGGGCAAGCTCTTGAGAAAAGGGCCAGATTATATCTGGCGCGTATTTCGCTTTAACTAGATTATCCCACTCGTTATAAACAGGTTTGTAGCCCACATGGAAAAGCAGGATTTTAGCCACGAAGTTGAGTATCACCGCTCAACAGCGGCAAGAATATCCCTGGTTCTGCTGGGCACAACCTTTGTTGTAATAGGTGTGGTTGGTATCTTTCTCCCAGTATTACCGACTACGCCTTTTATGCTGTTAGCTGCCTGGTGTTACGCAAAAAGCTCATCTCGATTTTATAACTGGATAATGAATAATCGGGTGTTTGGCCCAATTATTCGGGAGTGGAGGCAGCATCGAAGTATCCCCAAGCGTGCAAAGTGGACTGCATTGATTTTGCTTTTTTCTACCTTTGGTGTTTCTATCTTTTTTTTCGTTCCCTATTTGTATGTGCAAGTTTTGCTCGGGATTTTCTGCCTATCAATGGCGGTTTTTATGTGGCGTATTCCGGTTAGAGAGCAGAGTATATAAGCGCTATTTTTGGCAGCGAGTGCAATAATAAGTTGCTCGTTGATTGATAACTCGATGCTTAATAGGATGCTTGCAATTTATACATGGCAAATTTTTTCTGCCATATACCTTCAATTTTTGAGCAAAATATCCAGGCTTTCCATCCGGGCTATTGAAATCCTTCAATGTGGTTCCGCCCTGCTCAATAGCCTGCTGAAGAATATTTTTAATTGCCGTTACTAAAATTTTAAATCGAATTAGAGATATTTTTTTCGCGGCTTGAGTCGGATGTATTCCTGCAAGAAATAGTGATTCGCTCGCATAAATATTCCCCACACCTACTACAATGTGGCCATCCATGATGAAAGACTTTATGGAAACGGATTTCTTGCGGGATTTTTTATGTAGATATTCCCCCGTAAAATTTTCATTAAATGGTTCTGGGCCAAGAGATTTAAGAAGCTTGTGCTCTTGCCAATTATCGGAAGTCCAGAGTACTGCGCCAAAACGTCTTGGGTCGCGTAAACGCAGGGATTTTCCATTGGAAAAAATCATCTCAAAATGATCATGTTTTTGTAGTGGTGTTTTTTGATCAACAATATGCAGGATGCCAGACATTCCTAAATGCATTATTAGAGTGCCATTCTCGAAATGGAGTAATAGATATTTTGCTCTTCTCGCTGTGCTTAATATGACTTTGCTCTTTAATTCACTTATGATAATTTGATCGATAGGCCAACGTAAACTGGCGTTATAGATATTTATTTTTTTTATTTTTTGTTTGACGATGAATGGGGTGATACCGCGTAGAGTGGTTTCAACTTCAGGTAGTTCAGGCATGAATCGTTAATTTTCTCTTACAGGGGAAAATGTTAATAGGCTGGCCATAAATTGCTTAGGAATAACGTAAATAATGCCGAGATCTTTACGAGCGAGTTTTAATGTGTTTTTCGAAGGGATAACGCCAAATTCCAAAATATTACGAAAATCAGTTTGTATTAATGCAATAGCAATTGCTTGCTGTCCTTCATAAATCTCGATATTTTCTGCCTTCACTTTCTGCCAATTTTTGTATAGATTCAAACTTTTCATCGTAGGCAATTGTATTGGAGGCTTCTGCTTCCATAAAATTTTTAAATTTGTTACTTTCTGGCCAGATTGGATAAGAGATTTGCTAATAAAGTCAGTTGTTGATAAAAGCAGTTTTCGATAGCGATTATTGTCAATTATGTACACTTTGTCATTGCTGAATCCATAATGGCGATTTGCAAATGGCTCGCTATTGCCGAATTGTATAATGGTGTTGTTGAAGGTGATAGAAAAGTTACTTTCCGTTAGACCGTATTTGTCTAAATCTTCATCTGAATCTTTAACAATTGATAGTGCGGTTTGCTGTGAAAGCATAAGCAATTGTGATATTAATTTTCTGTCAGCGCTAATGTTCATATTGTTTATTAGCACAAACCAATCATTATTGTGTTTAGATAGCTCTATGGCTTGATCGGGCTTTTTGATGGTTATGGAATGTATAGAATTAACATCAAGCGCAGTTAGTTTTTCTGTTTGGCTTGAAGGAAGAAACTCTGGTTTTAAAAGTGCAATCGCTGTTAAACCAATGACAATAGCCAATAAGATGATGCTTATAAATTTACTGCCAGATAGCATTTGATCACATTTTCCTGCGACGATACCAAATAATGATACCGGTTAACAGTAGTAGCAGCGGAATGACTAACAAAAAGCTAAAACCGATGATTATTTGACTGGTCTTTGTTAATTCAAAGTTTAAGTCGCTATTTGTTTTATTGGGAATATTGATGAATGTTTCATCTTTGACGAGCCAGTTAATTACATTCATGGCAAAATCAAGATTACCAGCCTGGCCGATATAGGCATCCGAGGCAAAGTCATTATCACCAATGATCACAACTCTTTGTTGCTCCTGACGCGGCTCCATATCAGTTATGTCTGTTTCAAAATCTGCTTCAAAGTCCAGATTTTCTTCAGCTTCTTCAAAACTGGGTGTGCGTGTCAAGCTAAGCCCAATAACTAAAGGCCCAGGTATGTCTTGCCCTGCTTCAAGAGTAACATCAGGTGTATATTCTTCAATTTCAGACCAGGTGCGTGGTAATGTTTCCAATATATCTATGGCATCCCATTCTTCTGTTCCGTAGAACTCCATTGCTTTGGCAGTCGGGAATATTGTCATGCTACTGAAATTATTTGTAATAGGGCTGTTCGGATATTCTGGGATGAGTGTAAAGCGGTTGTCGTCTATGCCCAGGAGTTGGGTGTTAGGATCAACAACCATGCCTTGTAGTAATTCAATACCCAATGCTTCTGCCAAAGGCTCGAGGCCTACCATTTCTTTGGGTTCCATTAACCATAATAAATTCCCACCCTTTTCAATATAATTAAGTAGAATATTAATTTCACCGGGCAGATAATCTTTTTGTGGATCTGCAATAATCAGCACAGAAGTGTTTTGGGGAATATTTGGATTGCTGGCCAAGTTGTAGCCCCGAACATGCAATCCCTTGGCTTTCATTATTTTTGTCCAACTGGAAAAGTCGTAATTTGAATCACCATATGGACTTCGTTCGTTATGGCCTTCGAGAAATAACACCCACTGTTCATTGGCTCGGGTCAACTTATACAATGCGTTTGTCAAATTGAGTTCAGTGCTCGCAATAACTAATTCACTACGTTCCCCCATTTTTAACAGAAGTTCGCCTTCATTTCTGATGCTTAGTTCTCTTACCAGGTCAGTCTCTTTGATTGGATCGATAATCTTTAGAGAAATATTTGCTTTATAGCGCTGGTAGTTTTTAACAAGGTGCTGGGTTTCGCTGATTAAAGCTTCGCTGTTTTTGCTAATAAAAGCACTGATTTCTATTGGCTCTGGAATTTTTTGAAGAAGCGCTATTGTTGCGTCACTAGGCGTGTTGCGTTTGTTGTTTGTCCAATCAGATTCGAATTCATGCTGCAAACTTAGCCATGCTAACGTGCAGATGATAGCAAGGAAAATCAACAGAAACAGTGAGTTCTGAAAGCGTATTTGTCGTTTAACTTTTGGGCTGATATGCATAGTTGTTAATGTTGAAGTCGATCTGCGTTAAGTCTACGTATACTTAAAGTAAGAAAAGTAATGATGAAAAGCAGATAATAAATGATATCGCTGGATTTAAATATACCCTCAAGAAGTGGGCGATAGTGGTTAAGTAAGGATAAATAACTTAGCACTGTGTCAGCTTTAGCAAAGTCAGCAGACCAATCGATTATCCATAATAATAGCAGTAATCCAAAGGTGCTAATCGCAGCAATCGTAGGTTGATTCGTTATTGTAGACATAAACAAGCCAGCTGAGGCAAAGCTGGCTAGCAGCAGCAGCAGAGCAAGAAATGCGGAAGCAACCATGCCGTAATCGAGTGTGCCGCCTGCAAGCAATGATAATGGCATTAATGCCATTAGAAGCAGCATGATTAAAATGAAGAACATGATGCCGATAAACTTTCCCAGTACTATTTCGGTAATGGAGACCGGTGCACTGAGCAATAAGGTAAGCGTTTGTGTTCTCTTTTCTTCACTGATAAGTCGCATAGTAATTAGAGGAATGACTAATAATAAAATCATCGCAGCATTAGCAAAGATTGGTGTGACAACAATTTCTGTTATTCCTGGGGCGTCATTCATTGCCACGAGTCGACTCTGAATTTGTAGAAAAAGGTCTAACTGCCCTAGAAAAAGGTAGCCCATTATAAATTGCACTACGGCTAAAATTGACCAGGCGAGTGGCGATAAAAACAAACTTCGTACTTCGCGGCTGGCGATTGTCATAATCATGAAATTGCCACCTCCACCACATCGCCGCTATTGACTGGATTGTGCTCTTCTGTGGTGGTGATATCAACAAACACCTCTTCCAGCGAGAGTTGTTCTGGTCTTATTTCGATAAGGCGCCATCCTTGTTCCACAGATTTTAAGACGATTTGTTCTGATGGGTCGATATCGGGATTGTGGTGAATCCTGAAATAACCTTCTTTTGTTATTTCAACGCTATCGACACCGGCGAATTTGTGCAGCTCTTTAGCATCTGGTGCTTGATGAAAGCCGACAAACAAGCTGGAAGACTGCATTCGTTTTTGTAAATCTTCAGTGGTTTCCGTTAGGACGATACTGCCTTTATCTATGATTAATACTTTATCGCAGGTAGTGGTGACTTCGGGTAAAATATGAGTAGATAAAATGACGCTGTGGTCTTCCCCCAGCTCTCTAATAAGCGACCGAATTTCTCGGATTTGAATCGGATCAAGTCCTACCGTTGGCTCATCGAGTATCACGACCGGCGGTGAATGAATGATCGCCTGAGCTATTCCAACACGTTGTTGAAAACCTTTCGACAAATTACCAATCAAACGCTTTCCCACTTCATTTAAATTACAGCGTTGTTTCGCTGTATTGATCGCTGCTTGCCGCTCACTATGTTTTATATGATGAAGTTTTGCGCAAAAGTGTAAATATTCATCGACACTAAATTCTTTATAGACCGGTGGATGCTCTGGCAAGTAACCCAAATATTGTTTCGCTTTTTTAGGGCGGTCAAGAATGTCTATACTATTTATAGAAATTTGCCCAAAGCTTGGCGCGAGATTGCCAGTAATCATCTGGATAGTTGTGGATTTACCAGCACCATTGGGACCAAGTAAGCCGAGGACTTCGCCACGGTGAATATCAAAACTCAGGTTATTTACAGCGCATAGGCTACCGTAAAATCGCGATACGCCTTTTACGCTGACCAATATTTCATCTGTTGCAGACATTTTTGAAGAATTGTTCCTGATTTTAGATCTAATGTTATTAGGGTCTGTTGACGTTTGAGTTTCGTCACTGTTGCGTCTGAAAAAGCACCTCCAGCAGTGACGAAACTCAAACGTCAACAGGTCCTAGTTTAATATATTTATACATTTGTTTTCGTGTATGGCAATGTATTCTAGGGCAGCCTCCTAGGAATGCAATAAATTCCTGTGGTGCATTTTTATTAAGTTAAAACGTATTTGCATAACTTGTGCATAGCCAGAATAGGTCCGTAACTATAAGCTAATTTAATTTTTATTATTATGCAGCTTACATTTTGTACAAAATATTCGCTTGATGAAAAGAAACGCAGATCGCGTTTGGCTTCTATTGGCTTGGGTGAGGATGAATATAAACTGGCCGAGCAACTACAGCGACATGTGATTAAGCCTAATCTTGACGAAATTGTGATCCAATTGTTCCGCATGATCCAGTTGGATGATGAGGCTAGTAAAATGTTTGCCCAGGGTTTTCGATCCGATAAGTTAACACGTTTTCTCTATCGTTATTTGACTACTTTAGGTTTAGGCTTCTCAGAAGGCGCGTATTTTGAGCAAAGATTGAGAGTCGGCATTGCTCACATAAACGCCGGCGTTAACTTTATCGTATTTCAACTGACTTTCCGTATTTTACAGCAAATATTATTAGATCATGTACCGGAAAAAATAAAGAATCGAGGATTTTTATCTGCATTTATTTTAAAAATAACGTCGCTTGATTTAGTGATCGCTACCGAAGCTTTTGAGCATTATCGACTTGCAGCGATGCCGGAAGCGATGATCCCTTCTCGTGGTAGTGTTCAGCAACTGTTAAATTCCGAGCAATTAAACACCTTACTGGCGGCAAATTGGCGCGATGCAGGTGAAAATTGTGAGACCTTCGTTGGTTTAGCATCGGTTGATGATGATCAACGAGTAGAACAATGCTATGGGCAGCAGACTGCGCGAGATGCACGCAATGGCGTTGTTCAGCGAATATTAACTTCGCTACGACCTGGTGATGGTCTTGGCCAATTTGATGATGAACATTTTTTAATAGTTTTAAGTAATACGACAAATAAAAATGCTTACGATATTTGTCGCCGGGTGATGGATAAAGTTGCATCACACCCTTTCTCTGCTGATAAAATGACGATTCCTGTTACAATTAGCATCATCTTGACGTCTTACTCACACCCGGAAATTCATGACGAGGTGCTACCAAGGCTAATGCAAGCGCTGACAAAAATACAGGAACAAGGCATTAATCAGTTGGAGTTAGTTACCGATGCAGATACTGGGGATTGATACCGGAGGTACATTTACCGATTTTGTGTTGTATAGTCATGATGAGCTAAAAGTCCATAAAGTCCTCTCCACACCTCAATTTCCTGAAAAAGCCATTTTACAAGGCATCGCTGAACTCGGTCTTGATCTAAAGCAGCTGAAAATTATTCACGGGTCTACCGTCGCCACTAATGCAGTGCTGGAAGGCAAAGGTGTTAAAACACTTTATATTACCAATTATGGTTTGCGCGATGTTTTGTTGATTGGTCGCCAGGCGCGTCGTGAACTTTACAATTTGCAGCCACTTCCTTTTTCAAATCCTGTTAAGCAAGAAGATTGTTTAGAAACAGGCGGACGTGTATCTGCTCAAGGCGAAGTGATTGAAGAGTTATCCGAACAAGAACTGCTTACACTGGTGGAAGAAGTAAACACACGAAAACCGGAAGCAGTTGCAATCAACCTGATGTTTTCTTTTTTAAATTCAGAATTTGAAGAGCGTATAGAAGCAGCAATGCCAGCCGACATTTTTGTGTCACGTTCATCATCGGTGTTGCCAGAATATAAAGAGTATGAGCGAGGCATGACAACCTGGCTAAACGCATACGTTGGGCCGCTCGTACAAAAATATCTACTACAGTTATCAAAGGAAGTATCGCCAGCAAAAGTTTCTGTGATGCAAAGTTCGGGCGGTACTGCGAGCGCAGATCAAGCCGGAAAAATGGCGGTTAATATGTTGTTATCAGGGCCAGCTGGTGGATTGCAAGCGGCTAAAGCAGTTGGCGAGCAGCTAGAATTATCAAAGCTGATTACCTTTGATATGGGCGGTACTTCAACTGATGTAGCGTTAATTGATGGTGATATAAAACTCAGTAGTGAGTCCAATATTATAGGATTGCCTGTTGCTGTTCCAATGGTTGATATGCATACGATTGGTGCAGGTGGTGGTTCGATAGCATCAATCGATCAAGGAGGCATGCTGCAGGTAGGACCAGAATCTGCTGGTGCATCACCTGGCCCGGCAAGTTATGGCAAAGGTGGAACGCAAGCAACAGTTACTGACGCTAACCTAGTGCTTGGCAGACTACCCTCGACACAAGCTTTGGCGGGGACTTTGACTTTGGATTTGAAAGCCGCAAGAAATGCGTTGCAACCATTAGCAAAGCAGTTGGAATATACGGTAGAGCAAGCTGCGTTGGGTATAATTCGTTTGGCAAATGAACATATTGCCCAAGCATTGCGAGTGATTTCAGTGCAGAAGGGAATTGATCCACGTCATTTTTCGTTAATGAGTTTTGGCGGTGCAGGCGCATTACAGGTTTGTGAGTTAGCAGAAATTATGGGGATGTCGCAAGCTGTGGTTCCTCTGAATTCAGGGGTGTTTTCGGCATTTGGTATGTTGGTAGCACCAGTCTCCCGAGAGCTATCCATAACGCATGTGGGCCAACTAGATAAACTGGATGAGCATGAAATCAATGCGCTGTTTCATCAGCTGCTCAATAAGGGCAAAAATGAGATGAGGCATGAAGATGTAGAAATGCAAAAAGTGCAGACTCTCTTATCGGTGGATCTTCGCTATGTTGGACAATCGTTTTCATTGAATGTGCCTTGGCAAACTATTACGCAAGTAAACAAAGCATTTCATTGTTTGCATAAACAACGTTATGGTCATGCACTTAATGCAGCTGTTGAGCTAGTCAATTTACGTGTTTCATTGAAGGCAGAAACAGAGCAGTTAAGCTGGAGCGAGAAGCTTGAAAAAAATGTGGAAAGGCCGAAAACTAATGTAAAGCTTTATGCTATTGATGAGCCAGTTGATATCTGGGACCGAGAAGACATTTCTCCAGGGTATGTTATTAATGGGCCAGCATTGATAGTAGAAAAAGTTGCCACAACTTTTGTAAAACCAGGGTGGACTTGCGAAAAAGAATATCATGGCCATTTAATTCTGAATAGAGAATATTGTTCCCGATGAGATTTATTACTCCACAAGAATGCAATATATTGTCACCTAGAGTGTGTGCTTTTTTAGGTTCCCAATTCCTGTTTTTAAAATTGATTATTGCTGGCCTTTTCATGCTGCTTTTTTCTGCCTGCGATAACACTGTCTCTCACTCATCAATGACATTAGATAGTAACGCCTATTACGGTGTTTATCAAAAAAGTCCTACCGATAAATGGCGAGTCATCTCCTACAATAATAAGAACTACGGTTTGAAAACTGTAACTTTCACATTAGAAGATGATACTACGCCTTATACATTAGTTTTTGTGTGTCCTTCAAATCGTGGGGATAACCCGCATGAGATATATGTCTATTATGCAACAGCTGAAGAGATGGACCTTGTCGATTTTAAATGCCGACGAGCCGAAGAAGATATTATAAAAAAGCCAGTGTATGGAAAGGTGGTGGGCGTTAGCATTGCTGATTCGAAAAACAGTTTAGGCGAAATTGCTCATATTACCCTTTCTAAAGATGTTTCTCTTAATGCTCACGAAGCCTATGCAGCAATAGTAGCTAGTGGTCGACGAGATGCCGTTGCTTATAAAGGTAAGCAAAACGAAAATGGATTGAACGCTGTTGAGCCTGAAGAGTTTTATATTGAAAGAGGTCTTTCATTAGCGCTAACAACAGATCCTCAAGTGATAGATCTGAACTTTTCGGGAGAAAAAATTGGTGTATACGTGGGTAAGTTCGCTACTGATTTTTTTTCGACAGTAGATATTTTTGGGCTAGGTGAGAATGAATCTGTTCGATCAAAGCTCGGCTTTTTGAGTGAGAAAAAATCCTATTTGCAGTTGAAAGAAAGTACGGTAAGCAAATTTAATTTTGTAGATGTGCCGTTAACATTGGCGAAAGAGGATGTAACCCTGGAAGAGAGTAATTTCCATCCTGGTGAGGGACATGAGTTGATTGTTGATGTCTTTGATGAGAATGGAAGTGAAATCAAAAAATTTGCTAAATTGTTTACTGTTCCAAATAGTAAAGAACACACAATTCGTTTGCCTGCGGTAGTGAGCGATATACCAATAGTAAAATTAAATAAAAAGGGCGAATTGCAAGAAATAGTCGTCAACTGGAAAGCTTATCAGAGCAACGAAATGGCGACAGAATTATACCAATGGCAGTTTACTGGTATTGCTGCACCTTATAGCCAAGATGAAAAACCGGATGTCGATGTTAATGAGGTAAGGTGGTCGATTTCAGCAACTAAAGGATGGTTGGAGCGCATGAGTGAAACGACAGGCAGTTACACATTAAAGTTACCGACTGATTTTGAAGTTGTCGTGAATGATAGTCTGGGTGATCCCATCTATGTTTGGCGTAAGGAATGGGGATTTCGTGCGAGCACACCTATGGAATGGGAGATGAAGGCTTATGCAATTAGTGATGAAGGGCGCTCAAATGATGTTGTTGAATATGTTATGAATAGAAATTTTAATAAGTCATTTAGTTTTGCCCAGGCAAATATTCGAGGCTCGACTCAGCCTTAGAGTTAACCCGAATTATTGTACGTTCCTAAGCTTCTCTAGGCATTGTTTATATGGAAATAGTTGTTTTTGCCTTGGTTGGTGTAGCCGCTGGGCTTTCTGCTGGGCTGTTCGGGATTGGTGGTGGATTAATCACTGTTCCAGCCATGATTTTCCTTCTACCTTATTTTGCTGGTGTTGATACACATATCTTTCATATTGCAATAGCAACATCTTTGGCGGCCATTATTCCTACGGCCATTATGTCATCCTATGGCCATTACAAAAAGCAAGCTATTCAATGGTCTATAGTTATAAAATTGGCCCCGGGGTTGGTAGCTGGTGCACTATGCGGAGTATTTGTAGCACTTTATACATCTCAATCCATACTGAAAGTCGTGTTCGGCTTTTTTTTATTGCTTGCCGCTTTCAATATGTTTAGAAGCTCGATACATAAAAGTGTCGATGCTTTCCATTGTCAGTCAGTAAATCCATTTACTGGATTAATAATAGGTGTAATTTCTTCATTAATGGGAGTTGGCGGAGGAACAATGACAGTACCCTATTTAGTTTGGAAAGGTCTAAACGTTCATCAGGCAATTGCTTGTTCGGCTTTTCTAGGGTTACCAATAGCGCTATCTGCAACCATCGCATTCTATTTAGCGAGATATGCTGAACATGAATTAACCGGTGGATATATTTATTTACCCGCATTAATTGGAATATCTTTGGCTGCAGTTATCGTAGCACCATTGGGTGTGAAGCTGGCTCACAATCTCCCTGTCAAAATTTTGAAAAAACTTTTTTCCATCCTTTTAATTGTTGTCGCATTAAAAATCATCATTGATTGATTATTGTACGCAACTGTGTAGTCATCAAATAAAGCTGATACATTGCAGCATTGTTATTATTAAATCTGATGTAGTTTATAATTTGTAAACGACAAGCAATGGCTAGAATTTGAATTTCTACCGCAAATGGTTAAAATTTAAAGGAACAATAATTACACGTCGCTATTGGCTTAAAGATAAAAGCCATCAGATTGTTTATTACGCGAAAATTCCAATTGATAAAGCAATTTGGTGTAAGTGTTGCAAGTTATAAATGTCTATCTATCGCTCATTTACTAATTTATCTGCCACTCTACGAAATTACGGATGTATCTATGTATAAAAGGAAGTTTTACATGAAAACAATATGGGCATTTTTGATTTTGTCGCTATTTGTTCCTACTGTTTTTGCTAAAACACTCTATATAACAGATGTTTTATACGTCACTATCCGAGACAGTTATATGGAAAATTCGAACTCTATAAAGACCTTAAAATCTGGAGTCATGCTTGAAGAGATTGGGGAAGAGCAAGAAGGTTATGCCTTTGTTCGAACCGAGGATGGTATTGAAGGTTGGATAAAATCAAGATATCTGGTTGACGAGCCGGTTGCCGCACTAAAGTTAGATAAAATTCAAGCTCGGTTAGAAAAATTGAATTCAGAGAATAAAGATTTCAAAGAAAAATATAATCAAGCGAGAAAAAAACAGAAGGAAGCTGAAAAAGAACTCAAGCGATTAGAGTCACAATCTCAAAATTTGATGAATGAAAATGCGAGACTTAAAGTACTATCGGCCAAGCCATTATTGCTATCTCAAGAAAATGATAAATTGAAATTGGATTATCAGGCTTTAGAGTCAGAGGTTTTGGTGCTTCGCCAAGAAAATGAAAGTTTTAAAACCACATCAGGTAGAGATTGGTTTCTTGTTGGAGCAGGGGTCTTATTTGTTGGATTGATTATTGGTTTAGTTATTCCAAATATGCGCTTTAGTAAAAAGAATGAATGGGCTTAAGTTGATAAATATGCGAAGCTAAGTTGTCAAATATAAGCTTCGACAGCTAGAGCTTCCTCTAATCCACCAAAGCCCCAGTTTTTTACTCATATGGTTAAGCAATTCCGGCGGCCCAACTATCCGTTGAAAGTGTTTCTCAAAATGTTGTACATGTGAGAGCCAATGTTTTTGTTTTACGCCTAACTTTTTCATTGAACACTGAATGCCTTCAGGTGTTGATTGCTCATTATTACCTTGAATTGATTTCGCAGCCCATTTAACAAGTTCTATATAGTCTTTTATGGAAAATGAAATATTTTTCCCTTTTTCTTTTGGCTTATCCTCTTCAAATGGGAGAAGTTTTTGAGCCGGGATTCTTTTTGAATAAGCTTTGATCCGCTCTTTTATTGATGTGAAATGTGAACTCGCAGGCGTCTTTGCGATACCTGCACGAATTGGGTTTAAATCTACGTACATCATACATGAGAGTAATGCGGTTTCATCAAGCAGTGCCTGGCTTTTAAATCGCCCTTCCCAAAAACGTCCAGTACATTTATCTTCTTTGTTGGATTGGCGAGCTACAGATTCATTTAAGCAGCGCATAAACCAGCTTATATCCATTAAACGTTCTCGCCACGTTTCTATTATCTCGATGGCTTTATTCTTTTCAACTTTTGTTATATCTGTATCTGCTTGATATTTCTCTATTGTTTGATTGCTATTAAAAAGCAGTGTCCAGCGATTTATGACGTCTATATCGCTAAGTCCTTTGTTTAAATCGACATCGACATGCAGTACTAAATGATAGTGATTGCTCATCACAGCGTACGCGCAAATGTCTATTGAGAATATTTCGGACAGCTGCTGGATTTTATTTGAAATCCAGAGCTTTCGGTGATCGTAGTTTTGACCTGAAATTGGGTCTTGACCGCATAAAAAAGCCCGCCGAACGCAACGAGAGATGCAGTGATAGTAGGGGGTGTCTTCTATATATATCTGCTGCGTTCTGGCGGTAGTCATCGTTTCACAACTTCTTGCTTCTTAGGGCTTTACCTTGGGAGGTGTTTGAAGTGTATTACTGAAATTTATCTATGTCAATATATGGGTGTCCAATATCTATTCTACAGGAACTGAAAGTTATAAAAAATACGTCTGGAAGAGATTGATTTTTGGTAGGAGCTGGAGTGTTAATCGTAGGTTTGATTATTGGTTTGGTGATTCCCAATATGCGTTTTGGTAAGAAGAATGAATGGGCTTAAGTCCAGGTTTGGGTTGTAATGTTTACATACAGAAAAAAGCCATCTAGTTTGATGGCTTTTAGTAGATTACCTAAGTTGGTTTTATTAGAATGGCGCTGCTGCAAATGGATCGTCTAAATCATAAGTTAGAGTTGATGATCCACCTGAAATATCTAGCACTTCTTTTGACTGCATGTCATCACCAGCTCCAACTACAGCTAGATCCTGGAATCTAATAAAGCCAAAATCTCCAGCACCTTGTACCGATTGTGAGATTGTTGTTTGTTCAATTGTATCTAATGCCATCCAATCGATTTGTGTAAGGTCTGCAAATTCAACGTGATCTGTAGTTGCACTTGCTCCGCCTGACACATCACTGTTCTTAGTGCCAGTCAAATAATCGTACTTGAATACTTGATCGTTGATCGAATTTCCCAAATGAACTTTCGTATCTATATCTACAGATTTACCTACCGATACCCCGTTTATGTCATAACCTGCCTCAAAAACACCTTCAGAAACATATTGAATTTCTTTCTCTTCACTTAATGTAAATGAATCTTTAAATGAACCATCTGTGGGCAGAATTGTTTGGGTTAATGTTGTATTTGCCACAATGTCATTAACTAATCCGTCAACACCTAAGGCTGCAAGGTCGCCTTCATAGCTGAAACCAGCTTGGAATTCACCTGAGCTCAATACACCATCTGTTGAGTTGGATAGGCTCTGAGCTAGTACTGTTTGTTTGTCTCCTGCGCCTGAATTATAGAAAAGGTTACCACGTAGGATTGTGGAAGTTGATTCTAAAACACCGTTTCCGCCTTGTAATTGTGTTCGATTGTCATCTACTTTTTGTTGTGCGGCAATACCACCAGTTGTTTGTCCCGCGGCAACAAAACTTTCAGATGCAAACATTTCTCCTTCGCCTTGGCCTGCACCTCCAAGCACTATTGTATGGAAGTATGTAACGCCATCTTTTTCAATTGCTCGTTGGTAGAAGCCGGAGTCTTCTATAGGTGTGCTACCACAAGTCACACCTGCTTCGCTACAGCCAGTGTATGACGTTAATGTACCATTATTAGTGCCTGCGTCTGTTGTATATGAACCCCATGGGATTGGTGTTTGCGCGCTCAGCGTAAATGGTATCGCAGACAGCCCTAAGAAAATAAAGCGATTAATTGTGCTAATTTTCATAAAAAAGATCCTCTCATTTCTTGATTTATCGTTACAGTAAGCATTTAGAGTGCTTTTTTACTTTTTTCCTCCTTAATTTTTCCCTTGCGTCTTCACTTGTTTGTACGGAATGTATGATCTGTAAGTCATGTTATGTTTCAAATTAGAAACCTCGATCAGTACACACTTTAACGTCCTTGTTTTTCTGTGGATCAGTTGAGTTTAATTGTTTTGAGAAACGTCCCACAGTTTGAGAGATTTAGGATTAAATCTGTAATAAAGTCCTTGACTCCGCTTTTTCTCGATTTTGGAGGCGGTTGATTTCATCTGTTCTTTGATCATTATCATATTCATTGATGATCTAGGTTTTGTGATTACAGGTGAATATCGAGAGTTAGTAGCATTTAATAGGTTTTCTTGCGCGCACAGTACGCCGTACCCGCGCATGTAACAGTTATGGATGCGGGATAAATATTTATACTATTTTGAACGACAAGTTAGTCGTTGTGTGTAATGGTGAAGAGTTGTTATTGCTTTGTTCTTGGGGCAGGGTGTTGAATGTCAGCTGCGAATAATTCCTCTGCGTCAACAGCATCAAATTCATAATGTTGATTGCAGAATTCGCAATCGATTGAGATCTTTCCTTGTTCTTCAATGATGCTGTGTATCTCATCAATGCCGAGTGAGATTAGCATGTTGCCTACTCGTTCTCGTGTGCAACTGCAAAGGAATTGATATTGCTCTTCGCCCAGTAGTCGAACATCATCTTCATTAAATAAACGATGTATGATTTCTTGGGCAGTTAAATCGAACAACTCGTTGTCTTTAATTGTTGCTGCCAGTTGTGTAATACGATTCCAGTCGTCTGCTGTGGAATTACTGTCCTCTGGTAGCTTTTGTACTAACAGACCGCAAGCGTTATTTTTATCAACAGCGAGAAATAATCTGGTATCGAGTTGTTCCGATCGAAGTAGGTAATTTTCTAGTGCGTGGCTAATTTTTTCACCTTCTAATTCAACAATGCCTTGGTAGCGTTCTCGAGAGTGACTGTTGTCTATGGTAATGGCGAGTTGCCCGTCACCGAAAAGTTCGCGTAAGTCTCCACTCTGTACAGGCTCATTATATTTGGCCAAGCCGCGAATGTGCTGCTGGCTTGTACACTCCATTATCAAAAGACTAACAGGCCCACTGCCTCGGATTTGCATGGTGAGGAGGCCATCGAATTTAAGCGTTGCTGCTAGCAAAGAATTTGCGGCAGCAAATTCTCCGAGTATTTTATTTATGATTTCAGGGTACGCTTTTCGGCTTTGTAACTGCTTCCAGCTGTCATTGAGCTGGACTATCATTCCCCTGGCTGGGGTATTTTCAAAGATAAAGCGTGTTAGTGTATCTTTTGCCATGTGGCGAATTAGCCTTTTAATTTTGCTTTGAGAATTTCATTAACCTGTTGTGGATTGGCTTTGCCTTGTGTTGCTTTCATCGTCTGCCCAACAAAGAAACCGAATACCTGCTCCTTGCCGTTACGATATTGCTCAACCTGACCGGCGTTGTTTGCAATTATTTCATCAATAACTTTTTCGATAAGGCCGGTGTCAGTAACCTGTTTTAAACCTTTCTTTTCGATGATTTCATCAGCTGAGCCTTCGTTATTCCACATCGCTTCGAAAACTGTTTTGGCTATTTTTCCTGAAATTGTTTTATCAGCGATACGTTTGATCATGCCACCTAATAATTCAGGAGATATTGGGCAATTATTTATATCTATATTGTTTTTGTTGAGTGCGGACATGACTTCGCCCTGCATCCAGTTGGCGCTTAATTTTGCTTCACCATCTGATGCTTTTACGGTTGCTTCAAAGAAATCCGATATTGATTTTTGTGCTGTGAGCACATCGGCGTCAATGGAATTCAAGCCATGCTCAGCGATGAAGCGTTGTTTCTTTTCGTGTGGTAATTCAGGCAATGTGTCTTTAATCGTTTGAATATAATCATCGTCTAGTTCAATAGGCAGTAAGTCGGGGTCAGGAAAATAGCGATAGTCGTTTTCATTTTCCTTGCTGCGCATTGAGCGAGTTTCATCTTTGTCGGCATCATATAGACGAGTTTCCTGAACTATCTTTCCGCCATCTTCAATAATATTGATCTGCCGTTCAATTTCGTGATTAATTGCTTTTTCCACAAAACGGAAGGAGTTGATGTTTTTGATTTCCGCGCGTGTGCCGAACTCTTTTTGGTCGACAGGTCGGACTGATATGTTTGCGTCACAACGAAACGAGCCTTCTTGCATATTGCCGTCGCAAATTTCCAGATACTGAACAAGCGAATGGATTTTCCGCATGTAGGCCACAGCTTCTTTAGCTGAACGCATATCGGGCTCTGAAACGATTTCTATTAGTGGTGTACCCGCACGATTGAGATCGATACCTGTCATCCCTTCAAAATCTTCATGCAAAGATTTGCCAGCATCTTCTTCTAAGTGCGCGCGAGTAATGCCGATAGTTTTTGTTTTACCATTCTCTAATTCAATATCAATAGAGCCATGTTCGACGATGGGGAAGTAGAGCTGGCTTATTTGATATCCTTTAGGGGAATCAGGATAGAAGTAATTTTTTCTATCGAAGACGGAGCGCTTGGCAACTTGAGCACCAACGGCTAAACCAAATTTTGCTCCCATGGCGACCGCTTCTTTATTCACAACCGGCAGAACACCGGGCAAACCTAAATCAACCGCGCAGGCTTGCGTGTTTGGCTTTGCGCCGTATGCTGTCGATGCACCTGAAAATATTTTACTTTTTGTTGCGAGTTGAGCGTGGATTTCTAACCCGATGACGACTTCCCATTCCATATTTTTTACCTCAACCCTTCAGGTGACTTTGTATGCCAGTCAGTGAGTGTCTGAAATTGATGAGCTACGTTCAATAAGCGTGACTCATCAAAGTAGTTACCAATGATTTGTAAACCTACAGGCATATTATTAGCTAATCCAGCAGGGATAGACATGCCCGGTAAACCTGCAAGATTGACTGCGATGGTGTAAATGTCAGATAAATACATGGTCACTGGATCGTTAGATTTTTCACCAATCTTAAACGCTGTGGTCGGGGTGGTTGGCCCCATGATGACATCGACTTTCTCAAACGCCTCTTTGAAATCCTGGCTGATCAGCTGGCGAATTTTTTGTGCCTTAATATAGTATGCATCGTAAAAACCGGAAGAAAGTGCGTAGGTACCGATCATGATTCGGCGTTTAACCTCATCACCAAAAGCTTCCCCGCGTGAACGTTTGTATAAATCTTCCAGATCAGCAGGGTTTTCACAACGGTAGCCAAATCGAACACCATCAAATCGAGATAAGTTTGAAGAGCATTCAGCTGGTGCAACTACGTAGTAAGCTGGCACTGATAAGCTGGAATTTGGCAGGCTTACTTCGATAATCTCTGCGCCTGCTTTTTTATAGACGTCAATCGCTTCTTCAATACTTTTGGCGACTTCTGCATCCATGCCTTTTTCAAAATATTCTTTTGGTAGGCCGATTTTTAATCCTGCAAGGCTGTTATTTAGCTCAGCCGTGTAATCGGGAACCGCTTTGTTTGCGCATGTTGAGTCTTTTTCATCAAATCCTGCCATTGCGTTGAGCAAGATAGCAGCGTCTTTAGCTGTGCGTGTCATTGGGCCGGCCTGATCCAGACTTGATGCAAATGCAATCATGCCATAACGAGAAACTCTGCCGTAGGTCGGTTTTAGTCCTGTCAAATTGCAAAGTGCAGCTGGTTGACGAATGGAGCCGCCGGTATCAGTACCGGTTGCTGCTGGTGCTAAGTGCGCGGCAACTGCGGCAGCTGAACCACCTGATGATCCGCCGGGAACAGTTTCGGTATTCCAGGGATTTTTAACAGCACCATAAAAACTGGTTTCGTTGGAAGAGCCCATCGCAAACTCATCCATATTGGTCTTGCCCAGCATGACAGTACCGGCTTGATGGAACTTATGGATTACCGTTGCATCATAGGGAGCGATAAAGTTGTCAAGCATTTTGGAGCCGCAGCTGGTTTTTACGCCATTTGTGCAGAATATATCTTTTTGGGCGAGTGGAATTCCGGTTAATATTTCCGCATTGCCAGCTGCAATTCGTTCATCAGCCAATTTCGCTTGTTGTAATGCAAGCTCTGGCGTGATTGTTATATAGCTATTGTAGTTGCCATCCAGTTGTTGGATTCTATCAAGGTAAGCTTGTGTAAGCTCAACGCTGGAAATGACTTTATTTTGTAAGTCATCGGCTAATTCTGACACTGTTTTTTCGAACATATTTGCTCCGAAATTTAAGGGGTTGATGCTATATCTCACGGAACGGAAACTGCATTAGCAGCTCTAGCGTGTGTAATTGCTGATAATTGTTTATCACGAATAATACAAATGGTTAGTTGCGATTGTTGGGTTTTTGTTTTAGCAGGGAATGTGTTTTTGTCTGCTCTGATTTGTTAGTCAGGTAGTTAATTCAAAACATTCCTAGAAAAATCAAAATTCTGCACAATCATCACTATGATTTATAAATTATCCGGGTTAGAATTTTTACGATTATTCGATCACTTTGGGAACGAGATACAAGCCGTTTTCTGTTGCTGGTGCTATTTGTTGAAAATGATCGCGCTGGTTCAGTTCGGTAACTTTGTCTTCGCGCAAACGTTGGCTTTCCGATAAAGGATGGGCCATGGGTGTGATATTACTTGTATCAACTGAACTCATCTGTTCCACGAGTTGTAGAATATTTGACAAATTATCAGCATAAGAAGGGATGTCATCATCACTAATAGACAAGCGAGCTAAATGAGCAATTTTTTCAACATCTGACTTTTCCAGGGACATATTTCACTCTAGACGGTTTGTTAATTGTTTCGGACGTGAACCATACCATAGATGTTTACTTGCCCAAAAAAGTTTTTCTCATAGTGAGATTTCACAATCTGAATATAAGGATAGAAATTAATGTTTGGACGTATTCGAGGTATGTTTTCCAACGATCTTTCAATAGATTTGGGAACGGCTAATACACTTATATATGTGCGTGGACAGGGGATTGTGCTGAACGAGCCTTCGGTAGTTGCGATTCGACAGGAGCGTGGCCCAGGTGGCCCAAAAAGTATCGCGGCGGTGGGTATTGAAGCCAAAAGAATGTTAGGCAGAACACCCGGTAATATTACTGCAATCCGTCCCTTGAAAGACGGTGTCATTGCTGACTTTACCGTTACTGAAAAAATGCTCCAACATTTTATATTTAAAGTGCATGAAGCTCGCTTTTTTCGCCCGAGCCCTCGGGTATTGGTTTGTGTACCTTGCGGCTCAACTCAAGTTGAGCGACGAGCGATCAAAGAATCAGCAGCCGGAGCCGGTGCGCGCGAAGTATTTTTAATTGAAGAGCCGATGGCTGCTGCAATCGGTGCAGGAATGCCTATTGGTGAAGCAAGTGGTTCAATGGTGGTGGATATCGGTGGCGGAACAACTGAAGTTGCGGTCATGTCGCTTAACGGTATTGTCTATTCAGAATCGGTTCGAATAGGTGGCGACCGGTTTGATGAAGCGATAATCAATTATGTGCGTCGAAATTACGGCACTTTGATTGGAGATTCCACTGCGGAGAAGATCAAGCAGGAAATTGGAACTGCCTATCCTGCGGATGAAATTCGTGAGTTGGAAGTGCGTGGTCGAAATTTGGCCGAAGGTGTGCCAAGAAGTTTTACGTTGAACAACAATGAAATTTTAGAAGCACTACAAGAACCATTGGCCGGGATTGTCGGCTCCATTCGTAGTGCGCTTGAGCAAACACCACCCGAGTTAGGGTCCGATGTTGCGGAGCGCGGATTGGTGCTTACTGGCGGCGGTGCTTTACTGACAGATTTAGATCGACTAATAATGGAAGAGACCGGTTTGCCGGTTATCGTTGCAGAAGATCCGTTAACTTGTGTTGCTCGTGGTGGTGGTAGAGCAATGGAGTTGATTGATGAGCACGGTGGAGAAGTATTTGCCGTTGAATGAAAATAACTCGGATAATTCATGTTCATAAAATTTCCGGGTCAGGAGCCTGTTCCAGACTCCTATTATACTATAGCGCACGATTGATTTCAGGATTTCGGTGATGGCAATGTGTGTTGTAAATAATCATATTAAACCCTCATTCTAAGTATTTTCATCTCGACGGCTTGTTGATTGGGAGAGGCTATAGACTGAGTTCAGGAGAGAACCATTAAACCTTTGTTTGCATATGGCCAGGCGGCAGGATTGCGTTTTGCCCTATTGATTTTCTTTTCATTGGCTTTAATGACAATCGATCATCGTTTGCACTATTTGGATAATGTGCGAGCAGTGATATCTATTATTGTTTATCCCATTCAATATATTGTTAGTTTCCCTTCATCTGCGACGAGCTGGATGGGGGAGAATCTTCGATCACGTGAAAACTTATTAGCAGATAACGAGAAACTCGACACTCAAAATGCTTTTTTACAAGCGCAGATGCAAAAATATGTTTCTTTGGAAATCGAAAATATGCGTTTGCGACGGTTACTTGATGCGTCTGAAAGATTGACTGATCGAGTATTGACGGCTGAATTATTGGCTGTTGACCTTGATCCCTTCAGTCATAAAGTATTAGTGAATAAAGGTTTGCGCCATGATGTCTATAAAGGTCAGCCTATCTTGGATGCCTCAGGTGTTTATGGTCAAGTTGTTCAGGTTAATCCCTTTGTCAGCTCAGTCATGTTGCTGACTGATCCAGGGCATGCACTTCCGGTTCAAGTTAATCGCAATGGTTTGCGCACAATTGCGGGTGGGACCGGGTCTACTTCAGTGCTCAATTTGTTACATATACCCAATAACGCGGACATCAAACAAGGGGATATTTTGGTCACATCAGGTTTAGGTGGTGTTTTTCCTGCAGGCTATCCTGTGGCAAAAGTGAGTGTTGTTGAGCCTGATCCGAGCCAGCCATTTGCAGTGGTTAAAGCTGAGCCGTTAGCAAACTTAGAAAGCAGTAGAGAAGTTTTATTAGTGTGGAAAGAAAAGAGTGAGCAGGAAAAAGTATTGGCTAATAGTGAAGGTAATGGTAAGTAGCGTATGGCCAAGCTAAAAAAACACGGCGGTAAGGTTATTTTTTTAACGCTATTGGCCGCGTTGTTTTTCACCGTTTTACCGCTGCCTGAGTGGTTAAGGCCTTTTAGGCCAGAGTGGATAACGCTTGTGGTTATCTATTGGTGTCTCGCTCTTCCTGCTCGAGTGAATATTGGTGTAGCCTGGATAATGGGATTAATAGTAGATGTTTTGACGGGCACGCTTTTGGGGCAGCACGCGCTTTCAATGGCTATTGTTGCCTTTTTTACCGTTCGATTGCATAAACAAATTCGTGTTTATCCATTGTGGCAACAGTCACTCAGTGTTTTTACTTTAGTGGCTTTGGGTCAGCTACTTGTTGTTTGGATTAGAGGGATTGCAGGTGATTCACCGGATTCATGGCTCTATTGGGGACCATCTTTAACAAGCGCCATGGTATGGCCTGTGGTATTTATCTTTTTGCGAGATATTCGAAGAAAGTTTCGCGTCGCGTAGTTTATGGCTGATACTCAACTTAAGCTCAAGGACCACTTACGAGAATCGCGGATTTTTACTAGCCGAGTTATTTTTGCTGGTATCGGCGTTGCTATGCTTGTTCTTGTGATAATAATGCGAATGATCTATTTGCAGGTCATGAGTCACGATCATTTCACTACGCTCTCTCAAAATAACCGAGTAAGCATTGTTCCTGTGCCTCCAACAAGAGGATTGATTTTTGACAGAAATGGTGAGGTGTTAGCGCAAAATCTGCCATCATTTTCTCTAGAGTTGGTGCCTGAAAAAATTGATGACCTTGATGCAACCATCAAGGCGCTCAGTGAGATAATCAGTTTTTCGGAAAACGATGTCTCTCAGTTTCAAAAAGCAAGAAAACGCTCAAAAGCTTATCAATCACTGCCGCTTCGTTTTCGCTTAGATGAGGAAGAGGTTGCACGTTTTTCGATAAGGCAACATCAATTCCCCGGCGTGGAAATAAAAGCGCGGTTAATGCGTGAATACCCCCATGGCAGTTTGGCTGTCCATGCGTTAGGTTATGTGGGCAGGATTAATGAAGCCGAGATGGCAGTGTTAGACCCCGCTGATTACAATGGTACAACCCATGTAGGGAAGACAGGGGTAGAACGTTTTTATGAAGATATATTACATGGTGATGTAGGGTTTAGAAAAATAGAATCAAACGCACGTGGTCGGATCTTGCGTGTACTTGAAGAAGAAAGACCAAAACCTGGTCATAACATATTTCTCAATCTCGACATCGTTGTGCAAAAAGCGGCTGAAGAAGCGTTGCAAGGTAAACGTGGCGCAGTTGTAGCCCTTGATGTTAAAACTGGTGGAGTGATTGCACTAGCAAGCATGCCCGGTTTTGACCCAAACCCTTTTGTGAATGGCATTGATGCTAAAAGCTATCATCGATTAGCGAACTCTGTAGATCGTCCACTTTTTAATCGTGCTATCAAAGGACGTTACCCACCGGGTTCCACCCTGAAGCCGTTTGTTGGACTAGCGGGGTTGGAATATGATGAAGTTCATGGCGGTTCAGACATATCCTGCATTGGCTGGTATCAGCTCAAGAATGACGAGCACAAGTATAGGGATTGGAAAAAAACAGGACATGGTTCTGTCACATTGGACGACGCAATGAGAGAGTCTTGCGATGTTTATTTTTATGATTTGGCATTGCGTCTTGGTATTGATCGAATTTACGAGTTCAACAAAAATTTCGGATTTGGTAGAGTCACCGGCGTAGATATCTTAGGTGAAACTTCAGGTTTACTACCTTCGCGTGAATGGAAACGTCGCGCAAAACGTGAGGCGTGGTATCCCGGAGAAACACTTATTACTGGCATTGGCCAGGGGTTCAATGTGACATCACCTATTCAGTTAGCTGTTGGGATGAGCATACTGGCAAACTACGGACTTCATATAAATCCAAAGTTGGTCTACGCGACTCAAGAGAGTGGCAAAGGAACATTGGAATATCTTCCGTTAGAAGTGGTCGGTACAATTCCGATTGTAAAAAAAGAAAACTGGGATTACATGATGGCTAGCTTGAAGAGTGTTGTTCACAGCCATCGAGGAACTGCAAGAAGCATCGCTAAAGGTGCAAAATATACCATCGCTGGTAAAACTGGAACAGCGCAAGTGTTCGGCATTGCTCAGGAAGAAGAGTACGACCAAGAAAATTTGGAAGATCATCTTCGTGATCATGCTTTATTTATCGCATATGCCCCGGCAGAAGACCCCCAGATTGCAGTATCAGTTATCGTAGAAAACGGTGAGAGTGGTGGCGGAGTTGCCGCACCTATTGCAAGAGTCGTTTTAGACGCATTTCTTTTGAGGAAGAATAAAAGTGGCTAGATCCGCACTTTCACAAGGCTTTGAAAGCCAGAAAAATAGTGGCGCACAAGGTTTTTTTCAATCAATTCATATCGATTGGCCGCTAATGACAGGAGTTCTTGTTCTCTGTGTGTTTGGCTTGGTTATTTTATACAGCGCAAGCGGTGAAGACTGGGGCACGATGACACGACAAATGATTTGGATGTGTATCGCGTTAACGGTGATGATTTTAACTGCGCAAATTCCTCCGCACCATCTTGAATTTTGGGCGCCCTGGGTGTTTGGTATTGGATTGATGTTTCTGGTATTAGTGTTGCTGTTTGGTGATGTTGGGAAAGGCGCCCAACGCTGGCTGAATTTTGGTTTATTTCGATTTCAACCTTCAGAAATGATGAAATTCGCTGTGCCTATGATGGTAGCGTGGTATATGGCCACCAAGCCACTTCCGCCTTCTTCTAAACGCATCATGGTTGCGCTACTCATTATATTAATCCCTGTTGGATTAATAGCCAAGCAGCCTGATCTTGGTACATCGTTATTGGTGGGTAGCGCAGGATTGTTTGTGTTGCTATTAACGGGAATTAGTTGGTTTTTGATTGGCAGTTTTCTGGTAACGCTTGCGGCAGTTGCTCCGATGGTTTGGTTTTTCTATATGCACGATTATCAAAGACAACGTGTATTAACATTTTTAAATCCTGAAAATGATCCACTGGGCTCAGGTTATCATATTATACAATCGAAAATAGCGATTGGCTCCGGTGGTTTATATGGCAAAGGCTGGTTGAATGGAACACAATCCCAGTTGGATTTTTTGCCTGAGCGTTCCACTGATTTTATTTTTGCTGTTTTTGCAGAAGAGTTTGGCCTGGTTGGTGTTGTTGGCTTGCTTGCTATCTATTTGTATATTATTTTTCGAGGATTGGTCATTGCCGTTCAGGCGCAAAGTACCTTTGGTCGTCTTTTAGCAGGAAGTCTTGTGTTGACTTTTATGGTCTATATTATCGTAAATATTGGTATGGTCAGTGGTTTACTTCCTGTTGTGGGCGTACCACTACCATTGGTCAGTTATGGCGGTACTTCATTGGTTACATTGATGATTGCGTTTGGCGTTTTGATGTCGATACATACTCATCGAAAGTTATTAACTTCGTAAAGGAACTACAGTGCTAGTTAGAATGACATTGTTAAGCTTATTGATTATCTTTTTGTCTGCAATGGGTAATGCAAACGCAAAATCTCCATCGACAAATCCTATTGTGGTTGAGTTTATCGATAACATGGCGAGCAAACATGAATTTAATAAACTCGAACTAACAGCAATGTTTGAGCAAGTGGAGATATTACCCGAAGTCATTAAAAAGATAACCCGCCCTGCAGAATCCTGGCCCTGGCACCGCTATCGAAATCTGTTTATGAAGCAGGAAAGAATTGATCAAGGTGTTGAGTTTTGGAATGAAAATGCTGAACAGCTTGCCCTTGCAGAGAAAAAATTTGGTGTTCCCGCAGAAATTATAGTCGCCATTATCGGTGTGGAAACTAAATATGGGCGAATAACGGGGACTTATCGTCTACTCGATTCTTTAACAACGTTAGTGGTTGACTATCCTCGCCGAAGTAAATTTTTCAAAAGAGAGCTGGAACATGTTTTACTACTCGCACGTGAGGAAAAAATTGATCCTTTAAGTGTGCAAGGCTCTTATGCCGGGGCAATGGGCAAGCCTCAATTTATGCCGAGCAGTTACAGAGCTTATGCGATCGATTTTGATGGTGATGGACACCGAGATTTGTGGAATAACACCGCAGATGCAATTGGCAGTGTTGCCAGTTATCTGAAAAAGCATAAGTGGAAAGCAAACCAACCTATCGCCGGAGTAGCCAAAGTAGAAGGCGAGAATTACAAACAGTTTCTCAAGAAGGGTTTAAAGCCGAAAGTTAAATTGAACGAAATTGGAAAATATAACGTCTCAACTGATCTTGATGAATCTTTAAACCTTAAAGCGGCATTGATTGAGCTAGAACAAAAAAATGGCAAAGAATATTGGTTAGGGTTGGGTAATTTTTACGCAATCACCCGTTATAATCAAAGTAAACTCTATGCAATGGCTGTTTATCAGTTAGCCGAAAGTGTAAAAGAAAAAAAACAGAGTCAAAATATTAGCATGAGGCCTTAGTTTTATCCTTATCTACCAACTTTTTTTAGGTAATGTTGGTTTTATATTACAATGTTAAATATGGACACCAAATTATTCTCCAAAGCAGCATTACTCTCTCTCCTGATAATCATTTTATCAGCCTGTAGTTCACCGGGGCCGAAAGATGGTGCGCCTCGTCATTTACCTGTTGAAGTTGCAAATATACCTGACGCAGTTCCCATCTATGAGCCGAAAACTAAATGGGGAAACCCAGAATCTTATGCAGTGGCAGGCAAAACTTATTACACATTGAAATCCAACCTGGGATACGTGGAGAAAGGTGATGCTTCCTGGTACGGCACAAAATTTCACGGTAGACGCACATCTAGTGGCGAGCCGTATGATATGTATGCAATGACAGCTGCTCATAAAACATTACCACTACCCACTTATGTTGAAGTGAAAAACTTAGAAAATGGAAGGAAAATTGTTGTTAAAGTGAACGATCGTGGCCCATTTCATGCTGGTAGAATAATCGATTTATCCTACGTTGCAGCGATCAAGCTTGGTATTGATGCAAAAGGCACCGGAAAGGTTGAAGTTCGGGCTATAGATGTTTCTAAGCATCAAACAATTGGTGATGAAAACTTATTTGTTCAAGTGGGAGCATTTTTAGATAAGGATAATGCAGAGCGAATGCAGCTTAGATTAGCGGAATCATCAATAGATAGTGATATTCATGAATATATTATAAGTGCAACGCGCCAAGTGTATAGAGTAAGAATTGGTCCGTTTGATAAGAGAGAAAAAGCGAACAACATTGTCGATGATTTACAGGGGATTGGTGTACAGAATGCGAAAGTCATTTCGGAATAACAGGATTAATAGAGTAAAAATGAGAGTATTAAATAAAATTGATTGGTTAATAATCCTTACGGTTGTTCTTGGTGTTTTTAGTTTTAATGCATTGGCTATTGAGCCCAAAGCACCTGACTTAGCAGCGAAATCGTACATTTTAACAGATTTCAACAGCGGAAAGGTTATCGCAGAACTTAATAGCGATAATCGGATTGAACCCGCAAGCTTAACAAAGATGATGTCAAGTTATGTCATTGAGCATGAGTTGAAGAACGGAAATATCAGCATGACTGACGAAGTCAAAGTCAGTGAAAAAGCCTGGAAAATGCCCGGCTCTCGTATGTTCATCGAAGTTAACACCCGCGTTCCGGTTGAGCAATTAATTAAAGGAATCATTATTCAGTCGGGCAATGATGCAACTGTTGCAATGGCTGAACATATTGCGGGGACTGAAGATGCATTTGTATCGTTAATGAATGAATATGCCCGCCAGATAGGGATGAGCGGCACTCACTTCGTCAATTCGACAGGCTTACCACACAAAGATCACTATACAACGGCAAAAGACTTAGCGACATTGGTTGAAGCAGTCATTCGTGATTTTCCTGAGCACTATGAATGGTATTCGGAAAAAGAGTTTACCTTTAACAACATAAAACAGTACAACAGAAATAAACTACTTTGGCGCGATGATAATGTGGATGGCGTAAAAACCGGCCATACCGAATCAGCGGGATACTGTTTAGCGGCTTCCGCTGAAAAAGGCGGAATGCGGTTGATCTCCATAGTATTGGGGACAGATAGCGAAAGAGCAAGAGCAACAGAATCGCAAAAACTACTCACCTTTGGTTTTCGCTTTTATGAAACACATAAGCTTTACGATTCAACGGTTAGTTTAACCAACGCAAAAATTTGGAAAGGTGAAGTGGATTTTATACCCTTGGGTATTGAAGAGGATTTGTGGATTACGATTCCGCGTGGCAAATATAAATCGCTAAAGGCTTCAATTAGTCTGGATGCGAAAATTGTAGCACCAGCAATGAGCGGCAACACATATGGCGCGGTCAATGTCACTTTGGCTGGCAATCCTCTATTAAAACGCGACTTAGTAGCGCTTAAAAATGTTAAAAACGGTGGATTTTTTAGTGGATTAATAGATGCTGTTAAGATGCGTTTCGAATAATGTCCACTGTTTTTCTGAATGGTAAATTCCTTCCCGGTGATCAAGCGAAAGTTTCAGTATTTGATAGAGGTTTCTTGTTAGGGGATGGTGTGTATGAAGTCATCCCCGCTTATAGCGGCGCTTTATTTCGTCTAGATGAACACCTTAATCGTTTACAAAGCAGTCTCGACGAAATAAAACTTGCCAACCCACTATCCAATGATGAATGGATTACAATGTTGAACAGATTAGTTGCAAAAAATTATGCATCTGAACTGTCTATATATTTGCAGGTTACTCGAGGCATAGCAGTGCGCGACCATGCGTTTCCCGTTGATACCGTACCGACGATATTTGCGATGGCAAATCCGATAAAACCCATGGATACTAGCTATTATCAAAAAGGTGTTTCCGCAATAATGGTGGAAGATAATCGCTGGGCGCGTTGTAATATTAAAGCCATAAGTTTGCTTCCCAATGTTTTGTTAAGGCAACAAGCGGTAGAGCAAGGCGTTGTCGAGGCCATACTTCATCGCAGAGGGCATGTTACCGAAGGAGCAGCGTGTAATATATTTGCAGTATTTAATGGTGAAATAGTCACGCCACCAAAAAGTGCTGAATTACTGCCAGGGATCACGAGAGACTTGATATTGGAACTTGCGCAAGATAATGGTTTTAGATCCTCCGAAAGTGAAATTACTTTAGAGGAATTTAAACTGGCTGATGAAATCTGGCTTAGTAGCTCGACAAAAGAGATATTGCCAGTGACTATGCTTGATGATAAACAAGTGGGCGATGGGAAGCCAGGTAAGATTTGGAATGCTATGAACGTGGTTTATAAAAATTACAAGAAACTGTTGCATTCAGTGTCTTGATGCTGAATTTTCATGAATCTTTATTGACTTTAATAGAAAATTAAATCATTCTTTTAGCACTATGAATAAACTATTTTCAACAACACGCTCAATAATGATTAGCGTGATTCAAAATGAAAGATGAGTTTGCTAGTGTTCAGGAAAAATTAACAAAAAGCCCGCCCATCAAAGGCGGGTTTTTTATTTCTGCCTTGATATTACAAACTGCGATAGCAAGAACATAAACCAGATACATATCGCTTCCTAATATTTAATTGCATAGGTTAAAAGACTTTTATGCCCCATCTTGATGATAAAAAAAGTGAGTTTCTATCGCAACGCTTTAATGCGCTGAACCTGTCGGGTAAAAAATTTACTGCTAAGGAATTTGAGGACTGTACATTCAATGAATGTAACTTTAGCGAAGTTGTATTTGATAAATGTCGTTTTATTGATTGCCATTTTATTAAATGTAATCTTAGCGTCGCAAAAATTGATTATACAAAGTTTTCAGAAGTTACCTTTGAAGAGTGCAAGATGGTAGGTATAGATTGGACCACCGCATCTTGGCCAAGGTTTGTGCTTCCATCTCCAATTAAATTTTTCAAATGTGTTCTCAATGATTCCTCTTTTTTCGGACTTGGCTTGGAAGAAATTGTGATTGAAGACTGTAAAGCACATGATGTCGATTTTAGAGAAGGGAACTTTAGTGAAGCCAATTTCACTTATACAGATTTTACAAATAGTATGTTTAGCCAAACTAATCTTACAGGCGTAGATTTCTCAGAGGCTCTAAATTACAATATTGATATTTATCTTAATGAAATCAAACGTGCTAAGTTTTGCCGTTACGAAGCGGTTAGATTGCTTGATAGTCTCGGAATTGAGCTGGTGGACTGAAATTTTGTATGAGGACAGGTAATCGCCAAATCGTACTAAGGAACGTGCATGAAACAACTTACCCATCTTACATCTCATCTTCAGCCCTTCTTGGCATTTTCTTCGGCAAACTGCTCCTGCGTCGCCTAAAGCGCCTACTGTTGCTGCTCTATCTCCTGCGTCTATGCAGTCGTGCTGCCGATGCTTTCATATTGCACATACACCATGTCTATTGCCGCTAGTTATTAACAAGCCGGGAATAAAGAATACACACAAAAATATACTGTTGGCAGCAGGGACGCTGCCTCCAAGCTTTATAGGGATATATTTACAGCGTGTATGTTTTTGTGTGTATTCTTTGTTTCTGTTTCATTAATATGTAGTAGTAAAAAAATTGACGCTGAGTACTGGCCATTTTCCATATTTTTACATAACATCGTGAAGCAATGAATACGCTGATATTTATGTGCTAACATTATTTATAGAATAGATTTACTACGTTATTTTATTTGATGTAATCACGGCAAGCTAATGACTAAAGAAAATACTGTTGCCAGGCCCTTATTAGCAATTCATCGAGGGAAGGAACCGATACTCGTTAGTGCGATTCACTCGGGGCATGGCTTGCGCCCTGAAGTAGAGCACATTATTCAATTAGATGAGCAACAACGATTACGTGAAGAAGATCCATTTACTGATGCATGGATTTGCATTGCTGACAATTTTATTCTACCCCAACGCTCACGCTTTGAAGTCGATTTAAATCGCCCACGTGATCATGCTGTTTATACAACACCCGAAGACGCATGGGGTCTCGATCTTTGGAAAACTCCACCTGATGATACAATCATTGAACATTCGCTAGAAGAATATGATGTTTTTTATCAACAGCTCGGCAATTTGCTGGATGAGATGGTGAGTAAATATGGCAAAGTTGTCGTCTATGATTTACACACCTATAACTTTCGCAGAGAGGGAATTCACGCCGAGCCAATGGATCCTCTGGAAAATCCTGAAGTGAATGTCGGCACTGGAACAATGGATCGTGAATTCTGGGCTCCAGTGGTCGAAGCATTCATAAATCAATTGCGAAGTTTCGATTACCTGGATCGGCAATTGGATGTGCGTGAAAATATTAAATTTAGAGGGCGACAGTTTGCACAATGGATACATGCACACTATCCAAAAAATGTCTGCGTTTTATCGATAGAAATTAAAAAATTTTTTATGGATGAGTGGTCGGGAATGGGAGACCCAGTTGCAATCCAGGCTATTCGGCAAGCGTTAGCAGGCACTCTGAGTGGGGTGAAAGAGGCGCTTTCTGAACTTGGTAAGAATTCATGACACCCTCATCAGGCGTCGATGTTGACAAGCTCATAGAAACCCTTGCATGCAACTTTGAAGCGAATAAAGCGACTGATATTGGAGCTCAGCATTATCGTATTCACATCGATCGACAACTTCCCTTTCTGATTTTTTACCGAAAAAGCGACGAAACTAGCCAGGCCACCCTGGATATTCTCAGTACTTTTTCTTCCTACATTTTAATTCCTGCCGATGATCAGTATATTGCTCAAAATAAAAAGCTTATAAACGCAATCGTTGAGTTGCAAGAAAAATATTTCGAAGGCAGTTTGCTCATAGAAATTTGGTTTAAACCTCTGAATCACCCGCTTACGAAACAAGGAGAACCTAAGCCTCAAAAGTTTTGTATCAAGGCTTCTTCTAAAAACCGCTCTCATGCAACTTTAGAATCACTTGAAGTGGCATTGCAACAGATTATTTTACGAAAGCGTAACGCGATTGTTGATATTAATTATGAGGATTCAATTGCACCGCCGGGTGTCAAAGCGCTATTTGATAACACACAAAGCGAGCCAAAAGTCAGTTTTCTCGGAATTGAAATTGAAGAAATGTATCAAAGCATTGAGTCTAATCAGATTTTCCCTTTTGCTATTAAAAAGTTAAAACATGGGCTGAATAGAGCAATTAAAAAATCGGTGTATACATTTTCTCATGAGAGCACTTTATACAAACCTGAACATTATCATGTCTTGGGGCGACGGTCTTTAACTAAACTTGTTTGGCAATGTGATAAAGCATTAACAGACATCAGTGAAAGTTTTGATTTACTGTTACATGTTACACCAGTCAATACCAGCCAAGCATGGAAGGAATTTAAAAGTTCTCATTATCAAAAAACACCCATGTTTCATTATCGCCCAAGAACTGTAGATCCCTCACTCTTGAAGCGCAAGCTTTATAACATTGCTATTGAAGATATTGAAGATCCAGCACTTAATTCTCTCTTTACTTCAAAGCGCGATGAACTGGATGAGCAAATCGGCCTGTTACACAAACGCGAATTGGCTCAATTCCTATTTAGTTCGATTCAAATTTTCGGAACCATCGATGAGGCGCTACTAACTACAGCAAAAAATATTTTGTCTCAACAATCAACAGTTGATCAAATTCATAATGCTGAATTGTTAAGTGCCGATCAGTTTGCTGCGCACGCCGAAAAAACAATGGGTCACTATCGAAAAATTGATCCTCAGTTTACAGCGACAGTAACGGTAAGAAACGATATCACTGGTATTTTGGTTTCCCATGGAAATTTTTTAATAGGCACTGATGCACAGGTATCAATGCCTAGATTGAGTGCAACCTTATCTCACGAAATTGGAACGCATGTCTTAACGTATCACAATGGAACCCAACAGCCTTTCAGCCAACTTTATTCAGGTATGGCAGGATATGAAGAATTGCAGGAAGGATTAGCGGTACTTGGTGAGTTTTTTTCTGATGGCTTAACACATGATCGATTGATTATTCTTGCAGCACGTGTGGTTGCAGTTGACTGTATTATCAAGGGTGCGAGCTTTATTGAAACATACAATAACTTGACCGATGAATACGGCATTTATCCTCATTCAGCTTTTTATACGACAATGCGTGTTTTTCGTGGCGGTGGATATACCAAAGATATGATCTATTTACGTGGACTACTGCGTTTGCTTCAGCTGATTTCAAAAGACATCGATTTTAATTTGTTATTCACTGGAAAAATATCATTTGAGTATTTGCCACTGATCGAGGAATTATATTGGCGAGAAATCATCAAGCCTCCCACGTTGCTTCCACAGTATTTAACAACGGAATCTGCGCAAAGAAAGATGAGTGCTATTAAGAAGTCGCCTAAGTTGGATACAATTATGGAGGGCTGGTAAATTATGAAAATTGCTTTTGTGATAAACAATATCTTAACTGAATGGCCTGATTACACGACGACGCATCTGGCTTATGAAGCGAAAAAACTTGAGCATGAAGTTTGGTATATGAATGTTAGCGATTTTTCCTACGATTCTGATGAAAATGTTCACGCTAATGCCTATAGCGCAGCACTTGTTGATATGGCGTCAGTGACAAGCTTTATTAATTCCATACGAAATTCAGATAAGAGTAAATATTATATTAATGTAGCAGAGTTAGACGTGTTGATGCTGCGTAATGATCCAGCAGAAGATGCTCAGACAAGGCCGTGGGCAAGGCTTGCTGGAATTAATTTCTCCCGCTTTGCTATTCTTAATAATGTTTTAGTACTCAACGATCCCGATGGTTTAAGTAAAGCTATTAACAAATTATATTTACAAATTTTCCCTAAAGAAATTCGTCCCGAAACATTAATTACACTGGATAAAAAGCAAATAAAGGAATTTGCTGAAAAATGGGGCACAATCGTGATTAAACCATTAGTTGGTTCTGGTGGACGTAATGTCTTTCTCCTCAGATCAGAAGATAGACCTAACATGAACCAAATGCTGGAGTCAGTTTCCAGAGATGGCTATATCATTGCCCAGGAATATTTGCCAGAAGCAGTGAATGGCGATGTAAGAGTGTTTCTCATGAACGGTGAGCTATTGAAAGTGGATGATAAAATTGCTGCATTTCGCCGTGTACGAAAAAATGGCGATATGCGAAGTAATATGACTGCTGGGGCGACTTCTGCCCCTTACGAAGGATCTTCTACCAGCTTAAATGATTTAGCCAATAAAATATCCCCAATAGTAAAGCAAGACGGATTATTTTTAACGGGGATTGATGTGGTTGGCGATAAAATTATGGAAATAAATGTATTCAGCCCAGGTGGAATAGAGAGCGCAAATAATTTTAACGGCGTTAATTATACGATAGCCATCATTAATAATATTCAAAATAAAGTGGAGCATCGTGCTAATTATTCAGAATTAAGTAATGTCGAGTTAGCTTCACTTGCTTAAAGAAAGATTCGGGTATACATAATAAAGGAGATTGAATGCAAGCTTCAGGTAAATTTGAAATAAAGTTGCAACCATTAGTGTCATACTCTAAAGGTGCAGATGGAATTAGTCTTGGGCGAATGTCAATAGATAAAACATTTAGTGGAGATTTAGATGCAACAAGCAAAGGTGAGATGTTAAATGCTATGACATCAGTACAAGGCTCCGCAGGATATGTAGCAATTGAACAAGTGACTGGCATGTTAGCGGAGAAAAGTGGCAGCTTTGTTCTACAGCACTACGGAAAAATGTCGCAAGGTAATAACTTTCTTTTGCTAGAAGTGGTTCCTGATTCCGGGGCAGGAGAGCTGACCGATATTTCAGGAAAGATGTTGATTCGAATTGAAGAAGGGCAGCATTTTTACGAATTTGATTATAGTTTTGATGGGTGAGGTTGTGAATAAACACGAAAAAATAGATTATGTTGAATTTCCCGCTAAAGACATCAAAGCAACTAAGATATTTTTCACTGAAGTATTTGGTTGGTCGTTTGTAGATTACGGCCCAGAATACACCGCTTTTGCGAATGAGGGTATTGACGGCGGTTTTTATCAATCAGATTTGGCATCATCCACTGTAAATGGCAGCGCGCTTATTGTTTTTTACAGTGAAGACCTGGAGCATACAAAATCAAAGATTGAGAGTGAAGGGGGAGTGATTATAAAACCGATATTTCAGTTTCCTGGTGGTTGTCGATTTCACTTTAGCGATCCTAATGGTAACGAATTTGCGGTCTGGTCGGATATTCAATGAATATAATGTAACTGATGACATCACTATCCAGTGACAATCAGCAGCACATCCAAAAATTCGGTGAAATATCAATCAATCAACGCACTTTATTAATTGTCTGAAAGCAGGATTCAAAACTTAACAATTGTAAATTTTTATAAATCATTTGGGAATCAGGAGTATGTCGTATTTTGTGCGTTATAATAAACTTTGGTGCCTGGCAATTAATCGGCCTTAATTTAGAATAAACTTTAAACAGGAGTGCGCATGATTTATCCAATAAAAGTCAAACAGCTGGTAAAAATCGGACTAGTTTTCAATGTCATCCTGTTATGGGGGTGTGCTGAAACAGATGATAAAAGATATAGCAATTTATGGGATAAAGAATTCAGTAGTTGTAGTGTGAGTTGTCATTCGCCTTCTGCGACAAATGGTACGGAAGATGGCCCTGATCTGTCCACCAAATCCTCATTTTATGCAAATACGGTTAACAAAACTATTGGTACAGATTATCCCAACTGGATTCGCAATGGTGATTGCGACAGTGTTAAATTGATTGATCCTAGCAGTGCCAATACTTCGTTGGTTGTTAGTAGTCTGGTGCAATCGGTAGCTGATACTATTAGTGCTGACTTTAGTTGTACAAGCGCCTTTAATGTCCATGAAACATTGAATGTCACTTTAAGTGACCAGCAAACTATCGATGACTTAATTGCCTGGATCAATGATGGCGCGCCAGAGAAATGAGAAAAAACTTATTACTGCTTCAGAAGAAAAAATAGAGACAGCGCCGTTAAAACATTTTAACTGGCGCAAGCTCATCAAATGGTTTGCCATCAGCACAGGAAGTCTAATTGGCTTTGTGTGCCTAATGGTATTGGGGTTATATTTTTTTATCAGCTCCAGTGAATTCTCCTTACAGTCTGTCTCCCGTATCACACCTTATATTGAGCCGTTGGGTATCAAAATTAATCGATTGGATTCCGCAAAAATAGATCCACTGCAAGCTGTCTCTATTCGTGGTTTGTCTGTTGAATGGCAAGATGAAAAAACGGGCAATGCTTTATTTGAAGCTGAAGAGTTTCGAATCTCCTATACACTTTCAGAATTATTTGATAACCGTTTCCAATTAGACGAGTTATTATTGAACAAGGCAAAGCTTACAGCGCGTTTAAAGCCGCAAGAGAGCAAGCCAGAGCCAGATGAAGACAAAACCGAGCAAGCTCTGGATCTGGAAAAACTAGAAAAGCTTTTATCCTCCCCGCCGCTGGATGTTCATGTAAAAAATATTCAACTGACTGACATTGACCTAGATATTATTGCAGAATTGCCCCAGCAAAAATTTGTTTACCGGGGGCAACTTAAAAATTTGGCTGTCAACGTTCTGTGGACTTCACAACAATTGAAAAGTGCTGTACATCTGGATATGACGGAAACGCCGGATACTACACTTCAATTGTTTATAGATGACGAGTCTTTTACGCCGGCCAGTGTTTTACAAGCATACATAACTCCGGCCTTGCTTTTTGATCTTGAGCTGAAAATCAGTAACGATCAACGAAACTGGCAGTTGGAAACGGCAACGTTGAAGAATCAAGTTTATTTACGAAATATAGCTATTAGCAAGTCCAGCGAAGGCGAGACAAAAACGGTTGGTGGCGTAAAAGAAATTTCATTTGAAGTGAATTCGCTGCTGAAGAGTGAAAATAATTCAAAAACAGATAGTGCTATTGGCAACGGTTTATCCTCCTTGTTTCCTATTATATTGAAAACCAAAGTTGATACATCTACATCAGAATTAAACATCACAGAACTGGAGCAAAATGATTTGCGTTTATCTGCAAATGCAGATCACAAACTTCAATTGGGTGTTAATGGTAAGGTCTTATCACTAGATAAATTGCAGCCCATGCTGGAGATTGCATTGAGCAACGATTTGCTTTTGCCTAATTTGCAAGTTGAGATGCCAGGCCAAAAAGCGTTAATCAAAGATTTTTCATCCAATCTGACACTTAATGGTAGTGCGCCAGTTGATACAAGCAAAGACTCACCACTAGTATTCGATCTTAATTTTAATACCCGACTTTCATCGCTTGATTTTGATCAGGCCGCAACAAAAATTGACGATCAAACATCAACTGAAGCGATTAACGCTACTCTGCAACCAGAGTTTACTTTAACTGCCTCCGGTGAGCTGGCTTCGCTAGTGAATCCGCTTGAAACATTGTTGGTAAGTTTTAAACCAGCGCTTGTCATCAATTCTTTAAAAGCGCAACTTGGTGAAGGGAAAGCCAAGAAACTATATGCGATGAGCCAGCAATCATTTATGGGGCAGGGTGAGTTTGTTCATGGTGTCTTGGATTTTGATGGTGATCTTAATCTGGAGAAAGTCGACATACCTGAAATAGAAAAAACCTTTTCATTATTAAATCATTTCGACTTGGCGGCTGATGTTGCTTTAAAAGACACGCAGGTTAAAATTAGTACGCGACTGGATGATGTTGCCAGTTTCGATGTAGATATGCAATTACAGAATCCAGAAAATGAATTAAGCATTATTCACGACATTAAAGCTCAAGTATCACCTGCATTAGTCAATTATCTACCTGCCGCTGCAGAGTTGAAAAAGCTTGGTAAGTTAAAAGTATCATTGAATGGTACTTCCAGCGTACAACATCGACAATCAGCAATTCAGAATGCGGATATTACTTTATTGTTGGACTGGCCATTGCTGACAAAAGGTGAAATAACCTTAACGCAGTTAAGCAAGCCCAAAGTGAAAGAGGGTGTTTTCTTAACTGGGCCACTAACTGTTAACTATGATATTGATAAAAGCAAATTTTATAAAACAAGCTTGAACATCAATTCGGCTGGAATCAAAACACCACCATTGAAAGTAGCGCTGCCTTTATCTGTAGATTTAAAAAATGAATTCACCTGGCCGCTTTCAATCACAAAAGGTGAAGGCAATATTCTAATTGCTTCAGAACCAGCGCTGAGTTACTGGTTCTCTGTTGACGACAAACCTAAAAATTTAGCCTTGCAAACTACAATGACGGTTAATGCTAATCCGGACTGGGTGAAATACATTGAAGATTTACAGGTATTGGATCAGCTTGGTCAAATAAAAACAGACTTAAAACTTAAGGTAAAACTTAAACACGACAAAACGACGATTCTCGAGCTTGATCCAGAAAAACCCGAGAAACTAAAACTTGATTTGGCTTTGGATACCGATGTTCAGCAAGCAGCGAGTAGACGTGGCACATTGTTACACATCAACAAACCGGTTAAGTTAAAGCAAGAGCTAAAATGGCAAGCAGAGGCGATCAAGTGGGATTTGGATTATGTGATAGGTGATTTGCTGCTACCTGAACAGTTGTCCGTTGAAAATCTACAAGGTGCGTTATCGTTCAGTGGCGGTTCAGGTTTAAAACCGAATAATGGCAGAGTGACATTAACAAATCCACGTGGCAATTTGCGACTGCTGGCAGAGGACAAAGCTGATGAGCTTGAATTAGGATCGGTCCTTTTTCCATTGAACCTGGATATGAGTGCGGCAATGATTGAAGAACAAATTAATCTGGATAATTTTGCTTTAGATATTGGTGCGAAGCTTGTTCAAATCACAGCAAAAGGTAGTGCAAGTATTGACGGTAAAAATGCACAACTGGAAAGTCAGGTGAGTACAATGTTACGGGAGGAATTTTTCCCTGGGAAGCAAATGTCCGGCAGTGGTAGTATGAATGTTCCTCTAAACCTAATCATGGTGGATGGTGAGCAGGTATCAATCGATGGAGAACTATTATTTAATCAGTTCGCTCTTTCATCGCCTGAATTCGCTGTGAAAGGTTTGCATGGCAAGATTAAACTGGAAGAGGAGCTGTTGATCTCTCCAGGAAAAATTGATTTTCGTTATTTGATTCAGCACGACCCATTTCAGCGTGTAGATTTCACCCGTATTCAGCCTTATCTCGATAACCCTGCCTTGCAAATGGAAAGTTTGACTGTGGCGGATATGACGCTTGGCCCGATGCTCTCCATTATGCAATTAAAGCAAAATATATTTCAGTTGCAGCGGCTTGATCTGGAGTTGTTCGGTGGGCATTTGACTGGACAATTTTATCTTGATGCTAGTCCTGGTGGATGGAAAATCGGCTTGTTAAGTCGCATCAGTCAACTAGACCCACGTCAGCTATTAAAAGCGGATGCGCAGCAGAAAGCCGGTATTTATTCACCTGTTAGTGTACGTACTGCGATTGATTTTGATGTTCACAAACGCTTGTTACAAGGTCGTATTGATATATCAGAAATTAGTCGAGAGCAATTACTGCAATTGTTAGAAGTTGTTGACCCCAAACACGAAGATGAGCAATTGGCCCATGTGCGTACCGCTTTGCAATTGGCTTACCCCGAAGGGGTTTCAGTGGTGATGAAGCAGGGGCTGATGGATTTGAGTGTGGAATTGTCTGCACTACCGAAACCTATTGAAGTGAAGGGCTTACCGCTAACGCCACTAATACAGGTGTTTGCTGGAGATATTTTGACAGAGCTGGATAAACTTGCATCACAGCAAAAAGATACTGATGAAAATCAGCAAGAGCCAGCAGAGGAGCAAAGATGAAAAAATTGTTATTGATTTGTGGTGCGTTGAGTTTGTCTGCATGTGTTAGCTTGCCGGATGTGTATCTGGTAGATAGGCATACGGTTATGGAAACTGAAGCTTCTGGTGAATGGCCCAAACTGGAACAACGATTTCGCAAAGAAGCGTTAAAAATGGGTGCTACCGATCTAGTAAAAGAGCCGGACAATCAACGTCGAGAACGTGCCTTCCGCACCTTGAATGCGGAATTTACAGCTGAAAATAATTCACAGGCAGAAAAATGAAAGCACTTGTGACAATCATTTTATTTGCCTGCTCACTGGGCAGTTTTGCTGCGACATCTGACTGGCAGCAGAATCGGGTCATACCGCTAAGCAATATTACTGTGGGCCCTTGGGATAATTTTGAAGCTACGATTAATAGTGATGACAGTTTTATTTACTACACTCGTGATCAGAACCAGGTTTCCAATATATACAGACAGAACCTAGAGACTTTCGATAATGAACAGTTCATCGGTAAAGATGGTGATGCCAAACAACCCGTATTAAATGACCGCGGTGATAATCTGGCAATAACCTATTTTCAATATGACGCGCAGGGCGATGTTTGCCTGGTTAAATTACCTGAAAAAAGTATTGAATGCATTACTGATAGCAAAACGGTAGACGAATCGCCATTTTGGGTTGATAGCAACAATCTGGGATTTATCAGTCGTGAAACAGCGCAACTCAACTGGATGTTGCGAATATATAATTTACAGAGCAAGGTCACGAAAACAATCTATCAAGGGCTGGTTTCAGCGCCAGCTGCCAGTCCAAATGGTCGTTACATTTTATTTAGTGAATCTGGGGAAAATAATCAGATAGGATTGAATATATATGATCGGCAAACACAAAAGTTAAAAGCAGCCACAGCTTTTGACATGCCAGGTATTAGCGGCTATTCCTATTTTTCACGAGATGGTGAGTATTTGTATTTCAATCACTATCTTAATGATACTGATGGCGATCAAAAAATTAACGCCAATGATCACAGTGTTGTGTTTCGTGTGCCCTTTAAGAAATGGCTTGATTCAACAGAGCGTTTTCTTCCAGAACAATTAACGTCTGTAGAGTATAACTGCAAATTTCCTGCACTAAGCAAACAGTTTCTTTATGTTACCTGCGCATTCAAGGGGTCTCTCGATGTTTATCGCTTACCGGTAAGTGGCAGTGTTCCAGAGCACTGGGATGAAAAAGCTTTAACCGAAGCACATCTCGCAGCTCGTAGTTATGAAGAACGATTATTGTTGCTTAATGCCATGCGATATCGTTTCAAACAAAACAGCACCGAAATGCTGGAGCGAATTCTCAGTGATCATCTAAATTTACATGAATATACCGCGTCCAGTTATTTTGTTGCTTCGCTTGCTCAGCAGTATCAGTCCAATAACAATGAAAAGATGTCTGCTTTTTATCAGGCGCTGGCTGTTTTGCTTGAGGTTAGAGCAGCGAAGCGCAATGTTGCCGAGGGTATTGTCACAGCAAGATATAAGCGTATGGTGGAAAACAAACGCCTGGCAATGAATTCAATAAAAAGCTGGCCGAGTTTGTCCAACCTAATCAATGCCTATATGGAATATGAGTTGGAACATGAAGGCCAGGCTTTGATGTATCTGGATCAGGTGAATTTATCTGGCAAGCTATTGCCACTTGAGCGCTATCTGGCCTTTGAATTATATCAACGAATACTGGAAAGCAGTAATCCACAGCGTTTACTTACCTTATATCCTGTCATGTTTAACCATGCCGATATGCCGCTGGAAGCAAAACTTTTCAGTGCAATTAATTATCTGAAATTGTTGTCGCAGTTGGAAAATGAAAACAGACGTATTTCTTTATTACAATCTCAAACAAAACAGACGGCAGACGCTCGTTTAGCGGAATTATTCAATGCAGAAATTCTCAGTTTGCAGATTAGTCAAAGTGACGATGATAAGCAGCAGATCAAATTATACAAATCGTTAGCAAAATTGTTAAAAAATAATAAAACCGATCTGTTGGTTCGAAAGGCGTTGCACACACGAGCCATCCAAATATTGGGAGAGAACGAGCAGTTCAAGTATATGGAGCTATTGTCGCGTCACTGGTTGGTGACAACACACGTTTCAGAAATGGAATTTGTCAATGTTGCAGAACAATATTCTGTGATTACCATGGACAAAGCCTATGGCATGATGGCAGACGGTGAGTTGGCCAACGCCTTTAATACTTTTTACAGTGCTATTCGACAGACTAATGAATTGGAAGCGCACTATCAGTATTTGCTGCTGGGATTGAATCCTGCCCTGAACAATTTAGAAAATATGCGTAAAGCCTATGCTTTGCTAGAAAAACAGAACCTGCTTGGTGTTGCTAAAATTTATGTTGAAGCTTTGGAAAAACTACTTGAGCTTGAAGCGAAAGAAGATATTAAAGCGGCGGCATATGATGATAGTTTAAAAAAATTACAAGTCATGCCGCTTGGCAAAATCAACCCAGCCATGCGTGAATTGTTAATGGCTTATATTTATCACAAACAATTACGCTTGACACAAGAAGGGTACAGCTATAACAAAAGTATGTATAAAAAGGCGCATCATCATTACATGTTGGCCATGGATTATGCCATCGGCAATACCCGGATTGCAGCAACAGTTTGGGAAAACATTGGCTGGTTGCATTTCGATGTTCGTCAATATGCACTGGCAGCAAGCTTTTTTCAGCGTCGATTACAGTTGGCATTTAAAAATGAGGATAGTCGATTAAATGTCTTATGGATATATGCTAGAGCTTTGTTTTACAACAATCAGATGGACGAAGCGTCTGAGCAGGCAGAACAGGCGCTAACATTGGCACAGCAAGCAAATGTGCCTTATGTTCAACCTTATCGGGAGAAAGCCGCATTTTATGCCATGCAGGCAGGGTCGTATGATAGGGCTATTAATCACTACAAAACCTTGTTTGATGATCCTCAAAAACTGACAGACACAAACCGAAGCAAAGCGCTTCTGTCATTAGCTTATTCACTCTATCAATCGGGAAATAATTCTGCAGCGCAGCAGCAACTAACTGAGTTACTGAAACTTGTGGATCAACTGGAAGTTTTACCTGCAAATAACGAACGTCTTATTGCTTTTCATCCACAGCGCTTGCGCTTGCTGGCGCTAGGTTTATTATCAAAGCTGGTTCCGTCTGTTGAGAAAAAAGCAGAATATTTGCAGGCTCGAATTAAAATGCTTGAAGATATGCCGAGTAGTAAGAAAAATTTTGCTTATGATGAGGCAAGTCGTTTGTCTTTTCTCTCTAAAGATCAGCAGCATCTGTCCTTGTTATTTGAAACAATGAAAAAGCCGCAAGCCATGATGAGTGCGATGTCTTCATCATTAAAAACCGCAGAACTATGGGCAGAGGAAACTGGTTTAAAGACAGGGCCAGTGATTTATCAAGTTTTACTTAATTCTCTTAGCTTGGGTATTGCACATAGTACTGTGCTGGATGAGAAGCAAACGAAAGCCTTACAAGCGGCGTATCAACACGTGCAGGATGAAATTGCCAAGCAAACATTCAAAACAACTTTCAGTGTTACGCAACAGATCAAGTTGGAAATTCTTTGGACGGTATTGCAAAGTAAAAGGCAGAATCTGAAGCAGGACGATTTAAGCGAAGCATTGAAAAAAATACTTTCTTCTCCTGATTTATTGTTGGTTAAACAAGAGCAGGTGTTGGAATATCAGGCTTTGCTGGATCTAATTGATTATTTTCTGACTGAAGGTGTGTAATAATTTCAGAAATCAATTTTATAAAGCTCCCTGCTCGGACAAGTCTGCATTAAATACGCGCTATATTTACCATTTGTAAATTTCAAGGAGTATTTAACATGCGTAGAGGAAATACCTACAACACTATGGGGCATTAATCTCCACTACCGTACAACTTGAAATTTCACTCAATCACCCATATAAACAACACAGAAACCCAACCAAAGACCTAGAAAATGACCGAACAAGAAACACTGTTTGAATTCCCTTGCGAATTTCCCATAAAAGTCATGGGGAAGAATCATGTGGATTTTGAGATAACAGTTATGACGATTGTGAGTAAGCATGTGCCTGATATCAGCGAAGGTGCGCTTAAAACTCGTCCAAGTAGTAATGGCAAATTCGTCTCCATAACGGTAACCATACAGGCCGAAAGTAAAGATCAACTTGATAATATCTATCGTGAGTTATCTGGTCATGAGCTTGTTTTGATGGCTTTGTGAGCACCATTAACGATCATTTGATAGTGCGTGATTTAGGCTTGAGTGATTACGAGCCGACGCTTGAGAAGATGATCAACTTTAGTCTGCAGCGTGATGAAAATACCGCAGATGAAATCTGGTTGTTAGAACATCCCCCTGTATATACACTTGGAAAAAATGGCAAAGCACATCATGTGCTTAACGCTGGTGAAATTCCCATTGTTCAGATAGATCGTGGTGGTCAGGTAACTTATCATGGGCCAGGGCAGTTGGTCGCCTATTTGTTGATAGATGTGCGCAGGAAAAACGTGGGCGTTCGTCATATTGTGACAACAATGGAAAATGCAATCATCCAGGTGTTGGCTGATTTAGGAGTAAATTCCAATGCGCGAGCAGATGCACCGGGTGTTTATGTGAATGACGCAAAAATAGCGGCACTTGGTTTGCGTATAAAAAACGGTAAAAGTTATCATGGCCTAAGTTTTAATATAGAAATGGACCTAACACCGTTTCAGGGCATAAATCCATGTGGTTATGAAGGGCTTCGGATCACACAGTTAAGTGAATTGCTCACTGACTATTCTATGACAGATGTTAAAAAGCGCCTTATCGAAAAACTAAAAACTGCTTTGGGCTACAACAACGTTGCGAAGCATTAAAGCAGACAGAGTGAACTATGAATTCCAAACCAGAAAAGAAAAAAGTTGTTCAAGGTGAAAAATTGCGTGGTGCAGAAAAAGTTGCGCGCATTCCTGTAAAAGTAGAAAAAACAGTAAAACAGGCACGTAAACCTGCCTGGATTCGCGCGAAACCTCCCACCAGTTCTGCTGTGAAGAATTTAAAAGCGGTTTTGCGAGAACATAAACTACACACGGTGTGTGAAGAAGCAGCTTGCCCAAACTTGGGTGAATGTTTTAGCCACGGTACAGCAACTTTCATGATTATGGGTGATATTTGCACACGTCGCTGTCCGTTTTGCGATGTTGGCCATGGTCGACCCTTGCCACTGGATCAGGATGAGCCTAATAATTTGGCGAAGACAATTCGAGCGATGGATTTAAAGTATGTGGTCATTACCTCTGTTGATCGGGATGATTTACGCGATGGCGGTGCGGAACATTTCGTCAATTGCATTAAAGCAACACGTGAGCAGAGCCCTAAAACGAAAATAGAAGTATTGGTTCCCGATTTTCGCGGTCGAACAGATGTTGCGCTGGATATTCTCACGCAAGCGCCGCCCGATGTGTTTAATCATAATTTGGAAACTGTCCCTCGTCTCTATAAACAAGTACGGCCTGGCGCAGATTACAGCGTATCCCATGAGTTGATTCGCCGCTTTAAAGAACTATTCCCTAATGTCCCTGCAAAGTCCGGATTAATGTTGGGTGTTGGTGAAGAGATCGACGAAGTTAAACAGGTGATGCGCGATCTACGTGAGTCCAACTGCGATATGTTGACACTGGGACAGTATTTGCAGCCTAGTCTTCATCACCTTCCTGTTATACGCTATGTAGAACCATCAGAATTTGATGAGTTGTCGGAATATGGTTATGAAATAGGCTTCAGTAATGTGGCAAGCGGGCCAATGGTGCGTTCTTCCTACCATGCTGATCAGCAGGCAGCGGGTGAAGCAATCAAATAATAGATCTTTTTGTATACAGGATCGCAATGGTATTACAACGACGCTTGGTAATTTGTGTCTATAACTAACAAGGATGCATGGTGTGAATAGGGTTAAAATCTTTCTTTCCTGTTGTCTTTTATCGGTCGCATCATCAATTTGTGCTGAAGAATTATCAGCCGACAAACAGTGTGTTCCCGAAGGTGAGTGGGTAACAAGCCAGGGGAAAACACTCGACAAAAACAATGTGATGAATACGTTGAGTAAAACCAAAGTTGTTTTGCTCGGTGAAGATCATGACAATCCCGAACATCATCGCTGGCAATTACATACCATGGCTGGTATCTATGCTTATCAATCCAACATGGCTTTGGGTTTTGAATCCTTTCCGCGATCGACACAAAAATATCTCGACCAGTGGGTTGCTGGTGAAATTGAAGAAAAAGAATTTCTTGAAGCGGTAGAGTGGGACAAAATCTGGCGTTTCAACAAAGATTTTTACATGCCTATGTTCCATTTTGCTCGCATGAATAAAATCCCAATGTATGCGTTGAATGTTGAACGCAAACTTGTGGCGATGGTTAGTCAACAGGGTTGGGATAGTATTGATGATAAAAATAAAGAAGGTGTATCAAAGCCCGCCTCTCCAAGTTTGGAGTATTTGGAAGTTTTAGCGGGTGTTTATGCTCAACACATGCCCAAACATGGTTCGCCCAGCTCACATGAAAAAGATACAGACAATTCGGAACTCTCTGAAGAAGATTTCAGAAAGATCATGGACAACCCCAGGTTCAGAAGTTTTGTAGAAGGGCAGTCAGTTTGGGATAGAGCGATGGCTGAAAAAATCCATCAGGCAATTACTACTGATAAACACGCCATGCTTGTCGGCGTTATGGGTGCGGGACATGTCATGGGCGGCTATGGTGTGCCACATCAACTCAATGACCTGGGTACTGAAAGTATCACAACCTTGATGGCCTGGGATGGAACTGTCGATTGCGATGAGCTAAAAAACGCAGCGGTGGATATTGCTTATGGAATCCGTGTTGTTAATACCGTCGATGAAGAAGATAAAAAACCACATCTTGGGGTTTATTTAGATCATGCGGGTAAAAATGTCGTAGTCGTTACCCGTTTAGTTGAAAAAAGTGTGGCAGAAAAAACGGGCATCCAGGTAGATGATCAAATAGTAGAAGTTGCCGGTAAAAAAGTCACAAAAGTGACTGACGTTGTTGAGCGAGTAAAAGCGTCTGCCTTTGGTACGTGGTTACCCATTAAAGTGTTGCGTGGTGAAAAAGAGATTGAGCTTGTTGCAAAGTTTCCACCACTGGAAGATGAATAATCAATTGAATAAAATATTATGCCTTGTAGTCATAATCTTACTCAGCGGCTGCACTATTGACCCTATTAAACCGTGGGAGCGTGATATCCTCGCTCGAGAAAATATGGCCGTCGATGCCGATGCGATGCTTCAACTAATGGATGAGCAAGTTTATTACAGCAAAGAAGCCGCCAGTGGTGGGAAAGGAATTGGGGGCGGTGGTTGTGGATGCAATTAAAATATAACTTAAATCCAGCAGGTGATCGTACTTGCACAGTGCTAGTACGATCACCTGCTGTATCTAGGTATAAATCAATTAAGCAGCAGCTAACCGTTGCAACCTGCAGTTTGCTCACTGCAACACCTGTATTAGCCATTGATATTTCTCCTTTCGATATATCGCTTTCCTCCATGATTTATTCTGAAGATGGCCGAGTGCTTGTCAACGAAGATGTTCTTGAAGTTAAGAAAGAAATTGATGATGAGGAATTTGTAACCGCTCGTTATATCTTTGATGTCATGACCGGGCCGTCTCATAATGGCTTACCAAAGATTAATACGCCGCAGACTTTTACATCCCCCTCTGGTTCAGTCGTAACGAGTAAAGCTTCTCAGGAGCCAACATTTGCCTTCCGTGATACACGTCATGCATTGAATCTCGAATGGAAAAAACCAATTACACGTTTGTTAACTACGACTAACTCTGTCTCTATTTCAGGTGAGTATGATTATTTATCTGCAGGCGGTAGCTCTTCCTGGAGCTACGACATTAATGATCGGCTAACAACACTAACTGCAGGCATAGCAGCAAATTACGATTTAATTACGCCAGTCGGTGGCACACCTCATGGCTTAGGAGCCAGCGATAGCGAAAGGAATTTGGGTAATCAAAAGAAAGGTGAGCTTGATGCGTTGATCGGTTTGACCCAAGTGATAGATCGGAAAACTTTGTTGCAGGCAAATTATTCTATTGCTTACTCTAAAGGTTATTTAACCGATCCGTATAAACTTGTGGCTTATTTGGATAAATCTGACCTGACTCCAGTTGCCAATAATCCCTATATCCATGAAAAAAGACCCAATACTCGACTTGCTCACACATTCTATCTACAGCTAATTCGAGATTTTAATGGCGATGTTTTACGTGCAGGCTATCGTTATTTCTTTGATGACTGGCAGATACAATCACATACTTATGAGTTGAAATATAGTTTCGCGCTCTCAGATGAAAAAGAACTGCAATTTCATTATCGTTATTACACACAAACAGCCGCTGACTTTTACCACTACTTCTTAATTAACGATGCTCGTGCAGGTGTTGATAGTAACGATGTAGTTACAGAGCTTGCTCAATTAGATTATGCAAGCGCTGATCATCGGCTGGGTAATTTGAAGAGCGAAACGATAGGCGTCAAATATTCACAACAGTTTGTCAGCAAGCAAAGCAAACTGGATTTACGGCTGGATAGAATGATGCAGGAGGATCAAAAAGGGAAATTCAATGATTTGAAAGCCTGGATTGCACAAATAGTCTTCAAATTCATTTATTAATTCCTGTTCGGATATTTTATAAATTCTCCCAGCTAGCTATCCCAAAAATATTTTATGACCTTGTCGCTTTTTAGATACACACAAACATTCGATAGTTTGCAGCTCCACGTATGTAAGAAATGACCCGCCTAATAACCGAACGAACAATATCTAGATTGTATTGAATATGCTCATTATATTATCGTTTATGGTTAATTAGCACTCATCTTCATGTCATTTTATTCGTTTGGTATAAACTCTGCTATAACAGTGGTCGATGCATGCAATAACATTTTCACAATCTATAAGCGTGTACATATCTACCAATACTTTGGTTGCAAGAAAACCATGGTTTAATCCTGAATTGAGCAATAAACATGCAAATCAAAAATAAAATAGGCGTTATTTTAAATTTTGCGCTGTCTGGTATTTTTATACTACTAACAGTTGGCTGTGCTTACGAGCCAGTAAAGCCGTGGCAACGTGGTGTGTTAGCAGCAGATAGCGCGCAGCTCGTACCTGATACTTTGGAAAATGAATCAGACGAGCATATCTACTTCAGTAAAGAAGCTGCCAAGGGTGGGCAGGGTGTTGGTGGGGGAGGTTGTGGATGCAACTAAAACATCCTAAATCTATTCGCCGGCAATTAACCATTGCGACTTCGTCGTTGCTTGTCGCAGCTCCACTACAATCGACTGCAGTAGAAACTTCTGCTGATCAAATGGATGATATTACCGTTGAAATTTCCCGGCTTTATTATTCTGAAGATGATCGTGTTACTGTTAATAAGACTCAGACACTAATCACCAACGAATTGTCTGAAGATAATCGCATTAAAGTGAATGTAACCTATGACACGATGTCTGGCGCATCGCCTAACGGCCGCATTTATACGGGCGGGGGAGATGCCTCTGGAACGGTTGCTGTTACAACTGCTTCCGGCTTTTCCTTCAATGCTGCTAATAATGCTTCGTCTGCAAGTAAAAAAACTTGGCAAACTCCGTTTAGTGATAATCGAATAGCTGCCAATGCTGAGTGGGAAACGAGTTTGACGAGATTATCCAAAGCGGTACTTAGCGGTGGCGCATCATTTGAAAACGATTATGAATCTTACAACACCAGTGGAAGATTATTGTGGGATTTTAATCAACGTCGTACAACATTGACAGGCGGTGTTGGTTATAACTCTGATACAGTAAAGCCAGCAGCTGGAGTGCCGGAAGGTTTGGGGGAGTTATGGTGCGGTACAATTGCAATCGATCTCGATTGGCTTTCTTCTTGTGCTGATCATGATCAGGTTTTCTTTAAGCCAGCTAATAAAACTGTATTAGATTACTTCTTTGGGATTACACAAGTGTGGAATCGAAATACACTGTTTCAGGTGAATTATTCACAAAGCACTGAAAGTGGTTATTTAACTGATCCGTATAAGCAAATAAGTGTTGTTGATCCTGCATTTGGCAATCAGGAACTTGCGATTCTCTATGAAAAACGACCTGATTCTCGTTCAACGCAAAGCCTGTTTTTTAAAGCAGTCAATGTTATGAGCAAAAAAACAACTGCTTATCTTTCCTATCGCTATTTTTGGGATGATTGGGAAATACAGGCACATACTGCTGGTGCCAGATTTAGATTTAACCTGGGTAGTAAATCATATATTCAGCCACACTTTCGAGTGAGCTATCAAACAGCCGCGTCATTTTCGTCTTCCTATATTTCAGTTGATGATTCTGGGTTCGCAACTGAGCCGCAGTATATTAGTGCCGACCATCGCTTGAGTGAACAAGGCACGGTCACCGCTGGAATTAAATATGGTAGAAAGCTTGGGAAGTTTGGAAAATTTGGTGCTCGAGTAGAGCAAATGCAGCATAAATATAGTAATAATATATTACCCGACATGAAAGCCTGGATTGTTCAATTTTTATTGTCGATGCGATTTTAGCAATGAGAATAGCGTTTCATCTCTGTTGCTGAAGCGCTTTCAACTTGAAATTTATTTGGAAAGGTTTTCTTGATAAAGTTGAGGAATTCAAGCCTGCAGTTAGTCGATGGAATTTGGATTGGTCGTTTTGAAGCGATGGCCAGTCCTTGTGAAGTACTCGTCGATACAGCTGATAAAAATATCGCACAAAAAGCCCTGGATCTCGCGATTGAGGAAACACGCCGTATCGAACAAAAGTATAGTCGTTACCGCGATGACAATATTGTTCATCAAATTAATAATGCTAATGGCAAAGTAATCAAAGTGGATGCAGAAACCGCTGGTTTACTAGACTATTCTCAACAATGTTATGAGTTGAGTGAAGGCATGTTTGATGTGACATCAGGTGTTTTGCGCAAAGCCTGGAAGTTTGATGGCAGCGATAATATTCCGAATCAACAAATGGTTGCCGAAGTTTTAAGCAAGGTAGGTTGGTCCAAAATTAAATGGCAAAATCCTATTTTACAACTTGAAGCAGGGATGGAAATTGATTTTGGTGGTGTGGGCAAAGAGTATGCTGTCGATCGATCTGCACTATTAGTCAGCACAGTAGGTATAAGTTCGGTACTCATAAATTATGGTGGCGACTTGGTTGCTCTTGGTCCTCGTGCTAATGGCAAGCCTTGGGAAATTGGACTTCAAAGCCCGGATAGTAAATCGATAAAAATGATCGGAAAAATAGAGTTATTTCATGGTGGTGTTGCCACCAGTGGGGATTTACATCGGTTTCTAGTAAAAGACGGTGTTCGTTATAGTCATATTTTAAATCCTAAAACGGGTTGGCCTGTTGAAAAGGCGTTCAGGCAAGTGACAGTATTAGCAAATAGTTGCATGGAAGCCGGAATGTTAGCCACTTTTGCGTTGCTACAAGGAGAAAGCGCTGAAGAATTCATCAAAGCACAGGAAGTTGAATACAGAGTAGTGCGTTAATTACGCGAATAAAACTTGTAATAGCATTAATTGTTAACGTGTATTAAAATCTGCCGGAGTTTAAATCTGATGTTCTAATAAAAAAAATAAACGGATTTGTTGTATGCGTTTTACTCAGCTCCCTCCTGTTGCACTATTTTCTGTTCTGCTTTTCAGTGGTTGTAATTTTGAAAACATCTCTAATGCCTATAATCCTGGCGTTTTGTCCGATAATAGCTCAAATACTGCAATAATCTCCAAACTTAATAATACCCCAACAGATTTTGAACTCTCACATATTTCTGGCGAATTACTTCATGAATCAATGGTGAATGTAGAAAATGGAATCATTATTCCAAAAACTGAATTAAATGTTGGTTTAGGTATTTTAGAAGTGGGTTTAAGTGATGAGCATTCAGATTTTAAAATGTCACTAGATGTTTTAACGGGCAAATTTACTATCGGAAAACAAAAACAGAATGAGCTTCACAGTGTCGGTACCGATATAAGTGGTGACCTACTAGCGATTTCTATTAACGATACTGATGCATTAAAAGTTGAGACAAACTCATTTGATGCAATGGTAGATGGAGAAAACAATACTATATACATACAAAATGATTTTGAGTTGAATGTGGTAGTGACTAATGTGAATGGGGAGTTTTCCTCAGATCTTTTTCACAATGCAGAAAACCCGGATGACCAACGATTAACAGGAACCATCTCGATAGAAATATCTGCTGATACGACACTTGTTGTTGATAAGTTTGACGAAGGATTCGGGCATGCAAAAATCACAAAAATAGTGAATGGTGGCCCCATGACTATGCAAGGTTCAAATTATTTTTCTTTTAATGAAACGATCACTGTTGGTGAATGTTTCATTTGGGAAGATGATTATTTGGAATTTGGAAGTGGGTTTGAGCGTGTTAATTGCCCGATGTAGTTTGTAACCTGATAGTGAATATTAAAAAAGGTGAGCTTAATGCTCACCTTTTTTGTTGAAATATCACTCAAAACTAGTACTAAAGTACTAGTTGAAAAGTTTGCGCCATCTTCTTGATATTACAGTTAGCATTTAGATTAGTTTGTGCTAACATTGCAATGAACATAATCTCCAAAAAAGATAAAAAAATTAAGGTTGAATTGTGCAAAGTAAGAATGCAATGGTAGTCTCAGGAAGGCTTAAAGCAGTTGCTCGACAGTTCGAAATTTCATGTTGCTATTTAAAATGCCTTGAAGATTTAAAATTACCTGATGATCTGAATAACAGTGTGATCATCTATTATTTTGAGCGCGAGGATCAGGTTGCATTTAATCAGATTGTTACTCTTTTATGTCAACATCCGAAATTGAAAATAATATTCGCGAGCGAAGCATTTAGTGAAAGCCTAGCAATATGGGCGTTAAGATCAAAAGTTTATGATTATGTTACCTATCCATCAGAATATGATTATTTACTAAGGTTGTTTGAAGAATTTTCTGGTGGGCATTTATATTATGTGTCACCTAGTAAAAGTGTGCTCGATTTAGACCTTGAGCTACAGTGCGCAGATTCGAACACAGGTTATCATAAAAAAAGAACATTCGCAGCTCAGCAGTATATCGACAAGTGCTATTCTGAAAAAATAAAAATATCCTATCTTGCTCAGCTTTGTTTTATGTCGTCTGATTATTTTAGTAGAGTTTTTAAGTCAGAAATTGGAATAACACCGCAAGAATATATTAAGCAGAAGCGACTTAACAAAGCAAAAAAATTGCTTCGTGAGAGCACATGCAGCATTCAACAAATATCCTATCAAGTTGGTTATTCAAACCAAGGTCAGTTCAATTTGCTATTCAAGCAATCATTCTCATTAACCCCAAACGATTTTAGAAATATAGCGGGATAATATAAATATTTTCCGGGATAGTATTGCTGATTTTTGTATGGAAAATGGTTTAATAGAAAGTAATCATTTCTATTGGCTAAGTGGTTTTTTATCCACATACACAAGAATTAAGCGCACCTATGAAAATAAAAACATATAAGTTTACTCTGCAATTATTAGTTTTCCTTGCAATGGTTTTTTGTTTTGGGAGTG
>Ga0316204_10000255_pt1 | contig 219047 bp, 176 predicted proteins | sample 6monrhotite_MG_2_FD_205661 | JGI IMG/M metagenome (GOLD analysis project Ga0316204, IMG submission 205661) | Microbial mat bacterial communities from mineral coupon in-situ incubated in ocean water Damariscotta River, Maine, United States -... | ecosystem: Environmental > Aquatic > Marine >... | reverse complement strand
CAAAGTCTAAATGCGTTCCAGCATCGTTCTTCACTTCATCATCCTTTTCCATTCCATTAAACCCGTAACGGTACGCCTCTGTTGAGTTGTGGCGGTTAGGCATCAGCATCCCGAATGGATAGTAGTCTGAATAACTCTGCACATCAGCAGTGTAACCTAAGTCACTTGCTCCATGTACATCTACATTATGGATTATACTATTTTGATAATACATAGAAAAGTCAAGTAACATACTTCCAGATCCTGATTGCGTTACTCTTCTTTTTTCTACATCGTTCAGATAATACACTATCTCTGTTCCTTCACGATTTATTCTAAAAACATCTCCAACCACAGCTGTCTGTGACAAGTTTTGCACATTAGTTCCTGATTCAAAAATATAGATTTGACCTGCATTGCTTGTATGCCATACATAATCAATTGTATTATGATGTTCTCCATCGTTCAAATAGGAGATACCCGTCATAATATTATAAGAATTACTAATTGTTCCTTCAAGTGTCCACTCTATATATCCATCTGCTGCAAACGTTTGTGAAGAAGCTCCACCTGCATTCCAACCGATAGTTCCTGTTTTAGTAATTGCATTTGTAGTAGCGTTTACTGAAATTCCAACCTGATCTACAATGTTTGCATCTACATCTCTTTCAAAAGTTAGTTTTCTATCTGTAATTACACTCAATACATTACCTAAGTGATTGGACAACTCATAATATTTATTACCCATTTCTCTTTGTGGTTCGTCTGCTGTTTCGGTTACTACAGATGTAGTTGCATTAACATAAGTTGCTACTAATTTTTCTACTTTGTGAATTCCTAGTCTGCTACTTCCAAATAGGTTAGCTTCACTTTGTCTTAACTCTCTACCAGTGGCAGTAATCTTATAGTCATACACACTCATAACATTTCCACTTGCGTCTCTTACGTAAGCTGTGAAGACCCAATCTAATGGATTAGTGCTTGGGACTCCGCCTGTTCCAGTTGGCACCTCTTTTTTGATTACTCGGTTTCCAAAGGCATCGTATGTGAACTCTAAGTAACTACTTCCAGTAATGTCTCGTTCTATTGTTTTTACCTTACTATCGCTCCAGCGCCATCCAATTTTACTTATGTTTTCGTCTGCGTCTGATATTAGTTCACCGATTTGAGAATAAGTGTAATTGTCACTCGCTTGGTCATTTATATCTTCTGACCATGAATCGGTTAAATCATCTACGTGGTTTAACTGATTGTTTTGGCAAGAGTCTGGATAGTCATAGATTAATGAATCCATTACTCTACTCATTGAGGTTGTATCATAACTATGTCTTATCAGTTGCGTTATGTTTCCATTGGCATCATACGTATAATTGGTATTATAATCACCATCATCTGCAGCGGAGCCATAAGTTGAACCTAAATAAGCATCCATACTCTTAATACGGTTCAATTGATCGTATTTATAAAAGCTTCCTATCTTGTTTATTTCGGATTCGTCTTCATCTAATAAAGCAGTTGCCATGTGCTGGATGTTTCCATTAAACAAGTCATTACCTGTTGCATCATTAAAGCCAGTTAGACTTATATCATTGATACTGGTATAGAAATCAGTATTACTTGCATCAATAGATGCATAATCCCCATCAAAATACCCTAAACTAAATCCATAGGCGTCTTTTGCAAAGGTATTGTGTGCTGCACTATATCCTGATTGGTAAGCTACATGATCGCTGGCGTCTTTCCCCATGTCATTGTCAATATCCAATATGTTTCCATTAACAGATTTTAACCAACCATTAATTGTGTATGCATAATCTATTCCCTGTACTTCCCAGTCTCCGATTTCAGTTCTGGCGAGAGGTCCATGATCGTAATAATGATAATGCGCATCTTGATCATAAATTACATCGTTATCACTTGTATAAACTTTGTCTAATCGGTTGTCTGCATCGTATTCGTATTTGTGAAAATATTGATCTACAGCACCTGGTTCGTAGCTTACTTTAGTTACGTTACCACTTATTAGTTCAAATTCGTATTCGATGTGCTTGTTGTTTTGTTCCATTATTTCCATTGTAGGGAAATCTTGTACCACTTCGGTTACATTACCATGCCTGTCATAACTGTAATGGGTAGCATGGGTGTAAGCTGTATCATGCGCTACTGGGTAGTCATCATAATAAGCAACGGTTCCAATTCGTAATCGTAAGTTGTTTTGTCCGTTATTAAATTTATTAGGAGTAGTGGTAAACAAACTCTCGTCATAATAAGATCGGGTGACTTCATACCGCGTTCCTCCGTTTATCCAGTTTTCAAGACTAGTAGCATTTTTCACAATGGTTTCAGTTATAGTATCTGCTATTACCTGTTCTACCTGACCTGCTTCAATAATTCTTCCGTAATCATCATATTTACTATAACTATAATAGATGCTATCGGCTTGTTTTGCATTTTGAGATACTGCTATTCTTCCAGCAAAGTCATACCAATAATTACTTTTCCCTCCGTCTGGAGATGCTTGCTCTATTATTTGGTTAAAGGAATTATAACGGTATTCTGTTTCTGAACAGTAGGTTGGCACTAATGTATCGTTCGCAGTTCTTAAACTGTTTACCAAAGTACTGCTAAATGCTGCTGCATACTCAACGCCTTTAGGAGGAACAGTTCTAACTAAGTTGCCAGCTTGGTCGTAATAGAATAAAGTATAGTGATATTCTCGTTGATAATAGTTCATCACCAATTGTTCTGTAGGAGCTGCATTTAAACATTCTTCAATATAAGCCTCCTGAAATATTTCTATTTGCGCTTCGGTATAATCGATATACGTCAATGCCGCCTGACCGGCAATACTTTGGTACAATACATCTATACATTCATTGGGATTGTATTCGAAACGGTTCCAATCATTGCAAATTTGTAAACTGTTACAGGCACAATCAGCTATTACAAAACAGTTGCTTGTTCCGGTTAAATCAACCACAACTTCTATTCCTGCTATGTAAAATGTTCCCGTTACAATAAAATCATGGCTGTCAGTACTGTCACAATCCGTTTCATTATGTCTTATATTGGTTAAACTTGCTAGTTTATCCCATTCTAAATTATACCCAGAATTACTTGGCAATGTTAAATCTGAAGTACAACTATTTGTCCCATTACCTAATGTTATTGTGAGCACGGTATCAACTGTTCCATAGTCTGTATTGTATCGAACGAATGCAGTATCATTATGCATTTGTGGTAATATAGTATTATAATAATATGGGTTTTCTGTAATCCTTGAATAACTTGGAGAAACCGTCAAAAATTCATCTACCTGAATTAAATTCGTTAACAAATCTATAAAGTCATTTGCCTGTTGAGTTGTTTCGCAGATAACACTATCTGTAACATAAGCATCACAAGTTTCCAAAAAGTCCGCATAATCTTCTCCCGAAAGGTTAAACCCTAATTGATGGTTAATGTAGTTTCCTAATATTACTTCGTAATTTTCTGTCGTATCTACCTGTGAAATAATGGTAAGTAGTGTCGTATTAAAAGCCGCAATTTCTGTACAGTTTTGGCAAGTTTGACAACTTAGCTCTATCGGAATTGATATTCCCGAAGTTTCTAAAGAGTCTTGTGATTGCTGATTCCAGATTGCTCCTTCCGCCCAATCTCCTGCATTATATGCCCAAGCATCATCGCATGCACATAACGTTGCATTTATGTTTGCCATCGAAATACTATGTGTCAAAAACAACAGTCCTTCAATTGATGTAACATTTTCTGGTAGCACAATCGAATCAAAAGAATTTCGTAAGCGCATCAGTTCATTACAACCACAATTATCCAAAGTATCGTAAAAAGACGTAACTATAGAGTCTTCATAATAAGTTGGGCCTGTTAACAATAAGGAGGTACACTCCCATGTTTCATAACTACCACCTAAATGCTCTAATAATACTTCATTAATTGTGTTATTTCCATTATGCGTTGTATCGGTTGCAGAAGGAGTAGAAAGTGATCCTTCCGGATGTGAACCATCACAACCTAAAATACAAAGTTCTGTTAGTTCCACTAGCAAACTATCATAAGGTGCATAACCTGGCCCCCAAGTAGAATCTGGTTCAACACATCCTGATAAAGTTTCCAGCCATAATTCGGCCTTATCTGCACAAATGGTATCACATTGTTCTAGCATTATCGAGTCGATATCGGCTATTAATGAATCTTGATATTGCGCATTTGTTAACCCCGCATAAGGATTATAAGATAGATTGACAAAATGAGCTATGCTATTTGCATATAATCCACTGGTTTCGTAATTACAGTTTTGGTTTGCGGTGTCACTATAAGGGTCATATCCTCTATTAATTAATGCAGGACAATAAGGTACTTGATCAATATTCGTATAGCAACTAAAATTATCAACTAGGGTATCAAATTCAGCATTTCCAATACAGCCATTGTAACAACCATTTTCAATCACATATTCAATTTGGAAACTGTGATACATTTCTCGCTTAACATGTTGATACAAATTTCTATATACTTGCCAGTACAATTCATTAATACAATCATCTGTTTGAATGCTACTCAAACCACTTAAGCAAGATGCCAATCCAGCAGAATCTACGGTTGGACAACTTGTTAGATAATAAGCCGCTTCCCATATAGTTAAAGTATCTCCGTAAACGATAGTGTAATAAGTTAGGTTGGTTTGCATCACAGATAAAGAGTCTGCCATTGGTCCTCCTGTATCAAAACAAGGATCTGGATTGGTTACATGTGGTCCAGCAGGCACCCAAAAGTCAGGTACGCCTTGTCCTGTACTCATGTCTAATGGGTTGAAGAATTCAGATGTTTCTGCTCCTGCAATAGTTCCTTCAGCTAGCATTGCTCCGTCAAAATCGTGGCATGTTTGAGCACTATCACAAAAGGCCAAATAACAATATTCTGGGTGATAAGGTAGTAGTGTTTCTGTCCATGAAAATTCAAAATTAGAAATAAAATCATGCAATGATATTGAGGTATCTGTGGGTTCTACCCATTCTTCATATTGGTTGTAAATTAACGCCGTATCTCCATTAGCAGCAAAATAAGTCAAAGAACTACTTTGAAACCAAACCGTTCCGGGAAGGTAGTTTCCTGAATAAAAAATTGATAAGGAATCACTAGCTGAAAAATTACCAGCTGAGTCCATTTCAAATTGGGCATACTGTCCTCCTGGAATAAAATCAGATTGCAAAGCATTGGCAAATCCCTGGCAAGGATCGTAATAAATTGAATCATCGTTGTTAATACAGTCTAAATACAATGAGTCGTAATAAGCTCCTGGATCTGCTAATGTATCGTGATTTGTAATGTAGTCAATCCGGGTTCCTAATTCATCTAAACAACTAATGTCTGAATCGGTTAAATCACATCCCGAGAAATCTGTATGAGCTAAAATCTGATTGTAAAAATCTTGATAGTCCAATAAACAGGTATCGTGCTCTAAAAATGCAGTTGTATAGTATTCTACCGCTGTATCTTGCACAGTTAGTACTTTGTTAAGTACATATTCTCCTGCTACTAAGTTATAATTAAAGGTACTTGTTCCAATAGTGAATTGAGAAGGTGCATTGCAACTATCGTTAAAGGGTATTCCATTAATCGTGGTGTCTATAACAAATACATTTGCACTGTCTCCAAAACAAAGCGAATCGAAATCTATTCTTGATATTTCTAAATGCAAATCATAAGCACAATCAAAACATATCGATGCAGCTAAACAGCTATCTGTATATTGTTCAGGTGTAAATAAATATTCAAATGTGTAGTTACCATCTACATCAACTGAAAAAGTTCGGTTATATTCAATCGACATTCCATCCGATGAGATAGTCTGTGCAGTATTTAATGTTAATAGTGTATCGCTAGCAGAGGAAGGCCCTGTATTAGAAGCCAATGAATCAATTCCACTAGGAGAAGCACCTATTAAAGATGTAGCAATTACTCTTCCTGATAAATCAATATAGGAAGCACTAATTTGTCCATTAGGGTCTTCCACCAAGTTTCGTTGGTATTTATTGTCAATTCCTACATCAGTACCGAACAATGGGTTTATTTGAGAAGCAGCAGGTACTCCATATCGATACTTTGTTTCTATTCCTCTTCCTGTTGTGTCTAATTTACCAGCCGAACGTTGGCTTTTAATTCTTCCTGTGTTATCTGAAAGATATTCCACTCTAACCAATGGGTAACCCTCTGCATCAGGCACATAAGCTTGATGTCCATCTTTATCTGGGTTATTACTCGAATAATACTGTCCTGCACCACTAGTCGAATCCATTGGGTGGGTAGTATTTCCGCAAAATGTTGTATCCAGATCAAAGTCTTTTCTGCTATAATGTTTCCCGCTATAGTTTTGGTTAAATTTTTCTTTGTAATGCATTGTATTAGTATCGGTAGGAGCCGGTAATGCGGAAACTGCCATACGTCCACTATAATCCAAATAACTCTCTTGCACAATTACTTTTTGTTCGGTATTATTTTTCCCTTGACTTTGCCTTCCAACACCCAATCCATCCATATAACTAATGCCTTCAAATTGTTTTCCGTTATCGGTATATCCTGCTTGATAGCTCCAGTTCATGCTATCTTGTTCTAATTCATATTCTAAATGAATTTTATCAGAAAAACTATTCACGGTACCAGTATTAATTGCAGACCATTCTCCTTCTAATCGAGTTGTATAGTTGGTGCCTGTTCTACCAACACCTCTAACTCTATATAGCAAATATCCATGTTCGAAAAGGTCTGAAATCTGCCAATTATTATTGGTTGTATGAATTCTAGTTGAATTGTGTTTAAAATCAACATCTAATTCCGTAGCAGCAAGATAGGTTCCAATAGAATCATAATCATTTATAAAAACCCATTCCAATTCATATTCTTCTGCTCCTTCCATAAATGGCCAGATAATCTCAATATCATTCCCGGATGTATCAAAACTTAATCCCGTTGGAGTTATTGCATAAGCAAATGTATAATACCTTTCAATTTCAATTGACGATTCCAAAATAACTGCATCTGTAGAACTAGCATTGGTAATTCCAGTTATTTCAATATTAACATAATGCCCTCCTGTAAAAGTTATTGCATCCAAATCAATATGGGTTACATCAGCGATTGAATCGTAATCTATAGTTAAGGTATCTGTAAATGTAGATTCTGTAAAATCTTCATCTTCGTAAGTCACATCAAAAATAACCTGATAAGTAAATACAGATTCATTTAAGAGTAGTTCTCTATCCAACCTTAAACTAATGGTGTTTTTTACTGATACATTGGTAAACCGATTGCTCCAGGTAGAAGGGTTTGCCTGCATGTAACCGTATTCTCCATCAGCGTGGTCTATTGTTGCTCCAACTGTTAATTGACTTCCCTGTAAGTTACCAATGTACTGTTCTTCTGCGGCTTCAGCAAATGTTGAAATAGCTAGTAAAATTACTAGAACCAAGACTTTATGTATGTTTATTATTGCTTTCATATCAATGGGTTTCTAGAATTAGTGCTTAACAATTGAAGAGCGGGTTTCTGAAATTGTTTTAATCCCTTCAATGGTTTCTTGTTTCACACGAACCATAATACCTTGTTCGTTGTATTCATAAAAAGTAGCATAGTTGTAATCATCTAAATCTGCCCACTTTCGGAACGAAACAGGATCGTAAACACTTGTTACCATAGTTGAATTGAATGGATGAATTCGTAAATCATCAAAGTAAACAGGAGGACTACTGGTACCATTGTGCCTCAATTTGACCTCTATACTATCTTGAGAAGCGGATACAGAAAATGTTCCCTCAATTTGTTGCCAGCCATCAATAGTAATTCTCTCTGTAACAACCAATGTGTCTTGAATAGTAACTGGTCCATATGTAATCACTTCAATTTCAGGGGTGTTAAAAAGAGCCTTGGTTCCAATACTATCTTCCTTCACCCATGCGCTAATTACATATTTTGTTCCTCCGCCAGGGTTAAACAATTGTTTACAGCTGCTTTCGCAGACTTTATATCCTGCTGTAGTTATTGGATCTTCACATGTACCATTAGTGTTGTTTGCCAATCGAGTGACTGACACACTTTGTCCATTTGTTAATTTTAATGACTTTCTTCCAGTATGAGCTTCGGTGGTCACTATTTGGTTATAGGAAGCAGACCTTTCAAAATCAAAATGACCCTCTGTTGCACACATTTTTTCTTCCACATATACGGTATAGTTTATATAATCTTCAAATCCATCAAATGCTAAATCCGAAGTTTGTGCATTATTCGCTGCTGCAACGGGTATTTTTTGTTCATTATTATTGTATTTAAACAGTACTCCTGAATAGCGACTTAGAACATCTTTTGCTTCTATTGGCGCACCACTTTGATTTATTTCTGTTATCTCGTTAGCTAATAACCAATTCTCAGTACTTCCAGCATTATAATCTGGATGTGCTGCATCTTTTATAGAGTACCATATACCAGAGACAGCTGCATAAAAAGGTGCGTAAGTTGAATAAGTTCCCCCTTTTCTTAAATCAACTCCAATATCAGTATTAGTTTCACTTCTGTCAATTTGATAGGCGTAACTCTTATTCGTTCTCCAAACTCCTAATAATCCATGCTCAAATGGGTTTACAATAGAATCAGCGTATGGATTACAATCATTACAAAGAATTTTCCAATCTTCACTATATTCTACAGCTGAAGCTCCAATTGGCTGATTGGCATCCAAATCTGCCATTTGCGGATCTAAATCAACAAAAGAAGACATACTTGCCATTTGTTGGTTTCTATAGCCAGATCGAATAACTCTTACATTTACATCGGTGTCCGCTGCCAAAGGATCTCCATTCTCATCAATTAAAAAGAGATCATTATTCGCGCCTGCGGTATCAACTTCCAATACCCATGCTTTATACCCTGTAAAATTACCCAGAATAGCACTTTCAATTAGCAATTCATCACCTTGTCTAAAATAATTTTCAGCAGCGTACTCATTGCTAACACCAATAGTCCCATCACTTGCAATATCAACTCCATATAAGTGATTGTTAATTGTATTAACTGCTTGCCCCATACCATCGTAATGCCAGTAAGCAGGAAAACTCAAACTTTTTATTTCATCATCATACTCATTGTTAGTAGTAGTTGCGATTACATTACCTGTTAAAGCATCGTAAGCTAAATTGTTGGATACCGTTTCTGCACCTAAATACCGTGTAACCACTTTGTCCAATACCGCATAATTATGAATTACTTTTGTAAACGAACTCATTAAATAGCCTTCTATAGAACTTGAGGTAGATTCTGAAGTACTATAAGGAGGAATTCCAAACATATAAGTAGTTGATTCAGAGTAACTATTTTTATTTAATTTGGAATAATTAATGTCATGAACAAAATCGTAATCTTTTGCCAATAACTTTTCTTCTATTGTACCATCCGGATTCACAACTGTACACGTTTCGTTAACCCCTTTATATATATAATTTTCACTGGATACTTCATTGTCATCTGCATCATAATTGGTTACCTGTTTCAATTTACCATGCATGTCGTTTTTCTCAATGACAAACCCTTGAGATTTTGCCATAAAATCTATTTGTGTTGTACCACTAAAGGCTTCAATTTTAACTTCGGTTAAAGGTGTCTTATCTGTTCTAGTCCTCAGGTTCGCTTCTTTACAAGTGTGATAATCATAAACAGTTGTCCCCATGTCTTCATTCACGACACCGTTCTTCAAGTTTTTAACCGTTACTTTAGAATAACCAACATAAGCAGCATCATAAAAACTTTCTCCAAAAGGTCCTGTGTGGTAATAATAGTCCCAAGGATATTTTTCGTTTTTCACTTTGTAATCAACAGGGTTCTTCAATGGATTAATACCGTTACCTGCCTGTGGCTCATATTGTACCACACCAGAACTAACCGTAGTTTCATTTCCTCTAGGACCTATAGTTGTTTCGTAAGAATATTCTTGACCGTAACTATAATTATCTTCATTTGGAAGCATGTTAGCCCAGTTGTCCGTATAAGTAATTCTTTTTACTCGGTTTCCACCTCCTAGCTTATGACGAGTAGGTTCTAACATTCCTATGTAGGATTTACTAGCATCAATTTTCCAAGCATATTTCTTATTATTTAACGCTTTGTTTAATCCTGAAAATACGGTGCTTATATCCAATCCTGCAGAGTTTCCAACTCCATCTGGATAAATTGCTCTTGAAACATTTTGTCTAAAATGTTGCCATGCATCTTTTTGAATCGGATGTATTTTGTATTCGTTAAAGTCATCATCTTTTACCGTTTTTAATTCGACTTCTATATAAGGCTTAGGCAGGGTTGTATTTTGCGTGACTCCAAACCCAACTACATCTAGATAGCCCGTAACTAACTCGTAATCTCCGTTTCCTCGTTTGGTTTCTACTTCACACTGGTAATACAGTTTTTTGTTTGGAGATACTAAATTCCCAACATACATTGTCACAAAATCATTCCATGCACTACCCCATGAAGTAGTATTAATAGCTACTGGTAAATCCAAGTAAATAATGGCTCTTGGGTCTTTTTTATCACTTGAGTTTCTAAATAAAGGACTAACAGTTGGCGAAGTACCTCCTACTTCGCTTTTATATCCAAAACCTCCAATTCCGACCATTGCCATAGCGCGTTCTCCTTGCACCGCATCATAATCATCACTTTCGTAAGTAACATTGATATCTCCTCCCGAAGGCAATGTTATTTTTGTTAAGGACCAAGAGCTAGAAGCATCATCTCTACTTGCTTGTGATTGTAACGCATATGGAAATTTTACATTACCACTTTTTGTCGCATCCGATTTGTAAACGCCCCATCTGTCAACGTCATCTCCAATAAAATTGGCATTGGTTCCTCCGTATGCAAATTCATAGGGGCTTAAGCTCCCTTTTTGAGAATTTCCATAAGTAGTATATATCTTCTTTAATGTCAGTTTACCTGATGTTGCATCACCAGCACTACTGTTTTTATTTCCATGAAACCTTTTACATAATGAGTAATCATATTCAAAATGAACCGTTTGAATTGGAGTTGCACTATTTCCATTCTCATCTAGATCTGCTTTACTATACAGAATTATTTTATCCAATTTTTTAGCATGCTTAGTAGTTGAAAGTTCCCCACTTTCATCATTAACTGTTGATATTAAATCATCTCGGTCACTTAGATAAAATTTTGCTATATAGTTTTTGCCTTCAACAGAGTGCATATACCACATTTCTTTCTCTCCATAAGTATATATTCCCATGTCATCACCAGAATATGTTTGATTGTTTTCTACAAATATTGCTTGGGAATTCCCATCTTTATTATAAGGTGTTTTCCATCGAAATGGATTACCCTCTCCATAGACTTGTGTATAATTTAACTTTAAATAACTTCCGTAATCATCCTCCGAAAGTCCATCTCCTGTTCGGTCACTGTAATCCGTAGATAAAATTGAATTCAATAAAAAACTGTGTGCATAACCAGGGATAGTTGTACTTGAATAATAGTCATCCCTTCCTCGTGTATTTCCCGGTTTATTTTCTACATCATCTATATAATTAATTAAGTTCTCAGCAGTATGAAATGTGTTCCCAGAATCACTAAAACTTACTTGTTTTTCCATTAAAGAATAAACAGGTGTATCATAATTGTAACGTACTCCAGAAGGGTTTACTACTTGCATTTTAGACAAATGGTGGTTTAATTTAATAGTTGTTCTTCTGTTTGACTCTGTCGTATCCACTGTATAAGGTGTTGAAAGACTATTTGTGTCATAGCTCACTATTTTATCATCTCCTAAGCGGTAAGATTCTAATGCGGTAATTTGTGTGTAAATCGTATTTCTATTTTGTTTTAGCGTATCGTAATTAAGGCTGGGTAGACTAACAGGAGAACCTATTTCAATCCCATTTTGGTAATTCGCTAATTGAGAATACAATTGTACTTGAGATTGAAGTGGAGTATTTGATGTACTTATTTGAATATTGCTAGCGTAATTGCCTCCATAATTGTCAAAAAACGATTCGTTACTTGGTGTTTGTTCACCTATTTTTTTAAAATAGAAAGTCTCGGCTTCTAAGTTAATTCCTTCTAAAGGATGGTAATTCAGATTATTTCCAGCGAGATTAAAAGTTGAAACATATGATTCCGAACTCCCATTTGAGGTATTGTTTCCAGTACCTTCAGCATAGGAACTGCCTACAAAAGTGAATGGTAGTGGAAGTGTAGTAACTGATACAGAAAGGTCTTTATGTTTTGTTGATGTATTACTTAATACCATATTACGTGAATTAAAAACTGTGCCAATATCGTTTCTATAGCCTCTAAAACTACCTGAAGAAGTACTTCCACTAGTCCTAAAAATATCGTAGGTTAAGTTTGTAACTGGCAATACTTTCATGGATTCAGTAACTTTGGTTACATTTTCACGGTTATAATCCAGAAGAGCTCCATCAACGTTGTCTCCTTTTTCCATATTCATATAACCAAATGCAGGAGAATTATCAGTAGTAACTACAGTACCTGTGGAGAAATATTTTTCTTTCAAAACCCCTACGCTTGCATTTAAATCAACAACTGGGACTGGTATTCCGGCTGAGACTCCTAAGTCTGTTCTTTTAAAAAATCCTAAACTGATATAACTGTTTGCAAGAGCAGGAGTATAAGTTTTTATTCCCAATGAAATATGAGAACCAGTACCTCTGGAATTTTCTGCAAATATATAGCTACGAGAAGTAGAAGTACTATTACTCTCAAATTTTGATTTAGCTGCTCGAGTATCATTAGACATTCCTTTTGTTGCCGTAGTTGACTGAGAAACTCCGAGTCCAAGAAATGATACTCCCATGTTGGTTCCAAATGAACCAAATGAAGATCCTCCAATCCCGGTTGAAGAGTTTGCTGAAAAACTTAAACCTCCTTGAACACTCATTCCTCCAGATATACCTCTAAAACTCATGCCAACATTAGCTCCGATTGTTGGTAATGATTCAAAGTTAAATCCATTTCCTGTATAGCTATTTGTGAATCTCCCTGCTTTCATTTCAATAGCTGCATTTGCTGATGCACCAACCGAGCCGCCACCACCTGAAACTCCTAATGATGCAGATATGCCTGCTGATATTCCGTAATTTTTTCCTTTAGTTGTATTTTGTTTAGCACTCGTTGTTCTTTCAACTACATCTCCAGAGAAATCATCAGGTAAACCTCTCATTTCGCGATTAATGGAGCCAGGGTTTAAATCAAAACCTAAACCTACCCAACTCGCTTCCTGATTCATGGTAGTATTTCCATTATAGGTAAGCGTCAATGGAAAACCATCTACATTCATTAGTGGAATTGAGTAATTGAAATCTCCCGTAAACAAATCGACCATTTGCCCTGTTGGAGTTCCACCAGCTGTTTCGGATTGTCCCGAGCCTGAGGATTGTGCAACTAAGGTAGATGGATAAAATAATTGAAACAACATCGAGAAAAGGGCAACAGTTGCCACATTTTTATGTATTCTTCTATTGGGATCAAATCGTAGCTTCATGCTAATTGAGTTTTATAGGGGATTAAAGTTTAAATCGTAAATAGGTTTTGTCGTTCTTTGGGCTGATAACCTCAAGAATGTATTCGCCTGCTGTTAACGAAAATGATCTTAAGTCAAGTTCACAAGCATTATGTCCATATGTAATTGCTTGTTGCGGAGAACCTGTTTCTAACTCATTCCCATCAGCGTCAACTCCAGCAATTAGAGAATGGCTTTCATCGTATATATTATAAGCCAATACTTTATCTGTATCTACCTTGTATTTTTCATAGTAGTTAAAACGAACTTTTGATTCAACCAGATGGTAGGAAGAAGCAGCTTCAACTTTTTCTTTTAAAACACCTTTTACACTGGTAATGTAACTTGGGCAATTAATTGAAGTTCTTACATTTTCGAATAAGCCATTAGATGAATAAAATGAACACTCACCATACCATGCGTCACCAGCAGTTACAGACAAAGTTCCTTGTTGATATTCATTGTTATGGAAGTAAAGCGTGCTTCCAATTCGTTCCATTTTTAGTATGTCACCTTTTTTATAAGTCCCCCAAGTGTTCGAAAATGTTCCCGAAACATTTTTCTTTAAATAAGCATCACTTTGCAATACAAAACCGTAATCTAGACTATCTAATCCATGATCTGTTGAAGGGTTTTTAGATAAACCAAATATCCTTTCCTTATCCGTATCTATAACTTCATATTCTATCCATCCATCTGTACTACCTGGTAAGGTCAGGTATGTATTTCCTCCTGCATCCCAAGAAGTACTTGAGCCACTTGTTTTTTCCAATTCTCTTTCAAAAAATGTATATGTTGCATTATTTTGATTTGCCCAAAAGGCATCATAACCAACACTGATTTTTCTTTTCACCATCCATCCAGTTGTATCTTCAATTGTAACAGTGTGTTCACCTACTTCTAAACTGTCAATGCTAGAGGTTGTGTCGCCACTGGGAGACCAACTGTAAGTAAAAGGTCCATCTCCACACGGGTTAAGAGAAATACTACCACCTATTGTATCTCCACAACTAATATTGGTAACATCGATATCAACCTCGAATGGAGGTTTAAATGAACATGCTAGGTTTTTAAGAATATCTAAATATCCATATACACTTACATCAGCATGCATTTCTCCAAGAGTTACTCCAGAAACCGAGCTTCCCAAATCAGTATTGTTTTGGTAAAATTTTATTGTATCGTCTTCTCTCGATACTCTTATCAAATCTCCAGCAACATAGGTGCCGATTGATGTTTCTGTACCACTTACTACTCTACGAATATCTCCGTTATTTTTTAAATATATCCCGTAATCCAAATTCCCCCAACAGGAACTTGTTTTTGAATAAGACGAAAGACCTATTAATCGATGCTTATTGGTTACATCAGCTAGAAATTCTATCCAGCCATCTGTTGAATCTGCTAATATATTTTTTGACCCTGCGCCTCTACACCAACTATTGCCGACAATATTTTTCAAGTCAACAGACGCACTTCCACTATATACTTCCTGTGATGCAGTAAAAAAACCATAGTTTGTAGAATAACCTAAGCTTATTGTTTTGGAAACTATTGGAAGACCGAATCGTTTTACAGTTAACGTGTATTGACCAGAATCTGATAAAGAAGTAATATCTGCTGTAGTAGCTGTAAAACTATTTGGGCCGGTCCAAGAATAGGTGGCAGGAGCTGCTACATTATGAGATATATAAATAGCGCCAGTAGTAAAAGCATTTGTATCAGCGTTACAACTTACTTTCATATGAATGATACTATCTACCGTTATTGTTGCTGCATTGGCGGCTTCAAATGATAGAATTACGATAATTAGTAATAATAATTTTTTATACAATCTCATGCTGGGTTATTTTAATTAGCAATTGAATTCTGTTCTATATAATCTGAATAAGTTTCGTCTTGATATTTTAATCGAACTTGATAGTAATATTTTACAGGTGATAAATTCCCCAAATGAATCATAGCTTTACTGTTACTATTAAAAAGGCTCATTGCGGTTCCATGGTTATATGGAATATTTAATTGTTTAACATCCGAAAGGCCTTGAGCTGACCCCACATTAATTTCTACAGCCGCAACATCGGAGGCGTTAATATTTAAACTTAACATACATTCACCTGTAAAAACAGTATCACCTCCTGTGTATTCTACATCCACTAAGTTGTATTGCACTTGAAAATCAAAATCAGCGTTTTGAGCACTTAATGTGTTGAGAGTAAACACACATATTATAGATAATGTTAATAGATAGATTTTTTTCATTTTATATGACTTTATATTTAGCTTTTCTGTTTCAAAAAATGGACAGTTTATTATCCATTATTATTATTAGGTAAAGGACAACCAATTTTGTCAAAAATAAAATGAGTGAAACAACTCAATTACCTAAGTTAAATACCTTATTTTAAGGCTATTCTCAGAAGTTTTACATGATTTACACATTCATTACTTATACTTTTCAAGAGTAAAATGTGAATTATAGGCAGAGTGATTTTATCTAAAAAAATCCCCCTTAACAATATTTAAGAAAACAACAATACTTTAATTTTCAAACGAAGGTTATTTATCTTAATGTTCTTAATTAAAATAAGAACACTCTATATTTGTATAACGAAAAGAAATAACCGTGGAGAATAAGACAATAAAAGGATTCAGTAAGCTCTCGAAAGAAGCTAAAATTGAGTGGGTAACTAAGGAGTACTTAGAAGGTGATGAACAATCGATTGATTTGTTAAAGTCTTACTGGCACAACGATCCGAAAACACAAAAGCTACACGATGAGTTTATAGAAAATACGCTTACCAACTTCTATCTTCCTTTTGGAGTTGCACCCAATTTTAAAATCAACGATAGAATCTTTTGTATTCCAATGGCTATTGAAGAAAGTTCTGTTGTAGCTGCAGCAGCTAAATCTGCTTCGTTCTGGTTAAATCGAGGAGGTTTTAAAGCAGAGGTTATTTCTACCATAAAGGTTGGACATGTCCATTTTGCCTGGTACGGTGAATATGAAAGATTATTAGACTTTTTTAATCGTGTAAAAGACAAATTCTACAAAAATACTGAAAACCTGACTGCCAATATGCGTGCTCGCGGAGGTGGAATTATGGATATTCAGCTTATCAATAAAAGTGATTTAGAACCGAATTACTATCAATTAATGGCAAAATTTGAGACTTGCGATTCAATGGGGGCAAATTTCATCAATAGTTTGTTAGAGGAATTCTCAAAAACATTAACCACCGAAATAGAAAACGACGCTATTCTTACTGATGATGAGAAAAAGATTCAGGTTATTATGTGCATCCTTTCCAATTACACGCCAGAATGCCTTGTACGAAGTGAGGTGAGCTGTAAAGTGGAAGAGTTAACGGAAGGTACGGACATGTCGCCAGAATTATTTGTTGAGAAATTTAAACAAGCTATTCATGTTGCTACAATAGAACCGTACAGAGCAACAACTCATAACAAAGGAATTTTTAACGGAATTGATTCAGTAGTATTAGCAACAGGTAATGATTTCAGGGCAGTTGAAGCTTGCGGACATACTTATGCTGCAAAAGACGGGCAATACAAGAGTTTAACACATGTATCTGTAGAAAATGGAATCTTTAGGTTTTGGATTGAAATACCTATGGCTCTTGGAACCGTTGGTGGTTTGACTCAATTGCATCCTATCGTAAAATTCTCTCATAAACTTTTAGGAAACCCAAGTGCTGAAGAGCTAATGATGATAACAGCTACTTGTGGTTTAGCTCAGAATTTTGGAGCCATTCGATCATTGGTTACTACCGGAATTCAAAAAGGACATATGAAAATGCACCTCCTGAATATTTTAAACCAATTAGAAGCGACTGACATAGAGAAAAAACAGATAGTTGACTTCTTTAAAAACAAAACAGTTTCTCACAAAGCTGTGGTTGACGAATTTTGTAAAATAAGAGGAATTGAAAACAAAGACATATCTATTGGACAACCACAGCAATAGGCTTCTGGTTACTTCTAAGTTGGTACATGAAAAGTCGAGCAGCATTTAACTCCTTCAGCTTCTCCAAGCAATAGAAAAACACTTCTGTAGCTTTCTGTTCTGAGATAATCATGGTGGAGTAACAAAATGATAAAAGCAAAATTAGAGTATAGATCTTTCGACATAAAACTTGCGGACTCACGAAACAGCATAAAAACTTTCTAAGCTATTCCACTTACAGCGTAAATGAACCCTAAGTTAAACAACTCATAAACAACTAAATAATAAGACTTTACGAAGTGATTTATTAGGTGTTTTCATTGAGATAATATAACTTAACTCCATTATTAACCCATAAATTATTTATAATGAAAAAAATAAGTTTATTAACATGTTTTGCAATTAGTTCGACTTTTCTCAATGCTCAACATGTGTTTGAAAAACACGTTTACCCTAAAAATATTGATGGTGATCTTGAATTAAAAGATGTTCTCATTGCAACAAACAGCGATAGTAGTGATATTATATCTACTGGATATTATATTTACGGTGAAGACTCAACCTTCCAAACTAATCATGCTGTTCTTGTTAGCCATGATACCTCCGAAACATTAAATTATGCATATGATTATGTAGCCTTTGACCCATCATCTAATGCTTACAATACAAATTCGAATAGTATTGCCCAAGACTCTTCTGGGTATTTTATGGTAGGAGAAGTAAATGACAATTCATATCATGGAAGTACTGCTAATGGAGGAATGGACATTTTAATAATAAAATGTAATCGCCTTGGTGGAGTTGTGTCCTCTAAAAGGATAGATATTGGTGGAATGGATGTAGCTTATTCAATTAAAGCAACATCATTAAATAGTGGTAAGTTTTTGGTTTGCGGAGCATCAACAAAAACGAATGGGAGTATAAGGTCATTTATAATGGAAATTGACAATAATTTAAATATTAATTGGCTTTCCCAAATGGATCTTAGATTATCTTCTGGAACAACTACATTTTCGGAAATATATGACATTACTACAGATGGCTCGAGTATTTGGGGTGTTGGAGCAATAAGAAACAATGGCTCACTTAACAGAGATGGACTTGTTGTTAAATTAAACAATAGTGGTGTATATCAGACATCACGCAGAGTTTATAATGGCACCGACAGAGAGGTCTTTTATCATGTTGAAATGGATGGAAGTAACTTGATTATTGCCGGAGATACTAAGAAAAGGGTATTTGTTAATGCCAATAGTAGAATGCTTGCAATGCAATACAATACTGCATCAAATACTGTAACAAAAGCTTTTTGGTTAAAATCAGGATTATCAACAGATGTAGGGCATGACATTATTAAAACAAATGTAAATGGTACCATTAATTATTATGTAGTTGGAGAAGCTATACCTTCAACAGGAAATAATAAAGGAGTTTTGTACAAGTTAAATAGTAGTTTTTTACCAATAAAACATGTTCGATACTCAGGATCAGGAAACGCTGGTTTGTATGCAATTGACACAAAAGATGCTGGAGCCTCTTCCTACTTGGGCACAGTAGGTTATTCTTCTGGATCTAACTTAAACGGATATGTGCTTAAAACAAACCTTAATGGGACAACAGGATGTAGCGATACAATTTCAATCGACTCGCTTAGAATAAATTACAATGTAGCTTCATTACTTGATTCTATTGATACCACTTATACAACCTACACACCAACAATAGAACGTGACACATTGATCGATTCATTATTTTGTAGTGATACAACAGCAGCGAAATATTTGAGAAATAAATTCTCAGGAATTGAAATACAGGATAAGGACTTTGTGATTTATCCTAACCCTGTTGAGAATGGGCGGAATTTAAATGTTCGATTTGAGAGTGGTATTGAAGTCAAAGAAATATCAATCTATAATATTTTAGGTAAATTAGTTGCATACCAAACTGGAGAAATAGAAAAACAGTTATACATGTTATCTACTAAAAATTTGACATCAGGTATGTATATAATACATATTAATGCGTTGGATAACGAGGGTAATATTTGTACAAAGGAATATAAAGTAATGGTTGAATAAATTTAATGCTTTATGGTCTCCTTTCAGTAACCTGAAAGGAGACCATAATATTTATTCGTTCAAATTTATTTTCCATTAGAATAATTCGAACAATTCTGGATGTAAAATGAATTGGAAATATACTGTAATAACGTTTCGTCATATATATTTCTTGGTAGAAGCAGCTGGAGGATATGCTTTTAAAGCTGCAGGGTTAACCCTTTATTTTGTTTTTTCTCCTTTGTCAAATTCAAAAACCAATGAGGGAATATGTTGTGACCCCGCTTTGCAATTGCAAGAAAGGCTACGAGTACAAAAAGCAAGAGAAGAAGCTTTGTTGAAAGATGTGCTTAGCGCTATAGATAAAAACCTCAGTCTTAGACCGAATACAAATGATGATGATGACGATGATTTCATAACATTGTACAGAGGTGTAGGGGAATATACAAATCCAAACATTGTATATCAATATGCAAGAAGTGGTATTGCAATACCAAAAGGAAATTTAATGGACGATAATTATCCCTTTTTAGGACATTCGAATACGTTTGACCATACAATGGGTGATAATAGTAGTATATTTACTTCATGGACTTACTGATAAAGGAATAGCGAATACTTGGGCAAAAGGACCTTCAGGTACCAACAGTGGAGTTGTTATGACCATAAGAGTACGTAAATCGGAGGCAATAAAATCTACTTTGCAGATGGGAGATGGTGAGTATTTATTAATTGGAATAAAAAAGGCACAAAAAGTGGAAAATGCAAAATAAAAAAATGAAAAAATTTGATTTTGAATATATTAAAAGTTTGTATTTATTTAGATATAAAATAATTAAGGAAAAAGGGTTAGTAAGTGATGATTGGTCAAAACTTAAAGTTGCATTAGAAAGTTATAGACATGATGAAATAAATTTGAATCATTTTATAAATAAACTTAATCAGACTCAGCTTGATTTTTTAGATATTGAGGGGAATGTAATAGCAAGTTTAATTGAAGGCGTTAATTTGGAAAATAGTGATAGCCTAAAACCAAAACCTTAAAAACTTAACATAATACCAATTTTGAATTGAGGGTAGCAGAACAGCTATCCTCTTTTTATATACCTCACCTTCGTTGAGATGATTTATAATAAAAATAAGAGTGTTTTTTCTATTAAAAAATAACTTTGTAACTTTTTTGATGTTCATTTGTTACACTAACAGATGAGTCGCCCAAGCTTTCAAATAAAATCACTTGCATTTCTATTATTTTTTTTAATCGAAATCAATGGCGTTTCCCAAGATATAGAAAAGTACTTTTTTAACAGAGGAAACATTGCAAAACTTACTGCAAAAGTTACACAGGACCTTTCTTCAGAAGAGGATAAAGTTTTAGCTATTCATGAATGGGTTACGAATAATATAAAATGGAAGGATTCGAAATCTTACGAGACTGCTCATAGAACAGTTAAAAAAGCACTTTTCAAAAGAACAGGGCCAGCAGATTCTTATGTTATTTTGTTTAACGAAATGTGCCAATTTGCTAAAATCGAATCTGAAATTGTACGCGGTAATGTTACTCCAGAATTTTCTTCCAATTACAATCCTAGAGCTTTCGAAGTAAGTAATCATTCTTGGAACGCTGTAAAATTAAGTGGGAAATGGTTTCTTATTGATGTAACGTTTGATGCAGGTTACATGGAAAAGAAAAAATACCGCGTAAAAAAGTTCATCGAAAAAAAAATTATACTGCCCTACCCTGGAGGAATTAAGCGTTTTTATTTCATTAAGAAAAAATCAAAATTCGTACACAAGCCTACTCAAAATTTTTATTTAAAGAATAAGGAAATGATGGAAACACATTTTCCATTAATGCCTATGTGGCAACTAACACAGGATACAATCTCTTCTGCCATTTACAGAAAAAAAATATGGGAAAGAAAAGCCCACGTAAATTCCTCTTCTGGAGAATTCGAATACGACTTTAATAAGAAAATTGATGACTATGTATTTGCTGTACACCCAGACTTGGTTGAAGGTACTGAGGGCAATCAGCATAACGACACAAATTTTGTTGCCCTTGCAAATGGAGAGGTTAACTATGTTTTTAAATCTATCGACCTATTTAAGCAAAAACCTGTAAATGAAGAAGATCAAATTAAAGATCGCCTAATAGAAATAGACACTTTATTTTCTAAATTAAACGAGTCAAAAAGGCATTCAAAAAGGGCGATTCAAATAGAAAAGAAAATATTTTCATCAAATAACAAAGTGCATAAAACAAGAAATAAATTGGTTACCAATGAAAATAGAAAAAGACAAAGCAAACTATCATCCATTCAAGAAAAAACAATTCAAATATCTGGACAACTAAAAAAAGAAAACAAAAGAATTCAAGAAAAATCGATTAGTCATGATAAGAAGATAAGTAAATATGGAAAGTGGGCTCCTTCTTTCAAAGAAACAAAACCAGTTTCCATTAAAGAGAATAAAAAAACAATCAAAAAGCTAACAACACTCTTTTCCAAAACCCCTTCGATAGAGGAAAAATTAGATAGCTTAGAAAAAGAGTTTGATACACAATTGGAAGAAAATTTTGCTTCACTAAAGAAAAATATTATTGATACATTAAGCCATGAAACTAGTTGGGCAAGTAAGTGTAAGTTAATCGTTGAGAATTACGACCATAATCAAGACTCAATGTATTTTGCCGATAGAAATAGAACACAAGAACTTCATATACACCATTTACAATTGTCGGATTCTTTAATAAATAAGTTTATTAGATTGCAAAAGAAAACACTTTCAGATTATAAAAAAGAATTGAGCGCAGTTAATCAAATTAAAAAGGATGCCTACTCGCTTATTAAACAAATATATAGCAATGGTAATGTTGAATCCTATATTGATGAGTTAAAATTACTCAACGAAATATACTTGGAACGACTGTCAAACTATGCTGAAATTGCGTTAAGGATTCAAGATCGGAATGAATCATTTATTACATGGTTTAAACTGTACAGGAAAAGCATAAAAGAAGTAAATAAAGAATACATATTAGAAAATGGCAAAGAAAACCTCAGGCTAAAAGCAGACATTCGGTATGAAAAAAGTTTGTACAAAATTCAATTGCAAAAAATTCAGAAAATTCAGAAATTTGAAAAATCGGTTAAAGGAAAATTAAAGCAAGAGAAAAACAGTCTAAAAGTCCTGCTGAAAGAAATCAAATAAATAATATACCAAACAATAGAAAAGAGAATGAGCAATACTGATGGAACAATTCGTAAAAATATTGAAATAGGATGCTATGTAGATATAGTACAAAAGCATCATCAACGAAGTGGTGAATTAACAGATGGGCATGTAGAAAAAATCCTTACTAAATCACCTAATCATACCCATGGAATAAAGGTGAAATTGGAAACTGGCGAAATCGGAAGAGTAAAAAAGGTTATTTTAGAGTAAAAATATTTCCATGCATAATAGATTCAAATTCGCATTATTACTCCCCTTATTTTTATTTTCAGTAAATGTTCATTCCCAAAAAATGAGTAACAAAAAATTGGGAAAAATACTAACTGAAGTTACAGATAGTATTTCTGGAACAGATGGTTATTGGCAAGCATCTTATAAAGAAATGATTCTGATTGTAATTACAGATGAAAACCACAATCGAATGCGAATGATTACTCCAATTGCATATGTAAAAGATTTGGATGAAGAGAATATTACAAAAGCATTGGAAGCGAATTTTCATTCAGCACTTGATGTAAAATATGCTATTTCTGATAGTTTAATGTGGACTGTTTTTATTCATCCTTTAAAAGAACTTTCGGAAGATCAGATAAAAGATGGGATCTCTCAGTTATTCTATAGTGCAGTTACATTTGGAGGAAGTTATTCTAGTACGGATTTGGTTTTTCCAGCAAAAAAGGAGGATTAGCTCACTTTAGCTCTTTGTCGTTTATGTCCTTATGCCGGACGGGCACTTCCTTTTTTTCTTGACAAAAAAACGAAGAAAAAAAGGAGGATCAATTAAGGTCGTTAATCACTTCCCAAATTATTTTTGCAGATATCTGGATTTCATTTTCCGAAATAGTTAGTGGTGGTGCTATTCGAAAACTTTCTGGGCATGATAAAAACCAAAAACTAAGTACTCCCCTGCTTTTGCAACCTTCTACGACCTTTTGAACTATTTCTGGACTATCCATTTCAATAGCAAAAAATAATCCTTTACGTCTAATTTCTTTGATGGCAGGATGAGATATAATCTCTTCAAATAACTGGCCTTTACTTTCTACCGAATCCAAAAGATTATCCTTAAGAATCTCATTAATGTTTGCAATCGCTGCAGCACAATTAACAGGATGTCCTCCAAATGTAGTAATGTGCCCTAGCTCTGGATTGCTTGTTAGAGAATCCATAATTTCTTTAGATGAGATAAATGCTCCTATTGGCATTCCCCCACCCATCGCTTTCGCTATAGTTAATATGTCTGGAACAACATTGAAATGCTCAAATGCAAAGAACTTTCCTGTTCTACCGAAACCTGTCTGAATTTCGTCAAAAATTAAAAGTGTACCTGTTTCATTGCATTTATTTCTTAAAGCTTCCATAAATACTTTGGAAGGAATGCGAACTCCAGCATCTCCTTGGATCGGTTCGACAATTACACAAGCCGTCTTTTCAGTTATATTCTTTAATTCCAGTAAATTATCAAAATGAATAAAACGAACGTCTGGTAATAATGGTCTGAAAGCATACTTTTTGGTTTCATTACCAGTTACACTTAATGAACCATGCGTACTCCCATGATAAGATTTATAAAAGGATATTATTTCCGTTCGACCAGTAAATCGTTTAGCGAGTTTTAATGCTGCTTCGTTTGCTTCTGTTCCAGAGTTAACAAAATAACTAGTTGTCAATTTTTCAGGAAGAATTGCATTTAATTTTTCTGCTAATTCAATTTGCGGAGTTTGGCTATATTCTCCAAAAACCATAACATGCAGGTACTTATCTACTTGCTGCTTAATTGCATTGTTAATCGCAAGGTTGTTATGTCCTAAATTACTAACTGCAATACCTGAAATTAAATCGAAATACTGATTCCCTTGTTTGTCGTATATATAGACTCCCTCTGCTCTATCGACATCAATATTAAATGGAGTATTTGTTGTTTTCGCTAAGAACTCATTCTTTAGGCTCATCCTCTACTTTCTTGCTTTTTTTACCTCCTAACTTAAACGTTAATCCAAAATTAACAAACCCTCCTCTGAAAAGAGCATTCCACGAGTCAATAGGTCTTTTATCAATATAATCCACCTCAACATCATCAACGGTAACATATTTCATCCTTAATGGAATGTTCATGAATCCAGCTTTAATGTATAAACCAAAAGTATTTCCAAAGTATCTGTTATATCCCAAATACACTTTATTATAAATACCTCTTGCTTCTGACCATACATCCTTTCTAACAGAATCGACACTTCCACTATCTGGATAATTATATGCATTATACTGTAAACCAATAATTCCAATTGTAGTACCAATGAAGGTGTTGGACTTTTCTTTATTTGTTAGAAAATAGTGCAAATCAATTCCTAATGCGCCACCTCCAATACTTATCACAGATGTATCATCAGCACTATAGGTATGGGAAAAAGCATCTAAGCCCAAGCTAACTCTATCATGTGTTGTATAACCAAATTCTAAACCTAAAATAGTAGGTAGTGCATATCCCTTGTTATTTCCACCGTCATTCGAGGTTGTCGTTAACAACCCTGCTCCAGCTCCTACTTTAATTGTAAACAAGCCTTTATCAGCAGACTGTGAAAAAACTGATAAGCTGGCAAATAGCAGAAGCGTAGAAAGTAATAATTTTCTCATACAGTGCAATTTACAAAATATCCATAGAAATAAAACAAATTTTCGTTCACTAGATTAAATCGTAATTTAAAATGCATAAAAAAAAAGGCATATTTCAATGCCTTTTTTTTTATTGAATCAATATAAACTAGTCTATTATAAGCTTCTCTGTAAATATTTCATTTCCTGAAACAATTTTCACTAAATAAGTCCCTTTAGGAAAATTAGAAACGATTAGTTCAGTTGGTCCATTTGCCATTTCTCTGCTCTCTACTAACTTTCCAATTACATTGTAAACGTAAAAATCGTAAAAACTGTTTGACTCTAAGTTAAAAGTAACTACCGCGTTTGCTGGATTAGGATACATGGAAAATAAATCATTTGTAGTAATTTCTCCTACACTTACATCACCGCCTGAGAATTGTAAATCATCCAATTTTAATACAGAACCTGGATTGCTTCCTGAATTAGCTAAAAATATTATCGAATCTGGAGTTCCTGCAATAGTCAATGGTGTAGAGAATGTTTGGTAAGAAGTTTGAACCGTTGAAAACACTTCGACATGTTGTCCAATTACACTTCCTGATTCATAAAACAATACTTGTATTCCTCCTTGATCTCCATTAGAAGGACTGTATTTATAAGCTCCTGAAAAAGTAGTTGGTGTTGCTGTATAAGGAGCTGGTAAAAATGGTGATCCCTGTGCATTAAAATCAATTTCTCCGATAGAAATAAAAGAAGGCATAGTGTCTGTTCCAAATAGATTCAATGTCGTCATCTCAATAGCAAACGATCCAGAATTAGCATCAAGAGTTTTAACAGCATTTTCTAATCCCATTCCTGCCAACATAGGATTTAACGAATACCAATCATCTACATCTTCTACAGTTGTAGCATCCCAAGTTTCAAAACTGTTATTTGGTAAAGCCGTTGCTGGCGTACCACTATTTAACAACTGAACATTATCAACCATCACCCATGAATTTGGACTTGGGTTGGCTCCTCCATCTGGAGTTCCCATAACAAAGCCAAGAAACAACTCGTCTTGTGCCATAGTATTAACAGGTAAATCTACCTGAGTCCAATTTGAATTAGTAGCAATAGCTATTGGCGACATATTCATATCCACAATAGTACCTCCGTTAAATCTTATCATCATCATAAAGGCTGAATCACCTGTAACAATATTTGATTGAACTTGTACACGAACAGAATTAAAAGCATCTGTATAAGGGATTCCTCCATCAGGACCTTGTTGACCAACTGTTCCATGAAAAACATACCCAGTCAAAGTATCCGTTCCCACTACAGCAACTTCTAACAATGCTGAATAGGTTCCATCTTGCGCGGTTGTTGATTTGGAGCATACTGCTACTCCTTGAAACTCTTGTGTATTTGAACTTTCCCAATCTGCAGGAGATTCATATAGCGTTTGCGTTGTCCAGGATTCAAAATCACCGTTTTGAATTTCACCAAACTGAGCCATTACTCCACCTGACGTGGTTGCAAGAATAAGGGCTGTAAAAATGTAATATCTTTTCATAGTTATAGTTTTAGTTACTTAAGTACTAAGGTAACATAAACTATGCCTACTTTCTACTGATTATTATCAGGAACTATAATGATTATTTAAAATAAGTATATTCATATTTAAACTGATAAATAGGCTCATCAATTTTATTGAAATTCTCTTCTTTTATTACTAATCCCTTTGGATTGTAAACAGTCAACTTTCTTTTCACTTGTTGGTTCTTATTGTCGAATACAGTCAATTCCGTTTCTTGTCCACTTTCGTTATATTTAACTTCGTCTTTGCCTAAAAAACCAACTTCACCTTCATATATTTCAAACAATACCTTATTTCCATTTTCATCAATAGTAGTATTAGATTGGCGTATCACTTGTCCTATTCCATTTAAGATAATGTTCTTCGTTTCCTCTCCTTCTTCACTATATTCGTATTGATACGAAGCATACAAGCTATCGTTAGCATCGTATTTTTCAATCAATTTAGCATTACCTTTCTCATAGTCTTTCAATAATGTTTTCCCTTGTAACTTACCTAAAGAATTGTAATTCGAAATGCTAACCTTATTTCCTTTTTCATCGTAGCTATAACCAACTTTGGATAAAATGTTTCCAGCATTATCTAATTCCGTTTGAGATAGCAAATCTCCGTTTTCATTATAAGTAAATTCAGATACTAATTTAGGATTTCCACTTGCATCAAACTCTGTTAATCGAATTAATTCTTCCTTACCATTGTACTCTCTATTTTGTTTATAATAAAGACTATCATTCGCATACATAGCAAATCCACTTTCTAAACCATCTTGATTAAATGTTCTTTCTGATTTTTGGACTTCTTTCCCTAAACTATCAATCAAAACACGAATTATAAGTTCATTTTTATCATTGTAAGTATATTTCTCATGGAAAGAAACTTTATTCGAGCCATATACCAAAGAATCAAGTAAATTCCCTTTGCTATCATAATTGGTTTCATACACCAAAATACCATCACCTACTGGTTCTCCAAATTTATATTGAAATGCAAGCGCCTTTTTCGTTTTTACGCCATGCTTATGTATAAATATTCTATATGATCCTTCTACTACAGGATCTTCAGAGGTTTCATTTACATTTAAATTCTTCTCAGAAACCTCCTCATTTACACCTGAATTACATCCAGATAAAAATCCCAATGCAATAATTCCTATTAATAAATTTTTCATGTTACGTAAAAAAAAAGCCATTCGTCAAATAACGAATGGCTTTTGTAAATATTTTTTAATTATTATTTTTTCTCTTCATCGACTGAAACCTCAAATGTGATTTCCGAAGATGCTTAATCGATATCAATTTCAACTTCAACTGAAGCTCCATCTTCTGCATCACCCATTATTTCAGGTGCTTCATTTTCAATGACAGGTGTATTTTGAGCAGGTTCACCCATAACAATTTCAGAAGGACCTCCATTATCATAAATAACTTTAAGTCTATTTAAAACGACCTTTTGTTCAGTTCCCAATCTGAACTTTCTAGCAATTTTATTTGCCATATAAAGCCTTTGGGGATCATTTTTTTTAAAAAATTCTTTCAGTTCTTGGTAAAATGTCATCGTAAAAATGTTTTAATTCGTCACTAAAGATAAACATTTTGTAATTAATTGAGTAAACTATTAATAAGGAATTACATTTTAAATGAAAAAAGAGCATAACATAGGATTAATTGTACAAGGCGGATCAATGCGCTCTGTTTTTTCAGCTGGTGTACTCGATGCTTTTAACGTACTGCGGTTTAACCCTTTTGATTATTACGCAGGTGTTTCTGGAGGTGCGATGAGCCTTTCCTACTTTTTAAGTGGTCAGTTTCGAACACAATTCAATATTTTAAAGGAGCTTTCAAACGACAATAAATTTATTAATATTAAGAACGTTTTTTCTGAAGAGGGTTTTGTCAATTTAGAGTACTTAGAAAAGTATACACAGAAAAAATATCCGTTAGATATTAAAACAGCAATGGATAATTTAAAGGATAAAACCTTTGAAATAGTTGCGACAAATATGGCAAATGGGAACCCTGTATATCTACAGCCTACGATGGAAAAATGGCTTTTATACTTAAGAGCATCGGCTACTCTACCATTTTTTTCAAGAGGTGTTTGCGATGTTGAGGGATTACAACTCATGGATGGTGGATGGAGTGATGCTATTCCTGTTCAAAGGGGAATAGCAAAAGGAGCCAAGAAATTAATTGTAATAAGAACACTTCCAAAAGATCACAAGGAAGATTGGAGTTACTTTGGAATTTTTGGTGGATTTTGGCATCGTAACAATCCAAAATTAAGTAAGCGGTTTTCAGACGATCATATTTACTACAACGAAGTGGTTGAATTTTTAAATAAGGAGCATGATGATATAGATATTTATCAGCTAGCACCTGAGAAATATTTAAAAACAACTAGTTACTCAAGTACGCTTGAAAAAATTGAAGAAGATTACCGACTAGGCTTAGAAACTGGGATGCATTTTGTAGCTGAAAATCGAGAAATATTTGAATAAAGCACGCTATAAATCAAGAATATCAGCATTTGAAGATCTTTCTGCATCTTCATAAACAGCATCTCCAAAAGCAAGAATTGGAATAAAAATCACACTTAAAAATATCAATCCAACAGCGAAACCTGAATCCTTTCCAAAGACTTTAGCTAACTCTATAAATATCAATATCATTACAACAACATTCGCGATAGGGACAAACATTAATGCAATCCACCACATTGGTTTTTTTATTATTGTTAACATAATAACAATATTATAAATAGGCACAATAGCTGCCCAACCTGGCTGACCTGCTTTCTCAAAAAGTTTCCACCATGAAATAATCATAAAGGTGATTATTCCTAAATAAATTAATACAAAAATTATAATTCCTACTATCCCTATTACTGGCATTTTTAAATGTTTTTTTAGTTAAAAAAAAAGCACCGATAAATCGGTGCTTTTTAATATAAAAATAAGTGTTAGCTTATCTCATTGCTTTTGTATTCATTTGATACATAACAATGAATCCAGCAGAAATAACGATTCCTACGATACTTGGTCCAAACCCAGCATAAACGATACTCATTATTACAGAAGCTACAGTAGCTGCTACGTACAACATGAAACCTGCTTTTTGTAGTTTCCACATTTTGATAACTCCTACTAAACCAACAATAGTTGTAGCAAAACCAACAATAATGTAAGCCCAGATCAATCCAGTTCCAGGTCCAGATACAGTTGCTCCATTAGCTACAGCTGCATTAGTTAATCCTTCTGCTGCTCCCATTAAAGCAAAAGCTGCAATGTATCCTAAGATACCTAACCCTGCTGCTACAAAAGATAAAATACACAATACTGTTAAAAATACGGGTCTTTCCCCAGTTCCAGCGTCTGCTGATGAATCTAATACTTCTTCACTCATAATTTTTTTATTTAGTTAAACATTTTCGTTGGTCCAATATTATACTAATTTTTCATTTTAACAAATATTAATAAAAAAATGATATTAACAATCAGTCGACTGATTCTTAATATATGTCGAATGTATTGTTTTACTAAACGAAACCACTATCATTTTTATATCCTAAAAAAGGCATAAGTCATAGTTCTGTTTAGCACTATATTTATACTATTGTCACATTGATAGTGAAATTTAATAGATTACCAATTTACATTCCATTGCAATTCTTTTGACTACATTTCGAAAGGTTTAAATAAAATATATTAAATGGAAAATAATTTATCGGAAGTATCTAAACATGCTATGAGAAAAGGAGCTGCTTGGATGAAATTCTATGCAATAACTATGCTTATATTTTCTGTTGTTGGTTTAATCTTTTCATTTTATATAATTGGAATAGCAATAGAACAAGCTAGAATAGCCGGCCTCTTGCTAATGATAATGTGTTCTTTTTTTATCTGGGCACATGCAATGCTGATTCAATATTCTATTCATCTTTCTGGATCCACAAGAGGGAACCAGTCTATTCTTGAAAAAGCTTTTGCTAAGCAAAAAATATATTACATCGTTATCGGTGTATTCTCTATTTTGTCTATGCTATATAACCTTTACAATTACTCAGCTCTTCTATAATTATGGAAACATTCGAAACACTTGACGATGATATATTTGATGAAACAGAAGTTTCTGAAACTATCCAAAAAGAAAGCACTACTATTTCTATTTGGATTAAAATTATAGCTATCATTGGTATTGCTGGTGCAGTTATTCCTATTATTATCTCAATCGTATATGGTAACGATATTATAGGAACCATATTTAGTTCAGGAATAACAATAGCATTGAACGCTACTTTACTTATATATGGAAACAAACTTTTCGCTTTTAGTAAATCAGGAAGTGAAAGGGATTTTAGCCTCGCAATGACAGCCCAAAAAAGCTATTGGATGTTTATCGGGATATTATTGATTATTGTACTTGCATTAATGATTCTTCTTTTTATAGTAGCTGGGGCTGAGTATGGCCAGTTGATTGAGCAAATGATGAACAGGTAATTCTAATCAACATGAGTTCGATGTAAAAAAAGAATTGTCAATTCGAGTAATTTTCAAAGAAAATTGTATCGAAAATAGATGGTTTTTGACTGAAAAATGGTTTCTCGATAACAAATTCTTACCAGAGTTTCACTCGTACTTAGCGAAGCGTTCTCACCAAAGGTAAATGACATTTTTTGGTTGTTAAACTCTTATCTCGATCTCATGTTAATTATCAATTAGAAATTGATGACTACAGCGTTTCAATAGAAACTTGATACCCTGAATGAGATCTCAGATTAATTACTGATTCATCCTCGAAAATAAGATACTGCCCTTTTACACCTACCAGTTTTTTCTCAATAATCGGTACTTTATCTAATTTTAGGCTTTTAACCTTTGTTGGATACTGTAAAACGGGGAAATTAATCTTAGTTATTTCACCATCATATTGAATAAAATCTTCGTACTCTTCTGGGATCAATTCAATTAGTTCTTCTTTCTTTTCCAAAAGCGATTCTGAAGAGACTTCATTCGTCAACATTTTGCGCCAATTTGTTTTATCTGAAATGTAATCTTTCAAGGCAACTTCAATCATCCCTGCCGCTCCTCTGTAAGGTGTTTCAGCAATAATTACTGCTTCAACTGCTCCTTGGTCAATCCAACGAGTTGGAATTTGTGTCGCACGGGTAACACCTACTTTTAATCCAGAGGTTTTAGAGAGATAAACATAATGAGGCGTTAAATGATGTTTCCTCTCCCACTCTTCATCTCTTAATGCAATCCCTTCATGTATTCTGCTTAATTCTGGCCGAATAATACTCGGGCTTGCCATTGGCGATGACATAAAAGCATCATAACTCATTCCTTCTCCATAAGGTTTTTTAATTTTCTTTCCTGTAACTACGCAGTTGATTACATGGTCAAACCGAATGGAAATTTCTTGCCCGATTAATTGATTCATTGGGACAAATTCTCCTTGCTCCAGAATATTATAAAGAGGCAATTCATATTGAACTTGCTCTTCTAATTTTGATCGCATTTTACGTATGTTTCCCGTATATATCATAAGCATTCTTTCATTCCTGAAGCAACGAAGTGGAAATCAGGAATCTTTTCCCAACGAAACTAATGTTTTTCAAATATAACTGAAACAAAAATGAATAAGATTCCTGCTTCCGCAGGAATGGAATACTTTAATTTTGGAATGACTTTTACATTTTACAAAAACGCCTGAACATCATTGCAAAAAAAAGGCTGTTATGTAATAATAACAGCCTTAATAAAATATTAATTTAAAACCCTTACTGACCTAAAGCTTTTAACTTATCGTTTACTTCTTTAAACTTTGCTTCATCATCAATTTGAATATAGATGTTTTTCAAAATTTTCAATGTTGTAACGTCTTCAGGAGAAAGTTCATGTGCTTTTACTAATTGAGGAATAGCAGCTTTAAACATTTCATCTGCTTTTGTTTTTTCCGCTTCATATAATTTAGCATCTTCAATTTTGTTAGCGATGTTATTCAGCTCAGCTGCTTCATTGTAATAAAGAGCTCCTAGGTTAAAATAAGCGTCAGTATATCTTTCATCTAACTCAATCGCTTTCTTATAAGCATCTCCAGATTTAGTTACAAACTCAGTAGCATCAGCATGCTTTCCTTCCTTATGCGCAGCAGTTGACATTTCATCAAACGTCGCTCCAATATTAAAGTGTAAAATTGGGTTTTTTGGATCCGCTTTAACAGCTTCTTGCAAACTATTTTGTGCCTTTACCGCGTCTCCGGTTTTGTAATAATAGTTAAACTCTTCTAATATCAAGTTTAAATCTCCAGGGTACAATGCTCTTCCTTCTTGAATAATTTTAAAAGAGTCATCACTTGGGTTTCCTTCATTTTTACGTGTTGCAACCTTCACCATTAATTGATGCGTTTTAGAATCTCCACCATATTTAAGTGCAGCTGCCATTCCATAATATTTTAAAGCATTATCATACTCATCTAAATTATCAGCAGACAAACCAGCATAATACATTGCAACCGTATCTTGTTTTCCTAAAATATCATAAGCTTCTACAGATGAAACAAATGCCAAAAACGCATTTTCATAATCTTTATCTTGGAACAATTGAACTCCACCGTTAATAGACATTGCTCTAATTGGTTCTAACATTCCTGAAATATCTTCTTCGTAATAATCACTTGTTGCTAAACTCGTTTTGAAAGATTCAGTTGCTAGTTTTCCATAAGCCTCAGCATTTTCCTCTACATCTTTTTTAATTACCTCGTCTCCTTCAACAAACATTGGATAAGACATGTAAATTAAACCTGTATAATAATGCATTTTTGCAATATCTTTGGATTTAGTCAAAGAACCACCATCTTTTTGTTTTGCTTGACAAATATCTATTTGCTCTTTCGCTTTTATAACCTTCTTCTTCATATCATCAACGTTTTCTGCTTTTTGAGCAATAGACATCATTAACATCAAAGGTGAAATACCTTTCATTTCAATTGCCGCGTTGATTAATTCATTTTTTTGAGTATTCCCTGTTATTGCTATACATAACATGGATAATATAATAATTGACTTTTTCATTTTGCTTGTTTTTTTACTATGATGCAATATTACTAATAATTTCATAATGCATTTACCAAAATCTTTGCCATTGTTCATTTTTACAAAAAAAATCCTCCATTCTAATTAAAGAATGGAGGATTACTCAACTTTTATTTAGTGATATTACTCTTCAGAACTTTCCTCGGTAGAAGAATCTTCATTTGAATTACCCTCATCAGTTGAAGGATTTTCTCCTCCTTCTGTTTCGTTCAAGTTTTCTACGTCTTCTATTTCTTCGCTATCGTCTTTTTCAACTTTAGCAACAGCAGCAATTGTATCGCTTCCTCTAAGGCTAATTAATTTCACACCTTGAGTTGCTCTACCCATTGTTCTTAAAGAATCAATATGCATACGAATCATAACTCCTGATTTATTAATAATCATTAAGTCATCTTCATCTGTCACAACTTTTATCGCAACCAGATTACCTGTTTTATCCGTTACATTCAGCGTTTTAACACCTTTACCTCCACGGTTGGTAACTCTATAAATTGCTTCTCCAGTTTCAGGGTCATTTAATAAGGTACGTTTTCCATATCCTTTTTCAGACACTACTAATATAGTGTTAGAGAAATCTTCAACGCAAACCATTCCAACTACTTCATCTTTATCAGAACCTAAAGTAATACCTCTAACTCCAGAAGCTGTTCTTCCCATTGGACGAACTTTTTCTTCGTTAAATCGAATTGCTCTACCAGATTTAAGCGCCATTAATATTTCATGCTGTCCACCAGTCATTTTAACTTCTAATAACTCATCTCCTTCTCTAATACCTATTGCATTAATTCCATTTGTACGTGGACGAGAATAAGCTTCTAGCTTCGTTTTCTTAATAACACCTTTCTTAGTACACATTACGATGAATTTGTTTTCTACATATTCTTCGCTCTTAATGTCACCAACATTGATATAAGCTTTCACTTTATCATCTTGTTCAATGTTAATCAAGTTTTGGATTGCTCTTCCTTTTGTTGCTTTTGCTCCTTCTGGAACTTCAAACACACGCATCCAGAAGCATTTTCCTTTTTCAGTAAATACTAATAAATAATTATGATTTGTAGCAACAAATAAGTGTTCTAAGAAATCTTTATCTCTTGTTGTAGAACCTTTAGAACCTACTCCTCCTCTATTCTGAACTTTGTATTCGTCTAAGTTTGTACGCTTAATATAACCAGCATGGCTAATTGTAATAACTACTTCATTATCTGGAATTAAATCCTCGATGCGCATTTCATTTGCCGAGTACTCAATAACTGACCTTCTTTCGTCACCGTACTTTTCCTTAATGACATTCATCTCTTCTTTGATAATCTCCATTCTTCTAGGTTCATTATCAAGAATATCTTTTAAATCCGTTATTAATTTCATGATATCATCGTACTCAGCTCTTAACTTGTCTTGTTCTAGACCTGTTAATTGTCTCAATCGCATTTCAACAATTGCTTTCGATTGGATTTCAGATAATTTAAAACGTGTAATTAAGTTTTCTCTTGCTTCATCTGCATTTTTAGAAGCTCTAATAATTTTAATTACTTCATCAATGTTATCAGATGCAATAATTAACCCTTCTAAAATATGAGCGCGTTCTTCTGCTTTTCTTAATTCGTATTTTGTTCTTCTAACAATTACTTCGTGTCTGTGTTCTACGAAGTGGTGAATCATGTCTTTTAGATTCAATACTTGAGGACGACCTTTTACTAAAGCAATATTATTGATAGAGAAAGAAGTTTGTAATGCCGTGTATTTAAACAATTTATTCAATACAACATTTGGAATAGCGTCTCTTTTCAATTCATAAACGATACGCATACCGTTTCTATCAGATTCATCTCTTAATTCTGAAATACCAGTAATTTTTCCTTCATGCACCAGTCCAGCAGTTTTCTGAATCATATCTGCTTTGTTTACCTGATAAGGAATTTCCGTAACAATAATAGCCTCTCTACCTTCTCGAATTTCTTCGATACTAGCTTTTGCTCTCATTACAATTCTTCCTTTCCCTGTATGGAATGCATCTCTTACACCTTCATAACCATAAATAGTTCCTCCAGTTGGAAAATCAGGAGCTTTTACGTACTCCATTAATCCATCAATGTCAATTTCTCTATTATCAATATATGCAATAATACCATCTACAACCTCTGTTAGGTTATGTGGCGCCATATTAGTTGCCATACCAACGGCAATCCCAGAAGCTCCATTAACTAATAAAGCTGGTATTCTTGTTGGCATTACAGATGGCTCCGTTAGTGAATCATCAAAATTTGGGGTAAAGTCTACCGTTTCTTTATCCAAATCAGACAGCATTTCTTCCGCTAACTTCTGAAGTTTAGCCTCTGTATAACGCATTGCTGCAGGGCTATCACCATCAACAGAACCAAAGTTACCTTGTCCGTCCACTAGTGGATATCGTAAAGACCATTCTTGCGCCATACGCACCATAGCATCATAAACAGACGAATCACCATGCGGGTGGTACTTACCTAAAACTTCACCAACAATACGTGCGGATTTTTTATGACTCCCACTTGCTCTTACTCCTAAATCTAACATTCCGTAAAGAACCCTTCTGTGAACTGGTTTTAAACCATCTCTCACATCAGGTAATGCTCTTGAAACAATTACAGACATCGAATAATCGATGTAGGCCGTTTTCATTTCCTCTTCAATACTAACAGGAATAATTTTCTCTCCTTTTTCTTCTTCTGACATATATTATCTTTAATCTAAATATTCAAATTAATCAATCTAAAAGCATCCTGACAAATAAAAATTTGCCTTATTTTAAAGAGCAGGACATCTTATGGATTAATAAGGTTCGAAAATAATCAATCCTTAATTCATAGACGCATAAAAACAAGTGCTACTTGCTAACAAAATCCTGTGAAAAATAAGCGAATTGTTGAAAATTATTTCCCAATCGAAATTTTTATCTTTGAAATGTCGTTTTTTGGATAATTCATGACAAAAAAGGCTGTTATTTGGTGTTATTTTTGTAACTCTGCAATCACTCAAGTTGATGGTTGAGGTTTTAATTAAAGAAAGAAAGGTATGGAAGCGAAATTTTCTCCTAGAGTAAAAGATGTGATTAGTTTCAGTAGAGAGGAAGCTTTAAGGCTAGGGCATGACTATATTGGTGTGGAACATTTACTCTTAGGAATAATAAGAGAAGGTGAAGGAATTGCTGTGAAAATTATTGAAAACTCTAACATAGACTTAAAAGAACTTAGAAAAGTTTTGGAAAGTAATTTAGAAAGTGGAAACAGTAAACAAACTGACACAAATAACATCCCTTTAATTAAACAAGCAGAAAAGGTGTTAAAGATAACTTATCTCGAAGCTAAATTATTTAAAAGTAATATGATTGGCACTGAACATTTGTTACTCTCTATCCTTAAGGAAGAAGACAATGTTGCAGCGCAAACATTAAATAAATTTAAAATAGACTATACATTAGTAAAAGACGAATTGGAACTTATGATGGAACAAGGATATCAAAGCCCTAAAGCTGAGCTTCCAGGAAGCCCTGCAGATGATGAACGCGAAGACAACTTTTCTTCAGGAGGTGGTGGTGCCTCTAGAAAACAAGGTGATTCTAAATCTAAAACGCCAGTATTGGATAATTTTGGAAGAGATTTAACCAAATTCGCTGAAGAAGGTAAATTGGACCCAATTGTTGGTAGACAAGATGAGATTGAAAGAGTTTCTCAAATATTAAGTAGAAGAAAGAAAAACAACCCTATACTAATTGGTGAGCCAGGTGTTGGTAAATCTGCAATTGCTGAAGGATTGGCATTACGTATTGTTCAAAGAAAAGTGTCTAGAGTTCTTTTTAATAAAAGAATTGTATCTCTTGATTTAGCATCTTTAGTTGCTGGAACAAAATATAGAGGTCAATTTGAAGAGAGAATGAAGGCTGTAATGAACGAACTGGAGAAATCTCCAGATATCGTGCTTTTTATTGACGAGATTCACACCATCATTGGTGCAGGTGGAGCATCGGGAAGCCTAGATGCTTCTAATATGTTTAAACCGGCCTTAGCTAGAGGAGAGTTACAATGTATTGGAGCAACTACTTTAGATGAATACAGACAGTACATTGAAAAAGATGGTGCCTTAGAAAGAAGATTTCAGAAAGTATTAGTTGAACCAACAAACATTGAAGAGACTATTACTATTTTAAACAACATTAAAGATAAATATGAAGATCATCACAATGTTGATTATACCGACGAAGCAATTGAAGCTTGTGTTAAGTTAACTGCACGTTATATTACAGACAGGCATCTTCCAGATAAAGCAATTGATGCTTTGGATGAAGTTGGCTCGAGGGTTCATATTACTAATATCAATGTTCCTAAAGAGATTATTGAGATTGAAGGTAAATTAGAAGACATCAAAGAGCAAAAGAATCAAGTGGTTCGTAGCCAACAATATGAAGAAGCCGCTCGTTTGAGAGATACTGAAAGAAAATTAAACGATGAATTAGAAGCTGCCAAAACAAAATGGGAGGAACATAGTAAATCTCACAAAGAAACAGTTACTGAAGACCATGTCGCAGAAGTTGTAGCTATGATGACAGGTATTCCCGTTCAAAGAGTTGCTGAAAAAGAAAGTGGTCGTTTGGTTAAAATGGGAGAAACAATCCAAGGTTCTGTTATTGGACAAGATGAAGCAATAAAAAAGGTTGTTAAAGCTATTCAAAGAAACAGAGCTGGGTTAAAAGACCCAAATAAACCAATTGGCTCGTTTATCTTCTTAGGCCCTACAGGTGTTGGAAAAACACAGTTATGTAAAGTATTGGCAAAAAACATGTTCGATAGCGAAGAGGCGCTTATTCGAATTGATATGAGCGAATACATGGAGAAATTTGCCGTTTCTAGATTAATTGGAGCACCTCCTGGATATGTAGGATATGAAGAAGGTGGGCAATTAACTGAAAAAGTTAGAAGAAGACCTTATTCTATTGTTTTATTAGATGAAATTGAAAAGGCACATCCAGATGTTTTCAATTTATTGTTACAAGCTCTAGATGATGGAATGCTTACGGATAGTTTAGGAAGAAAAATTGATTTCCGAAATACTATTATAATAATGACATCCAATATTGGTTCTAGACAGTTACAGGACTTTGGTACTGGAGTTGGTTTCGGAACCAAAGCACAAGAGGAGAGTAAAGACGAAAATCAAAAATTTGTTATTCAAACTGCTTTAAAAAAGGCGTTTGCTCCCGAATTTTTAAATCGTATTGATGATGTAGTTTTATTCAACTCTTTAACCAGAGAAAATATTCATAATATAATTGACATTGAGTTAAAAAGGCTATTTGGTAGAATTGAAGAACTTGGTTACTCAATTAAATTAACTGAGAAAGCTAAAGACTACATTGCCGACAAGGGATTTGATGCTAAATATGGAGCAAGACCTCTGAAAAGAGCTATTCAAAAGTATTTAGAAGATCCTTTAGCTGAAGAGATAATTCAGTCTAATCTTAACGAAGGAGATGTTATTAATGTTGATTTAGATGCTAAGACAAGTGAAATCCTTATTAAAACAGGAAAGAAAAAGAAATCAACTAAAAAGAAAAAGGAAGATGAATCAACATCTTCTGAAGATTAGAATTTAGTTTTATTAAAAGTAAAAAGCCTTTCGAAATTCGAAAGGCTTTTTTTATGCTATCAAAAACTAATTAATACTTAAGCCCTATTAAAAGAACATCATCCATTTGTGCGACTTCTCCTTTCCAGCTTTCAAAAAACGAGTCTACCTCCTCGGCCTGTGCAGATACTTGCAATTGACAAACTTGATCTAATAACTCATTCAAGCCTGTTACTTTCATCTTTCTTTTATATGGTCCTCCAAATTGATCTGCGTAACCATCACTAAATAGATACACCATGTCATCCTTCATTAAATCAAATTCCTTAGTCGTAAAGACTTTATTTTTCACAATTGTTCCTCCTAAAGAAAAACGATCACCTTTAATAATATGTTGAATACCTTGTCGGTATACATAAATAGGTCTCATTGCTCCACCTGTATACATCTTATTAGCATCAGTATCAATAATACAAAGTGATAAATCCATTCCATCTTTATTGGATTCAAAATCATCATTTTGTCTTAAAACTTCTTTTAGATTAAAATCTAAGTCCTTTAAAATTTCCCCAGGATCTAATATCTTTTTCAACACACAAGATTCGTACAACAACATCATACCAATCATACTCATAAACGCTCCTGGAACTCCGTGTCCTGTACAATCGGCACATACTATTAAGTGAAGATTATCAAATTTCCTTGCCCAATAAAAATCTCCACTAACTATATCTTTAGGCTTGTAAACAACAAAGCTATTAGGAAACAAATTATTAAATTCTTCTTCTTCTGGAAGGATTGCAGTTTGAATACGCTTAGCATAGTTAATACTATCTGTCAAATCTTTATTAATCTCTTCTATCTCTTCTTTTTGATGAACTACCTCTTTCGTCCTTAATGCTAATTGATGCTCCAATTCCTTTTGATAACGGATATATCGACGTTCTCTCATTTTAACAATGAATACTATTATAAGAACTAAAACAATTCCAAGAACCACATAAAACCACCATTCTTTCCAAAATGGTTTGGCAATGCTAATTCGAATTGTTGCTGCCTCTCCCACAATTCCATCCGCATTGTAGGATTTAACCTTAAATGTGTACTCTCCATCATATACCTTGTGGTATTTAGCCAGATTTATTACAGAATTTTCAGACCACTTACTTTGATGCCCTTCCAATACAAATTGATACGAAACCCTTTCTGATTTTTTTAAACTAATTCCTTTAAAATCAATAAAAATATCGTACTCCCCGTAAGGAAGTTTAATATCTTCATCAAACCCATATTCCTTATCATTAATAATAATACTTGAAAAACTAGTAATTGGCGGAACCATGTTTTGCTTATCTTCAAGTGCATTATACCTTACAGCACCATTTTCAGTTCCAAACCACATTTCCTCCTCCCACTTACACATTGAAGCTCTTAAAAAACGAGATGCAACACCATATTTGGAGCTATAAGTTTCGACTTCATAATCACCTTCATTAAAATCTACCCTGCTTAATCCTCCATTATGCATCACCCAAACCCGTCCATTTATATCTTGCTGAATACCATAACAATAGTTTGATTCAAGCCCATTAAGTACTGATATATTAATAACACTATCCTTAACTCTAAAAATGCCTTTGTCAGAAGTGCTAATCCATATTGCCCCATCTTCTGATTCCATCATCATATTAACAGTTACAATTTCAAGTTCTGGTGTTAACTGTATATTTTCAAATACACCATCATTATACTTACTTAAAAAGGCACTTCTAGTTCCAATAAAAACTCCTCCCTTCTTCGTTATCAAAACATCTCCAACCGAATTGTGAGACAACCCTGATGATATTCCATAACTAACAATTCCCTCTGTATGAGCATTCATTTTATAAACTCCATTCAGGGTCCCAATCCAAATATTATTTTCATCCGCTGCGAGGCAAGTAATTGCTTGAGACAAATCATCACCAGACAATAATATATGCCTGAATAACTTTGTTTGAGGCTCATACCTAAACAATCCATTTCTTTCAGTACCAATAAACATTATTGTATCTTCAATAAAAATTAAGGAAGAAATAGCATCTTTTGGCAATCCATTGGAATCTCCATAAGACTCTAATAATTTTAAGGTGTGTTTATCTAACACAGAAAGAGCCCCATAACTTGCTAGCCAAATTTTAGTGTCATTAACTATAATATCTTGTACATTAAATTCTCCATGGGGGTTTTTAAAATAAAATGTAAATAGATTGTCCCCTTTGGAAGCTAAACCTTCTCCATATGTGCCAATCCACATTACCCCTTCTCTATCAATAAACATTGTGTTGATAGCATTCGTTCTTAACCCACTATTAGCATGGTAATTTTCGATAACCAATAATCCATCACTTTCCATTTCGCACCTTAGCAAACCTGTTTGTAATGTGCTTACCCATAATTTACCATCATAAAAGCTTAGGTCTCGTATAATAACATCATCATCATAATTTAAAAAATTCAATTTCGAGCTAACAAATACATCATCTTTCTTTTCAACTAAATATAACCCCGAGCTTAATGTAGCTACAACAAGTCTTCCATCTTCTAATTCCAAAACACTAGAAACTTGATCTTCAGCTATATCACTTATCCTTTGTACTTTACTAAGAATTTTATCTTCCATGTAGTACTTATAAACTTCAATACCTGCATCGGTACCAACAAAAAAGTACTGACCCTTTGTAATTGTTAGAGAATAAATTAGTTGATCAATAAACTTATCATTAAAAAATTCAAACTTTCCATCATCGTCAACACAAAATAATCCGAAGTCTTGTGCCGCGCACCAAGTAAGGCCATTCTCATCTCTAGCTATATCATTAATCTTGCTATTGATTCCACCTCCAGGATGAACTAAATCAAATGACTTACCATCATAAATGCTGACACCACCTTGTTTATGTCCGTACCAAATATTGCCATTTTCATCTTTATAGCTTGACGAAATAAAATTATCTGCAAGATGATCACTCGTGTAAAACATCTCGAAACTTGCTCCATCAAAAACTCCAATTCCTTCTCCAGTTCCAACTAGCAAATACCCGTTATCAGCTTGATCAATTGTATTTATAAACGGATCATCGAGGCCAACATTTTGTCCAAATTGATCAACTTTGTATTGTTGTGATTGAGTAAGAAAACTATATTGTTGAGCCGAAGCGAAAACACCTAAAGAAATAAATACTAAAAATAAAAGGCTTTTTGTCATCCCTAATTATTTTCCATTTGGTGTAACAACAACTTTCCCCTTATATTTTGGGACTCCTCCTATTGGAACTGTAAAGAATGGCATAGCTTCTCCGTACTGATTGGTAACATAAAACACAACATTATTATTTCTAATGGATTTTTCTGTTCTCTTTTGAAATTGAATATCTAAAGAACTTCCCTTCTCAGAAGTCTTAACCATGTAAGTGCTTTCTTTTTTATCATCGTCACCAGAAACGTTCAACGACCTACCAATTGCGGAAACCGAATAGAGCTTAATTTTACCATCATTATCCCAGTCAAAATTTGTTTGCTTAACAGAGATTACTTTGTTGTCGACATAAGGATATACATGCGAAATTTGCTTACTATCCGCATGCAATCTAAAAGTATATTCAAATGTAAATGCATTTCCTCCTTCCACTGCAATATTAGAGGTAGGAGATGCACTTAAAAAATATCGATATAAATTCCCATCATTTCCAGATATACCCTCAGTTATTATCTTAAATATATACCCATAATATTGCTCAGAAAACTCACCTTCCGAAGGGTTAAAAGGTCCAAAAGAATACCATTGATTATCATATTTATCAGAAGATTCAAAACTTTTAGCGCCAAGTAAATTCCCACTTTTATAATTTCCTTTAGGTTCCGTTTGCCGGGCTGCTTTATCAGTTATACACCCCTTTCCTCCATAAACACTAAATTTAGTTTTAGTATTGGCTCCACTCAATATTTCATCATTCTCCCCACCAACTTCAGGATCAAATACTCGAATGTAAAATGGCTTTTTAAAATCTTTTGGAATTGAAAAAAAGAATATTTGACAATTATCATCATCACCATACGATGATTTTGCATCTTTCCCAAAAGTGACTAAGAAAGGAATATTCTCTTCTGGAGCTGGTACAGCTTGAGAAAAACCTTTGAAGGTTATTCCGAAAATTAATAGTATCGATAATACTTTTATTGTCATAAATTACTTTTAGCTAAGCTAGATAATAAATCATTTTAAAATCAACTCAATTCCTTGTATTGAATCACCCTCCTTTTTGTTCCAAACAACTAACCTAACACTATTTAAGTTTTCAGCAGAGTACATTGGTGAAGGTTCAAAAATCTTCTCCCCTTTAATTTCCCAATAATAACTATCGTATGGACTTTCAACCCATTTATCATTAATCGAAAATTTATATTGATTCTTTTCTAATATAAATTCAATAACTGGAAATCCTTTTGGGTCAATTTCCACGATACCTGTTGCTGCAGGAAAATAAGTCCTATCCATTGATTTCTCATAAACTGAAAATTGAGTTACAAAAACGCCTGTGTCTTCGTAGCAATGTTCAACAGACAACCCTTTTATTTTAGTTCCATCTCCCATATCCCAAGTAAACTCCAAATCTTCTGCCTCTTCCATAATACTGTCCGTTACCTTGTAGCAAAACTCTAGGTCTTGAATATGAAAATTAATAGGTTCTGGAATTTTCTTTTCGAAATAATAAATTCCATCTACTGCCCCTGTTCTATTCGATGAAAAATAACCACTCTTTCCATCTTCATTCAAGAAAAAGCAAAAATCGTCAAATTCCGAATTAATTGGTTTTTCAAGAATTTTAGGTTTTTGCCATTTTCCATCAATAAACTTAGAACTATACAAATCCATTCCGCCAATCCCACCTTCTCTTGTTGATGTAAAGTATAACGTATTATCCATTATATAAGGAAATGACTCACTCCATTTGGTATTAATAATACCTCCTAAATTCTTTGGTTCAGACCACTCATCTTCTTTCCTATACGAAACATATAAATCAGATTTTCCATATCCATCAGGATTATCCGAGCTAAATATCATCATATCAGCAGATGAATTTACAGTAGGATTTGCAACATTATAATCAAGGCTATTATACTTAAAAGGAATTGGATTTTCCCAAACTCCATTTTCCTTTTCAGATATGTAAATCCCTAATTTATTTTCAGTCGAGGTGTCTTTATGTGTGTGTAAGTTCTTACTGTAAAAAAGATTCTTACCATCCCTAGAGATCTGTAACGGACCTTCATTTTGATTGGAATTTAAAGTATCAGATAACCTAATAGGTTTTCCTAATGTTTTATTATTCTGTTTTAGTTTTATATAAAATAAATCTAAAAACACCCTACCTCCTTGGTTTTCATTCTTTTTAGTAGACTTCTTACCTCTATCAATACAATAATACATTTTGTTATCAAAGACAAATGCACCAAATGCATTTTCTGAAGGTCTAGCTACTGTAAGCCGAGACACTTTGACATCTTGAGCAACAGAGTTCAGGTTCAACCAACATAAAACCATAACAATATATAATTTCATCAATTTCATTCCTGAAAAAAAAGAGATATGTTTTGCGTTAAAATTCACTAGCCTATTAACCGCTTTATTATGCGAAATATAATAAATCGAACCCAATAAAAGAGTTGTTTTAGGATTTATTTTGAATTTCTTCAAAACCAAAAAGTAGACCAGAAATTAATGAATGAAATTTAGAAGGATATATTAAAAAACATCAACCGCAATAAGCTTAAATGGAATGTTTATCATATTTGCGTAATCTTTTCCAACTTCTTCCATTTCAATATCATCGCTTTCGTAATACCAATCCACCTTAACCTCAGTGCCATCTATATCAGATAATATCTTAAACATATTTAATAAAACAACTGAAGTACTCGTATTGAAATATTCTAGCTTAAGCACTAAGGTTGTTTCAGGCAATGGATTTTGACTGTATTCGTTAATCCAATAAATTAGCGTGTGATAAAATTCAACTGTGTTTTCAGGTATAGAAATCCCCTCTATAAGTAACACCCCTGTTTCTGCATTAAACTCAACTTTAGGGGTTTTAGAGGTTTGCTCAATAAATATATTCTTCATACTACAAATACAATTACTTCCGCTTGAACGATAAGGTAAAAATTTAGTTTCCGAAATATAGTTATATTTTAATAAAAAAATGAAATGAACAACCTTTGTTGTTATTTTTGTAAAAATGCAATAAGTCAAATCCATGTCGAAAATTATTATTCAAAACATAAAAGAGCTAGTAGGAACCTCTAATTCTGGTGAATTACTTAAAAAAGGGGCTGAAATGAATCAACTTTCAACTATCCAAAATGCTTTTTTAATTATTGAAAATGGATTGATTCACTCATTTGGAAAAATGAATGAATTACCCTCCCATAATAAAGGTGAATATACGCTAATTGATGCTGAAAACAAACTTGTTTTTCCAAGCTGGTGCGACTCACATACCCATCTAGTTTTTGCTGCTCCCAGAGAAGGAGAATTTGTTGACAGAATTAATGGATTAACTTACGAAGAAATTGCATTAAAAGGAGGTGGGATTTTAAACTCTGCAGAGAAACTTCAAAACACCACTGAAGATGAATTGTATGAATCTGCAATGAGTAGAATTGATGAAATTACGAAATTAGGTACAGGAGCCGTTGAAATTAAAAGTGGTTATGGATTGTCTCTAGAAGCAGAAATAAAAATGCTTCGCGTCATTAAAAAGTTAAAGCAAAATTCTCCACTAACGATTAAGGCGAATTTCTTAGGAGCACATGCAATTCCGAAAGAATTTAAAGAGAAAAGAAATGAATATATCAACCTAATAACCAGCAAGATGCTTCCTATTATTAAAAGTGAAGGATTAGCAGACTACATCGATGTGTTTTGTGAGACGAATTACTACACTCCAGAAGAAACTGACACTATATTGAAAGCAGGAAAAGCAATTGACCTAATCCCTAAAATTCATGTAAATCAGTTTACAACAATCGGTGGAATTCAAGTTGGAATTGACAATAATGCGTTATCGGTGGATCACTTAGAAATTGTAAATGAAGAAGATATTGATGCGTTGAAAAATTCGAATACAATGCCAACACTCCTTCCTTCATGTTCTTTCTTTTTAGGCATTCCATATGCGCCCGCAAAAGAACTAATCGAAAATGATTTACCTATTGCTTTAGCAAGTGATTATAACCCTGGATCCACCCCATCAGGAAACATGAATTTTGTCGTTTCATTAGCTTGTATAAAAATGAAATTAACACCAGAGCAAGCCATTAATGCCGCAACCATTAATTCAGCTTACGCGATGGGAGTTAGCGATATTTTAGGAAACATTGAAATTGGCAAAAAAGCCAATGTATTTATTACCAAAGAAATTAATTCTTACGCTTTTCTTCCTTACAGTTTCGGAAGTAATCTAATTGAGACAATCATCTTAAATGGAGAAATACAATAACAAAAAGCCTGATTTACGCATTTGTAAATCAGGCTCAAACTTTTTTCATTAATCTTTCTAAGCGTAATATTCTTTTAAGAATGAAGCTACATTGCTATCTATTCTTTCCATAACATTTACACTAGCATCTTTATTAAAAGGTTCTCCAGATACTTTTTCAAATAACTCAATATACCTTTCAGTTACAGAGCTTACAAACTCAGCTGTCATTTCTGGTATTTGCTGCCCTTCTTTTCCTTGAAATCCTCCTTCCATTAACCATTCTCTAACAAACTCTTTAGATAATTGTTTCTGTGGCTCATCAGCATCTTGCCTTGCTTGATAACCATCAGCATAAAAATAACGTGATGAATCTGGTGTATGGATCTCGTCAATTAAATAGATTTTCCCATCTTTCTTTCCAAATTCATATTTCGTGTCAACTAAAATCAAACCTTGCTTAGCAGCAATTTCAGTTCCTCTTTGAAAAATAGCTCTTGTATATTCTTCTAATTTTACATACTCTTCTTCAGCAACAATTCCTTTTGATAATATCTCTTCTCTTGAAATATCCTCATCATGCTCTCCTTCATCCGCTTTTGTAGAAGGTGTCAATAGAGGTTCAGGAAACCTCTGATGTTCTTTCATGCCATCAGGCATCTGAACACCACATAACATTCTTTCTCCACTTTTATACGTTCTCCATGCGTGTCCAGTTAAATACCCTCTAATTACCATTTCTACTTTATATGGCTCACAATTGTGACCAATAGTAACATTAGGATCTGGCGTTGAAATTACCCAGTTAGGCACAATATCCTCTGTTTCCTTTAAAAATTTAGCAGCTAACTGATTTAACACCTGACCTTTAAAAGGTATTCCTTCTGGCAGAACAACATCAAAAGCTGATATTCTATCACTCACTACCATCACCATTAAATCATCATTGATATTGTATACATCTCTTACCTTTCCGTGATATACACTTTTTTGACCTTCAAAATTAAAATCTGTTCTTGTAATTGCTTCCATGTTTTGTTGTGTTGTTTCCATTATAGAGTTATTTATTTAATTTTCTTTTTTAAATGCATTTATTATTCTAGTTACCAATTTATGTCTAATTACATCTTTATCATCAAGATGTACAAATCCAATTCCCTTTACTTTATCCAAAACTTCAATTGCTTTCTTTAACCCTGATTTTTGGTGCCCAGGTAAATCAATTTGACTAACATCACCTGTCACGACGAATTTAGCCGTCTTCCCCATCCTTGTTAGGAACATCTTCATTTGACCTTCCGTTGTATTTTGCCCTTCATCGAGAATTACAAAAGCCTTGTCCAAAGTCCTTCCTCTCATAAAAGCTAAAGGAGCTATTTGAATAACCCCTTCTTCAAGGTACTCTGCTAATTTCTCTCCAGGAATCATATCTTGCAGTGCATCATACAATGGTTGCATATAAGGATCAAGCTTTTCTTTCAAATCTCCAGGCAAAAAACCTAAGTTTTCTCCAGCCTCAACTGCTGGCCGAGTTAGTATTACCTTTCTTACTTCTTTATTTTTAAGTGCTCTTACTGCTAATGCTACTGCTGTATATGTTTTACCTGTACCTGCTGGACCAACTGCAAAAAGCATATCATTTTTTTCCAACACATCAACCATTTTTCGTTGATTTACCGTACGTGCCTTTACCTGTAAACCTCTATTTCCAAAAACGATTATTTCATCACCTTTTGAACTTTGAACAACAGTATTTCCTTTATCTCCTAACACATTTTTTATGTTGTTTTCTGTCAATCCATTATACTTCTCAAAGTGTTGAATTAACAGATCCATTGAATCCGAAAACTCTTGAAGCAATTTGGTTTCTCCAAGAACCTTTAAAGTAGTTCCTCTTGCAACAATTTTTAATTTTGGGAAAAACGATTTTATCAACTTAAGTTTTACATCATTCGCTCCAAACAAATCAACAGGATTAATACCAGATATCTCAATTATTTTTTCTTGCAATTGTTCTTTCTTAAATCAGGTTTCAAAAGTAATACAATCCAAAGTTAAATTTTGACTATTTTTATTCAACGAATTCATTACTTTTGAACAGTTTGTTTATAACATGACATGAAAATTATAACACTCACAACAGATATGGGTCTTAAAGACTATTATGTAGCTTCCGTAAAAGGTGCTATATTAAGTGAGTTAGCTGACGTAAACATAATAGACATCAGTCACCAAATTGCCTCTTTTGATATTGCACAAGCTTCTTTTGTTATAAAAAACTGTTATAATGACTTCCCAAAAGGGACAATCCATATAATAAGCATTAGCCCTGGAAACAGTGAAGAAACAAAACATCTTTTAGTAGAGAATTCAGGACATTATTTTATAGGGGCTGATAATGGCATTTTTTCATTATTATTCGACAAATTACCTGACAATATTTTCGAACTAACCATACGAGAAGAAGAAAACACACAATGTTTTCCTACCAAGAATGTTTTTGCAAAAGCAGCTTGCCACATTGCTCGAGGAGGGATTCCAGAAGTGATTGGAAAAAGAACAAATGAAATTAAAAAACGTCAATTATTTAGAGCTACTGTTGAAGACCATGTTATAAAAGGAACCGTAGCATATATTGATGGTTATGGAAATATTATCACAAATATATCTAAGGACATTTTTCATGAAGTAGGAAAAGGACGTGAATTTAGAATTTACTTGACACGTGCTGGATATATGATATCTAAAATACACCAGCAATACAGTGATGTTCCAGAAGGTGAAAAGGTTGCAATTTTCAGTAGTTCTGGAAACCTAGAAATAGCTATAAACAAAGGAGTTGAAGGCTCTGGAGGTGGTGCTAATAAACTTTTTGGATTAAAAATGAATGATACGATCACGATTGAATTTAAAGAATCAGAAAACAGAATTCAAAACCTAACACACGAACATGATTACCCGAATAGTTAAACTTACCATTTCTCCTTCTAAAAAAGAGGAATTCAAATCCATTTTCATAAACAACAAAGAACATATTAGAGGATTTGAAGGTTGTTTACATATAGAACTGCTTCAAGACAAAAAATACGACAATGTATTTTTTACCTATAGCAAATGGAAAGGAGAAGAGTTCATTGAAAAATACCGTAAATCAGAACTGTTTGGTGGAGTCTGGAAAAAAACAAAAACTTGTTTCTGCGCCCCCCCTGAAGCTTGGAGTGTAGATGAATTATTTAGTTTATGACAAGACAAGAACATCTTCAATTTTGTAAAAATTGTAAATTAAAATCTTTTGACATTCAAAAAGGAGTTACCTGTTCATTAACCAATGAAATTGCGAATTTTGATAATGAATGTCAGCACTACGTCAAAGATGAAACAATTGAAAAAGTAAAACAAAGCACAACCAAATCGAATAATAATTTCAAATTTATTATTCCGATAATTATTGGATCTCTACTAGTGTTAATTTTCTTTTTCCTTTTAAATAAGAAGAAAGAAGTAATAGATAACAAGCTTGTTTCTAATGTAAGTTTTTATGACTCTTTTAATGACGAAGACTGTATAAATTTCGCTCTCAAAATAGAAACTGGGATACATAACTACGAACCACAGGCACTAGATAATAGTATTGACTTTAGATACATTGAAAAATGTATATCAACAAAAATAGATATAGCACACGAAGACAGGAAATATTTACTCAACCTTTTAAAGCAAAAAATAAACCTTGGTGAGGTTTCTGTTGCAAGTCTTGAATTAGGCGGAGATTTCTCATTTCGGACCTATTATAAAAAAAATGAAATACCACATATTGTATTTAGAACCTATTATAATCAGAACATACAATACATAGATTACCAATTAGGTATAAAAAATGATAAAATAGTTATTAGAGACGCTTTTAACTATTCCCTTGGAGAAAACTGGAGTGTCACATTTGCTGAGACAGCCTTAAACAACACAGATAAAAGCATCTCACAATATGAACTATCAAATGCCATAAATAAATATAAGAGAATAGAAGAAATGGTTAAAAACAACAATCACGAAGAAGCCTCTGAATTATTTTATTCTATAGCCCCTAAATTTAGACGAAGAACTGAATTTCAATTGTTAGAAATTAGTATTGCTGCTGGTTTCAACACTGAAAAACATATCCAGTTAATAGATAATAAATTAAAAAAACACGCAAACGAAGTCAGATTTACCTCGTTCCATAACATGCTTAAATTCTGTTCAATTGGGGATGTAAATCAGACAAAAAAATACATATCCCAACTTAACGAATATGTAAATAATGACCCAATTCTCGACTTTTATATTGGAATGGCCTATATCAACAACAATCAACCTGATTTTGCACAAGAATATTTTGAGAAATTCATTGATAACAACCCATTTGTATTCGATGGATATGATATCCTCATAATGATTAACCTCGAACAAAAAGATATAAAGTCAGCAATGGAAAACGTTAATTTAGTTATTGAAAATTTTAACATTACAAAACAAGAACTTCATGAACACTTAATAGGCTATGATTATTTATTAAATTCGAAAGAATATAAATCATATTTCAATAAAGAAGCATAATACTACTTCCCTAGTTTTTCTTCAATAACACTTAATCTTTCTGTAATTTCTTGTAATTTATTTAATATCAAAATGTGTGTCTTTTTTGCATCGATTCCAACAGGACTCTTATCACTGTGAATTACATTCGCAATTTCATCGTATACTTCTTTTTCTATATCAAATTTCATATCTTATTTCCTTATGGATTCGTAATAGCCTAAATGTAACGAAAGAAATTAACAAAATATCGTTTTGGATAAAAACCTTATTTAATATTTAAATAGTAATTAGGCTTTAAACCCTTACACCGATAACAACAACATCGTCCAATTGCTCCAAATCACCTTTCCAATCTTCAAAAACTTCATTAATTTTAACGCATTGTTTTTCCATGGTCAAGTCCTGAATAGACAATACCAACTCTTTGAAAACTTTTGATTTAAATTTCTTTTGTCTATCACCTCCGAACTGATCTACATAGCCATCCGAAAACACATAGAATGTATCTCCTTTCTGCATGTTAAACTTATGTGTTTCAAAAGGAACAGGTGCTCTAAACTTTCCAATAGGTTGTTTGTTTGCTTTTGTCTCTATCAATTCTCCATTCCGAACGATCCATAAAGGATTATTAGCTCCAGCATATTGTAATTCTCTGTAAACGCCACTATTTGACTCTGGCATGTTCAATGAACATATAGCGATGTCCATACCATCTTTTACCTCGTCATCTGATTTTTCAAATTCTTGAATAATAATTTCTCTTGTCTTGTCCAAAATAGCTCCAGGGTCAGTCAGTCCATATTCTCTAACACTTCTGTTTAAGCCATTATTACAAATAACAGAAACCATCGCTCCAGGAACACCGTGCCCTGTACAATCGGCTGCTGCAAACAACACTTTATCTCCTTTTGGTTCTAACCAATAAAAGTCTCCAGCAACTATATCCTTTGGTTTATAAAGAATGAAGGAATCTTGTAAAAATTCATCAACAATTCTAGAAGGCGGAAGTATAGCGCTTTGAATTCTTTTAGCATATTGAATACTATCCGTAATCTCTTGGCTCTTTTCTTCTACAATCAATTTTTGATATTGAATTTCTTCAAAAGAAGCCTGCAATTTTTCTTCTGCCTCTTTTCTTCTACTTATCTCTTTTTTTAGGGATCGGTTCCAAAAGATGATAACGCCTATTATTACAATAACTATAAGAGCACAAAGCCCTGCAATTTTCCATACACGAGCCATATCAACACCATGTTCATATTTAACCGTTACCCATTCATTAATAATTTCTTGTTTCTCTCCATCAGATATAGAATTTAATGACTTTTCAAGAATGTTCAAAAGTGTATCATTCCCTTTTAACACAGACATATTTAGACTTATATCATATTCATCCACGTTAGCAGCAATTTGTAAATGATCAAAACCACCATAATTCATGTAATAACTGGCAATAGGTAAACCAGCAATTGTTGCATCCACTTCTTTTGTTAAAATTTTAAACAATGCATCTTCTAAATTATTGGTATAAACAATTTTTAAATCTGGATAATCACGTTCAATATTTTCCGTAATCATATACCCTTTTGGTAATGCAATTGTTAAATTTTCTAAATCATCTATACCTCCAATAAATTGTCCATTCTTAGAATTAATTATTACAAAAGGGAATGAAACATAAGATGAAGTAAAATCCATAAACTTCAATCTATCATCAGTTATAGCTAATGCAGGAAGTACTTCTAGGTCTCCAGACCTTAATGATTCCACAGAAGATGTCCAGTCTTGACCTGGAAGTGGTTCTAAATTTAATCCCGAACGTTCACGGATAATATCCATTATTGGCCTAATAATTCCATCGTGCTCCCCTTTATCATTTATAAACTCGTACGGCTTCCAGTCTGGGTCGTAACCAAAGAAAATAGTATCATGATTCTTTATCCATTCCTTTTCATCATCTGTCAAACTCAACTCATGTTGAGCCAATAAAACCTGACCAATGCAAATTTGAATAATTACGAAAAAAAATATTAGGGCTGTTTTCAACATTTAGTATCTGCTATATTAGCAAAAATAATCTTAAAACGAGGACTTTACAATAAGGCAATTGCCTCAAAACATGTCACTTTTCTCAAAAGGATACGCATTAAAAGTACCGGTTGCTGTTGCAACTAGTTCATTATTTTGGTTATAAATTTTACCTTCAGCTAGTAATATTCGATTCCCTTTTCGAAGTACTAACCCCACACCTTTTAATTTATCACCTAAGAAAACTCCTGATAAATAATTAATTTTAAATTCAATTGTAGAAACAGCCTTATTATCAGCTTCTACAGCAGAAAGGGCAGCAACTCCCATTACTCCATCCATGAAACCAGACATTGCCCCTCCATGCATAGCAGTACGTGTTGCTAAATGAGACTCATTAACCTCCATATCATACTCTATATGTCCAGGTGTAATTACCTTATAATCCATATCGAATAATCTCCCAAAGTTGTTGAATTTATTATAAATCTCTAAGATGTTCATGTCTCAATTTTGAATAGCAAAGTTAATTTTTTTGTCCTTCAACAAATGAATATTAATAAAACAATTAATTCACTTCCAATATCGGAAGACTTTATGCGCAATATTTTTACATTTGCAGACTTAATTTTTTTAAAATGATAAAAGTAACATTACCAGACAATAGCGTAAGAGAGTATGAAAGTGGAACAACTTCATGGGACGTTGCAAAAAGTATTAGCGAGGGGTTAGCTCGAAATGTACTTGCAGCGAAGGTAAATGGAGAAGTTTGGGATTTGACCAGACCACTTACTGAGGATTCTTCTGTTAGTCTTTTATCATTCAGAGATAAGGGAGGAAAAGCTACTATGTGGCATAGTTCTGCTCATTTAATGGCAGAAGCTATTGAATTTCATTATCCAGGAGTTAAATTGGCAATTGGTCCAGATATCGAAAATGGCTTTTATTATGATGTCGATTTTATGGATTATGAATTTCATGATAAAGACTTAAAAAAAATTGAGGATAAAATAATCGAATTAGCAAGAACAAAAAGTGAATATGTTCGAAAAGAAATGTCGAAAGCAGATGCTATTAAATATTTCACTGAAAAAGACGATGAATATAAGCTTGAATTAATTGAAGGATTAGAGGATGGGAATATCACTTTTTATACACAAGGTGAATTCACGGATCTATGTAGAGGACCTCACCTTCCGAACACTGGATATATAAAAGCTGTTAAATTACTTTCTATTGCTGGTGCATATTGGCGTGGAGATGAAAACAGAAAACAATTGACACGTATTTATGGAATTACGTTTCAAAAGAATAAAGAATTAACTGCTCACTTAGAAATGCTTGAAGAAGCAAAGAAAAGAGATCATAGGAAGTTAGGTAAGGAATTAGAATTGTTTGCATTTTCTCAACGCGTTGGAATGGGGCTTCCTTTATGGCTACCTAAAGGTGCAGCATTAAGAGAACGTTTAATCAACTTCATGAAAGATGCTCAGGTAAAATCTGGGTACTCTCCTGTTGTTACTCCGGCTATTGGACATAAAGACCTTTACGTTTGTTCTGGACACTATGAAAAATATGGAGAAGACAGTTTTCAATCAATAAAAACACCACACGAAGGTGAAGAGTTTTTATTGAAACCTATGAACTGTCCTCATCATTGCGAGATATACAAAACTTCACCAAAATCGTACAAAGACTTACCGTTAAGGTTAGCTGAGTTTGGAACTGTTTACCGATATGAACAAAGTGGAGAATTACACGGTTTAACACGTGTTAGGGGTTTTACTCAAGATGATGCACATATATTCTGTCGTCCTGACCAAGTTGAGGAAGAATTCAAGAAAGTAATCGACTTGGTGATGTACACCTTTAAAGCATTGGATTTTGAAGATTTTGTTGCACAGGTTTCATTACGAGATCCAGAAAACAGAGAAAAATACATTGGAAGTGATGAAAACTGGGATAAAGCTGAAGCTGCTATTATTAAAGCTGCTGCAGATAAAGGTTTAGATACGGTTGTTGAATATGGTGAAGCTGCATTCTATGGACCAAAGCTTGACTTTATGGTTAAAGATGCTTTAGGAAGAAGCTGGCAGCTTGGAACAATTCAAGTAGATTATAATTTACCTGAGCGTTTTGAGTTGGAATACGTTGGTTCTGACAACCAGAAACACAGGCCGGTAATGATTCACAGAGCTCCATTTGGTTCACTTGAAAGATTCATTGCGGTATTGATAGAACACACTGCTGGAAAGTTTCCATTATGGCTAAATCCAGAGCAAGTAACAGTGCTTCCTATCAGTGAGAAATACAATGATTATGCGATGGAAGTTTTTAATTCGTTAAATAATTACGATATTCGCGGACTTGTTGACGAAAGGTACGAGAAAATTGGCAAAAAAATACGCGACGCAGAAATGCAAAAAATCCCGTATATGTTGATTGTCGGAGAGAATGAAATGAACGAAAAGAAGGTTGCTGTTCGAAAACAAGGAGAAGGTGATTTAGGTGTTTTTTCAATGGAAGAGTTCGCTGAAATCATTAAAAATGAAATAAATGAAAAATTAGTTCAGTTCGCTGATTAATTTTTTTTGTAAGAATAATTTAATAATTAGTACTATTAGACCTAGAAGAAATAACCGAGGGAGAAGAGTCTTTAAAGAGGATGCTCACAAGATAAACGACAAAATTCTTGCAAGAGAAGTTCGTGTTGTTGGAGATGAAATTGAATCAGCTGTTTACCCAATCGCTGAAGCTTTACAATTGGCAACAGATCAAGATTTGGATTTGGTAGAAATATCACCAAAAGCGAATCCACCCGTTTGTAAGATTATTGATTATAAGAAATTCCTTTATGAACAAAAACGTAAAGAAAAAGAATTAAAAAAGAATCAAAGTAAAGTTGTTGTAAAGGAAATTCGTTTTGGTCCTAATACGGATGATCATGATTTTGACTTTAAATTAAAACATGCTAGAGCTTTCCTTTCAGAAGGAGCAAAAGTAAAGGCTTATGTTTTCTTTAAAGGAAGAACGATTGTTTTTAAAGATAGAGGTGAAATTTTATTATTAAAATTAGCTACCGAAATTGATGATTTAGGAGTGGTAGAACAAATGCCGCAACTAATGGGAAAAAGAATGATTATGATGATCAACCCAAAGAAAAAATAGAATAAGTAAGTAATAACAATATAAAAAAAGAAGCAAAATGCCAAAAATGAAAACAAAGTCTAGTGCCAAAAAACGTTTTAAAATGACGGGCTCTGGAAAAATCAAGAGAAAGCACGCTTTTAAGAGCCACATCTTGACTAAAAAGTCTAAGAAACGTAAGAGAAATCTTACTAAAGCTGGATTAGTACACAAATCAGATGTTGCTCATATAAAAACGCAACTTTGTGCTTAAAACAAACTTTTAGGTTTAATTAATTAAATGTTTAACCAAGTAATTAGTAAAAACAAGAGAGCTTATAAAGCCACTAATTATTAAAAAACTAAAAAAATGCCAAGATCAGTAAACAGCGTAGCCGCAAAGGCCCGAAGAAAAAAGATATTAAAACAAGCAAAAGGTTATTTCGGAAGAAGAAAAAATGTTCACACAGTTGCTAAAAATGCAGTTGATAGAGGACTTACTTTTGCTTATAGAGACAGAAAGCAAAACAAAAGAAATTTCCGTTCATTATGGATTACCAGAATTAACGCAGGTGCTAGAGAGTACGGAATGAGTTATTCTGAATTCATGGGGAAAGTGAATAAAAATGATATTTCATTAAACAGAAAAGTATTAGCAGATTTAGCAATGAATCATCCTGATGCTTTTAAAGCTGTTGTCGATAAAGTAAAATAATTACTTTGTTATTACTTACTGAAAAAGGAGAAACTTATGTTTCTCCTTTTTTGTTTTCTAACCGTTTATAACAATTTCATTTATTTTTAATAATTACTCTATACATTAGCATCAATTAATACAACAAAATTGAGTTCGACTATTCTAGAAATAAATAAATTATCTAAAAAGTACAAAGAAGTACTTGCATTAGACAATCTAAGTCTTAAGGTTGAGAAAGGAACTGTGTTTGGTTTACTTGGACCTAATGGTAGTGGTAAAACGACTACTCTTGGAATTTTATTGGGTGTCCTTAGACAGACTGAAGGAAGTTATTCTTGGTTCGGAAACGGTGACAATTCTGCAAACCGATTAAGAATCGGTGCGTTACTAGAAACACCTAACTTCTACCCATACCTAACAGCTGTTCAAAATTTAGAAATTGTAGCTAAAATTAAAAAACTCGACAATCCAACTGAACGGATTGAAGCTGTATTAAAAGTGGTAAACCTTTACCAAAGAAGGAACTCTAATTTCAAATCCTATTCGTTAGGAATGAAACAAAGGTTAGCAATTGCTGGAGCTTTATTAAATGATCCAGAAGTATTAGTCTTAGATGAGCCAACGAATGGGCTTGATCCACAAGGGATAGCAGAAATTAGAGAACTAATCATAAAAATATCGAAAGAAGGGAAAACAATTATTATTGCTTCTCATATTTTAGACGAAATAGAAAAAGTATGTACCCATGTTGCCATTTTAAAATTTGGTGATTTAATAAGACAGGGGACTATTGGAGAAATTATTGGAGGGGAAAATTTTGTTATCATTAGTGCTAATGATATGTCTTTGCTGAAAACGGTAATTGATAATAATCCGGAAATGGAAACATCTAAATCTACAGATAAAGAAATAACGATTAAAGTAGACAAGGAGATGACCACAGAAATGATTAATAAATACTTTTTCGAAAACGGAATTATTCTATCTCTATTAAAATCTCACTCGGAGAGTTTAGAAACGCAATTTTTAGAAATTATTAAATAATGTTGCATTTATTAAACATAGAATATAGTAAGGTTAAGAATTATGCCACTTTTTGGGTAATGCTAATCATCTACGCTATCTTAATTCCTTTAGTTGCCTGGGGAATCTCTGCAATTTATTTTGAATTACCAGGTCCACCTGAAGCTGGAGGTTTTAATTGGAGTGGCTCTTCATTATTTCATTTTTCAGGAGTTTGGAATACTGTAACATGGATTGCTAGTTGGTTTAACATTTTACTTGGAATACTTATAGTTTTAATCATTTGTAATGACTTCAATTATCGCACATTTAAACAAAATGTTATTGATGGACTAAGTAAAAAACAGGTAATTGCTTCCAAGTTTATCTTTCTTGTCGCTTTAGGAATTGCTGTAACACTTTACACTGTTTTAGTAGGGTTAATATTTGGTTTAATGTTCTCGGAATCGATGGACATAATGGACAACTTTTATTATGTGGGTATTTACTTTATGCAAACAATAGGTTATTTTACCACTGCATTTCTACTAGCTATACTTATAAGACGAACTGCGCTTTCTATTGTAATATTCGTTGTTGCATTTGTTTTTAAATTTATATTCTACTTTGCTTTAGGAGAAACAGTATCTCAATTTTTCCCAATAAATCTTTTTTCAGATTTAACACCTTTTCCACTTCCGTTTCTTACAGCACTAATAGATATGAACCCTGACCCAGAAGCGCAAAAACAAGGGATGGAAGCCTTAGATGTTATGATTTCTCAGCCCGTTAAAACAACGGTTGCTGGTATTTATATTGGAATATTTGTATTTGTATCCAATTTGATACTGAAGAAAAGAGATCTTTAATTTAGAATTTCTTTTTGAGCCAATTGACAAAAATTGGATTTTCATTCATCCCTCCATGCTTCTGACCTGGTAGGGTAATTAACTCGTCTTTCTCTTTAAAATGCTCTTTTAGCTTCAAAGAAGAACCATAGTAAAGCACTTCGTCCTCATCTCCATGGAATATAGAAACCGGTGCCTCCACGTTTTCAATAAACTCATGTGTTTTAAATTTATACTCCAACAAAAAACCGGGTATAAATGGATATTGATTATTCATCATATCCACAATACTGTAATAAGGCGCTAAGAGTATTAAATGCTTTGGATTGGATTTTGATGCCAACATTGCAGCTGGTCCCGTTCCAATAGAATAACCTAATATGATTATGTCTTTTTCATCATAATATTTTGTCAGACTGTCATATGCAATTTCTACGTCAGAATAAAATTGATCTTGGCTAATAATTTCACCTTCACTTTTTCCATAACCTCTATAATCAAGAACAAAACAATCATAGTTGATATTAGTATATGTTTGTGCCGCCCCCACCCAAGTACTAATAGCTCCTGAATTACCATGTAAATAAAATACAAGTCCTTTCGGGTTTTCTGCCTTAAATAGTACACCACTTAATTTAGTCCCATCTTCTCCTTCTATCACCATCTCTTTAAAATCAATAGCAAAGTCATATTGATAATCCGATGAAAGTTTCTTAGGATGAAAAAGAATTGCCTCTTGTTGAACATATAAATAAGTACAGGCTGCAATATACAGGACAAGAACTACTGCAAGAATCCACTTCCCTATTTTAATAGCAATTTTCACAACCTATTTAATCCATCAATAGCTGCTTGATAATTCGTTTCGTTTGAAAGAATGTAATTGTAAATTTCTCTAGCTTTTACTTTATCTCCTTTCACTTCATAGCCAAGTCCCAAATTATACCATGCTTGGATGTAACCAGGATTTAAGTCAATCGCTTTTTGGAAGTTTTCCAGTGCTTTTTCAACTATTGTGTCTTTAGTATATTGAACCATATCATCTCGATAAATTCCAACATAGGTATTTCCAATATTAAAGTAAGCTTCTTCAAAATTTGGATCAATCTCTAACATTTTATTAAAATAGGTTCTGGCTTCTAAATGTCTATTTGCAAAATGTAAATACAATCCTTTATTTCGGATAGCCTCCATACTTTCTGGATAAATTGCAAGTGCTGCATCATAATATGTAAGAGCTAAATCATTTTGTTGCTGCGCATATATCCAACCTAACTGTATCATTGCAGCATAGTAGTTTGCATCCATTTCAATAGCCGTTTGATAAGAAGACTCTGCCAACTTTATATTCCCAAGGGATTCATAAATTTTTCCTTTAACATAATAAGGGCGCGGTAAATATTGATTCTCTTTTAATACACGGTTGACATATATCATAGCTTTTTCAGGTTCGCTTGATGCTGCTTTAAGCTCTGCTAGCAACAACAATGCATCAACATTTACAGAATCATATTCCAATGTATAATTTAAATATATTTCTGCTTGATCCAATAATGAAACATCTCCTTTATACATTGCTGCTGCATATTGAATATCCGCTTTTGCATAATTCATCGCCGCTGATTCAGGAGCTAACTTTAGTGCCCTATTGATATCATCAACTGCATTATTAAACTTATAATGATTCTTATAATACAATGCTCTTTTATAGTAACCATTTGGAGACTCCGGATTGCTCAAAATTTCTTCTTCCAGTACTGTTAAGGGGTTTTCAATAACAACATTATCTGTAATAGAATCATTTGTAATATTATTTTCCGTTTCAACATCTTTAACGTCTACTTCTGTTCCACAGCTGACAAAAAACAATAAAAAAAGTATCCAAATTGTATTTTTCATTAATCTTAAAATAAAATGAGCGCTATCAAATGAATGATAGCGCTCAAATATAGTCAATTGAAAGGTAATATTAAATACCTTTCAATAACTTGGCTTAGCCTTTTACTAATTTGTAAAATTAACTATCTAATGCAGCTACAACTTTAGCCTCCAACTCTTCTGACAATTCCGGATTATCTGATAGTAATTCTTTTACAGCATCTTTTCCTTGCCCTAATTTGGTATCTCCGTAACTATACCAAGAACCACTTTTCTTAATGATTTCAAACTCAACTCCAAGGTCTATGATTTCTCCTAATTTAGAAATTCCTTTCCCATACATAATATCAAATTCTGCCAAACGGAATGGAGGAGCAACTTTATTCTTTACAATTTTAACACGTGTTCTGTTTCCGACTACCTCATCTCCATTTTTAATTTGTGTAGAACGACGAATATCCAAACGTATAGATGAGTAAAATTTAAGTGCATTACCACCAGTAGTTGTTTCAGGGTTACCGAACATTACACCAATCTTCTCTCTTAATTGATTAATAAATATGCAACAAGTGTTTGCTTTATTGATAGAGGAAGTCAATTTTCTTAATGCTTTAGACATTAATCTTGCTTGTAACCCCATTTGACTATCACCCATTTCACCTTCAATCTCCGCTTTTGGAGTAAGTGCTGCAACAGAATCAATAACTACCAAGTCAATTGCTCCTGAACGGATTAAGTTATCCGCAATTTCTAATGCTTGCTCTCCATTATCAGGTTGAGAGATTAATAAATTCTCAACATCAACACCTAAGGACTTTGCATAAAATTGATCAAATGCATGTTCTGCATCAATAAAAGCTGCAATTCCTCCTGCTTTTTGACACTCAGCAATTGCATGAATTGTTAATGTTGTTTTACCTGAGGATTCAGGTCCATAAATTTCGATAACTCTTCCTTTCGGAAAACCACCAACTCCTAATGCTCTATTAATTGTAACAGATCCCGAAGAAATAACTTCAATATCTTCTATTGCATTATCTCCTAATCGCATAACGGTTCCTTTACCGTATGATTTGTCTAACCTGTCAAGCGTTGCTTGTAACGCTTTTAATTTTTCTGTGTTTGCTTCTTTTGCTACTGCCATATTGAATAATTTTTCTACAATTATACGAGGAGGAGAACGTAAACTATTTACGCTGTGATTTTATTTCTCCAATTCTTCTAAAATTTGTTGTGTATGATGTTTGGTTTTAACCTTTTCAAATATTTTAACAATGGTACCTTCTCCATCAATTATGAATGTTTTACGAAAGATTCCATCATACTCCCTTCCCATAAACTTTTTCAACCCCCAACATCCAAATTGGTTAATCATTACTTTTTCAGTATCCGCAATTAATGGAAAAGGTAAATCATATTTCTCGATGAAATTCTGATGTTTCTTTTCGGTATCTGCACTAACACCAACAATTGCGAATCCCTTATCCAATAACATTTCATAGTTATCTCTCAAGTTACATGCTTGCATTGTACATCCAGGGGTATTATCTTTTGGATAGAAATACACGATTAATGTCTTTCCACTAAAATCAGATAATTTCACTTCATTACCATTTTGATCTACTCCGCTAAAATTTGGTGCTTTATCTCCTTCTTTTATCTCATTCATGATTCATTGATTTAGTTTACAAAAAACCGAATACTTCGCTAATATATCTACAATAGTAACACAAAATTATCAACAACTCATTTTTTAAGCACAATCTGTTCAATTTTTGAACAATGCAGTTTTTCAAAACTTAGGCATGCATATCTTTAGGATACCTACTTCATATTTAACTGATATAATAACTACTATTGTAGTATATGACATTCCATAAGCACACAGAAGCGGGATCCAATCATAATGATTTGGAAAAAATGAGTACCAAAGATCTTCTTATTAATATGAATAAGGAAGATAAAACGGTTCCCGATGCAATTGAAAAAGTAATCCCAGCAATTGAAAAGCTAGTAGATGAAATTGTTATTCGAATTAAAAAAGGCGGGCGCTTATTTTACATAGGAGCAGGTACGAGTGGTAGACTTGGGATTGTCGATGCAAGTGAATGTCCTCCAACATTTGGCGTTCCCCATGGAATGGTAATCGGATTAATAGCTGGAGGTGATGATGCTATTCGAAAAGCTGTAGAATTTGCAGAGGATAATGAAGATGGAGCTTGGAATGACTTATTAGAATATGAAATTGGAATAGATGATGTAGTAATTGGAATTGCTGCGTCTGGAACAACGCCCTATGTAATAGGAGCTTTCAATAAATGTAATGAATTAGGAATCTTAACAGGAAGTATTACTTGCAATCCAGGCAGCCCAATAGATCTATTAGCAAAACATTCAATTGTTCCTATTGTGGGACCTGAGTTTGTTACCGGAAGTACTCGTATGAAATCGGGCACAGCTCAAAAATTGGTTCTTAATATGATATCTACTTCTGTAATGATAAAAATAGGTCGTGTAGAAGGTAATAGAATGGTCGATATGCAATTAAGCAATAACAAATTGGTTGACAGAGGAACTAAAATGGTTATGAATCAGCTAGGGAATTCTTACGAAGAAGCAAATAAACTATTACAGGAACATGGAAGTGTTCGAAAAGCTATTGAAGCAGGAAAATCTTAAACATAAAAAAAGCCGAATCAAATGATTCGGCTTTTTTTATAAGTATTCAATTCTAGCCATTTATTGAAATCAATTCAATTTCAAAAATTAATGTTGAATTTGGTCCTATTGAACCTTGACCTCCACCTCCGTATCCAGATGTTGAAGGAATAAATACTCTATATTTCGCTCCTGTTTTCATATGTAACAGTGCTTCAACCCAACCTTTAATAAGTGGGTCTGACATATTGTGCGTAAAAGGTTCAACTCTTTCAACAGAACTATCAAACACAGTACCGTCAATCAAAGTTCCATGATAATGAACAGTTACATTATTTTGCATTGTAGGGATTTCACCGTCACCAGGTATTAACTCTAATAATTGAACTCCTGATTCTAATACCTCTACTCCTTCTTTAGTAGCATTCTCAGCTAAAAAAGCATCACCTTCTCTTGCGTTAACATCCGCTGGACTTTCAACTCTTGGAGGATTTTTAATCTCATTGCTTGTAGAAACAACTTCTACCTTTTCTTCTGATTTAGAATCTGTTGATTCAGTTTCAATGCAACTAGTCATAACTAATGACCCTATTGCTAATATCCAAAGGTTCTTCATAATTACTTATCTACAGAGATTAATTCAATTTCAAACACTAATGTTGAATAAGGTCCTATGTTGGCTCCAGCTCCTCTTTCACCATAAGCTAAATCGTAAGGAATGTATAATTTCCATTTGTCACCCTCTTTCATTAATTGCAATGCTTCAGTCCAACCTTTAATCACTCCACTAACTGGAAATGAAGCTGGTTGCCCTCTTTCAACGGAACTATCGAATACAGTTCCGTCAATTAAAGTTCCTGTATAATGCGTAGTAACTTTATCATTTAATCCAGGTGTTGCTCCTGCTCCAGATGACAATACTTCATATTGTAATCCACTAGGAAGTGTAGTCACTTCTTTTCTTTTACCGTTTTTCGCTAAAAACTCAGTTCCTTCTTTAGAAGCTTCTTTTGCTTTTTCTGCTTGCAATTGAGTCATGTATTCATTTAATAACGGACCAACTTCTTCCTTGCTAATTGCCAATTCTGCATTATTCAAAATATCCTGCAGTCCTTTAGCCATTGCTTCAACGTTTAAGTCTCCTAAACCTTGTCCTTTTAAATTCTCAGCGATGTTAACTCCTATTCCGTAACTTACTGAATCTAGCTTTGTTTCTAATTTCATTTCTGTTTTATTTTTATTATTCTTTTGAGCTATTACACTCGCGCTACCTAAAAGTAACATTGTAAATATTAATACTCTCGTTTTCATATCATTCATTTAAATGGTTTGCAAAAATAGAATTTAATCGGGAAGAAAAAAACGTGCCAGCATTATTAAAATAAGAAATAACCTATCAAAAGAAAGCTAAAACAATTGTTTGAAATGAGATTTGAGCTAATTCTTTAAACTAGCTCCATTTTTCTACTATTTAAAGCCTCTCAACCAATTATATTATTAATTTTGCCCCCCATCAATTTAATGGCATATTAAAGATAAACGATTATTAAGTTTGCATAAAATTATTTAAACATGAAAAGAAAGATAGCAATTGCACTCGCATTTATTTTCGCATCAAGTGCATTTACAGTTAAAGCTGACGAAGGAATGTGGCTTCCTTTATTAATTAAAAGGTTAAACCACGTCGACATGCAGAAGTGTGGACTTCAATTAACTGCAGAAGAGATATACTCTGTGAATAACTCTAGTCTAAAAGATGCTATTGTTGCATTAGGTGGAGGATTTTGTACAGGAGAGATTATTTCTGGTGAAGGATTAATGTTAACAAACCACCACTGTGGATTTGGAACGATTCAAGCAAATAGTACTACTGAACACGATTACCTTACTGATGGTTTTTGGGCGATGAATAAAGAGCAAGAAATTCCTGCTGATTTTGGAGTTTGGTTCTTAGATAGAATGGATGATGTAACAGATGTTGTTTTAAAAGGTGTTACAGATGAAATGAAAGAAGGTGAAAGAACTGCTTTAATTCAAAAAAATATTGCAGAATTAACAGCAAAAGAAAGTGAAGGTAAGGGAGAAGATTTCAGGTTACAAATAAAATCTTTCTACTATGGAAACGAATACTACATGTTTAAATACAACGTATTTAATGATGTACGATTAGTAGGTGCTCCTCCAAGTTCTATTGGAAAATATGGTGGTGACACAGACAACTGGATGTGGCCAAGACATACAGGAGACTTCAGTATGTTTAGAGTTTATGCTAATAAAGACAACAAACCAGCTGATTTTGCAAAAGAAAATGTTCCTTACAAACCTAAACATCACTTACCCGTTTCTATTGCAGGTGTTGAAGAAGGTGACTATGCAATGATCATGGGATATCCTGGAAGTACAGATAGATACTTAACTTCTTATGGTGTACAAGATGCTGTTTCTGTTGAACAGCCAGCTAGAGTTCTTATCAGAAGAACAAAATTGGATATCATGGAAGAAGGAATGAATAAAGACCAAAAAGTCAGAATTCAATATGCTTCTAAACATGCTAGAACTAGTAACTATTGGAAATATTTTGTAGGACAAAGTGCTCAATTGGTTAAAAATAATGTTTACGATAAAAAGAAAGCAATTGAGGATGCATATGTAAAATGGGCTAATGCTGACAAAACAAGAGCTGCTAAATACGGTAATGCAGTTTCATTAATTGAAGAGGCTTACAAAACGAACAACCAATTTACATTAGCAAATGTTTATTTTGAAGAAGCTATTTTTCAAGGACCAGACGTTTTTAATTTTGTAATGGGGAATTTTGGATTTAGATCTGAAATGAAAGGTGCTTTAGGAAGTGAAGATGAAGAGAAAATCGAAGCTGCTAAAAAAGGGATCAAAGAAGCTGCACCTGCTTACTTTAAAGATTACAACCAAGAAATTGATGAGAACTTATTAGCATCAATGTTAGATATGTTCTACAACAATGTAGATGCTTCTTACCATCCAGAAACGTTAAAAGAAATTGGAACAAAGTATAAAGGTGACTTTAAAGCATTCGCTAAAAAATATTATGCTAAATCGCCATTTACATCTGAAGAAAAATTAAACGCTTGGTTAGAAAAGTTTAGTAAAAAGAGTATTGATAAGGATCCTGTTTACAATTTGATGAACGAATTTATCAATGTATACATTCAACAAATCATTATGCCTCAACAAGTATCAGCAGAATCTTTAGCGAAAGGTATGCGTTTGTTTGTTGACGGAACGAAACAAATGAACAGCGATAAAGCTTATGCTTCTGACGCTAACTCTACAATGCGTGTAACCTATGGTAATGTACTTGCATATGATGGTGAAGATGCAATTCACTATAACCACATTACAACATTAGAAGGTGTAATGCAAAAAGAAGTGAAAACGGACAATAAGAATCATGAGTTCTATGTTCCTCAAAAATTGAAAGATTTATACAACAGTAAAGATTACGGACAGTATGCTATGAAAAATGGGAAACTTCCTGTTGCTTTCTTATCAAACAATGATATTACTGGTGGAAATTCAGGAAGCCCGGTAATAAATGCAAAAGGACAGTTAATCGGAACTGCATTTGATGGAAATTGGGAAGCAATGAGTGGTGACATTTATTTCGAACCAAATATCCAAAGAACTATTTCAGTTGATATTAGATACACCTTATTTATAATTGATAAATATGCTGGTGCAGGGCACTTAGTTAAAGAAATGACTTTAATCAAAGAGCCTGTTAGAGTAATTGAAAAGATACAATTACCTAAAGTACCATCTGAAGTAATTCAAGAAAAAGTTAAATAAGATTACAATCTCTATTTAATTAAAAAGCCCGATTGAATATTCAATCGGGCTTTTTCTTTTTTATATTATTCTTAGGTTTCGCTAATTTTAAATTGCATTAATCCAGCAATAGATTCAGCTCTTTTGATAACCTCCTCTGATTTAGCTCCTTGAAAATTACTCCGAATCGTTTCAATCCATAGTTCCTTCCATCTATCAAAATGTTTTGGCTTCAATCGTTCTTTTTTATTCAATTCAATATGAATATGCATAGGATTACCTTTATAGTCCCCTGTGCCAAATAAAATAGACTCCCAGAAATTGTACATTTTAGGAAGATGATTATCCCAATCTAGATTGACAACTTCTAAAAAAAAAGCCCCTATAATTGAGTCTTTCTGAACTTTATTATAAAATTCATTAACAAGAAGCTCTACATCTACTCTACTTTCAATATCCTTCATCAAAGAGTTATTTCATTCCTTTTTGAAAATCTCTTTTAAGGACAGCAATTGCCATTTCTGTTGGCGTTTTTTCAAGATTACTAATTATCTCAAATATTTTTGAACTTAGTTCTATTCCAGTCGCAGTGTCCTTTAAATTATGCATTGCCATATTAACAATTTTACTTGTCTCCTCTTTAGCTGTTCTAACACCATCCCATGCTTTAATTGAAATGTATATTTGTTGCGTCATGTTATGTACATATTCTTCACGAATAGCTTTAAGCATTTCAGAATGTAACAGTCTAGCACTCATACCAGGCTGGTGTAATCGCATTATCATGTTATTCGGATCAATTCTTTCCATATAAAGAACAGTTCTCTCATAAGCCTGCATTCTAAGAGGTGTATAATCTTTTGTTGCTTTTAGCCTTAATTCATCCTGGCGAATTGAATGTTCTCTATCAAAAAATTGTTTTAAAATTAAATACACAGCAAGAAATACTATCAATGCTGGGACTAGTATTTTTGCTATTTCAATTACATCTTCCATACCTTCCTTAATCTTTTTTTACTTTTTTTATCCTACTACGTGTAAATGCAAATAAAGTTAAAAGATACCAGTAATTAATTTCTTTTTTTCAAAATAGCTATTCGCTATTAACAATTCATTAAAAATATTTGACAACTTTATTTCAATAATCAAACATGCGGAAATACAACTTTCGTAGATTTGTATAACATTAAAAAATCCTCAAAATGCAACAAGTTTCAGACAGATTAAACAGACTTACAGAATCAGCTACTATTGCCATGGCACGTAAAAGTAGAGAGTTAAAAGCTCAAGGTAGAGATATCATAAGCTTGAGTTTAGGAGAACCTGACTTTAACACGCCTGACTTTATCAAAGATGCTGCTAAAGAAGGTATTGATAAAAACTATACTAAATACATGCCTGTTAATGGTTATGAAGATTTACGTGAAGCTATTTCTGAAAAATTTAGTAGAGATAATGGACTTGATTATAAAGCTGATCAAATTGTTGTATCAACTGGAGCTAAACAATCTATCGCTAATGTAATGATGAGTATTGTTAACCCAGGTGATGAAGTTATTATTCCTGCTCCATATTGGGTAACATATGCAGATATTGTAGCACTTGCAGAAGGTGTTCCTGTTATTATTGAAACTTCTATTGACAATGATTTTAAAATTACTGCCGAAGAATTAGAAGGTGCTATTACGGATAAAACGAGAATGATGATTTATAGTTCTCCTTGTAATCCAACTGGGTCATTATATAGTAAACAAGAATTACGAAGCTTGGCTGACGTAATTGTAAAGCATGAAGACGTAATTGTAATAAGTGATGAAATATACGAGCACATCAACTTTGTTGGGAAACACCAAAGTTTAGCGCAATTCTCTGACGTTTACGAACAAGTAGTTACAATTAACGGAGTTTCTAAAGCATTTGCCATGACAGGATGGAGAATTGGATATATTGGAGCTCCATTATGGATAGCACAAGCTTGTACAAAAATGCAAGGTCAAATTACTTCCGGAACGTGTGGAATAGCACAACGAGCGGCAATTGCTGCTGTTTTAGCAAACCCAAGTGTAACTAACGAAATGAAAGAAGCTTTTCATAAAAGAAGAGACCTTGTTTTGAAAATGTTAGGAGAAATGGAAGGTGTAAAAATAAATTTACCTGAAGGAGCATTTTATGTATTCCCTGATATCAGTTCTTTCTTTGGAAAAACAGATGGAGCTATAACAATTTCTAATGCTGATGATTTGACGCTTTATATATTAGAGAAAGCAAACGTAGCTCTAGTAACTGGTGCTGCTTTTGGTGCACCAAATTGCATTCGTATTTCTTATGCTGCAAGCGATGCTGAACTAATTGAAGCTATGACTAGAATGGGGAAAGTATTGAGTGAATTGAAAGAATCTGCTGTTTTAAGTTAATGATAGACGATAGATCGCTATGCTTTAAGACAACAGACACTAGACCTTTTCTTAATCTGGCATCTAACTATACATCTAGCTAACCTAGCTCTATTTCATTTCCAGAAATAACTACTATGGTATACGTTACTGTACTCTATTGCGCAGCTACAACTAAATTTATACTTCCTGTTAGGGAAAAACTTTTTATAAAGTTCAAGTCGAGTTTTTAAGTCTACACTCAATGGATCATATCTATTGTTTAACCACATTCCGATTACTAGTATAGGTTCGTGTTTTGGTGGCCTCCAACCATCAAAGAAGCAATACCTTGTGTGATATATAAAATGCATTCCAAGAATTTTTTCAGTCATAAAACTTTTGTCAAGCTCTTTAAAATTACTTTGTTCAAATGATTCTATGGAAGTAATTGCTTCTTTGTATTGGTGTCCTATATAAAAAACTATTCCTGTACAAATTAGGATCGCCGTAAGAAAATATTTTCTAGAAAGTGTAGAAGTTGGCCTAATTAAATTTCTCCACAATAACTGAACAATGAAAAAATGAGGAATAAAGACAACTACTCCTGAACCAGCAGCAATCAGCAGTAAAAGCCCAGTCAAATTCATGTGTTCTAGAAAAATGACACAATAAATGAATACAAACAATGTAATACCATTGATGAAGCTTGTTAATAGATGAAGTTTTTTATTGTTTTTAACGAGCGGATAAATAATTGTATTTGTAAAACATATTACTAGTAGCACAATAGTCCAATTCGTTGGAATGCAAAATGCCTGAAAATAAGTATTAAGTGCAATTAACACTCCTATTAGAATAGCATTTAATAACGCTAACTTCGTTGAATTTGAAAAGTATTTAGAGATTCTTTGAAGCATCGTTTGGCTTTAGTGTTGAATCAACTCAGAAAAGCTTATTTTATTGTTTTAGGCTCAACTATTTCACCTCTTCTTAAAACTAAAAGACACTACATTTATTCCTGTCTAGTGTCTGTTGTCTTTTGTCTTTTAATCTAGCATCTATTATAACACCATCTTTTCTCCTAAGTCTAAATCAATCAAGTCATCAAGAATTGATTTAATTCTGGAATGATGTATAGGACTTGCTAATTTGTTAAGAGGACGAATGCCTATCTTTTTCTTATCGTGGAAATGTTCATCCAATTCAGCTGTTCGGATAATATAAAATTTCCATTGATCTAAATCTAGTACATCTATTTTTGTCACATCTTTCTGATCCAAAAGGCAAAAAATATAAATCTCTGCTTCTCTATTTCGAAAGGTAACAGAATCATCCGTTTTTTTATCTACTCCTTTTTTGGGAGCGATATCATATAAAACCCTTTTTGGTTTTTTCTGTCGCCAGCTTTGAATATAACCGGATGTCTTAACGGCAATCTTTTTCCGACGATACCTAAACTCAACACTCCCCCAATCTATCCTAGGCATTTTCGTCAATTCCAACGCATTAGCTACTAAATACAGCCCAAAATCATCTCTATTTTTATTGATTAAAATATCAGAATAAGTCCATTGCCAAAAATCTTTAATTTTTGCATTAGTTAATCCCTTTATTTCTTCATGACCAAAAAACATGTCACGAATTTACGATATCCCTAATTAATATTATTGAATTTTCTAAAGCAAACGATTATATTTACCGAAGGTAGCATCAAGTATGAATAAACGTAATCTTATAAAATGGTCTTTCTGGCCAATTCTAATTGCAATTCTAATTGCTGGATACCTTTTTATAAGTAAAAAAGCTGTCAACAAGCACTTAGAGTATATTCCCTCAAATGCTAAAGCAGTAATCATTCTAGATTCTAAATACTTGGCTAATGATTATTATGAATTATTAAAATTCAATCCCACGATTATAAATGAAGTTTTACCTCCAGGTGAAGATGAAGAGGATTTTGAACTACCTACTGAACTACCTGGAATAGTACCATTAGAAAAAATGGCCTTTTATCTATATCAAGATAACGAGACAAAAAACCAACAATTCTTTAGATGTTTTATTGCTACTCTCTCGGATGAAGCTCAATTTTTGAGAAAAATGAATGGTATGCGGGAAAAAGCTACCATTACTGAAATTGATGGCGGAAAAGTTCATTTGTTTAAAGACGATAATAAACTTGTCTTAATAAAAGACAATATTGGAGTTGTTCTGGAACCAATAAATAATGCCTTCAAACTAAATAGTGAAATTGGAAAACGCCACTTTACGAATGTGTTTTCTTCAGAATCACAATCTCTTTTCGTACAAAGCAATAGCTTCAAAGAAACTGTCAATCATAAAAGTCATGTCAATGTATGGGCTGCTAGCGGCGAAGGACTTCTTGAAGGTTTTGGTGGAAGTATGGTTGGTATCGACAAGATATTTAACAGCCAATTTATATCTGTTAACTTGAAGAATGAGGATATTGAAACCAAGGTTCACTTGTTTTTGAATGACAAGGACTTAATCATTCAAAATGATAGTGAAGCTATCCCTTTAAATGATCCAGAAATGCTTCGTTTAAGTATGAGTTTAAATCCAGATAAATTCCAAAATTACTTCCACACATTACTACCAACAGATAAATATTTTCTTACAGATGGGTGGACTGGTCAAGTTTGCACCAGTATAATAGGCTTTAGACATGAGCCTGTTTTTAAATTAAAATCAGATACAGTTATCGACAATGCTGACACTTTAATTTCTGTTGACACAGTTGAACTTTCTCGGTTGATGAATTTACCACACTTCGTTTTAGCAATAGAACTAGAAGATGCAGCTGCTGTAAATAAGTTAATAAATAATGACTCGTTGATTTCTAATGTTGATGGACTTCGCTATTTAGAAATCCCAAATCTAATTAATGAAAAAGTCTACTTAAATGTTAAGGGAAATAGTTTATTACTCTCCTCTACTCCGATAGGATTTGATTATGACCCTGTTTATACAACGTTTGCATTTAATATGAATATCGAAGAACTCATTGAAAGATACCCTCCAAAAGATATGCTTCAAGCAATGTTAATTCCTACAATAAATAAATTTGAATTTAAGTCATTCGAAATGCACTACGAATCTATGAATGATGACTTTATTTGTCTAAATGGAAAGCTAAAAATAGGTAATGAGAAAATTCATTCTCTATTAAAGGTTGTACCCTTTGCCTTTAATATGGCTGCGGATCTTTAATCATCCTTCTTCGATTCTTCCTTTGGCTTATACTCATAATGGATAATAAACCCTGATTCAGGGTCACTTATGGATGTGTAACCTCTATTCTCCATTTCTTTTTCACGTTCCTCATCAATTTCCCATTGGTATTTTTTTTGCTTAAAAGTTGCACCCTCTCCTTTTAGGAAAAAAGCAAGTACAACCCCAACTACAGCACCTAAAAAATGTGACTCATAGGAAATAGAAGGATCCAATGGGAATAATCCCCAAATCATACTTCCATAAAGAAAGACAACAAAAAGGGAAATGGCCATCAATCTTACATCTTTTCGGAATACGCCACTAAAAAACAAGTAGAATGCCAGGCTATAAATAACCCCACTCATCCCTGCATGGTAACTACCTTGTCTAGCCCAAATCCAGACAAAAGCACCTCCTACCAACCAAGAGACGGCTAGTACTTTCCAAGCTATTCTTTTATAAAAATAAAACAATGCCCATCCAAGAATTAACAATGGAGCAGAATTATTAATTATATGAGAATAGTCTTTCGTAGAATGAATAAGAGGTGAAAAAAGAATCCCAGACAACCCTGAAACATCTCTAGGCTTTACTCCATATTGAAATAAATGCAAGTTATAGTGTACATTAAATGCATGAATAATCCACATCAATGACAATATTAACAATGGAATTAAAGCAGCTTTTAATAGCGATTTTTTATCATTCTTCTGCATTAATTATAGTCCTCTTTCCTTTTTTATTGTTTCGTACGCTTCTTGAATCTTTTGAAACTTTTCTTTAGCGGCTTTCTGGTGCTCCTCTCCCATTTGCTCATACTTATCAGGATGGTGTTGAATAGCCATTTTACGATAGGCTTTTTTCACTTCTGAATCTGTTGCATCCTTGTCTAAACCTAAAGCTTTATAAGCATTTGAAGCACTCTTGTAAAACATTGCTTTAAGCTGTTCAAATTCCATGGATGAAATATGCAAATAAGAAGCAATTTGTTGAATCACTTTAACCTCTGCTTCAGAAACGTGTCCATCTGCTTTGGCTATCCCAAATAAATACTGAACCAATACTGATCGCTGTTGGTTGGGCATTACATTTACGATATCCCCACAAACTTGGCTTAGATTAAAATCCTTTTTTAATATATCTCTGAAATTACGAACCTGTTCACTCGCAAATTGGGGCGGAAACTGTTGATTTAAAAATGACTTTACGTAATCCAACTCTGCTTTTAATACTTTTCCATCCGCTTTCATCACAGCGCCCGATAACACCAATAAGGCTGTTGCAAAATCATTTTGGTTTATTTGTTGTCGATAATATCCTTGATTATGTCCATTAGTCGCACCCCCCATACTACCGAACCCACCTGCAAAACTTCTACGTGGTCCTTCTCCATTTCGAAATGCTTTTACATTTGTAAAAGCAGAGCCAATCATATAGCCCAAAATAGCTCCCCAAACCCTTCTGGTTAATAAAAATCCAATTAAACCTCCAATTAGTCCTCCCATAGTATTAATTCAAATTATTCTAAACAGTTTTTATTAGGTGCCTGTAAATTTATCGTTTTTTATATTTACTTTTAGCCATTAATGTCTGTAGATCCTTACGATATAGAATTCCCTGTTATAAAGTCAGGAAGTACGTATAAGTTCGAAACTGATTCTGAAATCGAGTACGAAGTTCGATTCGCACGTAAAAAAAATAATCTTTTACATACAAGTATCGCATTTGGAGTTCTCAATGATGAATTTGAAGGCGAAGAATATGGCCTTACCAATAGAGGAGAAGCATATCGAGTGATGACGACTATTGTTGTTATTGTTAAAACTTATATGGAACAACATCCAAACGTAAAAATTTACGAATTTGTTGGTGAACCAACTGCTGCAGAAGAAGATGAGTTCCCTGCAAAAAGGTTAAATCTTTATAATCGTTACCTACGCCAAATGTTCGATCAAAGTTGGGAGTTTAATCTCCATGGGAACAAAATGGTTATTTCAAAAGTATAATTAAGCTCTTCTTTTAAAGCTTAAAAAATATCATTTCGAAAAGTAATTCCTTTCCGAAATGATAAATTCAAACATTCATTTAGTCAATCATATCAACACTACGGTTAATAAATTCAGTTAAATCTTTCCCCTTCAACATTCCATTTGAAAGTAAAGCTAAGTCAACTGCTTGTTTGGCTAATTTTTCTTTTTTAGCAGCATCCTTTTCACCTAATATTTTTGATGTAAGTGGATGATTACTATTAACAACTAAATTATACATTTCAGGGAACGCTCCCATCATTTGCATTCCTCCGCCACCCATAGCTTGCTGTTCTTTCATTCTTCTCATAAACTCACTTTGCGTAATAACAACTGGCTGCTCAGTTTCACTCATGCTTTCGAACTGTACACTAAACTTTTCTTTACTTACGTTACTTTCAAATACAGGCTTTACCTTCTCCTCTTCTTCTTTTGATAATTTAGAAGGCTGTGTTTCTTCTTTATTTATCAATTTATCCATTGTATCGGCATCAACACGAGCTAGAGAAACTTCTTCTTTTTGCTCTAATTTTTGGATATAGTGGCTAGCCAATGGACTGTCTAATAACAATACATCATAACCCTTTGTTTTAGCAACCTCAATAAGAGAGTGATGCTCTTCCTCGTTATGCGTATATAAATAAACCAACTTTTTATCCTTATCCGTTTGAGCGTCTTTTACTTTCTCTTTATACTCTTCAAAAGTGAAAAACTCCCCATTTGTATTTTTTAATAAAGTAAATTTCTCCGCTCTTTCTCCAAATTTATCGTCAGTAAGCATTCCATATTGAATAAACACTTCTATGTCATTCCATTTAGATTCAAAATCTTTACGATCTTTTTTAAACATTGACCCTAATTTATCCGCTACTTTTTTGGAAATGTGATTCGAAATCTTCTTTACATTGCTATCGCTTTGTAAGTAAGAACGAGAAACATTTAAAGGAATATCCGGTGAATCGATAACACCATGCAATAAGGTTAAAAATTCAGGAACAATGTTCTCTACTGAATCAGTAATAAAAACTTGATTACTGTATAATTGAATTTTATTTTTTTGAACTTCAACTTGATTTCTCAATTTAGGAAAATAAAGTATTCCAGTAAGATTAAAAGGATAATCTACATTTAAGTGAATATGAAACATAGGTTCCTCAGAAAAAGGGTACAATTCATTGTAAAAACCTTTATAGTCTTCATCTGATAAATCAGCTGGTTTCTTTATCCATGCTGGAGCTGTATTATTTAATACATTGGGAACTTTATTTTCAATTTTCTTAATGTTTCCTTCTTCATCCTTATCTCCTTTCGGATCTTCGACAAATTCAGATTTTTCACCATAAATAACATCAATAGGTAAAAATTTACAATACTTATTCAATACAGTATTAATCCTTGCATCTTCTAAATACTCTTTAGAATCTTTTGAAACATGCAAAACGATCTCTGTACCTCTATCCGTCTTTTCAATTTCAGAAATTGTGTATTCAGGACTTCCATCAGATTCCCATTGAACAGCTTGAGAACCTTTTTTATGAGACAATGTTCTAATCTGCACCTTATCGGAAACCATGAATGAAGAATAGAAGCCTAACCCAAAATGTCCAATAATGGAATTTGCATCTTTATCCTTATATTTTTCTACAAATTCAGTAGCACCTGAAAAAGCAATTTCGTTGATATATTTATTCACTTCTTCCGAAGTCATCCCGATACCATTATCCTTAATTGTTATTGTTTTAGCTTTTGCGTCTAAAATCACTTCAACTTTCAACTCTCCTATATCTCCTTTCACCTCTCCAGCAGCAGACATTGTCTTTAATTTCTGACATGCATCAACAGCATTAGATACAAGTTCTCTAACAAATATCTCCGTATCTGAGTACAAGAATTTTTTAATAATCGGAAAGATATTTTCCGTTTGAATATTAATCGTTCCTTTTTCCATTTTTAATTATTTAATTTTATTTGAATTGGCTTTGTCAAATGATGTGCCACTGAAATATTCGTGACAATTTGTCGTAAAAGTTAAATATTAGTATGTTTTTACGTCAATTCTTGCAAAGAACAAATCCAATTAAGTGACACTTTTCACATTGAATCTACAACTTCACTTTATTAGCATTGGATAAAACAACATTTTTCTTATGTAAAACTACCTTAAATCAACTCAAAGTTTTATTTTTGGGGAAATTCCGACCGCTCATGAACAAATCGTTATTCATCGTATTTATTTTTATAGGTTTTGTTTTCTCTTCTTGTAACGAAGAACCTAACCCTGAAAATGAAAGTATCGTTGAAATAGAAGAGAACCCTGCTCATGAAAATTTTGACATGCTTCACTCTGACAAAAAAGCGATTGAGGTTGCTGATAAAGTAATGAAATCAATGGGAGGAAGAGAAAATTGGGATAACACCAAATTTCTTAAATGGAATTTTTTCGGTCAACGCTTGCACTATTGGAATAAAGAAACGGGTGATATTAGAATCGAAATTCCAAATTCTGATGCTATCATTCTTATGAATATTAATACACTTGAAGGTAAAGTTAATCTTGGTGGTGTGGAACCAACCAAAGCGGATTCGTTAGATAAATACTTACAATTAGGAAAAGAAATGTGGGTTAATGATTCTTACTGGATGTTTATGCCGTTTAAATTAAAGGATGGAGGAGTTTCTTTAAAGTATAAACAAAAGAGAATGATGTTGGACGATGAATACGCATATGCTCTTGAATTGACATTTAACAACGTTGGGGAAACACCAGATAACAAATACATCATTTACGTTGATACGTATGATTACAAAGTTAGACAATGGGACTTCTATCCAACTGTAGAAATGGAGACACCTGCTTTTAGCACTACATGGGATAACTATTTGCAATATGGAAACATAGAATTAGCCGATGTACGAAGCACTGATACGTTGACTGACATTGCTGTATTCGAAGAATTATCCGAAACGGTTTTTACTTCGTTCGATAAGCCTGCTAAATAACATTTAGTAAGAAGCTAAAAGGAAATTGCCCCGTTAAAAATCTCCAATATCCATTCCTATTGTAAATTGAACGGCTGGTATTTTCCAATCAAAGTCTGAATTATTTAATCCCCATCCCACATCAACTCCAAGTACTCCAATTATTGGAGCATATACTCTAGCTCCAAATCCAACAGATGTTTTAAGGTTGTATGGATCTAATTCTAATACTGATGCAAAAGTATTCCCAGCTTCACCAAACAAATGCGTAGAAAGCATAATTCGTTCGGTTTCAATTATCTTTTTCTGTAATTCAAAAGATAATTTTATTGCTAACGCATCTCCAGAAGAAGATGAAATATCTCCAGTTTCATAACCTCTTAATCCAATAAATTCATTTGCAGAAACATCGAAATTTGTTAAGCCTGTTCCTCCCATATAAAAACGTTCGAATGGTACTGTACCAATATTTTTGTTAAAGTGTCCCAAATATCCAAATCCAAATTTTGATGCCAATACTAAATCTTTTTTATCACTAAAACTCTGATAGTGTTTAAAAGAGAATTTAAATTTGTAATACTCAAACCAGTTAAATTTTTCTTCAGTAGTTAAACCCAGTACTTCGTTTTCAGAAAACCGAGAAAAAGGAGGTAAGCTTGTCAAAATTGAAGTTTTAATTCTACTTCCACTTGTTGGAAACACACCTCCAGAAGTGGTGTTTTTAAGCAGACCTGCTTTTAACGTAACAGCATTAAAGCGACCAGAAGTCTGACCGAACACATCAAAATTATCGGGATTATACAATCGATAACCGAGTCCATAATTCAAATAAGTAAACGGATCATTTTTAAATGGTTTATGAGAAATGGTTGCCTGAACATTGAATATATCCAAATGACCTAAACTATCCTTTATTGATGCGTAACTTGTACTAACTGACAATCCTATTGGCTTGCCATAAAGCCATGGTTCATAAAAATTAAACGAAGTTCCGTAATAGCCGACACCATCAGTTTGCCCTTTTAAAGATAGGTGTTGTCCTCCACCAGCTGGAAGTGGGTTCCACCTAGTACCCTTTTTAAATAAATCTTTACCTGAAAAGTTTTTAAAGTCAAAACCTAAAGTTCCAACTAGCATAGTCCCATAACCTCCACTTATATACAATTTGTCACTTATTTTTTCTTTTACAATGTAAGTTAGGCCTACTACTCCATTTGATGTATCCGTTTTCATTCGAACATCCATTTGAGAATTTTGAAAATACTCTAACTGCGATAATTTTTGTTGCGATAAAATGATTTGTGACCTAGAAAAAGTATCTCCTGGAATCGTTAAAACTTCACGTAATAATATAAATTCCTTTGTACGAATGTTTCCAGAAAAAGAGATCCCTCCGAATTTCATTATTTTCCCTTCTGAGATAAAAACTTTAATATCTACAACTCCACTTTCTTCATGTGGAATCAATTGATGGTATAAACGCATTGAGGCGTATCCTTTTTCATAATATAAAGAACTCACATCACTATAATCATTCGAAAAATACAATAGTTGATTTATAGCTTCCATACTATATACCATCCCATTCATTTTTTCAACCAATTTGTTCAATACTGAATCATGAACCGTTTCATTTCCCTCCCATATAAATTTACCAAAAGTGTAACGTCTAGCATCGTTTAAAAAATAAGTTAAATCTACTTTCTTCTTGTTGAAACCAAGGCTAAAAGAATCTACTTCTGCATAAGGATACCCATCATTTCTTGCAACATTTTCAATATTTTTTACCTCACCTTCAGCGTTGTCCTCATATAGGCTTCCAGACCAAATAAATATAGAAGGCCTTAAATTACTTAACGACTTATTGTATTGTCTATTAGAGATTTCATCGGTATTTAGATATTCTATGTTATCGACCCGAAACCTTTCTCCTTTTTCTACTTTATAAACTAACGAAACACTTCTTTCAGCAGTATTAACAGAATCTAAATAAATTTCATTATTGATGTAGCCTTTACCAACCAGGTAAGCATTCAATTCACTTTCAATCACTTTTAATGACTGTGGATTATAAACTACTCGTTCCCTTATGAGTAGATTCTCATCCAATCTTCTTTGTTCTCCTTTTGATAGCCCCAAATAGGTTATCGGACCCAATTTATAATACTCTTCAACTATAATAATTAGTTCTATCCCTTTTGGAACATTTACACGAACAATTTCAACTGACTTATAATCACCCGTTCTCCATAATGCTTTCATTGCATGAATGGTTTGAACTCCAGGAACTGCGATCCAACTATCAATCTTTAATCGGGATCGAATAATAATAGCATCTTCATGGGTTCGCTGATTTCCTTCTACACGAATATCAATAACACGAAATAAAGAGTCACTCTGGGAAAACCCAACTGTTGTACTTAATAGAAATAAAATAAAAAATATCCGACTCATTGGTGCAAATAACGGAAGTTTAAAGATTGGATTGCACAAGAGATGTTAAAATTAACCCTACCAACCAATTTTAAATTTATTGTTCAATGTAACTTTGGCCAATTCTTCTTTTCCTTTCACTTTCCTTTTAAACCGATAATGGCTTTCTCCATCCGCTATTAGTGACTTCATATCCTTATCAGAAAAAGTTATATCTTCAAATTTAAATGGTAACGTAAATTTACAACCAGCTTCCCAATCAGAACATCCCCAAGCAGATTTCCCTCTAATTACATGTCCTTTTTTACATTTCGGACAACCAATTTTCTTAGGTTTTTCTTTTTGGTGTTTTACCTGATGTACAAGTTCATTCACCATGTCAAAAAGCTCCGATTTAAACTTTTCTACTTCGTATTCACCTCTTTCAATGTCCCTGATCTTTTTTTCCCATTGCCCGGTAAGCTCTGCAGATTTTAAAATATCATTTTCTATTAACGAAATAAGGTGTTTCCCTGTATGAGTTGCGACAATGCGTTTCTTTTGTCGTACAATATAATTCCTTTTAAAAAGTGTTTCAATAATATTGGCTCGAGTAGATGGACGTCCAATACCATTTTCTTTCATAAGATCTCGTAATTCATCATCATCTACCTGTTTTCCAGCAGATTCCATTGCACGTAGTAAGGTCGCTTCAGAGTAATAACTTGGAGGCTTAGTTTGCTTCTCTTGAAAATCTGGTATATGAGGGCCTTTTTCTCCTTTTACGAAAGTTGGCATAACCTGCTCCTCTTTTTGTGGTTCATTTGCCTTTTCTTCTGGGGAAACATCAGCATAAACTTCTCTCCATCCCATTTCGAGAATTTGCTTTCCAGTAGCTTTAAATTTCACCTCTTCAACAAACCCTAAAACTGTAGAATTACTCACCTTACAGTCAGGGTAAAATACAGAAATGAAACGTTTAGTAATCATGTCATACACCTTTTGGTGCTGCGGAGAAATTCCACTTGGTGTTACTCCAGTTGGAATAATCGCATGGTGATCTGTTACTTTTTTATCATCAAATACTTTCTTTGATTTTCTGATTTTCTTGCCGACTAATTTATCTGTAAATCGTTTATAGAATTGTAATTTCTTTAAAATATCTGGGACTTTTGGATAAATATCTTCAGATAAATACGTTGTATCAACTCTTGGATAGGTGACCAATTTCTGTTCGTATAAATTTTGAATCAGATTCAAAGTCTCTTCAGCAGAAAAACCAAATTTCTTATTGCAATCAACTTGTAATGAGGTTAAATCAAATAAACGTGGCGGTTGCTCCTTCCCTTCCTTTTGAGTAAAGGATTCTATCTCAAAGTCTTTACTAGAAATTTGTTGCAATAAACCCTCTCCTTCCTCTTTAGATTTAAACTTTCCTTTTGTACTTGAAAAAACAACGTCTCTATAAGTTGTTTTTAATTCATAGTAAGTTTCAGAAACAAAATTATCAATTTGGTTTTGCCTATCTACTATTAGTGCCAAAGTTGGTGTCTGCACTCTGCCAATAGACAATACTTGTTTCTTTTCTGCAAAACGAAGTGTAAATAACCGAGTGGCATTCATACCCAACATCCAGTCTCCAATGGCTCTTGCAGCTCCGGCTGCGTATAAATTATCGTATTTTGTTCCTTCTTCTAACTTCTCAAAGCCTTCCTTAATTGCCTCTTCCGTTAGGGAAGAAATCCATAAACGTTTTAGAGGCTTATCTAACTTAGCTTTTGCTAATACCCAACGTTGTATAAGTTCCCCTTCTTGACCAGCATCCCCACAGTTAATAACTTCATCACATTTACCTACTAATTCAGCTATTGCATTAAATTGTTTTTCTACTCCAGTATTTTGAATAAGTTTTATTCCAAACTTAGAAGGCAACATGGGTAATGTATCTAAATCCCACCATTTCCACTTCTCTGTATAGTCAGCAGGTTCTTTTAAAGTACACAAATGCCCAAATGTCCATGAAACCCAATAACCATTTCCTTCCCAATAACCATTTTTCATGGTGGTTGCTCCAAGGACTTTTGCAATATCTTTGGCTACACTTGGTTTCTCGGCAATACAGAGTTTCATTCAAAAACAGTTTACACTCAAATTTAAACGATACATTCGATAAAGGGGTAAATTGTATATAAGTTAAGGGAATTGTGGATTACTCCTTAATCACAGTATAGTCTTCGTATCGTAGAATAAATACACTTTTATTTTCGAAGCCACTTTGAGAATCAACTTTTTCGAATAATGAGTTTGAGTTAAATCCGATATTATTTAAATGATGGTAATGGTTAGAAAAACCTGTCCCATACAGTAACAATCCTTTTATATTGACAAACGCAGCATCAAAACCAATAAAAGAAAAATCACTTGGATCAGTAGAATATTCGGCTCTGTAATTTTTAATGAATTCAGCTACCTTTGGATCTTCGTAATCTACATAACTACTTGTTACTAGACTAAGCTTAAACTTGTTCTTATATTTTTCATCAATAGTTGGAAACTCACTCCAATCTTCTAATCCAAAAACTTGTAGAGGATAAGTTCTATATGGATTCGAATTAGTTGTTGAACTCAATTTTGTAAAAAAATTACTTACGTGTCCTACACTTTGAGAAGGAACAACGATGATATTGTTTTTATCCAGTATCATTTTAGATTCAACTGTAGAAAGTCTACTACCTTTAGTGTTTATATAAGTTTCTTTCGCTGAATCCAAATAACGATTTGGATATTTCTGTAATTCCTCAGCAAACGCATTTTTAAAAGTACGGTAATAATACTCATCCTCGTCGTCCTTTTGGTTGCGTACAACTATAACATTTTGATCATGGTATTTCTTTGCAATTTCCTGTGCCATAAACCTAATTTGAGTTGGCGTAGAGGCAGCCATTTTTGTTACATAAGGGTTATTAAATAACGCCTTATTTGATACAGGTATTGGGCATATTAGTTGAATACTATTTGATTTAGCAAACTCTCTAACCAACTTGATTTGATTTGCATAAAATGGTCCAATTATTAAGTCCATTTCTGTAAATTCTGTTTTACTTAAAAGACCTCTTACAACTGCTGTATCATGCTTGGTGTCATAAACATGCACATTAACATTTAATCCTGCGTTTTTAAGTGAGTCAATCGCCATCATTACACCATGATGAAAATCTAAAGCTTTAAGTGTATGTGAATATATTGGGCAGTCTCCTATCGGAGGGCATTTTTTTATTCTAGCCTGATTTTCATCAAAAAAGAAAGGAACCATGACAGCGATGTCGTAAACTTCTTGAACCAAAGTGGTACTTACAATTAGGGAATCGTTGGTAACATTGGACAATGTATCCGCGATTATGTCTACTACTATACTTGAAACTTTTTTCTTAAGAGGAATTCTTAATTTCATTCCTTTTTTTAGTCCTTCTGGTAATCCGTTATTTGCAGCAGTAATTTCTTCTACAGAAACATTATATAATTTAGATAAAGAATATAACGTCTCCCCTTTCTTTACTTTGTGCAAAACAATACTATCACCAGGATTCGCAGTAGGGTTTATTGGGTCTTTTACTATTGGAGTAACTACATCATCTTTTACTACATTTTTTAACGGAACTTTTACTTTAGAACCTAATGCCAATGTTCCTCCTGTGTTCGCTTCAATAACATCTTTCACTGGCACACCATATTTCCGAGCGATTGAATACAGCGTCTCTCCAGACTCTACTGTATGAATAATTACGTTTTTATCAACTATTGTATCAGTTGGTATTACCTCTTGCTGTAATACCTCTCCTTTTATAGGGAAATATAACTTTTGACCAATGCTTAACCCTTGTTGCGCCTCAGGGTTAGATTCGTATAACTCATTAATAGAAACTTCATAAATACGGCTTATTCCATAAGCTGTTTGTCCTTTTTGAACTGTATGAACATGGTATTTAGCACCGTCTTTTGTTTCTACAGGAACTTTTCCTGGTTGCGCAAAAAAGCCAGCAGAAAAAAATATTCCAAACAAAAACAGCGTTACTTTACTTAACATAGTTATCTTTTTTAGGGATTACTCCCATTCTATTGTCGCAGGTGGCTTAGAGCTAATGTCATAAGTAACCCTATTTATACCTTTAACTTTATTGATAATATCATTCGATACTTTTGCTAAAAATTCATAAGGTAAATGACACCAATCTGCTGTCATACCATCAGTTGATGAAACCGCTCTTAATGCTACAGCATTTTCATAAGTTCTTTCATCTCCCATTACACCAACACTTTGAACAGGTAATAACATTACTCCTGCTTGCCAAACATCGTCATATAATCCATTTGTTTTCAAACCTTCAATAAAAATATGATCCACTTCTTGCAAAATGCGTACCTTTTCTTCTGTTACATCCCCCAGAATACGAATTCCCAACCCTGGACCAGGAAATGGATGACGGTTTAATATCTTTGGAGATATCCCCAAAGATTTGCCAACTCTTCTTACCTCATCTTTAAACAAAGACCTAAGTGGTTCAACAATATCTAATTTCATGTAGTCTGGCAATCCTCCTACATTATGGTGCGATTTAATTGTTTGTGAAGCTCCTCCATTAACTGAAATAGACTCAATCACATCAGGATAAATTGTTCCCTGCCCCAACCATTTTACGTTTTCAATTCTATGAGACTCTTCATCGAATACATCAATAAATACCTTTCCAATTGCTTTTCTTTTTAACTCAGGATCAGTTACTCCAGCAAGTGCATTATAAAATTTAGACTTTGCATCTACACCTGTAATATTTAGGCCCATGTTTCGGTAGCTCTGTAAGACACCTTGATACTCATGTTTTCTTAATAAACCATTATCTACGAAAACACAATGAAGATTATCTCCTATTGCTTTTTGTAGCAATACAGCTGCTACAGAAGAATCAACACCTCCAGATAAACCTAAAACAACTTGATCATTTCCTAATTTCTCCTTCAATTCTTGAATTGTTTTCTCTGCAAAAGAATCTGGAGTCCAAGCTTGCGAACATCCACAAATACCGACAACAAAATTCTTCAATAATTGTGGTCCGTCAGTAGAGTGGTAAACTTCAGGGTGAAATTGAATCCCATATGTTTCTTCACCTTTTATATGAAAACCAGCCATTTCTACATCTTCCGTACTTGCAATTATTTCAAATGATTCAGGAATATCTTTTATGGTATCACCATGGCTCATCCAAACTTGAGAAAAATTGCTTACTTCTTTCATCAACTCATGTCCCTTGTCTACAAAAGAAAGGTTTGCTCTTCCATATTCTCTAATTTCAGAAGGTACTACAGAACCCCCATTACTATTAACAAGGAATTGAGCACCATAACAAACCCCTAACAAAGGAAACTTGTTTCTGTATTCTGACAAATCTGGATTTGGAGCTTCTGGATCATGTACTGAATAAGGGCTTCCTGAAAGGATAACTCCTTTAATATCGTGCTCAATCTCCGGTATATTGTTATACGGGTGTATTTCACAATACACGTTTAACTCTCTCACTCTTCTGGCTATCAACTGCGTGTATTGCGAACCAAAATCCAATATTAATATCATTTCTTGCATCGCGCAAAGATAAAAAGTTCGTTATCAAATCATGATTTTTAATTCCAATATTTATTAACTTTTACAATCTAGCTATTAAACGCCTTTCAAAACCAGTTATTCGATTGGTTTCCAATTTAATAACTAATCAGAAGTTATTAACTATTTGTTAACTAATTGTTGACATATAGTTTGGTAATGTGCGTTTTTTTTGCTTAATTTTGTAACTGAAAATGAATAAGTGTAATCCTTGAAGGTGTCAGCCGGAAACCATTTATTTATAATAAGATAAGATTATGATTCATCATAAAGTCTACTGATAACATATCTTCTTTCCTTTTAAGGGCTCATAAATCAGCCTTTCTGTTCTTTTTGGGAATCTTGTTCTTTACTACACAAGGAAAGGCTCAGGTAGTATTTTATACTGAAAGTTTTGAAGGTGCCGTAAATTCTGGATACACATCTTCAGGTGTTTTCTCTGACGGTTCAAATGATTATTTCGACCTAATTGGTAATGGTACTGACCCGACAGGTCATGTAGTATTTGGAGGAATTGATGGTACCCAATATTGGGTTGGTGAAGATACTGATGATGCTGGAAACCCAAACGGAACAGGTGTCGGAGTTGGATTTTCTGATGTTACAATATCTGGAATTAATGTAACTGGCTATACATCTTTACAAGTCCGAGGGGCATTTGCATCTTTAACAGCAGCAAACTATGACCCTAATGATCATATTCTAATTTATGCAAATATTGATGGCGGTGGCGAAGTATTAGTTGGAGCATTTGAAAGTGAATCTGCCGGAACTAATAATTTCCGCATTGCAGAAGATACAAATTTAGATGGAGTTGGAGACGGAACACAACTTAACACTACATTAAATGACTTTACTTTTAATATCGCTGCAACTGGCGCTAGCTTAGATATTCGAATTGAGGTTTATGGGCAATTTGGAGGGAGTGACTTGGGGTTTGATAATATTAGAATACTAGGTGTATCTTCTTGTACAGCTCCAACAGGCCAAGCAACCTTCACTTCTTTCACTTCCGTTAACTCAACTGACTTTACAATTAACTTTGCAGCCGGAACTGGTGGTAACGGAAGAATTGTTGTGGTAGGAACAGCAGCAATAGCTTCTTCGCCAAGCAGCGGCACAACCTATACAGCAAATACAGTTTTTGGAAGTGGGACTGACATAAGCGGAGGCTCAGGAGAATACGTAGTATATGACAATACTGGAACATCTGTCACTGTGACTGGGTTAACCATGAACACAACCTATTATGTCGCTATTTTTGAATATGCAACAGGTGGTGCAACTGATCCTTGTTATGATGGTTCTTTAAGTGGTAATATTGGCAATGCTACAACAATTTGTGGGACATCGTCGGAACCAACAACTGCATCAAGTGCAATTTCATTCTCTAATGCAGCATGCACAAGTATGGATATTGGCTGGACATCAGGTAATGGAACAAATGTAATTGTAATCGCATCAACCAACCCAATTACTGGAAATCCGTCAGATCAAACTGCTTATACTTCCAGCGCCACATTTGGTGCTGGTGACATATTGAATGCCGGAGAATTTGTTATTTACAACGGTAATGCTACTACAGTTTCATTAAGCAGCCTCCTTCCGGGTACAACTTATTATTTTGAAATATTCGATTACAACGCAACTGGAAGCTGTGATCAAAATTACTTGACCAGTAGCTCTCCTACAGATAATGAACCAACAATTGTATGTGTTGACCCAGAACTGACAGCAATACTTGTTGATGCTTGTGGAGGTGCTGTGGAAGGGATTAATGAATTTTTTACTTTTTCTAATGGAAATACTGATTTTGGTATAGACAGCTTAAGTGTTGATTACCCGTTTAATGGTCCATATTGTAATACGACATGTACTAGCGGATTTGTTACGAATCCTACTTTTGTTGCCTCATTAAATACTACCGCTGGTTGTGCAGGTCTATTTGTAGAAGCCGACCCTATTCCTGCAGGAGCTAAAGCAATTGTATTTACAGGAGCTTCTCCTACATATGCTTTTGACTTTGCCGGTCTATGCGGAACAGGACCTTATTATGCAATTTTTACGGACAATGCTTCAACAGGAGGAAGATTTGCGAATTATAATGCCACTTGTGCTGGTAGGACTTTAACAGTTGATTTCGGACCGTCTTATACAGATGTTGTGACCTATGACAGATGCCTACTTTCAAATACAGATGGAGATTATGTTTCTTTTGCAGCTGACGGAACACCAACCTATTCCAATGACGGCTGTACTCCAACTGCTACTTTACCTATAGAGTTACTAAACTTCTCTGGGTACGGAAACAACTCAACAAACTTCCTTGAATGGTCTACTTCAACTGAAATCAACAATGATTACTTTGACGTTGAACGCTCCAAAGATGGATCTCAGTTTGATGTAATCGGGATGGTTTACGGAAACGGAACAACAACAATTCAGCAAGACTATTCTTTTGTTGATGAGTCTTCAAACAAGAATTTAAACTACTACAGGTTAAAGCAATTTGATTTTAATGGAAATTACAGTTATTCTAATACAATTGCAATAAAAAGTGGGTTAGAAGAATTCTCAATTTGGCATGCAAATAACTTGCTTCACATTTCATCGTCCAATAAGAATAAAGAGATTTCTCAAATTAACATCTATAATACATTAGGACAGTTGGTATATTCCTCAAATGAAAAAAATAACTCATTGATTAAAACGAATGGTTTCCAACAAGGGATATACCTTGTTCATGTAAAAACGGAAAACTCAACTATAATTAAAAAGGTTAAGTTTTAACCTTATTCTATTTCCTTTTCATTTCTTTGTGCTTCAGATATTTTAATGAAGCATTTAATCGTTATAGTTGGTCCAACGGCCATAGGCAAAACAAGTTTATCTATTGAACTTGCTAATCACTATAATTGTCACATAATATCAGCTGACAGTCGTCAATTTTTTAAAGAAATGGCAATTGGAACTGCAAAACCAACAAAACAAGAACTAGCTGCAGCTCCACATCACTTTGTTGATTGTATCTCTGTACATGAAAGATATTCTGCTGGAACTTTTGAAAATGATGTAATTCTCAAACTTAAAGAACTTTACAAAACAAATGATTATGCCATTATGGTCGGAGGGTCGGGGCTGTATGTAAATGCCGTATGCGACGGTATTGATGACATTCCTTTTAATCTAGATGTCAGAGAAAAATTAAATGAGGAGCTGGAAGAATTTGGGATTGAAAAACTACAAAATGAGCTCAAAGAAAAGGACCCCTCTCATTTTGCTTCCATGAACATCCAAAATCCTCAAAGATTAATCCGAGCCGTTGAAGTTTGTAGAATTACCAACAAGCCTTATTCTTCCTTTAGAAACAACGAACCAAAAAAACGTGACTTTAACATTATCAAAATTGGGCTGAATACGGATAGAGAGGTTGTTTACAATCGAATCAATAAGCGTGTTGATATTATGATGCAAGAAGGTTTACTCGAAGAAGTAAAATCATTAACACCTTTCCAAGATTTGAATGCTTTAAACACAGTTGGCTATAAAGAGCTGTTCGCTTATTTGAATGATGAAAAAACATTAGAAGAAGCGATCAACCTTGTCAAACAAAACACACGGAATTTTGCTAAAAGACAACTTACTTGGTTTAATAAGGATAAGTTCACAAAATGGTTTGAACCTAATCGTTTAGATGAAATTATTAGTTATTTGGAAACCAAAACCAAGTGATTTCCTTGTTTAAAAGATATCGTAGCTTAGAAAGCAATTCACTTAACTTAATCGTATCCGAATCCTTTCTTCAGCTAATTAACGGTAGTTTAATGCTAATTCTATTCCTTTATATGGGGGAATTAGGCTATACAAACTCAGAAAAAGCCTTTTATCTTGTATTTCGATTCACAGGTGTATTGTTCTTTTCATTTCCTTTTGGATTATGGATAAAAGGAAAAAGATTACTTCCCTATTTTAAAATTAGTGCATACAGTTTACCCATAATAACACTACTTGCTGTATATGCTATCCATGAAAAAATTGAATGGCTAATCATATTTTCTTTTGTAATGTGGGGACTATCCTTTACCCTTTCGCAAATATGTAAATTGCCATTTATATTAAGACACTGTCCAAAGGAACAAGTTACAGAGGGTATCACTCTTTCCTATTCTACATGGAGCTTTGGCAATGTTTTAGGAGGTGCACTTATTTTTATATTAAGTAACCTTTTACCTGCTATATTCACATCACAAAACTGTATAATTTTCGTTGCCCTTTTCAGCTACTTATCCCTTTACTTTCTATTTAAAGTCAATAAAAATGAAAAATTAGGAAAAAAAGAAAACGCCTCAATTAAGAAAATAAATTTGAAAGACTTTGATTGGAAGTTAATTTTTCAAGGACTCTTTCCAACTTTTCTAATTGCAATTGGAGCGGGCATGAGTATCCCTTTTATGAATATCTATTTTGAGCAAACATTTAACCTTAGCTATGATAATTACGCTGCTTTGGGGTTCGTAACACATTGCCTCGTGTTTTTTATGATACTGCAGTCACCATATATAAAAGGAAGGTTTGGATATAAAAAGGCCATTCCAATTACTCAAACATTTTCTGTCCTTTCTCTTCTTGCATTAGGTATTTTTGAAAATTATAGTTCGATCCCTTCTGTTTTCTACTTTGCTATATTCTTTTTTATAATTCGACAACCTTTAATGAACATTGCTCAACCGATGACAACAGATATTGTTATGAAATATGTAGGTGAAAAAAATCAAGAAATTGTTAGTGCTTTGTTTGTTTTAATATGGAATGGAAGTTTTGTAATTAGCGGTTTATTATTCTCCTATCTAAGCTCATTAAACCTTCCCTTTATGTACATTTTTGCTTATACAGCCGTCTTTTATTTTATCGCTATAGTTTGGTATATTTGGTTGATTAAGAAAATTGAAACGACAAATATTAGTGTACCAAATTAGTAACATAAAAACCAACAACATCAAAGATTGTATCTCCATCTCTAATCAGTTACTTGGCACCAATTATCACGACAAGCCCTATTTTGAAAATGCAGTTAAATCCAATCGTGGTATAGTTGTTATTAAAAATAAAGAGGTTGTCGGTTTTTTAATTCATGATATTATAATCCCAATCCATAGCCAAAAAATGTATGGAGAAAATTTGGATATCCCAGTTGGTCATATTGATTCGGTGTGCGTTTCACCCTCTTTTCAAAGAAATGGTATCGCTAGTTTATTAATAAAAAAAGCTATCGAAATATTACAAAAAAAATGTACATCAATTTATACGCTTGCTTGGGAGTATAATGGAGTTATTAATTTAAAGTCAACTTTAAATAATAGCAACTTTAATGAAGTCAACACATTGACTTTGCCATGGAAAAACCAATGTGAAAAGGGTGAGTTTATTTGTCCTGTAAAAGAAAAAGGATGTATTTGTTCAGGTATTGTTTATAAAATCGATATCATTTAAAAAAATCATCGATTGTTAATTACTTTTCTAACATAGCTCCGATAATCATTTTATTTTTGCAGAGAATTTAACGCAACAAATAAAATACATGAAATTTTTTATCGATACAGCAAACTTAGAGCAAATTAAAGAGGCTCAAGACTTAGGAATACTTGACGGTGTTACTACCAACCCATCTTTAATGGCTAAAGAAGGAATTTCAGGGGAAGAAAATATTATTCAACACTACATTGACATCTGTAACATTGTAGATGGTGATGTCAGCGCTGAAGTAATTTCTACAGATTTTGAAGGAATGGTAGCTGAAGGTGAAAAATTAGCAGATTTACACGATAATATTGTAGTAAAAGTTCCAATGATTCCTGAAGGAATAAAGGCAATTAAATATTTTACAGATAAAGGCATTAGAACCAACTGTACTTTAATTTTCTCCGCTGGGCAAGCTTTATTAGCTGCAAAAGCTGGTGCAACCTATGTTTCTCCATTCATTGGAAGGTTAGATGACATTTCTACTAACGGGGTTGACTTGATTGCTCAAATTCGTCACATCTATGATAACTATATGTTCACTACTGAGATTTTAGCGGCATCTGTTCGTCATCCTATGCATATTATTGAATGTGCTGAAATTGGAGCTGATGTAATGACTGGTCCTTTAAGTGCTATTACTGCTTTAGCAAAGCATCCGTTGACGGATAGTGGTTTAGCAACATTTCTTGCTGACTACAACAAGGTAAACGCTTAAGACCTTTTTCTTAAATAGATTCAATCATAAATCATGATTTTAGAATTGTTTGACAACAATCCTGACCAACGTAAAATTTCTCAAATTGTAAAGGTTTTACAAAAGGGAGGCATTGTAGTTTTTCCTACTGATACTGTTTACAGTTTCGGGTGTAGTTTGAAAAACAAAAAAGGATTGGAGAAACTAGCTCGTCTAAAAGGAGAAAAACTATCAAAATCAAATTTCTCTTTGGTTTGTTATGATTTGAGTAATATATCAGATTATACCAAACCAATGGAACGTAGAGTTTACAAAGCAATTAATAAAGCTTTACCTGGCCCATATACGTTTATTCTTAATGCAAGTAACGAGGTGCCTAAATTGTTTGGAAATAAAAAGAAAGAAATAGGAATCAGAATTCCAGACAACAATATTACTAGACAAATTGTTTTAGAATTGGGGAATCCATTAGCTGTTACTTCTGTTCACGATGAAGACGAAATTGTAGATTACACTACCGATCCTGCTGCTATTTTTGAAAAGCATGAAAACGAAGTAGACATTGTAATAGATGCAGGATTTGGCAACAATGTTCCTTCAACAATTTTAGATTGTACATCTGGCGACATTGAAGTTGTCCGTGAAGGAGTTGGAAAAATTGATTTCATATAAATAGAATAATAAAATGAGATCATCCATTCTAATTATTGATTGCGGAAGTAGTAAGGTTGTTGATATTGAAAATCAACTAGAAGTAATAAACATTGCCTTTAAAACCGAAAAATGGAATAACATATCTACTGAAAAACTAGATAAATATAGAGGGATAATAATTAGTGGCGCACCTGTCCTTCTTACTCAAGTAAATGCTACCCCCTATTTAAAAGCACTCGGTTTTCTTAAATCTTACAAAAATCCAGTCCTAGGTATTTGTTTTGGACATCAAATGTTAGGCTTACTACATGGAGCAGCTGTCAATCTCTGTAAAGAAGATCAAGATTGGCAAGATATCAATATTGAGCAGTCTTCTACTCTGTTTAATTATATCCGAAAGCCTTATAAAATGATGGAAGACCACACAGAGGAAGTATCGCTGCCTAATGATTTTAAACTCTTGGCAACATCTAAAATCTGCAAGAACGAAGCCATGCAGCATAAAATAAAACCATTATTTGGCGTACAGTTCCATCCTGAGGTTAGTGAAAGAAGTGGATTGCAATTGTTGAAAAACTTCTGTAAAACTTGTTTCTAACTACTTCATTTACGTGCTTTATTTATAGCATCTTAGCACCAAGATTAAAGTAAATGGTACTTAACTACATATGGATAGGATTTTTCTTAGTTGCTTTTATTGTAGCTGCAATACGAACAATTGGTTACTATTTTAGAGATTCTATAGGAGCTGAATGGTTATTTGATGAATCTAATTCAACCGTTTTTAATGACCTAGTGCAGAGCACATTTGATATGGCCGAGACCAGTGTTGATATTTCCATTTATTTAATTGGAGTTATGGCACTTTGGATGGGAATTATGAAAATTGGTGAACAAGGAGGTGCTGTAAAAGGAATGGCTTGGATATTTGGCCCTTTGTTTAGGAAATTATTCCCTGACTTATCACACAATTCACCTGCACACGGCTCCATGTTAATGAATTTTTCTGCAAATATGCTTGGGCTAGACAATGCTGCTACTCCTTTAGGCTTGAAGGCCATGAGTGAATTACAAGAAGAAAACCCCACAAAAGATAAAGCTTCCAATTCGCAAATAATGTTTATGGTGTTAAACACTTCAGGTTTAACATTAATCCCTGTTAGTGTTATGGCATTGAGAGCGTCTGAAGGAGCTGCGAATCCAGCAGATGTGTTTATACCAATTTTACTTGCTACTTATTTCTCTACAATAATCGGATTATCAGTTGTTGCTTTGAAACAGAAAATTAGTCTTCTCAATCCAACTGTATTTGTTTATTTACTTTCAATATCTGCTGCAATAGCAGGGATAATTTGGTATTTCAGTTCATTGGATCCAGGCCAAATAGGTAAATATTCCTCTATTGCTGGAAATGGTGTATTAATGATTATTATAACTCTTTTCATGGTATTGGCATTAACAAAAAAAGTAAACGTATATGATGCTTTTATCGAAGGAGCAAAAGATGGTTTCTCAGTTGCAATAAAAATAATACCTTATTTAGTTGCGATGTTAGTTGCAATAGGTGTATTTAGAGCATCAGGTGCTTTAGATTTTTTAACTGATGGAATTAGATGGATTGTTGAACTGTTTACCGTACGATCTGAATTTGTGGAAGGATTGCCAACAGCATTTATGAAACCTCTAAGTGGTAGTGGAGCAAGAGGAATGATGGTTGAAGCCATGCATACACATGGAGCAGATAGTTTCGTTGGAAGATTAGTTTCCACATTACAAGGGTCAACAGAAACTACTTTCTATGTGTTAGCTGTATACTTTGGATCTGTGGGAATAAAAAATACGCGATATGCTCTTGGAGCTGGATTATTAGCAGATTTAGCAGGGATAATTGCTGCTATAATTATATCCTATATTTTCTTCCCTGTTTAACTCCCTCATTCCTGCTTTCTCAGGAATCTAATTCAAATATATTAGAAACCATTTTAAAAGATTCCTGATCTCCGTAAACTACGTCAGGAATGAAGAACTATAAAAATAAAGCCTATAATGAAATCAATTCATTATAAACCACCTTTACCTGAGGAATCAACAATTTATCTCCATTATTTTCAATCACAAAATCAGCGTACTTTAACCTTTCCAAGTCAGTTAGTTGATTATTCATTCTATGGCGTACTTCACCTGCTTTTACTTTATCTCGATTCATTACCCTATCAATCCGAGTATTTTCAGAGGCAGTAACAACAATAATTTTGTCCAGACCTTTGTATGCGCCAGATTCTATTAATATTGCCGCTTCTTTTAATATAAAAGGAGCTGATTGCTCATTGCACCAAACTTCAAAATCTTTTGAAACAACAGGATGAACAAGGCTATTTAACTTATTTAACTTAGTCGTATCCGAAAAAACCTCCTTAGATAAATACAATCTGTTTAAGCCTTCACTTTTATAGGATTCTTCTCCAAAATTAGCAATGATAGCATCCCGCAATGAGGCGTCATTTTCCATTAAAAACTTAGCTCTTTCGTCTGAATTATAAACAGGAATACCAAAATTAGCAAACACCTCTGCTACAGTAGTTTTACCACTGCCAATACCACCTGTCAGTCCAACCTTTAGCATATACTGCGCTAGTTATTGAAAGGTATTTAAGAAGCTTGTTTAGCTGACTCTTCTGTCATTTGAGTTGAAGAATCCATGGATACAGCACTTTTTTCCATTTCCAATTTCATTCCTCCTTCAACGATAATAATTACAGTAGCTTCTTTAACATTATCAACTTTCCCATGGATTCCTCCAACCGTTACTATTTTATCGCCCTTTTGAATGTTTTCTCTATATGCAGCTAGTGCTTTTCTTTTTTTGTTTTGAGGACGTAACATTGTAAAATACATAACAAGGATTACCGCCCCCATCATCATAAATGTACTCATTGGATTACCGCCACTCGCAGCTAATATTGTAATATTATTCATTGTTTTAAATTTTATTTATTCTGGACCAATTACATTACCAGTCAAGAAAACTTTTGTAATTGAAGGTCTTGTATTAGCTATTATTGAAACATATTTTTTCTGTTCTCCTGGATATTTCGAAGTAAAAACGATAGGTATCTCTGCAGATTCGCCTGGCATTATTGCCTCTTTAGGCCAATCTTTTAACACAGTACATCCACAAGATGCCTTAACGGACTGAATAATTAATGGAGATTCTCCTGTGTTTTTAAATTTGAAAGAAAAGTCAACAGAAGACCCTAACGACATTTCGCCAAAATCATGTTCCGGGTCTTCAAACTCAATAGTTGTTGGATTCTCCAACATGTCTGAAGTAATTGCTCTATCTTCGTTTTTATCAGTAATCTTACAACCAACAGTAGTTACTAATAATGTTATAATTATAATTATTCCTTTCATAGTTGTCAATTTATTCCATTAACCCTCTTCCTACCTTTTTAATTGTACCATCTTTTTTCAAATCTGCAAATACTTTGTCTAAAACCCCATTTATAAAGCTATTACTCTTTGGAGTACTATAGAATTTAGATATCTCTATGTATTCATTTAAGGTTACTTTTAATGGTATCGAAGAAAACTCTTTAGCTTCGGTGATTGCTAAGTTCATTAGTAAAATATCCATTTTAGCTAAACGATCTGACTCCCAGTTCTTTGTATAGGAATCAATCATTTTCAAGTTATCACTTTCTAATTTAACCGCCTTATGAAATAATTGTTTTACATAATCTTTTTCATCGTCTTTATACAATTCAGAAATTGGGAAGAATTCATCTGATTCCTTTTCAAAAGATTTCAGCGTTTTAATCACCATTGAACAAACATGATCCATGTCGTCTTGCCAGTAGATACTTCTATCTTCAAAAAAATTATGCATTAATTCAAAATTACAAATCTCCTTTTTAAACAATTGAATTATAAAATTCTTATCAGATTCATAATCAGAAAATTCTTTATCCATATATTCTAGAAACATTTCCGTTTCAATTAAATAGATAAACATTTTTTTTAACATGTCTTGTTCAACATCTCCAACCCAATTAGTAGACGTTTTTTCTGACGCTTTCTTTAAATAGGTATTTGCTTTAAGCTGAGCAATTAACTTATTATTAACGAATCGCATATTCGGATTCAAATCCTCAGAAGTAGGAATTCTTTTCCTTTTAGCCTCTTCTAAACGAACATCTGCGAAATTTGAAAGATCTTCAAATAGCAGCAAAAAATAAATATACATATCGTACATCTTTCCAATACTGTGCAATAATTCCTTTTCCCCAGCAACGACATTTTCATTTTTAGATTGTGAAAATGCGTACAATGCTTGAAGCACTTTAATTCTTAAATGTCTTCTATTTAGCATTATTTCTTATTCTTTTTCAAGCTTTCTATTCTTTCTTCTGCCATTCTATTAGCAGCCAAATAAGTAGGTATTCCCTCTTCTCTTGACTTAGTAATAATTGCTAATGTAGTATTGTAAATATTTTCCGCCATTGACATTACTTTGTCATTGTCAATATTGTAAACTTCACCAGCACAATTCATTACACCTCCAGCATTAATTAAATAGTCAGGTGCGTAAATCATTCCCATTCCTCTTACTTGTTCACCATGAATTGATTCGTTTGCCAATTGATTATTAGCAGCACCTGCAATTATTGAACATTTAAGCCTTTTTAAAGTCTCATCATTCACTGTAGCACCTAATGCACATGGTGCGTATATATCCATGTCAACATCATATATAGCATCCAATCCAACTACGGTAGCTCCATATTCTTTAGACACTTTATTTAATGTCTCTTCGTGAATATCGGATATAAATATTTCAGCTCCTTCTTTACGTAAGTGGCTAACTAAATATTCTCCTACATGTCCTACTCCTTGTACAGCGACTTTTTTTCCTGCTAGTGAATCTGACCCAAATTGAATTTTCGCACTTGCTTTCATTCCCATATAAACGCCATAAGCAGTTACAGGAGATGGATCTCCACTTTTCCCTGGTAAACCAGCAACATGTTTTGTTTCCATAGAAACCCATGACATATCTTGTGGTGAAATCCCAACATCTTCGGCAGTAATATATTTCCCCCCTAAAGAATCTACAAACTGACCAAACCTTCTCATTAAAGCTTCAGATTTATCTTTTCTAGCGTCTCCTATAATAACAGCTTTTCCCCCTCCTAAATCTAATCCAGATATAGCATTTTTATAAGTCATCCCTCTTGATAAACGAAGAACATCTTTAATTGCTTCTTCGTCTGAAGCGTAATTCCACATTCTTGTCCCTCCCAATGATGGACCACAAATGGTATTGTGAACAGCAATAATAGCTTTCAATCCAACTTCTTTATCTTGGCAAAACAATACTTGTTCATGCCCCATATCAACCATTTGTGCTAAAACACCAGCATCCTTAGATGTCACACCTGAAATATCTTTAACTTCCATTTTGCTATTATTATGCTATGAATAATTACTTTTGCTCCTCAATTTTGGAAAGACAAAAATAGTATAATCAAGCGAAAGAGAGCATTTGTTTTAGTAAAATATTAAGTAGTTACTATTATCGATTTTATCTACTAAAAATGGGCTTTAAACGATTGAATTAGATAAGTTATTAATGAAAGAATTATCGTACTTAAATAAATACCTAGTCAAATATAAAGGTCGCTTGCTTTTGGGTACACTATTCATTGTTATTTCTAACATCTTTAAAGTATTAATGCCTGAAATACTGAAAGATGCCACCAACTCAATTAAAAATGTTTTAGACACTATTACTAACTATACTTCTGAAGATATTACTTCTATAGCTATTAATTTGGGGCTTCTATTCATGCTATTCGCACTACTGAATGGTATTTTTTTATTCCTAACAAGGCAAACAATAATCATAATGTCACGATTAATTGAATACGATTTAAAAAATGAAATCTATGATAAATATCAAAGCCTTAGCATGTCGTTTTACAAGCGCAACAATACTGGAGATTTGATGAATAGAATAAGTGAAGATGTTGGGAAAGTTAGGATGTATCTTGGTCCTGCAATTATGTACACAATCAATGTAGTTGTACTTATTATAATGGTGATTTCTTTCATGGTAAAAATAAGCCCTATGCTTACGCTATACGTATTGGTTCCTCTTCCTATTATGTCAATTCTTGTTTATAAAGTAAGTAGCCTAATCAATAAAAAAAGTGAAGAGACTCAGGTTAGGCAATCTAAATTATCCACTTTCGTTCAAGAAACATTTTCTGGAATAAGAGTACTAAAAGCGTACAATAGAGAGCGTTTTTTTAAGAATGAATTCGATGAAGAAAGTAATAATTATAAAATTGCCTCTTTAAGTTTAGCCAAAACAAATGCATTATTTATTCCTGTAATCGTTGCTTTGATTGGATTAAGCACCGTTATTATAGTTTATGCAGGAGGAATCAGGTCTATTAATGGTGAATTGAGTACTGGAGAAATATTACAATTCATTTTTTACATCAACATGCTAACTTGGCCTATTGCTTCTATTGGTTGGGTAACTTCATTAATTCAACGGGCAGCAGCATCTCAAAAAAGGATTAATGAGTTCCTTCAGGAAACTCCAAAAATAGTGGACACAGATAATTCGATTAAGTTTGAAGCTGGTAAAATAGCTTTTGAAAAAGTCAGCTTTTCATATTCCAACACGAATACTGAAGCTTTAAAAGATATTTCCTTTGAAATTGAGGAAGGTAAAACTTTGGCTATTACAGGTAAAACAGGTTCTGGAAAATCTACATTAGCTAATCTTATTTGCCGTTTATTTGATGTTGATAATGGCACAGTTTCGATCAATGAAGTAAACGTTAAGCGTATTCAAAAAAGATCTCTCCGAACAAGCATTGGATATGTACCTCAAGAAGTTTTTCTTTTCTCTGATACAATAGCAAATAATATCGCTTTTGGGAATAAAACGGGGAAATCGAATAGCGAAGAAGTTGGAACAGCTGCTAAAAACGCAGATATTTATGATAACATAATCAAATTTGAAAATGGTTTTGATACTGTTATCGGAGAACGAGGAATAACATTATCTGGTGGTCAAAAGCAACGAATTTCTATTGCTAGAGCAATCATAAATAATCCTGACATTCTAATCTTTGATGATTGTCTTTCTGCTGTTGATACGAAAACCGAAGAAGCTATTCTTGCTAACTTGAAAAACATTATGAATAATAAGACTTCAATTATTGTTAGTCATCGGATATCATCAATTAAAGATGCAGATTATATAATTGTATTAGATCAAGGAGTCATTTCTGAAAAAGGAACTCATTCAGAACTTATAAATAACAATAGCTATTATTCAGCTACATTTGAAAAACAACTACTTGAGGAAAAAGCTGTTTAAGCCTTGTTTCGACAAGTTGCCTTATTTAACGTTTAAGGACTGTATAATTACGCATTAATTTCTGTTTTTTTTTTGATGCTAAGCAAATAAGTTTAAATTTGTTAGGAACAAACTCACTTATCAATCATAAATGGAAGACGGAAAGGAACAAGAAAATTACAGAGATGAGATATTTTCAAAATCTGTAAGAGCAGGGAAAAGAACCTATTTTTTTGATGTAAAATCTACGAAGGGAAAAGACCTTTACTTAACAATTACAGAAAGTAAGAAAAGATTCAATGGTGATGGTAAATTCTTTTTTGAAAAGCATAAGCTGTTCTTATATAAAGAAGATTTTGACAAATTTGAAGAAGGGTTTAAAGAAGCTTTAGAGGCAATAAGTAACTTAAAAGAATCAGGTGAATATCCTGATCTAAAGAGTGAACCTTATAATAATGATAATGGTGAAGATTCTAATCCTGAAAAAAGTAACGATGGATTTTCTGACGTAAGCTTTGATGACTTATAACAAACATATTCAATAATAAAAAAAGGAGTACTAATTATAGTACTCCTTTTTTATGCCATTTAGTTTCCTATTCTAATCCGGCCAAATAATTGTGTCTTCGTCTTTAAATAAAGGCCAAAATTGGATTTCAGTTAAAATACCATCTTCAAACCAAAGGTTCATGCTACTGTCTTCAAAACCAATAACACTTATATTCATATCCTCACTTTCAGACATTTCTTCGAAAAAAGACTCTCCCAATTTCATGTTTTTAACCTGATCTTCAACAAACTCAACATCTTTTCCAATTAAGCTCACTCCTTCCAGTAAATAAGATTCGTCACTAACAGCGATTGTCACTAGTCTTGAATCTTCATCAAAAGACATAGACATATCATAATCATCATAATGCCAATTTTCTCCTTCGTCTTCGTTTTTTTCAGCTTCAGATGGGTTTCCCAACTCACCTTCTACATCAGTAGTATAAATACCAAACTTTAAATTTCCTAAGCCAATTCCTTTATTTATATTTTTCATTTCCATTGATCTCGATTTTACTACTTTCATATTAATACTTTAAAAATTCTACTACATGATCACTAAGCCTTTCTAATGCTTCATCATCGTTAAACTTATCATCATCTAATAAAGCCTCAATTGAAGATAACTTTGGCTTATTAGAATAGACTTCAACCTTAAGATAGTGCAACACATTTGTGAACTGATCCAAAGGTCTTAATGCCCCAGAATGACCTGAAGAAACACCAACTAATGCAGCTTTTTTATAATTAAAATCTTTAGGAGGTACTGAATCCATAAATGATTTCAATACTCCAGGAAAACCGCCATTGTATTCTGGAATTACAAACACAAATTTATTAGAAGGAATAATTTGTTTTTCAATAACTACCTTAAATTCATCCGATTTTTTGCCATTTATCTCATCGTAGGCAAAACTCTTTGGTAAATCTTTAAGAAAAAGAATCGACACTTCTTCTCCTTGTTTTTCTATTAACTCTTCATACACTCTAGAAATAATAGCACTATTGCTATTTTCTCTATTGGTTCCGCAAATTATAGTTGTCATTTGGTGTTTAGTTATTAACAATGAAATTCGTCTCTCTATTTTTATTAATCTCTTAGTTTATCGGATTTTAATTGTAATTAGGCGCGCAAATCTACTTCAAAAATGTTTATAACCGATTAAACTCTACGGGAATAAACAAAAAAGTGTGTATAAAACAATTGTTTCTTTCTCTATTTTTCTTTAGAGTCTTGCTATTTTTACATGGATTGAAAAACACTAAAATATTTTCAATTTTATGAAAATTACTTTTTACGGACATGCTTGTATTGGAGTAGAAATTGGAGGTGAAAATTTATTATTCGACCCTTTCATTTCTCCAAATGAATTAGCCAGCCACGTCGTTGTTGACGAGGTTAAAGCTGATTACATTTGCATTTCTCATGGACATGAAGATCATGTTGCTGACGTAGAAAGAATTGCTAAAAACACAGGTGCGAAATTGGTTTCAAATTTCGAAATCATTTCGTGGTTTGGTGCTAAAGGAATTGAAAATGGTCATCCAATGAATCATGGCGGTTCTTGGAAATTTGATTTTGGAAAAGTAAAATATGTTAATGCTGTTCACAGTAGCAACTTGCCAGATGGAAGTAATGGCGGCAATCCAGGAGGTTTTGTAATTGAATCAGGTGAACGGAATTTCTATTATGCTGGAGACACTGCTTTGTCAATGGACATGAAGTTGATTCCTCTATTTACCAAATTAGATTTTGCCTTTCTTCCGATTGGAGACAATTTTACTATGGGAATTGATGAAGCTATTAAAGCTGCTGAATTCATTGAGTGTAAAAAGATTGTAGCAATGCATTTTGATACATTCGGATTTATTAAAATAGACCATGATGAAGCTATCAGTAAATTTAAAAATGCTGGTATTGAATTAAAAATATTAGAAATAGGACAAACGATAGATATTTAACCAATTATTATAACAATTTAATTAATGGGAAAAGTTATTGCAATAGCAAATCAAAAAGGTGGAGTTGGAAAAACTACTACAGCAATTAACCTTGCTGCTTGTTTAGGAGTACTCGATAAAAAGACATTAATAATAGATGCTGATCCACAAGCTAATTCAACCTCAGGTGTTGGTTTAGATATTCAAAATGTAAGTGCTAGCATCTACAACTGTTTAATTAATGGAGAAAATCCGTCTGACTTGATAAGTAACACTAACAGTCCTAATTTGGATATACTTCCGGCTCATATAGATTTGGTTGGTGCAGAAATCGAAATGATCAATCTTCCCGAACGAGAGTATATAATGAAAAATGCAATCGAAAAGATTAAAGATGATTACGATTATATAATCATTGATTGTTCGCCTTCTTTAGGATTAATTACTTTAAATGCATTAACTGCAGCAGATTCAATGATTATTCCTGTTCAATGTGAATATTTTGCATTGGAAGGGTTAGGTAAGTTATTAAATACTATTAAAATTGTTCAATCAAGATTAAATCCAGAATTGGATATTGAAGGTATTCTATTAACAATGTATGATACACGTTTACGATTAGCTAATCAGGTAGTTGAAGAAGTGAAAATGCATTTCCAACAATTGGTATTTAACACTTTGATTCACAGAAACACACGTTTAGGTGAAGCTCCGAGTCATGGAGAAACCATAATAATGCATGATGTCAGCAGTAAAGGCGCCGTAAATTACCTTAATTTAGCGAAAGAAATTTTATTAAAAAACACACTTTCTGAGTTAATGGAAGTAGAAAAGATTGCTACAGATGAGCACTAAAAAGCCTGCATTAGGTAAAGGATTAAGCGCATTATTAGAAAATGCAAAAACAGACATTACTTCTAGCAATAGTAATGACTCAATGAACTTACCAACTGCTGGAGCAATTGCTTCTATTCTGATTAAACAAATTGAAGCAAATCCATTTCAGCCTAGAACAAATTTTGAAAAAGAAGCCTTAGTTGACTTAACAAACTCTATTAAAGAACATGGGATTATTCAGCCAATTACGGTTCGGAAGATTGGGTATGATAAATACCAAATCATTTCTGGTGAAAGAAGGTTTAAAGCATCTCAAATAGCTGGATTGAAGGAGATACCCGTCTATGTTAGAATTGCTAATGACCAAACAATGTTGGAAATGGCAATCATCGAAAACGTTCAGCGTCAAGATTTAAATCCTATAGAAGTTTCATTAAGCTACCAAAGATTAATAGACGAATGTAATCTCACACAGGAAAAGTTAAGCGAACGAATTGGAAAAAGTAGATCTGCTGTAACTAATTTCCTTCGATTATTAAACCTTCCTAGTGCGGTTCAAGCAGGGCTTAGGGATGCTAAAATCACAATGGGACACGCGAAAGCACTTCTTTCTTTTAAATTAGAAGAAGAAGTTTTAGAAGCTTACCAGGACATTTTAGAAAACAAGCTTTCTGTTCGAGGAATTGAAGAGAAAACGAAAGCTAGAAAATCAACATCCAGCAAAACATCAAACACTCCTTCCTTATCGTTATCTGAAAAGAAAGTTCAGGATGATTTATCATTCCATTTTAATAGCAAGATAAAAATATCGAAAAGCAATAATGGGAAAGGAAAAATCGTTATACCGTTTGATGACGAAGAGCATCTTAAACGTATTTTAGACCTTTTAGATTAAAATGACCCGATTTGCTTGTATAGCAATTTTCACCCTTTTATCTTTTTTAGCAACTGGCCAGAAAGATAGTACCTATGTTAACATTGATTCCACGCATTCTCCAAAGAAAGCTACAATGATGTCGGTTATACTACCTGGGTTAGGTCAAATTTACAATGATGTTAAACGACCTGCAGGATTTAAGTCGAGACTTTGGTGGAAACTCCCTCTAATTTACGGTGGTTTAGGAACTAGTATTTATTATGTTATTCAAAATGACAATTCTTATTCTCGTTACAGACAAGAAAGACTGGATTTACAAAATGATACTGTCAATTTATATAGTGCAAGTGGGTTTTCCGATTCTCAATTAAAATCGATTACAGACCAATATTCTAGATGGAGGGATTTATCAATTGTAGCTGCTCTAGGGGTTTACCTAATTAACATTGTAGATGCAAACGTTTCAGGAAATCTTTTGCACTTTGACAGTAGTGATGATTTATCTATAGTCATTCAACCAAAAGTATTTTACATTAATCGTTCATCTATAACGGGTGTGTCATTGTCCTTTCATTTCAAGAATAAAGGGATAAGAAACGATTATTTACCAAATAATTTTTAATTTGGTCTTCTCATTAATGAGCACGTAGCCTTATGGAAAAATACGATTTATGTGTAATAGGTGCAGGACCAGCAGGATACGCTGCTGCTATGCGTGCAATTGATTTCGGGAAAAAAGTTGTACTCATTGAAAAAGACAAAGTTGGTGGCGCTGGTCTTTATAAAGGAGCACTTTCATCTAAAACTTTATGGGAACTTTCTCAAAAGGTAAAAGCTGTTAATGAGAGTATCGTATCTGTTGGAAGGAACAAATTGGAAGTTACCTGGGAAGAAATTAACAAAACAGTTAACGAAGCAATATTTGATAGAAAATTTCAATATTCATGTCACATAAAATTATTGGAAGCTGAATCAATGAACAAAACCTTTAAATATGAAAGAGGTGTTGGATCATTTGTAGATAATCATGTAATAGAGATTTCTAAAGAAAATGGTAAAAAGAAGCAGATATACGCTGATAATATTATTATAGCAATTGGAAGTAAGCCACGCTTATTACCAGGTGTTGATGTTGATGAAAAAATTATAATGACGAGTGATGGAATTCATGAAATTGATGACTTCCCAAAAAGCTTAGTTATTGTTGGTGCAGGTGTTATAGGCTGTGAATTTGCTACTATTTTTTCAAATTTTGGAAAAACAAAAGTTCACCTAATTGATAGAGCTGATCAAGTACTTCCTTTTGAAGATGATGATATTTCTGGTATGATTGAAACCAATCTGGCAAAGAATGGAGTCATAATACACCATAGAGCAACGTTAGAGCGTCTAGAAAAAAAGGATGGAGAGGTTGAATACGAATTATCTTATCCTGATGGAAAAAGAGAAGTTATTAGAGTTGAAAAAGCTCTATTATCGGTTGGAAGAGTATTAAACGCAGATGCTTTGAAAATGGAAAACGCAGGTGTTTCTATGAGTAAAAGAGGTGTTCACATTGGTGATCATGACACACAGACGAACGTTCCTAACATATATGCTTGTGGTGATGCAAGTGGACATATTGCACTTGTAAATATTGGAGAACTAGAAGGAAGGCATGCCGTCGAAAGAATGTTTGATGGTAAAGATGTTCCACTTTCTTATGATAATGTGAGTACCATAATGTTTTTACAACCAGAGGTTGCTGCTGTTGGTATGAATGAAAAGCAATGTGCAGAAAAAAATATCGACGTTAAAGTTGTGAAACTTGATTACTCATGTATTGCGAGAGCAATAGCTATGCGTAAAACAGAAGGTTTCTTTAAAATTATCGTTACCAACGATAAGGAAATGAAAATTTTGGGAATGCGTGCCATAGGTGAGCACGCCTCAAGCGCTATTCAAGCGGTTGCGCTTCTTATGAAAATGGAAAAAGGAATTGAAGAACTGGCTGAAATGATTCACCCCCACCCTTCAATTATTGAAGGAGTTCAAGAATGTGTAAGAATGCTTTTAAATAAATCAATCTTTAAGTCTTCTGTATTTAAAGATAAGCTAAAATGCTATAGCTGTGTTGATGGAGTATGCACTCCACTTCAAAGACTTTAATTACTTAAATTCTATTAGGGAGTTGTACTAGCTTGACTAGTAGGATTAGCTTTCGATGTTCTAATCACAGTTTTAACATCTCCAATCCCAAAAAACTTGACGTTATTATGATCAGTAGATAATATCATTTCATCTTTACTGATTAATTCAACGAAAAACGTTCCTTGTACATACTGATCTAAATCTATATAAATACTGTCAGGAGATAATAAATCCCATGTTCCAGTTGCATAATAATTCAAAGTATCGTAAACGTAATATTCACTTCTAGCAATCCCATTATCCAACATGTAAATTTTGTAATAACCAGCTCCAGCTTCATAATCATCAAGTATTCCGTTCATAAAATTTGTTGAACCCCCATCCAATTCTAAGGCATTCAAATACCATTCTGTTTTTACTATATAATTATGATGTACCTTGTAACAAGATGATGCACCAAAAATCAGCATTGAAACGAGTATGATAGATAAAAACTTACGCATATAAATGAATTATTTTTTCGAAGATAATAAAATAAACTTTCGTATTAGGGTTAGTATGCTATTTTTGTAAGATAATGCTGGAGTTTTTCGAACAAAATAAAGAGTTATTTCTCTATTTATCTATCCCTGTTACAAGTGCGATAGTTGGTTGGGGAACAAATGTTCTTGCATTAAAAATGACATTTTATCCAATTGAATTTATCGGTATAAAACCTTTTCTTGGTTGGCAAGGGATTATTCCCAGTAAAGCAAGAAAAATGTCTGAGATTTCGGTTGACTTATGGACAACTAAATTGATTGATGTCCAAGAGCTGTTTGCTCAAATTGATCCTAAAATTATTGCAGAAGAAATGCGTCCTGAATTCGATAAATTATCAAAAGAGATAATGGATGAAATCATGGTGGACCAATCACCCGAAGTATGGAAGAGAATTCCTGAATCTGCAAAAAAAGTGGTTTATGCTCGAATTTCTAGAGACATGCCAAACGTTGTTACTGGGATAATGCAAGATGTCAAGGAAAATATTGAAGATGTCTTTGACATCAAGGATATGGTTGTAAAAAGGCTTACCCAGGACAAGCAACTCATGAACGATATCTTTTTAAATTGCGGTAAAGATGAGTTCAAATTTATTGAGCGATCTGGGTTATATTTTGGTTTCACTTTTGGATTAATCCAAATGGCAGTATGGTACTTTTTTCAACAATGGTGGCTATTACCCTTATTTGGATTAATCGTAGGTTACGCAACAAATTGGTTAGCTCTAAAACTTATATTTGAACCGATTAACCCTAAAAAGATTTTAGGAATGAAGTTTCAGGGTTTATTTATTAAAAGACAAAATGAAGTTTCTGCAGAATATGCACAAATGTTAGCAGAAGAGATATTTACTTTCGACAGAATCTTTGCAGCTATCATAAGTGGCCCAACTAAAGAAAGGTTTGTAACGATGATTGCTGGTCATGCTAACAAAGCTATTGATGATGGTGTAGGAATCTCCAAACCATTAATCACTGTAGTTTCAGGGAAAAGAAATTACGAGAAAATGAAAAACGTAATTGTTGACAAAACAATCCGAAACATGCCAAAATCAGTTCGACCTGCTTTTGGCTATGCAGAAGAAGCAATGGGCCTTGAGAAAATATTCAGAACAAAAATGCAAGCTCTATCTCCGAACGATTTTGTTGATTTTTTACGTCCTGTATTTCAGGAAGATGAACTCAAACTAATACTAATCGGAGCATTTTTAGGAATGGCAGCAGGATTTGGCCAGTTGTTTTTTGTCTTTGGAGGAATATAACATGAGTACGACTCTCCTTTCTTCGCCGTTACAAGGCTTTACTGATTTCCGTTTTCGAAATGCATTCAACAAATACTTTGGTGGAATTGACACCTATTATGCACCCTATATTCGCTTGAATGGAAAGCTTGAAATTAAAGCTGCTTACGAACGTGACATACTTCCTGAAAACAACTCTGAACTAGAAGTAATTCCTCAAATAATGACAAACGATGCAGATGAATTCCTATTTGTTTCCAAGTATGTTCAGGAATTAGGATACAAGGAATTAAATTGGAATTTAGGCTGCCCCTACCCAATGGTTACCAAAAGAGGAATGGGTTCTGGGCTAATTAATGAATCAGAAAAAATTGATTCTGTTTTAAATAAGGTTCATAATGAATCAGGGATCATTGTATCCATGAAAATGAGAATGGGATACGAGAACAGTGAAGAAATCTTATCTACACTTCCTGTTCTTGATAAATACCCAATAAAAAATATTGCCATTCATGCTCGAATTGGAAAACAATTGTACAAAGGAGGAGTAGATTTAGACTCTTTTCAACGTTGTTTAGACAATACTAGTCATAAAGTATATTATAATGGAGATATTACTTCTGTAGCGCGCTTTAATGAAATGGTAGAACGTTTTCCTTCGATTGATCATTGGATGATCGGCAGAGGAATTATTGCAGATCCCTTTCTTCCCAAAATGATAAAAAATAATACTTCAACCTACCCAGAAAACAGAATTGAATTATTCAGTAAGTTTCACGATACATTATATCATGAATATGATCAAGCTTTGTCAGGTCCAAAGCACATTATAATGAAAATGTATCATTTCTGGGAATACTTTGCTACTTCATTTGATAATCCACACAAATCACTTAAAAAGATTAAAAAAGCAAAAAATAAAATAGCATATGAAGAAGCGGTTCGCTCTATATTAATGAATGAACGAAGTATTGCTTTAAAAAACAATTAAACTACTGCTCCCTGACAACTAGAACCAGCCCCTGCTGTACAGCCATAGCAATGTTGCGATATTACCACTTCCCTTTTATTTAGTTGTTCCACATCAAAGTCTGAAATGTGCTGAACTAAGGAAGCTGTTTTGAGATGCAGCATTTGATTAAAATCGCAATCATATAGATTTCCATCCCAACTTACGGAAATAGTATTACGGCACATCAAATTCTCCACAGTATATGGATTAAAGGATGTTATTAGTTTCTCCATGTATTCTTCAAACCGTTCACTTGCGACTAAAAAATCAAGAAATCGACTAATTGGAAGGTTTGTAATTGTAAATAAATGATTAAAAACAATTCCGAAGTTTTGTTGTAACTCTCTTTTATAGTCCGATTCCAACCCCTGCTGATCACCTGGTAGTGAAGGTCCTCCAGGGTTGAAAACTAAATCTAGTTGCAATCCCGAATTTTCCACTCCATACCCTACTCCATTTAACATTTTCAAGGCTTCTATTGAATCATTGAAAACGCCATCACCTCTTTGTTTATCAACATTTCCCTTCGTATAGCAAGGTAATGAGGAAATCACATGAATATTATTTGCTTTAAAAAACTCAGGCAAATCATTGTACTTTTTATTAGCAACAATAATTGTTAAATTTGAACGAACGATAATATCGTCAACTCCTATTTTAGTTAACTCTTCAATAAACCATCTAAAATTGGAATTCATTTCAGGAGCTCCACCAGTAATATCTATTGTATGTGCTCCTGACTTTTTAATCGCATCAAGACACTGAATCATTGTGTCTTTGGTCATTATTTCTTTTCTATCAGGACCAGCATCAACATGACAATGATCGCAAACTTGGTTGCACATATAGCCAATATTAACCTGAAATATCTCCAACTTTTTAACTTTAAGCGGAAACTGTTTCTGAATCGCTAACTTATTTGAAAACTTTGGAAATAACTCCCCCTTAAACAAATCCCCTTCTAAAATTGCAAGTTGTTTAGCTGACTCAACAATTGCTTTATCTTGTCCTTTTAAAGATATTTTACGGGGTTTTGTCTCAATCATTTACTGCTTGTTTAATTTCCAGTTATACTCCAAATAGCTAACCTTTACTTTTGGATGAAATTTTAATCCCGAATACTGTTCTACAAACTTTAAAACCGATTCACTTTCATTAATAAAGTCTTCAGCGTACCACTCAAATATTTTTGAAAGCTGTGCTGATTTTTCAAGCAATTTTACATTTTCCGTTTTGAAAAATTCTTTAGTTAAACGATCCAATTCCTTTTCAACATTTACCATAGTAAATGCTTTATTACTCAGTTTTGGGCAAGAAATAGCTGCACAATTTAAAGCGAAATGGATTCTTGCATCTTTAAATTGTCTTCGAATAATTTTATTCTCTATATCATTTAAAGTATGAGTATTAGCACCTATTTTGATAAATCTTTTATCCCATGGTTTTGCAGAAACATCTTTAATACTGCTAACAGGGTACCTTTCCAACACCAATTTTATTGTCCAAGCATTATATGCGTTTAACCAAAATGCTTTTTTCTCAGCATTTGACCAACCTGGTTTTGCTTCATTATCTCCAATTAATTTAAGATATGCATCCAACTTAACAATATCAGATTTAAAGCCGTCGTAGTTAACCTTTCCTTCTGAAGTAACATGCTTACTTAACAATACATTCCAATCACTGTGAGATACATGTTCTACTACATCTTGTGCAAAACTTTGAACAGCAACTAACACCATTAAAATTAGCGTTAAACCTAATTTTTTCATAATTCAAATTTATTTATTTAGTTAAAAAACTCTTGTCAGCCATGTGACAAATATGTAAAACCTATTGGGTTTTGATATAACAATCTTTATACCATTTGTTACTATAATCAGGTTTGAATTACACCAACATTATATGGTTTCTCGATTGGAGCATGATTAGCAGCTTCTATCCCCATTGATATCCACTTACGTGTATCTAATGGATCAATAATTGCATCCAACCACAATCTTGAAGCAGCGTACTCTGGAGTAGTTTGTTCATCGTAACGTGCTTTTACAGAATCGAACATTTCTTTCTCTCTTTCAGGTGTTATTTCCTCTCCTTTAGCTTTTAAACTAGCTACTTCAATCTGTAATAATACTTTAGCTGCCTGAGCTCCTCCCATTACTGCTACTTGAGCTGTTGGCCATCCAACAATCAATCTAGGATCGTAAGCTTTTCCACACATTGCATAGTTACCTGCTCCGTAAGAATTTCCCATTACAATTGTGAATTTAGGAACAACTGAATTAGCCATTGCACTTACTAATTTAGCTCCATCTTTAATTATTCCACCATGTTCAGAACGAGACCCTACCATAAAACCGGTTACATCTTGCAAAAACACTAACGGGATTTTTTTCTGGTTACAATTCATTATAAAGCGAGCAGCTTTATCAGCACTATCACTGTAAATTACTCCCCCAAATTGCATTTCACCTTTCTTAGTTTTAATTAGTTCTCTTTGGTTTGCAACAATACCAACAGACCAACCATCAATTCGAGCGTACCCACAAACGATTGTTTTACCAAATCCAGCTTTATATTCTGTAAATTCAGAGTCGTCAACTAACCTTTTTATAATCTCTTTTGTATCGTATTGAGCTGTTCTTTCTTTAGGGAAAATACCATAAATCTCCTCTGGGTTTAATTTTGGGGCAGCACTCTCTTTTCTATCAAATCCAGCTTTTTCTTTTGATCCAATTTTATCTACAATGTCTCTTATTGTTTTTAAACAGGTTTTATCATCTGGACTATTGTAATCGCAAACACCACTTATTTCTGTATGTGTCGTTGCTCCACCTAGAGTTTCATTGTCTATGTTTTCTCCAATAGCTGCTTTCACCAAATAAGAACCTGCCAAGAAAATACTTCCTGTTTTGTCAACAATTAAGGATTCGTCGCTCATAATTGGTAAATAAGCACCTCCAGCAACGCAACTCCCCATTACAGCAGCAATCTGGGTAATCCCCATAGAACTCATCACTGCATTATTTCGAAATATTCTGCCAAAATGTTCTTTATCTGGGAAAATTTCATCTTGCATTGGCAAGAATACTCCTGCACTGTCTACTAAATAAATTATGGGTAATTTATTCTCCATAGAAATTTCTTGTGCTCTTAAGTTCTTTTTACCTGTAATCGGGAACCAAGCTCCTGCTTTTACAGTTGCATCATTTGCAACAACAACACACTGCTTTCCGCTTACATAGCCAATAACGATTACTACTCCTCCACTCGGACAACCACCATATTGTTCATACATTCCATATCCCGCAAACTCTCCCATCTCAATGTAGTCAGTATCCTTATCGAGTAATTCTTCTATTCGTTCCCTTGCTGTAAGTTTTCCTTTTGAATGATGCTTTTCAATCTTCTTTTCTCCTCCTCCTAAATGAATTTTATCGATTTTTCGTTGAAGCGCCGAAAGTTTTAATTTCATTGCATCCTCATTCTTATTGAAATTTAAATCTTGTTTCTTCATTTTTTTCTCCTCTGTAGCCATAATTCTATTTTTTTTGAAGCGTGACGAAGATAAGAAAGGAATCATAGATTGTAAAATATATGACCGTTTCCTTTTAAGTTATTTATTTACTTTTACTGAATAAATAGTGTAAGGAAGATGAAGATAGGAATAGTTTTATACCCAACGTTTGGTGGAAGTGGTGTTGTAGCAACAGAATTAGGAAAGGCTCTTGCTGTAAAAGGGCACGAAATACATTTTATTACCTACAGCAAACCAGTAAGATTAAATGAACTAAGAGGTAATATCTATTTTCATCAAGTTTCTGTTTCAGAATATCCTTTATTCGAACATACTCCTTACGAGCAAGTATTAACTAGTAAATTAGTGGACGTTGTAAAGTTCGAACAACTGGATTTACTCCATGTTCATTATGCAATTCCTCATGCATCTGCAGCTTATATGGCTCAACAGATATTAAAGTCTCAAGGAATTAACATCCCTTTCATTACTACATTACACGGAACTGATATTACGCTTGTAGGAAAAGACCCTTCATTTGAACCTGTTATTACATTTGCTATTAATAATTCCAATGCTGTAACAGCAGTTTCCGAAAGCTTAAGGAAAGACACTTATGATCATTTTGTTATCGATAACGGTATAGAGGTCATTCCTAATTTTATCTGTCTTAAGGAATATGATTTACCCAACAATGAAAAATATAAAAAGAGATATGCTCCTAATGGAGAGTTTATAATTACGCACATCTCTAATTTTAGAAAGGTTAAACGTGTAGACGATGTTATAGCTGTTTTCAATAAACTAAGGGAGAAAATCCCATGCAAGCTATTGTTAGTTGGAGATGGTCCCGAAAGAGCACGGTTAGAAAGATTATGCCGAGATAACTTTTGCATGGAAAGCACTTTATTCTTAGGACAAATGGAATCAACTAAAGAGGTATTAAATATATCTGATTTATTCCTTCTACCTTCTGAAACAGAGAGTTTTGGATTGGCGGCATTAGAAGCCATGGCTTCGGGTGTCCCTGTTATTACTTCAAATACCGGTGGTTTACCAGAAGTAGTCACTCATGGAGAAAGTGGCTGTCTAACTGATGTCGGAGACATTGATGGAATGGTAAAACATGCACTATTCATCTTAGAGTCTGAAGAACGATTGGCGACATTTAAAAAAGCTGCAAGAAAAAAAGCGGAAGAATTTGACATTAATCAAATACTTCCGCTTTATGAAAATCTTTATCGTAAAACGATCAACTTACCTAAGTAACTCAACTGTATATCCTCTTTCAATAGGAACTATCTCTTGAGATCCATCAGGTAAATAATTACCATTATAAGATCCCGTTAACACAATGAAGTAAACGCCATCTTTACATTTTCCTCCACCTTTATTAGTGCCATCCCATTCAAAGCTTAAATCAGTAGATTCGAACATTTTTTTACCCCATCTATTATAGATAGTTACAGCTAAATTATCGAAGCATACTTCATTCTCTGTAATCAATTTAAATACATCATTGTCTCCATCTCCATTTGGTGTAAATACATTAGGAAAATCTACAGACGTTACTGGAATATCGATTACAACATGAATATCTTTATCTTGAGTATGCAGTCCACAATCGTACATGGAAGCTCGATAGGATAAATCGTATTCTTTTAGCAATACTTCACCACAGTTTGGTGACCAACAGTATTTAATCGGAACATCTCCAATTCCAGAAACTGCACCAGTACTTTCATCATAACTATAGTTATTTATCCATAGTGTATCTATAGTTGTACCATTATACCAGAAATTAGTATAATATGGGCTTCCTCCACTTGATTCTGGAACGATGTAAGATGCTATATAATCAAACCCATCATTTATAGGTTCAACTGTTAACACCAAACCTGAATTAGACACGTCCTGTGCTAGCAATTCAAAACAAATTGACTCACCATAAGTAACATTTAATTCAGTTGGAATATCCAAAGTAAAGGTTGGTGGCGTATATTCAACAATCACTGTTAACGCAGATGTTGTTGTATCAGAGCCACCACAACCTAGTGTATATGCTTCTAAATTTACCACAAATGCAGAGTCAATTGCATCGCATCCAGGGGTCCAACAATAACGCAATGGAATCGTATCAATACTTGTTACTTGTCCATTAAATGGGCTATAAGTATAATAATCCATCATAACCGTATCAACTCCAAAGAAATTACTATAATAAAATTGTCCCCCCCCAATACTTGTTGGTGGAACGTAATTCGCTAACAAATCAAATTGAGACGATGAAGGTAAAACACTAATCGTATCAGCTGCAATTGTATCTGTTACTAGAATATCAAAACAAATTTGATCAGCAACAGTAACATTCACAGAATCCGTAGTCCCTAAATCAATTACTGGAGCAGCATCATGTACAACATGTATAACAATATCCTTTGTAGTAGTATCCGAGCCGGAACAACCAATAGAATAGGCTAATAAGCTTACATGGTAGCTAGAATCTAAGTCTTCACACCCTGGAGACCAACAATATCTAGTTGGGATAAACCCAAGTCCTTGATATACATTGTTAACCGAATCAAGATGATCAATCCAAAGTGTATCTCCTGTATTTTGGAAATTTGCATAATACAAATTCCCTAAAGAATCAGAAGGTTCTACATATGTTCCAGGTAAATCAAAGTCAATGGACTCAACACCTAAATAAATCGTATCAATACCATCCGCATCAAACACATACATATCAACGCAAATTTCATCAGACACATACACTTCAACAGAATCTTCTAATACAATTTGTGGAGGAGTATCCAAAACGCAAGCCAATGATTTATATTGAACATCTCTTACAACTTCTCCAATTTGCACTCCATTTCTGTATTCTTTAACCATTACAGAGAAAACAAATACTCCTAAGAATTCAGCATGACAAGTAATTACACCTGTTTGAGAATTAATAGCCATAGGTGCCTGCACTGTATTTCCTAAAATATTAGCTAAACTAAATCCAGCAGCCCATCCACATGTTGGAAAAGGTTTAGGACCACTAACTGCCTCATCATAAGGGTTTATTAAAGAGAATACTAAAGAATCACCATCAGCATCTGTAACACCCCAATCAATTTCTTGATCAAAACCAATACATAAATATCCATCGGAAGGATAACTACCAAAATCTGGAGTACAATTACCTCCAGCTAATGCAGGATCTGGAATTTGTGCATAATATGTCATTCCATCGCCTCCTGGATTCGCTAAATTATCTATTAATGAATTCCTACAGCAATCATCCCATTCTAGATAGTAACCATTTGGATTATCTGCTAATGTAATCGTTTCAACAAACACATATTCTTCAACACAAATACCCGTTGGGGTGTAACAAGAATCTCCTAAAGTAAGTACTGTTTGAGATATAGGGTTTGGAGAACCAGTCATACTAAAAGTCGTGATTTGTGTATTAGTGACATTATCTCTAACAACCACACTACCCGGACTAATTAAAGTAGAGTTTCCAGGTAAACAATCTCGATAAACTCTCAGTGTTATTTCGAATGTATTGGGACCTGTTTGACAAATTTGGAAGTCTCCTCCTACAAAGTGGGTAGCAAATAGCGGCATACTGATTAATACAAATAACGCCGACAATATTGTGTTTTTCATAACTTTACAATAATTTTGTATATAGTTTACATTGACGCGAATGTAACAAAAATGGTTGCATTAAAAATAGGTATCCAATAGATTTATTAAAATAGTTAATAAATTAACACAAACTTATAGTAATGTAAAATGTGCAATTCCATACATTTGAGCCTCCAAATAGAAACACATGGAAACACTCGAAAAACTACACGTAAAATTCAATCGCAATTCGCTATCTGACAAAGAATTACAAACTTTCTACAAAGCCATTCTTCTACCAAGATTGATTGAAGAAAAAATGTTAATCCTATTGCGACAAGGAAAAATCTCAAAATGGTTTTCTGGTATTGGACAAGAAGCAATTTCTGTAGGCGTTGGACTAGCAATGGATCAGGACGAATTTATGCTTCCAATGCATAGAAATTTAGGGGTGTTCACGAGTCGTAACCTCCCATTGGAGAGGTTATTCATGCAATTTCAAGGAAAAGAAAATGGCTATACTAAAGGACATGATCGATCTTTTCATTTTGGTTCTAAGAAAGATCATATCGTAGGAATGATTTCACACTTAGGTCCTCAGTTAAGTATAGCTGATGGTATTGCATTAGCAAATAAGTTAGATGAAAATAAAAAAATAACAGTTGCTTTTACAGGTGATGGTGGAGCCAGTGAAGGTGATTTTCACGAAGCTTTAAACGTAGCTTCTGTGTGGGATTTACCAGTAATTTTTGTCATTGAAAATAATCAATGGGGATTATCCACTCCTTCCAACGAGCAATTCAGGTGTAAGCAGTTTATTGATAAAGGAATTGGTTATGGAATGGAAGCTGTTCAGGTAGATGGAAATAATTTAATTGAAGTTTACGAAACGATTCGTAAAGTGAGAAGTTCAATTGCTAAAAAACCTCGTCCGTTTATAGTGGAGTGTATGACCTATAGAATGAGAGGACATGAAGAAGCTTCCGGAACAAAATATTACCCCGAAGGAATTCAAGATAAATGGGCATTGAAAGATCCACTTGCCAATTTTGAATTATTCTTACAAAATGAAGGCGTTATTGATGATGCTTTTATTAAAGAGGAAACAGCTGCAATCAAAAAACAAATTAATGATGCATTGGATATTGCTTATGCAACACCAGAGATTGAAGCTAATACACAAAGGGAATATGACCTTCTATTTGCTGAGTTTGAAAACAAAGCAATAAAACCGGCTTCAAATAATAAAACAGAAAAAAGATTAATTGATGCTGTTTCTGATGGATTGAGACAATCTATGGAAAAACATGATAACTTAGTTATTATGGGGCAAGATATTGCTGAGTATGGTGGTGTTTTTAAAGTTACTGAAGGATTTGTAGAACAATTTGGGAAAGATAGGGTTAGAAATACTCCTATTTGTGAATCAGCTATAGTTGGAGCTGCTTTAGGCCTTTCTATTAAAGGATATAAAGCAATAATGGAAATGCAATTCTCAGATTTCGTTACGGTTGGTTTCAATCAGATTGTCAACAACCTTGCTAAACTTCATTACAGATGGCAAGAAAATGTAGATGTTGTAATTCGTATGCCTACTGGAGCGGGTGTCGGTGCGGGGCCTTTTCATTCTCAAAGTACAGAAGCATGGTTTACACATACACCAGGGTTAAAAATTGTTTACCCTGCTTTTCCAGGAGATGCTAAAGGTTTGCTAGCAGCTGCAATTGAAGACCCTAACCCAGTTATGGTTTTTGAACATAAAGCGCTTTATAGAAGCGTTAAAGAAGAAGTTAATGATGATTACTTTACTTTAGAAATTGGAAAAGCTAACTTGCTTAAAGAAGGGAATCAAATTACGATTATCACCTATGGAATGGGGGTACATTGGGCTCTAGAGACTTTAGAAGAAAACCCAGAAATTCAAGCTGACTTAATTGATTTAAGAACATTAATGCCATTAGATAAAAATGCTATTCTTGAATCTGTAAAGAAAACGGGAAGAGCAATTGTACTACATGAGGATTGTTTAACCGGTGGAATTGGAGGAGAGATTGCAGCTATCATTAACGAAGAGTGTTTTGAATACTTAGATGCTCCAGTTGTCAGGAGTGCTAGTTTGGATACACCCGTACCATTTGCTACAGCTTTAGAAAAAGATTTCTTACCGAAAGATCGTTTTAAAGAACAATTCGTAAACTTGGTTAATTATTAATTGCATGAAAAAAATAATTCTACTCCTATTTGTATCCCTTTTTCTTTATTCATCTTCCTTTGCTCAAAATGATGATGAAGGATTTTATGTAGGTGTCAATTTTGGCGGTTTTTTAGCCAATAAGAATACAGCAATAATGTACACGGGAGGTACAAATGTCACTAGTTATGGTATTGAAAGTTTATTTGCCAATATATATAACAAACCCTATTTTGATGAGTACTTTCAATATCCTTATCAAATAGTTGAACTTTCACAAACTTGGAAATATAGACCAGCTTTAGATATCGGAGGTCATTTAGGAATTAAATTAGGAGAAGGAAATTCTTTATACCTCGATGCTAATTTTAGTTCTTTGTCATTTGAAAATTTTTTCACGGTTGCAATTGAAGATCCAAACAATCAATCTCCTGATCCTACCTATGAACAAATACCTCTTTTCGGTGAAGAAAGAAGAATGAACATTAATTTAGGTTTGCAATTTAGCCTTTATAATGAAAACAAGGTAAATGCCTATTTTGCTTTGTTTGGGAATATCAATAGTACGCGTTTAGAAAAAAATTATTTTGTAGTAAACGGAAGACAATATTTCATAAACCATGTTGTTGTTGGGCAACCTAACGTTAAACCTGGAGGCTTGGGCTTTGGTGGCGGAACTGGATTAGGTGCGAAATATAAGTTTAATGATAAATTTACATTTGACTTAGCTTATAGCTTATACTACACCAAAATTAAAATGAAAGAAGATTTTGCTCCTTGGGGAATTCACAATGGGATTACTTTTAGAGTCATTTGGGGATAAACATTTGTGAGTATAATACCTATTCATAAGAATACCCTTTCAACTCCCCTTCATTCACAGCTAACCCTAATCCCAAAACAATTCTATTGACAAAATTGAAGTAAGATATGACTAATGTGGCATCAAGGATTCCTCGATCCGATAGCCCTAGTTTTCTTAACCTAATTGTAGAAGATTCATTTGCAGCATGGGGTGTTAAAGTTAAATCCCACGCCATATTACAAAGTGCTCTATCAACTTCAGATAAATCTAGCTTGGTAAAATCAGTTTTTAACTGTTCTACCTTATCATTATCTTTCCAATAATGATTGACAGCTTCTGCATGATGCAACTGACAATATTCACAATTATTCGCTTTAGAAACAACAACAGCCATCATTTCACGTTGAACTCTACGTAAAGGAGATTTACCAAACATTATAGTCATGTATAAATCCATGTGATTAACAATAGACTTTGGGTTTTGGCTTTGAATAGTATGCACATCTGCCAATTTCCCTCTTGACTGGATTAAATCATCATAGATTTCTTTTAACTCTCCTTCTGCTTCGTTGTATCCTATTACATTAATAAAAGCCATTTCTTTTTTTACAAATATGAATATTAATCAGAAAAAATTGGTCGGTTATTATACAAAATTGATAATAAGTGAGATAAACGTAAATATTTAAACTGTTTGCGAAATTATTTTTTCTATTTCAGAATCAAAATTCAAATTTGGGTGCTGCTCTTTTAAGGTCTTTATTTTTTCAAGTTGCTTTTTTAAAAACAGTTGGTGTTTTTCGGATTGAATATTAAAAGGTCTATGTGATCCAGCAGTCTCAATTTTAGCTATTTCTTTATTCAACTTAATTGTGTCTTCTGTAAAAAATGAATTTTCAAATCCTTCCCAAATGTAATCAACAGCTACACTATTGGGGTGAACCATATCTTCTTTATAAAACCGATAATCACGCAAATCATCAATCACCATTTCATAAGCAGGAAAATAATATACTGAATCACTATTTCTAACAATTTGGTGTACTGCAACATTTAATATTGACTTACTTAGAGTATTTTCCACTGCTCCATCTTTCCAATGACGAACTGGACTAACCGTAAAAATCACTTTTAATTTGGAATTAATAGATTGCAATTTGCTAATCACCTCTTCCATTTCCTTTACAATGAATTCAACGGTCAGTAATTCTTTTTTAAATTCTTTATTGGGAACTTTATGGCAGTTGGCAACATATTCATCCCTCTTAATAAACTTATAAGCCCAAGCACTTCCCAAAGTAATCATTAGTAAATCTGTTTCTTTTAAAAAAGCAGTTGCCTTTTTTCTACTTTCATTAATAGAAGTCAAAACATCATTAATCTCTAATCCTGAAAATTTTCCATGATGCATAAAACTATGGTATAAACCATTTTCAAAATGCAAATCTTCTTCAATAAAATTTGTTTCATCAAGAACTGAATTTAACGTGTTAACTATAGAAATAGGATTAAACAAAATACCAAATGGATTAACCAAAGTATTCAGTTTATTAGACCTCAATTTCCCACCAATGTTCTCACTAAAACAAGAACCAATCATTAATAAATTTGATTGGTGTGAAATTTTAAAATCGTAACGCTTTGGGTCTACAATAGTTCGGTAGTTCATAGTTGCAAATGTAATTCAGATTATTGATATAATTGATAAGCAGACGTTATCCTAACAAAAATCAACATTATCCTACTTTATTAACAATTCGTGTATTCTGTGGATAACTCTGCGTAAAACCGAACGCTACAAGGGAATAAATGAATTAAATTTGTTAGCCTAAACAGAAACTAAAACTTATATGAACGAATTTGGAATAAGACCTGAAACAGCTAATTTGGAAGAATTAGGTTTAGGAAATGTTGCCAACGCATTTTGGAATTTGTCACCAGCGGAATTGGTAGAAGAAACCATTTTAAAAGGAATGGGAGTGCTTGCAGACACAGGAGCATTAGCTGTTGATACTGGTGAATTTACGGGGAGGTCTCCTAAAGATCGGTTTATCGTTTGCGATGAGAAAACAGAAGAAGCTGTTTGGTGGGGCGATATCAATATTAAAATGACTCCAGCTCATTTCGATAAATTATACGATAAAGTAACTTCATATCTTCAAGAAAGAGATGTATATGTTAGAGATGCATATGCATGTGCAGATGAAAACTACAGACTAAACCTTCGTGTCATTACTGAATTCCCTTGGTCCAATCAGTTTGCTCACAATATGTTTTTACGTCCAGAAATGGAGGAATTACAGAATTTTGATGCGGAATGGACAGTATTATGTGCCCCAGGACTGTATGCAAATCCAGAAACGGACGGAACACGTCAACACAATTTTGCTTCTATCAACTTCACTAAAAAAATGATTTTGATCGGTGGTACTGGATATACTGGAGAAATAAAAAAAGGAATTTTCTCTGTATTAAACTTTATCTTACCACACGAAAAAGACACCTTATCAATGCACTGTTCTGCTAACATAGGAGAAGACGGTGACACTGCAGTATTCTTTGGTTTATCAGGAACAGGTAAAACTACCTTATCTGCAGATCCAAATAGACAATTGATTGGAGATGACGAACACGGTTGGGCTGATGGCTCAGTATTTAACTTTGAAGGTGGTTGTTATGCTAAATGTATTGATTTAACACAAGAAAAAGAGCCTCAAATTTGGGATGCTATTAAATTTGGTTCAATTCTAGAAAATATTAATTTTTTACCGAACACTTCTTCTGTTGACTTTGAAGACAAAGAAAAAACGGAAAACACTCGTGTAAGTTATCCTATTCACCACATTGATAATATTGCTCCAGGAAGTAAAGGAACAACTCCTAAAAATATTTTCTTCCTTACAGCAGATGCATTTGGAGTTTTACCTCCAATTTCTAAGCTAACAAAAGGACAAGCAATGTATCACTTCATTTCTGGTTATACTGCAAAAGTTGCTGGAACAGAAGCTGGAATTACAGAGCCTGTTACTGCATTCTCTGCTTGTTTTGGAGCACCATTTTTACCTTTACATCCAACTAAATATGCTGAGATGTTAGGAAAGAAAATGACGGAAAACAATGTAGACGTTTGGTTAATAAACACTGGATGGACTGGTGGCGCTTACGGCGTTGGTGAAAGAATGAGTTTAAAACACACTAGAGCAATGATTACTTCTGCTTTACGAGGTGAATTAAATGACGTTGAATACACTACGCATGAAGTATTCGGGTTAGATATGCCAAATACTTGCCCTAATGTTCCTGCTGATATTCTAAGCCCAAAAAACACTTGGGAAGATAAAGCAGCATACGATGAAAAAGCAAATATTCTTGCTGATCAATTCGTTAAAAACTTCGAACAATTTGCTAGTGATGCAAACGAAGAAATAATGGCTGCTGCACCAAAAGTAAAAGCTACAGCTTAATTTAGAATAGACCTATTCAAAAGACCTCAACATTTGTTGGGGTCTTTTTATATACACTTTTAAGTTCAACTGTATGAGCAAACACTTATTCTACAGAATATTTAAAATAGGGAAACTTCCGAAGAATATAAACCGAGATAAATTATCCGTATTCGATGAAGGAATTAAAATTGTTGCGAAATACAAAGATTTTAAATCTCCTGGAAAAAGCTTTAAAGGAAAAACTACGGTCCTAATTGGATCTATTGTAATTAGTAAAAAAAGAATCACTGCTTTTGCTTACTCCTCTCCTATTATTAATTTAAAGTTGACTGATGATCGGTTGAAAAAAATTGATTATTCAGGCAGTACAGATAGCATACTTTCTATGTGTTTTGATGTTTCAATTTTTAGTGATAATTCTTCTGGAATTGTAACTTATTTATTTCACACTCCCAAAGCGAAGGAGTTTTTAGGAAATATTAATGCTTAAATTCTAATTCGATTTATAACCTATCTTTGCAATAACTTAGCGAAGCGATCTCATGAATACCAATTTATAATAGTTAAAAATGAATAATGGAATTAGGGAAATTTAATACACTTACTATTACAAGAAGGTCTGACAACGGACTATACTTGAAGGACAAGGAAGGCGCAGAGGTGCTTTTACCTAATAAGTATATCTCAGATAATCATCGAATAAATAAAGAAGCAAAAGTATTTATTTACAAAGATTCAGAAGACCGTTTCGTTGCAACAACATTAGAACCTTATTTAATCGTAGGTGAATTTGCTTATTTAGAAGTTAACGAGACGAATGAAGTTGGAGCTTTTTTAGATTGGGGATTGGAAAAAGATTTATTGGTTCCATTTAATGAGCAACATCAAAAAATGGTTGCTGGGGAATGGTATATCATCTATTTATATGTGGATGATAAAACTGAACGGCTTGTTGGAACAAGCAAAATAAATAAGTACTTATCTACTGAAAATGTTGATGTCGAAGTAGGTGATAAAGTTAATCTTGTAGTTAGAAATTTCTCTGATTTGGGAGCCAATGTTATTGTTAACGATAAATTCAAAGGGCTTATTTATAAGGAAAAATTATTCAAACGTTTACAAGAAGGTGACTTTTTAGAAGGATTTGTGAAAACCGTTAGAGATGATGGCAAACTAGACATTGTTTTGGAACAAGAAGGATTTCATCATGTTATTGAACCCGTTTCTGCCAAAATTCTGGAAACTCTAAAAGATAGTAATGGGTTTTTGGACCTTACCGACAAAAGTACTCCCGAAGAGATTAAGTCTGAATTAGAAATAAGCAAGAAAGTTTTTAAAAAAGCTCTCGGATGGTTGTATAAACACAAGCTTATTCGAATAGAAAAAGACGGAATTCACTTAATTGAAGAAGCTGAAAAAGGGGAGTAAAATATACAGCATAATCAATTTAAAATGCCCAAAATGTCACGAAGGTGATTTATTTCTTAAAAAAGGATGGTTTAGAGCAACTCAAATGCTTGACATGCCAAAGCATTGTCCTGTTTGTAATCAAAAATATGAAATTGAACCAGGTTTTTGGCTTGGAGCTCTATGGACTAGTTATCCACTAGTAGTTGCAATTGAACTCCCTTTTTTACTCACAGCTATTTTAGTTTACGAGCTGAACCCAATACTTGTAATGGGAATTATGATCGTAGTATTTCTAATAATGTGGTCCACACTATTGAGACTAGGAAGGTCGATGTGGATTAATATTTCAGTGCATTTTGACAAGGATTGGAAAAAGAAAATTAAACCCTAACTCCAATAACGCATACGTCATCTATTTGTTCTAAGTCCCCTCGCCAAGCCTCAAAGGCTTTGTCAATTAAACCTCGTTGCTCTTCCATTGGTTTATCCTGTATCGAAAGTAGTAATTCTCTAAATGCTTTTGATTTAAACTTCTTGCCTTTATCCCCTCCAAATTGATCAACATAACCATCAGAAAAAATGTAGATAGTATCCCCTTCTTGTAAATCAAACGAGTGTGTGGTGTAAGGCAATTGTTTATCAAACTTACCTATAGGCTGTTTGTCAGCCTTTGTCTCTAATACTTCTCCATCCTGCCTCCCGTTAGGCGAGGTTCTAATTATCCAAAGTGGGTTGTGAGCCCCTGCATATTGCAGCACAGCTGCTGTTCTTTGTTCCTGGTTTTCTGTTCCTTGTTTTTCTTCTGTCGCCTCATTTTTATTTAACGAAGAACTAGGAACGGAGAACGATAAACTACACAATGCTATATCCATTCCATCTTTAACTTCTTCTTCCGATTTTTCGAATTCTTGAATAACAATTTCTCTGGTTTTATCTAGAATTTGCCCCGGGTCAGTTAAACCATATTCACGAACACTCCGGTTAAGTCCATTGTTACACACCACACTTACCATAGCTCCTGGAACTCCATGTCCTGTGCAATCTGCTGCTGCGAAAAGCACTTTACCATCTTGGTGTTCCAACCAATAAAAATCTCCTGCCACGATGTCTTTGGGTTTATACAAAATGAAAGATTCTTGAAGGTACTTCTTTACCTCTTTAGTAGGTGGAAGGATGGCACTCTGTATTCGCTTGGCGTAATTAATTGAATCTAGAATCTCAGTGTTTTTTTCTTCTAATTCTTCGTGAGCACTTTCTATTACTGTTTTTTGTTTTCGGGTAACTTTAAGTCGATTGAAAATAAAACCTCCTGAGAGTAGCGCCAATGCTAAACCACCGTAGAGAATGTAAGACTGCTGCCGTTGTTGTTTGGCTTCAAGTTGATATTGTTTGTTTTGAGCTTGCTCCGCAGTTAATTGTGCTTCTTTTACTTTTTTGGCTTCTGCATTTACAACACTATCTTTGGCTACTTGTTTTTCGTAGGCATACTTATACTCCTGATGAACAATTTCTTTTTGATTTTCTTCACTATTTATACTATCTCTAGATTCAATGAAGAGCTCATGCATACGCAGGGCTTCTTTGTATCTACCAGTGGCTCTGTAAGCTCTCCAAAGTACTTGTGAAGCGTCTTTCGTTTCTGTTACTATTCCAATTTCTTGCGCAATGGATAAAGCCCGAGTTGAATACTCTATAGCCTTGGCATAGTCACCTTGATCATTATACATACTCCCAATGTTATTAAGGGAAGCAGCAATTCCCACTTTATCACCTAATTTTTCTTTAATCTTTAAACTTTGGGTATGATACTCTATGGCTTTGGCGCGGTCGCCTTGATCATCATAAACAACCCCAATGTTGTTAAGGGAGCCAGAAATTCCCGCTTCATCACCTAATTTTTCTTTAATCTTTAAACTTTGGGTATAGTACTCTATGGCTTTGGCATAGTCACCTTGATTGTAATAAACAACTCCAATATTATTAAGGGAGCTGGCAATGCCCGCTTCATCACCTAATTCTTCTTTAATCTTTAAACTTTGGGTATAGTACTCTATGGCTTCGGTATAGTCACCTTGTTTTCTATAAATAACCCCAATATTGTTAAGAGAAGTAGCTATGCTCTGTTTATCACCTGATTCTTCATCAATCTTTAAACATTGCATGTAATAGGCTATGGCATTGGCATGGTCACCTTGTTTTTGATAAATCATCGCAATGTTGTTAAGAGAACTGGCAATACCTTGTTTATCTTCTATTTCTTTACGTATTTTTAAACTTTGGGTGTAATATGCTATGGCATTAGCATAGTCGCCTTGCAAATAAAAAGAGGCTCCCTGTGTATGCAAGGCATTTGCCATATCTTTTTTCTTTCCTTTTTTGTGGGCAAAGTCATATTGCAGTTGCGCAAAGTAAAAAGCACTATCAGGCTGGGTAAACAGGTATCCGTCCCAACTTATCTGTTTCATAGCTTTGAGTCTGTTTGTATCAGGCTGGGTATTGTCATTCCAAACACTCCATAAAGAATCAAGATTGACTTGCGTAGCTCCCTGTAAATAGCAGAAAAGTATAAACGATATGATTAGAAGGTGTTTCAAAAAACTAAATATAAGGAATTCAATTAGAAAGAAAAATACTTAGAATTGATATCATTACCATTACAAATAAAAGCAGTATCTTTGCGCCCTTAAAATCAAGAAAAATGATAGCAGCTAATAACATTTCACTACAATACGGAAAAAGAGTTTTATTCGATGAAGTAAATATTAAATTCACCGAGGGTAACTGTTACGGTATTATTGGAGCGAATGGTGCTGGAAAATCTACTTTCCTTAAAATTCTTTCTGGTGATATTGACCCTGGGTCTGGGAACATTAGTATTGAACCTGGTAAAAGGCTTGCAATGCTTCGTCAAAATCACTTTGAATATGATGAGGTTACTGTATTGAATACTGTAATAATGGGTCACAACAAATTGTGGAACATTATGCAAGAGAAAGATGCTATTTATGCTAAACCTGATTTTTCTGAAGCTGATGGTATTAAAGCTTCTGAATTGGAAGGAGAATTTGCTGAAATGGATGGTTGGAATGCAGAGTCTGATGCTGCGACGATGTTAAGCGGACTAGGTATAAAAGAAGATTCTCACGATAAGCTTTTAAAAGATTTAAGTGGTAATGAAAAAGTAAGAGTATTATTGGCGCAATCTCTTTTTGGTAATCCTGATATTTTAGTATTAGATGAACCTACCAATGATTTAGATATCAAAACAATTTCTTGGCTGGAAGATTTCTTATTAGATTTTAAAAACACAGTAATTGTTGTTTCTCACGATAGGCACTTTTTAGATACTGTTTGTACACATGTTGCTGATATTGATTTTGGAAAAATAAAATTATTCTCAGGTAACTACACTTTCTGGTATGAATCTAGTCAATTGGCATTGAGACAAAGATCTTCTGCAAATAAGAAAGCTGAAGACCGAAAGAAAGAATTACAATTATTTGTACAAAGGTTTAGTGCAAATGCTTCTAAATCGAAACAAGCTACAAGTAGAAAGAAGATTTTAGAGAAAATAAATATTGATGAAATCCAAGCATCAAGTAGACGTTACCCTGCAATCATCTTCAAGCAAGGAAGAGATGCTGGGGATCAAATTTTACATGTAGAAAATTTGAGTGCTTCTGCTGATGGTGAAAAGCTATTTCAAAAACTTGACATCAATGTTACTAGAGGAGATAAAATTGCTTTTGTTGCAGATAATGGACTAGCAATAACTTCTTTATTTCAAATATTAACGGGTGAAGCCAAACCAGAAACTGGTGAATTTAAATTTGGTCAAACCATTACAACAGGGTACTTACCAAATGAAAATCATGAGTTTTTCGAATCTGACGATAATCTAATTGACTGGCTGAGACAATTTTCTGATGAAAAAGACGAAGTTTATATTAGAGGTTTTTTAGGTAAAATGCTTTTTTCTGGTGAAGAAACATTTAAGAAATGTAATGTTCTTTCTGGAGGAGAAAAAGTTAGATGTATGCTATCTAGAATGATGTTAAAAGAAGGTAATTTACTAATATTAGATGAACCTACGAACCACCTGGATTTGGAAACTATAACAACCTTTAATAATTCATTGAAAGATTTTCCAGGAACTGTGTTATTTACATCTCATGATCATGAATTTACGCAAACCGTAGCGAATCGAATTATTGAATTAACTCCAAACGGCTGCATCGACAAAGCGATGACATATGATGAGTACCTCGCTGACAACAAAGTGGCTATTCAACGTGAGGAACTAAGTGTTTAATTGATTTAATTTTAAGGTAATTAGAATTAATTTCCTTACTATTGTTAAGCATTATAATGCTTAACCCTGAGTAAATGTTATTTAATTCATTTCATTTTTTGGTATTTTTCCCAATCGTTGTTGGGCTGTATTTTGCACTTTCCCAAAAATTCCGTTGGATTCTATTATTAATTGCAAGTTACTACTTCTACATGTCGTGGAAGCCAGAATACATCATACTAATTGTAGCTTCTACTTTAGTCGATTTTGGAGCAGGTTTAGCCATCGAAAAAGCCGACAGTAAAAAAAGAAAAAAGCTTTGGCTTTTCCTTAGTTTATTCGTCAACCTAGGGTTATTATTCACATTTAAATACTGGGATTTCTTTAATGAATCCATCAGAGATGTTTTAGGAACTTTTAGTATTCAATTTGAACCAAGCACATTGAAATTATTGCTTCCAGTTGGGATATCGTTTTATACATTTCAGACTTTGAGTTATACAATTGATATCTATTACGGGAAAATTAAACCAATAAAACACTTAGGAATATTTGCTACATATGTATCCTTTTTCCCTCAATTAGTTGCCGGTCCAATTGAAAGAGCCAAGCACTTAATTCCTCAATTTTACAATAAAGTAGTCTTTGAATATGAACGTGTAAAAAACGGATTACTGCTCATGCTTTGGGGAATGTTTGTAAAGGTGGTGATTGCCGACAGGCTAGCTATTTTAGTCAATACGGTTTACAAGCATGATGAGACTCATAATTACCTATTAGATCATACTGGCTCATCATTATTCATTGCCACCTTCTTCTTTATGTTTCAATTGTATTTAGACTTCTCTGCGTATTCCAACATCGCAATCGGAGCAGCTAGAGTATTAGGATTCGACTTACAAAGCAACTTTAGAAGGCCATATTGGGCTACCTCAATAGCGGACTTTTGGCATAGATGGCACATTTCTTTATCTACTTGGTTTAGAGACTATGTATACATTCCTCTTGGCGGGAATAAAAGGGGAATAAAAAGGCATCTGATCAACTTGTTAATCACTTTTGTACTTAGTGGAGTTTGGCATGGTGCTAGCTGGAATTTTGCACTATGGGGATTACTAAATGGAATCTTTTTAATTGCTCAAGTATTTATTGATAAAAGAAAGAAAACCAAAACATCTAAAGCTTCTTTTGTTAAGCGTTTATTAAAAAGTGTATTAGTAATGTTTCTTTGGGGTGGTTCCTTAGTCTTTTTTAGAGCACAAACCTTTGACGATGCCATTTATGTTTTCCAAAACATATCCATATTTGGGTGGGATAACCTGTATGAATTGGGGCTTACGGCTTCAGAATTCAAATTTGTTTTTTACTGTATAATTGCTATCTATATTTTGGATTACATTCAAGAGAAAAAAGACCTTTATAAAATTCTTGCTGGCAGAAACATTGTGATTCGATTTGCTGTGTACATAGTAGCCATACTAATGATAATCTATTTAGGAGCTTACGGAGAGAATGTAGGTGACAATCAATTCTTATACTTTCAATTTTAACTTGGAGTTGTGATGAAGAAAATGCTTATAAAAATAGCGGTAATAATGATTGTTGTCTTAGGCACCATCTACTATTTGGACACGTCCAAATTATTCTCGTTTGATGAAGATCATGTTGAAAAAAGATGGGATGGCCTATACAAGTTTAGTAGTGAAAATGAAGTTGATTTACTAATTCTAGGTAATTCTAAAACCTATTGCGGAATTAATCCAAAAACGATGAGCTCAAGGTTAGGAGCTAACACTTTTGTCCTGGCCACTCCAAATGGATCCTTAACACAATCATATTATAATCTTAGGGAAGCATTAACAGTGTGTAAACCAAAAATGGTTGCCATAGAAGTTAGCACTCTTAATTCAACAACTATGGCAGACAAAGAAGGATCTGGAAAATCGTTTCTGTATAAAGATTTTTCTGCTCGGAGGAATATTTATGAAAAACTAATTACAACCCCGCAATGGTTCGATTTAGAAGAATATGCTTTTGCTTGGTCAACTAGTATCCGAAATCATAATTTTTTATTTACCAATACTGAACAAATAGAAAAAAATCGAGAAAAAGCTAAAAACATAGTAGTCAACAACAAACTTTATTTAGGAAGATATGTTCGTTTCACATCAGGTATCCAAGACTCAATTTTGAGCAAATACAAAACAGATGGACCATCGGTTAATGGAGATAGTTTAACAATAAGCAATGAGCAATTAAATAGCCTACAACTTTTAATCGATCTTCTTAAGGAAAATAATATTCAACCTGTCTTTTTTACGATTCCAGTTTATAAAGATCATATTGAAAATTACGATACACGCTATAATATACTTACTGAACTTATCGAAGATAAATATGGATATGAATTATTTGATTTTCAACAGTTCTATCAAGAAGATATGTTAAAAACAGATTGTTTTGAAAACACCTATGGGAACCAGCACATGACCTATCTAGGATCCTTAGTCGTCACATATAATTTAGCTGACAGTATCCAAAACAGTCCAAACTCAATTGGATTACCAAATCGTAAAGGAGATCAGTTATGGCACAATATTTTTTATGGAGAGGAAAATTATTTTTACAACAATCCTATGATTAAAGGAAGTAAAGTGTTGTTTGTTCAAAATGACCTAATTGCACCTACTTGTTCTATAAAGGAAATAGGAATAGTTCAAGAGGAAAAATTCAAATTGATTATGGCCAAAGTTCCAAAATCTTGTATCTCAGAAAGTGAAAAAGAAGACTTTCAAGTACAATTGATTGTGGATGTCAAAATGAAAGGAAAAGCTCAGAGAATTCAGGTTAAGCTTCCTTATAATAAATATCATAAACCTGGAGAATATTACATTTACTCAATGCCAGTTCAGGATATCGAGTTTGTACAAATATTACAAACTAACATAGTCAACACAAAGTTGACTGCTCCATCAAATTAAAAACGAAGGCAACATAAGTGTATATTTGCGCGAATGCAAACAGGCGCTACTTCATATAAAAACATATTAAACATCTCATTACCAATCGTTTTGAGTGGAATAGCTCAGAATATTGTAAATGTTACAGATACTGCATTTCTCGGAAGGATTGGCAAAATTGAACTAGGCGCGGCTGGAAATGCGGGACTTTTTTACTTCATTTTTGTCATGCTAGGTATGGGAATGTCAACTGGATCTCAAATAATTATCGGAAGAAGAAATGGTGAGAAAAATTATTCTCAAATTGGAGCAATTTTCAATCATACATTGTATTTGATGATTCCTCTGGGAATCATCATGTTCCTACTTCTTTATTTTATCTCACCATTAATATTTGAATCATTTACCAATTCAAATAGTATTAGTGAAGCTTCTATTTCCTACATGAGCTACAGAGCCCCTGGATTGTTATTTGCTTTTTTAAATTTTGTATTTATTTCTTACTTCGTAGGAACAACACGAACAAAAATATTAACCTACTCTACTCTTTTAATGGCTTTTACCAATGTCTTCTTTGATTATGCGTTAATTTTCGGAGAGTTTGGATTACCAGAAATGGGAGTAAAAGGAGCTGCTTTAGCTTCTGTAATAGCAGAAATAACAACGCTTCTCTTTTTCATCATTTACACACGCTTGGATTCCAATAAAATTAAATATAATATGTTTCAGTTTGGAAGATTAAATAAAGAACTCATTGGCCGTATTGTGAAAATTAGTACTCCAATTATGCTACAAAATGTTTTAGCACTTGGGTCTTGGTTTATCTTTTTTATGATATTAGAAAAATTGGGAGAAACAGAACTTGCCGTTTCTCATATTATAAGAAGTATTTACATGGTTTTAATTATTCCTTTGATGGGGTTTAATGTTGCTACAAATACATTAGTGAGTAACCTTATTGGAGCTGGAAAAAGCGATTACATAAGAGACTTATTGAAAAAAGTAATCATCTTATGTTTGATTTTCACATCTGTTTTATTGGGAATAGTATGGATAGCTCCCGAGAAAGTTATACTACTTTATACAAATGACACTTCCTTGGTTCCTTTATCGGTTTCAACATTAAAAATAATTAGCATGACCATCTATTTCTTTTGTGTTGCATCTTTACTATTTAATGCCGTTATCGGAACGGGAAACACAAAAGTGACAATGATAATGGAATTCATTAATATTTTGATTTACCTAACAACAACTTACTATATGACTATAGTGCTTCAATTAAAGTTGGAATTAGTTTGGTGCTCTGAATTTCTCTATTTCTCAGTGTTAGGAATAATGGCATTTTGGTATTTGAAAAAAGGAAATTGGAGAAAGGCTGTTGTTTAACTTAACGATAGATTTTTCGCAATGACATATACTTTGAATATCTTAGCAAAAATGAATCGATCTAACATATTACATATTCCACAATGGTATCCAAATCCAGATGACGTACAGTTAGGTATCTTTATTAAAAAACAGATTATTGCTACTGCTTCAGATTGCAACAACTTGGTTCTTTCGATCGTTGGTTCTAAAAACATTTCCGATATTTCTCTCTCAATTAATGAATCAAATAATTTGAAAGAGATTCAAGTTATTTACTGTGCAAAAGGTAACATCTACAAAAGATTAAAATACTATTTAAAAGCACTTCAAAAAGGATTAACTGCTGTTGCTGATGCTGGATTCTACCCCGATATTATACACTGCCATGTTGCAGGTAAAAACTTATGGGTTGCTGAAAAGTACTTTAAAAATATACCTGTAATCCTTTCGGAACATTGGTCTGGATATTTAGACGGTAGATTTGATTCTATTTCAAGCTTTAAAAAGAAAAAAAGAATCAAACGAATAAATAACTGTAAAGAAGTAATAGCAGTCAGCTCACATTTGGCAGAGTCGATAAAAAACAAAGGAATTAAAACCAAAATTTCGGTAATAGATAATATCATTGAAACAAAAGGAGTAAAAAAAGAAGGAAAAGTTTCTGAGTTTACTTTTTTAATGGTTTGTGATCTCGTAGATAAAACAAAAAATGTTTCAGGAGTAATTCAAGCATTTAACGAATACCGGAAACAGGACACAAATGCAAAACTTAAAATTATTGGAGAAGGTGAAGACAAGAAAAGCCTCCACAACATAGTCAATAACTTAAGTTTAAACAATTCGATTGAATTTATTGGTAGACTACCACAAGAAGAAGTTCTTGAATTTTATACAACTGTAAATTGTGTAATTGTAAACAGTAATTTTGAAACCTATTCAATGGTAACAGCAGAAGCAATTTTAAGCGGTATTCCTGTAATAGCTACTCGTTGTAAAGGCCCTGAACAATTTATCAATGATAATAATGGAATATTAATCGATTTGAATGCTACTGAACAGTTAATTAAAGCAATGATTTCTATTAAAGAAAAAGGCTACTCACCGAGCCTCATTGCTAACTCACTTTCTGTTAACCCTTCAAATAAAGTCATTCGTAATGAATTATTAACGATTTATCAAGCCCACATATAAATCTACATAAACCCCAGTGATTTTAATCATACAAAAATAAAGTTTGGTCGTTTTTAATTGTAATTTGGTCTTCGTTATCCTGACTAAATGGCCAAATTAATTGAATCTATAGAATTAGAATTTTGCACAATCTCATTGAGAGAAGATGATATTGTTGAACAAAGATTCGTTAGAGAAGATCCGTATTCAATTACTGCAGAAGTACTACAAGAGTTTGACGACACCATTAAAAAAATATGTAATGGTGAACAAAAATGCATTCTTTCAATCCCTGGTCTTTATGGTTCAATGACGCCTGAAGCTAGAAAAGTTCCAGTTTTTAAAGATGCAAATCACACAATTGCAATTGCGCTCATTATCCAATCACTTTCACAAAGGTTATTGGCTAATTTTTTCTTTAAAATTAATAAAGCTCCTTACCCTGTTAAGTTTTTTAAAAATGAAATCGAAGCTACATTATGGCTTAGAGAGCAAAATCAAGCTCATCAATCAACTAGCCAAGTTAGCTAGGCAAAAGCATTCAGTTTTTCCTCTAGTATCTTAACCTTTGCTTCGGCATCTGCCATTTTCTTTTTCTCTATTGCTACTACTTGTTCTGGCGCATTGCTAACAAAACGCTCATTACTCAGTTTTTTAGAAACACTTATCAAGAATCCTTTTGTATATTTTAACTCTTCCTCGATTTTTTTTATCTCGGCTTCAACATCAATATCTTCACTAAACGGAATAAAAAACTCATTTGATTTGACTACAAATGAAAATGCGTTATCCACCTTTGTGTCAACATATTCAAGTGATGACAAATTACTTATTTTAGTAATTATAGAATTAAAAGACCGATCCAACTTTTCGTTATCAATCATCATTAAGTCCAAAGAAACTTTATTCGCAATATTCTTTTCTTTTCTAACATTACGAATATTTGTAATTACCTCTTCTGCTAAATTAAAGTTTGACAATAAATTTTCGTCAATATCTTTAATCGTAGGCCAAGGAGCAACCATTATACAATCTTCTTCTTTCTTTTCTCCAATTAAATGCCAAATCTCTTCTGAAATAAACGGCGTAAATGGGTGCATCAACTTAAGTAATGATTCGAATATTGAAAGTGTTTCTTTATATGTGATCTCGTCAATAGGTTGTTGGTACGGAGGTTTCACTATCTCTAAATACCAAGAGCAGAAGTCATCCCACACCAATTTATAGGTACTCATTAGCGCTTCTGAAATCCTAAACTTATCATAAGAATCATTTATCTCCGCTAACGTTTTATTGAATTTGCTTTTAAACCATTCAATTCCTTTTGCTGCATACTCTGGTTGTTCTATATTCTGAACATCCCAACTATTTACCAATCGAAATGCATTCCAAACCTTATTAGAGAAATTACGTCCTTGTTCACATTGAGAACTATCAAACGGCAAATCATTTCCTGCGGGTGAACTCAACAACATACCCACTCTTACACCGTCAGCTCCGTATTTTTCAATTAAATCTAAAGGATCAGGGCTATTCCCTAGAGATTTAGACATTTTACGTCCCAATTTATCTCTTACAATACCAGTATAATATACATTCTTAAATGGAAGTTCGCCTTTATATTTATACCCAGAAATTATCATTCTCGCTACCCAAAAGAACATAATCTCTGGAGCTGTCACTAAATCATTAGTTGGATAATAATAATCCAAATCTTTATGATCTGCACCTTCTTTAAACCCATCAAAAACAGAAATTGGCCACAACCAAGACGAGAACCATGTATCCATTACATCGTCATCTTGTTTCAAATCAGAAACAGTCAAATCATTATTACCCGTTTTCTCCTTTGCTTTAACTAATGCCTCTTCAATTGTTTCAGCAACTACAAAATCATCTTTCTTTCTGCCATAGAAATACGCTGGAATCTGATGTCCCCACCATAACTGACGAGAAATACACCAATCTTTAATATTTTCCATCCAATGACGGTATGAATTCTTAAACTTTTCTGGATGAAACTTAATCGTATCATTCATTACGTTTTCTAAAGCTGGTTTAGCTAATTCTTCCATTGCACAAAACCATTGCATAGAAAGTTTTGGTTCAATAATAGCATCCGTTCTTTCAGAAAAACCAATTTTATTTATATGATCTTCTGTCTTAACTAGATAACCTTGTTCCTCTAAATCGACAGCAATTTCCTTTCGAACTTCAAACCTATCTTGATCAGCATAAAAACCAACACTTTTGTTGATCGTTCCGTCGTCATTTAAAATATCTATTGACTCTAAATCATACTTACTTCCTAATTCATAATCATTCGGATCATGTGCTGGTGTAATCTTTAAACATCCTGTACCGAATTCTGGATCAACGTATTCATCAAAAATAATAGGAACTTTTCTATCAACTATTGGCACAATAGCATTCTTCCCTTTTAAATGAGAATATCTAGCATCATTTGGATTAATACAAATAGCAGTATCTCCTAAAATAGTTTCGGGACGAGTAGTAGCAATTGTTAACCATTCATCATCGGTACCTTCAATTTTATAACGAACGTAATATAATTTTGAATTTACTTCTTTGTAATTTACTTCTTCATCACTCAATGCTGTCTGTGCAGAAGGATCCCAATTCACCATTCTTACACCACGATATATATATCCTTCTTCATGTAGGCTACAAAACACTTTTATTACACTATCGTAATAATCTTTGTCCATTGTAAATCGAGTTCGATCCCAATCGCAAGAAGCTCCCAATTTCTTTAATTGCTCTAAGATTATTCCTCCATGTTTTTCAGTCCAATCCCAAGCATGTTGCAAAAACTCATCTCTTGTCAAATCCGATTTTTGAATCCCTTCAGATTTTAATTTCGCTACAACCTTTGCCTCTGTTGCAATAGAGGCGTGATCTGTTCCTGCAACCCAACAAGCATTTTTCCCTAACATACGAGCTCTTCGTACCAATACATCTTGAATAGTATTATTCAACATGTGCCCCATATGTAAAACACCTGTAACATTTGGTGGTGGTATCACAATAGTATAAGGTTCTCTTTCGTCTGGAGTTGATTTAAAAAAACCATTATCAACCCAGTACTTATACCACTTCTCCTCTGCTCTGCCTGCTTCGTAAATTTTCGGAATTTCCATATTGAAAAATAATCTTGTTTTGTTTTAGAATGCAAAAGTAGTTTTTTGTCTTATAATAAGTATTAAAATAGCTGATTTTGTTATTAACCAGCGTCTATTAATTAGTTACCTTTGCATTCCATTATTTTGACAATATATGCCTGAAAAGGATTTAACATATCAACAATTACAGGACAAAGTTAATTCTCTTTTAAAAAAAGAAAGATATTTAGAGGTAATCAATTCTTTTGCAAATACTCTTTTAAATTTGAATACTGTGGAAGAAATTGTCTGGGCAGTAGCTAAACACGCAATTGCTAAAATGGAATTTGTAGATTGTGTTGTTTATCTTTTTGACGATAAAAGAGAGTACTTAATTCAAAGGGCTGCTCATGGAAAGAAAAACCCTGTTGATTTTAACATACACAACCCAATAAAGCTTAAACTCAACCAAGGAATTGTTGGATATATTGCTCACACTGGGATTGGAGAAATCAATAATAATACTGAAAAGGAAAACAAATATATATTGGACAACACAGTTGGGTTATCTGAAATAACGGTCCCAATTCTTTCAAACGGAAAAGTAATTGGCGTTATTGATTCAGAACATCCTGATAAAAACCATTTCACAGTTGAAGATTTAGAGACCATGACTACTATAGCCTCTATGACTTCGTCAAAACTTACACAGGCTTACGCCAAAGAAAAACTACACAAACAGCAAGGGGAATTAGAAAAACAGGTCAATGAAAAGACGAAGGAACTGAATAAATTAGTAGAAAGATTAACTATTTCGTATGATGAAATATCTAAACAAGATGCCGAAAAGGAAATTTTATTAAAAGAAATTCATCATCGGGTAAAAAATAATTTGCAAATTATCAGTAGCCTTTTAAACATACATATCAACACAACCAAAAACAAAAACGAAATTAAAGTTTTTAAAGACAGTCAATCACGAATTAAATCAATGGCATTAGTTCATGAAAGATTATATGCAGAAGGTGATCTAGCAAAAATAAGTGCAAAAGGGTATATTACAGAATTAGGACACCAGTTACTATTCGCTTATGATTCCTCAAAGAATGTAAATATTAAAATGGAAGTCGAAGATATAAAGCTAGATATCGATATCTTCATTCCACTTGGGTTAATTTTAAATGAATTACTAACCAACTCTTTGGAACATGCATTCCCTTCAGACAGAAAGGGAATAATTTCGATTTTTCTTAAAGTAAAAAATAAGAATGTATCGCTTGATTTTATCGACGATGGTATAGGGCTTCCTGAAAATTTCAGCCCTGAAAACTCTGATTCTCTTGGATTAGAATTGGTAGAAACTTTAGCACATCAAATTGAAGGGAACTTTACAATTTTACAGAATAAAGTAGGAAGTGGATTTAACATATCCTTTCCTATGAGCTAGTTTAAATTTATTTATCCTTCAAAAAAATAGGATTTCCATCTTTTGTTAATATTTAGCAACTAATGTTACCCTCTATTTTCTAGGTTATTTTAATTTCGCATAAAGAATTTAATATTTAAAACTCAATATATGTCAAACGGAGTATACACAACACCTTTCCCCGCAAATGAGCCTGTTAAAGGCTATGCACCAGGATCTGAAGAAAAAGAAAGCTTATTAGCTAAGTATAAAGAAATGTACAATCAAGAACCGATTGAGGTTCCTATGTATATTGGAAGTGAAGAGGTAACAACAAGTGATAAAAGAAAAATGTCTCCTCCTCATGATCATGCACATAACTTAGGGAGTTATAACTTTGGAACTAAAGAGCATGTAACAAAAGCAATTGATGCTGCATTAGCAGCTAAAGCAGACTGGGCAAACATGCCTTGGGAGCATAGAGCTTCTATTTTTTTAAAAGCTGCGGATTTATTAGAAGGTCCTTTTAGAGATGAGCTAAATGCTTCAACTATGTTGGCGCAATCTAAAAACGCAATGCAAGCAGAGATCGATGCTGCATGTGAATTAATTGACTTCTTTCGTTTTAATGTTGCTTTTATGCAACAAGTCTATGAAGATCAACCAGAATCAAATCCTGGAATGTGGAATAGACTAGAATATCGACCTTTAGAGGGGTTTGTATTTGCTATTACTCCTTTTAACTTTACTTCTATTGCTGCTAACTTGTGTGCTGCACCTGCCATGATGGGTAATGTTGTAGTATGGAAACCAGCTGCAACACAGGTTTACTCGGCGCATGTATTGATGAAAATATTTAAAGCTGCAGGTGTCCCTGATGGTGTGATTAACATGGTCAATGTAGGTGGTGCGGATGCAGGGGAAGTTGTATTTAATCACCCTGAATTTGCAGGATTACATTTTACAGGTTCTACTGGAGTATTTAAAAGCCTTTGGAAAACAATAGGTGCCAACATAGATCTTTACAAGTCTTACCCAAGGGTTGTTGGTGAAACTGGAGGTAAAGATTACATTATTGCACACAAATCTTCAATTCCCGCACAGGTTGCAACAGCAATTAGTCGTGGTGCTTTTGAATTCCAGGGGCAAAAATGTTCGGCTGCTTCTAGAGCTTACATTCCTTCTAACATTTCAGATGAGATATTAAACATTGTAAAAGAACAAGTAGAATCATTCAAAATGGGTAGCCCTGAAGATTTTGGAAACTTCGTTAATGCAGTAATTAGCGAACAATCTTTTGATAAAATTTCAGGATATATTGATTATATCAAAGAAAGAGACGATGCAACTATTCTATGTGGCGGAAATTACGACAAATCAAAAGGTTACTTTATTGAACCAACGGTTGTTATAACAACCAACCCTTCATTTAGAACAATGTGTGAAGAAATATTTGGACCCGTGATGACAATTTACGTTTACGATGAAAACAATTGGGATGAAACTTTAGACATCTTAGATAAAACATCAGAATATGCGTTAACAGGAGCTATCTTTTCTCAAGACAGATATGCTATTGTTTCTGGAATGAAAAGACTAGAAAATACTGCAGGAAACTTTTACATCAATGACAAACCAACTGGAGCTGTTGTCGGACAACAACCATTTGGAGGTGCAAGAGGGTCTGGGACTAATGACAAAGCAGGTTCATATCTAAACCTAGTTCGATGGGTTTCTCCAAGAACAATCAAAGAAACTTTTGTTCCACCAACTGATTATAAATATCCATTTCTAGGATAAACAAACACTATTTAATGATTAAAAAAAACCGTGATTAGAGAAATTTAATTGCGGTTTTTTATGTCTGCATAATAAATCTACTCTGTCAAGTGAATTTTCTTACCATTCATCCTATATAAACAACAAAGGGGGTAATGGGTGCGTAGAATTTCATAACCATTTCAACACCTATGACAGTTAATTCGGATATAAATAAAGAAATTTTAGCCTGTAAGGGTGTTTTAAAAAAATATTCAGATGGAACACTTCATTTCTCTAAGGAAGAAGGACCTACAAAATCAACTCCTGAAGGGACCAAAGAACTATACGATACTATTATTGCTGTTCAAAAAGGCGAAAAAAGTCCAATAATATTAAGCTTAAAAGGCTTAACAGAAATAGAAATGGATTGTCGTATGTTTTTAATGAATAGCCTTCCAGATATTTCAACAAGTATTGCTTTTGTAATTGATGACAATCCAATTACACGGTCTCAATTCAATATGTCAAGTTATCTTCGTCAAAAAACGATTCCAATTGAATTCTTTCATTCGGACGAAGATGCTTTTAATTGGATATCTTCGCTGTAAAATTCTACCATGGTAAAAGCTGTAATTTTTGATATGGATGGTCTTCTGATTAATTCAGAACCCCTTTGGAGAGAAGCAGAAATTAAAGTATTCAATTCTATTGGTTTAGAATTCAATGAGAAAATGTGTCGTGAGACAATGGGGATGCGCATAGATGAAGTCGTTCTTTTTTGGCACAATCAATTTCAATGGGACAAGCCATCAGTTCAGGATGTAGCAGATCAAATTATTGAAGAACTTATTCAATTAATTCTTGAAAAAGGAAAAGCTATGGATGGTGTTTATTCTATTTTAAAGCAACTCCATTCAAAGGGAATACCCATGGCCATCGCATCTTCATCTTCCATGAAAATTATTGGAAATGTGGTAGAAAAACTAGAAATAGCAAAGTATTTTGCCGTTATTCATTCAGCTGAATTTGAACTTTACGGCAAACCACACCCTCAAGTTTTTATCACAACAGCTAACAAGTTAATGATAAACCCAGAGGAATGCATTGTTTTTGAAGACTCTAAACACGGAATGATTGCAGCTTTAGCTGCAAGAATGAAAGTCATCGTCATTCCTGAAGAAAAAGATCAACAAGCATCTTGGCATGCTATTGCAACTAATAAATTAAACTCTCTAGGGGAGTTTAATCTCAACCAATTATAAATGCGTTTTATAAATTTTTCAAGTCAGCAATTGTTTGAGTTGGATTGTCAGATTTAAAAACAAAACTTCCAGCAACTAATACATCAGCACCAGCTTCAACTAATTGTTTAGCATTTTCAGAAGTTACTCCTCCATCTATTTCAATCTTGGTATCAGCATCACTTGCAGTTATTATCGCTTTCATTTTCCTTACTTTTTCGTAAGTAGATTCAATAAATTTCTGCCCACCAAAACCTGGGTTGACCGACATTATCAAAACTAAATCAATTTCATCAATAATACCTTCCAATAACTCTACTGGAGTATGTGGATTCAAAGAAACTCCCGCTTTCATCCCTTCCGCTCTAATAGCTTGTAGTGTTCTATGTAAATGTGTGCAGGCTTCATAATGGACTGTCAATATGTTGGCCCCTGCCGATTTAAAATCCTTAATATATCTATCAGGGTTATCAATCATTAAATGAACGTCTAACGGTTTTAAAGTATGCTTGTTTATTGCACTTATTACAGGCATACCAAAAGAAATGTTTGGCACAAAAACACCATCCATAACATCTAAGTGATACCAATCGGCTTCACTATTGTTTAGCATTTCACATTCTGATTGTAGGTTAGCAAAATCCGATGCTAATAACGATGGAGAGATTAAATGGCTCATAGTTTCTTTCTTTTGTGCAAAGAAACAAAAAAGCCCCATTTTTCAATGAGGCTTTTATTAAGAGTAATTAACAACTTGTTAACCCAAATATGTTTTTAGCATTTTACTTCTAGAAGTGTGTTTCAATCTTCTAATCGCTTTTTCTTTAATCTGACGAACTCTTTCTCTTGTTAAATCAAATCGTTCACCAATCTCTTCTAAAGTCATTGGGTGTGCACCACTTAAACCGAAATACAAACGAACAACATCCGCTTCTCTAACCGTAAGAGTAGTTAAAGATCTTTCAATTTCTTTACGAAGTGATTCATTCATCAATTCTCTATCCGGCTTAGGGTTTGAGTTTGACTCCATTACTTCATACATATTAGAACTACCATCCTCATCTTTTAATGGAGCATCCATAGACAAATGTCTACCAGCATTTTCCATTGATTGTTTGACTTCGTTTTCTGTAATTTCTAACTCTTCAGCTATTTCCTGAACCGTTGGAGGTCTACCATAAGTTTGCTCCAAAGCTGAAAATGCCTTATTAATCTTATTTATCGATCCAATTTTATTTAATGGTAATCGTACAATTCTAGATTGTTCAGCTAACGCTTGTAATATAGATTGACGAATCCACCATACCGCGTAAGATATAAACTTAAAACCTCTTGTTTCATCAAAACGCTGTGCTGCTTTAATTAAACCAAGATTACCTTCATTAATTAAATCCGGAAGTGTAAGCCCTTGATTTTGATACTGTTTTGACACAGAAACAACAAATCGAAGGTTTGCCTTTACCAGTTTTTCTAAAGCTACTTCGTCACCTGCTTTAATTCTCTGGGCTAGTTCAACCTCTTCTTGAGCAGTAATCAAATCTACCCTACCAATTTCCTGTAGATATTTATCTAAGGAAGCCGTTTCACGATTGGTTACCTGTTTGGTTATTTTTAGTTGTCTCATGTTTTAATTTAGTTTTTACTTAAATCCTCAAAAGTGTTGTTTTTGCTAGTTATACGAATTGAGTACGGACTCATAACGAAACATTATTTGTATAAGTTTCAAAAAGCCAGCTTTATTTATCACCAAATCGGCAAATCAGCAAGATAATCGTTTAAAGAACTCATCTTTTAGGACGAATAATGCCTGGATACCTGTATAAAAACAAAACCGCTTCCCTAAAGAGAAGCGGTTTCATTGTATTATTTCCCTTAAATTAAGCTTGAGGTTTAGCCTCTGGCTTAGGTAAAAGTACTTTTCTAGAAATTTTCAACTTTCCGTTTCTTGGGTCTTTACCAATAACTTTAACTTCAATTTCTTGACCTTGTTTTAAGTAATCTTCCGGTTTTTCAACTCTTTCCCAAGCTATTTCAGAAACGTGCAATAATGCATCCTGACCAGGAAGAATTTCAACAAATGCTCCAAAAGCAACAATGTTTTTAACTTTTCCATTGTAAGTCTCACCAATTTCTGCAGTCGGAGGAAATGCGATTAAATTTATTCTTTTCAACGCTTCATCCATTCCTTCAGCATCTTCAGAGAAAATTTCAACTAATGCGTTTCCATTTTCATCCTCATCACCAATTGATATCTTAGTATTTGTATCAGCTTGCATTGCTTGAATAGTTTCACCACCTTTTCCGATGATTCCACCAATCGCATCACTAGGAACTTCGATTTTCTTAATTCTAGGAACATGTGCTCTATAATCTTCACGAGGTGCAGACATAGTCTCCATAATCTTTCCTAAGATATGTAAACGACCTGCTTTCGCTTGATTTAATGCATCTTCTAACATTGCATAATCTAAACCTTCAATCTTTATATCCATTTGACAAGCAGTAATACCATCAGCAGTTCCTGTTACTTTAAAATCCATATCACCTAAGTGATCTTCATCTCCAAGTATATCAGAAAGAACTTTGTATTTACCATTTTCTGCAATCATTCCCATTGCAATACCTGAAACTGGTTTCTTCATTTTGATACCGCCATCTAATAATGCTAAAGTTCCAGCACATACAGTTGCCATCGAAGACGATCCGTTTGATTCTAAAATTTCAGAAACTAATCTAATTGTATATGGATTATCTACTGCATCTGGCAACATTGATTTCAATGCTCTATATGCTAAGTTACCATGTCCTACTTCTCTACGGCTAATTCCTCTAATAGGTCTTTCTTCTCCAGTAGAAAATGGAGGGAAGTTATAATGTAATAAGAAGCTATCTTCTCCTTGTGTTAACGCTCCATCCTTTCTTTGAACATCTAAACTACTACCCAAAGTAAGTGTTGTAAGAGATTGAGTTTCACCTCTTTGAAACAATGCTGAACCGTGACACCCTGGCAAGTACCCTACCTCGCTCCAGATTGGTCTGATCTCATCCATTGCACGACCATCCATTCTTTTTGGTGAATCTAAAACAACCTGACGGATTGCAGCTTTCATTGCTCCTTTTATGTAAGCACCACATTGTTCTTCTCCTAATTCTTCATCACTCAATTCAGCTTTAATCGCATCCTTAACTTCAGAATATTGTCTGTTACGTTCGTAACGATCAGACAAACCTTGAGCAGTAATATCATAATACTTTTGATAAGCCATGTCTTTTATCTTAGCTCTCAATTCTTCATTATGATTTTCGTGAGAATATTCTCTTTTTGTTTGTGAAGAAGGAACTTCAGCAGCTAATTCTAACTGTACTTGACAATGTACTTTAATTGCTTTATGTGCTTCTTTGATTGCTTCTAGCATATCCGTTTCAGAAACCTCAAGCATCTCACCTTCTACCATCACAACACTATCAAGTGTTCCTGCAACCATCATATCTAATTCCGAACCTTCCAATTCTTCGAAAGTTGGGTTAATCGTATATTTCCCATCTTTTCTAGCAACTCTTACTTCCGAAACAGGTCCGTTGAAAGGGATATCAGAAACTGCTATAGCAGCTGAAGCAGCTAAACAAACTAAAGCATCTGGTATATTTTTCTTATCAGACGACATTAACTGCACCATAACTTGCGTTCCTGCATGAAAATCATCTGGAAACAATGGTCTAAGAGCTCTATCCACTAAACGCATTGTTAAAATTTCGTCATCACTTGGACGTGTTTCTCTTTTTAAGAAACCTCCTGGAAACTTACCTGTTGAAGCAAATTTTTCTCTATAATCAACAGTTAAAGGAAGAAAATCAACTCCCTCTCTTGCTTCTTTACTTGATACAATAGTTGCAAGCAACATTGTGTCATCTAACCTTACAACAACAGCTCCATCAGCTTGTTTTGCAAGTTTACCTGATTCGATATGGATTACTTTTCCATCACCTAAATCAATTGTTTTGTTTACTATATTCATTTTTCTGTTTTTATCTCAGTTTTCATCTTCCAAAACTGAGGGTTTATATTTATTTTTATTTCAATTTAAACAAAGAGGGGACTATTACGCTAACGCAATAGTCCCCTCCAATACGTCACCTACCTCTTTTGATAGGTGTAATCATTATCTTCTTAATCCTAATTCCTTAACGATAGCTCTGTAACGAGTAATATCTTTTTTCTTAAGGTAATCAAGGTGATTTCTTCTTTTACCAACTAAAAGAACCAAAGCTCTTTGAGTAGCGAAATCTTTTTTGTTCGTTTTTAAATGCTCAGTTAAGTGAGCAATTCTGAATGAGAATAACGCGATTTGCCCTTCAGCAGTTCCTGTGTCTTTCTCGCTTTTGTTGTGTTTTTTAAAAAACTCTTTTTTCTTTTCTTCTGATAAATACATCTTGCAATACTTTTAGTAATTGTTATGTGATTTTATTAATTCGGCTGCGAAGGTAATTCTTTATTTCCTAAAAGCCACTAATTCTTAAACAATTTTATCGCTAATGCCAATCTGTCTTTCATTTCTCTTCTATCAACAATGAAGTCTAAAAAGCCATGTTCCAATAAAAATTCTGAGGTTTGAAAACCTTCAGGCAAGTCCTTACCGATAGTTTCTTTCACAACTCTTGGTCCCGCAAACGCTATCAAAGCACCGGGCTCTGCAATATTAATATCACCCAACATTGCAAAAGAAGCAGTAATCCCACCTGTGGTAGGATCTGTCAAATAGGATATATATGGTTGTTTAGCTTCTGCTAACTGTGTCAATCTTGCAGATGTTTTAGCCATTTGCATTAAGGAAAAACCAGCTTCCATCATTCTTGCTCCTCCAGATTTTGAAATCATCATAAAAGGGCATTTCTTTTTAATAGCAAATTCAATTGCTCTAGCTATCTTCTCCCCTACTACAGACCCCATAGAACCTCCAATAAAAGCAAAATCCATGCATGCAACTACAAGTTCGTGTTCTGATGTTTTACCATAGGCTGTAGCAACTGCATCCTTCAAACCACTTTTCTTCTGTGTTGCTGCAATCCTGTCTGTATATTTCTTTGTATCCTCAAATTCAAGTGGATCTCCAGACTCTAAATCTGCATCCAATTCTTTATACTTATTATCGTCAAAAATGATTTCGAAATACTGTTTAGAACCAATTCTTGTATGAAAACCTTCTTTCGGTGTTACAAACTGGTTAGCATGTAATTCTTTTGTCTCAATAACATCACCTCCAGGTGTCTTCACCCAAAATCCATCAGGAGTTTCTTTCTTATCTTTAGTCGCTGTTACAACGCCTTTTTGTTTTCTCTTAAACCAAGCCATTCTGTAGTGATTTTAAGTTCTTACTCTACTAAGCAATTGTAATGCTATCGTCTAAATAAACATCTTGAATAGAATTCAATAAACTAATCCCATCCTTCATGTCCTTCTGGAATGCTTTTCTACCTGAAATCAAACCATGTCCACCTGCTCTTTTATTTACAACTGCAGTCATCACAGCTTGTTCTAGATCAGATTGCCCATCACCCGTTGAAGCTCCACCAGAATTAATTAAACCATTTCTACCCATATAGCAATTTGCTACTTGGTAACGACATAAATCGATCATATGATCTGTTGTCAATTCCGAATAAACTTTCGGATGCGTTTTCCCAAAATTAACATTTGTATAACCACCGTTATTTTCAGGTAATTTTTGTTTGATTATATCTGCTTGAATCGTTACTCCCAAGTGGTTTGCTTGAGCCGTTATATCTGTCGCCACGTGGTAATCAACACCATCTTTTTTGAAGTCACTGTTTCTTAAATAACACCAAAGGATTGTTGCCATTCCTAATTCATGCGCTCTTTCAAACGCTTGTGCAACTTCAATAATTTGACGATTACTATCTTCAGAGCCGAAGTATATTGTCGCACCTACAGCTGCAGCACCTAAGTTCCATGCTTCATCAACACTTCCAAACATTATTTGCTGAAATTCAGCAGGATGTGTTAACATCTCATTATGATTCAACTTAACAATGAAAGGAATTTTATGAGCATACTTTCTACTTACAGAAGCTAAAACTCCAAATGTAGAAGCAACAGCATTACAACCACCTTCATAAGCTAATTCAACTATTTTTTCACTATCAAAATAAATTGGATTGGGAGCAAATGACGCCCCTGCTGAATGCTCAATCCCCTGATCTACTGGAAGTATAGAAACATAGCCTGTATTAGCTAATCTTCCTGTGCCATACAATGCTTGCAAGTTTCTTAACACTTGAGGATTCCTGTTAGTCTGCATGAAGCATCTATCAACAAAATCAGCACCTGGTAAATGCAATAAATCCTTACTTATAGTTTTACACTCATGATTTAATAAACCATCCGCACTTGCTCCTAATATATCAATCGTTTTAGACATTCTTTTAAATTTATTATTGTTTTTAGCAATTTTAAGACTGCAAATTTAAGAATAATCTATCAAGTTGGTTCATCTTGGTTCATAAATATGGATTCAAGCACATCCTCTATGCGCTCTATCAACTCCTTGATACTAGCCATTGAATTTAAAAACACTTAATTACTTGGAGAATTAACTGTTTAAACCCTCATTAAAAAGGATACCCAATTCCGAGATTAAATTGTAATTTGAAAAACTCCCCTCTTTTTATTTCTGCATCTACATACTCTTGTAACACATCATGATACCTTGTCTCATAATAACCACTACCTCCTTTTAAACCGCCTTCAAACAGCCACCTCCCCCCTCCAGGCAATGAAGGATTTCTAAATGGTAATGAAAAATCAAATCGAATCACAAAAAAATCAAGATCCATTCTAAAGCCCACACCCGTACCGATTGCAATTTCACTAATAAATCTATCCGTCTCAAAATGAGCATTCGTACGCAATGAATCTTGATTGATTAGCCAAATATTACCTGCATCAACAAATAACGCTCCTTCAATCCAGCTAATTAAAGGAAATCTAAATTCCATATTACTCTCCAGTTGGATATCTCCAATCTTATCAAAACTCCCTGTAGAATCATAATATGCCCCTGGACCTAATGTCCTAGCCTTCCATGCCCTCATCCCATTTGCACCTCCAGAGAAAAAACTTTTTTGAAATGGAAGCGCTTCAGATAAATTACTCAACGGAAGACCAATACCACCAGCTATTCTATACACAACCTTTGTTTTCTTGGACAACACTCTGTAATATCTAGTATCTAAATTAATTTTGACAAATTGTGCGAATCGAATCCCAAACAAGTCATAGCTATTAGTCGTAGTATCTATCTCTTGATTGGAAAACTTATAAATTCCTCGAAGAACATTTCCAGCCCCTTCAACAGTTGCGCTTGTATAAAATACATTTTTGCTTTTATTAACTTGTTGTCCATTGTATTCAAACGACAATCGTCCCCCAGCAATAATATGATTATCATAACTAGCAGCTAAAAACTTATCATTTAATGCATCAATTTTATCCTGAAAAGCCTGTTCCTTAGTAATATTTATGGCACTCAATGAAATAGGCGTAAATTTATAAGTAATTGGAGCTTTCTCGTGCCAAACCCAGGTCATAGACACATCTTGCACACCACGTTTAAAATCAGGCCTTTTCTGAAAATTATAAGAAGTCGACAACTCCGTTTTTGCATTTGATTTATTCTCAAAATACTTATTTAAAAATAAAAAACGAGGAAACACCAAAGACACTCTAGGGCCAAACTCAATTGTATTAAAATTTGCATTTGACAATAAATTATCATCCTCCTCTTCATCAATCAATAATTTTTGAGCCTCTAATCCTCCAGAGAAACTTATTTGCAACCTCTCTGCCCCACCAAAAACATTTCTATGCGCATATGTCATACTTCCTTCTATACCATACAAACCATTGTTATGCAATCCATCCGATGAAACATTGAACGTCTGTGCTTTTATTGGCTGCAACACTATTCGAGCAAGAAGTCCATTATCTAATGTATCGTACTGAACCGATACAGATTTAAAAATACCGAGCCCTGAAAACTTTCTATAGGTGGCCTCAGTAATTGTCTTATTATAAAGCTCACCTTCTTTTATCAGCACGGCATCATGCAACAATTTTAAATGGTACCTCAATTTTTTCTTATGATAAAAATCAAGCTCTTCATAAGAGGCTTTTTGATAGGTTTGTGCAACTGAGTTTATATCATCTTTTGGATTATAGTCTACCACCACCACAACATCTTTTACCTCATATTGCTTGTGCCTAATTTCTACAATCGAATCTGTCATTATATCTTTTACTTTGTAATTCTGAATCCCCAAAACAACATTTACCTGTCTTGACCCAAGCGTACTATCTATTCTAAAATAAATAAACTCTTTATTGAAAAAATGATACCCATTGTCTAGCAAATATTTGGTTAAACGAATTCGTTCAGAATCCATTTTATCTGTATTAAAATTGTCTGAAACTTTCAAATAAGAATCTTCAGAAATACTGCTGACATACCCTTTTAATATCGAATCGGTTATCTGATAATCAATTTGTTTTATAGTGTAAGGCTTTCCTTCTGATATTATATAAGTTACCTCTGCTTTTTGATGCTTACCTAATGACACCATATAGTCAACCTGATTATTGAAGTACCCCTCATTAATCAATTGATTGCTAATTTGTTTTGCGGATTTATGTATCTTAAGTGAATCCAATATAACAGGAGCTTCACCTGAATTTCTAAGCCCTTCTCCAAATGTCGTTTTCGCTACTTTGTATTGTTTAGGTAACTTCCCTTTAGCTATTCTTTTTTTATTTTTTTCAGTAATTTTCACATTCTTTTCATCCGCTTTATTCTGGTAAACAAGCTTTCTTTTTTGAATTCTACCTTCATTCGATAAACTATAAACCCGTAAATGAAATCGTGCTAAACCAAATAAGACTCTTCTGTTTGGCTTTTGCTTTAAGATTGGATATAATTCATCCACAGAAATTTTATCCCCCTGATTCTTTTCTCCAGTAGAATCACCTTCGAATTTAATCTTATTACTATCCAATAAATATTCTTCATTCAAAACATATTTAGTTGGGCTACAAGAAAACACACCAAGTAGAACACTTACTATTATTACATATTTTGTAAAGAAGGTTTTCAAGAATGAAAATATATATGACCTGTTTAAATGCAATTTACTAATTTGCACAAAAATAGAAATTAGGTGATTAATAATAGAGAAATAAAGCTAATCAATTCATTAAAAAGGAAAAAGAACAGAATTGAAGAAGGTCTATTTGTAGTAGAAGGAGAAAAAAACGTTGAAGAACTGTTGCATTCTGATTTTCAAATTCGAGATATTTACGCTACTGATGATTGGGGAAACGAAGCTAACCACATTAAGGTTTCTTCAAAAGAACTAGATAGAATCAGTTCTCTTTCCACTCCAAATAAAGTTGTTGCTATTGTTGAAATACCGAAACCAGAAACTATCACCATAAACACAACAAGTATTGTAATTGACGGAGTAAATGACCCTGGTAATCTAGGAACCATTATCAGAACTGCTAATTGGTTTGGAATTAATCAAGTAATCTGCTCTACTAACAGTGTAGATAAGTTCAATCCAAAAGTCATTATGGCATCGATGGGATCTATTTTTAAATCAAACGTTTTCTATACTGATTTAAACGAATTTTTATCAGAATCAAAACTCCCCATATATGGAGCCTTGCTTGAAGGAGAATCCATTTACAATGTAGAATTCAAAAACCCTAGTATAATTTTACTTGGAAGTGAGTCTCATGGAATTTCTAAAGAGTTATTCCCATACATCACCAACAAAACAACCATTCCTGGATCAGGAGACGCCGAATCATTAAACCTAGGAGTATCTACGGCAATTTATTGTTCTGAATATTTTAAACAAATAAAAAACTAATGAAAGCACCAACTTGGGGGAGAGTAATAGGAATAATAATGATTGTTCTAGGTAGCCTTGGAATATTTTATCAAATATATAAGATTGCCATGCCAGCAATGATGGACATTCAACAAGATATGATGTCCGAAATTACAAACGAAATAGAATACAATGAAGAATTCAACCATGAGTTCGAAAACGAAAACATTAGAATGAGACCAGAGAAGATTTTTAATACTTTCCAAGAAAAATTTATGTTAACAGACTCTTCAAAAAAATGGCTCCCAGTGTTTGGTATGCTAGGCATTTTATTTTGCATATATTACATAATCGGAGGAGCTATGCTACTCAAAGCAAAACCTCTAAACTACAAAATTGCCCTTTCTGCCATAGGAGGAACGGTTGCTTTAAATCTTATCTCATACATTGTTCTTTTCTCGGGAGGAACCAGCTTAATGCTATTTGGATTATTAATTTACTCCTTCATTGGTGTATTAATAGATTTGGCATTGTTTATTATATTTATTTCTAGTGACAAATCTAAATATGGAATCCATTCTGTTCAACAGGAAATCAAAAACGGCGGTAGTAATGACAATTATCAAGTTTAACTTTTTGAAAGATTCAAAAAATAAATTACTTTTCAGAAAACAACCTTAAAAACAAATTATGAGAGATGAAGAATTAGCAATTGTAATAATAATCGCAGTTGTGGTAAGTATTATACCTGCCATTTTCTATTTAATCACGCTTCAAAACACTTTAAAAAGAGTTAAGAAAAAAAATAGAAAAATTGAACCTGGTCAAGTTTGGTTAAACCTCATACCCTTTTTCAATATTGTATGGCAATTTATTATGATTAATAGAATTGCGGATTCATTAAAAGCTGAATTTGCAGACAGAAATATTTCAGTAAAAGAAGATCGTCCTGGTGCGCAGATAGGTGTTGCTTATTGTGTCCTTAACCTTTGTGGAGCAATCCCCGTTTTAGGAGGTCTAGCATCTCTTGCAGGTCTTGTATGTTGGATTGTTTACTGGGTGAAAATTTCAAATTATAAGAACCAATTGTCCGAAATAAATGAAAACGTTTTAGATGACAATCTTTTAGATGATTTCGACATAAAAGATTAAAACATTACACACAAAAAAGGAGCTATAAATTATAGCTCCTTTTTTCATTCTTTATTCGCCTAATGCCTTCCAAAAACAAGTACTGTTGCCTTACCCTTATGTGACGCAACCGATGTATAGTTAAGAATAATTTTTTTTATCACTCTTTTATTACCTGGTAAATCAATAACCCTAGATTCTGAACCTGCTGTAAATTTTCTGTTAAATTTTACGTTTCTAAACTCACCATTTCCAAACACTATTCTAATATTTCTAACTAATATAGGCGCATCTATTACTTTGAATTTAATTTTAGTGAAAAATCCTTCAGCAAAAGTTACAGGTATCACATCATGATCAGCACCCATATTTACTTTCCTAGAACCTAGTTTCTCCCAACTAGAAACTTGTACAATATTATCAATTTTGGTTAATGTATTAAAGGAGAACATCCCCCCTATTAAAACGGCAAATAACAGTATTTTAAATATATTTTTCATGTTTGTATTTTTTTATGTGTTTAACTAAGACTTAACAAATATAAAAAGGTTTAATTAAAGCTTTTTACAATAGCTTCAACGCATCTTTGTCCATCAATTGCCGCGGATATTATACCACCTGCATAACCCGCTCCCTCTCCTACTGGATACAGCCCTTTAACCTCAACATGCTCAAACGTTTCTTTATCTCGAGGAATTCTAACTGGTGAAGAAGTCCTAGATTCAACCGCATGTAAAACAGCTTCATTTGTATAATACCCTTTCATCTTTTGTTTAAAGGAAGTAAACCCCTCTCTTAGAGCCTTTATAATGAAGGCTGGAAGTACTTCTGACAATTGTATAGAAGTTACACCCGGAAAATAAGAAGTCTTCGGTAAATCTTTAGACTTAACTCCTTCAACAAAATCAACCATTCTTTGTGCAGGTACTTTTTGTCCTTTCCCTGCAAACTCCCAACATTTCTGTTCTACGCTTCGTTGAAAGTGTAAACCAGCTAAAGGACCATGCTTATGAAAAGCAGGAATATCCTCCCACCTCACTTCAGTGACAATCCCTGAATTGGAAAAAGGGTTATTTCTTTTACTTGGAGACCACCCATTTGTAACTACTTCCCCTTCTGAAGTAGCGCATGGAGCAATGACACCACCGGGACACATACAAAAAGAGTAAACCCCCCTGCCATCTGTTTGCTGCACTAAATTGTAAGATGCAGGAGGTAAAAACTCTCCTCGCCCTTCCTTGCATTTGTACTGAATTTCGTCAATCAAGCTCTGAGAATGCTCTACTCGAACTCCCATAGCAAAGGATTTGTATTCTTGTTTAATACCTTTCTTTTCAAGTAAAAAGTAAATATCTCTAGCTGAATGCCCCGTTGCTAAAATTAAATTATCACACTTAATATTTTGATCATCATTGATTAGTACTCCTTTCACTTCACCTTCTTCAATCAATATATCCGTCATTTTTGAATCAAAGTGAATTTCTCCACCACTAGTCAAAATTTGTTCTCTAATATTAGCTATTAATTGCGGTAATTTATTCGTCCCAATATGCGGATGAGCATCTACCAAAATTGTAGTATCAGCTCCATGAAAAACTAACGTTTCCAAAACGCGTTTTACATTCCCTTTCTTTTTGGACCGTGTATACAATTTTCCATCAGAATAGGTTCCTGCTCCTCCTTCTCCAAAACAGTAGTTTGATTCAGGATTTACAATTCCTTCTTTATTAATTATTGCTAAATCTTTTCTACGCGTACGTACATCCTTTCCTCTTTCGAAGATAATTGGCTTTACACCTTGTTCTAGCGCTTGAAGAGCCGCGAAAAGTCCTGCAGGACCACTACCTATTATTACAACAGTGTTCTTTGCTTTGGCGACGTCTTTATAAAATACGGCCTTGATTTCCTCTTTAAACTCTTCATCAATATAAACAAGTGCTTTGACTTGATATTTAACAGGGATCCTTCTAGCATCTACTGAACGTTTTACAATTTCAATATGCTTAATTCTTTCGGAATCAACTTTTGCAAAGGTTGAAACTGCTTTAAGTAACTGATCCTTTTTAAATACTTGTTCGGGAAGAAGAGATATCTGAATTTCGTTAACCACTATCCTTCAAAAGTAAATGATAAAGTCCAGACTTTCGAACGCAGGCTTTCAATAGGGCTAGAAAACTTAAGATTTTCTTGAATAAGCATGTTTTTAATCCCCATTCCCAGCTTTAACTCAACACCGAATTTGAAATATTCCAAAAATAGATCAATTCCACCTCCAATCTCTATCCCATAATCGGCTCTTGTGGTTTTTACAATTTGATCTTCTAAAGATGCTGTAGAGTTTTTTACATCTTTACTACTAGACATATCTAGTCCAAACCTACCTCCTCCAATAACATAAGCAGCAAAATTATCTATTCTATCAGTTCTAAATTTAAACAATAGAGGGAAGTCTAAAAAAACCGGTTGCACCTCTTTGTGCCAAAATTCTGAAGTATCTGGTTGTTTAAAATAGGTATACTCCAATACTCTTTCTTGGAATGACAAGGAGGGTACAAATCGAATTTTAAAATTTGGAGAAAGGTTTAACGAGGATACAATCCCCAGGTTAAAACCTGATTTTGGTTCAACCTCTAGCACCATCAAAGTGTCTATAGAAGTTCCGTATTCCGAATTTTTATCTAAATAAAAATCTGACTTATTATAACCCAAAACAAAACCAAAGTGCATCCTATTTTCGTCAAAATCATATAAATTTTTCATTTGCTGAGAGAAGGCACTACCAACCATTGCAAACAATAGAAATATGACAATTAACTTTTTCATGAACCTCCCAAAATTAGAATTTAGACTACAACGTAAATGTTTTAATTTTATTTCTCGCCAATATAAATTGTAGCAATTCCTCCTGAAACCTTAACACTAGAAACATTTTTAAAACCAACCGATTTATAAATATCTAAAAAAGCATTTCCTTCTGGAAAAGCTTCAATCGATTCTGGCAAATAGGTATATGCTGTTGCGTCTTTAGAAATAGACTTGCCAACTTTTGGCATAATATATTTTGAATAGAATGTGTAAGATTGTTTTATGGGGAAACTCTTTGGCTTTGAAAATTCCAAAACAGCGGAAACTCCACCTGAGTTTAAAACTCTATGCATTTCCGAAAGTCCTTTTTCAAGATTTTCAAAATTTCGAACGCCAAAACCAACTGTAATTGCATCGAATGAATTATTTTCAAAAGGTAAGTCTTCAGAATCGGCATTTTGAAGAGTTACTTTATCATAACCCTTCTTTTTCATTTTCTCTCTCCCCTTTTCCAGCATGCCATTCGAAATATCAACTCCAACAACTTTTTCTGGATTAAGCTTCAAGGCCTCAATAGCAAAATCTCCTGTTCCTGTAGCAATATCTAATATCGTTTTCGGGTTGTACTTCCCAATAATTTTGATTGCTTTTTTTCGCCAAAGTTTGTCAATTCCCATTGAAAGGAAATGATTCAAAAAATCATACTTATGCGAAATATTGTCAAACATTTCAGCTACTTGCTCTTTTTTAGAACTATCTGAATCTTTATAGGGAGTTACTGGCTTTTTTGACATGAATGCAAAAGTAGAAAGAATTTATCTCTCTTGCTATTGAAAAACAATTTTTAGCACATAATGTACCTTCCCTTTCTTTCCCTTAAATTCTGAAGGACTCCAATCAGGCATATTTTCCATTATTTGCATAAGACTCATTCCAAATTGTTTATGATTGCAGTTTTGAACTAGAACGTCTTTAATTTTCCCTTTATTAGTTACAACAAAAGATAAATTGGCTCTCATTTTCCTTCTAATTCCAGATAGTAACTCATCAGATTCCAACCTATCATTTATATACAGTAATAGTTCTTCATCACTCCCTTTATAATTAGGCATACCTTCAATTTCATATGAATACCCTTTTATCGGAGAAGCGTAGGATGTTGTTTTTCCCATAGTTTTTGATTGAGAATAAAAATTATCCTCAACATGGACCGTTTGCCTATAGTCTACAGAAGTAGTAAAACTCTTTTTATACACTTCTTTTTGGACTTCAACTTTTTCATCATCTTTATCAGCAACAAACCCAGAATCTGATTCAATCACAGGCAATATAACTTCAGGGAGCACTACATGCTTCACTTCAACAACTAATTCTTCTACTTCAATATCACCTCCCTTTCTTTCGAAAAAGAACATGGTATCATCAATGGTTTGATCACTCAATAGATCAGGATTTACAACATGTTTCTCAGTTGAGTCTACGGGCGCAACAATTTCTTCTTTAATATCATTATCCGCTATTTGATTGCTTACACTGTTTTGGTTATACAAAACAACTACGACAATAATAACGACTGTTGCAACAGCCCCCATCCATAACACTGGCGACTTTTTTGATTTAGTTTGAGATTCTACTCGAGCATTTATATTTTTAGTAATCTTCTTTATCGAAGCAACATCACCAGCAGAAACAGCTTTAAATTCTTCCTCAAATTCAGGATATTGCTTTAAAAAAGTTTCCACTCTTTCCTTGTCTGAAGTCAATATCACACCTGAGAAATAAGCGTTCCAAACTTTTTCTGAAATATTATCGATATGTTTATCCTTACTCATTGTTATCAGCAATTTTTTTATCCATTAATATTTTAATATTCCGTTTACCATTCTGGATATAGCTTTTTACTTTTTTTAATTCATATTCAGTTTCTTCTACAATTTCAACATAACTTTTCTTCTCTAAATAGAATAACTTCACACAGACTCGTTGTTCTTTGTTTAATTCTTCTATTACCTCTTCCATCAAATCAAGCTGTTCTTCTAGCAGCTCTTTTTCTAATAGGTCATCATCTGTTGCAGATTCCATAAATGAGTATGTACTATTTTTCTGTTCATTTATTTTCTCCCTCTCATTTATCGTTTTACGAAGCTTTTTGTAACAGTGATTGCGGGTAACAGAGAATAGCCAAGAATTAATATTAGCTACTTCGTGTTTCAATAAATCTTTGCATAAAATTTCAAAAACTTCATAGGTAGCATCTTCTGCATCTGTTTCATTTTTTAAAAACTTAAAACTTAATGAGGCGATTAAGTGTGTTTTACGCTGAAAAAGTTCTCCAACATACTCAATGTTACTCGATTCTTTATAGGCATTAATTAACTCTTCGTCACTCATTTTATTGAGTGAGCGCAAGAATCGAATTATGAGTATTAATATCGGCACTGACTGAAAATCTACAAAATTCCATTTCAATTTATGGAATCTATTTGACGAAGGTACCTATTCCGTAAACTGAAAACAATGATAAAAAGAATTTTAACCATAATTGGAATCTGTTTAATGGGATTAAACATTTCCGCAAACAAAAACATTAAATCAACCATAAAACATGTTACGGTATTCCTTACTGGAGCTCAAATCGACCGAGTTTCAAATGTTAAATTAAACAAGGGAATGAATCATTTAATTTATTATGGTTTAAGTGATAAAATTAACGCAAAAAGCATCCATGCTAACGGTAATAACGATGTCAGAATCGTATCAACCTCTGTGGGAAATGAATACATTACTGAACAACAAAACAACTCCGAAAGAATAGCTCAATTAAAAGATTCGATTTTTATCCTCAATAGAAAATTGAAAGAAGTAACTTATAAAGTAAATACCTATCGAAATGAAATTGGAATCCTTCAAAAAAACGATAAAATTGGTAGAGGTGCAAACGGCATGTCTGTTGACGAATTCCAGAGCCTAACTGATTTCTATGGTGAAAGCTTAATGCGATTAAATAAACGAATTTTTGAACAAGAATTAAAAGATGCGGATTATAAAATACTTATCGCTAAATACGAATCAGAAATTCAAAAATTAGGGAGAGTTGGTGTTGGAAAAACATTTTATTTTATAAAATTAGTTGTTCAAGCTAAAGAAGCTACCACTGCAAAAATTGACTTAACTTATTTGGTAGGAAATGCAGGTTGGTCACCAAAATACGACATTCATGTTCAAAATACAGATAATGAAATCAAAATGGTTTATCAGGCACATGTGATGAATAAATCTGGAGAACACTGGAAAAATATGGATATCACTTTATCAACCTCCATACCGTCTCAATCCATTGAATTACCAAAATTAAATAACTGGAAAGTTGGAAAAAATTATAGAACAAATAACTCTGGGAATAATACAGGTACGACACAAGTTGTAAACAAAGAAAGTGCTCAGCAAAATAGCAATCTTCAACTACTTGATGGAGTGGAATATGCGGAAATAGAAATCTCAGGAATAGCAACTGAATTCATAATAAACGATGACTATACTATTCCTTCTGATGGAAACATATACCTTGTAGATATAGTTGAATATAATTTACCCGCAACCTATAAATACTATTCAATACCAAAGATGGACAAGGATGCATTTTTACTTGGGCAAATTACTGGGTGGGAGAAACTAAATCTAATTGAAGGAAATGCAAATGTCTATTTACGAGGGTCTTTTGTTGGTGAAACGTATATTAAACCAGGTTTTTCAAATGATACTTTAAACATTTCAATGGGGAGGGATACTAAAGTATATGTAAGTAGAAACAGAGTCGACGAGAAAACTACAAAAAGCATAATCGGAAGTCATAAAAAAGAGGTTTACACATATATCTTAACAATAAAAAACACAAACCCAAACCCAATCACACTAGACCTCATTGACCAAATTCCTGTCTCTACTGATGATGAAGTTTCCGTTATTGATGTGGATGTATCTGGTGGAGTTATAGACGATTATAACGGACAGGTAGACTGGAAAGTAAAGTTAAAAGCCGGTGAAGTCAAGAAATACACGCTTTCTTTTACAATGAAGTATCCAAAAACAATGAAAATGGATAATAACCGAAAAGCAAATTATTACAGAAAGAGTGTTAGAGCTAAATTTTAATACTTTTATTTAAAACTAAATGTGCGCTTTGGCTCTGCTCAGCGTACATTTAGTTTTATTTCCCTATTTTCGGAAATCTGGAAATGGAAAAGTACTATCGAATTCTTAAAATACGGAGAGGTGCAACTCAAATTGAGATACGCAATGCGTATAGAAAATTAGCCAAAAAGCTACATCCAGATGTCAATAACTCTCCAACTGCTAAAGAAGATTTTATAGAACTAAACGAAGCTTACGAGTTTCTAACTGATCCTGAAGTCAGAAGAAAAGTTCGATACAAAGCTACGCCAAAAGCCAGAAAAACTACTCGTACAACACAGCACCACCAGTGGAATAAAGAAAAAAGAGAAAAGGCAAGAGAAAAAGCCAAGGCTTATGCAAAACAAAGAAGGGAAGATTATTTAAAACGTAAAGCTTTAGAATTACGTAAAAATGCTCCACGATTTATTTTAATGTACTCCCTAATTTACTGTGTACTTGTTGGCTATCCAGTTTTACTATCAATTACAGTCTCTTCTGATAATTCCAATGGAAGCTTTAATCTCTCGGAATCTGGTGTTTTAGTTTTTATCCTAGCTTGGATATTACCAGTATCTTTTCTTATTTTCAGAGGAATATGGAAAGAGATTAAGCTTCTTAAAAAGAAGTAAGTAAAGATTTCTAAATTTAAGAATATGAACTTGGCAAAAAATAATCTGTACCCTTTTCATATATTTGAATTACCCTTAACGAATTAATACAATTTCAGTTGCAAGGAAGTAAACAGAGTCAGGCATTAGTTATCGAGCAACAGCTTATTAAAGCTGCGCAAAATAACCCTGCTCGGTTTGCTCCTTTGTATGAAAAATACCATCGCCAAATTTTCTTATTTATTTTTAAAAGGGTGAAAAACGAAGATCTTGCTGGTGATATTACTTCAAGAGTATTTCTAAAAGCTTTATTGAATATTAAGAAATTTAAATTCCAGGGTTTTCCTCTTTCTTCTTGGCTCTACAGGATTGCATCAAATGAAATAAACATGTATTTCAGAAAATCTAAGAAAACAAACGAGGTAGAAATAATGGAATCGGATGTTATTGAGTTAATGACCGAAATGAAAGAAGGCATTGATGTCAATAGACAAGAACAGTTGATCGAAGCTTTAAACGAATTACCTTTGGAGCAAACTCAATTAATTGAATATCGTTTTTTTGAAAAAATGTCTTTTAAGGAAATTGGTGAAATTACAGGAGTGTCAGAAGGAAATGCAAAGATTAGGGTTTATAGAGTAATAGATAAATTAAAAAAGATATTGAAAGCGAATTAAAAAATGCGGAAGTATAAAATAAATAGAGACAAAGAGCGAAAGCTTCCACCACACGCGGTCAGTGATAAATTCAAGGACTTCGATAAAATTCGTATGCAACATAGTGACATCACAAAGCGGCCAACCCAACCTTTATATAAAAACAAAAAGCTCTTCATGCTATTGCTTTTAATTGCATTAGTTGCGTGGGTTGTCGCAGAAAGTATTAGGGAGGCAAAAAGAGCCGAAGAAGGGAAAAATAAAATTGAATTGATTGAAAAAAGTAAAAAGTCTGAGGAGAAATAATTTGAATGAATTAACCTCAAACTAGCTCTTTAATTTAAATTCGTACACCAATAACGCATACGTCATCAACCGAGCTTTTTGCGAGTTCGACGACACCAAAAACAAGTGAGCGCTACACGCGAACTCCAATTATACAAACGTCGTCAATTTGCTCAATATTTCCTTTCCAATTTTCAAAACGCTCAAACAGATAATCACTTTGCTCTTGAAGCGATTTATCTTGTATAGCCAATAACATTTTCTTAAAACTCTTTGATTTCAATTTCTTCCCTTTTTCTCCCCCAAATTGATCAGCGAAACCATCTGTAAATAAATAGATTGTATCTCCTTTATCTAACTGAATCTCATGGTTCACGAATGAAGTCTTATGATCATATTTGCCTATAGGTTCTTTGTTAGGTTTAATTTCAATAATTTGTTCAGCATCTTTTTTAATAACCCAAAGAGGATTATTTGCCCCTGACCAGTTCAACATACCAGACTCAATATTAAGTGAACAAAGCGAAATATCCATTCCATCTTTTATTTCTTCAGCTGATTTTGAAAATTCATCAATAACAATTTCTCTTGTTTTATTTAATATAGTACCAGGCTCAATTAAACCATACTCTCTAACAGAACGATTTAATGCATTATTACAAACAACACTAACCATAGCTCCTGGAACTCCATGCCCTGTACAATCCGCAGCCGCAAACAAAACTTCTTTCCCAACTTTTTCTAACCAATAAAAATCTCCAGCGACAATATCTTTTGGAAGATACAGAACAAACGGTTCTGGCAATGCTTCAATTATTAATTCATCAGAAGGTAAAATAGCTCCTTGAATTCTTTTTGCATAGTTAATAGAATCCGTAATTTCTTGGTTCTTCTCATCAACTTGTGATTTTTGCTCCTGAATGATTTTCTTTTGTTTAGAGCTAACCCAAAACCGTTGTGCCATGACAACTAGGCCTATCAACGCAAATAAAATTATTAGCATCATCCATTTAGATTTCTCTTCTGTTCTTTTTTGTTCTGATTCCAGTATTATTTTTTCTGCTTCGAATAATTTTTTTTCAGCATCAGCCTTCTCATCTTCTAGAACTTTTAAATCATTTAAGAAATTAGACTCAACTTCAGCAGAAGAAACCAATACATCGTTGCTCAATATAGAATCATTGTAGAGGTTGTACAAATCGTAACTTTCCAGTGCTTCTTTCGCTAACCCTTGTCTTTTCTTTAGTTTAAAATCACTGAAATAAAGCTCTTTATAAATCATTTTATCATTCTTTCTATCGGCACATATAAAAGCCTCTTTCATCCAATGATTGGCATTTTCGAAATCCCCCAAATCGGCATAAATACCTGCCAGATTATTCGGTATTCTACCGTTTCCATATTTACCCGATTTTTTTGAGATAGCTGCTGCAGATTCTAAAGTAATAACCAATGCTTTTTCATTATCACCCATAGTATGGTATAAATCACCTAGTGCCATTAAACTATTGAGCACCCAGTTATTTACCCCAGATTCTTTAGCATTTTCAACCGCTTTTTCAAGATAAGGCTTACTTTCATCTAATTTTCCTGCTGATTGCAACATGCATCCAAGATTATAATCAGCTTTAAAGACATATGTTTTTTTGTCTGTTGTTCGATAATAATCACATGCCTTTCTCATATACTGAACGGCTTTTAGGTTATTACCTTTTCTATCTTCCATCCAAGATAATGCGTCATACGTAACCGCTTCTATTTCCTTATATTTATTTACCTGAGCAATCTCAAGAGCTTTATATAAATATGTAGAAGCTTTAACTAAATCTCTTGATTTTGAAAAATGAAACTTTCCTAATCGATGGTTAGCAATACACAGGTTTGTATCTGTTTTTGCAATTTCAAACTCATGATTTAGAGAATCTAATATTAGTTGATTCTTTTCAGATAATTGAGCATTACCATTAAGGGTAATTAGAATTGACAATATGAATAATAGATTTTTCAATTTACCGAGCCATTGCTGTAAATATATAAAAATGAAATTAATCTGTACCCTTTTCCAATTCTATCATTAACCTATTGAAGCAAGGAAAAAGAACTATTGATGCTTCATTAATAGTTCTATTGAAAGTTTCGGAATTTAAGTAGCAATGGGAGTCGCTATTTTAAATTCCGGACACTTTCGAAAATCAACTCCCAATTATAATAAATACTGTATTCGAAAAATTCGAACAGCTAAACTATTGTCTAATTAAAACTTATAATTATGTCTGGAGCAAAAGAAACACCTCGTCAAAAAATGATTGGTCTAATGTATTTAGTACTTATGGCAATGCTTGCCATGAACGTATCCAAAGATGTATTAGATGCCTTTATTACGGTTAATGGAAGTTTAATGCAAACCCAAGTTAACTCAAGCATCCAAAATGATATGCTTTTCAACGAAATTCAAGGAGCGTACGCTTTAGATGCTAAAAAAACGCAAGTTCAAATGGATAAAGCAAAAGAAATTAGAGAACGGACAGCTGAAATGTTAGCTTATATTAAGCTGCTTAAAACAGAAGTTATATCTACAACAGAAGAAATTACTATGGATCAGGCTGATACAATTCATTTAGATTTCCTTTCTAGTAAGGATAATTACGATATCCCAACAAATGTAATGGTTGGGTTAGTGGAAGATGGATCAGAAGGAAAAAGTAGAGAATTACACCATAAAATAGACGGCTACAAAGCAAATATTGAAAGTCTATTTAGTGAAAAAGACTTGGCTGGATTAAAATTAGGGTTGAATTTAGAAGGAGGAGTGCAAGATGGTCAGGAGCTAAATTGGGAAGTAATCACTTTTGACCGTACACCTTTGGTAGCAACAGTTACTATACTTTCTAAATTAGAAATGGATATCATGAATGCAGAATACAGTGCTTTAAACAAGTTATATTCTAGCATTGGAAAGGATGACTTTCCATTTGACACCATAGCAGCAAAAGTCGTTTCTCCAACAAGCTACATTTTACTAGGAGAGGAATACAATGCAGAAGTTTTTTTAGCTGCGTTTAGTACTACTCAAAAGCCAAAAATGACATTAAATGAGGAAGATTTAAGTGTTAGCCATGGTGTAGGAAATTACACTGTAAAAACAAACAAAGAAGGTATATTTGAATACAATGGTGCTATTGAAGTAATGAAAAAGAATGGTGAAGTTAAAACATACCCATTTGAATCTAATTATATTGTTGCAAGACCAAGCCTAACGGTTAGTCCAACAAAGATGAACGTATTATACATTGGTATTGATAATCCAATTTCAATCTCAGTTCCAGGAGTTCCTAATAGCATGATAAGTGCAAAAAGCTCTCACGGTTCTCTTAAAGCTGGCGGTAATGGAACTTATAATATTAAACCACCCAAATCGGGCGCACCGAGTAATGTCACCATATCTGTTAACGCAAAAATGAAAGATGGCACTTCAAAATCTATGGGAACTATGCAGTTTAGATTAAAACGTATTCCAAAACCCAAAATTCGAATTTTAGGAAAAACTGAAAACCTTGTATTTTCTAAAACAGATGTCAGCAGAATGAACGTTGTAAGAGCAGAATATGGTGAAGACTTTTTATTCGATGGCAAAGCGGAGGTGATATCTTGTGACATGCAAACAATATTAAAAGGAAATATTGCCACAGCTAGCTTCAAAAACGGTAAGCTTGATGGAAAAGCAAAAAACATTTTACAAAGGGTAACACCTGGAACATTTGTCACATTTTCTAAAATCACTGTAAAAGGTATGGATGGGAGCACTACGAAAATAGATCCCGTGACAATAAAAATAAAGTAGGTTAAGGTTAAAGAATGGTTTACTACAAAGGAGTTCAGTTTACTGGCTCCTTTGTTCTTTTAAAGAATTTTTAATTAATACCTTTACAAAAGATTTAACAGCATAATTACAACCCTTATGAAGCCCTTATTGTTCTTTCTTATTGTATTTAATTCATTAGGCATCAATTCTCAAGAAAATTCTGAATCAGAACCCAAAAGCAAACCTATAGGAAGAACATTTGGTTCAACTAGAATCATAAATTCCCATTCAACAGAATGCATTGAGAAAAAATCTTTGGATTTTAGAATATCGCATCGGTTTGGTGACGTAAATGGAAAGGCATTTACTTTATTTGGAATTGACAATGCAGCAGACATAAGATTTGCATTTGAATACGGTGCAACAGATAACTTGTTAATTGGATTAGGACGATCTAAAGGACAAGGCCCAATTAGCTCAATAGTTGATGGATTTGCAAAATATAGAATACTTCACCAAACAAAAGACAACAAAATACCATTGAGTTTAGCCGTTTTAGCAACGACAGCTGGAACTTACATGAAAAAATCAACTGACTCAACTTCTGTTACATCCTTCCCTTCTACTTCACATCGATTTTCTTATGCTGCTCAAATAATATTGACACGTAAATTTGGAGATAGAATTGCCATTGCTCTACTTCCATCTTACACACATAGAAACTATGTTCACTATTTAGATCAAAACGGATTATTCTCAGTTGGCTCTGCAGTTTCCATCAAAATAGCTAAAAAAATTGCCATTATAGGGGAATATTACTACAACTTTGACACACCTGGATTAAGACCTGATTTTAAAAGTGCAATTGGTCTTGGAATAGAATTCATTACCTATGGACATGATTTTCACATCAATTTCACCAACTCCAGAGGATTTGGAGAGACACAGTTTATACCTTACACTAAATCAAGTATTAGTGCAGGAGAGTTTAGATTAGGGTTTACCATTACAAGAAACTTTGTGTTTTAGAGAATACAATCTAATTAACCTAATTATTTTCGCAGACTAAATGTCATTCGAATTAGATACTAAACAAATCAATAAACTAGCAATTCCAGCTATTTTATACAACATTACAGAACCATTAATTGGTCTTGCAGATACTGCAATAATTGGTCAGATGCCAGAACATGCAACAGAAGCTCAAGGAGGAGTTGGATTAGCGGTTGGATTAATAATGACGTTAGTTTGGGGATTGGCCCAAGTTCGAACTGCAGTTTCGGCTCTTATCAGTAAGTATCTAGGAATGAACAAGCTGAACGACATCAAGTCCCTTATTCCACAATCATTGGTATTCAGCTTGTTATTGGGAGGATTGTTTTGGTTTCTAACTTCATTTTTTTACGGGGATATTAGCAGCTTTTTATTCCAAGAAGAGAATGAAAGAATCAGCGGATTTTCTTCAGATTATTACCAAATAAGAGCGATTGGATTACCTCTATCTCTTTTTATCGCAGGAGTTTTTGGCGTATTCAGAGGTTATCAAAATACCTCATGGGCAATGGTGATTAGTTTTGTCGGAGGAACCGCCAATATTGTAATGGATTTAATTCTTGTTAATGGTATTGAAGGAATCGTTCCAGCTTATGGTGTGGAAGGAGCTGCAGTTGCAAGTGTTATTGCTCAATTAATCATGGCCCTTCTTTGCATAGTTTATTTATTAAAGAAAACCCCTTTCAATTTAAAATTGAGTTTCCCGCTAAATGCTGAGTTTTCAAATATGTTCTGGATTGCTATGAATATGCTCGTTAGAACACTTGCATTAAATGTCACTTTCATATTAGCACTTAGATATGCCAGTGGCTATGGAGAAAAAGAACTAGCAGCCTACACAATTGGAATAAACATCTGGTTATTTACATCCTTCTTTATTGATGGCTATTCAAATGCAGGAAATGCTTTAGCTGGAAAATTTCTCGGCGCGGAAGACAATAAAAACTTAAACCGACTGGGATGGAAATTGCTATTTATCAACCTTAAAATAGCTATTGGGCTATCCATCATCTATTTTGCTTCTTACCCTATAATGGCAGGAATATTCAACTCGGATCCAGAAGTTCAAAACATATTCAATGGGTTTTATTGGTTAGTAATTTTAGTTATACCTATTAATTCGATTGCCTATAGTTTCGACGGTGTATTTAAAGGACTTGGAGAGGCTAAGTTTTTACGAAACATTTTGATAATTGGAACATTTTTAATATTTATTCCAGTACTACTATTAATGGACTATTTAGAATTTGATTTGTTCTCCATTTGGATAGCATTTGTGGCTTGGATGTTGTGGAGGGCAATAAGTCTAGTCTTTAAATTTTCAAGGCTCGTAAATAATTAAAACTATGAAAAAGTGTATTTATTCCTTTAGCATTTTAATATTTGGAATGACTTTATTTCAATCTTGTATGGAAACAACTCACCTTAATGTTCGTCATGCTGCTGCCATTTCCATTCCTTCAGATTTAGACTCTGTTGTTGTAGTCAATAAAACGAAACTTGAAAAAGGTGGAGGCAACCAAGTTCTAAACGTCTTGGAAGGAATAGCTACTGGCGAACCAATTTTAGGAGATAAATATGGAGCTAAAAGTAGTGTCGAGAACATGCAACGATTAGTGAGAGAATCTGATCGAATGGATCTTATCCATGACCAAGTAATTGATGTTAAATTGAAAAACATATCTGGAACAACTCCAATGAAGGGTGAATTTGTAGACTCTATTTGCAAAGAATACGGAGCAGACGGCGTAATTGCTTTGGAACATTTTGATTCTGACAATGACAATATGGGAAATGGAAGTTCTGCTCGAGTGCGGACACAATGGAGAGTTTATTATCCCAACGAGAGAAAAATTATTGATGAATTCCAAGTATATTCTTATGCAAGTGATTACGAGTATTATTCAATTGTTCCTCCAGCATACAAGTCTATTTCAAGAGCTGGTGCAGTCGGAGCTCAAATGTATTTCGATAGAATTGTTCCAGGTTTCAGACGAGAAGGAAGAACCTACTATACAAATGGTTCGCATGAAATGAAAGCGGCGACAAAGAGTGTAAGACGTGGTGACTGGGATCAAGCAAAATATTACTGGGAAGTAGAAATTGAATCGCACACGAGTGAAAAAATCATTAGCAGAGCTTACTACAACTTAGCTTTAGTTTATGAAATAAAAGATGATCTTGACAAAGCCTTGGAATACATAAGCATGTCTATTGAGACTGGCAATACAAAAGCTATTTCTTATAAAGCAATTTTAAATATGAGGAAAAATGAGGTTACTTTGATTGAAGAACAGTTGAAAAGGGAATAAACCTCTAAATAACCAATGTTTTAGTCGAGGCATGACTTATCCCAATCTAAACATTACCGGCAAAGTGTACCAAACATTAACTTTCTTACCATTCTGCTCTCCAGGAATCCATTTAGGCATGGCTAAAATTGCTCTTTTGGCTTCTTTGTCCAATAAATCACTAACACCTCGAAGCACCTTCAAATCTTGAATCAAACCTGTTTTAGTGACCATAAACTTCACAAACACTCTGCCTTGAATTTCATTTTCAATGGCTTCCTTTGGGTATACAATTTCATTTGCTAAGAACTTTTGCATAGCTACCTCCCCTCCAGGAAATTCTGGTGGTTTTTCCACAATATCGTAGGTATCTTGGGCATTGCAATTAAAAATGAAGAAAACTCCAAGTAAGAATAATATTGATTTCATAATTCTAATTTATATGTAATAAATATACAAAAAAGCCACTAATGCTTTCGCAATAGTGACTTAATATTAAATCAAATTATAAAACCTACATATGAATTACTTCACCATAAGCAGCAGCTGCCGCTTCCATAATAGCTTCACTCATTGTAGGGTGTGGGTGAATTGTTTTAATCAATTCATGACCTGTAGTTTCTAATTTACGGATAGCAACAATCTCAGCAATCATTTCGGTAACGTTACCACCAATCATGTGAGCTCCTAATAACTCTCCATATTTAGCATCAAAAATTAATTTGATAAAACCATCGTTCATTCCAGCAGCACTTGCTTTACCTGAAGCTGAGAATGGAAATTTACCAATCTTTAATTCGTACCCTGCTTCTTTAGCAGCTGCCTCTGTCATTCCAACAGAAGAAACTTCAGGAGAACAGTAAGTACATCCTGGGATATTCCCGTAATCTATTACATCTGGATTTTGACCTGCAATTTTCTCAACACAAGTAATTCCTTCAGCAGAAGCAACGTGAGCTAAAGCTGGTCCAGGAATAATGTCTCCAATAGCATAGTAACCAGGGATATTCGTTTCATAAAAATCATTTACTAAAACTTTCCCTTTATCTGTTACAATACCTACCTCTTCTAAGCCAATATTTTCGATGTTTGCTTCAATGCCAACAGCGCTTAAAACAATATCACATTCAAGAATTTCTTCTCCTTTCTTCGTTTTGACTTTAACCTTACAACCTTTTCCAGCAGTATCTACGCTTTCAACAGAAGCATTGGTCATGATTTTAATCCCTTGTTTCTTGAAAGAACGTTCCAATTGTTTTGAAACTTCAGCATCTTCAACTGGGACAATGTTTGGCATATATTCTACAACCGTTACTTCGCAACCCATTGTATTATAGAAATAAGCAAACTCAACACCAATTGCTCCAGAACCAACTACTACCATTTTTTTAGGCATTTTTGGTAAGGTTAGTGCTTCTCTGTACCCAATTATATTTTTACCATCTTGTGGTAAATTTGGTAATTGACGAGAACGTGCTCCTGTTGCTATAACAATATTCTTAGCACTGTATTCAGTCGTTTTTCCTTTATCATCGGTAACATCAACCTTCTTTCCAGCTTTCACCTTTCCAGTTCCCATGATAACATCTATCTTGTTCTTCTTCATTAAGAATTGAACTCCACCACTCATTTTTTCTGCTACTCCTCTACTTCTTTTAACAATAGCATCGAAATCAGCTTTTCCTTCTTTTACAGAAATTCCATAATCCGCAGCATGGTTAATGTACTCAAACACATTTGCACTCTTTAACAAAGCTTTTGTTGGGATGCATCCCCAATTTAAACATATTCCTCCTAAAGATTCTTTCTCTATTACTGCTGTCTTCAAACCTAACTGTGAAGCTCTAATCGCTGTTACATATCCTCCAGGACCACTTCCTACTACTATTAAATCGTAATTCATATTCTTATCTATTTTGAGAGGACGAATTTAGTAAAAGTTGATGGGATTATTATTTGATAGTTCAAATAATTTAAATTTGATGCTTGCTTCCCGTTATTCGAGCAAATCCCTTTCCTCTTTATTGCACACAAAAAAGGTGAAACTTTCATTTCACCTTTCCTTTTCTTAATTCATTCCATCCATAATATGGGATTTATAACTCCAATTATTCACGAATAATTAACTTTGAAATCGTAGAGCTACCACTTGTTATTTTCAATGCATATACTCCTGTAGACAATTCTGTTGTTGGAATTGTGAGTACATTCTCTCCATTTAACAAAGTAGCACTGTTACTTGCATAAATAACGCTTCCGCTAATATCCACTATTTGATAATCAATAGGTAATTCGCTAGTCGTTTGAATTGAAAATTTCAAATTCTCAGTAAATGGATTACCTAATATTTTCAACTCTTCAACACCTTCAATCTTATCAATTCCAACATCTACAGCATTTGTATAAGCCCCATAAGAAGATACTGTTCCTCCACCATCAAAAGTTGTCATTGACAACACAGGCGATTTGAACCCCGCTTTATACCAAATATAAATATCTGAAGTATAGTTGATAATGTAAGGAGTACCTATATCAATCGTATCTGCATAATCTTGCTGAAGCCTAACTCTAACCACATCAGATATCGTTTGAGAAGGCAACATTAATGTTCCATACCCATCAACTAACAATGTATTCGAACCGGCTCTAACAGCAGGATAAATACCTCCTGACATAAATGTTGCTCGAAAAGTATCAGAGTAACTAGCATTATATGCTAATGGAAATTGTAAAACTTTTTCTCCATTCGAATAAGTTATTGTTGTAGAACTAGCAAATATTTCCTTTATTTCTTGCTCCGAAGATGTTACACTATAATGTGCATCTGCTGACGATGTGGAAAATTTCATGTTTGCTCCGTTTGTTGTAGACGCAGTTATTGTTGTTGAGCTTGTTCCGCCTGAAGTTAATGTACTGAAATCCCATGTTTGGTTTGCTCCCGCATTACCCGGAGAAGCATAAGTCGTGGAATTATCTGTAATCGAATTACCTACAGAAGGGTTAACATCTGATCCATTGATGGTTACCTGCGACATAGCAGAAATAGATATTAGACATAATAAAGAGGCTTGTAATTTTTTTTTCATAAGTGTGTGTGTTTATTTTAATTATACAGGGAAATTAGGGATTCCCACCTTATAAAACTAATATAAGTCTACTAATTATAAGGATGAAAATGCTATTGTATTTCCATTAACCTTCATTTACAAATGATTTGCTTAATTCAAATTAAACCCAACAACTAAAACATCCTCAATCTGTTCATACATTTCTTTCCATTGATTATAAAACAAGATGCTTTTATGCTTTTACTTTTCCTCCATTTTTGTAAATCATCAACCTAACTTCTTCATCCATTCTTTCTTCGAAAAACTCAAAACCCAGTTTTTCCATCAATTTGGCAGAAACCTGATTACTCTCCTCAACTATACCATGTATAGCTGTTAGTTTTCTAGTATCAAAACCATATTGCATCAATGCTCTCATAAGTTCCGTAGCATAACCTTTATTCCAAACAGCTTCTTTTAGGTGACACCCAATATGTGTAATACCAGTATTTTGGAACTGATTGAGATTAACAGTTCCAATAAACTCATTTGAATCTTTCAATCGAACTACCCAAAAACCTAAAGTTGTTGTATTGGTATTGATTTTTCCTTTTAAAAATTCTTCATAATACGCCTTGCTTTTATCTTTATGAGGACGAACATACTTAAACGAATCTGGCTCCATATACATATCCAATATTTCAGGAATATCAGTTTCAGAAATTGGTGTTATTATAGCTCTTTCTGTCATCATAGTATTTAAACCTTTACTTTCTATTATTATCTCTTCAAGAATCTTTCAAAAATATTAACTTTGAAGCAAACACTAGCATCTAAATGAAATATACATTCTCAGCAAAAAATCCTGCCAACCACTTTCTTTCTCTTCAGGTTGAATGTGATGTAACAAATCAAAATTCCATTACAATACAATTACCAGCATGGAGGCCTGGACGTTATGAATTAGGAAACTTTGCTAAAAATATAAAAGACTTTTTTGTTTATGACGAAAATGAAAACCCACTATCTACTTCGAAAATCAGTAAAGATACCTGGGAAGTAGGTTGTGAAACTGCTTCTTCAGTCAAAATAGAATACAACTATTACGCAGCGGAATTAAACGCTGGCGCAACCTGGTTAGATGAAAACCAACTATATGTTAACCCAGTAAACTGTTGTGTGTATGTATTAGGGAAAGAAAATGAAACTTGTGAAATACAATTAGAAGTACCTAAAGACTACAAAGTAGCTTCTTCTATGGAAGCAAAAGGAAATAATCTATTTAGCGTTGCTAATTTCCAAGAATTAGCAGATACGCCTTTTATTGCTTCCAACACGCTTAAGCATAAAAGCTATGTATCGAATGATATTACGTTTCACATTTGGTTTCAAGGGGAATGTAAACCTAATTGGAACAAAGTCATTTCAGATTTTCAAAAATTTACTGATTATCAAATAGAGAAATTCGATGGTTTCCCAGTAAATGAATACCATTTTTTTAATCAAATAACTACTTACCCATCTTACCATGGTGTGGAACATCAAAAAAGCACTGTTATTCAGCTAGGTCCAAGTTATAAAGTATTCGAAAAATCGTACGTCGACTTTTTAGGCGTTAGTTCCCATGAATTGTATCACACTTGGAATGTAAAAGCAATTCGTCCCCAAGAAATGTTTCCTTACGACTTCACCAAAGAGAATTATTCTCGTTTAGGATATATTGCAGAAGGTGTCACTACGTACATGGGAGATCGAGCTCTTTATGAATGTGGAGTTTTTGATGAAAAACAGTACTTTAAAGAATTTGAGACCTACTTGACGAGACATTTCCATAACGACGGACGTAAACACTTGAGTGTTGCCAATTCGTCTTGGGACACTTGGTTAGATGGTTATGTACAAGGAATTCCAGGAAGGAAAACATCTATTTATACCGAAGGAGCATTGATTGCATATATCTGTGATATGCGTATTCGAAAAGCGACCAACAGTGAAGCTTCTTTACACGATGTTATGCGTGAATTATATTTGCTAACAGATCTTAAAAAGGGTTATACTGAAAAAGACTATAGAAGTTTATTGGAAAAATTTTCTGGAGAATCATTTGAAGACATTTTCAAGAACCTCCTGCATGGAACTCAAGACTTCACTCCTTATATCATTGAAGCTTTGGCTTTTGAAAATTGGCAATTCGAGGCAAAGCCTTCAACAAAAGAACATGAGAACTTTGGGTTAAAAGGCATCTGGAAAAATGGTGGGTTTGAAATCACAAATGTATTAGAGGGTTCAACTGCAGAAAAATCTGGATTAACCCCAAGTGACATCATCCATTCGATTAATGGAATAAGATTGAATAATGATTTACCCGAATGGTTGATTTATTTTCAAGAAGATTCAATAAGTTTGTCAATTGAAAGAGATAAAATTTTAAAGAAAATAGATCTTCAATCTAACAATGGGAAAGGATACAGTATTTTCAAATTATCAAACAAGAATAACTAAGTGGGAAATCAAAAAATAGAAAAACTAGAAACTCCAAAGAGCCTGAAAATTCTTTGTATCATGAGTTTTATAGGCTTTGCCCTAGCCATGGCAAATGACACTTATTTTTATATGAGCTATGGTTCCATTGAAGAAGTAAAAGCTTCTGCAGATCAAACCACTTGGGAATTATTAGAAGACAAACTAGACTTATTCGAACAAAATGGTGGAGATATCTCTGAAGACGGAACCCTTAGAATCTCACTAATGTATATCTATCGCTCAATATTGGATGTACTAGCTTTGTTAGGCGTTTCAATGATGTTCATTCGTTTAAAATTAGGTTTTATTATCTATGCAGTATTTCAAGCCGCCTATGCAGCTATTCCTTTTGTAATGTTCGGTAGTGCCGGTGGCATAATCGTTGGTAATGCAAGCGTTGCCATAACATTGGTTTACATTGGGCTATTTTTAACTCAAAAAAGGCATTTAATAAAATGACGGAAGAAGAGCAAAAAATTGAAGAAGAAAGATTAGCGCTGGAAAAAAAATCTGAGCCTATAAGTATTGCCGCAAGGAACTTACGCCTTCTAAAACGTATTATTTTAGGAAAGAAAAAACCACCTATGTTCTTACGAGTACTTTGTTTTATTAACCTAGGCTGGGGTGCTCTAATGATTATCGGGTTTGGCATTGTAACTCTTTTACTTGGATTATCAATGCTAGACGAATCAGAGGTAGCTCCTATGGACACTAAATACTTTATGGTTTACACATGTCTTCATATTGTCGCTTTTGTTGGTGTTATTCTTATGTGGAGGATGAAAAAATTGGGCTTCTATCTGTTTTCAATATCAACTATAATTATGCCTTTTTTATTATTCATCATGAAACATGAATGGGATAAAGATTTTCAAATTATTCTACCTTTTTCATTATTAGCTATTGGTCTTTTCGCTATTAATTGGAAGTCATTGAACCTTGTAAAAAAGAAGGAAGAAGAAACTACATAGTGAAATTTAATTTCGTTTTCAATAGTTTTTTTTATTTTTCATCCAATATCGAACTGTTTTATTGCATAAAAACCAAATCTTTTTCTGATATTTAGCGTAAACCCAGTTATGAGCAATTCTCCCAAACATACACCTACTCCAAAAAAGGGAATTGCGGGTAGAATATTTTTCTTCTTTCCATTTCAACTGGTTTTTTTACACATTAAAAGGAATCATCTGCTTTTATTATTCTGGCTGATTCTTTATTTATTCATGACAGGTGTCATAGGGAAGAGTTATGGAATTTCCTATTTATTCTTAGCACCTGAATACCTTGGAGAAGTCAACTTTCTTTCCTTTGCTATTCTTGGTTTTTCTATAGGCGGTTTTATAATGGCATTCAATATTTATAGTTACATCATTTATGCTTCAGAATTTCAATTCTTAGCAACACTTTCAAGACCTTTTATTAAATTCTGTTATAACAATCATATTATCCCTTTCATATTTGTTATTACACTTTTTTTTAGAGCCTACTCGTTTCAAGTTAATGAAGAACTAATATCATTCTCACTTGCTCTATGGAACTTATTTGGGCTGGGGCTTGGAATATTATTATTCTTGATTATTTCAACCATGTACTTTGTAAGGTTCAATAAAGATGTACATGAAATAAGTGGTAAGGATGAATCCTACTTTGAAAAATTATTAGCATCAGGAAAGGAAGCTACCCTTATAAAAAAGGTGAAGTGGTATCAAAGAATTGGGCAAAAGCAAAAATGGCGAGTGGAGACCTATATGGGTAGCTTATTTAAAATAAAAATGGCACGTAGAAGTGATCATTATGACAAAGAGCTCCTTAAAAAAGTGTTTAAACAAAACCATATTAACGCTTCGTTTTTTGAGATTGCTTTGATTGTTTCATTCATCATTTTTGGGTTATTTAGGGATATTGACTGGGTTATAATTCCTGCAGGAGCAAGCATTTTTTTAATCTTTACCATTTTCCTTTTACTCTTTAGCGCCTTGTACTCATGGTTTAAAGGGTGGACATTAACAATTGTAATAGTAGGGTTATTGATATTTAACTACGCGTCGAAAAACTATGACATGTTCAATTTCACCAATTATGCATATGGTATAGATTACCAAACGAAAGCACCCTATTCTTATGACCATCTGAGACAGCTTTCTGGTAATCTAGATAATTACAATGAATCCTATACGCATACAATCCAAATATTAGAAAATTGGAAAGAAAAAAACATGATTGAGACTACAAAGAAACCTAAAATGGTAGTTTTTAATATTAGCGGAGGTGGTTTACGCGCTGGACTTTGGACTATGTCTGTTATGACTACAGTTGATAGCATTACAAACGGTAAACTACTAGAACAAACCCAACTTATAACAGGTGCCTCAGGCGGTATGATAGGTGCTTCTTACCTCAGAGAACTGTACCTACAAAGCCTTACAAATGAATCCATAAATATTTACGACAAACAATACTTGGACAATATCTGCAAAGACTTATTAAACCCTATGGCTTTTAGTATTGCTACGACAGATTTTTTTATAAGGTCGCAAAAGGTAAGTGATGGACCTTACACTTACACTAAAGACAGAGGCTACTTTTTTGAACAAAAATTGATAGAAAACTTAGGAGTATTGGAAAATAAAAAATTATATGAGTACTATATACCTGAAAAAGAAGCACAAATCCCTATGATAATATTCTCTCCGTCAATTACCAACGATGGACGAAGAATGTTGATATCACCACAACCTATTAGTTATTTATCATATCATGATACAACTTTTGGAACATCTACATATAGTTCTATTGAAAACATTGAATATTCTAAACTATTTAAAGATAACAATGCAATGAATTTAGATTTCACAACAGCCATTCGAATGAATGCTACATTTCCATATGTACTACCGATGGTTTCACTGCCTACCGAACCACCAATTGAACTAATGGATGCAGGTTTAAGAGATAATTATGGATTAAAGACAAGTTTAGAGTTTATCCGAACATTTAAGAACTGGATAGCTGAAAATACAAGTGGAATTATCATTGTAGAAATAAGAGATAAGCAAAAGTACTTTGAAGTAAAAAATGTAGGGAATGGTTCAATCATGCAGCGTCTCTCCACTCCATTTTCGAGTGTTTATGGTAACATTTTAAAAACTCATGACTACAATAATGATCAGCTATTACAAAACGCTCTAGAATGGTTTCCTGGTGAAATGGATGTAGTTTCTTTTTACCTTAACCAAGATGAGGATCAAGAAATTTCTATGAGTTTTCACTTAACCGAATTAGATAAAAAGAAAATTCTATCCTCATTTGATAGCCACGATAATCAAAAATCGCTTGAAAAACTACTTGAACTAATGAATCAATAAAAAATTATCAGTACTTTCATTTTTTCAATTAAACATTGATGGTAGAAGAAAACGAAGAAGATAAAAATCAAGAGAAAGTAGAATATGACCCTACTCGAATTGATTTAGGAAAAGAGGACATTAAAGATATTCCTAAAAATTTATTTCATTTTTTCCTTAAAACTATTTCTATTAAAGATGAAGTTAATAGAACAGCTACCATTACTAATATTAAGGATGGAATAGAATTCTACGGTTCAAATGTTTGGATTCTGATTTGTTCTATTATTGTGGCTTCTATTGGATTAAATTTAGAAGAGCCAGCGATAATAATTGGAGCCATGCTAATTTCTCCATTAATGGGTCCTATTAGAGGTTTAGGATTAGCACTTGCTACAAATGATTTTCAAACGCTAATAAAATCATTGATAAACTTTGCAATTATGATTGGTGCAAGTTTAGTTGCATCCTATCTATATTTCCTGCTAACCCCCTTAAAAGCTGAAACATCGGAACTATTAGGGAGAACCAAGCCTCATGTTTTGGTGGTTTTGGTAGCCTTCTTTGGAGGATTGGCAGGAGTAATAGCAGCTGCTACACAAAAGCTAGGAGCTGTCGGAACCATTATCCCTGGTGTAGCAATCGCAACAGCTCTAATGCCGCCTATGTGTACAGCTGGATATGGATTAGCAATTGGTAATTTCACTTACTTTTTTGGAGCAATGTACTTGTTCCTCCTAAACTCAGTGTTTATTGCTCTATCCACAGTAATAGTCCTACGATTATTAAACTTTCCTAAGGTATCTTTTATTAATAAAAAAACGGAAAGGAAGGTGAAGATTTACATTTTTGCTGCTACTCTACTTATCATTATCCCTAGTGTTTTTAAATTCATTACAGTAATAAAAGAATCCATTTTTGAACAAAATGCAATTAGTTATGTTGAGAAATTAGAAGATATTAATGACTCAAGAGACATTCGTTCAAAGTTTGATTTTAACAATGGAAATCCAGAAATTAAATTAATTGTTAGTGGAGAATACGCTGACAAAAAAGACATTCAATACTGGAAAGAAATGCAAAAAGATTTTGATTTAGCGGATGTTAGTGTCACCATCAAACAAAATGAAAGGCCTGCATATTTAGATACAACTGCTTTAGAATTAAACGTTATAAACAAACTCTATGAAAACCAGTTGGACAATCTTAACTCAGTAAGTGAGCAAAGAGATTTCTACCGTAATGAATTGGTTAAATTAAAATCTTCTGAAATAAATATAATTGCCTTGGAAAAAAGAATTAAATCCCAGTTCCCAGAAATAGAGCAATTTACTTTTGCCAAAGCTTTAGAAAGTAACTTTACTAATGTCATTGACACCATATATACTGTGAATGTACATTGGTTAGACTCCATTGATTCTGCATTCAAATCGACCACATTTCCTAAGTTCGAAAAACTAATTAAAGTAGAATTAGAACTGGCAACAAAGAAAGAAATTGAAAAAATCAGAGTAATAAATTACTAGATGGCTAAAAAGAAAAATAGAATCGAAATTTACTCTTCAGAAGATGAATATTACAGTGATGATGAAGTGGAAACACTTCCAAACAATCAGCAAAAGCTTTACGTTTCTTTAGACAGAAAAGAAAGAAAAGGTAAAGGAGTAACACTAATAGAAGGATTCGTAGGGAATAATGATGATCTAAATGACTTAGGTAAAATGCTGAAGTCAAAATGTGGTGTTGGTGGAAGTGTAAAAGATGGAGAGATTTTAATTCAAGGAGATAGTCGAGACAAGGTTATTAGATTATTAGAAGCAGATGGGTTTTCTGTAAAAAGAAAAGGGGGTTAATTTTTTATCCTTGTCAAAATTAGTCTAATTTTTCGAACACCATGATCGGTATCAAATTGTGTTTGTTCAACAAATCCATGTTTTAGGTATAAGCTAATTGCAGGTATATTATCTAAACCTGTTTCTACAGTAAAAACACTTTCAAATTCATACTTAATCAAAGCGTATTTAATCAATTTGCTTGCTAGTCCTTTTTTAAAATGATTTGGATGAACTACCAAGCTTTGAATATGCCTCCCTTCTTCTAGTCCAACTATTTCAATTGCAGATATTATTTCATCATTTTCAATAGCACCATAAAATTCAGAATTGGAATCAATAAAGCCTTGACACTTTCTTTGTAACGGAGGAAATTTAACAGCTTTTAAAATTTCAGCTTCAACAAGATATGATTCCTGCCATAATGAATACAATTTTCCCGAAATCGATAAGGACTTATTATCCAATCTCTCTATCATAAAGTACTGGAATAAATTTCCCTATTTAAGTTCCAACTTAATCTCGGTCTTACGGTTCAGGCGATGCATTGCTTCCAAGCAATCTTCATCATTACCACACTTATCATCTTCAGCCGCTGCTCCATGTGCTTTCAACGTGTATCTTGTGGATGAGATTCCTTTTCTTTTTAAATATTTTGCAGCCCCATCTACACGTCGTTGCGATAACCTCATGTTATGACCTTTGTCACCTCTAGCTGATGCATATGCATCCAGTTTTACTGTAAGTTTTTTGTTATCCTTAAGCAAAACTACAATACCATCTAAGATTTCTTTATCATGGTCTGTTAATTCGGAATCATTTCGATTGTAATAAATTGTAGATACTTTCTCTAAATTTTCTCTCAGTTTATCTTCCTCAGTAAGCACATTAGTCTCTTTAATTACCAATTCTCCATCATCACCCAATTCAACTTCTTTCATTACTGACCTATCACCACCTAACCTTCTATATGTAAAGAAACCTTTTTCGTCTTTACTTAATGCAACCATTACATCATAAGATCTACTTAATATTTTTAAATCAATTTTACGGTTAAAATAAACAGATTCTTCATCCAATTTGAACATAATTTCTTCTCTCAAAGGAAGTGTTGTATAGTTAAAATACCCATCTCCATCTGTTTTACCTCGCATTAAGAAATTCCCTTCTCCATCTAATATTTCAAATTCCATGTCTGCTGGAGCACCTGCTAATTCAGTATATATAAATTCTCCTGAAATCGCCATTTTTCTTTCTGAAAACACCAATAGTCCTTCGTCATCTTTCAATAATTCCATGCTATTTTCATAATTCGTAGATAACTTTCTGTAAACAAAATTCCCATTTTCGTCTTTAGCTAAAGTTGCTGTAACATCATCATGTTTGTTATACAATATTAATTCTATGTCATCATCCGTATCATCGATTTTGATCATATAGTTTTTATCCATAGGTAATTCTCTAAATTGGAAGTTACCATATTCATCTGTTTTGGTTCTCATGATAATTTTACCATCTTCATCAACCAGATAAACATCAAACCCATCAGGATCCTCTCCCTTTAATTTTCGATAAGTTAATTGCCCATTCAAGGTCCCTTGCTTAGTAACCAAATCAACATCTTCAGAATCAATTAATGAAAGCGTTCCAACACTTTCTCCTTTTAACCTTCTATATACAAAACTTCCATTTTCATCAGACACCAAGAATGTATCGCTATCTTTTCCGTACAATGTAAGGGTCACTTCTTCTCCATCTTTTAACAGTTTTATAGTATACTTCCCATCAGCAGGTAGTTCTTTGAATATAAACTCGCCTTTTTCGTTTGTAGTAGTTCTGAAAATAACTTCACCATCCTCATCTAACATTAATACTTCTAATCCAGATGGGTCTTCTCCTTTGATATATCTATATGAAAACTTACCTGCAACAACATCATCATAAATAGTTACTTTCTCAATTAAATTGAAATAATAGATATCATCATTTTCTCCTCTGTTTGAAGAAAAATATCCAGACTCTTTATTTGGGTTGAATACCATTCCAAATTCATCTTTATTCGTATTAATAGTTGGTCCCAATGACTCAGGAATTGTCCATTCCTCCTTATATAATTCAGATTTAAATAAATCCAACCCTCCTTGTCCATCAAATCCTGTAGAAGAAAAATACATAACCTTTCCTAATATTGTTGGAAACACCTCATCAAACGTAGTGTTAATTCCAACAACTGAAACTGGTTCAGTCCAACCTTCAGCTGTTCTTGTTACAACAAAAATATCTTTACCTCCTTTGGTTCCTGGAGCATCTGAAGCAAAATAAAGTTTATTCCCATCAGCAGAAAATGCAGGGTGGCTGTAAGAATAACCATCTTGAATAAATTCAAGCTTTGTTATATTCTTCCACTTTCCATTTTCCAATTTTGCACTAAATAATTCTGGATGAAATTCTCTTTTACCAAATAATCTTTGTGAAGAGTGAGAAACCTTTGAAAAAATAGCTTCTTTACCATCAGGACTAAACGAAATTGGTCCAACATGGTCATCGCTTATGAAAAAATTATCATAAATCTTTACTTTTTCAAAAACTACAGAATCATTTACATAACTCTTCACCTTAGCAGCAAAAATATTTACATGCTTATTATGTTCCCAATTCCCTTCTCCGAATGATGTAATATCATACTCTCTGTCTGAAGCAAATATTAATTTTTGGTTAAAAATAACAGGACTAAACTCAGCATATTTTGAGTTTAAACCATAAACATTTTTAACTTCAAACTCAATTTCCTTTTCTGCTATTCTGTCTTGATCCTCTGCTTGAGCAAAAGTACTTGCTAAAAACAGAACTACAATTAATAGGCTTCTTTCGATATTTTCTCTCCAATCTATCATCTGCTTATAAATATCTAGGTGAAATCGTTTTTTGTTTTCCTATCGCAAAGTCAACACCAATAAAAAGTTCATGTGAACCTGAATTGTACTTCTTGAAATTTCCAAGGATAAAATCATAACTATATCCTACTCTTAAGAAATCAGAAATATTGTATTCCGTAATTAAAATTACAGAACCACTACTTCGATAAGATGCTCCAAGCCAAAATACTTTACTAAATAATACACTTGTATTAATATCAATATTTACAGGAGCCCCATCAACATACTTAACCATCAAAGAGGGTTTTACAACCATATTTGGGTTTGCAGCAAATGCATAACCAGTAGCTAAAGAATAATGCCGTTTGAGTTCAAACTGTGCATTCGAAACATCATCTGAATATGATATTGTTTGGCCTAATAAATGGTTTGAACTTAATCCTAGATAAAAATGTTGTGTATAATAATAAGCCCCAAAATCAAAATTCGGAGCCGCCGCTTTCACAAATCCACCAGTATTATGGATATCAGAAGCATCATCATAATTTAACATGTCTTTATTAAGTCGTGTACTAAAGATTCCTCCTCTTAATCCAAAAGATAATTTACCTTTTAATAATTTCAAATGGTAAGCGTAAGAAGCAAGAAATCCAGAATTTGTTGTAGGTCCAATGTTATCATTCATCAATGTCATTCCTAAGGCAAACTTTCTCCCTTTAAAAGGACTATGAATTGATAACGTGGTCGTTTTTGGTGAACCAGCCATACCAACCCATTGGCTTCTGTGCAATACTACTCCACTGATTGTCTTTCTACTTCCTGCATAAGCCGGATTAATTGCATATGGATTAAACATATACTGGCTAAATAACGCATCCTGCTGAGCATAAGATGAGCCGCCTATGGAAAGCATTATTAGGACTGAAAATATTTTCAATAATTTCATCATTCTCATTTTATTATTTGTGTCCAACCACTATTTGTATAGTTCATTGAAGGGATTTCTATGACGTAAAAATAAGTTCCATTTGAAACCAGGTTTCCATTTTTATCCTTTCCATCCCAAATTACATCATTATTATTATAATTAACAAACTCTCTTAATACATCTCCCCATCTATTGTAAAACACAACTGTGTTATTGTTGCTAATTAACTGAGGTATATCTATAACAAAACCGTCATTTACACCATCATCGTTAGGAGTAAAAACGTTATTTGAGATAACTCCTGGCTGGCATTCTTTTAGAATAAAAGAAGAGTTTGTATGGTCATTTGATATATCTGCATCCAAACTATTATTTGGGTTTGCTGTATATATCTTTGCTACATGAGCACCATATCCACCAGACAACACAGGTATTTCCAGTGTATCAGAGCTACCAGGCGGCAATGACCCAGTCCATTGAATACCACCTATAACATTGCCATCCATCTCCACAAGAACATCAGTAGAAAATAGGGTGTCTGAACCAAAATTATGCAGTTTTACAACCGAGTAAAAAACCTCTCCACAAATTGTATCCTTGGGAGCTAATATAGCTGATATACCAACATCCAAATTACTAGTAATGCCACAAACTGTTGAATTAATTAACTCCATTCTTCTTGGTGAAACAGATAACACTGTTCTCATTCTAGTTTTCTGATCCAGCGTAAAAATATTCATACAGGCATCATCTGAATAATCCATATAATTCTCAACCATATCTGCTGTAGAGCAACTCGTATCTTGTGGACATCCATAGTGACTAGTATCAGATTCGGGAGTGTCTGCACAATAGTCATCAACTCCACAAGCACCATCTCCCCAAATATGCATTAACCCAAGAAAGTGTCCAATTTCATGCGTCGCAGTTCTTCCTTTATCGTATGGAGATTGATACGTTCCGCTTGGAGCGATATCAATAGAGCCAAATGCTTTATAATTAATTACTGGACCATCCGTTAATGCGGTCCCTCCTGTAGATGGAATCCCTCCAAGCCCAGAATTATCTGGTAGCTGCGTATACGCCAACAAACCGGTAGCACCATAATCCACAGTCCATATATTCATATATTGAGTAGGATCCCAAATTGTAGCTGGTTGCAACGTTGTACCAATACCCGTAATACTTGACCAATCTGTTTCAGGTCTTTGAACTCTATCTATTCCATTAAAAGCATTCCCAGCAGTGTCAAATTGTGCTAAACAAAATTCAATTTCAATATCGGCGCCAACAGCATCATTATTGTATCCATTTGTTCCCAGCATCCTTCTAAAATCCTGATTTAAAACTTCAATTTGCGACATTACTTGCGCATCTGATATGTTCTCATTTGTTCCAATTGCATCTCCATTATGGACTACATGTACAACAACAGGAATTGTTACAAGAGTAGCTTTTATCCCTTTATTGTTTAATTCCAGTATTTTGTATTCCGTGATTTTGGTTTGTAACCACTTCTCGTACTCTTCTAAGCTAGGTAATGATGGATCATTCGCTCTTCGGATAGAATCCATTTCCATTGTTGCACATCTATTAATCCCATTTGGAAATTTAATCTTTTCTACAAAAGGGTTCATTTCTTGTTGACCAATGAATATCATTGGAAAAAATACAACACTATATAATAATACTATTCTTATCATTTATCTTACTACTTGAATCCAACCTGAATTACTATAATTAATACTCGGGATTTCTACAACAAAGAAATAGGTTCCTGCAGGAACTGGACTTCCATCTCGATTATTCCCATCCCAAGCAACATCGTTGTTATCATAATTAATGTAATCGTTGATTAGATCTCCCCATCTATTATAAATACTAACCGTGTTATCATTACTCAATAGATATTGAATATCTAATATAAATGTATCATTTATATTATCTCCATCTGGTGTAAATACGTTATTCGATATTTCTCCTACGGCACAACCAGTACCATCAACAATTACCAATGTTGAATCCGTTTTCATACAACCGCCTGATGTTATTTCAACTATATATTGAGTTGTTGAATCTGGACTAACCTCTGTTGAATCCGATAACGGAGAATCAACACCTGGTGTTAACCAATTATATGAAGTTCCTCCAAATGCCTGAATAGATGTTGATTCTCCTGGACAAATTGTATCACCAGGATAAGTTCCTGCTAATGTTAATGTTCCTGCAACATCAGTAACTACTAATCCAGGTGCAACCGCCAAACATCCATTCATATCTCCAACAACTAAATCATAAGTTCCAGCAACTACATTAATTACTGTGGTATTCACAATTGTTCCTCCATTATCTACAGAATATCCATAAGGCCCACCTGTTCCACCAGCAACATTTGTTAATGTAATATTACCTACTCCTTGGCTACAAGTGTCAGGTGTAAGGGTTGTATTAAAAGTAATCTGTGGTGGTCCAACAACAGAAGCTGTTGCTGTGTCAGTACATCCATTTGCATCCATAATTATCGCTGTTTGAGTATAACCATCCGACAATCCAGACGTTTGTGAGCTTGGTCCCATTACAAAAAACCCAGCTCCATTAATATTCAAATTATAGGGTGTTCCAGTCCCACCAGAACCAGATTGTTCAATCACACCATCCGCAGCTCCAAAACATGATTCATTTGTTACTGTTAATGTAAGAATCAGCTGTGATGGATCAACAATATTAACATTTTGTGGCACAGTTTGACAACCATTATTATCTTGTACAATCACATCATAACTCCCAGCAGTTTCTCCAAATGTATAGGGCGAAGATCCCACATTAAATACCCCACCATTATCATCACTAAAAGTAAACGGAGCTGTACCACCAGACACTACTTCAATCAGAATTGAACCATCGGTATCACCAAAACATGTTGGATTACTTGGTGTTACATTCAATATAATTGGAGCAGGTTCAGAAACAGTTACGGTATCAGAATTTTGAATACAGGTTCCATCGGTTGCCTCAATATAATAATCTCCAGCAGAAAGAACTGAAGTTGTCAATGCAGTTTCTCCTGTAAGAGCACCAGTTGATGTATTATACCATTGATACGAATACGTTCCTGAACCTCCTGTTGCAGAATTTGCTGTTATTGTTCCATCTGACGAACCATTACAAGTAACATCTGTAAAACTCACTGTACTAATTGCCACAGGAGGAGTACTACCTATTGTTACTGTACCCAAATTCAAAGTACAGCCATTTTGATCTTGCAATATCATAGGATATGAACCTGCAGTTAGGCCTGCAAAAACATTTGCTGCTTGAAAACCAGTTCCACCATCTGCACTATAATCGTAATTTGGTGTTCCACCTGCAGCACCATAAACTGTTATTGAACCATCATTACCTGAACATGACTCATCAAAAGATTGAATTGAATCAATTGATAATGGTGCAGGCTCCATAATGTTTTGTGAAATGTTATTAGAAACACAACCATTAGCATCCATTACATAAATACTGTATGTTGTTGGTATTAATCCTGAGTAAGTAAAAGGGTCACCTCCACCAACATACGTTGAACCACCATCGTTACTATATTGATAAGGAGAAGCACCTCCTGTTGTTGTAATTTCTATTGTTCCATCATTAGCCCCACTACATGTAGCGTCTGTAAATGTATTACTAATTGAAGGTGATGCATCCACAGTAACAGTAGTCGTTGAAGTATTCATACAACCGTTAGCATCGGTACCTGTTACCGTATAAATTGTAACACCCACTGGTGGTTGAAACGAGATTCCATCAGTAACTCCATTATCCCAAGCATATGTTAAAGCTCCTGCTCCAGATAATGTTGTAAAAAAACCTTCACATATTGTAGTGTTCGTACTTCCAGTTACTGTTGGTAATGGATTATTCGTTATTGCTAATGAAATCGGATTCCCTATACATCCTGAGCTATTTGTTTCTGTTACAGAAATACTTCCTCCTGTATTTGAAAAATCAACAGCAACAGTATTGGTTCCCTGACCCGATGTTATTGATGCTCCAAAAGGTGCTGTCCATAAATACGATGAGCCAACTGTATTTGTAACATTATACGAAACTCCCAAATCACCTTCACAAACAATTGGATTTCCAAAAATTGCAGATGTAGTTGGTGGAGGTGTAATGGTTACCGTCATACTACTAACTTCGGGCAAACACAATCCGTTACCAGTTGTTGTTGCAGTTAAGATAACACTACCTCCCAATAACTCTCCAGCAGATGGAATATACACAGGGTTTAAAATATTTGGATTTGAAAATACTCCACTACCTCCAGACCAGGTTACACCAGTTGCAACAGATATGGAAGCATTTAGATTTACCGTTGCTCCAGACCCACAAATTGTTGTATCAGGTCCAGCATTAACAGTTGGAGCAGGATTTATACTTATAGTCATTATATCGGAAACTGCAAGACAATTTCCATTTCCAGTAGATGTTAGTGTAATTGACACAGTTCCTGATGAAATATCAGCTCCAGAAGGAATATAGGTTGCATTCAGAGCTGTATTACTTGGAGAAAAAGTTCCTGTTCCAGAACTTGACCACAAACCTCCTATTGCATTCGTAACTGTACCAGATAACACTGCATTTGCATTATTTGCACATACTGAAATTGCCCCACCAGCATTTACTATTGGAGATGGAGTAAATGTAACCGTTAAAGAATTAGTTGCATCAGGGCAGGCTCCACTTCCAAAAGTAGTTAATTGTATAAGGGTTGATCCACCAGAAATTTCAGCTCCTGAGGGTGTATAAACAGCATTTAAGGTAGAACTACTAGGTGAAAACACACCTCCTCCTCCAGTCCAGTTCCCACCTACGGCATTAGCTACAGCCCCTGATAAATTAACATCAGGATTATTTGAACATACAGAAACATTTGGACCAGGTGTTGAAACAGGCAATGGGTCTACGGTTAAATTAATAACATCAGTTGTTATACACCCATTCAAATCCACTGAAGTAAATGTATACAATGTACTAATTAAAGGAGCATTAAAAGACAACCCGTTGGTTACTCCATTGTCCCAAGATTCCGTATATGGTGATGTTCCTCCCAAAGATGTCCCAGAAAGTGTAACAGCATCTCCACCACAAACAGGATTCGCAGATGGCCAAACTGAGACTGTAAGAAGTGAAGGTTCTGAAATAGTTGCTCCAATATTAAAAGTACAACCATTAGCATCCGTTATTGTAACATTATATGTACCTGCACAAAGCCCTGTTTCTGTAATTGCAGTTCCTCCTGAAGACCAAACATATGTATAAGGACTCGTACCTCCAATTGGAGTAACTGTTGCTACACCATCACATAATCCATTACATGAGGCATCAGTATTAGACATTGAAGCAGAAAGAGCGGTAGGCTCAATTATCGTAATAGTTGAAGAATTTACTGTACATCCATTTGCATCAGCAACTACACAACTAAAGTTTCCTACTGGTAAATTTGATGCAGTTATTGTACCTTGTCCTGTTGGAGGAACTGGAGCCCAAACATATGTATAACCTGGAGTTCCTCCAGAAGGGATAACCGTCGCTTGCCCATCCGTTAATCCAAAACAGGAAATATCATTGTCTTTAACAATTGAAACATTTACCGGAGATGCCGGTTGGCTGATTGTCGCTATGTTAGAACCTATACAACCATTCCCATCATACACATCAACTCCATACGCCCCTGCAGGCAATCCAGTTGCGGTAGCAGTCGTTTGATTTGCTGCAGCAGCATCCCATTGAAATGTATACGGGCCTCCATCACCACCTCCTCCGATTACCGTAGCATCACCATTAATATCACCAAAACATAAAACATCCGTCCATGAAAAAATTGTAGCCGATACTAAAGTAGGATCGTTAACAGTAGTACTCATAACAGCAGAACAACCATTCGCATCAATTGCGGTAACTGTATAAGTTCCTGCACAAACACCTGCTTGATTCTGGTTTCCTGGTGTTGGTCCACCATCCCAACTATAAGTATAAGTAGGAAAACCTCCTGCAGCCGATGATATTAAACTTCCATCACAAGAACCATTACATAATGGACTAATATTTGAAGCCGTTACCGTAACCTGCGTAGGTTCATTTATAACATATGTATCAGTACCAACACAACCATTTGCATCTGTATATATCAAAGTATACGTTCCAACAAGCAATCCACTTACAGAGTTTGAGTTTACAGCTCCATTTCCATCTCCCCAATCAAAAGATTCTGGTGGTCCCGGAGGTAATGTATAAGTTGCTGTACCGTCATTCAAACCAAAACAAGTGGCGTCCGTTGTAGCAGGATTTGCCGTTGAAGGGTCTGGAGATGAATTTACCACTACAGTAACTTGAGCCGTATCGGTACATATTCCGTCATCTACAACCGCATAAACAATTTGTGTATTAAAACCTGGATAATTTGAAGGTGTTGCCAATGGAGCAGTACAGGCTGGATCACTATACCATGAAACAGGAAATCCGTCACCACTATTAACCAATGCATCAAAATCTGTAATTAAATCAACATTATGAGTACTTCCACCCATTACATCACTACAATAATTACCGATTTGATCAGTCGCTAAAGCACTAATGGGATTAAACAATATTGTATCTGAAAATTCAGAAGTATTTCTATTTGTAATCTCTGTTGCGGTTGCTGTAATAAAATCACCACCAACTAGCGCAGGGGGTGGTAAATTAAAAATAAACGTTTGCGGTTGCGTGGTTGGAGAAACTATTGCATTTCCAATATAATCAGCACCTTCCTCTCCATCAGAATCTCCATGGAAAAATTCAATTTGATAACTCATAGAAATTGGGAAGTCAACTTGAAATTCTATTGTTGAATAATTATTAAGTCCACAGGTTACAAGTGATAACAACACAGGTGGTATTTGTCCATTATTTGAAAGCGAAGCGGTACCTGTTGTCAATGACGGACCATCAGAATCCAAGTCTATTCCCAAGCCTCCATTGTTGTACATACTATTTCCTGAAATTTGAATTGAATTTATACTTGCAACTCCAACTGTTTCTATCCCAGTACCTGTATTGTATGCTATTTCATTTCCCATTCCTGGCTGTATATCTCCAATTACAACACCTCTAGTATTATCTCTAATTTCGATTCCTTTTCCATTTGCTGCTGGAAGTAAACTCGTGTCCAACCCGATGTAATTTCCAATAATTGAATCATTCGAAAACCCAGTCATATTATCATAAACAATCCCTGAAAAATCACAATTAGCAATGTAATTTCCATCTACTGAATTCATCCCTCCTATTACATTAAATTGGCTATCAAAATCTACCAAAACTCCATCTCCTCTATTAACTATTGCAGTTAAACCATCTTCTGCCAAACCAATGTAATTGTCAACAATATAAGTACCTTGACTAGCATTAGTTAGATTAATACCAATAGCATCCGTATTAACAATAATGTTTCCTTCAATATAATTATCATATGCCTCCACTCCAGAAACTATAACTCCATTTTGGTTAGCAAAATTGGGCAAACTAGCAGGAGCCGCCCCCCAATAATCAGTTCCCATAAAATTATAAGCTATATCCACATTACTTAGCTCACAATGAACAGCAACAGATTGACCGCATATTGTATTTTCATCATACATGCCATATCCCCCAATTGTACTACCTGGAATTGCAGAAGGAGATGTTGAACGAAGATAAACACCTTTCGCTCCAGTAGTAGTAGCGGTAGGAACAACTATACCCGTTGCGTTAGGGCCAATAAAGTTCCCCGAAACGATATTTCCACCACAATCTGCGAATTCAATCTGAGCTCCTGTATTTCCAGAAATTACATTTCTCGCTTGCCTAGGGTTAGACCAAAGGAATTCTCCTACACCTATTTTAATATAGCCAAAACCACCTGGTGGAACAGCCACACCAAATGAATTGGGCACAGCCATATAACCACCATCTGCAACTCCAATATGACATCCTTCAATTACATTATTTCCTGACATGGTTTTTATTCCTGTAAAGAAGTTTGTAATACTTAATCCAGTTACTAACAAGGAATCAGCAGAACCTTGAACATCGAGGAAATCAGAAGCCCCAGAACCATTAAACCTTATCGGAGTATAACCAGTTATCAAACTTCCTCCATTATTCTCAGGACCTGGCACCCTACTTTCATGCTGAGAAAATCCATTAATCATAAGGTTTGGTTCAGAAATTGTTTGCGTACTTGTAATGTTCGCATTAAACGGGCCCACACCTGGAATTTCAAAAACAATTGCTTTATAACCTCCGTACCCAAAACCAACTACATTATTAACCGCATCTTCAAAAGAACCTGCCCCAGTTGGATTACTGTTATAAACAGTATAGGGTGAAAACTCTACAGCACCTGCATCTGCAATCTCGGCATTTGCTGAAGCTTGCATATCTCTCCAAACCCTTCTAGCATCAAACTTCACAAGATTTAATGAGTTACCAATATCGATACATGGACTTCCTAGTTGCAATGGAAAGTACTCCAACCCAAAACCATCAATAATTGAATTATCAAACATTGGATCCATTACGCTCCCAACTATATTCATAAAAACCCCAAAAGGAGGTGAATCTGCATTGATAAAATTACCACCATTTGAAGCAAAATTCGCCCCAACAACAATATTCTCATTTTGAGAAGTATTATAAAAAATATTATTCTGCAAGGATATTCCTGCTCCTCCTCCTGTAGACCTAATTGCAGCTCCATTTAAGGTCGGAGTGGTTCCGTTATTGTAAAAAGTACTTCCTAAAATTTCAACCGGATGAATTCCTCCGTAATAAATCGCACCTCCAAAGCCTCCTCCTGGGAGCTGATTCTCATGAAAAGTACAATTAACAACCTTTAACAAACCTCCGTTCATATCTATTGCCCCTCCATTTCCAGAAGCAACATTATTAAAAAATGAACAACCTTGAATACTTACAGTTCCTTCTGCAACACCACCTGACCTAATTGATGTCTCATTATTATTTTTAAAATAGCAGTTTTTCAATAGAATCTGTTCAGTAGACATTTCAAACCAATTCGCTGCTGACTGAGAATTCTCCAATGTGACTCCATATAATGAAAAATCAAACCCTACTGTATTAAAAATATTACCCCCTAGTATATTGGAACCGTCTATTGTAAAATGTATAGGTTCTGGCCCTATCACAACAACATTAGCATTTAAATTAACTGGTGATGCTAGCATACAAGTTCCAGCAACATCAATAATTATTGTGTCTCCGAAATTTGCATTTTCAATTTCATATCTCAATTCTCCTGGAGAATAGGTATCCGTTGTAGTAACTACAAAAGTTGGTCCTTGAGCATTAACTTCACTTGGACATCCAAATAAAAAAACAGCAATGGAAATGTATAATAAATGACGTAGCATAGAATTCAGTTTGAATCAGTAATATCAAAGACGAAAAGATAACTATTCAAGTTGCCTAAACATAGTATAATTACATGATATGCTAAAGTACAATGATTAAACCTTATTTACAATGTATAAAGGTCTAATTAGAAGAGTTCTAAATAAATTACTAAAAAGGAAATTTATTTAAATATTTTACTGTTTTTGAATCCAGTTATAAGTAAAATCACATTGTTGGTAATCCGAATCTATTCTAATATAAATATCATTCAATTTCTTGTTGACCCAATTCTCAGTTTCTTCTGCTTTTTTCTTACTTAAAGCAAAATTCTGTATCATTTGATAGTCATCATTTAGGTTAGCTTTATGAGGTTCTGTTCGCTTCATCAATTTAACAATTCTATACGCATTTCCATTCATTGTCTCATAGTAAATTGGAATAGAAATCTCGCCTTCTTTCAAATCATCAACACCTTTAAATAACTGTGGATCGATTTCTTTCATATCCCAATACATTGAACCAGTAGATTGATTATATATTATACCTCTACTTCCCTTGCTATTGTCATCATCAGAATATTTCAACACAGCTTCTTCCCATGTAATTTCACCTGAATTAATTTGTTTTGCAATGTCATCTAAAGTACTTTTCGACTTACTCATTTGTGTATCACTTACTTTAAATTGCAACAAAATATGAGCTCCAGTATATTGCTCCCCTCTTCGTTCGTTGATTATTAAAATATGGTACCCAAAAGGAGATTCAAATACCTGCGAAACCTCTCCAATAGGAATTCTAAATGCAACAGCATCAAATTCTGGAACAAAATCACCTCTAGTCACCCAACCAAAATCACCTTTCTTTGCTTTTGAACCCGGATCTTCCGACTTATATTCTGCTGCAACTGCAAAAGTTAATTCTCCTTTAATTATTTGCTCTCGAATACCTTCTAATTTCTTCTTAATCACCTGCTTTTCTTCAGTTGTTACTTCAGGCTCAATGGTAATTTGAGCTACGGAAATTTTACTATTTATAAAAGGAATACTATCGGATGGAAACGAATTGAAAAAATTTCGGACATCTTTAGGCGAAACAGTAACTTCAGCAGTTATTTCTTCCTGCATTTGCTGTGTTTTCATGCGATCTTCAATTTGAGTAAAAAACTCCTCTTTAATTTCTTCAATACTTTTATCGTAAAACTTTTCTAAATCCGCTACACCACCTGGCATCTGACTAGCAAAATATTGAATACGTTGCTCTAATTCTGCAGTTACCATTTCTTCAGTAACTTCTATACTATCTATTTCAGCTTGATGTAATAATAAACTTTGAAACATCATTTCCTCCATAATCAAACATCCGGTATTATCATCAACTTTAACCCCTTGTTGAGTAGCTTGTAACTTTTGCTGTTCAATTTCAGATTTCAATATTGCCTTATCGCCAATAACAGCAACAACTTTATCTATTATTTGCTGTGCGTTTATATTTGACAAAGCAAATACAAATAAAGCTAACCCAATAATTTTTCTCATATATTCTTTATTACAACACAGTAACTTAAATTTCATTTTATTATTACCTAATGGTATTAATAAGTTTCAATTTGCTGCGCTTTTCTTGCATCATTATAAAGGTCTTCTCTCAACTTATTTCTTAAATCGATTGTCCTTAAATTCAACAAAATTGTTTTTATTTTTTCTCTTTCAAAACTTAACGGTGAAATTGCATCCTTCAATGTAAAGTCTGTAATATTAATGAAGTAGATGAAATTTTCATCTTCAAACATCAGTTTTTTTTTCTTTCGAATAAATGACTCTGGATTAACTCCTTGCAACGGAATCACTTTTAATACATCACTAAAAAACAACCACTGTTCTGGATCATAATGAAACTGCACAGCATATAAGTCAGCATAGTACCTCATTTCATTCACATCTGACTCCTGCTCTAACTTATAATGCATTTGTGGTTTTTCAACGTCAGGAGTGCCCTTTGAAATCTTCAAATACAAGGCCTTAACAATGTAATCTTTTAGCATGAAGTCATCTTCATGTTCAGCGTAATACTCCTCTATTTCAACATTAGAAACCGCAGTATCTAATCTTTCTTTAATAAACTTCTGTTCGTAAGCATATATAATCAGTGATTTTCGATACTTCTCTAATCTATCCTTTACATCTTTCGTTTCTTGCGGTAAAACCTCTTCTGCTTTTTGTAAAACGATTTGTTCCTCAACCCAATTATTAATTTGTTGTTCTACAAATAGCAAACTATCCTCATGGTTCATTCCTGAAGGAATATCTTTAATTAATTCCTCTTCATATAAATATATATTTCCTACTCGAGCTACTTTAACTTTATCCTCTACAACTTCTTTTGTATCACAAGAACCAAACGATATAATCAGTATTAAAAATAACCCAGTATAAAAATATTTATTCATTTGTAAACAAGTAATAATCGCTATTACTGCTTTTTAGATATCGAATAAAGGACTTCTTTGTTAATGGTAATTGGGTATTTCTTACGCAATTCATCCAACCATGTTTTTTCAAGATAATCTTGATAAGCCGCTGTAATCAATCCTTTAGCTTCTTTTAATTCCTTAACTTGGCGTGGTAATTTTTCATCGATTACAACAAAAGAATATTTGCCATCTATTAATTGAGGTTTATTCAATCCCATATTCCAAGAAAAGTCTTTAATCACTTCCTTTTCACTTTCCACAAATAGTCCATCTTCAAATTTGATATTCAACTGAGACTCTTTGTTTAAATAATTAACAATAGAATCGTTTCCAATCTTTCCCTTTTTAACAAGTTTGTAAGCTGTTTTAATTGTTTTCCCATTTGATGAAGTAAAAATCTTTGCAGCAACTCTATCAGACCACATATATTCATTTTTATGGGCTTCATAATACTCCTTCAGTCCGGTGGTATCTTTAACACCTTTGCTCCAAACTTTTTCATCTGTTATTCCAAACAATAAAATTCCATCTCTATACTCTTTTAGTAAATCTCTAAATTCTGGATACTTCCTTGAAAGCTGAGTTCTTTCATAAGCAATTATCATATTAGATACATACTTGGAATATTTCTGATCAATAAATTGAACAACATCATTGTTTTTAGAAGGCTTTTGCGTTGAAGCTACATAGCTTACGAAATCTTGTTGAGAGTAGCTTTTATCAGCAAATGAAAATAATTCTCCAGTTAATTTACTTGCAGCTTCAGTATTCCATTTACCAGCAAAAACAGACTTATCAACCACTCGGTAAAAAGCTTCTTTATTTGTCGTCACTTCAATAAAAGCATATTCATTTTTCAATTTTTGAATAAACTTCTCTTTAGAAATTTGAGCTCTAACATCTCTTTGAATTTTATTCTTCAATTCATGACGCATAGATTCTAAATTACCAACCGGTTTGTATTCACCTCTCTTGATAATATGCCATCCAACTTTTGTCTGTAACGGCGTTGAATAATCCCCGTCATTCTTCAACGAAAAAGCAACAGAATCAAACTCTAGGAACGCTTCACCTGGTTTTAACCATGCTTCCTGCCCCATTTTTAATTTAGATTGGCGGTCTTCCGAAAACTCCTTTGCTAATTCAACAAAAGACTCACCTTCTCCCAGTTTCTCATATATCTCATATATTTTCTTTTTTAAATTCTCTTTATCTAATCCCGACATATCCTTTTTGATGCTCAACATTAAATGAGAAACTTTAACTGTTCCTCTACCAGGTCTACTATCGACAGTATTTACAATATGATATCCAAAACGAGATCTAAATGGTTGAGAAATTTCTCCAACAGGTGTATTAAAAGCAGCAGATTCAAACGAATAAACCATTCTAAAAGCAGTAAAATACCCTAAATCACCATTATTTTGTTTTGCAGATTCATCTTCTGACATTCTTTTAGCAGCTTCTGAAAAAGTTAAATCTCCTCGAATAACTTTATCCCGAATATTTTTAATCTTATTGTATGCTTTCAACGTATCATCAGGTGTTGCAGCTCCGTCTAATTTTATTAGAATATGACTTGCTCTGATTTCCGTATTTATTCTATTGTAAGCTTCTTGAATTAATCTTTCATTTACCTTTTTATCAACCAGGTAAGGTTTTTCCAATTGTACTTTGTACCCATCCAATTCTTTAATAAAAGAAGACATCGTATCCATTCCCAACTCCTCTGCTTCAGTTACTTTTAATTTGAATTTGGTAAACAGCTCCATGTATTCATCCAAATCTGCCTTTGTAGCAACATCTTCTTTTTTATTTTTCCAATAAATTTGCTCAAATTCGGATTTATAGACTGGAATTTCATTAACAGTCATTAATACTGGTCCTTTATCTTGTCCTATTACTGGAAGTGCAAATCCTATTGCACAAATTATAATTAGTAAATTTCTCATATTCGAATTAATCTATTTCTTTATTTAATATTATAGTTAGGTGCCTCTCTTGTAATTGCAACATCATGAGGATGACTTTCGTTAATCCCTGAGCTTGTAATTCGCACAAATTTAGCATTCTTTAGTTCAGTAGTGTTTGGGGCACCACAATATCCCATACCTGCTCTAATACCACCTATCAATTGATGCATAATCTCTTCTAACCTGCCTTTAAAAGGAACTCTACCAGAAATGCCTTCAGGCACTAATTTCTTAGCATCCGCTTCATCCGATTGAAAGTACCTATCTTTTGAACCTTTTTGCATTGCCTCTAAAGATCCCATTCCTCGATAAGCCTTAAACTTCCTTCCTTGATAAATTATTGTTTCTCCAGGTGATTCTTCCGTTCCTGCAAACATTGAGCCCATCATGATTGTATCAGCTCCTCCTGCTATTGCTTTCACCAAATCTCCTGTAAAACGAATACCGCCATCAGCAATAACTGGAACACCTGTTCCTTCCAACGCTTTTGCAACATTCATTACAGCTGTTAATTGTGGAACTCCAACACCAGCAATAACTCTGGTTGTGCAAATGGATCCTGGTCCAATTCCAACCTTTACCGCGTCAGCTCCTGCCTCTACTAAAGCCATTGCAGCTTCTCCAGTAGCTATATTTCCAACAACTATTTGCAAATCTGGAAATTTGCTTTTGACTTTTTTCAAGACTTCGACAACGCCTTTCGAATGTCCATGAGCCGTATCAATTATAACAGCATCAACATTTGAATTTACTAATGCTCCTACCCTATCTAGAACATCCGTAGTAACCCCAACAGCTGCTGCCACTCTTAACCTTCCATGTTCATCTTTACATGAATTTGGATGTTCTTTTACTTTAATGATGTCTCTAAATGTAATTAATCCGATTAATTTATCATCTTCATCAACCACAGGAAGTTTTTCAATTTTGTATTCCTGCAATATTTTTTCTGCCACATTTAATTCTACTTTTCCTTTAGCAGTTATTAAATTTTCTGAAGTCATTACCAAATTAATATTCTTGGTCATTTCTTTTTCAAAACGCAAATCTCTATTTGTAACAATTCCAACCAAAACACCTTTATCATCAACTACTGGAATTCCTCCAATTTTATTTTCAGCCATTAATGCTAATGCATCTCTAACAGTTTTATCAATAGATATAGTTACAGGATCCAGAATCATACCACTTTCTGAACGTTTCACTTTTCTAACCTCATTCGCTTGAGCTTCAATACTCATATTTTTGTGTACAACACCAATCCCTCCTTGTTGAGCAATTGAAATAGCCAAAGCACTTTCTGTAACCGTATCCATAGCTGCAGATACAATAGGAACATTTAGTTGAATCCCTTTAGTAAACTGAGTAGCTAAGCTAACTTCATGTGGTAACACTTCAGAATAAGCAGGCACTAATAATACATCATCGTATGTTAATCCTTCTTCGATAAATTTTGTGGTATCTTGTGACATTGACTTGAATTTATATATTAAGACTTCAAAAATAAATTCGTGCAAAGATAGAAATATATCAAAATAAGCTGTTATAAATCATGTTAAATATCCTTAATAAATTCTAACCTTTGAAACAACTAAAACTGTCCTAAAAAATATCGGTATTTCAAATTGAACCATTAAAGATTTAATGTGTAATCATAAACGATTAATTTGTAGTTTTATAAAAAACACCTCCAATGATTAAAAGAAAATTCTTAAACCTCACCCTTTTATCTACTATCATACTATTATTAACCTCAAGTTCTTGTGATAAAAATTCAGACACAGAAACGGCGGCAGCAATTCCTGAAATGGAAATGCTATCGTATGATTTTGAAGGCAATTTCGACGACATGTGGAAAAAGGTGGATTCCTTACAGCGTATTGGCTTGTACAAATCAGCTTTGGATATTGTTGATGTAATTTTTGATTCCGCTAGCGTGGCTAAAAACTCTCCGCAAGTTGTTAAATCTGTCATTCATAAAATGAAATTTAACTCCTACATGACTGAAGAGGAGTATGTGGTAGCTCTCAACGAACTAAATAAAATTTCATCAGAATCAACATTTCCATTAAAACAAATTATTCATTCGGTTACAGCAGAAACATATTGGGGGTACTATCAAATTAATCGTTGGAAGTTTATAAATAGAACACAAACCATCAATTTTGACAACGATGATATTCGTACTTGGGACTTAACTACTTTAGTAGACCAGGTTTATAAACATCATCAATTAGCTCTTACCAATAAAGATAGCTTGCAACATACAGACATTAGAGATTTCAACGAAATGCTAACGGTATATCTAGAAGATAATGAACAACGGCCAAGCCTATATGACTTTCTAGCCCACAGAGCTCTGGACTTTTTCCAAAACCCAGAAAGAAATTTGACCCGACCTGCTGATCAATTTACATTGACTGGGAAAAATTATTTTGGATCAGCTTCTGAGTTTTCTAAAATTAACACTGAATCAAATGACTCTCTTTCAAATCAACTATATGAAATCAGGATACTACAAGAGTTAACCAAATTCCATTTGAAAGATGAGAAACCATCGGCTCTAATCGACCTGGAGTTAAGACGATTAAAATTTGTAAGAGACAACTCAACAGAATCGGATAAAGATGGACTCTATTTATTGGCTCTAAATAAACTTTCTGAAAAATATATTAATCATGAAGCAAATGATGAAATTCAGTTTTTTATTGCGGACTATCATAATGAACAGGGAAATAAGTATAACCCAGAAACAAAAGAAAACCAATGGGAGAAGAAAAAAGCACATGAAATATGCTCTGCTGTAATGATGAAAAACCCTAATTCTTACGGAGCTGGGTTATGTAAAAGTTTATTAAAACAAATTCGTCACAAAACTATTTCTTTCTCAACAGAACCAGGATACCAACCCAACACAATTGGAAAATTTTCACTTTCCTCAAAAAATGTTGATTCATTATTCTTTAGAATCATTAAAGTTGATTGGAACTACTTTTTAACCGAGAATAAGTATGGTGAAGAATTAATGAATTCTTTTTTGAAGGAAAAGGTTGTAAAATCTTGGACAAAACAAATTAAAAACGTTGGTGATTTCCAAAACCATTCGACTGAATTAAAACTAGAAGGACTTCCGAAAGGACAGTATGTTATTCTTGCTTCTCCAGACAAAAACTTTAAAATTAAAAATAATGCAATTGCTTACAGCTCTTTCTGGAGTAGTAACTTAAGCTACATCTACCGTAAAAATGATGATGAAACCTTTGACGTAACCGTGATGAACAGAGAAACTGGAGCGCCTATTAAAGGGGCAAAAGTTCAATTATATATCCGTAAATACAGTTATGTTACTCGTAAATATGACATCAAAAAAGAAGAAAGTTACACCACGAATGAAAATGGACGATTAAAGATAAAAAGCGCTAAAGAATACAGATACTTATACTTAGATGTCACGTTTAAAGATGATAGGTACAATACAACAAGTCAATTGTACCAATACAAACATTATAATAGAAATCCAAGAGCTCATACTACTACTCATTTCTTTACGGACAGAGCCATTTATCGACCTGGACAAACGGTTTATTTTAAAGGAATTAAAATTTATCATAATGACAACAATCATACGCTAGTAAAAGGAAAATCTTCTACTGTTGAATTTATGGATGTTAATTACCAAAAAATAACAGACTTAAAAGTAACTACGAATGAATATGGAACATTCAGCGGTACTTTTACTGCTCCAGTTGGAATGTTAAATGGACAAATGCATATTAGAGATGCAAATGGAAGCAAATATTTTAGAGTCGAGGAATACAAACGTCCTAAGTTTGAAGTCGATTTTGAACCGATTGAAGGCGTGTACAAAATTGGACAAGAAATCAAAGTTACTGGAACTGCTAAAGCATATGCTGGTTCAAACATTGATGGTGCAGAAGTACAATACAGAGTAACACGTTCTGCTTCCTTTCCATATTGGACATGGTATAGATGGGGTTACTACCCTTATTCTGAAGCTATAGAAATCACCAATGGTGCATCTAAAACGGATGAGAATGGTGAATTCATTATTTCATTCGATGCCAAAGAAGACAAATCTATTGAAAAGAAATATTACCCAACTTATAGCTATACAATTACCGCAGATGTAACTGATATAAATGGAGAAACGCATAGTAACTCTCAATGGGTTATGGTAGGTTATAATGCAATGAATTTATCTATTGGTATTACCAATCAATTTGATAGAAAAGCGTACAACAAATTCAAAGTAAATACAACTAACCTAAATGGTGAAAAAATTAAAGCGAATGGAAACATTGTAATTCATCGATTAGAAGAACCTTCTAAAATATTCAGAACATCTCTTTGGGGACGTCCTGACAACCAAGAGTTCTCTAAAGAGGAATACTACAAATTGTTCCCACATGATTTATATGCAAAAGAAAATGATGTTACCACTTTCAAAAAAGGCAAGGAAGTTTTAAATATTCCATTTAATACAGCTACAAGTGACTCAACTCAATTTAAGGGCATGAAAAACTGGAATCCTGGCAGATATGTAATGGAAGCTTCTAGCATAGATTTATTTGGAGAAGAAGTTAAAGACATACAATACTTTACTGTTTATGACAATAATTCTAAGAAAAATCCTACCAATGAAACCTGGTGGTTTGCCTCTGTCAAAAATTATGTTGAACCAGGAGAAACAGCAGAATTTTTAATTGCAACTGGTGATGAAAACCTTCAGACATTTTATGAAATCGAACATAAAGGTAAAATCGTTCATAAAGAATGGTTTAACATGACTAAAGAACAAAAAAGAATTACAATTCCTGTTTTAGAGAAACACAGAGGAAACTTTACAATTCATTTCAGCTTGGTAAAACACGGAAGGGTATTCACCAGAAGTGAAACGATAACTGTACCATACAGCAACAAGACTTTGGATATTGAATTTGAAACTTTTAGAAATAAATTACTACCAGGTCAAAAAGAAGAATGGAAGTTAAGGGTCAAAGGACCTAAAGGAGAAAAAGTTGCTGCAGAAATGCTTGCGACAATGTACGATGCATCATTGGACGCATTTGCGTCCAATGGTTTTTACATGAGTATTTATAATTCTTATTACTCGAATAGATATTGGACAAATAATAGTTTTTACGCAACTAATTCTCAAATATGGGATAACAATTGGAACGAATACTACCCAATGTACTTTAGGAATTATGACAGGTTAAATTGGTTTGGTTACTCCGTTAATTACTACAGCTATAATTACAGAAGTCTTTCTAAATCAACCGCTAGAGGTGATGATATGAACTTTGCATCAGATGGAGAAATGATGGAATCTGAAGAAGATGCAATTTATGAAGTCGCAAATGAAGCTGTTGCCCCAGCAAGTGGAGCAATTATGGGTGTTTCTGCTGTTGGAAATGCAGAGTCTACCACCTTAGCAATTACAGACTCCTTTGATGGAAAGAAAGATGAATTATCTGGAAAAGATAAAGGTGGAGAAGGAAGGAACTTCAGAGGTAACAACATGCAAACTAGAAATGGCTTAGGAAATGTTAAAGCCAGAACAAATTTAAACGAAACTGCTTTCTTTTTCCCGCAATTGCAAACGAACGAAAAAGGAGAAGTAATTGTCAAGTTTACAATTCCTGAAGCATTGACAAAATGGAAGTTTATGGCAATGGCACATACCAAAGACTTAAAAGTGGGTTACATTACTGAAGAAGTAGTTACGCAAAAGAAATTAATGGTAATGCCTAATGCTCCCCGATTTATGAGAGAAGGAGATAAAATGACGTTTACTGCCAAAGTCTCAAACCTTGCTGAAAAGGATTTAACTGGAAATGCTCAATTGATGCTGTTTGATGCAATGACTATGAAACCAATTGATGCCTTATTTAAAAATGATAAAGCAATTATTGATTTCACCGCTAAAAAAGGGCAGAGTGCAAGATTAGCATGGGACATTGTTATACCAGAAGGAGTTGGTGCGGTTACTTACAGAGTTGTTGCAAAAGCTGAGAATTTTACGGATGGTGAAGAAATGGCGCTACCAATATTAACCAATAGAATGTTAGTTACGGAATCCATGCCATTACCTAGTAAAGGAATTGGGACCAAAGATTTCAAATTCACTAAACTGATTAATTCTTCTGGATCGTCAACTTTAAAACATCATAAACTAACTTTAGAATACACATCAAATCCAGCATGGTATGCTATACAAGCAATGCCATACATGATGGAATATCCTTATGAATGTGCTGAGCAAACATTTACACGTTACTACTCCAATTCATTGGCAAGTAATATTGTAAACTCTAGTCCAAAAATTAAACGCGTATTTGATAATTGGAGACAACAAAGTCCTCAAGCATTCCTTTCTAATTTGGAAAAAAACCAAGAGTTAAAATCGTTGCTATTGCAAGAAACTCCATGGGTTTTAAATTCTCAAGATGAAGGAGAACGTAAGAAACGAGTTGCATTATTATTCGACTTAAACAGAATGGACAATGAGCTTTCTAAAGCAATGCGAAAACTGCAAAAAGCACAAGTATCAAATGGCGGATGGCCTTGGTTCCCAGGAATGCCAGAAAGCAGATACATAACTCAACACATTGTTACCGGCATGGGACACTTAGATAATTTAGGTGTTAAAAACGTTAGAGAAAATGTTGATGTGTGGAAAATGGTTAAAAAAGGTGTGGGATACCTAGATGCTCGACTGGTTGATGACTACGAATGGTTACTAAAACACTATCCTCAAAGAATGCATGAGCAGCACATAGGTGAATTGCAAATTCAATATTTATATGCTAGAAGTTACTTTAAAGATCTTCCTATAAATGGAAAACTAAAAGAAGCTGTTGATTATTACCAAGGTCAAGCTCAAAAATACTGGATGAATTTCAGCATCTATTCTGAAGGTATGATAGCTCTAGAAACACATCGTTTTGGAATTGAGAAATTACCACAACAAATATTGGCATCAATTAAAGAGCGCTCTATTTTACATGAAGAATTAGGAATGTATTGGAAAGACAATATTGGAGGTTACTATTGGTATCAAGCACCAATTGAAACGCAAGCCTTATTAATTGAAGCTTTTGATGAAGTTAACGATGATCAAACTGCAGTTGAAGAAATGAAAGTTTGGTTATTGAAACAAAAACAAACAACAGACTGGAAAACAACTAAAGCAACTGCCGAAGCTTGTTATGCTCTACTATTAAGAGGAACTGAACTATTGGAGAATGATGAAATGGTTGAAATTAAAGTTGCTGGTAAGGTAATCGACCCTAAAGCAATTGGAGCTAAAGTTGAAGCTGGAACTGGGTACTTTAAAACATCTTGGAGTGGTAACGATGTTAAACCAGAAATGGGGAACGTTTCTGTAACAAGAAAAACCAAAGGTGTTAGCTGGGGTGCAATGTATTGGCAGTATTTTGAAGATTTAGATAAAATCACACCACATGAAACTCCATTGAAACTAGACAAGAAGCTGTTTTTAGTAAAAAACACTGATTCCGGTCCTGTTATGACTCCTGTTACAGAAAGCACAAAATTAAAACCAGGAGACAAAATTAGAGTTCGTGTTGAATTGCATACAGATAGAGACCTAGAATACGTACACATGAAAGACATGCGTGCTTCTAGTTTTGAACCTGTAAACGTAATTTCGAGATACAGATATCAAGATGGATTGGGTTATTATGAAAGTACAAAAGATGCTTCAACCAATTTCTTTATGGATATGGTTAGAAAAGGAACCTATGTATTTGAATATGACCTAAGAGTATCGCATTATGGTGACTTCTCTAATGGAATTACGACTATCCAATGTATGTATGCTCCAGAATTTACATCACACAGCGAAGGGATTAGAGTTAAAATTGAAAAGTAACCTCTTCCCTATGTCAAACAGTTTACTAGCTAAGTCTTACTTCATTTAAGGCTTAGCTTTTTTTATTATTGAATAATTATAAAATTTAAAACACAACATTATGAAAAAAACAGCAATTGCATTAAGCGCAATTTTACTACTTAGCGCTACTGGTTTTAGCCAAAGAAATGGTAACCAAAAGGCATTTAAAAGAATGTCGAGTTCAAATTATATTAACCAAGAAGCAGAAATGTCGTTCGGTGATGAAAGTGGCTTGTTTGAGACAAACATATATCAGCAAAATTCGTTTGGAGGAATAACTCAATACGCCAAAGACAATGAAATAATTTTTGAAGTCAAAAGTTTAATGAATGTAAAAGCAGACGGATTCCTAGCTGTTTTCAATTTAACCCAAATCGGAGAAACAGCAACGGTAACCAATGATTTACTAAACGAGAGATTAAAGAATTTCACGGCTGCAATTAAGGAACAAGGGATTACTGACAAGGACATCTATGTTGATATGATTTATCTGATCCCAACATTCGAATTTGAAGTAGAAAAGAAACTATTTAGTAAAAGCTACAACGAAGTTCCTACTGGTTTTGAAATGCAAAAAAACATTCATATTGCATTTACTGACATCAACATGGTAGATGAATTAGTAACGCTTGCTGCTCAAAATGAGATTTACGATATGGTGAAATTAGATTTTTTCGTAAATGACACAGAAGGTGTGTATGATTCATTGAGAAACGAATCAGTTGATTACTTAAATAAGAAACTGACTTCTTACAAAAAGTTAAACACCAATTTAGATGAAGTATTCCATACAGTAAGAGAATCTTCTTCTGCAATTTATCCAGATACGCAATATTCGGATTATAACGCTTTTGTTACGCAATCTATAGAAGCAGTTAGCAAGAACTCAGGTATCACTAAAATTAGAAAACCAGAAACGGTAGCTTACGATCAGATTCCTTACAATCATTTTCAAATTGTTATAAACCCTAATGTATTAGAACCGGTAGTACAATACGTTTATACACTTCAGGTAAAATACACATTGGAAAAACCAGAGGTTAAAAAAGAGATTAAGTTTATCAATAGAGATGGTGTTATTACGAACTTGAATTTGTAAATATTGAACTGAAAAAAGACTTCGAGTGCACTTCGGCTACGCTCAGTGTCCACCTCAATCTTCTTTCACCATACCCCAATCACTATCTCATATCATCCATTCACTAAGTCTTGCTATTAGCAGGACTTAGTTTTTTCTATCCTTGTTTAAACTTAAAAACAATTGATATGAAAACTTTTCTTGGAATTCTAGCCATCCCTTTTCTTTTCTCATGTGGAGAGGAAACCACCGTTAATTTAACAACAGAAAAACAGCCAGAGTCAGTAGTCGATGTTATTCCAACTCCTCCAGTAGTTGAAGGTCCAACAATTGAATTGGTATTCTGTTTGGATGCGACGGGAAGTATGAGTGGATTAATTTCTACGGCAAAAGAAAAGATCTGGAGTATTGTATCTGACCTTTCACAAACACAACCAGCTCCAACAATTAAACTAGGAATGGTATTTTACAGAGACCGAGGTGATGCATATATTACCAAGGTAGTTCCCATGACTTTTGATATAGATAGTGTTTATACAGAGTTACTTGCTATTCAAGCTGGTGGCGGTGGAGATAGCCCAGAAAGCGTTAACCAAGCGCTACATGAAGCTGTTACTCAAATGAATTGGACGCGAGGAAATAACGTATATAAAACGGTATTTTTAGTTGGTGATTGTGCTCCCCATATGGATTATAAAAATGATGTCAAATACCAAGTAACTTGTAAGTTGGCTAGTGAAAAAGGGATCACATTAAACACTATAAAATTAGGAACACAATGTACGGATGCAATACCTCATTTTAAGGCAATTGCAGAATGCTCGAATGGTGATTACCAACAATTAGGTCAGCATGCGCAAGACCTTGTTATTAAAACCCCTTACGATGATAGTATTAACTACTACTCGAGACAAGTAGATGCATCCAAAATATATTACGGAAGTAGCTCAGAGCAATCATTTAACTACAGTAGAAAAGACAAAGCAATGGGGATTTATTCATCTGCTTCATCAACAGCAGCTACAGACCGTGCTCAATACAACATGAGTGAAGCAGGACGCGAAAATTGGTTTGGTAAAAAAGAATTAATTAACGATATAATTGAAAACAAGGTAAACCTTGATAGTATTTCAGAAGATGAATTACCAAAAGAACTGAAAGATTTAAAACAGGATGAAAGAAAACAATACGTAGTTAATTTGAAAGTCGAAAGAGATAACAACCTGAATCAGTTGAAGGTTTTAAATACTAAAAAAGGAGATTACATTAAAAGCGAAATGGCAAAAAACCCAGAAGTAGTTTCTTTTAGTGGTGAAATCATCATTACAATGAAAAAACAAGCAAAAGAAAATGGGGTAACCATTGGTGAGTAAAATGAGGAAACCTTAGCCATGAAATACTCAATTTTAGTAATAATATTTTTATCAGTTCTATCTGGTTCTTCTCAAGAACCAGATAGAACGATTGAACTAATGGAAATTCAACCTTTTCACAAAAAATATCATCATCCAATCCTATGCGGAAGAAATTGGATGATGCCTGAATCTAGGATGGACAGTTTAAAGCAGGAAATCAAAAGTTTTGAGCAGCAACTCTCTCTAATGTCTGAAGATTCTATTGTTTCAGATTCTTTAGTTTTTCTTCTTCTATACTCAACAGAATATATTACAAGAATAGAATTTGATGGAGAAATTAATGAACAGTTTTGCGCCACTGATAGTTCCTCTAATAAGAGATTGAAATTTGATAGTGATAAAGCAAAATCCCCATTTTCTAATGAAACTAAATCTTATGAAAACAAATACCTTGTAAATAGTAACACTTATTATTACTTAGGAAATTGTCAAATATTTACCACTGTAAGTGAATATTACATAAGGAAAGACTTGTATGTAAAAAGACAAAGAAACAACTGATAAGTGAAATTAAACGTGTGTTTTAAGAAAAGGGCTGCTTTATCTTTTAGTTGTTGGGATAAGCGGTCCTTTTTTTCTTTATGGACATTCTGAAGAACTAAATTTAGTTCCATAAAGAATGAGGTCAATTGATTCATCACCATCCGCAGAAATAATATAGAACTCCCCTTCTTCCTTCGTTCTTGACGAAAAATAGAATACGGAACCAGGAGTTTTATACTCATCTGGAATATTCATTAATTCGATTACGTTTTTATCACCTTGCCACTTAACTGCACCTTTATAATTCTTGTCTAGCTTGACAGCTATACCTCCACCCAAAGAACGAATTGTTCCAATGGTCTCTCCCATCATACAAGAAGAATTAATTTTTCTACAACTACTAAAAGTGGCTACCATGGCAAAAAACAATATTAGTACACGCATAGAATGGAATTTCTAGTATAACTCAATTCCTTTCTTAATATTTTAATAACAAGACAAAAAAATAAGAAAAGATTCCCCGAGCCCAATTACTCTTTCAATTTAGGTTATTATCCATGAACCGTTTCCTGCTTACCATACTTTTTAATAATTTCTCCTTCAAACTCGATTAACGCTTTCCATTGTTTATCGACATCTAAGCCTTCTCCATATTTACGTGCATAACCTAAAAACAAGGTATAATGACCTGCCTCACAAACCATTAAATCATGGTAAAATTTGGCTAACTTTTTATCTTCTAAATTCTCAGAAAGTGTTTTAAATCGTTCGCAACTTCTAGCTTCAATCATCGCAGACAAAAGCAACCTATCTACCAAACTTTGTTGCCGGTTCCCTCCTCTTATTCTAAATTTAAATAATTCGTTTACGTAATTATCTTTTCTTTCTCGCCCAAGTTTCAATCCCCTTTCCTTAATGATTTCATGTACCATTTTAAAATGAGATAACTCTTCTTGTGCTAAAACTAATAAATCAGATACCAAGTCTTCCTTTTCTGAATTTAACGAAATGATGGTAATAGCATTAGTTGCTGCTTTTTGTTCACACCAAGCATGATCGGTTAAAATCTCTTCTATATTCGTTTCTACTATATTCACCCATCTTGGGTCCGTTTCTAATTTTAATCCTAGCATAACTTGTGGTTTTAGTCTATTTCAAGACTGTATTTATCTAAAAGTCCTTTTATTCCATTTAAGGAAAATTTAGCATTCTTTATTCTGTTCTTCTCAGGATCAATTGAGTAATTATACGATGTTCTGAAATCCGATTTTTCGAGAATAGTATTATCGAAAGTGGCTCGTGTAAAATCACAGTCATCAAATACAGCACTAGTTAAATCAGATTCAGTAAAATCTACTTCTTGAAGTTGTGACCCCTTAATCTGAATCTTACTTATTTTGTTTTGATAAAATGAAGAATGATTTAGGTTGCAATTATCGAAGCCAACTACTAATCCAAAAGGATTACAATTTTCAAAACGCAAGCCTAACATCTTACAATTTTTAAACTGAACATCTTGAAAAGTGGTTTGCATCAATTTAACCATGCTTAAATTACAGCCATCAAATTCACACTCAATAAACTTGACAGAAGATAAATCGACGTTTGAAAAGTCGCAATCTAAAAATCTACAGTACTCGTACTCTCCTTTTGGAAATCCACTTTCTGAAAAGCGCTCTTTTTCAAACTGTTTGTCTGCTATAAATACCAAACTCATTAACTATTACAATTGGTGATTACCAAAGTTAACAATAATCTCTACTTTCAATAAATAATTAATCCCCTAAACCATAAACATCAACTGCAGGTGTTCCCCATATATTATCCTCTACTCGGTAAATAACTTCACAGTTCTGTAATTCTCCACAAATGTTATCTACAGTACCCCAAGCATAATTACAATCTCCTATTGAGGTTCCATCTTTATCAAAAATGGCATTTCCTGCATCATGAGCGTTAAGGCCTACACTATATACTACCTCACCATTATAAATACACTCATTAATTTCACCATTCTTGTAATCTTTATACAGTTTTTTAAGCGTCTTATAATTATCTGGTTTATTCTTGTTACACCCAGCCGAACCGATAAAAATAATGACCAATATAATAATTGAAAGACTCTTTTTCATAACACTTAAAATAAAGTTAGTATTAATAGAACAACTAGCCCTATCAAAAAGTTACACCCATCTCATCAAGGAGCTTCTGGAAAACACCCAATTGGTAGTTCTTATTGCATTTCCAATTTCAGATACCTTGTACCAAGGAGATAGTCTACTGTTTTTTGGATTTTTAATTATATGCATTTCTTGTGCTGGTGTTCCTCCTTGACCCAATAAAAATATTTTTTCACGTGTTGTCTCTTCAATCGCCACATCCATTACCATTACAGCATGACCAGGTGAACCTCCTGTACATAGAATATCTCCAGGACTTATTTGTTCTAGTGGAATTGATTTTAACTCTTTACTTAAACTTAGTGTGCCAGCGTAATTGAATATTTGCAATAAATATTCTTTAAAGCTCGCATAACTTGTGTCATTTTTTAAGGCATTTTTCCAAGTAACTTTACCAGAACCCGGAACAGGAAAATACCCTTTACTCCAAGTACTAAAAGGCACATTGGCTCCATTGGTATAGTTAAAATGAATACTGTCTATTTTGTCATTGTTAAACAGGTATTCGGCTCGCAACCGTATAGCAGCATCCGCACATTGCTGTAAGTCTTTTTCACCTACATCTAAATCCAATACGAAAGCATGTGCTGATTGGTTTGATTTTGATTTGTTATTATACAAAGTAACCAATGGTTTCCCTTCCTTTAAGGGTAATCGTCTTAGCCAGTGCGCAAAAGTGTTTTTGACTGCTTCTATTCTTACGAAATTGTCTGGAACCACTACTCTATTAATAATGGTGTTTTGAACGGCAAAAGAATCTACCCAAGGGAGTTCGTATTTAATGGTATCGAGTTTTATTACTCGGTTTTCGGAACAACTACTGGCTATTATTACAAGAGAAATAATGATAAGAAATACACGCATGTTTTACTGGATTTATGGTTTATACAGTAAAAAAAGTAGGTGTTTATTTTTATGGTTATTGATGATAAATATTATTTGAGTTGATTGGGTTATTAATCGACTTTATAATAAGTAGTGACTATCCAAATATGAGAAATGGTGGTATCTTTTTTAAAAACGACTACTGTTTTTTTAGCTATAGGAATAGCAGCAATTTCTTTCGAACTTTCTAACACATTACCCGTAGATGCTCCCCAGACGTACGAAAAAGTAACACATACAAGCAGCATGGTAAAAACGGATAATGCATTAATGAAAGTTCTCATTATTATGAAATAATTATTCTTAATAGTAAGACGCCTGAGTTCGGGATAAGTTACATTCCGTTTGCTCCTTTATATTTATTTAATTCTTGAAATAATAAAAGTTATATTAGCAGTAGAAAATTATCACCACTTGATTCAAAGTAAACACATACGATTAATTCCTCGGTTAATATTACTACTACTCTTTACGAGCATTACATTAAAATCTTCTGCCAATGAAATTTTAAATACAAATGATACTATCAAAAAAACAAAGGGGAATAGCACCGAATTAACGATTAAAAACAAGAATGGAATCACCCTTGAAGTCATCCGATTAAAAGGAGGGTTGAAAGAAGGAATACAAGAAAAATATTATACTGACGGTAAGGTTTTAAGCAAGATTAGTTTTACAAGAAACCATTACAATGGGGATTATATAATGTATGATAATCAAGGAGAAATAAGGGAATTAAGAACTTATAAATACATCAAAATAAAAGAGCACTCTGTTCTACATGGGAAATATGAAACTTATAGTAGAGGAAACCCATCATTAAAAAGTAATTATAAAGACAGCTTATTACATGGAAAATACCAAACCTTCAGAAATGATGGGAAATATAAACTTGTTACCAATTATGAAAAAGGGTTAATCAAAGGTTATAAAATTTCTTACAATTATTTAGGGGGAATTTCTGGTAAAGTAAAGTATGTTATTATTGTAGAGGATAGCGTAAAAAAATCGGTAATGGACGGCCCTTATGTTTACTATGAAAATGGAGGTAATATTTCAGAAGAAGGCAAATATATTAAAGGCAAAAAAACAGACGTTACAAAAAAATACGTTAAAGGAGAACTTCATTCTATAACCACTTATAAAAAAGGCAAAAGACATGGCTACTATGCCAGTTATAAGAATGGTAACTTAAGTTCAGAAGGGTATTATTATGAAGAGTTGCTAAATAAAGGTAAACCACTTAAAAATATTTATGCTGGAGAAATAAAAACGTATTTCCCAGATGGAAATATCGAAAAACGAGAGAATTACATTTTAGGAGTGAAAAGTGGTCTTTGGGAGAGGTATCACAAAAACGGAAATTTGATTTCCAGATCAAAGTATGAGAATAACTTATTGATTGGATTACAGGAAACCTGGGACGCTGATGGGAAATTAACGTATCAAGCAAATTACATAATTGATAAAGAAAAAGAAGTTCCCACATCTGTAAAAGATGGTATGGAAAAGAGATGGAAAAAAGGGGTTCTAGTATATGAAAAAAATAAAATCGAAGGTGAAGAAGCAGAATTAGTTCACAATTATTATGATAACAGTAAGTTAAAATCGGTTCAAAAAGTACTAAGAGGACTATTGGATGGAGAGGAAATTCAATATTATGAAAATGGAAATTTAAAAGCAAAAGCAAACTATAAAAGAATAAACAAATCTTCTAGTAAAGAAAAAGCAATACGTTATTCTTGGCAGTATTATTACGATGAAAATGGAGTTTTGAAAAGCAAATCCTATTATAACGATAAGGGAGATATAATTGCGGGAATTGACTTTACCGAAGGTAAGTTATCCAAAATAAATTACCCTGGATTACTAGAAGTGAACTATTTCCCTACTGGTGAAGTATTGTCTGTTCATTTATTCGACTGCCAAAAAAGATCCGCCTTTTCCCAGTATTTTTATTGGAATGGCGCAACAAGAAAAATTGCATTTCAAAATCCAGAAAATCAAATCATGAATTATATGGATTTTTCAAATACTGGAGAAATGCTGACTACCTACAGCAGCCAATATCAAAACCCAGAGGACAAAAAGCCAAGTGGTTTTATTGCTCGAGCTTACCGTGACAATATTGGATTGAGAGCTTATCCAAATAACTTCTTTACAGATAGTATTAAGAATGGGAAATACCTACTGACTTATATCAACAAACAAGAGATGGCTGAATTGAATTTCACCAATGATCTTCCAGATGGTGAATTTATTTTTTATGATGCAATGAGTCGAGACACATTGAGTTATTCGAATTATTCTAAAGGAAAAAAAGTAGGTAAATACCTTGATAAATTTGCAGGTAAAGAAGTAACAAACAAAGGTGAATTACCTGGAGCTGATGGAATAGTTTGGAAAGAAACATTTCAGAATAATGGTCTACCTAGAATGAAGGAATCTTTTGATGAAAAAGGAAATAAGCTAGAGTACTACGAGTATTACCCAAATGGTAGTATAAAATCTAAGCGTCATCTAGTAAAAGGAAACTTTACTTCTTACGGTACAACAGGTTTTATAACTTCTCAATCTGAAACTATTGATGAAGCTTTACAATTGAAACTTTATAAATCATACTATCCAGAATCGAAGCAGGTTAATAAGTTCAATTATACAAAAAATGGAAAAAGAGACAGTATTTATGAAGCTTACTATTTATCTGGACAGTTAAACTATCGAATGAGATATAAAGAAGGGAAGTTGCATGGTTTGTATGAAATGTTTAATGAAGACGGCTCCTTAAAAACCAAAGGAGAATATATTGACGATAAGCAAGAAGGACTGTTTTTGGTAGAGAAAGAGGGGGTAATTGATTCGGTATACTATAAAAAGGGAAGAATGGCTGTAAAACCACCATCATTCGCTTGTCAATGTATCGACACTGCAGAAAGTGTTTCGAGAAAAGGTTTTGCGCCTTGGATAAAAGGCTTACTTGAATATCCTTTGCTAGTGAAGTTTTTACCTGGCTACATTGTACCGGTTGATAGTTTAAACTACAAGTCAATATTTTATACTGGAATGCAAAATAGCGCTGGTAGATCGGGTGGTTTTTACACAATGAACCTGATGTTATTCAGAGAGTTGTCTTTTAGTGTTCCAGCTGACGAGCAACTGAAAATTTGTTTAAACCCGTGCCGTACGCAAGGGTACCGATCTCGCTTACAATTTTCGGTTACCACTAATACTGTAGATGAGAATGAAACTTATGCTAATTTCTATCCAGAAAGAATATCCATTGAATTACCGAACAGTCCTTTAAAAAGCAGTGATTTAAAACAACCTAAATTTCGTGGTTATTTCGACACAAAAAGTATGGACATGGTTCGCGGAAAACAATTGAAATTTGATTTTATAAACGATCATAAAAATTGTTTTACTACTGGAATTATCAATGGTGTTTTAACTATCGAAATTGAAAAAGCGGTCCCACTCATCTTTAAGAACCCCAACCGTAATTATGGATCCCCACATTTGCAAAGTTTAAATTTGAGTAAAGAGGAATTAGATAATTTCTTTGGTTTTAGCATCAACAAATCGACTCTTAGCTTTTTGTATAATGCAGGAAATAAGGAAAGTACAATTAAAGCTTCATCCGATTATATTTTAGCTGGTGGTAATTTTGTTTCAGGAAAAATAGATATCCCATGTGTTTTAAACGATGCTGGAGATTACAACTATGGAGCTGTAGTTATAAACGAAAAAACGTTGCGAAAAAATTGGATAAAAAAGGGATTTTCACGCATGAATTTCAGTTATAACGAAAAGGAAAAAGTGCTAAGTATTTACTTTTTTACGGAATAAAAATGAAATATATTTCTATCAAATATTTATTGACCTTTGGGTTCCTTATCCTTCTTATAATTAGTGGTTCTGCGACTACTATTTACGATGTGTTTAGTAACGAATCTATAGAAGTTAATGGTAAATATAAAGAAGTGATTTCTAAGCAAGATTTCATCAAAGGAGAATTTGATTTAGACTATTTTGAAATTAAAGGGGATAAGTACTTACACACTAAATCTATCAATAGTCAAATATTTACTTTGTGTAAAGATTATGTGGATAATGAGGAAAAACTAATTCTGATTTATAAAGAGATTAAAAACAGAGTTAATAATTATCATAAAGTACAGAATAGCCAGAATAATAGTAAGAATAAATACGATTATGACTATGATGACTATTCAGACGATAAAGTTTCGATAACACTGAATGAATTAGAAGCGGAAGCCATTTCCTTTGTTTCCAATATTTTGTTTTTTAAAGTCGGATTTACTTTCTCCATTAAAGATAGACTATACAATACAGTGGGTTTTAAGTACAATGTTTACTACAAGGTGAACTTAAACAACGGAACTATAACTAAACTCGAGAATGAATTCGATGAAAACAATAGCCAAAGAATTCATGAAATATTAGCACCTATCATCAATGAGAATTATGCGCTTATTAGATCGAAAATGGATGTTGAAGATTTGGAATTATTGTACTACGAAAAAGATATCTCTTCATCACTCATAAAGGACGTCAGTAAAATGGTAAAGTTCAACGAAGCAAAATGTTACTGGATGGGATGGGGGTTAATCGTGAATTTTGAAAACTATACAGAAAGTAGTCTACTCTATTCAGGCTATTCGTTTTCCGTTTTTGTTCCATTTGAAGAAGCTAGAGAATTAACAAGATTGCTACCCAATTTTGATTTCGCCCAATATTTAAGAACTCCCAATACTCCTTTTGCCAACTTAAACTATAGTGAATTGCTGAAAGATAAAACAAATTATATGCCCTATAGAGGCTTAACAAGCTTAATGGGCACAATTACCTCAGCGGAATCACCGAAAGCGGTAACGATTGATCGTTATCAGGTATTTAAAGACACTGTAATGAATTTTAGAGGAAAAGAATACAATGAGTTTGATAGAAACGGGAAATTGAAAAAGAAAATAATATACAACCAAGATAAATCAGTTAACCGAACCGAGCTTTTCAAATACGATAGCCTTGGTAAAATTCTATCCCGTTTCGAGGAAACTAGCAAAAAAGGTAAAGATGCAGAGGTCGATGTATATAGCTATGACAGAAATGGAAATTTGAAAAACTTTAAATTTATTTCCAATTCAGATATTGTATTTAAGAGTTATTTCTATAATGGAAACTATATCTATTCGTGGAGACAAGAATGGTTTGATGAAGGAAGAGCGGATAATATCCATCAAACGTATTACAACGGAACCGAATTATGTGTAAGCAATCGTTGTTATCTATATGATACAAATGGAAAGTTAAAAGGAGTCAATTCAGGTAAATATGTTACCAGCCAAATGCAGATAGGACGTGATGATCAAGGTAGAATTATAGAGGTTCATTCAGAAAGTGACCGACACAATTCATACTATTATTACGATAATGCCAACCGCTTTGCTAAATATCAACTATTTGAATACCAGAAATTAGGCTCGGAAGGAAAATATACTTTCGAGGGGAATTCTCCTTTCCCCAAATCCTTTAAAAGTATCCGACTTAGCGGGGGACAAAACACGGTGCTCGTTGATGATTATAAATGGGAATTTTATGGGAGGTGAATTATTAATTGTTAATCCCACCATAAATAAAGTAGTCCTGAATTTGCCATTTCATCCTCTAATGCTTCAATAGAACCTGTTCCCTGATCCACAACATCTGGACAGTAGTCGTAAATTTCTTTAGCAAACCCTTTCATATTTCCTGGCACTTCAATAAAAACAGCTTCCACCCAATCCAATTCAGCACCAATAATTTGAAATGGAAAGCGTTTATTCCACTTTTGGAGTTGAGCTATTACATCTTTGTTTTCTAATCCGTAATTAATCCCATCTGTTTCTTCAATGCGTAAAATATCGAATTGATCAGTTGATTTAATGACTGATATTTTATCTGAATCATACCCAAAATTGACTTCTGAGATATAGATTAAATACCCCATCTTTTTGAGTTCATCCTTTACTCCAAAAACAATCTCTCTAGCTCTAACTCCACTGCCTTCTTTAAAAGAAAACCCTTGATGCTCCTTTACAGTGGTTTCTACTTCTTTTAACGAATCGTTGTAAAAATTGAATGAAGTGTTTAAGGTAAAAATAGCGGAATCTGTATATGCTCTTATTTTATTCAACATTTCATAATCAAAACCTATTGAATCTAATGTTAACTTATCTTCATTCGAAAGTGTAGCATCAATTACTATTCTATTTTCTTTTTCAATTATGGTTCCACAACCTGATAATAGGAGAATTGAAAGGGTGGTTTTTAAAATGATGTGTTTCATGATAGTTATTTGTCTTTTTTATAAGGTTCAAACTGCTCTTCAAGTTTTAATTCTATATTGTTTAAATACCTATGGTATGAAACAAGTATAATCCATGATATACTATCAGGATGATGAACACCTTTTTCACTAAAATATGTAGACAATCTGGAACCACTCCATAGTTGCCAATTATTTCTAATCCATCTCCCAAAACCATGGTGAGTTCGCGCTGCGAAATCCTGTTCTGTCCAAGCTTTCACCTCTACTTTTGTGCTATCGCTCCAAAAACTATCAATTTGGATAAAACAATCTGGAATATCCTTGGGGATATAAACTCCTCTTATAGAATCAATGGTAGATCTATTGTCATCTTCAAATTTCCATTTTTGGTCAATCTTTTTGTAATGGGACACTAAAGAATCATGCTTAATTGGTAATCCATTGAGTTGTTGTTGAAAAGCTGTTAAAGTGATAATTTCAATATTCTTTCTATAATAAATTTCAAGTTTTTCATAATATTTCTGATATCTTAATTTCTTTTCATGGGATGTAAAGTCCATTAGCGTTTTGTTCTCCCCATCCCAAGGGTAAAATAAATTAGGTAACTTTTCTGGATCAGTTAAACGAATGGTTTCTTTTAGGCTATCAGAACAATTCTCATTTAAAATTTCCAGAGCTTGCTCAATTGATTTTGGACTCTGTCCATAGCTTAAACTAGCCGAAAAAACTAATAGCAATATTTTAATTAAATTCTTCATATAACCGTTAAGGCTCCTGCTAAGGCACATTGTTATGAGCTGTTTTAATTCTCAATTTCTTCCAATTCAAGATAATATTCGTAATTACCATTCCTATCAATAACTGCAAGAATAAATTTAGCTTCAGACAATTCTATGATTGTCAAATCTGGAATGAACTCTTTGTTGGGTGCTAGTGTATCTTCTGGATGAACAAAACTGAATCTCTTTTTGTCTGGATAAATCACCCATGTCCCTTGCCTATTTTCTATTTCTCCAGTTTTTAGTTTATCTTCTATTTCCCATGTTCCAACCTCATTAATTGTCGTGGTTTGATATTCATACTTATCAACAAATAGAGTATCTCCCAAAACAATATTGTATTGAATTTTGGTTTTCCATGTTTTAGAGGAACCTTTAGTCAATAAGTCTACTTCTTTCGGAGTACTCGAACAACCACATTCAAACACAAGAAGTAGAATTATGATCAGATATTTATTCATGAATTGACTCATTGCTTATAACGTGAGTCTGTGCAATAACCCCGTTTGCTTTCATGAAAATAAGTAAGATTTTGGGGAATATAGGAAATAGGATCCTTTTTCTCTGAAAAAGTACTTAAATATGGAATATTTGCTCAAAAACTGGC